>Ga0208242_100040_pt1 | contig 191901 bp, 174 predicted proteins | sample SubbioAug_CSW13A_FD_184825 | JGI IMG/M metagenome (GOLD analysis project Ga0208242, IMG submission 184825) | Serpentinite rock and fluid subsurface biosphere microbial communities from McLaughlin Reserve, California, USA - CR12Aug_CSW13A (SPAdes) | ecosystem: Environmental > Terrestrial > Deep... | reverse complement strand
GGCAGGATTCACTTAATGTTGCGGTCTGGCAACTTGCTCGCCCTGTCTCTGACAGGTACTTTTGTCGATACGCTTCTACGCACGGATTTCTCCCTACATAGGTATCCTAGCTATGGGGCGTCTTGGCTCTTACCCCAACCGGACTTGCACCGGCAAGATAACACGTGCTTATCTGGGCACGCTGCTAAGAGAAAAGCGGCAAGGCAAAACACCTCACCGCTCTTTATGAACCGATAACTTAATTAACTGCCACTCGTTTTGCCGGCCATTTGGCTTTCAGCTTGAGCAATCATTTTTCTGACCATCAAACCGCCAACATAACCGTTCTGACGGGAAGTAAGATTCCCTTTGTCACCATTGTAGTCAAGTCCTAACTCACTGGCGATTTCGTTCTTAAATTGGTTCAGAGCTTGCTCAGCACCGGCAACAAGAATTCGATTGCGGCCTTGTTGATTTACCTTATTAGTTGTCAACAAAATCACCTCCTTTTTTCGTTTGTGTTTTTAGTATTGGCTCGCCTAAATGTATATATACTAGCAGTGTTTTCCTAAAAAAGAATAATATTTCACTTTCTGAAGACAAAAATACCTGGAATATATCTCCAGGAAATTTTCTGAGTTTTTATCAGTTTTTGCTGCAAGCTTATTTATCAGCCATGCGCACACCTTGCACATGAACATTGATCTGCGACACAGTTAGCCCCGTCTGCTTTTCTAAAGCAACCTTCACTTTTTCCGCTACATTAGCTGCTACTTCAGGAATTTTAACACCATAAGAGACAATAATATGAAGGTCGACTGTAAGGTTGTCACCGTCAAGGCTTACTTCCACACCACGACTCAACTTGTCACGACCCAACAACTCAGCAATGCCATCTTTTAGTTTTCGTGAAGACATACCAACCAACCCTTGACACTCCACGGCGGCAACACCCACCAGCATTGCAATCAGTTCTTCCGAAATGATCACTTTTCCCAACTTTGTTTCCATTTCATTACTCACTTAGCTTCCTCCTGCTCAAATAAGGCATTTAATTCACTAAGTAATCGATCTAAATCTACACCGTGGCGACTCGCTCCTTTTTCAATACTCTCATCCATTACGGCCATACAGCCGCTGCAGGACATACCAAACGACTTAAAAACATCTATTGCCTTTCGGTGGGAGCGAATCATCTCAAAGATTGTCATTTCTTTGCAGGCCCTCATCATCATTCCCCCTAACTCTTTTAGCCCACTTGCTAACTATTCAATAAAATAAGCTAAAAATCCTGCCTGCAAATTATTTGCTTGCAAGAGTTATCTTTGGTATGTTAGAATTCAACATATTATATACAGCCGATAATAAAAATCCGGCAAGGAGGTGTCAAGATTGTCAAGAAGATGCACTGTCTGCGGCAAAGGAACGGAAACAGGACTTGCGGTTAGCCACTCAAACATAAAAACGAAACGTACATGGAGAGCAAATGTACAAAAAGTAAAATCTCTGATAGACGGCAGCACCCGCCGGATAAAAGTTTGTACACGCTGCCTGAAGGCCGGCAAAGTAAAACGCGTAGGATAGGCAAAGTTAATTTCTATGCTAAAAAAAAGCGCAACCGCGCTTTTTTTATTAGCATAGGAGATTATATCGTTCAGGGAAGCTACGATCCTATGCGTTGGGGTTTGTAAGGGGCGTGCCCCTTACTCTTGCGGGGTGCTCAGAGCCCGCAGGCTCGCCGAAGGGGCGGCAGCCCCTAGCGGATAAAAAAGACGCGTCAGTTGATAGAAAACGCGAAGCGTCTTTTTTATTTTTTTGCAATTCCAAAAATGGTTTCTAATATTTTAGCAATGAATCTCGGCACCTTAATAGTGTAAAAGCGCATGATTATCCTCCCTTCTAATAAAGACGCTCTACCCGAAATACAAACCAGCCCGCCCAGATTAAACCGAAACCCAAAAGCAAAATCCAAATATACCCCGGCAGAAAACTAGTAAGTATAATCGCGCCGCCCACCGCCAAAGCCAAGCCGACTAATTTGCGAACTAAAGCGTTTATCCTTTGAGTGCGCAAATCATCACCCCCTTGCGTACAATCACACTCCAATATATGCGCACCCTCTTAAATTGGTGAATCTAAGCAAACTCCACAATTTTTACGGCCATTTCCGCTGCTTTCAACAGTTCGGAAATCTTTTGGTACTCTTGCAGCGTATGTACTTCCCCGTTACCAACACCCAAATTCACAGCGTCAATCCCCTTCTCGTTTAAAATATTGGCGTCGCTGCCGCCGCCGCTGGATTGGATGATCACCTTGAGGCCTACAGCATCCCCCGCTTTTTTTACTAATTGCAAAAGTTTATGGTCTTCCGGGTGATGATATGCCGCGTATAGACGTTTTACCTCCATTTCCACACGAGCATTTTCCTTTGCTGCTGCGGCAGTAAAAGCAGCCACCATTGACTCAGTTGTCTTGCGCAGTTTCTCTTCCTTAAAACTGCGTGCCTCGCCGCGTACTTCCACAAAATCAGGCACAATATTTGTCGCTTTTCCACCATTTATCACCCCGATATTAGCAGTCGTCTCTTCATCAAGCCGACCTATCTGCATTCCGGCAATCGCCTTCGCCGCAGTCACAATCGCATTAATGCCTTTTTCCGGTGCTACGCCGGCATGAGCTGCTTGTCCGTATATCCTGGCAATAATTTCATCCTGAGCAGGCGCCTGGTTAATGACAATTCCGGCATCGCCGCTGCTATCAAAAATTACCGCCTGCCTCGCAGCTATACTCTCAACATCGAGCGCCTTTGAGCCGTTTAAACCTCCCTCTTCCGCCACAGTAAATAATACTTCCAGCAAACCATGCTGCAAATTATTTTCCCGCAAAACATGCAAAACTTCTAAGATTATTGCCAAACCCGCACCATCATCGGCTCCTAAGATTGTATCCCCGCTGCTTTTGATCATCTCCCCATCCACCACCGGCCGAATGTTCTCTCCCGGCGCAACCCTGTCCATATGTGCCGACAAAAGCAAAGCCGGCTTATCGGCGCTTCCTGCCATCCTCGCCAGAACGTTGCCTGCATTACCGCCGAAAGCCTCTCCCGCGTTGTCTTCCTTTACCGAAAGTCCCAACTCACCAAGCTTACCTTTCAGATAATCAGCCATTGCCCTTTCATTTTTAGTCTGGCTGTTCACCTTGACAATTTCTAAAAAAGTCTGCACCAAGCGCTCTTTGCTTACCATCATTATCAACCTCCCAATTTTCTCAACCAAGCTGACGATTATCATCAATAAAAAATTACTCTTTACCAGCATCTAATACTACTTTTTATGCGCATTACCCTGCTTGCAAAAAATCCTGCTTTATGATATCATACACATTGCTAAGAAACGTGCCCGAGTGGCGGAATGGCAGACGCGGCGGTCTCAAAAACCGTTGCCTTATGGCATGTCAGTTCGACTCTGACCTCGGGCACCATTATCTTAAAAATCAATCCTATTACTAAGGAGTATGGAATCTCGCAAGATTTCCTGCTTCTTAATTTTATTTTAGAGAGAAAACCGGCTTTATCTTTCGCCCGGCATTAGCAGATAACAGCTAAAAATTCAAAATCAGTAAATAAACGAAGAAAAACTCATCTAAGAAGAGCATAGTCTATCTGTTTCTCCAAAATCAGTATCGCAGCAACTTGCGCACCGAAAAATAAGCCGGTAAAATGAGAAGTACTATTAATTGAGAATAGCTTTCTGTCTCAATTGTTTGCCCTGAGCAGAGAGATTCTCGGAATTGAGGGGAAAATGAGCAAAACTAGTAAATACTTCACCGTGACCTTCGTTATCTTGGCTTTTGCACTAGGAATATTTGCCAGCAACCTTTTCCGAACCGGCGATGCCCCGCAGCCACCGGCAGGACCGGGCGAAACCAAAGGAATTGTTAATATCTACACCGCCCGCCACTATGGGGTGGAGCAAGTATTTGAGGCGTTTACGCGGGAAACAGGCATTGCCGTCCGCTTTACCACCGGCAGCGACGCAATTCTGCGCGAACGGATTAAAGCAGAAGGTGAGTTCACGCCTGCCGACGTTTACTTGGCGGTAGACGCCGGCAACCTCTGGCTGGCAGCGGAAGAAGGGCTTCTTTCACCTGTGGAAAGCGAAGTCTTGACTTATAATATCCCGGAAAATATGCGTGACCCGGAAAATCGCTGGTTTGGTCTGACAAAGCGTGTACGCACTATTCTTTACCATCCGGAGCGGGTCAGCCCTGAGGAACTTTCCACTTACGAAGCGTTGGCAGACTCTAAATGGCAGGGACGCCTGGCCATGCGCCCAGCCACTCATGCTTATACACAGTCCCTGGTAGCTAGCATGATCGCAGCCCACGGCGAAGCACGCACTAAAGAAGTTGTCCAGGGCTGGGTGGCTAATCAGCCTACGCTGATTGACAGCGACACTCGTATCCTGGAAACGCTGGCTGCAGGCGGCGCCGATGTGGCAATCACAAACCACTACTACTTAGGCCGCCTGCTGGAAGCCAATCCCGCGTTTCCGATACGCGTCTTTTGGGCAAACCAGGATGACCGGGGAGCACATGTAAATATCAGTGGCGGCGGCGTAACTGCTCACTCGCCAAACAGAGAAAATGCGATTCGTCTACTCGAGTGGCTGGCTAGCCCCCAAGGGCAGAAACTCTTTGCCGACTCCAACCACGAATTCCCGGCCAATCTTGCTGTAGTACCCCATCCCATCATTGCTGAGTTTGGTAGTTTCGTTGCCGACCCCATCAATATGGGCGAATTTGGCCGACTGCAGGCAGATGCCATCAAACTGCTGGACGAGGCAGGCTATAGGTGAGGTAGATTAAATGAAAATAGCATTGGCTAAGAAATCGTTTATAAAGCACGGGCAAGGCTTACGTAGCCTGCCCGTGCTTCCGCTGTTTTTGGCAATCTTGATCGTGTTGCCTGTAATCGTAGTAACTTCAGCTCTCCTGACCCCTACCTGGGAGGTATGGTCTCATCTGGCACAGACTCTTCTGCCGGAGATGATTAAAAACACCCTTGTGCTCCTGACAGGCGTTGGCGCAGGCACACTTATTCTGGGAGTGGGTTTGGCTTGGTTGGTTACAGCTTACCGTTTCCCCGGGCAAAAAATACTTGAACTCTTGTTATTATTACCTATGGCTGTACCTACTTATGTGCAAGGTTTTGTTTACATGGCAACTTTTGATATTGCCGGTCCATTGCAAACATTTTTGCGCGGCCATTTTGCCGACCTCACTTGGTTTCCGGAGATTCGTTCCGGCGGTGGCGCCGTCTTAGTAATGACACTCGTTTTATACCCTTATGTGTATTTATTGGCTAAAGCCGCCTTTCGTGAGCAATCCGGCTCATTAATTGAGGCTGCCAAGGTTATGGGTTATGGATCGAGTCACATCTTCTTCCAGATTGTTCTGCCGCTGGCAAGACCTTCAATTGCCGCAGGGGTCGCGCTTGCCATCATGGAAGCTCTTGCCGACTTTGCCACTGTTCGTTTTTTCAACTTCCCAACGCTCTCCGATGGAGTCATCCGTGTTTGGCACGGCATGATGGATCCCCGTGCCGCTTCTGAACTGGCCGGACTCTTAGCATTTGCCGCGTTAGCTATTGTCCTGCTCGAACACGCCTTGCGCGGTCGCACACGTTATTACCAAGCCGGCGGCAAAGCACCGGGAATAACACCGGTTACCCTGCAAGGCTGGCGTGGTTTGTTGATGACATTTTGCTGCTTACTGGTGGTGGCAGCAGCCTTTCTCCTGCCCATCACCCAACTTGCGGCTTGGACATGGAGTGAATTGCCCAGACTGCCGGAAGGGACGATGAGCGTATATGCACAGCTAATCCGCAATACCCTAATACTCTCCCTGACAGCCGCTTTTTTTGTCACTATAGTTGCTCTAATTTTGGCAAGCAGCATCCGTTTAAACGGTAGCCGTTTAGGCTTCCTCTTAGCCAAACTAGCCACCAGCGGTTACGCCGTCCCCGGGGCCGTAATAGCCGTCGGCATTATTGTGCCTTTGTCAGCCTTTGACCATGCGTTAAATAACATCTTGGAAGCCTGGATGGGAATTGCCCCGGGCTTACTCTTGACAGGTTCCATCATAGGCCTGATTTATGCTTACATTGTCCGTTTCATGGCAGTTAGTTTTAACAGTGTGGATTCCAGTCTTGAAAAAATTACCCCAAATATTACTTCAGCCGCACAAATATTAGGTGCTAAGCCATTGCGCTTAGCGTATAAAATTCACTTGCCGCTCGTTGCCCCCGGCATGTTTGCTGGCGCTATCCTGGTTTTTGTAGATGTAATGAAAGAACTGCCGATTACTGTGATGTTGCGGCCATTTGGTTACGACACGCTTGCTGTTTGGGTCTGGCAGATGGCTGCTGAATCTGTCTGGGCGGGAGCATCTCTGCCGGCGCTTGTCATTGTACTGGTCGGCTTGCTGCCGATAGTATTTCTGACGCGGGTAACTTCCCGCAATAACTAAAGAAAGGTGCTAAAAATGTTACTGAGAAAAAACACAAACTATAACTCACCTCAAGAAAAAGGACCGGCCTATGTCCGGCTTGAAAATGTATCTAAATTTTTTGCGACTGCCAAAGCAGTTTCTCAACTGACAGTCTGTATCGCCAAGGGAGATTTTTTTTCCTTGCTTGGTCCCTCCGGCTGCGGCAAAACTACGACACTGCGCTTAATTGCCGGCCTTGACCGGCCGGACGAGGGACGTATCAGCATCAACGGAGAGACGGTTGCCGCCGACAATGCCTGGGTTCTGCCGGAAAATAGGGGTATTGGTATTGTATTTCAAGACTATGCTTTGTTCCCGCATATGACGGTTGCACAAAATGTCGCTTTTGGCCTCAAAAGATACCCGCGGGAAAAAGCAAAAGAAAGAGTTGCCCAGCTGCTGGAGCTGACTGGCCTTATTGGCTTAGGCGAAAGATACACCCACGAACTTTCAGGAGGTCAACGGCAAAGGGTTGCACTCGCCCGCTCACTCGCGCCCAGTCCCCGGGTTGTCTTACTAGATGAACCTTTTTCTAATTTGGATGCAGACCTGCGAGAAGAACTGCGGGGCGAAACAAAGCGTATCCTCAAAGAACAAGGGACGACAGCTATTTTGGTAACCCACGACCAGGAAGAAGCCTTTTCTCTCTCTGACAAAGTGGGAGTTCTTAATAAAGGCTCTTTAGAGCAGGAAGGCACCCCAGCAGAGATCTACCATCACCCATGCAGTAAATTTGTGGCTGATTTTGTGGGAAAAGCAGATTTTATTGAAGGACAGATAAAAAACGACACAGTCAGCTCAGCTTTTGGCACCTTCCCGCTGCCAAGCGACCAGTTCCGGGGAACAGGGCAAGTTGAAATAATGGTCAGACCTGACGATGTGTTTTTCAGCCTCGACGCCACAGGGGAATCCACTATCACCGAGGCTCGCTTCCTAGGCGCTTCCGTCCTCTATCGGCTGCAATTTGGCAATGGCCCTTCAATCCACGCCATCAGACCATCGACCGAAATATATCCTGTAGGAGCGCGTGTGCGTGTTAAGCTGGACGCCCGCCATATCGTCATTTTCCCAAACAGCTGCACCAGAGCTTAAGCTGTGCACGCAAGACGTTCAGAAATCATAAATCCCTTAAGGCATAAGCCTTCAAGGGATCTTTTTATATTTTATTACTCTAAAACAATTCGGCTACATAGAATATATTGTGCATTTGCGGAAAGGAGAAAGTATGGCTACAATAAATATCCTCTATTCAACCATTAACAGAACTCATCATATTATCCGCTACGGTGAGTTTTTTAAGTGGGAAGTTCAGAAGTTGCCTGATGTGAAGGTACACATTGTGGAAGAAGACGCTCATATCGAAGCACTGATTAAAGAAATGGGAGTCAAGCCTGACTTTATTTTTTTCGACGATTTTACAAAGAACAAATTGATGTATGGGTTGGAAAAAGTGGCTTGTCCTAAGGGTGTGCTGTATTGGGATGTTCATACCACACAAGACGAATTTCGGGCATTCGTCTTAAAATATAAGATTGATCTCATTTTCTCCTTTTACCGTGATGCATTCAGCAGCTTTTTCCCTGAATTCATCAAAAAGCTGCGCTGGCTGCCAAATCACGTATATCTGGATGAATTTAGAGATTACGCCTTACCAAAAGAGATTGATTTTTTGCTAATGGGTGCATTATGTGACAGAATATATCCCCTGCGCACTAAAATTACCAAAGAAATGGCCGGCGTGAACAGGTTTATCCACCGCCCCCATCCCGGTTATAGAAACTTTGCTTCCTTGGAAGAACAGCGCCATTTGGTAGGCATCCCTTTTGCACAAGAAATTAACAAGTCTAAAATCTTTTTCACGGATGATTCCATCTTTGGCTACCCTATTGCTAAATATTTTGAAGTTCCCGCATGCAATACTTTGCTTCTTGCCTCCGGTTCACAAGAATTACGCGATTTAGGATTTATCGATAAGGAAACCTTTGTAGAAATCAATGCTGACAATTACAAGGAAAAAGCTTATTACTATCTGGAACATGAAAAAGAACGCCGGCAAATCGCCTTAAAAGGATATGAACTTGTCAGGGAAAAGCACTCTACAGCAGTCAGAGCCAGACAGTTTGTCAACTATATCAGGCAATTTTTACCGGAAAAAAATTTTAGAAGACACTAAGGAACAAGCCAGCCAGACCGTACCCATTTTTGCACGGTCTGTTTTATTTTAATCCCTTCTCAGGGGCAACAAAACTTTGACTTCCCTTGATTTGCTTGATACAATGAGGTTAAGCGGGAGGTGTTATAATGTTCCAAAACCTTAATATTGAAGATAAATTACCCTCCCTTAACGAGTTCTTTGCCGCATTGCCGAACGTACAAACTGTCTATTTATTTGGTTCATATGGCACAGAGTACCAGACTCCTGACAGCGATATTGATTTTGCCATCCTGTTTACCGGAGATATGCACATCAATCAAGAAGCTATGTTACTAAACCAGTTGTCAATTGTTCTGGACACGGATCGCGTGGACTTGTTAAACCTTAATAAAGCTCCCATTAGATTACAGTTTGCAGCCATCGCAGACGGAAGAATCATCCACGAAAAAAACTATATAGCAACCTGTGATTATACTGAGCGTGTGATCAATCTCTACCAAGACTACTCCATAACCCTCAACAAATTTTACAAAGACTACGATGCGTCTTTGAGAGAGGCATACGAGGATGGTTAATAAAGAAGTAATCAGGCAAAAAATCCAGTATATTGAGGGAAACTTGGAAAAATTAGCGATCTTGAAAGAAATGTCTCCACCGGAATTTGGGAGCGACTTCCGTAACATTGAGACAGCAAAACATCTATTACAAGTTTCAATTGAGGCTATGCTTGACATTTCGAATCATATCATTGCCCGCAATCGCTGGGGCACTCCTGTAAAAAGCGCCGACTCGATAAGAACTTTACAGGAAAAAGGTTACTTCACTAAAGCAGAAGAAAATATCTTTGGCGGTATGATTAAATTCCGCAACCGAATTGTCCACCTATATCATAATGTTGATGAGAAGGAGGTTTATCGGATTCTCCAGGAAAACATGCAAGACTTTTATTTATTTTTAAAAGCGATTGCAAAGCATAATCTCTAAAACAGCTTAGCACCAGCGAAGAGAAGCAAACTTATCTACATCTACTGAAGGGAGAAGATTACTATGGCCAAAAAACAATTCAAAGCTGAATCAAAGCGACTGCTGGAACTCATGATCAACTCTATCTACACCCACAAAGAAATCTTTGTCAGAGAGCTTATCTCGAACGCCAGCGACGCTCTCGATAAAATTTACTATAAAACTCTCATAGACGAGTCGCTCACATTCAGAAAGGAAGACTATTTTATTAAGGTCACCGCTGATAAGCAAAACAGAATCCTCACCATCAGTGACACCGGCATCGGCATGAGCAAAGAAGAGCTCGACGACAACCTTGGCGTCATCGCTAAAAGCGGCTCTCTGGCCTTTAAAAAGGAACATGAAATTAAAGACGGGTACGACATCATCGGTCAGTTCGGCGTAGGCTTCTATTCCGCCTTTATGGTCTCAGACACAGTAACCGTCATCTCCAAAGCATTAGGGGCAAACGAAGCTTACAAATGGGAATCCAAAGGCATCGACGGCTACAGTATTGTGCCTTGGGAAAAAGAAACATCAGGTACCGACATCATCCTCAAAATCAAAGAAAACACCGAAGAAGAAAGCTACGATGACTATCTGGAAGAATACTCACTTCGCTCGATCATCAAAAAGTACTCCGATTTCATCCGTTACCCCATCAAGATGGACATCACTACCCGCAAACGTAAAGCAGGCAGCGAAGATGAATACGAAACAGTCAGCGAGGAACAAACCGTCAACAGCATGGTTCCCATCTGGAAAAAGAATAAATCCGAACTGACCGCCCAAGATTACGAAAATTTCTATACCGAAAAGCGCTACGGTTTCGACAAACCCCTCAAGTATATTCACATCAGCACCGACGGTGCCGTCAGCTACAACGCCATCCTCTACATTCCCGAAAAAACCCCATACGATTTCTACAGCAAAGACTACGAAAAAGGGCTGGAACTCTACTCCAGCGGCGTCCTCATCATGAATAAGAGCGCCGACCTTCTGCCGGATTATTTCAGTTTTGTCAAAGGCATGGTGGACTCCGAAGACCTCTCCCTCAATATCTCCCGGGAAATGCTCCAGCACAACAGGCAGCTGAACCTAATCGCCAAGAATATCAAGTCCAAAATCCAAAAAGAACTGGAGAGCCTCCTTAAAAACGACCGGGAAAAATACGAAACTTTCTACAAATCCTTTGGCAAGCAGTTAAAATACGGTATCTACAGCGACTTCGGCGCCAACAAAGACATTCTCCAAAGCCTGCTGATGTTTCACTCATCTGCGGAGAAAAAACTGGTTACCTTGGACGAATACATCTCCCGCATGCCCGAGGAGCAAAAATATATTTACTACGCTGCTGGCGAATCCATCGAACGCATTGAAAAACTGCCGCAGACAGAGGTAATCAGAGACAAAGGCTACGAAATCCTCTACTTCACAGACGACGTGGACGAGTTTGCCGTCAAGATGCTCTTCTCTTTCAAAGAAAAAGAATTCCGCTCCGTCTCAGCCAAAGACTTAGGCATCGAAACTGAGGAAACCGACACCCCACAGGAAACAGACCGGGAACTCTTCGCGGAAATGAAAGCCATCCTCTCAGACAAAGTAAAAGATGTCCGCGCCTCTAAGCGCCTCAAAAACCACCCTGTCTGCCTCTCCAACGAAGGGGAACTCTCCATCGAAATGGAAAAAATCCTCAGCACCATGCCCAATAACCCCAACCTCAAAGCAGAAAAAGTTCTGGAAATTAACATTAACCACAATGTCTTTAGTTCCCTCAAAAATACTTTTGAAAACGATAAAGAGAAGTTTAAGCTCTACACAGAGCTCCTCTACAACCAAGCTCTTCTCATCGAAGGCCTTCCCGTCAGCGACCCTTTGGAATTTACCAATAATATCTGCAAGATCATGTGATATTACATTTTGTCATTAATAACTGGAGGTGCAATCATGAAACCTGTGGAAATCAAAAAGAACATCTTTTGGCTGGGTGTCATAGACTGGAATGTACGCTATTTTCACGGTGCCACCTATTCTACCCACCGGGGCACAACGTACAACTCTTATCTGCTGCTTGATGAACAACCCACTTTGGTTGATACAGTTTATACTCCTTTTGCCGCTGAATTGCTGGAAAGCATCAGCACATTAATCGACCCGAAGAAAATTAAGTATGTGATTGTTAACCATGTGGAAGTTGACCATGCGGGGGCACTGCCTGCCATTATGGCTGCGGTGCCAAATGCTGTAATTGTCTGTTCGGCAAAAGCTGCGCCGGTGATTGACCGTTACTTTAACAACAGTTGGGAAAAAAAGATAGTCAAGACAGGCGATACTTTATCTATCGGCAGAAATACGCTAAGCTTTGTGGAAGCACCAATGTTGCACTGGCCGGATAGCATGTTTACTTATCTTCCGGAAGAAAAACTGCTCCTGCCAAATGATGCCTTCGGACAACACTTGGCAGTCTCCACCCTTTTTGATGACGACACTGATCTGGCTGTAATGATGCAAGAAGCAAAGAAATATTATGCCAATATTTTGCTGCCCTTTGGCCCTCTCGTTTTAAAAAAGATAGATGAAATAATCAAAATGGGTCTGGAGATTGAAATGATTGCCCCCAGCCACGGGAACATCTGGCGTAAAGACCCGGGGATAATTATTAAAGCCTATTTAGACTGGGCAGCAGGCAAACATCAAAAGAAAGCAGTTGTAGTTTATGAAACCATCTGGGGCAGTACAGAAAAAATGGCTCACTCAATCCTTGAGGGTTTAACGGCCGGCGGCATGGAAGCAAAACTCTACAAAATATCCGAGAGCGACGCAAGTGATGTCATCGCTGAAATACTTGATGCAGAGCTGGTGGTAGTAGGTTCTGCCACCATGAACCGCGACTTTCTGCCAAAACTTTCCCCTTTCCTTGATGACCTTACGGGACTAAAACCCAAAAAGAAACGGGCTGCTTTGTTTGCCTCCTCCGGCTGGAGCGGCGGCGCTATTGAACAGATGACTGCACGCATTCAAAAAGCCGGTTTCAGTCTGGCTGAAAGCGATACGCTGGAAATCTTTTGGACGCCGCATCCGGAAGACATAGAACAGTGCCGGCAATTTGGGCAGCGCTTAGCCGCCGGCTATCAATCGGAATAAAGATAAAATAAAAAAGACGCTTCGTGTTTTCTATCAACTGACGCGTCTTGCAGGGCGGGTTTCAAACCCGCCCGAAAAGGACTTACCCTGTGACACCCCCCGATTACGTCGGAAACAATAATAATTTCCTGCTACAAAAATTCCCCTCCCCTGGAGGGGTGCCCGCAAGGGCGGGGTGGTCGCGTGGACGAGTGGGACAAATCACCTGTCCCCCGGATTAAATAACTCACGGAGGTAATCCCGGCGGCCATGTAGTATTCTGTGTATAATGATAAGGTCATTAACTATGCGATAGAAAACTAAATATGGTTTAATTACAATTAAACGGTAGCCTGCTTGAATAATTGAATATTCATCTTCAGGCAAAACCGAGCCCAGATTAGGAAAGCTTTCAAGCTTTCTAATTTCTCTGTCTAACTTATCCAAAATAAACTCGGCTGCACCAAAATTATCCTGAGAAATGTATGAAAAGATTTCATCCATATCGTCAACAGCCGCCGGGGAATACTTAATTTTGCTTTTTGACCGCATTAATCTTTCTCCTAAGCCTTGTAATAACTTCATCATGTTCTAGAAGCTCGGCACCTTCAGAGATTTGTTTTTCTGCAACCATAAGTTTAGATTGCAATTGAAAGCGGGCATTCATGCGGCGATATGACTCATAACTCATAACAACCAGGTCGGCTTCACCATTGCGGGTAAGAATAATCGGTTCATCAATTTCATGACAAAGTTTTGAGAAACCATTATAATCTTGCCGTATTGCTGTTGATGGCTTAATCTTCATCGCTAACACCTCACTATCAATATTCTGACTATATTATAACATGTTTATAATCAAATACAAAGTGAAAGATGCCTCAAATATTGCTTTGAGACATCTTTGAGTAGTGTTTAATCGCAGCACAAACAATCCGACATCAAAACCTGACCAGGTTTTGGCAGGCTTAGCCTCAGCCAAAGCCGAAACGTTTTGATGGGCATGAATCGCTCTGGGCACAAGATTCGCTTTTAGTGCTTTTGCCTGCTTTACTCACATTCACAGAATAAACTTCCTGCAAATCATTGGAATTACATTGGGGACAGCAGACAGCTGCTTTCTTCTCACTGGGCAACATTACTTCAAATCGGTTAGCACACTGTTTACAAGTATATTCATACGTCGGCACTTCAAAACCTCCTCACCATCTATCTTACCCTTGCGTCATATAAAAAAGACGCTTTTTTTCTGTCAGACTCAGCGACCAAGCAGTTGCCGAGCACGTGCCGCCACATTCTCCACTGTAAAGCCAAACTTCTCCATCAATACTTCTCCGGGAGCCGAAGCACCAAAGTGATCAATGGAAATCGTGGCACCATCACTGCCGGTAAAACGCTCCCACCCCATAGAGTGAGCAGCTTCCACCGCCAGACGTTTTTTTATGACTGCCGGCAAGACTTCCTCACGGTAGGCTGCGGGCTGTGCCATAAAAAGCTCCCAGCTCATCATACTGACGACTCTGACTTCTACCCCTTCTGCCTGCAACACTTTCTTTGCTTGCAGCGCCAACTCCACCTCAGAACCGCTGGCCATAATAATTAACTCAGGCGCCTCGCTTGCTTCTCGCTCCAAAATATAGCCGCCTTTTAGCGCTTTAATACCGGTTGTGTGCAGTTGCGCAACGTTTTGTCGTGTTAGCACTAAGGCGGTTGGACCGTCACTGCGGCTAAGCGCATAAAGCCAGGCAACCGCCGTCTCTCGTCCGTCAGCAGGGCGAAGGACATGAAGATTAGGTATAGAGCGCATATTGGCAAGTTGTTCAATCGGTTGGTGAGTCGGACCATCCTCCCCTACTCCGATACTGTCATGGGTAAAAACGTATACTACAGGCTGGCGCATCAAAGCAGCCAGGCGCACCGACGGCTTCATGTAGTCAAAAAAGGCTAAAAAAGTGGCTCCATAAGGCCGAAGAGCGCCATAGAGCGCCAGCCCTGATAAGACTGCTGCCATACAGTGCTCGCGCACGCCAAAAAAGATATTGTTTCCTTTGCGGTTCTCCGCCTGAAAATCACCCAGACCTGAAAGATAAGTTTTAGTGGATGCGTTTAGGTCGGCAGAACCGCCCAGCAGATTCGGCAGGTATTTAGCCAAAACCTGCATCACCTGACCTGAAGCTGCACGGGTTGCCATAGGCTTATCAAAAGACCATAATGCCTTATCCTCACGCAGAGCAACCGGCAAATTCCGGCTATGCCAAGCATCCCAGCGTGCCGCGTCAGCCGGATATTTATCACGGTAGGTTGCAAACAGCCTGTCCCACTCTTTCTTAGACGCTGTTTGCCTTGTTTGTAACTCAGCAAAATGTGCCCGCACTTCATCCGGCACATAAAAAGTCTGCTCTTGCGGCCAAGCTAGATTTGCCTTTGTCATGCGCACTTCAGCCGCGCCGAGCGGAGCGCCGTGAGCCTCTGCACTATCTTGTTTGTTGGGGCTGCCAAAACCGATAGCAGTCCGCACCAGAATTAGTGACGGTCGCGTCTTATCAGCCTTTGCCGCAGTGATAGCCGCGGCAATTTCTTCTGTAGCAGTACCATCGGCAACCCTTAGAACTTGCCAGCCATATGCTGCAAACCGCTTGCCCACATCTTCCGTAAAAGCCAATTCAGTTCTGCCGTCAATAGTGATTTGATTGTCATCATAGAGACAAATCAGCCTGCCCAATTTGAGATGTCCGGCCAAAGATGCCGCTTCGGCCGTAATACCTTCCATCATGCAGCCGTCACCGGCATAGATGTAGGTGAAGTGATCAATCAGCGGGAAATCAGGCTGATTAAATTCTGCCGCTAACCGCTCTTCTGCAATAGCCATCCCCACGGCATTGGCAAAACCCTGTCCAAGCGGACCTGTGGTAGTCTCCACCCCCACTGTATGACCGTGCTCCGGGTGTCCCGGCGTTTTGCTTCCCCACTGGCGAAAGTTTTTTAGTTCATCCAGAGGCAGATCATAACCGCATAAATGAAGCAGCGCATACAAAAGCATAGAACCATGTCCGGCAGACAATACGAAGCGGTCTCGATTTGGCCACGCCGGGTCGCTGCTGCAATGCTGCATGAATTGTGTCCAAAGGGTATAGGCCATTGGCGCGCCGCCCATAGGCAAACCGGGATGTCCTGAGTTTGCAGCCTCCACCGCATCCACTGCTAAAAAGCGGATTGTATTAATGGCCATTTCCTGAACTTTTGACAAAATTATCCCTCCCGGAAAAATTAGAAAACCTTTCTCGCTCATATTTTATATAATTTTGTCTAAAAAAAACAAGTATTTATTTTTGAATCTTTAGGATTAACTTTGCCACGTTTTCAGCAAAACGTTCTGCGGTGCGGACTCCTTCTTCATCCTCAAGAGCTTCTCCCGGAGCTTTGCCAAAGAGTATATTCCAGTAGGTGGAACCGGGCACGATCATTTCATTAATAAAAAAGAACATCAGCATCTCCTGGATGGTGGCTGTTGCTCCGCCGCGGCGGTTGATAGCGATAGGTCCGCCAACTTTCCAGGAGAGAAACTTATCACCATTATAGGAGAGCATCCCAATCCGCTGCAGCAGGTTCATCACATCGCCGCGGGCAGTACCAAAGTAGACAGGCGCGCCGACGAGAAAACCGTCTGCTTTCCTAACTTTTTCCGCAATTGAATTCAATTCATCATCCAGCACGCAGACTCCCTTGCCGACACACTTTCTGCAGGCGATACAGGCATCAATCTTTTTTCCGGCTAAAGAGACGATCTCAGCAGTCAAACCCAGGTCTCTGATTTTGCCGGCGCATTTTTCCATCACCAAAACTGTATTTCCTTCTTGCCTGGGACTGCCGGAGATTAATAAAACTTCCGCCACAAACTTCACATCCTTTTTAATATTTATATTACAATTTCAGATTACAATCCTTCTTCCAGATGACAAGTCAATTCTTCCCACAAGCTATACAGTTTTTCAAGCCCTTCTTTAACTCTCTCCATTTCCTCCCCTTTTTCAGCCGCCAGGCGATAATCGTTAAAGACATCCGGTTCCGACAACTCTGCTTCCAGGAGCGCAAGACGATGTTCAAGTCTGCCAATTTCTTCTTCCGTCTCACGAATGCGCAGTTCCATTTTACGCAATTCCCGTCGCTTTGCCAATAAATCTTCGCGTCTTTGTTTTTCTGTCTCCTGGCGTTCACGCAGATCCGCTTTTTCGGACGAAACAGAAGCTTTCTCCCGCCTCTCCCGCTCCAGCAGATAGTCTGCATAAGGCATTTGATAAAAGCTTACACTACCATCCTTCACTTCCAACACGCTGTCAGTCGTGCGACTAATGAAATAGCGATCGTGTGAAACCACCAAAAGCGTTCCACAAAAAGCGTCCAGCGCACTTTCTAATTCTTCCACGCCGCTGATATCCAGATGATTCGTCGGTTCGTCCAACACAAGAAAATTTCCTGCGTCGAGGCTCAACTTAGCCAGCGCCAAACGGCTCCGTTCACCGCCGCTTAAATCAGCGTTACACTTGAATACATCTTCACCACTGAAAAGAAAGCGGCCCAGGTAAGTTCTGGCGGCGCCAAGAGTCATGCCGGAAGCATCCATAATCTCAGCAAGCGGCGTTTTATCCGCTGAAACCGCCTGCTGATGCTGGTCGAAATAGACTAAACGGACACTGGGGCCAAGCCAGACGGTGCCGTTATCTGCTGTCAATTCACCGGCAATTAATTTAAGCAATGTTGACTTTCCTGAGCCGTTCGCTCCAAGGAGCGCCACCCGTTTGCCCCAGCGAATTTCCACATTTACATCCCGAAATACTGTTCTGGCTCCGAATTCTTTAGCAACATTTGATAAACGTACAGCTATCTCGCCGCTACGCCCAGAGAAATGAAAATCCAGAGCCATAGCTCTTGCCTGCTGCGGACTGTCAAGTTTTGTCAGCTTCTCCAATTTCTTTTGCCTGCTTTTTGCCTGCTTTTTTTCTCGTTCCCCGGTGCCCTGAGTGCGGACAAACGTCTCTTCTTTAGAGATGTAATCCTGCTGCTTACGATATGCTTTTTCTTCTGTTACCGCCGCAAGTTCACGCTGTGCTGTGTATGCCGAATAATTGCCGCGATAGCTCTTGAGCTGCTGTCGCTCCAAAGACAGAATCCGTCCTGCCACCCTGTCCAAAAAATAGCGATCATGGGAAACAATCAATACACAACCACGCCACTCGCTTAAATATCTTTCCAGCCACTCCACGGCAGCCAAATCAAGATGGTTTGTTGGTTCATCCAGCAACAAGAGCCCCGGCTCCTCCAACAAGATGCGAGCTAAGCGCAGACGTGTTTTTTCACCGCCGGAAAATGTCTCCATAGCGCGTTTTAGGTCGCTCGCGGAAAAGCCCAGACCTGAAACCACAGAGCGCAACCTGGATTCGGCACTATATCCTCCTGCTTCCTCGAAGCGGTGCCGCAGCTTTCCGTAGTCGTTTAATACCGCTTCAAGTGCCTGTGAATCGGCAGCAAGCTTTGCCGAAGCCATATTTTTTTCCAGCAGACTCATACGGACGGCAAGCTCATCCAGTGGGGCAAATGCACGACGCAATTCTTCTTCCATGGTTCCCGCCGCCGCCTTTGCCGTTCCCTGTTCCAAATAACCAATGGTTACGTCGCGGGCTAAGGCTACTGTCCCGGTATCAGCCATCTCCTGCCCGGCGATTATTTTCAGCAGCGTCGTCTTGCCGGCGCCGTTTGGACCAACCAACCCTACCCGTTCAGCCCGATACAACTGAAAATCAATTTGCTGCAAGACAGTGGCTGCACCATACGATTTAGAAATTTGACTTACTGATAATACTGCCATCTGTTACCTCCATAGCTTGCCGGCACACTCACTCTATTTCCCCAAAATGCCGAGCTAATCCTGCAGTAGAGTGAAAAACCAAGCTGATTTCACAAATTTAACAAAGAATCGCCTTGTAACGCCTAGCGGATACTGCTATACTTGGAGAGATGCAAGCTTGGGAGGTCAAAAAAGATGAACATTCGCAACTTGGCAATTATTGCCCACGTAGACCACGGGAAAACTACCCTAGTGGACGGAATGCTTAAACAGAGCGGAATCTTTCGCAGCAATGAGAGCGTCATGGAGCGCGTTATGGACTCAAACGATCTTGAGCGTGAAAGAGGGATTACTATCCTCGCCAAAAACACCGCTGTTGTTTACAGCGGTGTAAAAATTAATATTGTGGATACTCCGGGACATGCTGATTTCGGCGGTGAAGTAGAGCGAGCACTCTCAATGGTGGACGGCGTGCTGCTGGTGGTTGATGCTTTCGAGGGGCCTATGCCCCAGACGCGCTTTGTGCTGCGCAAAGCACTTGAACTTGGTCTTTGTCCCATTGTGGTGGTAAATAAAGTGGATCGCAGTGATGCCCGACCGGAGCAAGTTGTGGATATGGTCTTTGATCTGTTTGTCGATTTGGGCGCAAGTGATGAACAACTCGATTTTCCGATAATTTATACGTCGGCAAGGGACGGCGTGGCGGGAGCGGAACCGGATCAGTTGACAGACTCCCTGCAGCCGCTTTTTGCTGCGATTGTCCATCATGTGCCTGCCCCAACAGGGGAGGCGGCGGCTCCATTCCAACTGCTTGTAGCTAACTTGGCCTACGATAACTATGTCGGGAAATACGCCATCGGTCGTGTGCTGCGAGGCAAACTCTCCGCAGGCGATCCGGTGGCTGTCATTCACGTTGACGGTACGATAGAGCGGGGTAAAGTGAATAAAGTTTTTGTCTTTGAAGGATTAAAAAAAACCGAGACCGTCGAAGCAAGCATCGGCGAAATCGTAGCACTCTCCGGCCTGGAGAATGTCAATATCGGCGAAACAATCACCCATCCCGACCATCTTGAGCAACTGCCGGTCATATCTGTAGACGAACCTACTCTGGCCATGACTTTTCTCGTTAACAACAGCCCCTTTGCCGGGCGGGAAGGTCAATTTGTCACTTCACGCAAACTTAGAGAACGGCTGTTCCGCGAACTTGATACTAATGTCTCCTTACGAGTAGAAGAAACAGACAGCCCCGACTCCTTTAAAGTATCCGGCAGGGGTGAATTACATCTTTCTATTCTGATTGAAAACATGCGGCGCGAAGGCTTTGAGCTTCAAGTCAGCAAACCGGTGGTCATCTTAAAAAAAATTGACGGCAAAACACATGAACCTGTGGAACATCTGGTGCTAGACTTGCCGGAGGAATATATGGGCGGCGTAATGGAGCGGCTGAGCCGCCGTAAAGCCGAAATGTTGGACATGGCTCCCACCGCTCCAGGCCAACTCCGCATTGAATTCTATATCCCGGCTCGCGGCCTGATAGGTTTTCGCTCGGAATTTCTCACTGAAACCCGGGGCAACGGAGTAATGAATCATACTTTTTCCGGTTATCAGCCTTACAAAGGAGATATTCCTTCCCGTTTCCAAGGAGCATTGGTAGCCTGGGAGGACGGCGATGCGACCACCTATGGTCTTAGTGCCGCCGAAGAACGGGGACTGCTCTTTATCATCCCGGGCACCAAAGTTTATGAGGGAATGATAGTGGGGCAAAACAACCGTGAAGATGACCTGGAGGTCAATGTCTGCAAGAAAAAACATCTGACCAATATTCGTTCTTCCACGGCGGAAGATGCGATTAGACTTAAAGAACCGCGCACACTCAGCCTGGAGGAGGCCATTGAGTTTATCGCTGATGATGAATTAGTTGAAGTTACACCTAAAAGTATCCGTCTGCGCAAAAAACTTTTGAAAAAACATGAACGACAACGCGCAAGCAAGAAAACGGCGGATACGCCCTCACTCTAACCATCTTCCAAAATGAGAGGCGATTTTCTGGTTAGCTGCTTAAACTTCTGTGCAAACATTAACTTCGCTGACGTGCGCCACGCGATAGCTTTTCTCTCTCAAAAAATCGAGCAACGCGTCCACATCGTCACAGCCTTGCAGACGCCAGATAGTTTGCACCAAATTCTTATGAGCATCCCTTGGCATCATAACTACACTAATCACAGTAACGCCATAATTCCGCAGCAATTCATCTGCTTCTGCCAACGCGCCTCTCCTGTCCGGCAATTCCAATGTCAGGCGCAGTCCGCTGCCGCCGACTCCAAGCATTTCCATAAAGGCGGTAAAAATGTCGGTTTCAGTAATTATACCCACGACTGCGCCATTATCAACCACCGGTAAGCCACCGATGCGATTTTCGCGCAGCAGGGCGGCAGCTTCATCAATGGGAGTATCAAGCTTCACAGTATACAACTTTTTCGCCATTACCTCCTTTACCGGCAGTTTGGTTAAAAGGTAATTCAACTCCCAAATACTCAGACTGGTTGCAGGAGAAGGTGACGCGCGGACTAAATCGAGCAGTGTCACAATCCCCACCAAACGATCTTTCTCTACCACAGGCAAGCGGCGGATCTTTTTTTCCTCCATCAAGGCAAGCGCATCAGGCACAGTAGTTTGTGGCCCGATAGTTATCACTTGTTTAGTCATTTTGTCTTTTACCAGCATGAAGAAATCCTCCCTTTTTCTTAAATATAATTTTGATATTTCTTTATTCTTTTGCAAAACACGCTGAGAATTTGCTTGCGCAGTCTGACGGACCGCCGACCTCCCTGTTAGAAAAAGGAATTCTTTACTTAAACGGCGAACTGTTTCATATCATAATAACAGGAGGTAAGCCAATGTCAAAACTATTCTTTCTTGAGGATATAGCCGCGCTGGAGCAGGTTCTGTCTGCTGCTAAAAACAAGCCCCTTCTGGTTTTTAAACACAGTTCCACCTGTCCCATCAGCGCACGAGCGCACAGAGAGGTCGATAAATTTTTGGCAAGCGATGCGCCGGAAGAAATTCTTGCCTGCGCCGTTGTCGTACAAACCGCCCGCAATGTTTCCGATGCTGTGGCCGCAAAAACCGGGGTGCGCCATGAAACACCACAGGTACTGTTGATTCGGGAAGGTCAGTGCGTATGGAACACCTCTCACCGCAGCATCACCCTGGAATCTTTGCAGGAAGCGACAGCAAAAAGGTAAGGCTGCTGCCGCCTTAAAGCCGAATCAGTATAGATAGATCCGGCTACTTGCATGTTACTAAATTTTTGCCTGATTTTTTGGCAAAATACAAAATCCGATCAGCCTCTTCCACTAACTGCAAGGCAGTCATATCCTGTTCAAAGGCTGCCACTCCAAAAGACGCAGTCAAAGGTTCGGTTTTTTCACCTTTCCGCAAGGGGATTGGCGTGTTTTCAATTGCCTCCCTAATTCGTTCACACAACTGTTTTGCTTGAATTAACGTAGTTTGGGGGAGAATAATCGCGAATTCCTCTCCGCCATAACGCGCCACCGTGTCGGAAGCACGGACTGTTTCTTGCAGGATACGGGCAGCGCAAGCAAGCGCCCTATCACCCTGTGGATGACCCCATTTATCATTATACATTTTGAAATTGTCCAGGTCGATAATCACAAGCGCCAAGGGGAACTGATAACGCCGAACCCTGTCAACCTCCTTCTCTAAACAATGGTAAAAAAAGCGGTGATTAAACAAACCGCTTAATTCATCAGTAACCGCATCCCTCCAGAAGGAGTCTGCCTGCCGTTTTAGCTTGCCTGCCATCATGCCAACGGCCACGGCAAAAAGCAGAAACAGGGAAAAATAGGCGGCCAGCACGGCAGAAGATTCGGCATGCAAACGCATAGCCCGCCATAAATGCCAAAAGAAAAATGGTGCCACGCCAAGCACCGCGAGTAACCCGCCCCGTCTGCCAAGGTAGTAACATAACAGCATAAGAGGCAGAACCCAGAAAGCATAAATGCCCATCCGCGCAAGCAAATTATCTCCGGAAAACAAGGTTTGCCTGTCCAGTAACGGGGGGATCAGATACATTATCGTGATGATTTGCCAAAAACCATAAGGCAACTGTCTGTGAACAGGTTGCCAACGCACAGCAGCCAGGGAATTTTCCTTTTTTAAACGCTTTTCTTTCATGGAGCACCTCTTTACGGTAGGAGTGAACATTATTGCCTGATCTGCATGCCTTCGAGAGATTGATGGCTGAAATAATTCTGCTCGCTGCCCATTTGCTCGAAATTTTTGGCACAATCATCATTTTCTATGCCGGCGTCTATACATTTACGCGCTTTTTAAGAGGGAAGACAGAAAGCCGGGAGATACGTCTCTACTTTGCCCGCTTTCTGCTTTTTGGTTTAGAATTTAAGCTGGCAAGCGAAATCCTCCGCACAGTAATAGTTCGCACTCTTAACGAAGTATTCATCTTGGCAGCAATTATTGCCTTACGGGCTATTTTAAATATAATTATCCATTGGGAAATTCGGCAGGAAAAATCGGATAAAAACTAGAAATTCCTAACTGCAGACATCTTTTCCGCCGCATATCTACCGCACATTCTCTATTCGTGATATTTTTTCCATTTCCTGCTTCCAGCCGGAAGTTATAGTGCGGATTAAATCTCTGCCGGAGCGTTAAATCGGTTAGAGCTTTCTGAATACAGTTCGGCTAGAAAGCGGTGTCGGCAATGAACAAACTGATTTACAACGGACAACCGACTGAGGCTCGCAGTATCCTCAATAAAGTGAACCCTTTTCAACACCTAACTCAAAGCACTTTGGAAAGCATCATCGCCAAGTCGGAAATTCGGCAATTCCCTAAAGGAATTTATGTGTTCCGCCAAGGCGATCCTTCTCTTCAGGCGCTGTTTGTCTTAGTTTCCGGCAGCGTGGAAATCACAGTGCTTGACAAGCAAGACAAAGAAGTGCTGGTTAGTAAACGGCAGGAACTGGAATTTTTCGGTGAAATGGTTTTTTTCTCAGAAGATTGTTACCCTGCTTCCGTACGAGCGACGACAGATTTGCTCTGCATCGTTATCCCCAATGCCTTATTTGAAACGGAGCTTACACGTACCTTAGAATTTGCAAATGCTTTCAGCCGCATTATGACTGAACGGATGCGAACTGTCTATCAATCACTAATTTCTGCTGCGGAACAAAGTCAGGCAGCGCTGGATCTGCCGATGCGTAAGCGGGTTGCCAGCCTGATGTCGGCTCCCCTTGTTACCTGCCGCCTCCAAGACCAAATCTCTGCAGTGGCAAAACAAATGACTGAACATGCTGTCTCTTCTTTAGTAGTTGTAGATGACCAGGGGCAGCCGCGCGGCATTGTTACCGAAAGAGATTTAGTAGGAAAGGTTCTGGCACAGAACCTCTGCCAAGAAAATTTAACGGCAGCCGATATTATGGCTAAAAATTTACTGTCGGTGGCAGCTGAAGCTTTTTATTACGAAGCACTGCTGATTATGGTTAAACATAAAGTAAGACACCTAATAGTTGTTGACAACCATCAGCTTGCCGGTCTGATTTCAATCCGGGATCTGATCATCTCACGCAGTACCGGGGCGCTAACCATAGTCAACAATATCGAGAAGCAAGAAACAATTGACGGCCTTGCGAAAGCCAGTGCGGAAATTGATAAAATCCTTGAGGCGCTTGCCGAGGAACGGGCATCCAGCCAAGAAATATTGCAAATCATTACCGAATTTTTTGACCGCCTCACACAAAAAGTTATTCAGGTTTGCGAACAGGAAATGCAGCAAGAGGGATACGGTCCACCGCCTGCTGCTTATAGCTGGATAACCATGGGCAGCAGCGGCAGGCAGGAACAGTTTGTTAAAACAGATCAGGATAACGGTATCATCTACGATAATCTCCCGCCAGACAAAGAAGAAGCGGCGAAAAGTTACTTTCAACTCCTGGCGGAAAAAGTGGTGGAGGGTCTCTCACGCTGCGGCTTTGCCAAATGTAAGGGCAATGTAATGGCATCCAACCCATTTTGGTGTCGCTCATTTAACGGTTGGCGCGAGACAATTAACGTCTGGATTAATAATCTCGACCCTGAAAGTATCCGCATGATGACAATCTTTCTTGATTTTCGACATGTTTACGGCAAAAAAGCCCTCAGTGACCTGCTCCGCAATTTTGTCACCCGCAGTTTCCAAAAATCGTCCACTGTGCTGCTGTTTTTGGCGAAAGATGATCTCAGCCACCGTGTTCCGCTGACCTTCTTTAAACAAATAATTACAGAAAAGACTAAAGAGCATCGAAACCTCGTCAACCTAAAGAGCGCCGCCTGCGTTCACATCGTTGATTGTTTGCGCATTTTTTCCCTGCGGGAAGGGATTATAGAGACCAACACATTTAAGCGCTTAGAAAAACTGGCAAAGAAACGCGTCTTATCTGCGGAAGACAACGAGCTGCTTGAAAATGCCTATGAAACACTGATGATGCTCCGGATTAGACAAAGCCTCCAACAGCTTAGCGTTGGTCTGCAGCCGGATAATTATATAAACCCTAATGAGTTAAATAAGCGGGACAAATCTGCTCTCAGGGAAGCATTTTTGGCGGCAGATCGTCTGCAGAATCTGACTGGTCATGCATTTTATGCGTTTATTGGCTAACATTAAGGAGTTGGGGAAATGCTGCCTTTCAGAAATTTAAGCAGGAACACACAAATGATAAAATCCCGCCTCTTCCGGGAGCAGCTGCTTGCCAACCGCTTTTTTAACTGGCTGTATAAGTTGCGCTCCGGGACAAGCGGAAATAAGCATGAATTTGAGCCGGAACACAAAATAAACTCGCCGGTTACAGAAAAGTCATTACAGCTTAAAATAAAAAAGGATTGGGATGTTCCGCTTGGAAGCAGCCGCTATATCCTCTTTGATACTGAGACTACCGGCTTCTATCCCTACCAAGGCGACGAAATTATCAGCATTGCCGCAGTAGTGGTGGAAGACGAACAAATCCGTAAGGATTTAATTTTTAACGAACTGGTAAACCCAAACAGAAGCATCCCGCCGGCAATACAGAAATTAACGGGAATTACGGCCGAAATGGTGTCTGAAAAACGCAACATCAGTGCCGTCCTCAATGATTTCCTTGATTTTATCGGTGATTCTGTGCTTGTGGCTCACAATGCGGAATTTGACTTGGCATTTATCAATCTTAAACTGAACTGGCATACTCAAACTGAGATATCTAACCAAGTGATCGACACTTATAAGCTTTCCAGAGCACTTAGCCCGGAGTTTGCAGCCCATGACCTTGATACTCTCTTGAAAAACCACCATGTCCAGATCGAAGCTCGTCATACAGCCCTGGGCGACTCGCTGATGACGGCCGAAATTTTCTTAAAATACCTGGCTAGCCTTCGCGAGCAAAACATCCTCACATTAAAGCAGCTATACTACTATTTGCATCTGAAAAACGGTATTGATTTTTGCAACTAATTTTGCAAATCTTTCAAACTATCCAAATAGACGAATATTGCTGCCATTTTTGCAGCAGATTGCATTATAGGGCAAATTACGGTAAAATCAAGTCAGCTCAAAGTAAGGGGGAAATTTGATGGCAACAATTGTGCCTTTTCGCGGCATCCGCTACAATCAGACTAAAGCAGGTCAACTTGTCGATCTGGTTACACCGCCCTATGATGTGATTAATAGCGATGAACAAAAGCGCTATTACGAAAAAAATAGTTATAATATCATCCGGCTTGAATACGGAGAAAGCCACACAAGCGATGACAGCCAAAACAACCGTTACACTCGCGCCCGTTCTTTCTTCACAGCTTGGCTTGAACAGCATATTCTCGTTCATGAGGAGCAGCCTGCCATTTACCTTTATGAACAAGAATTCGCAATTTCCGGCAGCCGCCTCACACGCAGCGGCTTTATTGCCGGTATAGGAGTGGAAGAGTATCAAACAGGAGTTATTCTCCCCCATGAGGAGACACTCTCCAAAGCAAAGGCAGATCGCTTAGAACTTCTCAGGCACTGTCACGCAAATTTTAGTCCAATCTTTGGACTCTATGATGATTCTACCCTGACGGTGGAGAAGATTGCCTCGTATTACAAACAAAACAGCGCCAATGTTGCTTTTACCGATGAAAACGGCGAGTCACACCGACTCTGGATTATAACCAACCCAAATGATTTGGCAACTATTACCGCTCTCTTCAAAGACCTGAAAGTCTATATCGCAGACGGACACCACCGCTATGAAACAGCTTTAAATTTTCATAAAGAGATGCTGGCCAAGGGAGACAGCCGGTTCTCTTTTTGCTTAATGACCCTGGTAAATTTGCATGACCCGGGACTGGTTATCTATCCGACGCACCGCCTTGTAAAAAATGTGACCGGATTTAGCGCCAAGGAATTTCTAGATAACCTCAAAAAGATTTTTACCGTCACGGCTTTGACTTTGCCGGACAATGACCGTGAAGCCTTCCTGACGACAGAACTAAACGCAAATACTGCTTTGCTATCTGATAATCATGCCTTTCTGCTCTATCTGGGAGGCGATAAGCTATACCGTCTTATCATCAAACGCGCGGCAGACAGTCATCTCATGGCTGCCGGCCGCAGCACATTTTCGGCCGCTTGGCGTTCACTGGACGTAGCAGTTCTGCAAAGCCTGGTGCTCGAAGGGATGCTTGGCATAGATAAGGAAAAAAGAGCGGGAGGAACCAACTTGGCCTACACCAGGGAAGAAGCCGATGCCCTAAACCGCGTTGACTCCGGTGAATTTCAAGCTGTAATCTATCTAAATCCCACCCGCGTACGGGAAGTGACGGAAGTAGCCGCCGCCGGCGATAAAATGCCCCAAAAATCTACCTACTTCTATCCTAAGCTTATCACCGGTCTGGTAATTAACGACTTTACCGTTTGATTTATTTTAGTTATCTGCCCAGAGAACCCGAAAGCAGGAAACCTTGCCCCTTCATTAAAGATTATGATATCTTTTCACTTCCGCAATAATGCGGCTTGGGTCATCGTAAACCGGTTCAGCCGGCAGAGCCGGTTCTGCTTTAATCGGACGCCCCCAATTGCCAAGTTCGGACAAAACGGTGATTACTGCTTCCGCTTGTCCCCGCAAATGATAGCCTCCTTCAAGCGTGAGCACAATTTTGCCGCCGGCGGAGCGATCAGCAATTTCTTTGGCATGGCGAGCCATCTCTGCAAAACCTTTATAGCTAAGAGCCATCGTAGCCAGCGGGTCGCCATGGTAGGCATCCTGGCCAGCGGAAATCATCACTAATTCCGGCTGATAGCGTTCAGCCAAAGGACGCACTATTTCTATGAAGGCTCGGCTGTATTCCGCATCTCCACTGCCCGGAGGAAGAGGTATATTGACATTATAGCCTACACCGGCGCCGGCGCCTGTTTCATGAATATGGCCTGTACCAGGATAAGCAGGATTCTGATGGACTGAAATAAACAACACATTATCCTGATGGTAAAAAGTTTTTTGCGTTCCGTTTCCATGATGCACATCCCAATCAAGAATAAGAATGCGCTTTAAGCCGTATTCCTCTTGCGCTAAGCGCGCAGCGATGGCAATATTATTAAAAAGGCAAAACCCCATGGAAAGCTGAGGTTCTGCATGGTGCCCTGGAGGCCGACCCAGAGAAAAACAGACTTTCAGCTTACCATCCATGACAGCACGCATCGCTTTTAGGGCGGCACCGACTGAGAGAAGGGCTACATCGTATGACTGTGGCACCAAATAAGTATCAGCGTCTAACTGTCTTTTTTGAAGTTTGCATAAGCTGCGGATTTGAGCGATCTGTTCTAAGCTATGAACCTTTGCAACTTCTTCACTGCCGGCAGGCAGAGGATCCAACTGCACCAACTTCTCAAACAGTTTTTCATTATCTAATTGTGCCAAGAGCGCCTGCAGGCGCTCTTTTCTTTCCGGATGACCGGGCTGGTCGTGAATAAGAAAATCAGGGTGATAAACAATGCCGAGTTTTCTATCTCCCATTTAAGTCTCCCCTCCTGCGTTTTAGCGCCAGAAAATACGCAATGTTCCCTCATCCAGCGCTTTCTTTAATTTGCGAATCAACAATCTTCTTACTTTTTTGCGGGTAACCGGTATCAGAAATATAAATCCTGTGGCATCTGTAATCAATCCTGGAGTCAATAACAACGCCGCACCAAGCAAAACCAAAACACCGTCAACCAATTCATCCCCAGGCAGTTGCCCGTTGCGCAATGTCAGAGCAATGCTGCGTAATACAAAAAAACCTTGTGCCTTCGCTAAAATTGCCCCAAAAAAGCCGGTAGCCAGCACAATAATAATGGTGGGGACTGCGCCAATCCTCTTGCCCAATTCAATTAACAGATAAAGCTCAATTAACGGACCAAGCGTAAACAATAACAACAGCTTAATAAACATCTCTGCTACTCCGCATATTCCCCTGCTGCCTCCTGCAGTCGTCTCCAGAGGAATGGATTATGTTTCTTTATCACCACCGGCCTGCCCTGCCTGTTTACAAAAGCGTGTTCCGTCTCACCAATCGCAAGGAGTTCCCCTGTTGTTTCGCGAAAGAGTTCATACTTAAACGCCATTCTTACTTCCTGCAAAGCAGCCACGGTAGTCACGATGCGAATAAGATCATCATAGCGGGCCGACGACTTGTACTGACAAAAAGCTTTCAATACAGGCAGAAGAATATCATTTTTTTCAACTTCACTATAGGGCATTCCTAATTCACGAAAATATTCTGTACGCCCCGTCTCAAACCAGACAAAATAATTGGCGTAATAGACAACGCCCATTTGATCCGTTTCAGCATAACGGACGCGGATTTCCCCAACCCCCTGCTTCATCCCCATCACTCCTAAAAGATTGTGGCTTTGCCTCGGTATATCAAACCTCTAACCGTATCAATTGTAACAAGGTCACCGGCGGCGAGGAGAAGAGTGGCATCTGTAGCACCCACAATAACAGGCAACCCCATATGCAACGCCACAACGGCAGCGTGTGAGGTAAGGCCTCCCTCCTCTACCACCAAGCCTGCAGCTTTTGAGAGATAAGGCACATAGCTGCTGTCAGTACAAGGTGCCACAAGGATTTCACCCTCCTGAAGATGAGCGGCATCTGCTCCCACTTGTGACATTCTTACCCTGCCTGTTGCCGGCTTCTTGCCAAGACCGGTTCCCTTCAAAATTATCTCACCCACCGTATGAACTCTCATCAAATTAGTGGTGCCGGAGAGCCCTGCAGGCACACCGGCTGTGATCAAAACTAAATCGCCGTTATCTATATAACCGCTTTGCAGGGAAGCTTCAATAGCTGCTGAAAACATTTCATCAGTCGTGCTGGTGGGACGACACAACAGCGGAAACACGCCCCAAGTCAACGCCAGGCGTCGAGCCACAGATTCACGGGGCGTTACCGCAATAATCCGTGCCTTCGGCTTATATTTGGAGACATTCCGTGCGGTAAAACCGGACTGCGTTGCCGTGATAATCGCGGCAGCCCCCAACTCCTGGGCGGCATGACAGGTGGCATAAGAAATCGCGTCGGTGACACTCCTTTCTTTCGGCAACTCAAAGCTTTCTAAAATACGCGCATAGTGCATCGCCGTCTCGGCTCTCATCGCAATTCTTGCCATTGTTTTTACAGCTTCCAACGGATATTTTCCGACGGCCGTTTCTCCGGAAAGCATTATCGCGTCTGTGCCGTCGAAAATAGCATTAGCCACATCGCTTGCCTCCGCCCTTGTCGGACGCGGGTTACGGATCATGGAGTCAAGCATTTGCGTCGCTGTGATCACTGGCTTTCCTGCGGTATTACATCTGGAAATAATCATTTTCTGAACAAGAGGCACATCTTCCGCCGGAATTTCCACTCCCAAATCACCGCGGGCCACCATAATACCATCTGCCGCAGCAAGAATCTTTTCAATATTGTCTACTCCCTCTTGACTTTCAATCTTGGCGATAATCTGAATGCCGGAGCGATGTGCCTCCAAAATAGCGCGAATCGCCAACACATCATCCGCCTTGCGGACAAAAGAAGCCGCAATAAAATCTAAATCATTATTTATGGCAAAAAGGATGTCCTCATGGTCTTTGGCGGAGATAGCCGGTAAATTTATAATGGCACCGGGGATATTCACCCCTTTACGATTTGAAAGTTCTCCGCCGATTTCCACCTTGCAATGCACTTCTTCGGCAGTGACATCTTGCACATCCATGATAATCAAACCATCATCAAGGAGGACTTTCATCCCGACCTTCACATCGTTGACAATTCCAGGGTAGTTAACGCTGACAGCTTCTTTGCTTCCAGGCACATCCTTAGTAGTCAGCGTGAAACGCTCCCCTTCTTTTAAAACAATGCTTCCCTCCGGGAATGTACCGATACGCACTTCAGGCCCTTTGGTATCTAAAAGCAAAGCCAAATTTTGCTCCAGCTCCTGCGCAGTCTGCCGAGCAGCAGCGACAGTTCTCGCATGTTCCTCATGGGTACCATGGGAAAAATTCAAGCGCGCCACATTCATGCCGGCGCAAATCAGCTCTCTTAGTACACTGACATTACTGCTCGCTGGTCCTAAAGTACAAACAATCTTTGTTCTGCGCATTGGTTCCTCCTTCAGATTGCTAAAATGGTAGCCAAGCGGTATAATTCCTGCGAAAATTCTTTCTTCTCGGCTAACACTTTGTCGTAAGATACGGCATGAAGCTCGCTTGCGCGAAAAGCCGCCATTTTGCCGTGTGAGCCGCTACAGAGCAAGTCCACGGCGGCGGCACCCAAGCGACTGGCCAGAATTCGATCAAAAGCAGTGGGAGTGCCGCCACGTTGCAAATGACCAAGAATAGTAACCCTAGTTTCCATCTTGGTTCGTTTTTTTATCTCCTCCCCCACATTCAAAGCACCACCTGCTCCCTCTGCCACCAAAATAATGCTGTGCAGTTTGCCGCGCTTCACACCCCGCTGCAACCGCTCGCATACTTCCGCTAAATCAAATGGCACTTCCGGAACCAAAATGGACTCGGCACCACCCGCAAGTCCCGCAGCCAGGGCGATATGCCCGGATGTGCGACCCATGACTTCAATTACATAGACACGTTCATGTGATGTGGCAGTATCCCGCACTTTATTAACCGCATCTGTGACATTGTAGACGGCTGTGTCAAAACCGATGCTATAGTCACTACAAGCAAGATCATTATCGATAGTGCCCGGTATGACAACCGTCCGCACCCCTAACTTCTCCAGAGCATCGGCGCCGCGCAATGAACCGTCTCCGCCGATGACTATCAGTCCATCAACACCACTCTTTTCTATTGTTTGTAACGCCTGCTCGCGGCCCGGGCGCTCCATAAATTCCGGCGTTCGGGCAGTCAGCAAAATAGTGCCGCCACGGTGAATGATATCGGCCACCGAACCTAACTGCATTTCCAGATATTCGCCGTAAACCAATCCGTGATAACCGCGCCGAAAACCGACTACCGCCAAGCCATGATAAATTGCTTTACGGACAACAGCCCGCAGGGCCGCATTCATGCCGGGAGCATCTCCGCCCGAAGTCAAAACCCCAATCTTTCGCATCTCTACACATACTCCTATATCGGTTCAACATGAATTACTTTCTAATTTTGCCCGTGCCGGCAGCCGCTTATCCCAACTGACGGACAATAACAGTACCGTGCCCAAAGAGCTTTTCAATCTCAGTCAGTTGCGGCGCTTCACCATGCAGCCAAAAACTCTGTGGCAGGAGCATCCGCTTACCATTGACGGGAAAATCTAAGTAGACCGGCATAGTGCCGCACGAACCGGCAAGTATCTCTTTCAAAGAAAGCAACTGACTTAATTTGCCGTCCTCTCCACAACGAATAACAACTTCTTTGACTTCTTTGGGTAAAGGCAGAATATCCTCGGCAATCATTTTTACTTCTCCTTCATCCTTATGGTCAATTCGACCACGTACCAGGACGACCATGTCGTTTTCCAGAGATTGCCTTGCCTTCTCGTAAACAGAGGAAAAAACTACAACCTCTATGGAACTCACCAGGTCTTCCAGTAAAAAGAAAGCCATCGGTTTACCGGTTTTCGTAACAAGATGTTTAACGGTGCTAATCATGCCGGCCACAACAACCTGCTGATTATTCGGCGACTCAGCCAAACTGACAATCTCAGAAAATCCGGCATAAAGTTTGAGCAGCTGCTGATATTCTTCCAGAGGATGGCCGCTAAGGTAGAGCCCAAGCGACTCTTTTTCCATGTTCAGTCGTGCCCGCGGAGAAAGAAGAGGCAAATCCGGCAATTCATCCCTCAATTGCAGCCAGTGACAGTCTACTTCTTCTTCAACAAGCTCAAACATAGACATTTGACCGTTTTGCCGCTCTCTGTTCATCGTCTGAGCCGCAGAGATGGTTTCATCCAAAACAGCTAAATATTGATTGCGACTTCCCCCCAGGCTGTCAAATGCCCCGCACTTTATCAGGCTTTCCAAAACCTTTTTGTTGCAACTGCGCAAATCAACCCGGGAACAAAAGTCACGCAAAGATGTAAAATTGCCCTTCTCCTGCCTTGCCGCAAGGATTGACTCAATGGCACCTAACCCCACATTTTTGACTGCAGCCAGACCATAGCGAATCAGCTTCTCGCCTGCAACAATAAAGTTAGCCTCACTGAAATTGATCTCCGGTGGCTGCACATCTATCTCCATCCGTTTGCAATCAGCGATATATCCTGCCACTTTATCGGTAGTGGCCATTACGCCGGTCAGCAGCGCCGCCATATATTGAGTGGGGAAGTTGGCTTTTAGATATGCGGTCTGGTATGCTATCAAAGCATATGCCGCCGCATGTGATTTGTTAAATCCATAGGAAGCGAACTTAACAATCAAATCATACAGCTCGTCCGCCATTCTCTTTGGGTGACCTTTAGCGACGCAACCTGCAACAAATAACTCCCGTTGCTGATTTAGCACTTCTAATTTCTTTTTCCCGATAGCCCGGCGCAGCAAGTCGGCCTCTCCCAAAGAAAATCCGGCCATAGTTGAAGCCACTTGCATAATCTGTTCCTGATATACCATAATTCCGTATGTTTCCTGCAAAATCGGTTCTAAATCGGCATGAAGATAATGAATCGGATTATGTCCGTGTTTATTGCCGATGAAAGTGGAAATCTGTTCCATGGGGCCTGGACGATACAAAGCCACCACCGCAATAATATCCTCAAAAACATTTGGCTTCAGTTCGCGCAGGATACTGCGCATACCTGAGGATTCAAGCTGAAACACACCGGACGTATCTCCTTGGGAAAGAAGGCAGTAAGTCAAGCCGTCATCAAGCGGCAAAGAAGCAAGCTCGATTTCTTTGCCCAAAGACTGTTTGATCAAACGGAGTGCCTCTCCCATAATTGTCAAAGTGCGCAGACCAAGAAAGTCCATTTTCAACAAACCCAACTCTTCCAGTGTCCCCATGGGGAACTGGGTCACCATGCCTTCTTCTCCCGATTTTTGCAGCGGCACATGAGTAACCAGCCGATCTTTCGAGATAACCACGCCTGCGGCATGGGTGGAAGCGTGGCGAGGGAGACCTTCCACAGCAACACTCAAATCAATAAGCTGACGTACCTTATCTTCTTTTTTATAGAGCGCTTTTAGATCGGGAGACTTATCTAAAGCTTCTTTGATAGAAATATTTACTTCAAACGGAATCATTTTAGCAATCTTATCAACTTCCGCATACGGGATATTTAAAACACGCCCCACATCACGCACAGCAGCTCTGGCCGCCATCGTCCCAAAAGTAATAATTTGGGCGACCGCATCTTCACCATACTTATTCACTACGTACTCGATAACTTTTTCCCTTTTCTCATAACAAAAATCAATGTCGATATCAGGCATGGAAACACGTTCAGGGTTAAGGAAACGCTCAAAAAGCAGACCATATTTGAGCGGATCAATATTTGTAATTTCCAGACTATAAGCGACCAGACTGCCGGCGGCGGAACCCCGTCCCGGCCCTACCATGATCCCGTTTTTGTGGGCATAACTTACAAAATCCCAAACAACCAAAAAATAGGACGCGTAGCCCATCTCGGCAATTACTGCCAGCTCGTAGTCAAGCCGCTCTCGCACATGGTCAGGCAAATTGTACCCATAACGCTTTTTTGCTCCCTGCAAGCAAACTTCTCGCAGGTAGCCGTTATCGTCATATTGTTTAGGAATTTCGTATCCCGGCAGATGAGTCTGCCCAAAATCAAATTCCAAATTGCATGCTTCCGCGATCTGCAACGTATTCATTAAAGCATCCGGCGAATTAGGAAATAGAGCTGCCATCTCTGCCGCGCTTTTCAGATAAAACTCGTCAGTAGAAAAGCGTATCCTTTGCTCATCTTCACGAATCTTTCCGGTCTGAATGCACAATAACACATCATGTGCTTCGGCATCTTCCCGCGCGATATAATGCAGATCGTTTGTTACCACTAACGGCGTGTCAGTTTCCCTGGCCAAATTAAGCAAGCGGGGATTTACAGTTTTTTGCTCCGCCAAGCCATGGTCTTGCATTTCAAGAAAAAAATTTTCACTGCCAAATGTTTCTCGATAAAATGTTAAAAGTTTACGCGCGTCTTCTTCCCTGTTTTCCAGAAGCGCCATAGGTATTTCCCCGACAATACAGGCAGATAGCGCGATAAGCCCTCTACTGTAACGGCGCAAAAGCTCATGGTCCACCCGTGGCTTATAATAAAATCCTTCACTGAATCCGCGAGTCACCAACTCCATCAGATTATTGTAACCTTCGCGGTTGCGGGCCAGCAAAACCAAATGATATTGCTTGCTATCTTTACGCGCGTCACGATCAAAACGACTCCGCGGCGCCACATAAACCTCACACCCAATAACCGGTTTAATCCCGCCCTTTTTTGCCGCCTTATAAAAATCAATTACGCCATACATTACGCCGTGGTCGGTAATAGCAAGCGCAGGCATACCAAGTTCTTTTGCCCGCGACACCGCCTTAGTAATTTTGCCTGCCCCGTCCAAAAGCGAATATTCGGTATGGGTATGCAAATGAACAAATGAATTATTCTTCATGAAGTCACCCCGTCAGCGCTCTGGCTATATAATTCTTTTTTTCCTGCTAATTTCCTTTTCTTAAACAGCTTGGATAAAGATTTGTTTCTCTTTTAAAAGGTGACGCTAAACAGCTCGCAGCAGGAATTAAAACTGCGTGAGACAGTTACCCGGCTCACGCAGAAGTTGAATAATAAAATGGTCAGTTCCATCCGGCAATACGCTCGCCTGAAGAAGCGGCGCTGGTGCCTGTTTTAATCCGCCCAGACATTCTGAGCCAACGAGTCTGTTTCTGCTGCTCCAGAAAAGAAAGATAATAACCGGCAAAAACCAAAAGCCCCAAAACAAGCCAAGCACGCGCGACAAGACTGCCAAGATCTGTTCCTGTTAAAGGCGGCAATAAAATCATGCCCAAAGTCAGGAAAACGCTGACAACCAGCAAAAACAAGAGTTTCACTTTTGAGCACCCCCTTGCTTCAGCATACGTTTGCCGACATAATTTTAGCACCAAAGCTGCTGATAGCCCAAGCAAACCTTTTTTGCACGTCTGAGCCACATTTTTAGATTTGCATAAGCTTACTATTGCCTGAGAAGCAGTCGGCACAACTGCCATAAAATTCCATGCGGTGGAAATCAACCTGACCGCCCAGCAACTCGGCAACTTTTTGATCATATGAGCTATACAAGGGCAGATCAATGTCTAAAACAGCGCCGCATTCTTTGCAAACAAAGTGATAATGCGGCTCCGCATTGCCGTCATAAAGACTATATGTACTGCCGTAATTTAACTCCTGGATATCCTGCATTTCTTTTAAAACACGCAGATTACGATAGACAGTTCCTAAACTGATGCGAGGCATGGTTTGCCTTACCTGTTCATAAATCCAGTCAGCTGTGGGGTGCTCTTTAGTAGCGCGCAGCACATCTAAAATGATCTTGCGCTGTTTGGTCATTCTATGAATCTGTGGTAATTTACCCATCGCAATCGCCTCAATTCCAGCCATTGTCCGCTACGCTAATTGTCTGCTAATATAAACTATATTTTATTGCCTCAACATTTGTCAAGAACTAAAAGCATTTTTAGCTTAGCTGACTTCATATCCGGCATCAACAATTACCGCTTTAAGCTCAGCTTCGCTGATTTTAGCAGCATCAAAATCCACTTCCGCCTCACCCGCCTCTAACTTAACCTGTACATTTTCTACACCGGCCAAAGTTTTCAACGCCTTCTCAATTTTCATTTTGCAGTGGTTGCAAGACAAACCGCTAATTTTCAGTGTAATTTTCTCAGACATACTCAAACCTCCTTAAATTTTTTTGTAAAAACATCAGTCTGCACTAAGGTGTCCATTTTGCGGCAAATTATTAGCAGATGTTTCTGTCGTTTACTTTTTCTGCAACCTGTCGAAAGCTTTTGCCTCAAGTTGACTGTCCAGGCAGCTTCCGGCGCCTACAGCTTAAGAGAGACCGGGGAAACCCTGTTGTCTCAATGCTTCATAAAGTACGATAGCCACAGAATTTGACAAGTTAAGGGAGCGAAGTTCAGAGCCCATGGGGATACGAACGGTACGCTCCGGATATGCGGCAAGCAGTTCTTTTGGCAGCCCCGCTGTCTCTTTGCCAAACACCAGAAAATCGTCGGGCCGATAATTAATCTCAGCATAACTCCGCTTTCCATACGCTGTCAGAAACCAAAAGTTTTCAGTCGCCACAGTCTGTAAAAACCCGTGGAGATTTTCATGAATATGCAACTTTAAAAACGGCCAATAGTCTAGGCCGGCGCGCTTTAACTGCCGGTCGTCAATGGAAAAGCCAAGCGGTTCAACCAGATGAAGCTCTGTGCCGGTAACCGCACAAGTACGGGAAATATTGCCGGTGTTAGGCGGAATTTCCGGCTCCACCAAAACTACATGCACTGAAAATGCCTCCTTGTTAATTCCTGAGATAACCGGAAGTTACAGTTCCGCTTCGCCGGCGCTCGTATTCTGCAAAACTTTCTCCCGACAGCAATCAAGCACCGACGACACCGCCTTGCCTAGATCGCTCAGATCTATCACAGCAAGGTAATCGCCCTTCTCTCTCTGCGAGTCACGGTAATAAAGGTCGTAATAATCTGTACAAAGCGTCCGCGCTGCAAAACTATAATCACCCAAATTAATCTTTGCGACCAGCAGCTCGCATTTCTCCCGGCCAAGCTTTTTCTGCAAAGCCAAAACGGCGGCGGTTAAAGCCTGGCGGTTATCAGTCATCCACGCATATTCATTTAAGATTCGTTCAACGCGCAGGTCCAGAGCGGCTTCAAGCAGAAGATGCGCTCCTTCACGCATCGCTTCGCAGAGAAAATCTGGCAGAACCACCGGCCCGATTTTTTTGCCTTCTCCTTCTACCAGCAGATAAGGCGCTCCTTGCAAGTCATGCAAAGCAAGAAATAAAAGCGCTTCAAAATCCTTCTGGCTCCGGGCAGCGCCTAAACCTACAGCACCGAAAACTGAGCCGCGATGGTTAGCCATTTCCTCCAGGTTTAAAACAGGCGCGCCGCATCTCGCCAATTCTCTCAGCAGCAATGTCTTCCCCACACCGGTCAGCCCGTTTAAAACAAATACAGGCACGCCGATTTTAGTATTGCTGAGATAACTGACCACTTGGCGGCGAAACGCTTTATAGCCTCCCTGTAGTTGCCAAACAGAATACCCCATCGCCGACATTACGGAAAACAGGCTTCTGCTCCGCATTCCGCCCCGCCAGCAGTAAAGCACTATCTCCCGTCCGGCAGCGCAGGCCAAAATCGTTTCCACAAGTTGCGGCAAGCGCGGCGCCGCAAGCGATAGGCCGAGCAGTTTTGCTTGTTCGGCTCCTTCCCGCCGATATGCAGCTCCGAGTATCGCCCGCTCCTCATCCCCGAAAAGAGGCAGATTAACAGCACCGGGAATTCGGGCTTCTAAAAATTCTTTGGGAGAACGCACATCGACCACACAATAACTTTCCCTGCTTTGCAGCAACTTCTCTACAGTTATTAGCGATTTCAACCTGCCAGTCCTTCCTTGTTTAATGACACGTTCCTAAACAACCGCTCTCGCCCATACTTCTGCCGCCGCTGTTTTCCTCTTTTTCCCGGCCAAGCAGACTGTTATACTCCTCCAGCTTTTTAACAACGCGGCCATAAACAGAATCAGGCAAATACCGGCCATTTTCATCAGCTTGTCCTGCCGGGACGCCTGTCAGGATTTCAATACCTTCCTCAATCGTCGAAACAGGATAAATATGGAAATTGCCTTCTCTGACAGCTTCCACCACTTCATCGTTGAGGTTTAAATTTAGCACATTTTGCACTGGCAGCATCACGCCTTGACTCCCGCTGAGCCCTTTTAGCTGACAAGCTTTAAAGAAGCCCTCAATTTTATAAGTTGCTCCGCCGATCGGCTGAATTTCACCCAACTGATTAACCGAACCGGTAACGGCTATATCTTGACGGACTGGGAGGTCGGCAAGGCTTGAGAGCAAGGCGTATAGCTCCGTGCTGGAAGCGCTGTCCCCGTCTATCCCGGAATACAGTTGCTCAAAGGTAAGGCTTGCGGAAAGAGAAAGCGGTATCTTCTGCGCAAACTTAGCGGCAAGGTAGCCCGAAAGCGTTAACAAGCCCTTATCGTGAATGCGACCGCTCATCTTTGCTTCACGCTCAATATTAATAATCCCCTGTCTGCCCAAATAAGTAACGGCAGTAATGCGGGAAGGCCTTCCAAAAATGTAGTCGCCGCTGTTTAAAACTGATAAGCCATTTACTTGACCTATTTTTTCACCGGCCAAATCAAGCAAAATAGTTCCTTCTTCCAATAACTCCTGCAGTTTTTGCTCATAGGAGTCGGAACGGTAAACCTTTTCAGTAATTGCCCTTTTCACATGTGCACCGCTTACGGCTTCAGCGCCCATCATCTGCGCCCAGGCATCAGCCTCAAAGATAATTTCCACAATCTCACTAAATCGCGTACTCAGCTTTTTCTGATGGTCTGCCAAGCGAGAACTGTACTCCACTAATCTTGCCACACCGGTACGGTCAAAAGGAAGAACACCCTCGCGCTGAGAATGCGTCGCTATGAAACTTGCCATTTGTGTCATGTTTTCCCTTGAGGCTGCCATTTCTGTGTCAAAATCTGCTTTGACTTTAAACAGTTTACGAAAATCCTCATCATAGTGATAAAGAAGCTGATATAGATAAGGGTTGCCTACTAAAATCACCTTCACATTAACGGGAATTGCCTGTGGGCGCAGTGATGACATAGCAAGCAAACCAAACTGTTCTCCCAAATTCTCCATGCAGGCTTCCCGCGTTTTCAGCACCCGCTTTAAGCCTTCCCAAGCGCCGGGACTGGCGATTACATCGCGCACCTGCAAAACGAGGTATCCACCGTTGGCTTTTAGTAAAGAACCTGCCTTAATCATCGTGTAGTCTGTGGTAACCATGCCCATTTTATTTTCATATTCTACCCTTCCCACCAAATTGTAATAGGTGGGATTCGTCTCTACAATAACCGGCGCACCGGCTGCATCCTTATTGTCAACCACTAAATTGACGCGATATTTATACCCGGGATCATTTTTACGACGCATCCATGGAAACGGCATAACTTCATCTTCATCACTGCTGCGAAATTCATCCAGATTATCCAAGACATCCTTCTGTACTGCTTCAAGATAGCGAACTACCGGCTCCAGGCTGCTGTAGCGCTCTTTTAACTCGTCAATCAAATAACCCACAGCGAACAGGCCGATATTGTTTTCCAATTCCTTTGTCCTTGCCTTCATTTCCTTCTCAGCATGCTGAATTTTTCGCATCACCTGAATAGCTTTAAACTGCACATTACTCGATTTCCGCTCAAATGCTTCCTTCTCTTCGGCAGGCAACATTTCAAATTCCTCATTGGAAAGCTCCTTGCCGTCGATTAACGGCACACTAACAAAGCCGGTACTCGCACGCTTTAAAACAAACCCCTCTTCCGTAGCCATTTTAGTCAATTCATCAAAAGAATCCGCCCTTATCTCCTGGAACTCTTTAAAAATCTCTGCCTTCTGCCGCTCATAATCATCAGCGTCAAATGCTTTGGGTATTTCCATTTTCAAGGATTCAACCAGCTCTGCCATATCTTTACTGAAACGAGCCCCTTGACTGCAGGGCAGATTTAACGCCACAGGATGGCTGGGGTTTTCAAAATTATAGACATAGCACCAGTCATCCGGCGCTTTCTCGGTAGCCGCAACCTCATTGATCAGCGTCTGAGCGTAGGAAATTTTCCCGGTTCCGGTCATACCTGTCATAAAAATATTATAACTGTGCCTCTTAATTGCCAAACCGAACTCCATCGCGCGAACAGCGCGCTCTTGGCCAATAATTCCTTCGAGCGGCGGCACTGATTCAGTCGTCTCAAACTCAAACTGTGACGGGTCGCATGTATAACGCAGCTCCTCCGGCTTTAGTCTCCTATGTGCCATTACTTCCTTCCCCCTTCTTTCCGTTAGCTCTCTTAATTTCCTTTTCCTGTTTGAAAATTCCTTCTTTCCCAGAAAAAGTGTTCATTTTTAAGTTAAATTCAGCTCTGACTCACCTGACTTAGTTTGCACATATTTTACTCTAAAACCTCAAGATATTAATATTGAAAGCAAAAAGCCCGGCAAAATGCCGGGCAAGATGCTTTAATTCTTATTCCTGACTATTAACCGACACGCTCAGAGATTAACACATCTACAACGGCAGGGTCTGCCAAAGTACTTGTATCCCCGATGTTTTCCGTCTCATTATGGGCGATTTTACGCAAAATCCTTCTCATAATCTTACCGCTGCGAGTCTTCGGCAAGCCGGGAGCAAACTGCAGACGATCAGGCGTAGCGATAGGACCAATCACCTTACGTACATGCTGCACCAATTCTTTGCGCAATTCCTCGCTTGCAGAGAACCCTTGCCGCAGAATAACGTAGGAGTAAATCCCTTCCCCTTTGATATCATGCGGGAAACCTACCACGGCAGCTTCTGCTACTGCCGGATGGGAAACCAGGGCACTTTCTACTTCCGCTGTGCCTAAACGGTGACCGGAAATATTGATAACATCGTCCACACGCCCCATCAGCCAGAAGTAGCCGTCCGCATCCTTGCGGGCGCCGTCACCTGTGAAGTAGTTGCCGGGATACTGAGAGAAATACGTATTCTTAAAGCGTTCATGGTCTCCGTAAACAGTACGCATAATCCCAGGCCACGCCCTGCGAATTACAAGATAGCCGCCTTCATCCACATCTGCCTCACTGCCGTCCTGACGGATAACTGCTGCATCCACCCCAAAAAACGGACGGGTGGCAGCTCCCGGTTTGGTGGGAATAGCGCCGGGAAGGGGAGTAATCAGAATACCGCCTGTCTCAGTCTGCCACCATGTATCGACAATGGGGCAACGCTCCTTGCCGATTACGCGATGATACCACATCCAAGCTTCCGGGTTAATCGGCTCACCCACAGAACCAAGTAAGCGCAAACTGCTTAAATCATGACGATTAGGCCATTCTTCCCCGTCACGCATCATAGCACGAATAGCAGTGGGAGCCGTATAGAAAATATTTACTTTATATTTCTCGACCACATCCCAAAAACGATCGGGGTTCGGATAATTGGGAATCCCCTCAAACATCAGAGTAGTGGCGCCGAGAGAAAGAGGCCCATAAACAATATAACTGTGGCCTGTGACCCAGCCGATATCGGCTGTGCACCAATAAGTATCTTCCTCTCTCAGGTCAAAAATATATCTTGTCGTAGTGTTTGCATGGGTCAAATAGCCGCCGGTAGTATGCAAAACCCCTTTGGGCTTGCCTGTGCTGCCGCTGGTATAAAGAATGAAGAGAGGATCTTCCGCATCCATCTGAGCCGGCTCACAGAAATTCTTAATATCGGCCGCCGCCATTTCGTCATCCCACCAAGTGTCACGGCCATCTACCATGGTAACATCATTGCCTGCGCGGCGATAGACAATTACGCTTTCAATAGAAGGACAATTTTGCAGTGCTTCGTCAGCAGTCTCTTTCAGTTTGACAATTTTGCCGCCGCGCATCCCTGCGTCCGCCGTAATCAACAGCCTGCATGTGCTGTCATTAATTCTGTCGCGCAACGAGTCGGCGCTAAAGCCGCCGAAAACTATACTGTGAATCGCACCGATTCTGCTGCAAGCAAGCATGGCGATAGCAAGTTGAGGAATCATCGGCATATAGATAGAAACTCTGTCACCCTTCTGCACACCTTTTTTCAGCAACACATTGGCGAAACGGTTTACCTCGCGATGCAGCTCATGATAGGTATAAGTCTTGCTCTCCCCCGGCTTGTCTCCTTCCCAGATAATGGCCGCTTTATTCTTGCGCCAGCCGTCTAGGTGCCTATCAAGGCAGTTATAGGAAACATTCAACTTACCGCCAATAAACCAGGCAATATTAGCATTTACAAAATCATACTCCACTACCTTATCCCATGATTTAAACCAGTGCAGTTGACTTGCCATCTCCGACCAAAATCCATCGGGGTCACTTAAAGAGCGGCTATGCATTGCCTCATATTCTTCCAAGCTTTTAACGCGCGCCTTTTCCACAAATCCCTGAGGAGGCACAAAGGCATTACCATTATTTACAACCTTCTCCGACATCTTTCCACTCCTCCACTTTTCTAAAATAAAAATAAGGACAGCCAAAATACTCTTGGCTCACACATATTATAGCATCCTTTTTTGCAAAATGGCAAGTCATTTTTTTGAATCTTCAGAACTTAGACAATTTTTCTCTCAATTAATCTGTTTCCGGCAACAATCGGCCAATTAATTTCCTGGTAAAAAAAATTCCCCTCCCCTGGAGGGGTGCCCGCAAGGGCGCGGGGTGGTCGCGTGGGCAAGTGCCCGCAAGGGCGGGGTGGTCGCGTGGACGAGTGCCCGCAAGGGCGGGGTGGTCGCGTGGACGAGTGGGACAAATCACCTGTCCCCTAAATCCCCTCTCCCTCTGGGAGAGGGTTAGGGTGAGGGAGAGGGTGAGGGTGAGGGCATCCGATGGGTATAGCGCGGCAAAAGAATAGGAGAAACACGCCCGCCGGTATCCACGCCGGCAGCTTCCAGTTCATTATGATAGGCTTGCATATGATTTAGGTTAAGTCTTTTAACTTTTATATCTTTTGCTGCCGTGCCGGCATGTTTGCCGGCACGGCGGCCAAAGACTACTATATCCAACAGGGAGTTGCCCATCAGCCGATTTCCCCCATGAATACCGCCGGCAATCTCACCGACAGCATAAAGATTCCGGACATTAGTCAAACCATTTTCGTCAATCAGCAGGCCTCCGTTTTGATAGTGCAGTGCCGGGTAAACAAGCATCGGCTCATTGACAATATCGACTCCAAAGCGGGCAAACTGGCGCACCATGGCAGGAAGTTCTTTAGCCACAGTGCCTGCACCATACAACAAATCAATCATAGGCGAATCGAGCCAAACTCCTACCATTCCGTTGGGAGCTGCAATTCCTTTGCGCCGTTCTTTCACTTCGCGAATAATCGCAGCCGCTGCCACGTCCCTAGTCTCTAAGTGATAGACAAACTGCTCACCATCAATATTTACAGGTTCTGCACCAAGACCGCGGACCTTTTCGGTAATTAAAAGTCCGATAATCTGCGGCGGGTAGGCGGCGCCTGTAGGATGATATTGCATGGTGTGCATAAATGCTAATTCTGCGCCTGCACGATAGCCCATTACTAAACCGTCTGCCGTTGCGCCATAATGGTTGGTAGTAGGAAAGCCTTGATATTCCAGACGACCGGAACCGCCGGCAGCCAAAATCACATTTTTAGCCCGGACAATCTCATATTCTCCGGTCTCCATATTATAGAGGACAGCACCGCCGACTTTCCCGTCCTCATCGAGCAATAGCTCCACCGCCGCACAAAACTCTATCACCAAAATACCACGATTGCGGACTTCATCACGCAAAGTACGCATGATTTCCGCCCCTGAGTAATCCCGGGCAGAATGCATCCGTTTGCGCGATGTTCCTCCGCCGTGAATACTTTTCATCGTGCCGTCAGGAAATTTATCAAACATGGCTCCTAAATCCTCAAGCCACTTTAGCGCAACAGGCGCATCTAATGTGAGGGTAGCCACCAACTCCGGCACATTTTCAAAGCGCCCTCCCCCCATTACATCCAAATAATGCTGAGCAGGCGAATCTCCTTCTTTGTCGGCAGCCTGTATGCCGCCTTGCGCCATTACCGTATTGGCATCACCGAAACGAAGCTTTGTCACCATCAATACAGTTGCGCCTTGCTCCTTTGCCGTAAGCGCGGCAGATGCGCCGGCACCTCCGCCGCCTATCACCAATACATCCACGTCATAAGCGAAATTCTCCAAATCAAAACCCAGGCCTTCAATTCGGCTGCGAGCTTCAACCAGATCGGCAAATTCATGCGGAACTTTGTCTCCTTTATTTGCTCCCACCGACAATTGCCGCATACTGGAATCAATAAAGTCCGGATGATAATTTTTTAAAACTTCATCCCGTTCATCCATAGTCATGCGCCTGAACGGACCTTTTCTGATTCGTTCAGCACGGCTCGCCTCTACCTTTTTGATTAATTCTTGCAACTGCGGGATATAAGGCATTCGCTTCTCCTCCTACTTTAGCGTCAGCATCTTTGCTTAATCTTCTATCACTCGCTTTGCGTAAAGATTTCTTAAAGTTTCCTTCGAAACCTTTACTAATTCAGCCATTTCGGCGGCAAATTTGCCGGACTCAACCTCCGCCACTCTATTCTGCAAATGCCGGGCAGGCGGCAACAAATGACGAGCGTAGAGGCGACGCGCCAGAATCCCCACATTAAAATGGACAATCTGTGCCGGGCAGCGGGAGGCGCACAAACCACACATTACACAATCAAACGACTCATCAGCACAGCGCTCAATCTCTCCCCGCTGGGCATAAGCAATATACTGCATAACTTTAAGATCCTGCGGACAAATTTTCGTGCAAGCATTACAACCGATACAGCGATAAATTTCAGGATAAAACAGGGCAATCTGCTCCGCTGTGGGTTTTAGCTCCTGCAGATCATATTCCGACTTCTGTGCCGGGAAAAAAGGTATCTGCGTCAGATACATCTCCGGCTCCACTTTTGTCTGGCAGGCGAGACCAATTTTTAAATCATAATCGCCACGAATGCGAAAAACAGTGGCGCAAGCGCCGCAGAAACCTGCTCTGCAGCCGCAGCCGCGAACCAACTGATAGCCTGCATATTCCATAGCATGCATAATAGTTAACGAATCCGGCACCAGGTACTTCTTACCCATAATATAGATATTGACCATCGAGATATCGCTTCCCACAATCTTTTCCCCCTTTGCATAACTGCAGCCCTCTCCCAATTGTATACTGCCCGCTAAACGGCAGAAGCCGGCAAATGCCGGCTGTGAAAATTGCCAAAAAACTATTCAGAGGGCGGCTCAGGAATGTAGCCGTTATCCATCAGCATCTTGGTAATTTTGCGAGCACGGTAGATTGCTTCTTCTGCTTTGGCACGCAACTCTTCTTTTGAGAGTTGCTTTTTAGCAATGCCAAGTTCGATCGCCTTTAACCCGACATTGACTGCCTGACGGATAAATACTTCCACGTTATCCATATTGGGCAGAATATTTTCCGGGTCGATCCCATTTTCAGCCCCCAAGTCAGCAATCGTATAGGCGGCCGTAAGACACATCTCATCAGTGATCGTCGCTGCTTGGACATCGAGCACGCCGCGAAAAATACCGGGGAAACAAACAGAGTTGTTAACTTGATTAGGGAAATCCGAACGGCCGGTAGCGACAATGACTGCGCCTGCTTCCTTAGCATCCCAGGGCCACATTTCCGGAATAGGATTTGCGCAAACAAAGACAATCGGGTCTGTACCCATAGCAGATACCCATTCCTTTTTTATCACATCCGGTCCCGGCTGAGAAAGACCGATGACAATATCCGCACCCGCCATCGCTTCGCCGATACCGCCAATCCTGCCTTCAGCATTCGTCTTCTGAGCAAGTTCATACTTCTCAGGATACTCGTCTCTCAATTCGGCAAGCCGCCCCCTATGCAAAATTCCTTTACTGTCTGTGATAAACAACTTGCCCGGGTCGGCGCCCGCAAAAATCACCAGATTGGCAAAACAGACGTTGGCAGAACCGGCACCAATCAAAGCAATTTTTACATCTTTCAGTTCTTTTTTAACGTAGCGCAAAGCGTTAATCACCCCTGCCAACGTTACGGTGGCTGTGCCCTGCTGGTCATCATGCCAAACCGGAATATGACATTCTTTGCGCAGACGATCAAGCACCTGAAAACATTTTGGTTGGGCAATATCCTCAAGGTTTATACCGCCAAACGAAGGCTGCAGCATTTTTACAAATTCAATCAGTTTGTCGGCATCCTTAGTATCAACGCAAATAGGGAAGGCGTCGACACCTCCCAAATACTTAAAAAGCAATGCCTTTCCTTCCATCACAGGCATAGAAGCTTCCGCGCCAATATCGCCTAAACCCAATACGCGCGTGCCATCGGAGACTACCGCCACAAAGTTGCCTTTGTTTGTATGTTCATATACCAATTCTTTATTTGCGGCAATAGCTTTGCACGGCTCCGCCACACCGGGCGAATACCAGATTGCAAAATCTTTAAAATCGCGAACGCTGCATTTTAGTCCGACTTCAATTTTCCCTCTGTAGAAAGGATGGAGACGCATCGCGTCCTTAGCCGGCTTTTTAGCTTTTGTAATAAGCTCTTCTTTTGTAATCATTTGCCTGACAACTCCCTGCCTTTAATTTTAAATCAGCCAACTCAGCCGTCAATCAATAATGGCGTACTGCTTACGTCCTTCTTCATAGATATCGTTGCCGTAAACATCGTTTACCACTGTCGCCGGAAAATCTTCTACCACCAAACGATAGATCGCCTCCGCACCCAGCTCGGCATAAGCCACCACTTCCGCATGGCGAACAGTTCTGGCAAGCAACGCTGCCGCGCCGCCGGTGGCAGCCAAATAAACTGCTTTGTATTTCACTAAAGCATCCTTCACAGCTTGACTGCGGCTGCCTTTGCCGATGCAAGCCTTTAGTCCCTGTGCCAATAAAGCGGGTGTATAGATATCCATCCGGCCGCTTGTGGTAGGCCCTGCGGAACCAATCACCTTGCCCGGCTTAGCCGGTGACGGACCCACATAATAAATCATTTGACCGCTAAAATCCACAGGTAAAAGCTCACCTGCCTCCACAAGTTCAAACAACTTTTGATGAGCCGCATCACGGCCCGTATAAATTACGCCGCTGATTAACAGATTATCGCCGGCGCGCAGCTTTAACACATCCTCATCTGAGAGCGGAGCCGAGATTTTTCTGACCGTCATTTAAAATGCCTCCTTTTTTATAAGCGTGTTAAATGACTCTTTCTTTATGCCGGGCGGCATGACAGTTAAGATTTACCGCAGCCGGCAAACTGGCAATATGAGCAGGAAAAGTTTCAATGAAAGCGGCAAGCGCGGTAGTACGACCACCGTATCCTTGCGGTCCGATCCCGAGCTTATTGACTTTCGTCAAAATTTCTCTCTCCAGCTTGGCATAAAACGGGTCAACATTAATTGAACCGATTTCCCGCAGGAGAGCTTTTTTGGCAAGATAAGCCACTTTTTCAAAGGTGCCGCCGATTCCGATGCCAATCACAATCGGTGGGCAAGGATTTGAGCCTGCTTTACTGACCGCCTCCACCACAAAATCAACCACACCCTTAGTACCATCGGCGGGATTGAGCATCTTTACGGCGCTCATATTTTCACTGCCCCCACCTTTGGGCGCAATCGTCAGTTTAACCCGCTCTCCAGGCACTAACTCAAGATGGATAACAGCCGGCGTGTTATCCATCGTATTTACGCGCCTAAGCGGGTCGCCGACAATCGACTTGCGCAGATATCCGTCGCCGTAGCCCTTGCGCACCCCTTGATTAATGGCGGCATAAAGATCACCGCCTACCAAGCGCACATCCTGCCCCAACTCAACAAAAATGACGGCGTAGCCGGTATCTTGACAGAGAGGAACCTGCTCTTCTTTTGCGATCTCAGCATTCTCCAGCAATTGCTGAAGAACATTTTTACCCACGGGTGATGTTTCTGTCGACAAGGCCTCCTTAAAAGCTAAAGACACATCGGCACCGAGGCTATAGTTAGCTTCCATGCACAATTCTGCGATAACCGCCTCAATGACGGCTACGTTAACTTCGCGCATTCTTTCCCCTCCTTAAAAGACTTCAGCTCCTAGGCTATATTTCTGTTTTTTAGCAATTTTATGTTGCTCATCTATATTCTTACGCTGAAATGAAAATCCTGCTCTTAGTCAAAAAAACCGGAAGACTGGTTTATAATATTTAAAAGTTCTCAGCTTTCTCTTTCAGCACTGAGATAATTTTTTCTGAAGGGGCTTGCCTGCAAGCATCAATTTTTATTTGACAAACAAACCTTTTCTATGGTAGAATTAATTTTGTCGGCGCGGGGTGGAGCAGTTGGTAGCTCGTCGGGCTCATAACCCGAAGGTCGCAGGTTCAAGTCCTGCCCCCGCAACCAAATAAAAATAGAAAAGTCGCTGCTGCAAAGGCTTGCAGCTTGCCTAAATGACCTAAATGATATGGTTCTCTATACTCAAACAAAAACATCCTCTTGCGAGGATGTTTTTGTTTTTAGAAGATTTTAGATGTCCTCCTACTTTTCTGCAGCTTTTCGCAAGCTGTCAGCGCAAGCGTGAATTTTTTTTTTGGGGGGGGGGCGTCATCTTGCTGCTGAATACTCTCTTTCTCAAGCGCCATCAGCGCAAGCAGCAGGCTGTCAATTATTTTGCTCTGCTCAAGCACCTGCGAGCTGTCTAACCCATGTTTGCTTGACAGCAAATAAAGCTTAGCCCGCTCCTGCTCTACTATCTCCCTAATCTCTTTAATTTTCTCTTGTTTCATCAGAATTCACTCCGCGATAAATACTTTCCGGCCAAAGTGCCACAGCAGGCACACAAGCATTAACATATCTAAATTAAAGGCTTAACACAAGGGGAAATTTGTAGAAAAATGTTTTTGCAAGATAAATATATCTGTGAAGCATAAGTTTAACTATTGCAAACTGTTGCAAAATAAATTTCCTTACCGACAACGAATCACTGAAATTTAAACTGTTTGAGTTCGTTGATCAATCTTTCAGCATTCGCCTTAAGCTCCTCGGCGGAGGCGTTGATCTCCTCCATTACGGAAGCCTGCTCCTCTGTGGAAGCCGCAATTTCTTCGCTGCCGGCACTGATCTCCTGCGCACCGGACGATACCCGCTCAATCTTTTGAACTATCCGCTCGACATTGCGGACAATTTCCTGAAAAGTTTCTCCGCTGCCTAAAACAGCCTCCGTCCCGGCGCGCACTTTTTTGACGCCGTCTTGCATACTGTTGACTGCGTTGCCGCTTTCAGCCTGTGTTTCTCTGACTAACTTGCCGATTTCATCAGCCGCATTTCTGCTTTGCTCCGCAAGCTTTCGCACCTCTTCGGCGACCACGGCAAAGCCGCGTCCCTGCTCACCCACCCTAGCCGCTTCAATCGCCGCGTTTAAAGCAAGCAAATTTGTTTGCTCAGCCACGTCTGTGATTAAATCTACAATGCTGCCGATCTCCTTTGAGCGCTGATCGAGACCGTTAATCACATTGCGCAGCTCTTCCACCATAATATTAATCGCCTGCATCTCTTTTGCCGCATTATCTATAGCGGCACTGCCAGCCGCCGCGCTGTTTGCCACTTCACTTGAAATTTCTGCCATCTCCTGCGCGCTGCCGCTTAATTCCTGCGCGTTGCTCGCAAACTGACTGGCGCTGGCTGCCACTTCCTCCAAAGTAGAGCTAGCCGATTCGACTGCCTGCGACAAAGCGTCGCTCCCCTCATTGACGCCGGCAGCCGTCTGGCTTGCCTCACTCATTAAATTTCGCAAAGAGTCATTCATTTTGTTAAAAGCATTTGCCAATTCGCCAATTTCATCCTGCCGCTTAATCTCTGTATGCACTGTCAAATCACCGGCTGCCACCTTTTTCGCTACTTCGGCAACCTGGGAAATGGGCTTCGTCATATTTGTTGCCGTTAAGTATCCCGCCGCCGCCACCAAAGCAATTGTCAACAGCAAAATCGCAATCATTCGGTATTGCATCCCGTCTAAGCCGGCAAAAGCTTCGCTTTCATTCTTTTCAATAACAAGGCCTGCATAACCGCCGCCAAAACTGACTGTCCTTACGACGCCAAGGACATTTTGCCCCTCTTGGCTAAGGTAGACTCCTTGCCAGCGAAAATCCTTAACGCCTTGCCGAATCGGCTCGGCCAGCAACTGCACGACTTCTGTTGTCATGCTTGTCTGCAAGGCTGCCCGCTCTGCATTCTCACCCTGCAATCTGTCTGTCAAAAGCAATCCTTCTGCGTTGATGAGGTAGGCATCCGCAGATTCCCCCAGTTCGCCTACCGCCTCATGCAACAAACCGGTTAACGTCTCTCCGCTGCTTACCAGATTAACTGTACCTAATACTGCCCCAAAACCGCCGTCGCTTTTCACCGGTGCGGAGAACACAAACACATTTTGCCCCAGTTCCTCTGAGGCATACAGCTCTGACCAGCCAAGTTTCCCGCCAAGAGCGCCCGCGATATATTCACGCTGCGAAAGGTCAGTTTCCTGATAAGCTTTTTCCGTACTGTAAACTACTTTTCCCGCCGCATTCGTCACGAAAAAAGAGAGCACACCCTCTTTGCCCTTAAAAGTCTGGGCGTAAACATCAAGGCTGTTTTTTCCTGCCAGCCAAAGCGGGTCTGCCTCGTCCCAATTAACGCTCTTTAACTGAATCAAAGGCGCTAAAACATAGCTTGTCTTCGCAAGATTCTGCACTTCTCTTTCTTTCTCCTGAAAATATGCCGACAGCGAGGCGCTCTTTAAATCCGCAACCGGGCCGATTCCGTCAAATATTTCAGTTTCGATATTCCGCCGAGCGTCAAAATATGCAAAAAGACTGACTATAATCACAGGAAGCAAACCGATCAATAAAAACAAGGCGGTAAATTTTACTTTTAAATTCATCTTCCCAGACATTTGCTGTGCGTTCCCCCCATTTTAAAAGCTGAAGTTTCCCTTTATTTCGCAAAAATACTTGCTTCATCTGCCAAAACCGCCAATAGTTATCATTTATCTACTATCTACAATTCTTCAATTTCTGCAACTTTCCTGCCTTAAAAATAAATTTCTGCTCAAATTTGCCATTTTCCGACCACAGGGACGGTTCTTGTGGTCTATTTTTGAAGGGGGAGAAGCCTGAGCGGGGGAAGAACCACCCCGGTGCTATGCACCACCCCTCCAAAGGAGGGGAATTTTGACCGCAGCACCTCCCCCCTCACCCTAGCCCTCTCCCCCCAAAAGGTGGAGAGGGTTCTGTACGCAGCCTCAACCATAGGGACGGTTCTTGTGGTCTACTTTTGGAGGGGGAGAAGCCTAAGCGGGGGAAGAACCACCCCGGTGCTACGCACCACCCCTCCAAGGGAGGGGAATTTTAACCGCAGCACCTCCCCCCTCACCCTAGCCCTCTCCCCCCAAAAGGTGGAGAGGGTTCTGTACGCAGCCTTGCACAGAATGCAAAAGCGAGCGTTAAGTGACAGCAGCGTTAAACGGAGCGGCATTCACAGCGTTAAAACATGCCAACGGTTCACATGCAATCTGCCCAGAGGTTTTGGCATGTTAGCGAAGAATGACGGTTCGTAGCTGCGAAAACGTGCGAGCAAAGCAACCGGGCAAGGCTGCAACTTCCAAAAAAAACCGCTTCTCCCAGTTCGAGAGGGGACTTCGTTGAAAACGTTGCCATAGCACAAAAAAAGGCTGTGTAAAATCACAACCCTTTTTGCTTAATTTACTGTAGTTTCTCCCGCAAAAGCCTGTTAGCCATTTCCGGGTTTGCTCTGCCTTTGGAAATTTTCATGACCTGCCCCACCAAGAAACCAATCGCCTTTTCCGTTCCAGCCTTAAAATCTTCCACCGATTTAGGATTATCTGCGATAACTTGTGCAACAATGGCAGCAATCGCATCCTCGTCTGAAATCTGCACAAGCCCTTGCTCTTTAACAATTTCCGCCGGTTTTTTACCGCTGACAAACATCTCTTCAAAAACTGTCTTAGCAATTTTGCCGCTAATCGTACCCTCAGCCTGGAGTTTGAGCAGTTCCGCCAAATGCAATGGTGTCAGCTTTGTCTCGTGAATTTCAATACCTTGCGCATTGAGGTGTTTTAAAATTTCCCCCATCAAGCTGTTTGCCACAGCTTTGGCATCATGATATTCCTCCAAAGTGGCTTCAAAAAAATCTGCCATAGCTTTAGATGCGGTAATGACTTCTGCATCATACTCCGACAATCCCCATTCACTTATATAGCGCTTACGGCGAGCATCCGGCATCTCCGGCAGACTCTGCCTGATTTCCTCAACCCAGACAGGCTCCACCATAACTGGCACCAAATCGGGATCAGGAAAATAGCGATAATCATGCGCTTCTTCTTTGGAGCGCATTGCATAGGTTATACCTTTATGCTCATCCCAACGGCGCGTTTCCTGCACGACTATCCCTCCCGCTTCCAGCACTTCTTTCTGACGTTCCACCTCGTATGCCAACCCGCGCTGAACGGCCTTGAAGGAATTCATATTTTTAATTTCCGACCTTGTGCCAAACTCTTTGCTGCCTGCCGGCATAATAGAAACATTGGCGTCGCAGCGCAGTGAGCCCTCTTCCATTTTTACATCCGAAATACCTGTATATTGGATTACGCTTTTCAGCTTTTCTAAATATGCCTTTGCTTCTTCCGGGGAGCGCAGATCCGGTTCGGAAACAATCTCAATCAGCGGCACTCCTGTTCGGTTATAATCTGCCAAAGAGTAGCCGGCAAACTCACTGTGCACCAGTTTTCCGGCATCTTCTTCAAGGTGAACACGGGTGATTCCCACTCGCTTTGTTTCCCCGTTCAGTTCAAACTCCAGATAGCCGTTGAGCGCAATCGGCAAATCATATTGGGAAATCTGGTACGCTTTCGGCAGATCGGGATAAAAATAATTCTTCCGGTCAAATTTAGCAAAACGGGGAATCTCACAATTTAGAGCCAAACCTGCTTTAATGGCAAACTCCACCACCCGTTTATTGAGGACGGGAAGAGAACCCGGCAATCCTAAACATACAGGACAAACATGTGTATTAGGCTCCTTACCGAATTCGGTAGGGCAGGAACAAAAAATTTTAGTCGCAGTAGCAAGCTCCACGTGGACTTCCAAGCCAATTACTGTCTCATATTTACTCATCTTGCGGCACTCCTTTCCCGCATAAAGACGGCTTTTTCTTGGCAAGTCCGCTATGTTGTTCATAAGCGTAGGCAGCCCGCAAAATAGTCGCCTCGGCAAACGGCTTGCCGATTAATTGCAGCCCCACAGGCAGGTTATTGACAAACCCGCAAGGCATGGAAAGCGCAGGCAGACCGGCCAGGTTCACCGGTATGGTGCAAATATCGTTTAGATACATAGTGAGCGGGTCTTCCACCGTACCTGCCTTAAAGGCGGTAGAGGGCGTAGTCGGTGTCAAAATTAAGTCAAACTTTTCAAATGCTTCATCAAAATCCTGTTTGATTAGCGTCCGCACTTTCAACGCTTTAAGGTAATAAGCGTCATAGTAACCTGAACTGAGAGCATATGTGCCAAGCATAATTCTGCGCTTCACTTCGCTGCCGAAGCCGCGGCTGCGTGTCTTCTTATACATCTCAAGCAAATTGTCTGCTTCCGCTCTGTAGCCGTATTGCACACCGTCATAGCGGGCAAGATTACTGGAAGCCTCCGCCGGCGCAATTAAATAGTAAACGGGAATCCCAAAATCGGTATGCGGCAATGAAATTTCCTCCGCTTCAGCCCCAAGAGACACCAAGACAGCCAGTGCTTTCTGTACCGCATGCCGCACATCCGGATCAATTCCCTCGGCAAAATATTCTTTCGGTACGCCGATCTTTAAACCCTTAACTCCGTCTGACAGTTGCGCTGTATAATCCTGTGACGCAAGCGGTACTGAAGTAGTATCACGTGAATCATATCCGGCAATCGCATTCATTACAACGGCGCAATCACTGATGTCTTTTGTGAAAGGGCCTATCTGATCAAGTGATGATGCAAAAGCAATCAGACCATACCGGGAGACACGGCCGTAAGTAGGTTTCAGCCCCACCACACCGCAGAAAGCAGCCGGTTGACGGATGGAACCGCCTGTGTCCGACCCCAAGGCAAAACAGACTTCATCGGCGGCCACGGCTGCGGCTGAGCCGCCGCTCGAACCGCCGGGCACTCTTTCCAAATCCCATGGATTACGCGTGGTAAAAAGCGCGGAATTTTCCGTGGATGAGCCCATGGCAAACTCATCGAGATTAGTTTTTCCAAGCATCACTGCCCCTGCCGCACGTAAAAGCTCCACGACAGTGGCATCATAAGGCGGCTTGAAATTAGCTAAAATTTTTGATGAACAGGTTGTCAGCACACCTTTTGTACATAGATTATCTTTTAAAGCCATGGGAATACCGGCAAGAGGAGGCATTTCCTCACCGCTTAAGCGTTTGGCATCCATCAGCGTCGCCGCAGCCAGTGCTTCGTCGCTTGTTACCGTCACAAAAGCTTTGACACTTTCATCCACTGCCTCAATACGGCGCAAAGCAGCTTCTGTCAACTCTAAAGCGCTGATTTCTCTCTTTCCGAGGCGTTTCAAGGCTTCCGCAAGCGTAAATTCCTCCAGCAACTCGTTTCCCCCCTATTCAATTACACGCGGCACACGAAACATGCCCTCTTCCTCTTCCGGGGCGTTTCGCAAAGCCTCTTTGCGCTCCAGTCCCGGACAGACCAGATCTTCTCGAAAGACATTCTTTAACGGCAAAACGTGGGCTGTAGGCAGAATATCTTTAGTCTCAAGCTTATTTAGCTTGTCCGCAAATTCCAAGATCGCATTTAGCTGAACAGCAAACTTTTCCATTTCGCCCTCTGACATCTCCAGTCTTGCCAAGCCGGCAACATGTGCCACTTCCTTGCCTGTTAGCTTCATTCGCATGACCTCCCAGCATATTTAATTGCCGCACTGCTTGCCGGACTGCTGCAAGCGTAAGCGGATGAGCTCTATGAGCGTCGCCAAAGTAATAATGAAAAATAGTAGAGGCAGCAAGCGGATAGCCGCTGAATCAGAGCTGCCGATCGGATTTACCGGGTGCATTACAGGAACGACTGCCTGGCGGATAGCAAGCATGGCGGCAGCAAAAAAAAGATTGGCAAACGCAAAACCACGCAGTTTCCCGCCACTGCTTCTTGCCAGATATTCCTTTCCTATCCCCAACAAAGCCATGGTAAGAGCCGCCACTGAGTACGGTTCATTCCACATCATTCCGCCCCAAGCAACACGCATTGAGACCAGGGAGAGGGCGGTGCCGACAAACCAAAGTAAAACAGCATGATAGCCTAATTCTCTAGACCAAAGCCCTGCGCTCTTTTTATTTGTCAGAAGATATATTGCGCCCAAAATTCCTGCTGCATAAATAGTATAGAGTCCTGTAAAGCTTAAGATCCCGTGCAGTATAATCAGTCTAATCCAGCCGCCAAGCTGTTCTTCCGGCGGAATAAAAGCAAAAACAACTACGCTCACCGCCAAAAACAAAACAATAATTTTTAACCGCCGATTAGCCATGATTTTCCCCCTGTCCCCATTTTTTCATTTTTCATGTGACAGTAAAACCTGCAAAGCTTGTTCATCCAAGACAGAAATGCCGAGCTTTTCAGCTTTTTCCAGCTTACTTCCCGGCTTCTCTCCCGCCACTAAGTAATGCGTATTTTTACTCACGCTGCTGCTCACCCGTCCGCCTGCCGCTTCAATCAGCGCCGCGGCTTCCTCACGACTATAAGCCGACAATGTGCCGGTTAAAACAAAGTTCTTGCCGGCCAACAGTTTTTCCGCACCGTCTTCCTTTTCTTCGCTCAACTTTAAACCGGCGCTGCACAGTCTGTCAACCAGCTCTTTGCTGGAAGCAAGCGCAAAAAACTGGCTGATACTTGCCGAGATTTTGACCCCCACCTCCTCCACGGCTTCCAGTTCCGCGGGGGAAGCGTTAATCAGCTTATCCATGCTGCCAAAATGCGCCGCCAACAGTTTGGCTGTGCGTTCGCCGACAAAACGGATGCCAAGTCCATAAAGCAAACGCCAAAGCGGCTGCTCCTTGCTTTTCTCTATGGCGGACAACAAATTTTCCACAGACTTTTCCTTTTTGCCCTTTAAGGCCAACAGTTGCGCTTTTTTGCCTGACAATGTATAAATATCGGCTATATCCGTAATCAAACCTGCATCAAGCAGTTGTTCTACCAAAGCCGGACCCAGATGCTTAATATCCATGGCGCTGCGGGAAGCAAAATGGATGATTCTCTCCGCCACCTGAGCCGGGCAAAACGGATTAAAACAACGCAGAGCCGTCTCCCCCGGCAAACGGCCGGCTTCTGTTCCACAGACAGGACAGTACTTTGGCATAATAAATGGCTTTTCAGCCCCGGTGCGTTTAGCTTTTACTACTGCCACCACTTCGGGGATAATCTCACCCGCTTTCCTGACAATAACATAATCTCCGCAACGCACATCCTTTTCCCGCAAAATATCTTCATTGTGCAGGCTGGCTCGCTTTACCACCGTTCCCGCGAGCAGCACCGGCTCTAACTCAGCGATTGGCGTCAGCGTACCTATCCTGCCTACTTGAACGGTTATGCCAAATACTCTGGTCTCCGCCTCTTCCGCCGGAAATTTATAAGCAATAGCCCAGCGAGGGCTTTTCGCCGTATTTCCCAAACGCTTCTGCAAAGACAAGTCGTTTATTTTTACCACCAAACCGTCAATCTCATAAGGCAATGAAGCACGTTTAAGCCGCCAACTCTCACAATAGGAGACCACCTCCGCCAAATCCCGCAACACCACAATGCGCGAACTTATCCGCAGCCCCAAATCTTTCAGCAAATTTAACGCCGCATAATGGGAATGAGGCTGCAGATCAGGTGAGTGGCCCAAACCGTAAATTACAGCCTCCAAATTTCGGGATGCTGCTACTTGAGGATCAAGCTGACGCAGACTGCCGGCAGCAGCATTTCTGGGATTAGCAAAAAGCGGCAAGTTCAGCAGCTTTCGCTCCTCGTTTAGCGCCAGAAATGACGCACGCGGCAGATAAACTTCACCTCTTGCCTCCAGTGTCACAGGTTTTCTCAACCTCAAAGGAATACTTTTCACCGTGCGCAGGTTATGGGTGATATCTTCACCGACTTCACCGTCACCGCGGGTGGCTCCGCGCACGAATAAGCCTGCTTCGTACTGCAAGGATACCGCCAGGCCGTCCACTTTCAACTCCACCACAAATTCCAGTTGTGCTTCAGGAACTAGCTTGACGGCACGACTGACAAAATTATGTAAGTCGCCGATATTTAAAGCGTTCTCCAAAGAGAGCATGGGGTGACTGTGCATGACCGGCGCAAAAGCCGCCAGCGGCTGCCCGCCGACACGCTGCGTAGGAGAGTCCGGGCTGATTAAGTCGGGAAATGCACGCTCAATTTCAGCTAATTCACGGATAAGGGCATCAAAATCGGCATCACTGATTAACGGTTCATCCAACACAAAATAATGATAATTATACTCATCAATTTTTTCCCGTAGCTGCTGAAGCCGCATGCGTGCAGCATTCTTCTCCATGGTTTGCACCTCACTCTACTTTGCGAAGCGGCGCATAGCGCGCAATCAACTTTTTCAAGCCTAATGCCGGGAAATGGATGGTTAACGCCGTATCACCATCGCTTAGACAATCTACAGCCTGGACTACGCCTACGCCCCATTTGCCATGTTCAACTCTGTCTCCTGCAACTAAGTTGCCAGCTTGTCCGGGAATAACAGGCACTGCCGGCACAGAAACTTCTAAATCCTTTGCCGATACTGTCACGGGAATCTCGGCTAGGAAGCGCGACGGCAAATTTTGCATCACCTGTCCGAAAATGTTCCGCCTTTTAGCGTATGTCAGGAAAAGGAGCCTCTGTGCCCGGGTAATCCCCACATAACAGAGACGTCTTTCTTCTTCTATGCCATCTGCCGTTTCAGTGGAGCGCACATGAGGAAAAAGCTCTTCTTCCATGCCGGTCAGGAAAACTACAGGAAACTCAAGGCCCTTAGAGGCATGCAGCGTCATCAACACAACCTGTCGGCCAAAATCATCGCTAAACGCGTCCAAATCACTGATTAACGCCGTATGGGTTAAAAATGCGGTTAAAGTTTTCTCAGCGGAGTCTTTCATAAATCCCTGTGCTACAGTGATAAATTCCCTCAGGTTTTCTACGCGGCTCTGCGCCGCATCCGTCCCTTCCGCCTTCAGCTCATCCAGATATCCGCTTCTGATTAATACCTGCTCGACCAACTCGTCCACACTAAAGTCTTCCCTCATTTGGATCAACTTTTCCATGAGCTGAGCAAAATCCCGCACTTTTTTTAATGGGCCGGCGCCAAGTTCGGCATCTGCGGCAGATTTTAACGAATGGAAGATTGAAAGCCGCTTTTCTTGAGCCAGCAAGCGCAATCGTTCCAAAGTAGCCGCACCGATCCCGCGGCGCGGCACATTGATGATCCTTAACAGGCTCACATCATCAGCCGGGTTATCCATTAAACGGAGATATGCCAAAATATCTTTTATTTCTTTTCTCTCCCAAAAGCGAACGCCGCCTATCATCTGATAAGCAATATTTTCCCGCACTAAAACTTCTTCTATGGCGCGGGACTGAGCATTCGTGCGGTAAAGAACGGCAAACCGATCATAAGTAATGGAAAGGTTACGAATTTCCCTGGCAATAAACCGGGCTTCCTGGTACTCATCTTGGGCTGCGAAAAGATTAAGCGGCTCGCCAGCACCCTGCCGCGTCCAAAGGTTTTTCTCTCTGCGCCCCGCATTATTTTTTACCATCTGATTGGCTGCCGCCAAAATATGCCCCGTGGAGCGATAGTTTTCTTCCAACTTGACTACTGTTGCGTCAGGCCATTCACGCTCAAAATCCAGGATATTGCGCAGGTCGGCGCCGCGAAACTGATAAATCGACTGATCATCATCGCCCACCACACAAAGATTTCTGTGAGAACCGGCCAGCAGACTGACAATTTTATACTGCACACGATTAGTATCTTGATATTCATCCACCAGGATATAGCGGAATTTTTTTTGGTAATGAGCCAGCACGTCAGGATAATCGCTCAAAAGTCTGACTAAATAAAGCAGCAAGTCATCAAAGTCAAGCGCGTTATTTAAGCGCAGCCGCTCCTGGTAATTTTTATATACACGTGCGATAGTTCGCGTATAAAAATTATCGGCTTCCTCTGCGTAGCGGTGCTCGTCAATCATCTCATTTTTCGCCCTGCCGATAGCTGCCAGTACGCTGCGCGGCTTGAAGCGGGAATCGTCCAACTGCAGCTCCTTCATTACATTTTTAACCACCGTCTGCTGATCGCCATCGTCATAGATGGCAAAAGAAGAGGTAAGGCCGAGCAGAGCAGCATTCTCCCGGATCAGGCGGACGGCGGCGGCGTGAAAAGTGGAAGCCCACATCCCCGGGATTTTTCCGACCAACTCTTCAATCCGCGTGCGCATTTCCGCGGCTGCTTTATTGGTAAAAGTTAAAGCCAGAATCTCCCATGGAGCCGCCAGCTTTGCCTGAATCAGATAAGCAATACGATGAGTAATTACTCTTGTTTTCCCGCTGCCGGCACCGGCTAATATTAAAAGCGGTCCGTCTACGCACTCTACAGCTTTTCGCTGCGCCTCATTTAAATCTGTCAATTTTTCCATTTTGCCGGCCTCCTAATGTTTAAGCAGAAAAAAAGCAGCTGCACACTGCTTAATAATAAACTCACAATTCCCCTCTCCCTGTACTGCTCTTTTCCCCTCTCCCCCCGGGAGAGGGCTAGGGTGAGGGCTCTTTTCCCCTCTCCCTCTGGGAGAGGGCTAGGGTGAGGGCTCTTTTCCCCTCTCCCTCTGGGAGAGGGCTAGGGTGAGGGCAAAAAACCTGCGTAAAAAAACAAACCAACCCTTTCGAATGTACTGCCGCCAAGTCGGCTTCATAATAAGGGTATATCATCTTAGTTGGTCAAGCCGGGAAAGAACCAAACTATAACCACCGGCGCCATACTGCAGATAGCGTTTAACCCGACTGATGGTAGCAGTGCTTGCTCCGGTCTCTCCCTCAATCTGTTGATATGTTTTCCCATTCTGCAACATCATCGCAACCTGAAACCGCTGAGCTAATGCCTTCAGTTCGCTAATCGTGGCAATATCTTCGAAAAACAGATAACATTCTTCCTCGTTTTCCAAGAGCAAGATAGCGCGAAACAACGCATCCATGCTCTCCCCTTGCAACTTAGGGTTAGCCACAATCACACCTCCGACAGTTTGCTCACTTTACTATTCGTGAAGTGTCGGCTAAATCCTTCCTGCATTCCCCTGACGATATTATGAGTTCTTCACCGCTTTAATACTATCCCCCCTCACCCTAGCCCTCTCCCCCCAAAGGGTGGCGAGGGAAGAAGAGACGACCTCTTAAAAACTTATTCCCTCTCCCTCAAATGGTGGCGAGGGAAAAAGAGACGACCTCTTAAAAACTTATTCCCTCTCCCTCAAATGGTGGCGAGGGAAGAAGAGACGACCTCTTAAAAACTTATTCCCTCTCCCTCTGGGAGAGGGCTAGGGTGAGGGGTCGCAGCTTCTCTGGACGATATAATTACCCTAAGCAATAAAAGAAGCCGTTCCCGGCTTCTTTTATTGCTTAGGGTCGTCCTTTGGCGTAATAGGCTTCGTTTTTCTCGAAGAAGCGCTGCCCAACCTGGCAGGCCGGACAGACACGAGGCGCTTCCAGCAGAACGGCAACATAACCGCAATTTAAGCACTTCCAAGGCATCTCTTCGTCTCTTTTAAAAGTTTTACCCTCTTGCAGCTCGGCAAGCAAATCACGATAACGTTTTTCATGCGCCTCTTCCGCCGCTGCCACAGCAGCAAAAAAATCAGCGATTTCAGCCAGACCTTCCTCTCGTGCTTCCGCTTCAAACTGCTTATACATACTCGTCCACTCGTAATTCTCCCCACCTGCGGCAGCAGCCAGATTCTCAGCAGTATTACCGATTAACCCGAGATATTTCGCCGACCTGCGGGCATGGGCAACCTCATGGTGAGCCGTCTCCTCAAAGACGGTGGCGATTTTTTCATATCCCTCTTTACGTGCAGCCTCCGCAAAGTAGATATACTTATTTCTGGCTTGCGATTCGCCGGCAAACGCGCTTTTTAAATTTTGCTCTGTTTTAGTTCCTTTTAAATCCATTTACCATTCTCCTTCCTTGTTTTCACTTCGTTATGATATATTGCCCTAAAACAGGTTAATTCCTGCAGGATTAACCAAATGTAAGCAATTTTTAATAACCCTTTTTGCTACTATCAAAACTTCTCCAGCCGCTCCCGTACAAGAGAGAAATCCGTCACCAGCAAATCGGCATTTGCCGTACCGCGCAAAACAGCAGCCGGATGATAGGTGGGACAAACCAAATAACTGCCTCCGGCAAAAAAGCTGCCGCGCACATCCTCCATGCGTACTTTTGACCCTAAAAGATTTTGCGTAGCCACAAGCCCCAAACAAACAACAATCAAGGGACGAATTAACGCCAATTGTTTGAGCAATATTGGCTTACAGGCCGCCAGCTCTTTTTTATTTGGATTGCGATTGCTCGGCGGGCGGCACTTGCATGAGCCGGTGATAAACACATCTCGCCGCTCGATCCCTGCCTTGGACAAGATTTCGGTCAGCAATATACCGGAGCGCCCAACAAAAGGTCGCCCGGTTTCGTCCTCTATTGCGCCCGGTGCTTCGCCCAACAAAAAGAGAGCGGCATCAGCCGGCCCCTCACCAAAGACAACTTGCTGCCTTCCTTCGCCGAGTTGACATTCCTTGCATTCTGCGGCATAACGCTGCAGATTCTCCAAATTGCTTTTCGCCGGCATTTTAATTACCTCTTTCCTGAACACAATATATATGCGGCTTAGAGCCGAACTCTCTCGTGATGACTGTAAATATTAAAACGGCTGCCTCGCACAAAACCTATCAGCGTAATCCCCAGTTTTTCAGCCAATTCCACACTTAGCGCCGTGGGCGCTGCTCTTGAAATAAGCAGAGGAATGCCTAGCCTTGCCGTTTTAACGAGAATTTCGGAAGATATTCTGCCGCTTGTCACCAGAATTTTATCTGCAATAGCAACCATATCTTTTAAGCATAGACCGATGATTTTATCCACTGCGTTATGCCTGCCGATATCTTCGCAAAAATAAATAACTTCCGTGGGCGTACAAAGAGCGGCACTATGTACCCCTCCGGTCTGCATAAAGAGAGCTGCCTTTTCTTGAAGGATCCGGCTCAAATTAATCACCTGCAAATAACTGATGAGCAGCGTTGATTGCACAGGAGCAGTCTTCAATGAGTCAAGGACACTAAAAAAAACAGTACCCTTGCCACATCCTGAAGTAATTGTCCGCTTGCCGTATAGTTTCTCTGCAAGCGAACCGCCTTCAGTTTCAACAAAGACAAATCCTTCGCCCTCATCTACCCTCAGAGAAGAGATATCGGTATAACTATGAATTAAGCCTTCGGAGCGCAGAAAGCCGACGGCTAACATGTCGGCCAACTCAGGAGTAGAAAGTAAAGTAACAAACTCCTGCCCATTCAAATATATGGTCAGCGGTTTCTCCCGGATAACTGAGTCTGCAATCTGCCGCATCCCGTCGCCATCTGCTCTGAAAACGATCTTTTGTTCCATTCTTTCATCCTTGACATCCATTGCTTCGACACACTCCGTTTCATTAATTCCATCCAGATCTGTTTTCGGCAAAAATCATTCATTTCCTGCGTTGGCACACAAAAGTGAAGGAAAGACCGCAGGAATAAATTCCCACGGTCTCCTTTACTAGAATAAGACGGTTACTAAATTATTGTGCAAACAAACTCCCACTTGTTAAATAAACACTAAACGGAAGAAGCTGCTTTTACAAATTCCTGAGTGCGGCGCTGTTTCTCCTTGCCCTTTGCCGGGAAGATAACGGCTGACAAGACAGCCGAGGTAACGGCAAGACCGGCCGAGAGAAGAAACGGTGTGTCATAGCTGCCTGTGGAAGTAAAGAGCATCCCGCCGACCCTTGGTCCAAAAAAGCCGCCGAAGCCAAAGCCCATGAAGAAAATCCAACCATAGATTCGCGCGATATATGACGGACCAAACATAAAGGTAGCAATAACTGGGTTCAACGCAAGCGCACCGCCGAACGATAAACCAACCAAGGCTGCTCCTAAAGTAATCATCGCTCTGCTTTCAGAAATAGAGAGAACATACAACGAAAGAGCCATAAAGAGAGCAACGCCGACAAGAGCATTTTTAGGCCCTACTTTACCTGACACCCATCCCCAGGCAGGACGCCCAAGGCCATTATTAACGGACATCGCCTGGATTACAGTCGCCGCAATCGCTGGAGCCAAACCGATACCTACAGGCGGCGCGGCACCGGCAAATGCCGCCAGCTGACTGGTAGCCATCAGCCCACCAAAAATCGTCAGGAAGAAGGAAATGCCTGTGAACCAGAACAAGCCGTTCTTTACCGCTTCAGCCAATGTCAGATCTTCAGGATTAACGGCTACTGCCTGCTTCTGCACTGTAGCGCCGGCTGCTAAAGGCTGCCAGCCTTTTTCGGCGCTGAACTGATAATTTGCGGGCGGGAACTGAATAATGCTGGCAATGATACCAAGAACTACGGTGAACACGCCACCGGTCAGCAAATACGTGGTGCGCCAACCGTATGCTGCTATGCCGGCCGCCCAAAGCGGCGCGGCCACGAGCGCACCAATGCCAAAGCCTAAAACGGCGATACCAATCATTAAGCCGCGCTTTTCACGTTCGGGATACCAGCGTGATGTCAGGGCGATAGTGGCGGAGGTATAAGTTAAACCAATCCCGATCCCCAGAAGTACGCCGTAGGTCAACACCAGACCTGTCAAAGTAGTAATCTGGGAAGAAAGCACTTGCGAGGCCACCATTAAAACGGCGCCAAGCGCAAAAGGTTTTTTCGGCCCGAACTTATCGACGAAATACCCCCCAACGCCCATCACAAAACCGAAGACGAACATACATACGGAAAAGGCCAAAACTGTGTCAGCTCTTACCCAGCCAAACTCCGCCTCAAGCGGTCTGATAAAAATACTGAAAGCATAGGCCGCACCGCCCATTAAAGTTGTAAAAAGTCCAAGGACTGAGAAAATCCAGCGGTTTTTCACTAAATCTACCCCTAGCCAGCGGGGTGGTGAAGCAAGATTTTGACTATTACTCAATGTGTTCATCTCCTTTTTTTTAAATTTTGCATCCAAAATTTTACATCCTACCTAAGGCATGTCAGTCAAGTCAGCGCGTTCTTCACCTCCAAACTGTCTATTTTTTTCGGATTATTTCAAATTATAACTCAATTCTCAAAACTAGTCAACATTTTATATGAATTTTCTGAATTATCAGGCATAATGTCCTCTTTGCCTGATTGACCTAACTCAGGTCTGGCGGCCGCAGCAAGTGATTGACTATCGGCGAACAGAGATGGTATAATTATCGCAATTTAGTGAATTTTTTAATCTGGGAGGCAAAGTGACATGGCAGAAATTCAACTTTTTGTTGACGGTCGGGAACTTACTGTCGATGACAGTAAGACTATCCTCGAGGCGGCCACTGAAAACGGAGTTTATATCCCCCATCTTTGTCATCACTCTGACTTGAATCCTGCAGGAATCTGCAGGGTTTGCCTTGTTGAGGCCGATGGTGTTTTGGTGCCGTCCTGTCGCGCTCCGGTCGCTGCCGGAATGGTAGTAAAGACGGGCGGCGACTTGGTAAATAATGCGCGACGCTTGGCGGTGGAGCTTTTGGTGGTAAACCACCACGATGACTGCCTGGCCTGTGGCAAAAACAATGACTGTAAACTGCAAGAAGTAGCACGTTTCGTCGGTATTGACAAGGAACGTCTCAAGAGATTGAGGGCACGAGAACTGCGTCCGGTAGATGATTCCCATCCTTTTATTGTCAGAGATTACAATAAGTGTGTGCTTTGCGGAATCTGTGTGCGAACTTGCAACGAAATACCCTGCGTTGAAGCAATTGATTTCTCGTTCCGCGGTTATGACACAAAAATCAGCACGCTTAGCGATAAGCCTTTACAGGAATCTAAATGCGTATCTTGCGGCGAATGCCTAGTTCGCTGCCCTGTGGGAGCGCTGCTGCCCAAAAATGGGGCGCAGCCTGCTTACGAAGTTAAAACAGTTTGCAGTTATTGTGGTTGCGGCTGCGGGATATATCTTGGTGTCCGTGACGGCAAAGTCACCAGGGTGCGCGGCAACGAGGATAGTCCTGTAAATCAGGGGGAGCTTTGCGTTAAAGGACGCTTCGGCTATTCATACATCAATCATCCCGACCGCCTGACTACACCACTGATTAAACGCAACGGCAAGTTTGAAGAAGCTTCCTGGGATGAGGCGCTCGAATTGGTGGCGGAAAAGTTTCAGGAGGTTCAGGAAAAATACGGACCTGAATCTTTGGGAGGGCTAAGCTCAGCCCGGGCTACAAACGAAGATAACTATCTGTTTCAGAAATTATTGCGTTCCCTGGGCAGTAATAGCGTTGACCATTGTGCACGACTCTGACACGCCCCAACAGTGGTCGGTCTGGCCACTACCACAGGCAGCGGAGCTATGACAAACCCAATCAGTGATATTGAAGACGCGAAAACTATTTTGGTAGTTGGCTCAAACCCCTCTGCCAATCACCCCATCGTTGACTACCGGATGCGTAGAGCCGTAAAAAAGGGTGCTATGCTGATTGTTATTGATCCTCGCCGCACTCCTTTAGCTGACTTGGCTCATGTTTATCTGCAAATCAAACCCGGAACCGATGTAGCTATGCTCAATGGATTAATGCATGTCATTTTAAGGGATGGCTTGCTCGATAAAGATTTCATTGCCACTCGCACACACGGATTTGAGTATCTGAAAAACTTTATTATGGAGAAATACAATCCGGATTACGTTGCCAAGATAACAGGAGTGCTAGCAGAAGACATTGTCCGTGCTGCCCGTCTTTACGCTGAAGCTTCCAGCGCGGGGATTTTTTACTGCATGGGAATAACGCAGCATACTTGCGGCACTGAAAATGTGTTAGCTCTGACAAATCTGGCCTTAGCTACCGGCAACTTTGGCAAACCTCATGCCGGTGTAAACCCATTGCGCGGCCAGAACAATGTTCAGGGAGCCTGTGATATGGGGTGTTTACCCCATGTCCTGACCGGGTATCAGCCGTTACACAGCGACGGTTCCACTTATTGGCGGAGACTGGCGGGGAAAAAGACTGAAGATGATGCGGAACTTATCACCGCTCTGGAGTTTGATTTCTACGGCAAAACTCCGCAGGCAGTACCGGCGAATAGAGTAAGCGATCATCTGCGCGCCAAATTCTCGAAAGCTTGGGGTGTGGAACTATCCGATATTCCCGGCAGAACCATAAGTGATATGTTCCATCCAAATCCCAACAGATGGTGCAAGGCTTTATATATTATGGGAGAAAACCCGTTGCTCTCTTCTCCGGATTTGCTGCACGTGCGTGAAGCTCTGGAAGCCTTAGATTTCCTTGTCGTGCAAGATATTTTTCTGACAGAAACGGCTGAGCTGGCTGACGTTGTTCTGCCCGCAGCTACTTTCGCCGAAAAAGACGGCACATTTATCAATACGGAACGGCGAGTGCAAAGGATACGCCGTGCAATCCCGCCGGCCGGACAAAGCAAGCCTGACTGGGAAATCATTCAGGCTTTGGCACAAAAACTTAACCTTCCCTGGAATCATCTGTCTCCTAAGGAAATATGGGACGAAGTGCGTCAGCTTACACCCCATTATTTTGGCGGCATGAGCTACGATCGCTTAGAGGAACAAGGCTTACAGTGGCCCTGCCCAAATGAGGAGCATCCAGGTACGCCGATTATGCATCGCAAGTCCTGGCGTGGGGAAGAAGATAGGTTCGCCCGCGGCATCGGTCAGTTCTCCACAGTAGATTATCGTCCCCTCGCAACTGAAAAGCCTGATGATGACTATCCTTTTGTTTTAACTACAGCGCGCAAGCTTTATCATTATCACACCAGGAGCATGACTGCCAGGGTTAAAGGGTTAAATGAGCTGCTAAGTGAGGAACGCATGCAAATTAACCCCGAAGATGCCGAAAAATTAGGAATTGGCGCAGAGGATATCGTCAAAGTAACTTCAGCGCGCGGTTCGATTGAGACTCGCGTTGAGATTACCGAACAAGTACCTCAGGGCGTAGTAAGCATGAGCTTCCATTTTGCAAAGTCGGCGGCCAATGTCCTTACCAACCCTGCTGTTTGCAGTATGTCTGTGGCTTCAGAGTTAAAAGTGTCGATCGTGAACATCGAAAAATCTGAAAAGCGAGGTGTTCCTGCATGAGCGAGACACAAACACCGCCGGCACAAACATCAACAGAAGATTATCGCTGGCTGATTGGTCCGGAGCCTGTTTCTAAATCAGCGCATCCGGAAAAGGAAATGGCCCTGGTTGAAGGAGAAATGCTTCCTGTAGAAGATGCGTTGACTAAAATCGTCGAGATTGTCAGCCAAGCTAAAAAGCCGGTGATGGTTGTCCCGGCCCGCATGGTTCTCTGGTACTGGGAAGAAGGCGCCGCAGATAGGGCAAAAGCAATCAGAGAGTTAGCTGAAGCGATGGGGGTCGAAATTCGCCCGATCTATGACGTTCGCCCCGCCTACCCCATGACTAGAACAGCTTGCGAAATCAATCCTTACCATGGTGACCTGGTTATTGCCCATGAAAAATATGATGTTGTCATCTTTTACGGGGTCGACTGCCCATATGCTGATGTGGCATTAAAAATTATTGACCAGGGAACTAAATGTTATACAATCGCCCTGTGCGGAAAAATTGGACATATTGATGCCTCAATCACTTTGCGCGATACCAGTTTAGATCGTCTCAAAAAAATGGCAGAAATGTTTCGCAAACATAAGCAGGGGAAATAAAAAGCTAATTTAGATCTATTCAAAGGGAGGAATTTTCGATGCCCACATCTCCTGAAGCATCTGAGCAGAAAATCGAGCATATTTTTTCACGCTTTAAAGGTGAACGCAAGGAGCTAATCCCTATTCTCCAAACTGTCCAAGAAATGTATGGTTATCTCCCGGAAGAAGCTTTAAAGGAGGTAGCCAGATTTACTTCGGTCTCAGAAAGCCAAGTATACAGCACGGCAACGTTTTACGCTCAATTCCACTTTAAAAGACGCGGCAAGCACAATATAAAGGTGTGCTGCGGCACGGCTTGCCATGTGAGGGGTGCTGCGCCTCTGCTGGAGGCCTTTGAGCGTGAGCTGGGTATTGAATGCGGTGCTACAACAGATGATTTCGAGTTCAACCTGGAAAGAGTGGCTTGCGTCGGCTCGTGTGCCTTGGCTCCCGTTGTGATGGTTGACGATAACGTATTTGGACTAATGGAAACAAAGAGGGTCAGTGAATGCCTTGTACCAAAAGGAGTTGACAACGAATGAGTGCAAAGCAGTTCTCAACCCGGATAGATACGCCGTCAAAGCTTGCCGAAACAAAAGAAATCTGCCAGGCTGCTTTTGCCAGACAGAAATCAAGATTTTTAGTATGTGCCGGCACAGGATGTGTAGCCATGGGCTCTTTGCAGGTTTTAACGGAGTTTAAACGCCTAATCGCTGAGCGTGGCTTAAACGTTGATGTCGAATTGCTTTTTGAAGGACATGAGGCAAAGACTGCCGTTGCTTTTAGCGGTTGTCACGGTTTTTGTGAAAGAGGGCCGCTTGTCCGTTTTGAGCCTCTTGGCATCTTTTACACTAAAGTTCAGAAAACTGACGTCGCTGAGATTCTGGAAGCTGCCCTTGACAACGACGCAGTTGTTGAGCGGCTTCTGTATCAAGACCAAGACGGCAACCGCTGTCTTACAGAGCACGATGTGCCATTTTACAGGGGACAGCAAAGAATAGCACTTGAACGATGCGGTGCGACCAACCCTGAAGAGATCAGAGAGTACTTTGCTCAAGGAGGCTATCAAGCTTTAGCTAAAGTACTGTCGACGTATACACCGGAGCAGGTTATCGAAGCAGTTGATAGCTCCGGTTTGCGTGGTCGCGGCGGTGCCGGCTTTCCTACGGCAAAAAAGTGGTCTTTCTGTCGTGCAGCCTCTGGAGATCTTAAATATATGATTTGCAACTGTGACGAGGGTGACCCGGGGGCGTTTATGGATCGTTCGGTGCTGGAAGCAGATCCACATGCTGTCCTTGAGGGGATGGCTATAGCCGCTTATGCCATTGGCGCCACAAAAGGTTATCTTTATGTGCGCGCTGAATATCCCCTGGCGATTGCCCGTTTGCAAAAAGCCATGGAACAGGCACGACAGTGGGGAGTGCTCGGTGAAAATATTATGGGTAGCGGGTTTAGCTTTAATCCGGAAATTTTCCATGGAGCAGGCGCATTTGTCTGCGGTGAAGAAACAGCGCTTATTGCCTCAATTGAAGGATGGCGCGGCTTCCCACGTATCCGCCCTCCTTTTCCGGCGATCAAGGGACTATTTGGCAAACCTACTGTCATCAACAACGTGGAGACGCTGGCTAACCTTCCGCACATCCTCCAGCACGGAGCGGCACAATTTGCGGCTGTCGGCACGGAGAAAAGCAAAGGAACTAAAGTATTTGCTCTTACAGGCAAACTGCGTAACACGGGTTTAGTTGAAGTGCCGATGGGCATAACTATCCGCGATGTAATCTTTGACATCGGCGGCGGCACTTCTGAGGGTACAAAATTTAAAGCTGTGCAAATCGGTGGTCCTTCAGGCGGCTGTCTGCCGGAGGAACTCTTAGATCTGAAAGTAGACTTTGATTCGCTAAGAAGTGCCGGATCTATGATGGGTTCAGGCGGGATGGTAATCCTGGACGAAACATCCTGTATGGTTGATATCGCCAGATATTTCCTGGAGTTTACCTCACATGAATCCTGCGGCCAGTGCACACCCTGTCGCGATGGTGTTTATCAAATGTTGCAAATTCTGACTGATATTACTTGCGGCAAAGGGCGTCCGGAGGATCTGGCACTGCTGGAAGAAATGGGACGGACTATTATTGCTGGGTCCATCTGCGGCCTAGGCAAAACTGCCCCTAATCCTGTATTAAGTACCTTGCGCTATTTCAGACACGAATACGAAGCCCATATTCATGATCAGGCTTGTCCGGCGCTAAGCTGCAAGGAACTAATCGCATTTTGGATTGACCCCGATAAATGCAAGGCGTGCGGACAATGCCGGAAGGCCTGTCCTGCAGAAGCGATTATTGGTGAGAAAAAGGTTCCTCACGTTATTGAACAGAGCAAGTGTAACAAGTGTGGCATTTGCTTTGAAACCTGTCCCGACAAATTTAGTGCTGTAAGCAAAGTAACCGGACGACAGAAAGATGCTCTTTTAGCAGGAGCTTAATACGGACTTCCAGAAGAAGATAGATTAACGACAAAAAATAAAGGGCCTGCTAAGACGCAGCCCAGAAATATGAATAGCTTTTTCAATTTCATAGCAGGCGCTTCCTGCTATTTTTTTATTCAAAATAACGCTGGTAGCTGCTGCAAATAAATTTAGCGGAATTGCCTAATTACTGCTTTTAACACCGCCTTAAACTGCCGCTTACAACTCCTGGTCAAGCCTAAAGAGAAACACCCTTTCACCGGTCTTTGTACTGATATCGGTATGCAAACTGATAACTTTCCTCTGTGTAACTTTAAAAATAATTTCTTCAAGTTCGGGACGTCCCTGTTCAATCAGTTGCTGGCGCAATTTTTTGATCAGGTTCATCCCCTCCTTATTGCGGGAAAGGTAATACTCTGCTTGAGAAATAACTCCTTTTAAGGTGACAATAATCATGTTGCGCAAGATGTCAGTCTTTGCCTCTGTAGGTCCTCGACCCAGATATTCCCGTTCCCAATTAATAATCGCCTTAGTGATTTCATCTTCCATTTGTCCCTTGCTCTGAGCCATCGGCAAACCTACCTTTAAAAAGTGATTTTTAGAAAAATAATAAGCTATCTCAGCTTAAAATTCAAGCATAGATTTTTCTGCCTAAATTTTTCTGCCGACAATTAACAGCCGTCTAAATTAACGCTGTTCAAAAGCAGATTTGCTGCCGTATATGGGTCAATCTCACGTGAAATAATCCGTTCGACTATTGATTCAAAACCATCGCTTCTATAGACTTGTGCCCACACGATATTTTTAATCTTATCTTCGATCAAATCAAGCACATCACGGCGAATTCTCTCTCCACGGTTTTTTTGCAGCCGCCCGCTGCCTTCCAAAAAATCACGGTGCTTTTCAATGGCGTCAAACATTTCCTCAATCCCGCTGCCATCGAGTGTGCTGGTGCGCACAATGGGCGGTCGCCATTGCTTAACACCGCTTAAATCGAGCATTATGCTTATTTCCGAACAGGTACGATCTGCCCCGGGCATATCTGCTTTGTTAACCACAAAAATATCGGCTATTTCCATAATTCCTGCCTTCATAATCTGGATACCGTCACCCCCGGCCGGAGTAAGCGTCACTATTGTGGTATCGGCATATTTTATAATATCTACTTCGGACTGACCAACTCCCACAGTTTCTATTAAAATCACATCTTTACCGAAAGCATCAAATACCTGCAGCACATCTTTGGTGGCCCGGGCCAATCCACCCAAACTGCCGCGTGTCCCCATGCTCCGGATAAAGATCTGCTTATCCAGAGCATGCTCCTGCATACGGATACGATCGCCTAAGATGGCGCCGCCGCTAAAGGGGCTGGTTGGATCCACAGCAATCACTGCGACACTTAAGCCTTGTTTGCGCAAGATATTTAACAAGCAGTCAACAAGGGAACTCTTCCCTGCGCCGGGCGAGCCGGTAATCCCCACCACAAAGGCTCTGCCCGTATGGGGGTAGAGCCGGCTAAGAATCTTGTTTTTTTCAGGATCTTCGTTCTCAATCAAGGAAATTGCCCGAGCAGCCATGCGGCGCTCCCCGTCTAAAATTCCTTGAACAATTTTTTCAAGCACAAAAAGATTCCTCCGTTATGTTGGAGCTCTCACTCCCGCGCTCTTAGTATTCCATGCCTTTTCTCGCCTTGACGCCGGCACTGTAATGGTGCTTAATTTCTTTTATTTCGCTGACCATATCGGCTGCGTCAATTATTTCCTGCGGTGCATTTCGACCGGTCAGCACCACATCCACATTAAGCGGCCGCTCCGCGAGCATCTGCAGCACTTCCTCCACAGGCAGCAAGCCGTAATCCATGGCAACATTGATTTCATCAAAAATAACCAGGCTGTATTTCTCGCTCAACAAAGCATCCTTGCCCTGCAAAAAACATTTCCGTGTCTCGCGAATATCCTCCTCCTGCAACAATTGTCCACGAACAAGTACCTTCGCTTTGCCGCTCTGCACTACGGTGAAATCAGGCAAAAATTTTTGAATCGCCTGAATTTCCCCGTATTTTGGATTATTCTTGCCAAACTGTACCATAAATACTTTTGCGCCATGCCCGCTTGCCCTCAGCGCAAGGCCAAGAGCCGCCGTCGTTTTTCCTTTGCCATTGCCGGTATAAACCAGCACTAAGCCCTTTTTTTCATTCAAAATAGAGCCCCCCCTTTTTTTGTATTTTATGGCCGCTCTACTGCGCTAATAATCCCCTTCTCCTATTGCCCGCAAATCCCCGCCCCCCCTCACCCTACCCTCTCCCCCCAAAGGGTGGAGAGGGTTCTGACGGACCACAGGGACGGTTCTCGTGGATTAGTTTTGGGGGGAGAGAAGCCAAAGCAGGTTAAGTACCACCCATCCAAGGGAGGGGAATTTTCGACCGCAGGGACGGTTCTCGTGGATTACTTTTGGATAGCAGGGACGGTTCTCGGAAAAAAGTTGCCAGGTTCTACCCTTTAATCAAGCGGGAAATAACCAACCGTTGCACTTCATTTGTACCTTCGTATATCTGGGTAATTTTTGCATCTCTCATCATCCGTTCCACCGGGTATTCACGGCTATATCCATAGCCACCGAAAATCTGAACCGCATTCGTGGCAATCTCCATCGCCGCATCGGAAGCAAAGAGTTTTGCCATTGCACTAGCCTTGCCGTAAGGCATTTTCTCCTGCTCAAACCAGGCTGCCTGATAGGTTAAAAGACGAGCTGCCTCAAGCTTGGTAGCCATATCAGCCAGCATAAAGGAAACAGCCTGAAAATTAAAGATGGGTTGACCAAACTGTTCGCGGTCCTTAGCGTAATTTAAGGCCGCCTCAAAGGCGCCTTGCCCAATGCCTACGGCTTGGGCAGCAATCCCGTTGCGGCCGCCGTCTAACGTACTCATGGCAATCTTGAAACCGTCCCCCTCGTTGCCCAGCAAATTCTCTTTCGGCACTTTGCAATCCTCAAACACAAGCTCACATGTACTTGAAGCACGAATGCCCATTTTTTTCTCGTGGCCGCCCACGCGGAACCCGGCAAACTGCTTATCCACAATAAAAGCGCTGATCCCCTTGGCTCCTTTACTCTTATCGGTAACGGCAAAAACAACACAAATTTCTCCGTCCCCGTTCGTTATAAAAATTTTCGAGCCGTTCAGCACATAATGATCGCCTGCCAATTTTGCCGAGGTTCTCATCCCGAGAGCATCCGTGCCGGCAGAAGGCTCAGTCAGACCATAACAGCCCAAAGCGCTCCCTTGCGCCAGTCGCCGTAAATATTTCTGCTTTTGCTCTTCTGTACCGTATTTCCAAATCGGCCAAGAACAAAGAGAAATATGAGCGGATAATGTCACGCCGGTAGAAGCACAGACTCGGGAAAGTTCCTCAACAGCTATTACATAGGCCAAAAAATCTGAACCGGAGCCGCCGTATTTTTCCTCCCAGGGAATCCCGGTAAGACCCATGCCGGCCATCTTTTCAAAGATTTCGCGGGAAAACTCCTCTTTCTCATCCCGTTCCGCAGCAGTTGGGGCAACTTCTTTCTCAGCAAACTCCCGCACCATTTTGCGGATCATTTCATGCTCCGGCGACAATTTAAAATTCATACTTTATCCTCCTCTTAAAGGGCTATACTACTTACTGCTCTCGGCGTAAAGCTTTCCTGCCGATGTCTCTCCGATAGTGGGCACCCGGAAAAGAAATCTTTTCCACCGCTTCATATGCTTTGTGCAGTGCTTCCTGCAAACTGCTGCCCCAGCCGGTGACGCCAAGAACCCGTCCTCCGGCGGTAACAGTTTTATCGTCTTTTTGCGCCGTGCCGGCATGAAAAACATAAACATCTGTCAGTCGTGCCGCCTGCGCCAAACCTGTGATTATTTCGCCTTGCTTGTACTGCCCGGGATAACCCCCTGCAGCCATCACCACACAAGCTGTGTGATTATCATGCCACTCAATTTGTTGTTCAAAAAGACTGCCATTAATCACTGCAAGCATGATGGTAGGCAGATCGCTCTTTAAGCGCGGCAGCACCGCCTGGCACTCCGGGTCTCCGAAACGCACATTATATTCTAAAACTTTAGGGCCGGTTTTAGTAATCATCAGTCCGGCATAAAGAATGCCCCTAAAAACTATGCCCTCACTAGCCAGTCCGGCAACAGTGGGGCGCAGAATTTTCTCTTCCACCTCTGCCAGCAATTCCCTGCTAAGCACCGGCGCCGGCGAATAAGCGCCCATCCCGCCGGTGTTGGGACCTCTATCGCCGTCATATACAGCTTTGTGGTCCTGCGCGGAAACCATCGGAATTACGGTGCGGCCGTCGCTAAACGCCAGCACAGATACTTCCTCCCCAGCTAAAAATTCTTCAATGACAACCCGGTTTCCTGCCTCGCCATACTCCCGTAGCACCATAATCCGCCTTACAGCATCAGCCGCTTCCTCCGGTGTCGCCGCCACGACAACACCTTTGCCCGCCGCAAGCCCGTCGGCTTTAACCACAATTGGCGCACCCTTTTCTTTTAAATAAGCAAAAGCGCTGTCGGCGGAAGTAAAGGTGCGGCTCTCTGCTGTAGGAATCCGGTATTTTTCCATCAGCGCTTTAGCAAAAGCCTTGCTTCCTTCTAACTGTGCCGCCGCTTTGTTTGGGCCAAACACAAGCAAACCTGCCTCAAGAAAGATGTCTGCCAAGCCCGCCGTAAGCGGCGCTTCCGGACCGACGACTGTGAGAGCGATTTTATTGTTGCGGGCAAACTCCAACATTTTTTCCTGCTGATCAATCGCGATAGGTACGCATTCCGCCAGTTCAGCTATCCCGGCGTTTCCCGGCGCGCAAAACACTTTTTCTACTCGAGGGCTCTGTAGCAGCTTCCAAACAAGCACATGCTCGCGGCCGCCGCTTCCCACTACTAATACGCGCATAAACTTCCTCCCGCACTTAATGCTTAAAAAAACGTGTACCTGTCAGCATCATGGCAATACCATGCTCATTGCAAGCTTGCGTCGATTCCTGGTCTTTTAAGGAACCACCCGGCTGCACAACAGCTTTTACCCCTGCTTGCCGCGCCAAATCGACCGTGTCACGGAAGGGGAAGAAGGCGTCTGAGGCGAGCACACTGCCCTCCGCCTTGCCGCCCGCCTGTTCTATAGCAATTTTAGCAGCACCCACCCGATTCATCTGCCCTGCGCCAATCCCGACTGTCTGACCGTTTTTTACTAAAACTATGGCGTTGGACTTGACATGTTTCACTACTTTTAAGCCAAAAATCATATCCTGAAGCTGTTGCGGTGTCGGTTTGGCGTCAGTCACAACACTCCAATCTTTATCATGAATAACCTTGTTATCAACTTCCTGGACCAACAGGCCCCCGGAAACCTTCTTTACATCAAAAACTTCCCGCTTCACAGGCAATGGTGCCTGCAGAACACGGAGATCCTTCTTTTTTGCCAAAATCGCCAACGCATCCGCGTCGTATCCCGGAGCTATAATCACTTCCAAGAAGATTTCGCTCATCTTTTCGGCCGTCTTGGCATCAAGCTTACCGTTTAACGCCACAATGCCGCCAAAAATAGAGACAGGGTCAGCCTCATAAGCCAATTCATATGCCGCATAAATACTGTTGCTCACAGCCACGCCGCACGGATTAGCATGCTTAACGGCCACAGCTGCCGGCTCGGCAAATTCCTGCACAAGCTCCCAAGCGGCATTCAAATCATTAATATTATTGAAAGAAAGCTCTTTGCCTTGCAACTGCGAGGCATGTGCCACTGTGCCGGGCGCCGCGTTTGGCTCGCGGTAAAAAGCAGCTCTTTGCTGCGGATTTTCCCCATAGCGCAGATCCTGCACTTTGCTAAACGGCAGGACTAGTGTTTCGGCAAAAAAAGGCGCATCCTTCACCTGTTTGTAAAGCCAGCCGGAAATCATAGCGTCATATTCCGCGGTATGGCTAAACGCTTCAACCGCCAAAGCAAAACGAGTTTCCTCACTGATCTCCCCTTGTTGCCTCAACTCTTCCAGTATTGAATTGTAACGAGCCGGATTGACGACAACAGCCACATCCTTAAAATTTTTGGCTGCGGAACGAACCATCGTGGGGCCGCCAATATCTATGTTTTCAATCGCTTGTGCCAATGTTACGTCCGGCTTTGCCACTGTCTGTGCAAACGGGTAAAGGTTAACCGCCACAATATCGATAGAGCCAATGCCGTGCTCCTCCATTTGTTGACGGTGCTGCAGAATATCACGACGGGCAAGAATGCCGCCGTGGATTTTCGGGTGAAGCGTTTTGACGCGGCCGTCCAAAATTTCCGGGAAACCGGTAATCTCAGAGACGCTTTTCACCGGAACTCCGGCATCAGCCAAAGCTTTTTTTGTTCCTCCGGTAGAAATAACGGTGAAACCCAGCTCCACCAGACCTCTTGCAAAATCTACCAGCCCAGTTTTATCCGATACGCTTAACAATGCCAACTTACTCATCTATAACGCACCTTCTTCCCATAAATTTAATTTTACCCTGGACCCAGAGATTGATTGCTTTCGGGTAGAGTTTATGTTCCAATTTTCGGATCCGCTCATGCAAAATTTCCGCCGTATCATTGTCATAAACCGCAACTGCTTCCTGAAGCAAAATCGGTCCGGTGTCCATCCCCTCATCTACAAAATGGACGGTACAGCCGCTGATTTTCACACCATAGGCTAAGGCGTCAGCCACGCCGTGCCCTCCCGGAAATGCCGGCAACAGGGAGGGATGTATGTTTAAAACTCGTTCTTTAAACACCGAAAGAAAAACCGGCGTAATCAAACGCATATACCCTGCCAGCACTACCAAGTCAATCTGCGCTTCTTCAAGCACACATACCACATGACGGTCGAACTCTTCCCGCGAAGCGTAGTCTTTAGCTCTTATGTATTTCGTCGGCACATTTCGCTTTTTGGCGCGCTCCATGGCATATGCTTCTTTTCTATCACTTAGCACCAACACCACTTCAGCGTCCCGAATCTCTCCGCTGTCAATCGCCTGAAAAATAGCCTGCAGATTGCTCCCGCTGCCGGAGGCTAACACCGCAATTCTTTTCTTCATCTTTTTTTCACCTACCTGCTAGCAGCTAAAAGTCAGAGCCGCACTCCTTCTCCCTTCACCACTTCTCCTAATAGGAGCGGAGTTTCACCCATTTCTCCTAAGATGGTCATCGCTCTGTCGGTATCGTCTTTTGCGATTACCAATACAAAGCCGATGCCCATGTTAAACGTGCGAAACATCTCATCCTGCGAAACATCACCCAATCGCTGCAAGAGGGCAAATACCGGAGGAACCGTCCACGCCTGCCGCTCTAAAGAAACGCCTAACCCCGGCGGCAAACAGCGCGGCACGTTTTCAGGCAACCCGCCGCCGGTAATATGCGCCATGCCCCGCACAGTAATTTTTGCCAGCAAATTTAAAACCGACCGCACATATATTTTCGTCGGTGTCAGTAATTCCTCGCCCAGGGTTTTCCCTAGTTCCGCAATATAACTGTCCAGGGACCAGCGGGCGCTCTCAAAAAATATCTTTCTGGCAAGCGAAAAACCATTGCTATGCAAACCGCTTGCCGGCAGACCGATGAGCGAATCACCCGCTTGGCTGCCGCTGCCGTTAACAAGCTTTTGCCTTTCAACTACTCCAACCGCAAATCCTGCCAAATCATATTCGCCGTCCGGGTAAAAGCCGGGCATTTCCGCCGTCTCACCGCCTAAAAGAGCACAGCCGGCAAGACGGCAGCCGACGGCAACACCACCAACAATTTCCGCCACTTTTGCCGGCTCCAAACGGCCCATCGCCAAATAATCCAGAAAAAAAAGCGGCTCTGCACCCTGAACCAGAATATCGTTGACACACATGGCTACCGCATCCTGTCCGATAGTATCATGTTTATCTGCCATAAAAGCAATTTTCAGCTTCGTGCCCACCCCGTCGGCACCTGATACCAGCACCGGCTCTTTGTATTTATGCGTGTCCAAGGCAAATAAACCGCCGAAACCGCCTAGCTCGCTCAGCACTTCCGGACGGAAGGTGGAACGCACCGCAGCGCCCATCAAGCGTACCGCTTCGTTACCGGCGTCAATATCTACTCCCGCCTTCTTATATGTGTCAGCCACAGCCGCCGCACACTCCTTCCTCTTCGTCGGCAAGCGCGTACTTGCCGCTGCACTTGCCTTTTCCTAAGGGATAGTACCCGCTAAAACAGGCTGTGCAAAATCCTTCCGCCGGCAGATCCATACACTCCAGCATCCCTGCCTCACTGATAAAACCGAGTGAATCGGCGCCAATTGCTTTGGCGATTTCGTTCACACTCATCCGCGCCCCGATTAACTCAGCCGAACTGGACGTGTCTATTCCATAATAACAGGGAGAAATTACCGGCGGAGAGCTGATTCTCACATGAACTTCTTTTGCACCGGCATTTCTTAGCATCTCAATAATTTTAAGCGACGTAGTGCCGCGCACAATGGAATCGTCCACCATAATAATCCGCTTTCCTTCCACAATTTGGCGCACAGGATTTAGTTTCAGGCGCACGCCTAGGGAACGGATCTCCTGAGACGGCTGGATAAAAGTCCGCCCGATATAGCGGTTTTTAATGAAACCCATCTCGTAGGGCAAGCCTAATTGCTCTGCGACGCCTGATGCGGCAGACAATGAAGAGTCCGGCACACCGGTAACAATATCAGCATCTGCCGGCTGTTCCTGAGCCAGCTTGCGTCCGAGACGCTTGCGCACCATATGGACGTTTTTACCGTGCAGATTGCTGTCTGGACGGGCAAAATAAATAAACTCAAAAACACAGAGCGATTTTTTTTCCGAGCGTGCATAATTGATAAAGTGCGGGCCTTTCTTGTCAATCACCACCAACTCACCCGGTTCAATATCCCGCACAAACTCTGCGCCTATAGTATCAAAGGCGCAGGTTTCCGACGCCAACACATAGCCGCCTGCCGTTTCCCCCAAAGAGAGAGGTCGGATGCCTTGCGGGTCACGCAAACCGATTAACTTATCAGCCGTCATAATCACAAAGGTAAAGGCGCCGCGCAAACGAGGCAACGCTTTTTGCAGCGCAGCCACAATCTCCTGCTCTCCTGAACGTGCGATTAAATGGGCAATCAGCTCGCTATCTGTCGTAGCCTGAAAGATGGAGCCTTCTTCTTCCAGTGAGTGGCGCAGCTCATGTCCGTTGACTAGGTTGCCGTTATGTGCGATCGCTAAGGAACCGCTCCTGTAACGAATTAAAAGGGGCTGAGCATTGACTAACAAGCTGGATCCGGTGGTCGAATAGCGAACATGTCCCACAGCGATATGGCCGGGGAGCAGTGCCAGCTTGCCTGTGTCCTGAAATACTTCCGAAACCAGGCCCATGCCTTTTTCGCCCCGGATTTTCCTGCCGTCGGAAACAGCAATGCCTGCGCTCTCCTGTCCGCGATGTTGCAGAGCATAAAGCCCATAATATGCCATTTGCGCCACATTGCTGCCCGGAGCATAAATCCCCAGCAAACCGCATTCTTCGCGCATTTTCTCTGCAGTCAAATCTATCATTTCAGTAAACATCCGATAGCCTCCCGCCAGGCGTGTTTCATTTTATCAAGCGGCAGATTAATAACTTCCCGCCCATCTAACGTCAAAGATAGCCTTTCACCGCCTGTTCTCCCGATTACTCTTGCCGGCACGTTTTCCTGCGCCGCAAGCGCAAGCAGCACTTCCACTTTATCTGCCGCCACACTCAGCAAAACACGAGACTGGCTTTCACCAAACAACAGGCTGTCGCTGCGCAAGCCGTTAGAATGCAACTCAACGGCTGCCGCAATATTATTGCCGAAAGTACACTCCGCGAGCGCCACTGCCAGGCCGCCTTCCGAAAGGTCATGGGCCGATTTGAGCAGGTCTTTGCCGATGGCGCCCAAGAGAAGTTTGTGGAGAGCCTTTTCCTTGTCCAATTCAAGTGCCGGAGGCATCCCTGCCACCTTGCCATGTATCGTCGCCAGATATTCGCTACCGCCCAGCTCCTCATACGTTTCACCTAACAAGACAATTAAATCGCCGTCAGCCTTAAATTCCTGGGTACAACGTTTCTCCACATCTTCCAACAATCCCACCATGCCCACCGTAGGTGTGGGATAAATAGCTTCCCCGTTTGTTTCGTTGTAAAAAGAAACATTACCGCCGATCACCGGCGTGGCAAAGGCAAGGCAAGCCTCACTGATCCCTTCCACAGCTTTGCGAAACTGCCAAAAAATTTCCGCTTTCTCCGGATTGCCAAAGTTTAGGCAGTCTGTAACGGCAAGCGGCTCACCGCCGCTGCAAACCAGATTGCGAGCCGCTTCCGCTACCGCAATTTTTCCGCCGAGATAAGGATCAAGGTAAACATAACGTGAATTGCAGTCCACAGTCATGGCCAACCCTTTCTTCGTTCCCCGCAGACGCAATACTGCCGCGTCAGAACCTGGCAAAACCACGGTGCAAGTACGCACCATGTAATCATACTGCTGCCAAACCCATTCTTTGCTGGCAATATTTGGTGCGGACAAAAGCTGTAAAAGCACTTTTTCCGCATCGTCTAAATCCGGGATCTCAGCAAGCTGTAACTGTGCAGTCGTTCTCAGATAAACCGGTTCGACAAAAGCGGGACAATATACCGGCGCATCTTCCGCCAGACTGCGCGCAGGCAGCTCTGCCACCACCTTGCCTCCCATCCGGACACGCAAAATCCCATCTTCCGTCACATGTCCGATAGTAGTAGAGGTAAGTCCCCAGCGACGGAAAACTTCATGAACTTTCCCTTCCTTTTCCGGGAGAACCACCATCAACATTCTTTCCTGCGACTCGGAGAGCATGATTTCATAAGGCGTCATTCCCTGCTCACGGCAGGGAACACGATCCAATTCAATCTCAAGCCCTGTACCGGCACGACTAGCCATTTCAGAGGTAGCACAAGTCAGTCCGGCGCCGCCCAAATCCTGAATACCCACCACATCGTCGTTATGAATCAACTCCAAACAAGCTTCAAGCAGCAGTTTTTCCATAAACGGATCGCCCACCTGCACGGCAGGCCTTTTTTCTTCTGACGCAGCGCTTAGCTCTTCCGAGGCGAATGTCACACCGTGCATCCCGTCACGACCGGTGCGGGCGCCAACCAGTATGACCGGGTTCCCTGTACCGCTCGCCTGTCCGCGTTTAATTTTGTCTGTCTCCAGCAGGCCGACGCACATGGCGTTGACCAGCGGGTTTCCCTGGTAACAAGTGTCAAAATATACTTCACCGCCGACGGTTGGAATCCCGATGCAGTTTCCGTACCCGGCGATGCCGCTCACCACGCCGTTGAAAATATAGCGGGCACGAGCATCTTCCATGCTGCCAAAGCGCAACGAATTAAGCAGTGCAATCGGACGGGCGCCCATGGTAAAAATATCGCGGATAATCCCGCCCACACCTGTGGCAGCTCCCTGATATGGCTCGATCGCAGAGGGATGATTGTGAGATTCAATTTTAAAACAAACGGCCAATCCGTCACCGATATCCACAATGCCCGCATTTTCCCCGGGACCTTGTAAAACACGCTCCCCTTTCGTCGGGAAAGTACGTAAAACTTCTTTGGAATTTTTATAGGAGCAATGCTCAGACCACATCACACTATACATGCCCAACTCCACATAATTAGGGTCGCGGCCGATGATTTCGGTAATCAGCTGATATTCTTCATCTTTCAAGCCCATCTTACGCCAATCTTCAGCTCTCATCGGGAACCCTCCCAGCTCTTAAGAATAGATTGGAAAATAAGCCGGCCATCCTCTGAGCCGAGCGCCGCTTCGCCTGCCCGTTCCGGATGCGGCATCATTCCTAAAACATTTTTCGCTTCGTTGCAGACACCGGCAATATTGTAGAGAGAACCGTTAGGATTGGCGGCATCAGTAATCTCACCGTCTGCCGTAGCGTAACGAAAGACAATTTGACCGTTCGCTTCCATACGCCGCAAAGTGTCTGCGTCTGCGTAGTAATTGCCCTCCCCATGCGCAATCGGGATTCTTAACAGCCGCCCTGTCTCGATTCCTAAAGTAAAAGGAGTCTGCCTGTTTTCTACTTTCAGGTGGGTAAAAATACAACGAAACTGTAAACAAAGATTACGGTACAGCGCCCCAGGCAGCAGACCTGCTTCCAGCAACACCTGAAAGCCGTTACAAATTCCTATCACCAGTCCGCCGCTACGAGCAAAGGCAACTACCGACTTCATCACCGGCGAGAAACGGGCAATGGCGCCGCAGCGCAAATAATCTCCATAAGAAAAACCGCCCGGCAAAATAAGACAGTCAAAGCCTGAGACACTCTCCTCCTGATGCCAGATGTAGTCCGCCTGCTCGCCCAGCACGTCTTTAACCAGATGGTAAGCGTCTAAGTCACAATTGGAGCCGGGAAAGACAACCACGCCGAATTTCATTGCTTAAACCTCCGCCAGCTCAAAAGTATAGTCCTCAATCACTGGATTAGTTAAGAGCCGTTCGCTCATTTCCCTCACTTGTGCTTCTGCTTCCTGATAATTGCCGGCGGCAAAGCTCACTTCCAGATATTTACCGATACGCACATCCTGCACATTGCCGTATCCCAGCGAAGCCAGCGCTTTTTCAACAGCCTGTCCCTGCGGATCCAACACGCTCTTTTTTAGCAGCACCTTAATTTCCGCTTTCCACATCTTTAATTCCCTCCCGTCAATCTGCGCAAAATTTCCTCGTACGCTTCCTCTACTCCGCCTAAATCGCGTCGAAAACGATCCTTATCAAGTTTTTCTCCCGTTTCTGCATCCCAAAAACGACATGTGTCCGGGGAAATTTCGTCGCCCAACAAAAGGCTGCCGTGGAAAACTCCAAACTCCAGCTTAAAATCCACCAAGACGATCCGACGCTCTTGCAATGCGCTAGTGAGAATTTCGTTAATCTCAAGAGCGGTGGCAGCAAGTTTCCGCACTTGTTCTTCCGTGGCAATTCCAAGAGCATACAAATGATACTCATTAATCATCGGGTCATTTAATCCGTCGTCTTTATAATAAAGCTCCAACACGGGACGACGCAGGCTTGTGCCTTCCTCAAGACCAAGCCGTTTAGCAAGACTGCCTGCCGCTATATTACGCACAACCACTTCGACTTTTAGAATTTCGAGCTTTTTGACAAGCATCTCCCGTGCCGATAACTGTCTAACGTAGTGGCTGTCAATCCCCTTTGCCGCCAGCAACTCAAAAAAGTAGCTCGAGATTTTGTTATTAAGAGCTCCCTTGTTTTGAATTTTTCCTTTTTTTAGGCCGTTGAAGGCTGTGGCATCATCTTTATAATCCACAATCACTAAATCCGGATCAGCGGTAGCATACACTCTTTTGGCCTTGCCTTCATAAAGCAACTCTCTTTTTTCCATATAATCTTCTCCTTTTAAGCATTAAATAGTTAAGGCAAATGAGGCTACACGCCGCAAAACCACGCTCCTAGATTCCCACCTTCACAAAAATATCAGCCACATGACGGAGATGAAAAGATGGATCGAAACATGCGTCAAGACCTGCCGGCGTCAGCAGCTCCAGAATAATTTTATCCTCGGCAAGCAGTTCTTTAAAAGGCTGCTGCTCTTCCCAAGCTCTCATAGCATATCTTTGCACCAAATCATATGCATCCTCGCGCTTCATCCCTTTTTCAATCAAAGTGAGCAGCACCTTCTGCGAGAAGGTAAGCCCAAGCGACCGTTCCATATTTTTTTGCATATTTTCCGGATAAACATGCAAATCAGCAATAATTCGCGTCATGCTACGCAACATATAATTCAACAAAATAGTACTGTCAGGCACTATAACCCGCTCAGCAGAAGAATGGGAAATATCACGCTCGTGCCAAAGTGTAATATTTTCTAAAGCGACCAACGCGTTCGCCCTGATAATGCGGGAAAGACCGCTGATTTGTTCGCAGTTGACAGGATTGCGTTTGTGTGGCATGGCGGAAGACCCCTTCTGTCCGCTATAAAACGGTTCTTCCACTTCACGCGTTTCTGTCTTTTGCAGTCCGCGGATTTCCGTGGCCAGCTTATCTAATGTGCCGGCAATAACGGCGAGCGTAGTCAGATACTCAGCGTGTCTGTCCCGCTGTAAAATTTGCGTGGAGATGGGCGCCGGTTGCAGTCCCATTTTCAGGCAAACATAACTTTCCACAAAAGGGTCTATGTTAGCATATGTTCCCACGGCACCTGAGAGTTTACCGTAGGCAATATTCTCCATGGCTCTTACCATCCGCACGCGGTTCCGCTCCACTTCCGCAACAAACAAAGCCATTTTCAGCCCAAAAGTAGTCGGTTCGGCATGAACACCGTGCGTTCGCCCCATCATCAAAGTATATTTATGTTCTCTGGCCTTTTCTTTCAACACAACCAAAAGCGCAGCCAAGTCAGCCAAGATCAACTCTGCCGCTTCCTTCATTAAGGCGGCCAGTGTCGTGTCTGCCACATCGGAAGAGGTAAGGCCGTAATGAATATATTTTGACTCCTCTCCCAAGCTCTCTGCAACGCAGCGGGTAAAAGCGACCACGTCATGGCGAGTCTCGGCCTCAATCGCCAAAATCCTCTCCACGCTAAAGCATGCCTTCTCGCGAATTAAAGCTACCGCGGCATCAGGGATAACACCTAACTTGGCCCACGCCTCACAGGCGTAAATCTCAAGTTCAAGCCACTTTTTAAACTTGTTTTCTAATGTCCAAACTGCCGCCATTTCCGGCAGAGAATAGCGCTCAATCAACAGTTTCACCTCTTGTTGCCGGCTTTATTTTAACTGCCGGCCGTTTCCAGCTTTCTGGCAAGATAGGCTTGCCAACCTTTTTCTTCTAGTACTGTAGCTTTCCCTTCCACCATCCGGCATAAATTCTTTTTGTATGCAGCCATTTTCATCAGTAATTTTTGATCGGCAACCGCCAGAATCTGAACAGCCAAAAGACCGGCGTTCTTACCGCCGTTAATTGCTACCGTAGCCACAGGCACACCGGGAGGCATCTGCACGATGGAGTAGAGGGAATCTAAGCCGCCGAGCGCCGCAGTTTTCACCGGCACACCAATTACCGGCAGCTCGGTGATAGCCGCCACCATCCCCGGCAAATGCGCAGCACCGCCGGCACCGGCCACAATCACTTTCAATCCGCGCACCGCCGCTTCTTCGGCATAGCGAAAAAGCCGCTCGGGAGTACGATGGGCTGATACCACCGTCAGTTCATAGGGCACGGCAAACTCTATCAGTATTTGCGCCGCCTCGCTCATTACAGCAAGATCAGAATCGCTGCCCATAATAATTCCGGCCATCGGTTCTTCCGCCATCCTTTATAATCCCTCCTCTTCGGCTACCACCCGCAAATGGGCTGCCGCCTCCTTTGCAAGCCGGATTGCTTCATCCAAAGTGGCAGCAGTCACAGTAAAGTGACCCATTTTCCGTTTTGGGGCTGTCACTATCTTACCATAAAAATGTAAATGTACACCAGGCAAAGCAAGTGCTTCTAAACAACCTTCCAAAACAGCAAATCCATGCTCTCCTTCCTCGCCCAGCAGATTAACCATCACTGCCGGCGATATAAGAGAAACATCTCCCAAAGGCAAGCCGCTGATCGCGCGTACCTGCTGTTCAAACTGCGATGTCTGACAAGCCTCAATCGTATAGTGGCCGGAATTATGCGGCCGAGGTGCCACTTCGTTTACTAAAACAGTTCCGTCAACAGCAACAAACATCTCCACACAGAAGACACCTACCCCGCCAAAGAGAGCCATTACCTGTTCTGCGACCACCCGTGCGCGAGCCGCTACCGCGGGAGAAACCCTTGCCGGCACCATGCTTCGACGCAAAATACTGTCCTGATGTTCATTTTCACTAAGCTGATAACTGCGGATATCTCCGTCAATACTTCTTGCAACGAGAATAGAAATCTCGCAAGCAAAAGGAATATACTGTTCTGCCAACAGCTCAGAGCCGCCGAGGGTTGCCAGCGCTTCCGGCAAATCCAGCTCACTCTCCACCAGCACGTTACCCTTGCCGTCATACCCTCCGGTAGACGCTTTAAGAAAAAACGGGTAGCCTAACCGCTGCCCAGCCGTCTGCGCATCTGCAAGACACTCGACTGCCATAAACGGGGCTACCGGAATTTCAGCCTGTCGCAAAGCTTCCTTCTGCCTCTTTTTATTTTGAATGACACGCAAAATTTGCGGCGCGGGATAAACCGGCTGCCCGCCTTCTTCTAGGGCAATCAGTGTCGCGCTGTCAATATGTTCAAATTCATAAGTTATTACGTCTGCTTCCCGTGCTAAACGCCGCAGTGCGTCACCGTCCGCGAAATCTGCCACAATCTGGCGGTCCGCTACTTGACCCGCCGGACTTGCCGGCGTAGGATCAAGCACAGTGACATGAAAGCCTAACTGTTTAGCGGCTAAGGTCATCATTTTCCCAAGCTGTCCGCCACCAACCAGCGCAATGCGAAAAGGCGGTTTTTGTTTAATACGCGTCAACATCAGCAACACACCTCATTTAGGGAAGGACGGGAGCCGCTTGGCTCCCATCCGGCATACTACCTTATTATTTCAGTTATTTAATAAAATGAACGAAGGAGATAACGGCGAGCAGATAGACGAACCAGTTAAGTTCCTTTGCCCGACCGGACGCCAGTTTAACAATGGGGTAGGCCAAAAAGCCGGCGGCAATTCCGTGCGCAATGGAAAATGCAAACGGCATGGCAGCGATCGTCAGAAAAGCAGGAAAAGCCTCAGTAAAATCTTCAAAATCAATTCCAGTAACAGCACCCATCATCAACACACCCACAATCACAAGAGCAGGGGCGGTGGCTGCAGCAGGCACAATTGCGGCAAGAGGCGTAAAGAAAAGCGCCAAGAGGAATAACGCTCCCGTGACAACTGCCGTGAGGCCGGTGCGCCCGCCTTCGGCGATTCCGGCGGTTGATTCAACGTAGGTGGTCACCGTACTTGTGCCTAACATAGCACCGCTTGCGGTACCCACGGCATCTACAATCATCGCTTGTCTTACTTTCGGCAGGCAGCCATCTTTGTCAAGATATCCCGCACGTGCACCGGTACCCATCATCGTACCCATGCTGTCAAATAAATCGACAAAGACTAAGGCGAAAATAACCATAAAGCCAAGACGCAAAGCGCCGGCAAAATCGAGCTGAAAAGCAATCGGAGCCAAGCTGGCAGGCATACCGATAACTTCTGACACACTTTGCGGTGCATCAGCCACACCGGTAAACATCCCGATAACTGTCGTAAGCATAATGCCAAGCAAAATTGCGCCTTTTACTTTAAAAGCTATTAACATAGCAGTAATCATCAGACCAATAACAGCCAGCGCCGGACCGTTAGCAGTCAAATCTCCAAGCGACACCAGGGTGGCAGGGTTAGCAACCACAATTCCGGCGTTTTTTAAACCAATCAGAGCGATAAAAAGACCGATACCAGCAGCCACCGCCCGTTTCAAACTGGTGGGTACCGCCTTATCAATCTGATTGATAATCCCAAATACCGCCAGAAGAAAGAAAACAATCCCGGAGATCAATACCGCACCAAGAGCAGCTTGCCAACCGTGAACAGGAGCAACTGTAAAAGCGAAAAACGCGTTAAGCCCCATCCCGGAAGCTAAAGCAAACGGGTAATTTGTCACAAGACCCATTAAAATAGTAGTAAGGGCAGCAGAAACGATTGTCGCCGTAACCAGCGCAGCCACATAAGGGTCGTTTCCTGCATTAAATACTAGGGCATCCTTAAACATTGCCCCCGCTTGGTTCATTCCTCCCTGCTGCAGCAAGTACGGATTAACGAAAATAATATAGGCCATCGTCATAAAAGTAGTAATACCGGCAATAATTTCTGTTCTGATATTCGTACCATGTTCTTTTAGCTTAAAAAACTTCTCCAACTCAGGGAACCTCCTTTAATAGTTTGCTGCCGCTCAAAACCGGAGCCTGTCCTATGTCCTGATCCCACCGCCTCCGTAACATAGCAAGGAAAAGTAAACCCATTGTCTTTAGCCAGTCCGACGCAAAGCAAACATGCACAGAAACCGCCTCCGAAAATCACCATTGCAGGCAATTTCAGAACATTCAAAAAGCCCAGACGGGTAGGTTACGCGAGTGAAACCTACCCGTCTGGGCTTTTATCCCTGCGGTGTAGCACATAGTGCCTGCGCCACTTGGACCAACCCCGCTTACGCGGCGGAACCCTAGGCGCACTTTCCCCCGTAGTCAGATAATTTACGGTTATCTGGTAGAGACTTTCAGGCCATATCCCTGAGATTATACGAGCGCTATTTATTTGCTTTCAGACTACCAGATTCGGCATGTTCTGTCAATCCCAAAAGAGGCGCATTCTTCCCAAGTCGTAAAAAAGACTCTACGCTTTTTCTATCAGCTAACGCGTTTTTTTAACCATTCTCCTCTTCCCCCCTCTATTTTGTATCAACACAGACTACATTATTCCCCAAAAATTGGGCCCGGCCTACATTAGGCCGGGCCCCTCTTGCATAACCTGTTATCTCTCCGCTACCAAGCGGTACAGCATAGTCGCCGTTTCCGCCCTGGTGGCCGTACTTCCCGGACGGAAAGTGCCATCCTGGAAGCCTCGCACCAGCCCTGCCGCACTGGCAGTTCTGATGCCCTCCGCCGCCCAGCCTGGAAGGACATTTGCATCGGCGAAGTCTTTGCCTTCAATCCAGACGACCGGCACCAAACCTTTGCGTACCACGCGCTGTAGGATTACCGCCATCTCCGCTCTGGTAATTTGGCGGGAACCGCCAAACGTACCGTCGGCGTAGCCGGAAATCAAACCTGCTTCCGCCGCGGCGCCAATAGCACCCTGCGCCCAGCCGGCCGCATCACTAAACTTGGCAGCCGCTTCAGGCTTGGCTTGAAGCCCTAGGGCACGGGTCAGCATACTGACAAATTCCGCCCTGGTCACAGCCGCCCCTGGCTTAAAGTTTCCATCCGGGAAGCCGCTGACAATCGCCATTCCGGCCAGCGTCCTGATGGAACCACGGCCCCAGTGGTTGGCAATATCACCAAGCGTCGGCAGCGGACTGCTAGCAAAAACGGCAAATCTGGAGAATCTGTTAACCGTGACGGTAATGTTACCGTCTCCGACCTCTCCGCCAAGGTAAATCCAGCGTCCAGTCCGCTCGTTGTAAACGAACACTGCCGGCACCTGGCCTGTGGCAACCTTAGCCGCATCAAAATTCAGACTCAGCTGCACCGGTGCGGTAAATACACCGCCGGTCATGGTCAAAACGACAACATCGCTTGCCGCAGTGAGCCCAACTCCGCTTGCAGCCGCAATTAACTGTGCGGCCGCCGTTGCCGTCAATACCTGTGCAGAAATCTTCGGTGCTTCTCCGGTAACGGCTCCAGCTGTCACTGCTACTTCGACCACGCCTTCCAGCTTGACAACTGTAGGCTGATTGGCAACGATAGGCTGCTCAACCACGGTCGGTGGTGTGGGTGTTGGCGGCGCCGGAACAAGTCCGGGCGCCAGGGGTGCTTGCGGGACAACCACGTTTATCGTGCGCACAATCCTACCTGTGTTTCCAACTACATCCCACGCCCAGATGATGAAGGTGTTAAGCCCGACTTCAAAGGAGGCATCCCAAATGAAGTCGCCTTCAGCATCTAAAACCAGTTGACGAAGAGAATTTTGAATAATCTCATACCCGTGATACCTGAAGGTCACTACTTTCCCTGGCGTAGTACTACCAGTAAACCTAACGCCACGGCGTCCGTCTGCATGAGTAATGCTAGTCTGATCAAAATCACTGGCATCAAGTCTCGCTGTACCGACAAAGGGTCCTTCAATACTAGAGGTGCCCTGTACCCACCAGAGTTCAAATACAAAGTTGCCATCTTCGTCAACCGTTGTGGAACGCACCTCGTCAAAAGGACGGGCTCGCCACGCCGCAACATTATCAAACTCGTTGTCAAGCTCGCTGAAAACACGACCCGTCACTCTAACTTGCCGCGCAGTGACTGTTACCCCATCCCCGGGAGAGACTATCTCAACGACAGGCGTTCTGGCTGTGTTGATGTTCGTCTGCACTACAGTCAGCCTGCCAAGCAGCGCGGTTTTATCCGTACTGTCTGCTAAGGCGTTGACCAGAGTAAGCGCATTGTTATGCAATACCTGAGCAGCGGTTACTTCTGCCTGATTGGTCAGAAGCGCAGCTTCTGCAGCTTCTACCGCGGTTGTCGCGGCTGCTAGCGCGGCTAGCGCTGCGGCCGCATCCAGGGCAGCCTGCGCTGTGTTGATGTTCGTCTGCACTACAGTCAGCCTGCCAAGCAGCGCGGTTTTATCCGTACTGTCTGCTAAGGCGTTGACCAGAGCAAGTGCATTGTTATGCAATACCTGAGCAGCCGTTACTTCTGCCTGAGTGGTCAGAAGCGCAGCTTCTGCAGCTTCTACCGCGGTTGTCGCGGCTGCTAGCGCTGCGGCCGCATCCAGGGCAGCCTGCGCTGTGTTGATGTTCGTCTGCACTACAGTCAGCCTGCCAAGCAGCGCGGTTTTATCCGTACTGTCTGCTAAGGCGTTGACCAGAGCAAGCGCATTGTTATGCAATACCTGAGCAGCCGTTACTTCTGCCTGAGTGGTCAGAAGCGCAGCTTCTGCAGCTTCTACCGCGGTTGTCGCTACGGCCACAGGATCTGCGGCTATGTGAACGGTTACCGTCCAGTTTTTAACGGTAATGCCGTCCTCGGCAGTTACGGCGTAGGTCACCGGGCTGGTAAAGTCGTTGGCGGTCGTGCCGCTCACTTGGGACGTGGTGCCAACTGTGGCGTTCGCTCCGGTAGAGAGGCCGAAGGTAGCCACCAGCGCGGTCACGTTAGTGCCAAAAGGCACAGTCGCGTAGACAGTCGCCGCTACAGCATCGATAGTCGCAGCGCCAACCTGTCCCGGCAGACTGTAAGAAAGAATCTCTGCCTCGGTGCTCGGAGGCGCAGCCGCTACCGCCGGCAGCATACTGAATAGCATCAGCACAATTAACAAACAGGATAACGATTTTCTTTTGTTCCGCTTATTCCAAGAGTTCAAAACAAACAAATTTTGTCAACCTCCTCTTATATGTACAACTTGAATACTTGGGCATTTTCGGCCACATTTTATGCGGAAACTAATTCCTTCCGTTGTTTGTTTCACCTCCTGAGGTAAGATTTTCCGAACACACCATAATAAAACAGATATGGCAAATTTTAGACATCTGCGCTAAATTCTACAAAAAAAAAAAAAAACTCCTGCTATATTTTTGGATTTTTCAATAAAATTTGCGGCCGGGGTCCGGTGCTATGATATTTTGCGGAGGGGACGTTTGCCGACAACTGTGATGAAAACATAAAAACGCCCCTCCGGGTTTATTCCTATATTTTTATAAAAAAATTAACGCCAGAGGGGCTGGCGTTATACTTATTTTGGACGATTCTCCCATTACTAAAGATACAGAAAGAAACTTCAGATCACAACAATTCCTGGGTTGGTTAACTGTTTGAAAATAACACGTAACCCTTGTCCAGAATATCCCTGAGGAAGCCGCTTTTATCCTCCCCCAGTTCGATTAAGACGGGCTCTATGCGGAAATCAATTGAGCGACGCAACTTAAATAACCTGGCATGTGTGTCTAAATAATCTTCCTCTAACTTTTCAACAATTACGGCAATATCTATGTCTGAATCCGGGCCTGCTGCCCCATTTGCATATGAGCCATACAGCACAACCTGTTTCACAGGTAAATGCTTGCTAACGAGCTCAGAATATTGCCTGGCTAAAGCGATAACTGAGTCTTTATCCATTGCGATAGCTCCTTAGTCTTATTAATCAATTCCGCGCATTTTTCCTCATTCAAGGACTTAAGTACCGTTTCTTTCTTAGTTGGATAGCGCGCCTCAATGTTCAGGGGCTCCAGTGTATCGAATAAATCCTTTTGTTCGTCATTTAGCCTATCATAAATTTTAGCCTGAATTGCCAGTCGAGCCAAGTTGTGAGTATATGGCGCTATTTCTTTTAGCGCATTTACATAGCACGCTTTGAGGAGCTTTTCAATGGCTTGATGGCACATAAATCCCACATACAGGTACCTTTTTGTTATCAACATTGCCTCAGCAGTTTCCAAGTCGTAATCGGCTATCTCGACCCAATACAAAACGCCCTTACTAAAATTATTCACTTAAGGCACCACCTTTACCGGCTATGCTTTGCGCCTTAATCTTATCAAGCTGCTCCCAGTGTGTCAACGACTTTAAAGGCTTTATCCGACCAGGACTGCTACACAAGCCAGGGAGAAACGCTTACCTACAACAGTGATGGGAATACGAAAACGACCCTTCGAGCTTATTCCAAATAGCAATACACTTTAGTATTGCCTGCAAAAAGAACACCCTGAAACTAAGGAGTATCTTTAGTCTCAGGGCTTTTGTCTGCTATTCCCACTCAATGGTGGAGGGCGGTTTTGAAGTAATATCATAAACCATGCGATTTACATGAGGCACCTCATTGACTACCCTGTTAGAAATACGCGCCAGCACATCTAAGGGGAAGCGATACCAGTCTGCAGTCATCCCATCTTGGCTGGTAACGGCACGCAGCGCTATGGTGTAAGCATAAGTTCTGCAATCACCCATTACTCCCACGGAACGCAGGTCGGGCAGCACCGCAAAAGCTTGCCAGATTTCCCGGTAAAGCCCCGCCTTTTTAATTTCCTCGATGACAATGGCGTCTGCCGCCTGCAAAATAGCAATTTTTTCCCGGGTTACTTCACCGAGCACGCGAATGGCCAAACCCGGACCGGGGAAAGGGTGGCGCCAGACAACATCTGACGGCATCCCTAATTCTTCCCCGACTTGGCGCACTTCATCTTTAAAGAGATGGTTTAACGGCTCTATCAATTTAAATTTCATATCCGCCGGCAAACCGCCCACATTATGATGAGACTTAATAACGGCGGCGGTGGCCGTACCGCTTTCAATCACATCAGTATAAAGCGTTCCCTGCACCAGATAATCAACCTGAGCAATTTTCGCCGCTTCCCGCTCAAATACACGGATAAACTCATTGCCGATAATTTTACGTTTTTTCTCCGGATCGGTTATCCCGGCGAGCTTAGTCAAAAATTCTTCTGCAGCATCTACTTTAACCACTTTCATGTTAAACTGTTCGGCAAAAGTCGCCATCACCTGTTCTGCCTCATCTTTTCTTAAAAGGCCATGGTCAACAAAAATACAGGTCAAACGGTCGCCGATGGCTTTATGGACAAGCACTGCCGCTACAGAAGAGTCTACGCCACCGGACAGGCCGCAGACAACCCGCTCATCTTCGCCCACCGTTTCCCTGATTTGCCGCACTGTAGCTTCAATAAATGAGCCCATGCTCCAATCTGCGGAAAACCCCACCACAGAAAAGAGAAAATTTTTCAGCATCTCCATCCCATGCGGTGTATGGATCACCTCAGGGTGAAACTGTACAGCATATATTTGTTGTTGCTGGTCGGACATAGCAGCCACCGGCGTATTGTTAGTGGCGGCAGTCACAGTAAAACTTGCAGGAGCCTCCTCCACAAAATCGCTATGGCTCATCCAAACGTCTTCTTTTTTTCCTAACCCGGCAAAAAGATCTACGTCAGTCAGAACTGTCAGCTCCGTTTTGCCATATTCCCGACGATCAGCAGCCCTGACTACACCGCCCAAGTCTTTAGCTATTAACTGCATACCGTAACAAATGCCTAAAATCGGTAAGCCCAGCCGATATAGGCGTCGATCGACAGACGGTGCGCCTTCACCATAGACACTAAACGCTCCGCCTGAAAAAACCAGGGCTTTAGGATTTAAAGCCTTGATCTGCTCCAGCGTTGCGGTATAAGGCAGAATTTCACAATAAACATTTAATTCCCGAATCCGGCGTGCAATCAATTGCGTATACTGGCCGCCAAAATCCAGAATCAAGACCATTTCCCGTGGCAACATTTTTAACCTCCCAGACTTTTTGAACTTAGCTTCGACAAAAAAAGCAATCCTCCTTCTTTCCTTGACTTTTAGACGTTAATTCGATAAATTTATGATAAGTTTCAGAGCGACAAAAAGGTCGTCCGTTTTGTCAATCAAAGGAGGAGAAGAAGAGGATGAAGCAGACAAAAATACTGCTTGGCGAAGAACATATCCCCAAGGCCTGGTATAATATTATGGCGGATATGCCAAACCCCCCGGCACCGCCCTTGCACCCCGGCAGCCAAAAACCGTTGGTAGGTTCCGACCTTGCCGCCATTTTTCCCTCAGCAATCATTGAACAAGAAGTGACCGACAAGCGTTGGGTAGAAATCCCCGAAGAAGTAAGAGAGATCTACCGTCTGTGGCGACCATCGCCTCTCTTTCGCGCCCATCGCCTAGAACAGGCTCTGGGCACACCGGCTCGAATTTACTACAAATACGAAGGGGTAAGCCCAGCCGGCAGCCATAAAACAAACACAGCCATTCCTCAAGCGTTCTACAATAAACGTGACGGAATTAAAAGATTGGCTACAGAAACAGGTGCCGGTCAATGGGGCACCGCGCTCTCGCTTGCCTGCAGCTACTTTGGACTGGAATGCATGATTTATATGGTTAAAATATCATTTACGCAAAAGCCGTACCGCCGCTCTCTTATGGAGGTGTGGGGCGCCAATGTGATTCCCAGTCCCAGCCAGCAGACTAATGCCGGTCGTAAAATCCTGGCAGACAACCCCGATTCTCCCGGCAGCCTAGGCATTGCCATCTCTGAGGCAGTGGAAGACGCCGCTTCCCGAGCCGACACAAATTACGCTTTGGGCAGCGTCTTAAACCATGTCCTGCTGCACCAGACAGTCATCGGTTTGGAAGCAAAAGAGCAACTGGCGTCTGTCGGGGAATATCCCGACTTTATCATCGGTTGCTGCGGCGGCGGCTCCAACTTTGCCGGACTCAGCTTCCCCTTCCTCTATGATAAAATTCACGGCAAGCAAATGCGTGTTATCGCCATCGAACCGGCCGCCTGTCCGACGCTGACAAGAGGCAAATACACCTATGATTACGGCGACACTGCCGCACTTACCCCACTGGTTAAGATGTATACTCTTGGACATGATTTCATCCCGCCGGGCATCCACGCCGGCGGTCTGCGCTATCATGGTGACTCGCCTTTGGTCAGCCAATTATATCACGAAGGAATTATAGAAGCCCAGGCGCCTGTGCAAAAAGGAGTTTTTGAGGCCGCCATGCTTTTTGCCCGGACAGAAGGGATTCTGCCTGCTCCCGAATCAGCACATGCGATTCGCGGTGCCATTGATGCCGCCATGGAGTGCAAGTCCGCAGGCGAAGATAAAACGATTCTCTTTTGTCTAAGCGGCCATGGCCATTTTGACCTTACCGCCTATGACGCATATCTTTCCGGAAAAATTGAGGACTATCAATACACCGAGGAAGACCTGGCAAAAGGCCTCTCAACAGTGCCTAAAATAACTTCCTCCTTTTAACCATCCCCAGAAAATTCCCCTCTCGCAATAATTCCCCTCCCTTGGAGGGGTGCCCGTCAGGGCGGGGTGGTCACTTGCAAAAGCAGCCTGAATCACCTCAAAATTTGCCGCGCCGGAAATAATTTGTGTGCAGCAGTTTCTTTGCTTTATCACTTAAAGGGTGACCCAAGTATTGACGGTAGATTTCCCAGACCGCCGGGTTTTGGTGAGCTCTGCGCAGCTCTTTTTGTTCATCAATCCGGTAAAGAGCATCTGCCCTGTCCATCCGGTAATCCCGGTCTTTCTCCCAACGCTGTTTTTTCGCGAGAATAGGCTGCCCTCCTCCCCCCACGCACCCGCCGGGACAGCCCATTATTTCAATAAAATGATACATTTCTTCGCCTTTTTTAATCTTATCAAGGAGCAGCCTGGCGTTGCCGGTACCATGGGCAATCGCCAGCTTTATTTTTTTATCCAGAATGTTAATTTTTGCCACCTTGACTCCGTCCATCCCCCGCAGTGCCTGAATAAAATCCGGCTGCCGCAACTCCTCGCCCGTAAGGTGCTCGTAAATCGTGCGGATAGCCGCTTCCGCCACGCCGCCGGTGGCACCGAAAATAGTGCCGGCCCCGCTTGACACACCTAACGGCGTATCAAAATCTTCCTCGGCTAAATGCACAAAATCCAGGCCTGCCTGACGAATCATTCTGGCAAACTCTCGCGTCGTTAGCACTACATCCACGTCTCTCACTCCGCTGTCGCTCAGTTCCGGACGCGCAGCCTCATATTTTTTTGCAGTACATGGCATAATTCCCACCACAAAAATCTTTTCCGGAGCTATCCCTAACGCTTCGGCATGAAATGTTTTCGCCAATGCGCCGAACATAGACATCGGTGATTTTACAGTCGAGATATTGCTCAGGAACTCAGGATAAAAATGCTCGCAAAATTTTATCCAACCGGGACTGCAAGAGCTAAGATGCGGCCAAGGACCATTGTGCCGCAATTTTTCCAGAAATTCATAGCCTTCTTCCACAATCGTCATGTCAGCAGTGAAATCAGTGTCAAATACTTTATCAAAACCCAACTTGCGCAGTGCGGCTACCATCTGCCCTGTCATCACAGTGCCATACGCCATACCAAATTCTTCGCCGATGGTGACCCGGATGCTGGGAGCTGTCTGTGCCAGCACATAAACATCCGGGTTTGCAAGCGCAGCCCAGACGACTTCTGTTTGGCCCTTCTCCCGCAGCGCCGCAGTAGGACAGACTGTCACGCACTGCCCGCAGGTAGTGCAGCTTACATCAGCCAGACTCCGATTAAAGGCAGGCGCGGCAAACGCCTTAAAGCCTCTGTTCAACATGGTGTAAACATTTGCCGTGACAATCTTACTGCAAATACTGACGCACCGATAACAAAGAATACACTTTTCAGGCTCACGCTCAATCGCTGCAGAATCAGTATCCATTGGGATATTCGTCTTGTCGCCGGCAAAGCGGATTTCCCTGATATTTAGCTCATGCGCCATCGCCTGCAACTCACAGTTTAGGTTGCGGCTGCAGGAGAAGCAATCGTTTGGGTGGTTGGACAATAACAGTTCCAACACTGCTCGTCTCGCGTCTTGAATTTTTTTTGTGTTGGTGCGGACAACAAGCCCCTCACTCACAGGAAAAACGCAGGCTGCCTGCAGTGTTGGCAAATTATTAATTTCCACAACACAGATACGACAAGCGCCGACAATATTAACTTCCCGCAAATAACAAAGCGAAGGAATATTGACTCCGCTTTTTCGAGCTGACTCCAACACCGTGCTTCCCTGGACAGCCTGAACATTTTGCCCGTCAATAGTCAGTGACACGACAGGCTTTACAGATTTTCTGCTATAACCAGTTTTATTCATCATTTAACTCCTTCTACGGGAAATAGCGTCAAATTTACATTTTTTCGCGCATTCCCCGCACTTAACACAGACTTGTGCGTCAATTTTGTGAATCGCTTTCGCATTGCCGCTGATAGCCGAAACAGGACATACTTTCTTGCACAAACCGCATTGACGGCATTTTTCCTGGTCTATGCCATAAGACAATAATTCCTTGCACACGCCTGCGGGACATTGCTTATCAACTATATGTGCCAGATATTCTTCACGGAAATAATGCAGCGTGCTCAAAACCGGATTCGGTGAGGACTGGCCAAGCCCGCATAACGATGCTGCTTTAATTTGAGTACAAAGCTCTGCCAATAGTGCTAAATCTTTTTCGGCAGCTTTTCCCGCCGTGATTTTAGTAAGCATTTCGAGCAGCCGTTTATTGCCGATTCGACAAGGCGGACATTTACCGCAAGATTCATCAAGTGTAAACTCTAAATAAAACTGGGCAATATTCACCATACAATCGTCTTCATCTAAGATAATCAAACCGCCCGAACCCATCATGGATCCAACTGCCAACAACGTTTCATAGTCTATAGGTATATCCAACATTCTTTCCGGCAAACAACCGCCGGAAGGACCGCCTGTTTGCACAGCTTTAAACTTTTTGCCATTCGGGATGCCGCCGCCTACCTGAAAAATCACTTCCCGCAGCGTAGTCCCCATGGATACTTCAATTAACCCTGTATTCGCAATTTTTCCGGCTATGGCAAACACTTTTGTCCCTCTGCTCTTCTCCGTACCCTTAGCTGCATACCAGCGTGGTCCTTTGAGAAGAATTTGCGGGATATTGGCCAGCGTCTCCACATTATTAACCAAAGTAGGACGCTCCCAAAGTCCGCTGATGGCTGGGAAAGGCGGTCGTGTCCGTGGTTCGCCGCGGAACCCCGCTACGGAACGCAAAAGCGCCGTCTCTTCCCCACAAACAAAGGCTCCTGCTCCAAGACGAAGCTCAATATTAAACTCAAAAGATTTTCCGAAAATATTTTTACCAAGCAGACCAAATTCAGTTGCTTGTGAAATAGCGACTTGCAACCGCTCAATAGCAATAGGATACTCGGCCCTCACATAGATAAAGCCCTGCCGCGCGCCGATGGCAAAACCGGCTATGGCCATTGCTTCCAGCACCGCATGGGGATCACCCTCTAAAATACTCCTGTCCATAAAGGCGCCAGGATCTCCCTCGTCCGCGTTGCAGACCACATATTTTTCCTCTCCAACTGCATCATGGGCAAATTTCCATTTGCGCCCGGTAGGGAAGCCGCCTCCACCGCGCCCGCGCAAACCCGATTGTGAAACTGCTTCGATAATTTCGGCACGCTGACTATTGAGGGCGTTGGCAAGCGCTAAATATCCGTCTCTTGCGATATATTCTTCAATCACGAGCGGATTAATCAGTCCGCAGTTTTGCAGGACTACCCTTTCCTGATATTTAAAGAAATCTATATCTTCAGCCTGCCTGTGCGGCTCATACGTTTCAGGGTCGTGATAAAGAAGCCTTTTAATCACCTTGCCGCCGCAAATATGTTCATCCACAATTTCACGCAAGTCATTTTTTTGCAGACGGCAGTAAAACGTTCCGCCGGGGTAAACTACTACTATGGGACCCAAACGACAAAAGCCGAAACACCCTGTTTCAACTACTGCCACACTCTCTGACCTGCCCGCTTGTTGCAACTCTTTTTTTAGAACGTCCCGGATTCCTTTGCTATCAGATGAATCACAACCTGTTCCACGGCAAATAAGCAGCTGATGTGTGACCCCTTTTTTTGCCAAAGCAGATCGCTTACTTGCAAATATCTTGCCGTATTGCTGACCTGCCATTCGCATCGACAATAACTCTTTATAGCTCTCTTTAATTTTAGCCAAGTCATTAATGCTTTTAATTTTAGCATGACTTTTCCTGGCCTCTTGTTTATGCATCGCCACTCCTCCTTTGGCGGTATGCTTCCAGCAATTTGACTGTGTCAGCCGTAGTCAGTCTGCCGTGAATCTCGTCATTTATTGACAAAACAGGCGCCAAACCGCATGCGCCGATACAACGAGATGCCTCCAAAGTAAACTTCCCATCTGCGCTTGTTTCACCGATGCTGATTTTCAAGCGCTCTGACAGTTCGGCAAAAATCTCTCCCGCGCCCTTCACGTAGCAAGCAGTCCCTAAACAGACGCGAATAAGATATTTCCCGCGGGGTTTCATGCTGAAATATGAGTAAAAACTGACTACACCGCACACCTCGCTCAGCGGCACTGTTAATTCTTCCGCAATATGCTCCTGTAATTTTTCCGGCAAAAACCCGTAAATCTCCTGCGCTTGATGCAGCACTGCAATCAGCGCCCCGCGCTGATGTTTAAATTGTCCTATCGCCTCTCGCAAGCGAATAAAGCGTTTGTCTTTCTCGTTAAGCTGAAAACAGTCTTGCATAAATAAAAACTCCTTTCCGGCCGCAAAACAACTATCACTATTAGTCTTCGTAGCCCTACTTCTCATATACAGGCAATAATGACATCCAGAGGGAGACGCAGGAAATAAAAAAAACCCCTAAGGGGGGGAATTGAATGATGGCCTAAACGGCAAACGCCATACACGACCTTTACAGCGCCCGTTCGGAACTTCTTGTAGTTGAATTGCAGCTTTATTCGCCGTCACCCACCTTCATTGCTTGCTCCTCAAGCTCACGGATATATCTGTCGTAATCGGACTCAAAGAGTTTATCCTGAATAATGCGATACTTTTCAAATTCGCTTTCAGCGTGCAATTTCGCTATTTCTGCAGATACTTTTCCTGCATCTTTCAGTAAGCCGTATTCAAACATTTCAATAAATGAATTTAAGCGCGTTTCCCAATCCTGCATCGTTAAAGGAATTTTGCGCTGTGTCATATTTTCCGCAAAGTCCAGGTAGGAGTTTACCATACGGTTTAATTGTCCCAACTCAAATTCAGATAAATAATTCTTGGCGATTGAAACATCTGTTATTTTAATTTTACCATCGGGGGCGTCCTGCCAGGTCGTAAGTCCCATATACGCATTTCCACTATTCGCCCTGTCAACAATAAGTTCCGCCGCCGTGCGGCCGTGGACAGCATAGTGCATTTTATTCTGCACTGTTGCGTAAAACCGCTTTGTTGATTTTGCGTTTTTATCATAATCAATAGCCGTTGCATATAAGTCAGTTACTTTTTGATAAAACTTTCGCTCGCTCGCCCGGATCTCCCTTACCCTAGCAAGCTGTTCCTCAAAATATTTGTCGCTTAAGTACGAACCACTTTTTATACGTTCATCATCCATAACCCAACCTTTAATCGTATAATCTTTGGCGATTTGGTTAACCCATTTGCGAAACTGCACTGCTCTTTCGGAGTTGACCTTAAAACCTACGGCAATAATCATCTGCAAGGCATAGTGTTTTGTATTATAGGTTTTTCCATCGACGGCAGTTATTCGAAAATTTCGAACAACTGCGCTCTCCTCTAATTCCGAGTCAGCATAGATTTTTTTAAGATGATAATTAATTGTATGTGTTTCCACATCAAACAATATAGCCATCATTTTTTGCGTCAACCAGATATTTTCGTCCTCATACCGCACTTCAAAACTGTTCTGACTGTCACCTGTTGACGCGACAAAAGTCAAGTACTCGGCAGCGGAGCTGCGGATGGCAATTTCATTTTTCTTTTTCTTTGCCATATTTTCTTGCCTCCTTACAGAATTTCTACGCTGATGTTCGAAGCCAATAGCTTGAAAATTTCTTCTGGTGCATAGCACCTGGGTGGTTATTCCCCTCCCTTGGAGGGGTGGTGCATAGCACCGGGGTGGTTTAAGTATAATCCGTATGGTATTATAATAAGCGCCAGAATTACAAGTAAATTCCTTGCAGTATCGGTAAATTTATTCCAGATATCAACAGCAAATCCTTCTTTTAAGACAAACAAAACGACATAGCCGCTACAAACGACTATGCCGAATCTTTCAGAAATTATTAATCCCTATTTGACCGCCTCGAAACGAGGCTTTTTTTTGTTTTAATCTGAGTTGTCTGCTTACATCGGGGGCATTTGCGGCATGGCCGGAGTTTTGTTCTCATCCGGCTTATCGGTTACCACAGCTTCGGTGGTTAAGAACATGGCGGAAATGCTGGCAGCGTTTTGCAGCGCGGTACGCGTCACTTTCGCAGGGTCTACAATTCCGGCTTCAATCATATTGACATAGACACCGGTTGCAGCGTTATAACCTACTCCGGCAGTTTCCGTCTTTACACGTTCCACGATAACGGAACCTTCCAGTCCGGCGTTAATTGCTATCTGACGGACCGGCTCTTCCAATGCGCGGCGGATAATTCTTACACCAGTTGCCTCATCGCCTTCTGCCTGAATCTTATCCAAAGCAGCCAGTGCATTAATATAAGCGGTTCCTCCGCCGGAAACAATGCCTTCTTCGACAGCAGCGCGGGTAGCGGAAAGAGCATCCTCGATGCGCAGCTTCTTCTCTTTCATTTCCACTTCGGTAGCCGCACCCACTTCAATGACAGCAACCCCACCGGCAAGCTTGGCCAAACGCTCCTGCAGCTTCTCTTTGTCAAACTCGGAAGTTGTCTCTTCAATCTGTACACGGATTTGGTTAATGCGCTTCTTAATCTCGGCTGCTTCGCCTGTTCCGCCTACAATGACTGTATCTTCTTTATTGACAATCACCTGACGGGCACGGCCGAGCATGGTAATTTCAATATTTTTCATATCCAGCCCTAAATCTTCGGAAATTACTTGCCCGCCGGTCAAAATGGCAAGGTCTTGCAGCATTGCTTTGCGACGGTCGCCGAAACCGGGTGCTTTGACAGCTACGCAATTAAAAGTACCACGCAGTTTATTAACCACAAGAGTTGCCAGCGCTTCCCCTTCGACATCTTCTGCTACCAAGAGCAGCGGACGACCGGACTGAACAACTTTTTCCAAGATCGGGAGAATATCATGAATATTGCCGATTTTGCGGTCTGTCATCATAATAAAGGGCTCATCAAGAACGGCCTGCATTTTTTCCGCATCTGTAACCATGTATGGTGAAATGTAACCACGGTCAAACTGCATCCCTTCAACCACATTCAAATCTGTGGTGAATCCTTTGGACTCCTCAACGGTGATTACGCCGTCCTTGCCAACCTTCTCCATTGCCTCGGCAATCAGGCGACCGATCTCTTCGTCAGTTGCAGAAATCGATGCTACTTGGGCAATGGCTTCTTTCGTTTCCACAGGCTTAGACTGGGACTTAATTTCATCTACTGCAACTTTCACAGCTTTTTCAATCCCGCGCTTGATAGCCATCGGGTTGGCGCCTGCGGTAACATTTCTAATCCCTTCGCGGATAATGGCTTGCGCAAGCAGCGTCGCTGTAGTAGTCCCGTCACCTGCAACATCTTGAGTCTTGGTAGCCACTTCTTTAACTAACTGAGCCCCCATATTTTCAAATGGGTCTTCCAGCTCAATTTCACGGGCAATAGTCACACCGTCATTTGTAATCAGCGGACTGCCAAATTTTTTATCGAGCACAACATTGCGCCCTTTAGGACCAAGCGTTACTTTTACTGTATCTGCCAATTGGTTAACGCCCTTTTCCAAGGCGCGACGAGCTTCTTCGCGGAAAATAATTTGTTTTGCCATGGACCTCTCTACCTCCTATTTGATTGAACTTTAAGTATACTTAGAGCAATTTAGCAAGAATATCTTCCTGACGCATAATCAGGTATTCTTTGCCTTCCAGCTTAACTTCAGTACCGGCGTATTTAGAGAAAAGAATGCGATCGCCAACTTTAACATCCATTTCTACACGACTGCCGTTTTCTAAAATACGGCCGTTTCCGGCTGCCACAACTTCGCCTTCTTGCGGCTTCTCTTTAGCTTTGTCGGGCAAAACAATGCCACTGGCAGTTTGTTTTTCAGCTTCCAACACTTTAATCACAACGCGGTCAGATAATGGTTTGATGTTCATGGATTGACCTCCTTTTTAAAATTGATTTTTCCTTTAGCACTCACTGCTTGAGAGTGCTAATTATCACATCAACAACTATATACGAAAATAGAAGATGATGCAACTATCATGCCGGGAATTATTTTGCAAAATATTACATCTATCCTTAATTAACTCAATAAATCGCTTTTTTACTTCTTCTCTCTAATTTTTCCTTAACAACAAAAAATAGTATGCTCCCCTGACAAGAACTTATGCATTATGATCGCGCAATTTAGCACACTCGACTGACTGCCCGCAAAGCACATCCAGGGCATGAGGGATGGCAGGCAGGATAACGCCCAGATTTTCCCGTACCGCCCGCGGGCTGCCGGGCAAATTGACAATTAAAGTTCGTTTCCTGATTCCGCAAACGGCGCGCGAAAGCATAGCATGCGGCGTTTTTTGCAGACCGAAAGCTCTCATCGCTTCAGCCATACCCGGAATCTGTTTTTCTATCACAGCCAAAGTGGCATCAGGTGTGTTATCTCGTGAACTTAAACCTGTTCCGCCTGTAGTCAGCACCAGGTGAAGCTGCAAATCATCAGCGTACGACAACAGTTTGTCACGTAATATATTAAACTCATCAGGCACCACCTCGTAAACGGCTACTATACCACCGGCAGCTTCGACCATCTCCCTTATCACAAGTCCGCTTTCATCCTGACGCTCGCCTCTCGCGCCCTTATCACTGGCAGTTAAAATTGCTGCTTGAAATGACTGCATCATCAATCACTCTCCTTGCCAGGCAATTTCGCCTGTCATTTCAGTGTGATAGCCTCCAAGTTCTTTTACGGCAAGTTTATATTGGTCAGAGCGAATCAAACCTAACAGTTTTTGCAGCTTATCTTCAGCAAAAAATTTTGCGGGAACAGCTAAATCATAGCGTTCTTTGGCGAGCGGGATAAAATCAAGCCCCAGTGCCTGCGCCGCCGCAAAAACGCCAAGAGCAACATCTGCTGAACCGGCTAAGACTGCTGCTGCCACCGCCAAATGTGTATATTCTTCTCGATGATAGCCGTTAATCGCTTCCGGAAGAATACCTTCCTTCCTCAGGCAGGCGTCTAATAACATTCTCGTCCCGGCACCGCGCTGACGATTAACAAAAGTTATATCTCCTCTAGCCAAGTCGGCGATCCGGCTGATTCCCCGCGGGTTGCCGCGTCGGACCATCAACCCCTGCTCGCGTTCCACCAGCGTCACAAGTACCAGCGGTATATCACTGAGAAACTGCCGTAAAAATGGAATATTATACTCGCCCGTTTCTTCATGCAATAAATGAATGCCCGCTAAATGTGCCTCGCCGCGCCGCAAAGCCATAATGCCTCCGGTGCTGCCTACATGGGCAGACGACAAGGAAAATCCGGGATAGTGCCGACTCAGCAGGTCGCCCAAAATATCCAATGTTAAATCATGGCTGCCGCTGCAGACTATCGTTTGCTCGATATTTTGCAGCGGACGCAAAAGCTCCACTGACACCGTCTCACCGGCTACAAGGCCTTCCTTTTGTTGAGCGACACGGACAATCCCATCGGCTTTTACCAAAGAAGTTACTACTCCTGCCCCTCTTGCCAGTGGAGTAGCCACAAAACGTTCACCCACACAGCCTACTTTGACACGAAGCCACTCCTCCGCAGACAATGAGGAAGCGACTTGGCGGGAGAAGGAAGCTTGGAGCACAGTTCTTTTAGGTTCCTGCTGACCCTGGAGAGCATAGAGCAGCGGTTTGAGAAAAAGCTCTAACGACACTACTGCAGAAACAGGGTAACCAGGCACACCTATTACCGGCTTGCCTGCCACAACGGCTAAAATAACCGGCTTTCCCGGGCGAACGGCCACCCCATGAATTAACACTTCCCCAAGCTGCGCAAGCACATCGGCAGTATAATCCCTGCGACCGGCGGAGGAACCCGCATTGACCAGCACAAGATCGCTTGTCCGGGTTGCATTGGACACCGCTTCTTTAAGCAATTCAAAATCATCGCGCACAATCTCATGTCTTCTAGCCTCACCCCCCCATTCTTCCACTAAGGCAAAAAAGATGAGTGAATTGTATTCGATGATCTGGCCTGGATTCGGTTTTTTCCCTGCCGCAATCAACTCATTCCCTGTGGGAATAATCGTCACTTTAGGCTTTTGGCGCACTGCAACATTGCTTTGCCCTCCGGCTAAAAGGGCGCCCGCGTCTACAGCGCCCAGGCGGTGACCGGACGGCAGCAACATTTCTGTGGCTACAATATCTTCGCCAATAGGGCGCACATGCTGCCATGGAGCCACCGCAGCCACAATTTCAATTGTCTCACCCTGCTCAAAGATGTCTTCCGCCATAATCACCGCGTCACAGCCAGCGGGGAGCACATTCCCTGTATCCACCGGAAAAGCCTGTTCCCCCAAAAGTAAACGCTTCGGAAAAGACTCGCTTGCCCCCTCCGTATCGACCGCGCGCACAGCCACCCCATCCATTGCCGCAGCATGAAAATGAGGCGAAGACAGTTCAGCGAAGACGGCTTTCGCCGTCACCCTTCCCACTGCCTCTGTTACCGGAAGAATCTCTTCTTCTGTCAGACCCCAGCGACGGTCAAGAAAAAGCTTTCTGGCTTCAGCCACAGGCGTATTATCTAAGTAGCGACGCCGCCTCTCTAACAAAGCAATTCACCTCAGCAATCAGATTAATAATATTTCCACCGACTCACCGGCTTCTATTCCTTCACAGTTTTGTGGAATGCGTAGTAAAGCATTTCCCCGCACCACAGTGGAAATCAGATTCGCCTGCCCTAAAATAGGCCGAGCCCAAAGCTCGCCTCCCTGTGCATACAAATATGCGCGCAGATAATCTTCCCGGCCGCTCGCCGATGACAGATTACGCTCCACTTTGGCACGCAGCAGCGGCAGCAGCTCAGTTGCTCCCTGCATCTGCCACAACAAAGGACGCACAAAAAGCAAAAAACCAACCATCGCAGACGTAGGATTGCCCGACAAACCGAAATACGGCCGCCCGTCAACCACGCCGAAAATCAGCGGCTTCCCGGGGCGCATCGAAACGCCATGGAAAAGCACTCCCGGTTTTCCGAGCTCATCAATAGCTGCTGCTGTATAATCGCGCGCCCCGGCGGAACTTCCTCCGGAGAGGATAATACAATCATAAGCGCCGGTTCTCTGCAAAGCCTCCCTCAAAGCGTCTTTGCAATCAGGAATAATGCCGTGAAGATCCGCAACCGCCCCACAACTTTCTACCCAGGCAGAGAGCATATATGTATTAATATCCCTAATCTGCCCTGCTTTAGGAGCGGCATCCGGCATCACCAGTTCGTCCCCGGTTGAAATAATAGCCACCCGCGGTCTCTTAGCCACTGTAACCAGCATCTGTCCAAGCGCTGCCAAGACGCCGATATCCTGAGGCCTGAGCACATGTCCCGGAAATAAAATACCTTCGCCTGCGCGAAGATCTTCGCCCCTGACGATAATATTCTCACCCGGCGCGACAGCCCTGCCAAGCGCCATGAGATTACCGCCCAGTATTTCCGTATATTCCACCATCGCTACTGCATCGCTGTTTGCCGGCAGCATCCCGCCGGTTGAAATCCGCAACGCCTGTCCGGGAGCAAGCACTGCTTCCGGCGCGCGGCCCATTAAAATTTCTCCTCTTATATCGAAAAGCGCCGGCATTGCCTCCGACGCCCCATAAGTATCTTGTGCCCTGACAGCAAAGCCATCCATCGTTGAACGAGCAAACGACGGCAAATCTTCCTCAGACGCAACCGTCTGTGCCAACGCGCGACCCAAAGCAGAAGTAAGCAAAACCTGCTCTTGTTCTGTCTTAGCCGGCACGGCAGCCAAAATCTTTTCTTTCGCTTCAGTCACACTTAGCACTGTCAGCATTTCTTTCTCCTAGAAGCAGCCTAGTTGGCAGCCCGTTATTTTTATCTTCTCTTCCTCACAGATCTGACCGATCTGCCAAAGCTTAATGCCATGCTCTGCTGCAAGACGGCACGCTTTCGCACAATAAAGCTTGCCGTCCTGCAGATTTTCACGAATCATAGCGGCCAAAACTTCTCTTTCCATTACGCGCCACCTCGCTGTTATTTTGTTGCTTTCCGCAAACAATTATTGACTCGCCATAACCTTGCTGCAACGCGGACAGATTGTGGGATGCTCCTTATCCTCACCCACTTCGGGATGAATCAGCCAGCAGCGTCCGCATTTTTCGCCGCTTGCCGCGCTTACCCTAAGTGCCAGTCCTTTTTCAGCCTGCAGAACACCAGGCACGTTTCCGGGCTCATACAGTTTGCAAGCAGAAACCAAAAATATTTCCGGCAAACGTTCCTTAAACGGCGCCAACGCTTCGTATGCCGCTTCGTCCGGATAAAGTTCAAGTGCGGCGCCTAACGATGCGCCGATTAACTTCTCTTTGCGCGCTTCTTCCAAACGAGCGGTCACGACCTCCCTGTATTCCAGCAATCTCTGCCAGCGGGCAGCTAAAACAAAATCCTTGCAGCCCTCGGTTATTTCAGGCCAATCCGCCAACTGTACCGACTCCTCCCTCTTTCCCGGAAGGTATTCCCACACTTCTTCTGCGGAAAAAGTGAGCACCGGCGCGATCAGTTTAACAAGAACGGTTAGAATTTCGTACATTGCCGTCTGTGCCGAGCGGCGCGCCGGAGAAGCAGCCGGCGAAGTATAAAGCCTATCTTTTAATACATCGAGGTAAAAGTTAGACATTTCCAACACACAGAAATTATGGATCGTATGAAATACCACATGCAGGTCAAATTCAGCGTAGGCACGGCTGACTCTCTCTATCAACAACTGCAAACGATGTAGAGCAAAACGATCCAGTTCATCCAGCTCGCTGTAAGACATTCTGTCTGTTTCCGGAACAAAATCATAACAATTCCCTAATAGATAGCGGATGGTATTGCGAATTTTACGATATACCTCCACCAGTTGTTTTAAAATATCATGCGAAACCCGCACATCGCTCTTAAAATCCGAAGAAGAAACCCAGAGCCGCAAAATATCGGCGCCGTACTGCTTGATAATCTGCTCAGGAGCAATAACATTACCCAACGACTTAGACATTTTTTTGCCTTCACCATCGACCACCCACCCGTGGGTTAGCGTGGCTTTGTAGGGCGCGCGACCGCGGGTGGCCACAGACGTCAGCAGAGAAGACTGAAACCATCCCCGGTACTGATCCGACCCCTCTAAATACAAGTCGGCTGGCGACCTCAGCTCCGGATAAGTTTCCAACACAGCGGCATGGGTAGAGCCGGAATCAAACCAAACGTCCATAATATCGGTTTCCTTGCGAAATCCAGTATGACCACAACCGGTGCATGATGTTCCCTGCGGCAGAATTTCAGACGCATCACGAATAAACCAGGCATCGGAACCTTCTTTGCCGAACAACTCAGCCACAGCCCGCACAGTATCTTCATTGATTAGCTCCTTGTTGCAGAGAGTGCAGTAAAAGATAGGGATAGGCACACCCCAGACACGCTGTCGAGAAATGCACCAGTCATGGCGATCAACTATCATGTTGTTAATCCGTTCCTGCCCCCATGCCGGAATCCACTGCACCTCTCTAATGGCAGCAAGCGCCGCCTGCCGAAAGCCTTCAACCGAAGCAAACCACTGTTCGGTAGCCCGAAAGAGTACCGGTTCTTTGCAGCGCCAACAATGAGGATATGGATGCTTAATGAAGGAAAGAGACAAAAGAGCGCCTGCGTCTTTTAACGCTTGTGTAACTTGCTTATTGCCTTCCTGATAATGAAGTCCCGCAAAAGGGCCGGCATCTCCAGTGAAGCAACCTGCATGATCCAAGGGAGCAAGGATATCCAGACCGTACTTAAGACCGACTTCGTAATCGTCCTGACCATGGCCCGGGGCTGTATGCACACAGCCGGTACCCGCTTCAAGCGTCACATGCCTGCCAAGCACCACCGGCGACATCCGCTCATAAAGCGGGTGCCGGCAAAGAATCCCTTCCAAATCGGCTCCTTTGAATTTGGCTGACACCTTGTAACCCGTAATCTGCAAAGCCTCAATCACGCTGCCGAGCAATTCCTCTGCTAAAATCAAATCGCCGTGTTCAGGCGTACTAACGCGAACATAACTATACTCAGGATGAAGACAAATAGCCATGTTAGCGGGAATCGTCCAAGGAGTGGTTGTCCAAATCACAAAGTAGACGTCTGCAGTCTGTTCCAGCTTTCCTTTGGCATCCGCTACCTGAAAACGGACAAAGATAGAAGGCGACCTGTGCTCATTATATTCAATTTCTGCTTCCGCCAGCGCAGTCTCACACTGCGGGCACCAGTGAACCGGCTTTAAGCCTTTGTAAATATAACCTTTCTGTGCCATTTCACCAAAAACCATAATCTGTCTTGCCTCAAATTCCGGTTTTAACGTCACATAAGGATTGTCCCAGTCTCCCCGCACTCCCAGCCGCTTAAACTGCTCTCGCTGCACATCAAGAAAGCGCAGCGCAAAATCGCGGCAATGGCGGCGAAACTCTACCGGAGTAACTTCATTGCGCTTGATTTTGCCCGCCTTTACCACCTGGTGCTCAATAGGCAGTCCGTGAGTGTCCCAGCCGGGAACATAAGGCGCATCAAAGCCAAGCATACTTCTATGTTTAACTATAATATCTTTCAGTACTTTATTCATAGCCGTTCCCATATGAATATCGCCGTTGGCATACGGAGGCCCGTCGTGCAAAATGTATTTAGTTTTCCCTTGTCTCTTTTCCTGCACTTTTTGATAAATATCAAGTTCTTGCCATTTAACCAAAAGTTCCGGCTCACGCTGAGGCAACCCGGCACGCATCGGAAATTCCGTTTGCGGCAAATTTAGCGTCCCGGCATAATCTTTTTCCACCATTTTGTCCCTCCGTCAATTGCATGGTGCATCTCTAAAAAAACACCCGTCCTATCGTGAGAACGAGCGTTTTGACCTGCGGCCGCTTCCTTAGATAACGGCTTCATTATAAACAAAAAAGCCGCCTGATGTCAAGTTTGGGACAAAAACCCTGTCCCCTTGTCCCACTACGCGCCGCGCTTTACTGCATCACGATCCTGCGCCAAATTGAGTGTGTACCAATCTTCCATTTCCAGAGCAGCTAATTGTGCCTCTACTAACGAACGGAAACGCATTTTATAAATTTGTGCCTGCTTATACACCTCTTCATGCTCTGAAAGGATTTTGCTCGCTTTATAACGAGCCTCGTCCATTGTACGCGCCGCATCTTTCTCAGCTTCGCGACGAATCAGTTCTGCCTCCCTTGAAGCGTTACGTTTCACTTCCTCTGCTGCCTCCTGAGCGACTACAATGGCATTATGCAACGTTTCCTCTAATTTATGGTAGTGGCTCAGCTTGTCCTTTAACTGGGATAATTGTTCTTTTGTAGAAATATTTTCTTTAATCAATGTTTCATAATCCTTAGACAAATGATCAAAAAACTCATCCACTTCCCTGGGAGAGTAACCTCTCATCGAGCGGCTGAATTCTTTATTCTGAATATCAATCGGCGTTAACGGCACACCATCCACCTCCGCATTAATTTTTCCGCATTTCCCAAACTTCGCCTAATACTCCCAAAAATCCTGCCACTTACACCCTTTTTTTCAGCAAAAGCTGAATTCTGCCTTTCTTGCTTTCACCAAGAACTTCCGCCACCTCTACCCGTCCGCGTCCGGCTAAAGAAATTATATCTCCGGCTTTAACAGACGCACTGGCACTGGTTACCGACTGCCAATTCAGCTTAACTTGGTTGGCACGAATTGCCGGTGCCAGCTTACTGCGCGACATTGCAAATCCGGCGCTTGCCACCGCATCCAAGCGCAGGCTGGCTACAGTTGTTTTAATTTCTTTGACCAGGGGTGGCGGCGGGGTAAGTTGTGCCGCAGTTATTTCCCGGATAGTAACACTATGTTTACCTACCGCTACCCAGCTGGAGAGTAAAAAAGGCAATATTTCCGGGTGTACGATAATTTGTGCTTTTCGTTGCTCCGAAACCAAGATATCGCCGATTTTTTCCCGACGAAGACCAAGCCCTAAAATAGCTCCAAGAAAATCGCGATGGGTAAGCTGCTCCGCCCATAAGCCTGCGTCAACCTCCAGGACGGCAAGAGGCACATCTGCAGTACCAGCTTGACGCTCTGCAGGATAAAGCAGCAATCGGCACCTTTCCGCCTCGGGATAGCCGCCCCAGGTGACGGATTTTAACTCCGGAAATGAATGCAAAACCCGGTCTGCCGTCCGCTGTTGGTGTGGATCCAAAAAATCACTGATTTGCCACTTTCCGTTCCTCTCAAGCTGCTCAATGCGATCAAGAATAATCCCCGCAGTAATCCGTTCAAGCTCTTGCGTAAAACGCTGCAATATTTTTTCCCGTTCCATGGTGCCTCCGTTACTAAAAAATCAGCAAAGCCAACCTGATTATCGCTCCTAATCTTCTCCGATAGCAGACACCCCGCGTCCGCTTAATTCTTTGCGGATTTCTGCGTTTACCTCCACTTGGGCAGGAGCAAAAACAAAAATCTGTTGACTAACCTTCTGCATATTGCCATCAAGAGCAAAAGTAGCCCCTGCAATAAAATCAATGATCCGTTTTGCTTCGTTTTTATCCGTTTCTTCCAGATTTACAAGCACCGGTTTCCTGTTTTTTATATGCTCGACAATTTGTTGCGCTTCTTGAAACTCCACCGGCTTAATAATCACTAAGCGCATATTCTTGGCACTATGTAAATTCAAGACTGCTCCTTTGCGGGCGGGAGGACGAACAAATTCCGACTCCTCAATAATTTCCTCTTCCTCTGCCACTTCCATCAAACCCAAAAACGACAACACTTTTTCCCAGACCTTTGCCACCTTCATTCCTCCTGACTATATTTTTCTCTGTCAAACAGTAAACTACCCACCCGGATCAGATTGGCACCTTCTTCGATTGCCACTTCAAAATCATTAGACATTCCCATAGATAATATCTTCATTTCTCTGCCGGACATCCGGCAGTTATAAAACAACCGGAACATTTCCCGGAAATAAGGCCGGGATTCTTCCGGATCGACAGAATATGGCGGGATCGCCATCAAGCCTTCCACCCGCAGCCGCGGCAAATCAGTCGTAGCAGCAAGAAAATCAGCTAATTCCGTAGGCGAAACTCCCCCTTTTTGACTTTCGCCGCCCAGATTGACTTGAATCAGCACACTAACCTGCAAGTTTTTCGCTTGCGCCTCTTGCTGCAATGCCTCCGCCAATCGCCAGCGGTCCAGAGAATGAATCAGTTTAAACCGTCCCACCACATCCTTTACCTTGTTAGTTTGCAGGCGCCCGATAAAATGCCACTCAACCGTAGGAAGAGCTTCTATTTTCAGCCGCGCCTCACGCACGCGATTCTCCCCAAAAATTGACAAACCCAGTCCTATCGCCTCGGCGATGATTGCTGTCGGCACCGATTTAGTTACTGCCACCATCCCCACATCATCCCGGCCGCTGCGCAGCGCCGCACGAGCCATACGCATACGGATATCATCAAGACGTGCCGCCAAGCTGCTCATAGTCGTTGTCCTTCCCTGACCAGAAAAGGATTTTTAATCACAGTTCTGCCGCACCTCACGCCTTCGACCACCACATTCCCACCCACCTCGCCCAACACTTTGACAGGCAGAAAGCTCACTACCGATTTCTCCAGAATATAGACACCTTTTTCAGCACCACGCGAAATCAATGCTGTTGACGGCAAGACAGAACCTGTCATTCTTCTCACCACAATTTCTGCATCACTAAGCCGCTCGACAAAGAAACCTTCCACATCCTCGCTTAACGCAAACGCCAAACGGACAGAATCTTCATCTTCCTTCAGCACCACCCATGATGCCTGCACTTCTTCTTCCGGAGAGAAAGCAAACCGCAAACGCTTTCTTTGTGAAGTTAACAAAGCAAAATCATCTCTCGATAAGTCAATAACATAATACCAACTAAAATTATTTACCACCTTAAAAAGAATGGAACCCTGCTTTACCGCATCACCGTCCGACAAAGCCTGAATTTTCTTAGATAGTTTGCGTACTTCTGCCGCATCAATCCTCTCTAAGTCTCCCGGCTGCAGCGCGCCTTCAAGTCCGTCAAGAACGGAAATTATTACGCCTGAAACCGGCGCGGCAATATTTTGCACGCCACCGTCCGCAGTATAGATCTTGGCCACGCTCGCTCCTGCCGCCAGCCTCTCGCCGGCGGCGGCTACCCAGCGAACGGTGCCGCTAACCGGCGCGGCCACCACACGCTCGTCCCGCACGATTACCCCGCTGACAGAAACAAGCTGTTCCGACACGCTTTCCTCACTGACGACAGTTTTAAGCAGCCAGCCTGTCAGCGTGTTTCCGGCAAAAATATAGGCTGCCAACAAAGCGAGTACTGCCGCCGCCAGTATTAAAATACCGCGGCGAAATTTTTCTTTGATGCCTCTTTTTTTTCCTTTGCCGGGAATTACGGCGAATTTTCTCTTTTGTTTCATATTGCCGCCTTTCTGCTCGGCCTCAGAGAAATAATTCCGGCCATCCGCCCTGTTCTGCCGCCTGCTTTGCGGTAGGAAAAAAAATACTGCCGATAACAACTTGTACAATAGCGGCTGCTGACAATATTCTTTGCCCCAATCCCGGCTTCCTGCAACAGACGCAGATGATACCCGGGTAAATCAAAATAGATTCCATCTTTACGCTGCAAAAGCAGCTCACTCTTTTGACGGTCGACTACTTCCCGTGCCAGATTGTCACCAACCTGATAACAACATGGCCCGATTGACGGAGACAGCGCCACACGGATGTTTTGGCGCAGACATCCAAGTCGCGCCATAGCCTCCACCATGGCTGATGCCATACCTGCCACAGCACCCCGCCAGCCGGCATGAGCCAAACCGATGCAGCGCCTCTGTGGATCGAAGAAAAAAAGAATAGTGCAGTCAGCAGCATATGCGAGCAAAACCACATCCGGTTCCAGACAGATTAAGCCGTCTGTGTCGGGCAGCGCAGTTTCCATAAATTCGTTAGCGGAAAGCCGATTTTTTGCCGTAACCTGTTCGATTCTAATCCCGTGAGTCTGCTGCCCCGAAAACACATGACGGTCCTGATATCCTAAGGCGTTTGCCAGCAAGTCGCGGTTAGTTCTAACAGCCGCCGGTTCGTCACCCACATGGGCACCCAGATTTAATGTATCAAATGGCGCCAAGCTTACACCTCCTTGTCGAAGGGTAAAGGCATGCAGGAGTTCGCTGGAATGCAGATTTGCAAAAGTCAGATAGTTGATATTTCCCGCAGTCCTAATCTCTTCCTTAGCAACCATTGCTTTGCCCCTGCCCGCAGAAATGTAACGGCGAAAGAACAGGGGAGCCGAGCTGCAATGAGGCCGGCAAATCAATAATCCGTTGATTGCGCGAACCGCGGTATGTGAGTGAAATATCACGCTCGGCTAAAAGAAACGGTCCGTCAATTAAAAGGTCTCCGGCAGCAAGCAATGCAGCCGTGGCATTATCGGATGATGCCTTTTCCTTTAATTGTTCATAGGTATATCCGGAATAAATTAATAAATGGCATCCGGCTTTCTTTAGAATTTCCGCGAGCATAACTAACGGTTCTGCTTGGGCAAACGGTTCGCCACCGGAGAAGGTCACGCCCCGCACCCTACGGTCAGCAGCAATTTCTGCCGCCAGCGCAGCAACATTCAACCATCTTCCTCCTGCGAAATCCTGTGTCTGCGGGTTGTGACAGCCGGGACAAAGATGCGGGCAACCCTGCAGGAAAACAGCCGTTCTGACACCCGGTCCGTCAACCACACTATAATGTTTCAGACCTGCAACATTTAAATCCATGCCACCCTCCAGGAACTTATCATCGCCATGCAATCCAGCACTTCTCCTCTGCAAGTCCCCCTCACCCTTGCTGCGCTCCACCCTCTCCCCGGCAATTCCCCTCTCCCCTCCTATTCCCCTCTCCCTTTGGGAGAGGGCTAGGGTGAGGGCAAAGCTAGGGTGAGGGCAAAGCTAGGGTGAGGGCAAAGCTAGGGTGAGGGCAGAGGATAAGTTTCTAACTGCAGTGCGTCCTTCTGTCGCGCAGTTCCGCCTGCTTGGCGCTGTTGAAGCGATCATCAGTGGAGAGATAACCGGTAATCCGCCGAATCCGGCGCACCTCGCTGCTGCCGCATCCGGGGCAGCTATGGGAGACTATCCCGCTGTACCCGCAACTGCGGCATTCATCAATAGGATAATTGATTCCGCCGTAACCAATATCGGAAACAGACATTTGAGATACAATTTCCTCAACCGCCTCAACGTTTTCCCCGGGCGGCGCGTCCAACTCCACATAAGAAATATGCCCGGCGTTACAATATTTATGGTATTCTCCCTCTATGGAAAGCTTGTCGAAAAGAGACATACAGTAATTCACAGGAATATGAAATGAGTTTGAATAATACTCTTTGTCTGTTACCTTAGGAATTATGCCATAAATTTCACGGTCCATTTTGACAAAGCGCCCGGAGAGACCTTCTGCCGGCGTAGCCACCAGCGTAAAATTTAAGTCAAATTCTTCTGAAAACTGCTCCAACCGTTTACCCATATGAGAGATAATTTTCAAACCTAAATCCTGAGCTTCCCGATCCTCACCGTGATGCTTACCTATCAATGCCTGCAACGTCTCCGCCAGCCCGATAAATCCAATCGCCAGCGTACCATGCTTAATCACCTCTTTAATAGGGTCGTCCAACTCCAGCTTTTCCGAATCCATATACAATTTTTGACCCATTAAAAACGGCAGATCTCGTACACGCAGATTACCCAGAATTTCAAAGCGGTGCAACAACTGACGGGCTCCCACACGCAGCAAACGATCAAGTTCCACAAAAAACAGGTTCACATCCCGTGCCTGCAGTGCAAGACGCGGCAAATTCAGAGAAACGGGAGCAATATTTCCGCGGCCGGCAGACCGTTCTTCGCCATGGCGGTTGCCGATCACCCGCGTACGACAACCCATATATGCTACTTCTTCCCCGTATTTCGAATTAAAGGTTGTATCCATGAAACTAAAGGTTGGATTCAAGCGCTTGGCTGCCACTTTTTGTGCCAGTTTAAACAAATCAAAGTTAGGGTCACCCGGCTCAAGATTTACACCTTTTTTTGTCCTGAAGACCAAATTAGGAAAAATAGGACTCTCTCCGTTACCCAAGCCGCGGTCAAAAGCTCTCAGAATAGAACGCGTTATTGCTCTGCCTACTTCCGACGTGTCAGTACCTACATTAAGTGAGGAAAAAGGGACCTGTGCGCCTGCGCGGGAGTTATGAACAAAGATACCTTCCGCTGTCAGAAAATTTTCGTTATCACTTACCGAAATATCGTAGACAAACTCCTCGTGCGGTGCTTCCTGAAGTTCGCTGACCTGCATCGGCCATAACCTAAGAACCCTGTTGAGCACTTCTAAAAGAGAAACCATCTTGTCGTTTTGTGCCAGAATCATGCGTGCCCAAGCCATAACAAGGGCAGGACTCTGGCAACTGTTGTCAATCCTGCTGCCGCTCTCGTTACAGACTGTTTTAGGCAAAAAGAAACGCGACAGCATTTCTTCATAAGGGTAAAACACGGGCAAATATTTGCTGAAACGGGGCAACTGCCGGCTGTTAAGCTTTTTAAGCAAATGAAATTTTTCTGTTGACTGGATCTGCGGCAGCATATCCACCAGACTGTCAAACCAGAATTGTTCGCGAGCTATTTGCCCGATGCTTTCTTTCTCATGATCCTCCAGAATACGGCCGATCAAGTCTTTTGCTATACTTTCCAGATATTGCGGTTTAATTCTGTAGTTATACGCATTTCCACAGAACACACCATATACATCTTTAATCATCTGGCGTAAAAACTCGTAATCATATGGTGTTTGCTCGCCTTTGACACCGATCGCTTCAGACAGTTTGCCGCCTTTTCCTCCGCTTAGCGCCAGATTGCCAAGATAATATCCACCAGCAGATACCATATACCGCTGATGCGCTGTTGCAAAATTACTCTGTGGCAACGTATCACGTAGAGATACCGGAACACCAAGCTTCATATACAGCAGTTGGATACCGTCCCGCAATTCTCTCGAAACGGTACCGGCAACAACCCTGTTAGCGCCAACCGTCCCGTCTCCGGAAAGGTATCCGTCCAAAAATGCTCTGACATACGCCTCACCGGCAAAAAACAACTCACCCGGCACACGCTTATTTACTGCCCCCCGCCCGCATTTATCGGCCAAAAAAGCTGCAAAGCGCTGTCCGACATTACAAGCCAGATCACGAGTTTTTCCCTTTGCCACACGAAGCCGTACGGAGAATCCCGGATGAATTTCTCTAAGCAGACTTAAAGCCTCTGTTTCCAGTTCACTGTTGAAAAGGGCAAGGTAGAGAGTTGAAGCATCCACTGAGCCTTCTGCCGCATATAGCCCCATCACTTTAGCCAATGCCAGCGTAAGCTCCAGGCTGTCCAGCTCATATTTGACTGACGCCGGGTATTTTGTCATGTCAAAAACAATTTTGTCTTTCACTAACTGCAACTCCCTGGGAACCAGCGCACGGCGCAGACGGGAAGGAACCGCAGTTTCAATCTTTCCGCTGTCCCCGATTGTCATCACAGAATGATTATCTGTCACAGTAACTTTCTGTCCGGACTTCAGCTTCACATGGAATATCTTATTTAAGTTCTTATGCCTGATGCTGGCGGTAATATCCTTTATTTCCGTGGCACCTGTCCTGTAATTCACGCTCAACGCCTGATAACGGCCTTCCTCAAACGTCCTGTGGAACTCTTCCATGGAGCGCGTGGAAAACTCGCCGACCTGTTTGTCCAAAATCCAGATTCGTTCGTTACCACTCAGTGAGTGCATCGTGTTAAGATTGTATACCAAACCCTCCATCGCCTGGAAGACTTCTTCCTCAGACGGCACAGCCGCCATAGTCTTGACAACTTCCGCCATCGAACGGTCAAAATGGGGAAAACTCTGACCGCCAAACATATCATTTTGATTACTTTGCAGGATTATAGCAGCCTGAGCAGCAGCAGAAGCCACTCTTTTGGGCGGACGGATAAAACCGTAACCTGTATTAAATCCTTCGGTTAAAAGTTTTGTTAAGTCCACTTGCAAACAGTTGAGCGTCTTGCCGTAATAATCCAAGTCATGAATATGAAGCGCCCCGCTCGTATGGGCATGGGCAAACTCTTCAGGCAAAAGATTGGTCAAATAATACCGCTTGCTTGCCGCACTGGCAATTTGCAGCATTTTTGCGGAGGGTGAATTAGAGACATTGGCATTCTCCCGGCTGGTTTCCACTAAAATTTCCTTGACCGTATCCATTAAATCCGACTTGCCTTCACGAATCCGGCTCCGACGGTCACGATAAAGTATGTATGCTTTCGCCGTCCGGGCATGTCCATTTTCTATGAGCACTTTTTCCACAGTATCCTGAACATCTTCGACGGCGGGGATAATCCCGTTATAGCCCAATTTCTTCAGATTGACCACAACTTGCTTAGTCAGGCTCTCTGCAATTTTACGATTTTCGCCACCCACAGCCTTGGCTGCCTTCAAGATTGCATCCGTAATCTTTTCGGCATTAAACGGCACAACACGTCCGTCACGTTTTTTGATCTCTACAAACATCTAACTGTGTCCCCCGCTTTCGGTCGCTATTTACTCGCTTTCTTTTTTGGCATATTCTTGAGAACTTCTCTAAAATCATCGATATCTTTAAATTTGTGGTAGACAGAAGCGAAACGCACATATGCTACTTCATCTATCTCGCGAAGCTTGGTCAACACCCTTTGTCCGATCTCATCTGACGCCACTTCCTGATGAAAACTGTTCCGCAACTCACGTTCAACTTCATCCACCAAATCTTCAAACACACTTAACGGAATCTTCCGATTGCCCCCGGCATAAATCAGACCATTTAAAATTTTTCCACGCTCAAAGATTTGCCTGCTGCCGTCCCGCTTAACCACAATAATCGGAGATTCCTCCAGCTTTTCATAGGTAGTAAAGCGTTTTTCACAAGCTGTACACTCCCGCCGCCTGCGGATGGCACCTCCCTCATCGGTAGACCGGGAATCAACCACCCGGCTCTCAACACACCCACAGTAAGGGCATTTCATCCTGCTCTAACCTCCTTTAACAAAGCACTATATCTAGTGCTGGCATAATTATACAACACCAGATGTTGTATGTCAAAGGCAAATTTAGCGGTTACGATACCCTGTTTCCTTGATTTCGACAAGGATAGTATCGACACCGATTCTGACAACATTCTCCCAGGGAATCAGATAATCACGCCCGCTGCTAAAGAAGCTGAAAAAACGGTTTGTACTGGGAACAATAATTGCGACAATCCGACCGTTGTCTAGGTCAAGATCCAAATCGCAAATCACCCCCAACCTTCTGCCATCCGCAATATTAACCACATCTCTATTTCTCATCTCCGAGATTTTAATCATCGAGCACCCACTCCTGTTTTTTAATTTCTATCAGTATATGATTGCCATCCGGCTTTAAACAGTCCAATTAGCAACTGGCCCTTCATTTTTCCTCCCCGCTGCATGCCGTCCTGCCCCCCCCCAGAAAATGTCGCCTTCCTCAGAAGCGCAAAAAACCTGCCGACATTAACTGATCGACAGGCAAGCGAGCAAGAACCTCTTTTTTCTAACGATTTTTACCTTACGGCATCATATCGGAAACCGGAGCGAAGCGCCTGTAAAAAAGCTGCCCATCCACTTCCCGTATTTCGGAAACTCTAATTAAATTAGACTGCGTAAACGCCTGAAGCGGCTCGGCGGAGGGAAACAGAAATACTGCCAGGAGGACAAAGAACATAAGAAGGCTCAAATTTATTTTGCTTACACTCTTTGTACGCACTTTCTCCACCTCCTTTACTGTACATGTTTACGCAAATGTCCAAGCGCCGCTTTTTCCAAACGTGAGACTTGAGCTTGAGAAATCCCGATTTCATCAGCCACTTCCATTTGGGTTTTGCCACGGTAAAAACGTAACGTCAAGATTAATTTTTCCCGTTCATTTAACTTCTGGAGCGCTTCTTTGATTGCCAAAATTTCCAGCCACTTTTCATCCTGACTTTTATCGTCCGCAATCTGATCCATCACAAAAATCGGATCGCCACCATCTTGGTAAATCGGCTCAAAAAGAGATACCGGCTCCTGGATTGCATCCAGCGCAAAAACGACATCCTCCCGCTTCAAATCCAACTCCTTGGCAATTTCATTAATATTTGGTTCTCTCCCGAAGCGATTCGCCAGAATATCCCTGATTTGCAAAACTTTGTAAGCTATATCACGCAATGAGCGTGAGACACGGATAGGATTATTGTCTCTTAGATAACGCCGGATTTCACCGATAATCATCGGCACTGCATAAGTGGAAAACTTGACATTCTGACTTAAATCAAAATTATCTATCGCCTTGATCAGGCCGATGCAGCCAACCTGAAACAAATCGTCAACATATTCGCCGCGATTGTTAAAGCGCTGAATCACACTCAACACCAAACGCAAGTTTCCGTTGACCAGTTTCTCGCGGGCCGTTTCGTCCCCTTGGCGAAACAGAGTGAACAGACGGCGCATTTCTTCGCTTTTTAACACAGGCAATTTTGCCGTATTAACGCCGCATATTTCTACCTTATTGATCAAACTGTTTTCCTCCCAGTTGAAAATTGCCTCGAATAAAAACACCCGTCCTTATAGATGCAGTATTTCCTGAGAGGATCTTTTTATGCAGTCGCAGCAGCCAGATAGCTTTCTTCCCTTTTACTCCATCTTCTTGATTTCTTTTTTTAGTCGCTTAATAATTCGCTTTTCCAGCCTTGAAATATACGATTGGGAGATTCCAAGCAGGCTGGCGACTTCTTTTTGCGTTCTTTCCTGCTGTCCTAAAAGACCGAAACGCAATTCCATAATTCGCTTTTCACGTCTGTTCAATTTTTCAATGGCATTGTAGAGCAAAGTGCGTTCCACTTCAGCCTCAATGCCTTTTAATACCAAATCGTTTTCAGTACCCAACACATCGGAGAGTAAAAGTTCGTTGCCGTCCCAGTCCACATTCAGCGGTTCATCAAAAGAAACTTCCGACTTTAATTTATTATTCCTTCGCAGATACATTAAAATCTCATTCTCAATACATTTTGAAGCATAAGTGGCAAGTTTAATATTTTTGTATGGATCAAAAGTGTTAACAGCCTTAATCAAACCGATTGTCCCGATGGAAACTAAATCATCCACATGAATACCGGTATTCTCAAACTTTCTGGCAATATAGACAACGAGGCGCAGATTACGTTCTATCAGAACTGTTTTAACTGCAAAGTCACCGCTTTTCAGTTTTTCTACCAGAAATACTTCTTCATCTTGGGACAAGGGCGGCGGCAGCACCTCCGAACTGCCGACATAATAGACTCCCGAGAGAAATTCCAATCCCAGACGCCGCATGAGGCGCAAAAAAAGCAACCTCAGCTTCAACCGCCGGTGGACTAAGTATTTCAATGGCCTACACCTCCCATAAAATCCATGATGGCTGGGTTAAGCAAAACTTCCGCCTCATTATCTAATAATAATGCTTTAGCAGAAATCGCAAAAACAAGATCTCCACACTCCTTCCGCACTCCCGCCCCTTCCAGAACCACAAGATCAGGTCGGAAAGTAACAAGCACCCCGGCGTTCTCCAAGGAGCGAAAAGGGGTCACGCCGTAGCGGACAGCTTCAGAGCCGCTTAATTCTGTCAGCGCACTTACCGGATCTGCTGCCCGTCTATAGCTTTCCCGTAAGGCTGACGGCAGCAAAGCTTCCACTGCTCCATAGCTAGCCACACATAGCGGCCGCCCGGAAAGCGGATCGTGCAAATGGTTGCCTGTGTCAACCAATCCGACTGTTTCAGCGCTTTTTTCCCCACACTTAATGGTTACACGAAAGCGCAGGCTCTTACTTCTGCGCTGACGCTCAGCAAAATGCCAAACCCCCGCCAAAAGCAGTAATGATACCAAGACACCGCCAAAGAGCAAACCCGGACGTGGGGCAGTCAAATAGAAGACGCCTCCCCGTACCATCGCGGGCGCGTCGCCAAAGAAATAGAGCGCAAACACAGTCCCGGCCAGAAAAAAAGAGGAAAGGAAAAAAGCGACGCACAGACGAAGGCCTTCCCGCAAGCGTTTCGGCCTAAATGTAAAGATAATAATCAGAATAGAAGCTCCGATTTTTCCGACCGAAGTATAAGCAAAATCAGCCGTCGGTAAAAAAATAATCAGACTGTAGAGTGCCGCGAAAAACCCGCCCGCCATTAGCCGCCCGCACGTCAGCCTGCGCCCGGTCAGCCGTGCTGTAAAATAGAGCAACACAGTGTTCATCAGAAAATTAAGCGCAAGCAAATCCTCCACATACATCTTCTCACCGCCCTAAGGCCGGACAAACCGTTAATGTATATGCAAATTCTCTACTCTCTATGTCTGATTATAAAACAGTCTCTCATAATAATTTGTCATAAACTGGTGTCGAACACAAAAACATTAGCCCTCACCCTAACCCTCTCCCAGAGGGAGAGGGGATAGTAAGTTATAGGGATGCACTGCCAGAAGAAAAAACAAAAGCCAGGGAGACATTGTCTGTCCCTAGCCTTTATCTTCTCACAATTTATCTGCCGGAGTTCAACTTAAAAATTGTCTTCTCCGCCAACTACGAAATAATTGGCGCATTGTCTGAAAAATTCGCCTTATGATAATTACGGCTGCAACCGACTCAGCGCTTGCGGCGCAAGAATGCGGGGATATCAATATCATCGGAAGAGAAAGACCTTTGAGTCAACTCTTCAATAATTTGTTTACGCTCCGAAGCGCGGTGGTCAAAACCCGTGGCAATTACAGTGATGCGCACTTCATCATCTAAGCTCTCGTCGATAACTGCGCCGAAAATAATGTTGGCGTCCGGGTCGGCTGCTTCAGCCACAATATCGGCTGCCTCGTTAACTTCAAAAAGGCTTAAGTTAACGCCGCCGGTAATATTTAAGAGAACGCCGCGCGCTCCGTCAATTGACGTTTCAAGCAACGGACTGGCAATAGCTTTTTTTGCCGCCTCCACCGTTCGGTTATCCCCGGTGCCTACTCCTATTCCCATCAGAGCCGCGCCTGTTTCCTTCATAATCGTTTTCACATCGGCAAAATCCAAATTAATCAAACCGGGGACGGCAATCAGATCAGAAATGCCCTGTACCCCTTGGCGGAGCACATCATCAGCTATGCGAAATGCTTCCAAAATCGGCGTACGCTTATCAACTACCTGCAACAACCTGTCATTTGGAATAGTAATCAACGTATCAACCTTTTCTTTGAGGTTGCTGATCCCTTTTTCCGCGGTAGTAGCCCGCCTCCGCCCCTCGAAAGTAAAGGGCTTGGTCACTACTCCGACTGTCAGCGCTCCCAGCTCTCTCGCCACTTCCGCAATTATAGGAGCAGCGCCTGTCCCGGTGCCGCCGCCCATCCCGGCCGTAACAAACACCATGTCGGCATCTTTTAGCGCCAGCTTGATCTCTTCTCTGCTTTCCTCAGCAGCCTGTGCGCCGATTTCCGGATTAGCTCCTGCTCCCAGCCCCTTGGTCAATTTCTCACCGATTTGCAATTTACATTCCGAATTTGCCAAGTACAGCGCTTGTGCGTCCGTGTTTACCGAAATAAACTCCACGCCGCGCAGTCCGGCGGCGATCATGCGATTAACGGCATTACTGCCGCCCCCACCCACACCAATAACTTTAATCTGGGCAAATTGTTCCATTTCAAGATCAAATTCAATCAAAGCAAAGCATCCCCTTCCCCGCAGACAAATTAATCAAACATTTCCATGAACCAAACTTTAACTCTCTGTAAAAATCCCGGCAAAGCCTTACGCCCTCCCCGCTGGTCTCGTGCCACAAACATATGGGCATGCTGCACATAATGAATGATTCCAACAGCTGTGGAATAAATCGGACTTTTCACCCCCACATAACCAGGCTGGGCAACGCGGACAGGAGACCTGAACACCTCTTCACTCAGTTCCGCAATGCCGCGCGTCAGCGAGACTCCGCCTGTCAAAACGACACCCGCCGGCAAGGGCTCCCGGTAACCCATCTTGTCCAATTCCTTCGCTGCAAGGTGCATAATCTCCACCAGGCGCGGCTCAATAATCGCCCCCAGCTCCCGGATAGTCACTTTGCGTACATCTTTTCCTGACAGCTGAGGCAATTCCGCTGTGACACCTTCCGGCACCAAGCTGGCTAAGGCTACTCCATGTTCCAGTTTAAGTTTTTCCGCCATCTGGATTGTCGTGCGTAGTCCGACGGCGATATCATTAGTTATGTAGTCACCGCCCACAGGAATAACGGCTATATTTTTAATATGTCCATTTTGAAAAACTGCCACTTCCGTAGTGCCTCCACCAATATCAATCAACACCGAGCCTAATTCCTTCTCATCACGTGACAGCGCAATCTCCGCATTAGCAAGCGAATTAAGCACCATGCCGTCAATCTCTAATTCTGCCCGCTCCACACAACGCACAAGATTACGAATGGATGTGACCATCCCCGTAATAATCATGGCGTCTACCTCCAACCGCACACCGACCATCCCCACCGGGTCGCGTATGCCGTCATAGCCATCCACGATATATTCCCGCGGCAGGACATCAATAATTTCACGATCCGGCGGAAGTGCTATTACACGGGCAGCCTGTAAAACCCGTTCCACATCATCTTCGGTGATTTCTTTATCTGTGCCTGAAACGGCTACCACGCCGCGGTTATTAACAAGCCCAACCTGAGAACCGACAATACCCAAAAAAACAGAAGGTATTTCCGTGCCTACCATTCGCTCTGCTTCTTCGGCAGCACGCTTAATTGATGTCACAGTCTTATCCAAATCGACAATAACACCCTTTTTCAATCCTTCCGAAGGGCTCGTCCCAACACCGATTATATTGATGGAACCGTCACCATTAATCTCACCGATAATGGCTCGGACATGTGAGGTTCCGATATCCATTCCGCAGACCAGATTCCGTTTAACCACAATTGCATCCCCTCGCCCCTCTTGTTCACTGTTTTCTTATTCCACAAGACTGTTCTTTTCCCTTTTTTTAGACTAATTGTTTTTTTGTGTTTTTTCTTCAGTCAAAGTGTTAAAAGCAGGTGCTCCCGGAACACGCAAATCTATGTATCCCTCGGCTTGCCTCCCTTGTAAACGACCGATAATCTGCACTAGCAAAGCCGCTTTCTCACTGTGATTGCCCTGTCCCAGCCAGACTGTGAACCCGTCCATAGTTATCAGCACTAACTTCTCAGGTTCTGCAAAATTCAGCTCTGACACTGCTACCCCTGCGGCCGCCATAGCCTCTAACGCTTGTACCACTTCTTGCAACTGAAGGCCGCTAAGCAATGTTTCGCCTACCGACAACTCCAGCGGAGCCAAACCTGTCAGCATGGGAATGTTATAGTTTTGCGGATTTTGGGTTGTGGCGAGCACCATACCGTCACTACCCATTTCAAAAAAATATCCATTATATGGAACAAGTGCCAGCGCCCTCTTTTCTGTTACTTCCACCTTCAATTTATTCGGCAGTTCGCGAGTCACCCGCGCGCTTTCTATTCTGGCAATAGTTTTTAGCTTAGCCTCCTGCTGCGCCTTATTCAATCGCCAAATATTGTCTCCCTCAGCAACTGAAAGCGCGAGTCGTATCTCTTTTTCTGTAGTGTACGTATTGCCGTAAATATTGATTGCGGCAATAGTAAAAAAATCGGAACCGATAAAACTGAGAAATGTCCAAAGAACTACCACAAAAAGCAACGTAGCCAATAAGCGCCGCTTAATCAGCCGTGTTTTTTCCGGATTGACTGAAACCTTTTTTCTGATTCGAACCGGTTTTACAAAGCGTCTCTTTTCCATCTGTTTCTGCCTCCAAATAATAAACGACGAGGTTGGCGTCTGTGAATTACAGCCCGCCAACCCTCCTAATATCTGCTCCGATCTTGCTTAGATCCCCCTCAAGATTTTCATAGCCGCGCTTGACATGTTCCAATCCTTCCACAATCGTTTCGCCTTCCGCTGATAATCCCGCCACCACCAGGGCGGCGCCGGCTCGCAGATCAGAAGCGGTCACAGTCGCGCCTGTTAACTTTTTCACGCCATTGACGATGGCTGTACGGTTGTCGGTGGCAACAATAATACTGGCACCCATGCGGTTCAACTCGCCCACATGCTTAAAGCGCGACTCAAAGACGCTTTCCACTATGATGCTGCTCCCTCTGGCTCGCGTCAAAAGCGCCATCATCTGCGCCTGCAAATCGGTAGGAAATCCCGGATAAGGCAGCGTGCGCACAAATTCAACCGCCTCAGGTCGAGCAACTCCTTGGATCCGCAACCGATCATTTTCTTCCCTGATTTGCACACCTGCCTCCCGCAGCTTGGCTGTTACCGCCTCTAAATGAGCCGGAATCAACTTTTCCAAAATCACATCTCCGCCGCTGGCTGCCACTGCCGTCATCAGCGTTCCCGCCACAATTCTGTCCGGGATGACGCTATATTCAACGCTCGCCAATTGCGAGACACCTTCCACCCTGATTTGGTCAGTCCCCGCCCCCCTGACTCTGGCACCCATCTTATTTAAAAAATTCTGCAAATCAACAATTTCCGGTTCTTTGGCGGCATTGGCAATTGTCGTCATGCCATGAGCATAAACGGCTGCCAACATAATGTTTTCCGTAGCGCCCACACTGGGATAGTCAAGATGTATATCTGCGCCTGTCAGGCGCACACTGCTGCCATGGAGATAACCCTGCTGCTGCTCACGAAACTGGACGCCTAGCGCGGTCAAACCTTTTAAATGCAGACCGATAGGGCGATGTCCGATAGCACAGCCGCCGGGACGTGAAATGCAAACCTCACCGAAGCGGCCAAGCAGCGCTCCCATTAAAAATACGGTGGAACGCATTTCCCTCATCAGCTTTTCATCAATCAGATAACTATGCACATTGCGAGTGGAAACAGCCATATTGCTGCCGCTCCAGGTGACACTCACCCCAAGACTGCGCAGAATTTCCACCATTTTAGCCACGTCGCGAATCCGCGGCACATTTGTCAAAATTATTTCCTCGCCTCTTTTATTTAACAAAACGGCGGCTAGAATCGGCAGGATCGAGTTTTTCGCTCCTCCTACTCTCACAACTCCCTCTAGACGGTTACCGCCGCGGATAACATATCTTTCCATTTTCTCACCTTCCTGCTTAATAACCAAGTAAGCGAATTTCCAGTTCAAGATTTACGCCAAACTGTCTTGCCACTTCTTCCCTGGCCATTTCCAGCAGAAACCAAACATCAGCGGCGCTGGCATTACCGCAGTTAACAATAAAATTAGCATGCAAATCGGAAATCATAGCTCCACCCGCTCGCCGCCCTTTCAGGCCGGCGGCTTCAATCAGCCGCCCGGCGAAATCATGCGGCGGGTTTTTAAAAATACTGCCGGCATTAGGTTGGAGCGGTTGGTGTTCGCGGCGGAAACGAAGATGCTGACCGCATATTTTTGCCTGTAAATCCCGCTCCCCTTGCGACAGACGCAACTTAACCCGGCAAACTACAGAAGCGGATGTAATATTGCTTTTGCGGTAAGACAAGCCCAAATCTTTAGCCGCAAAACTATGTAAGCACAGTTTTTCATCTAAAATCAGCGCCTCAAGCAAAACATTACCAATGGCAGAACCATGTGCACCCGCATTCATCACTAAAGCGCCGCCCACCGTACCGGGTATGCCGGCGGCAAAATCGAGTCCCGCCAAGCCGCGTCTGCCGGCATCGCTTGCCAACCGGGCCAGCGGCACTGCCGCACCTGCCTCCACACAGCAGTTTTCGTAGGCAAATTGCTTAAACTCACCGGCCAGCCGCACCACCGCACCGCGGTATCCCGCATCACTAACCAGCAAATTTGTGCCGCTGCCCAGCAGATAATAAGGTATCTCCTCCCGCCGCAGAATCGACAGCACAATAATCAGATCCGTCATTGTCAGCGGCTCAACGAATAAATCCACAGGCCCGCCGATCTTAAACGAGGTATGCCGCGACAATAATTCATCGCTGCGTACTATCCCGCTTATCTGGGACGCAATTTTCTCCGCCGTATTTCTCATCCTTGCCTCCATGCGCCGTACCGGTAGCGTAATTTATAATATGCAAAGGCGGCTGTAGTGTGTTTTTTACTTGGCCGATTTGCGAATTATCTCGGCCATCCTCTCGGCTGCGTCAGGCACACCGAGCGTTCGACTCGCCGCTGCCATCTCTTTTAACCGTTTTCCGTCGGCAAGCAGTTCAATCAGCAGCTCAGACAAACTCTGACCGCTTAAATTGCTCTCCTTTAGCAAGACGGCTGCGCCCTGCTCCGCAAGAAATCTGGCATTATGTTCTTGGTGGTTATTTGTCACATTAGGCGACGGCACAAGCAGCGCCGGCACGCCAAGTGCGGTAATTTCCGCCAAAGTTGTGGCACCGGCTCGACTGATTATAAGGTCTGCCTTTCTAAGCAGCTCCGGCAAGTCAGGATGATAAGGCAGGATATGCAGACGATTTGGGAAACGGAGAGTCAGCGCAGCCAACTTGGCTTCCAGTTCGGCAAAATAACGCTTCCCGGTAATATAAATTGCCTGCGCGTCACAGGCAGGCAACACCTGCCCAACCGCCTCCGAAAACGCCAAGTTAAGTTTAGCCGCTCCATGACTGCCGCCGACACATAAAAATAAGGGTCTTTGCGGCCGCAAAAGCACTTCGACTGTCTCCTTGCCTAAGGCAGAGACTGCTTCCGAGGCCCGCGGATTTCCGGTAAACACCGTCCGTGCCTGCCGCGGAAAATAATGTTCCGTACCGGGAAAGCTAAGACAAACTCGTCCGGCAATACGTGAGAGCAAAATATTTGTCAGCCCGGGAATGGAATTTTGTTCATGTATAACAGTCGGAATCCGCGACAAAAAGGCGGCAAGCACCACCGGACCTGCGACATAACCGCCTGTTCCCACAACCAGATCCGGCTTAAACATCCTGATTAGGCGCCCGGCGGCAAACACTGCAGAGGCGGCCAAAAATACTGCTCGTCCCGCTTGCAGAGAGAAACGCCTCTGCATACCGACTACCGGAATCGTCTCCAGCCTAAAGCCGGCTGCCGGAATCAGTTCCTTTTCCATGCCGCGCAGAGTCCCCACAAACAAGACTTCTGCCCTGTCTGCGGCAACCAAATGGCGAGCCAGAGCCAAAGCCGGATAAATATGGCCGCCTGTGCCACCACCGGCAAACAGTACACGCACGGCAAATCAGCCCCTTCACCTGGAATGTTTAGAAATATTCAGCAGAATACCGATACTGCTCAAAATAACAAGCAGCGAGGAGCCGCCAGCGCTGATTAACGGCAGATTAATCCCGGTAACCGGGAGAGAGCCGGTAACTACACCGATATTGATTAACGCCTGCACACCAATCATCGCCGTAATCCCTGTAGCCAGCAGACTGCCAAAAGAGTCGGGAGCCATCAGCGCCACTTTAAATCCGCGCCACAATAAAAGTAAATAAAGAAGCAATACACTGCTTGTGCCAATAAAACCCAGTTCCTCGCCGATTACAGCAAAAATAAAATCACTATGAGGCTCAGGCAGAAAAAAAAGTTTCTGACGCCCCCGTCCCAAACCCACCCCAAACAAGCCGCCCGGCCCCAGCGCATAAAGCGACTGGATAATCTGATATCCGGTGTTTAGAGGGTCAGCCCATGGGTCTAAAAACGACATCATGCGGCGCAAGCGGTAAGGCTCACTGACCATTAAATAAAGCGAAGCCGGCAGCGACAGGACGGCAATTAAGCCTAACTGGTATAAAGGTATACCTGCGGCAAAAATAATAATCATAATTGTGGCGGCCATAGCTAACGCCGTTCCCAGATCAGGCTGCAGCAAAATCAAAAGAAAAAAAAGCCCAAGAACCGCAAGCACAGGAAAAGGCCCTTCCAGGAATTTGTTCATCCGGATATCTTTTCGTGACAAATAGGCGGCAGCAAACATTATCAATGCTACTCTGGCAAAATCTGACGGCTGCCCTGTAAAGCCGCCGATACCTATCCAACGTCGTGCCGCATTGATTTCCACACCTATACCGGGAATAAAAACTGCGAGGAGCAATAAAAGGCTTATCAAAAGCGCCGCGTTAACCCAGCGCTTCAGTTTCCTGTAATCATAATTACTAAAGAAGAACATGCCCGCCAAACCTAACAAAGCCCACATCGCCTGGCGACGCAAGTGAAAAAAAGAATCGCCCCGGCCAGCCTCAGCAATCCAGAGGCTGGCACTAAACACCATGACAATCCCGAAAGAGACAAGCGTCAAAGCTGCAAATAAAATTATAAAATCTGCTTCCTTTGTTTTGATGTTCCGGTTGATCCTCCCGGCCATCTCTTATCCCCCCAACTTCCTGACTGCCTTTTTGAACCGCTCTCCTCGTTCTTCAAAACTGTTAAACATATCCCAAGAAGCACAGGCGGGCGACAAGAGCACAGTCTCACCCGGCTGCGCTTGCCGAAAAGCAATGCTTACCGCCTCTTCAAAAGTGACTGCCAGATCATAAGCACTAAAACCAGCCTCATCAAAGGCGGCAGTCAGACGTTTTGCCACCTGCCCAATTACGACAGCATGAGAAACATGTTCCTTTACAGCAGCGGCAAAGATTGCAAAATCAGCGCCTTTATCATATCCGCCTGCAATCAGCACTTTTTTCTCCGGCAATGCGGCTAAGGCCTTCATCGCAGCATCAATATTTGTTCCCTTGGAATCATTGACAAAATGAACGCCGTTTACACACCCCAGATATTCTAAACGATGAGGAACACCGGGGAAGCGGCGCAACACATCGGCAATAACTTCCGCCCCAACCCCGCCAAGCCATGCCAATAATGAGGCCGCCAAGGCGTTCTCCTGATTATGTGTCCCCGGAATACATATTTCCTCCTGACGACAAAGAACTGCTTCCCGCTCCCCATCCCGTAACACCAAAAAACCGTGACGCAAGAAAGCGCCGCGTGCTACTTCCTTCAGGCGACTAAAAAGATAAACCTGGGAGGCAGGCAAGTCTTTTAAAGCATAAGCCTCCGGGTCATCCGCATTTAACACTAAAATATCCGTCGGTCCTTGATTGGCAAAGATTTTTGCTTTCGCTTCCCTGTAAGCATCCATACTGCTGTGACGGTCAAGATGATCAGGCGAAATATTTAAGACGGTTGCTAACTGCGGGCGGAAAGTACCTGTTCCTTCTAATTGAAAACTGCTCAATTCCGCCACCACAACCTCAGGCCGCTCTCCGGCTAAAACTACGGCCGACAGCGGCAAACCGATATTGCCGGCCACAGCCGTCTTTTTCCCGGCGGCTCTATACATTTCCCCGGTCAAGGCGGTAGTCGTAGTTTTTCCGTTAGTGCCGGTAATTGCAACAAGCAAACACTCCAAAAGCCAATAAGCCAGCTCCACTTCCGCGATCACCGGGATACCCAGCTCTTTAGCTCTCAGAAGCGGAGGCAAGCTATCCGGCACCCCAGGACTTTTTACCACCAATACCACATCTTGATTAACAATCTCTGCCGGGTGACCACCGCCGATAATCCGTAACGCTTCGTTGCTTGCCGGCAGCTCTGCTTCCCGCCGCAACTCGTCAGACGAGCGGCAATCATTGATTGTCACTAATGCGCCTTGCTGCAAAAGCAACTTGGCGCTTGCTACGCCGCTTCTGGCGGCACCTATCACCACCGTCTGTTTTCCTTCCAGCTTCAGCAACATTTATCTTCCTTTCCCTACAATGCTCCCAACTCCAACAGCCCTACTACAGCAAACATAAAGCCTACGGCCCAAAAGCCTGTGACGACTCGCCACTCACCATGTCCGCCCAGTTCATAATGATGGTGGAGAGGACTCATCCGAAAAACCCGTCTACCGGTTAATTTGAAGAAGATCACTTGAATAATTACAGATAAAGTTTCCAGCACAAAAACGCCGCCGATAATGACAAGATAAAGTTCCGTTTTGGTCAACACAGCCATAGAGGCCAACGCGCCGCCCAGTGCCAAAGAACCAACATCGCCCATGAAAACGCGGGCAGGATGCACATTATAGATTAGGAAAGCAAAAACTCCGCCGATCATCGCAGCACCAAATTGAGCAAGCGCGACTGATTCCTGAGCATCTGCCAGAATCGTGTAAGCTAAAAATGCTAAGATAGCGGTGCCTGCCGCCAAGCCATCAATCCCATCCGTCAAATTGACTGCATTAGTCGTGCCGAGGAAAAACAGGACTAGAAAGAGAAAATAACCCAATTCTCCCAGCTCGACGGCAATCGCTGTAAAAGGAATCACAAGCGCCGTGTCGCCTCCCAGCCATCGCCAGGCAACAAAAAAGAAAACAACCAGCAAAAGCTGTCCCAATAGCTTACTGCGCGCCTTAAGTCCCAATGACTGTTTGCGCACAACTTTCAGATAATCGTCAAAAAAGCCAACTAATCCGTTACCAAGCGTCATCAGCACAGCTAAGTAGAGCGGCAAAGTCTGCGGTGCAAAAATCAGCACGGGCGGCAAAAAAGATAATAAAAAAATTACGCCGCCCATCGTAGGAGTCCCTGCTTTTTTAAAGTGTCTGCTAGGCCCATCCTCCCTGATCTGTTGCCCCAAATCTAATTGTCGAAAGAGGCGAATAAACAGCGGGGCCAGAATAATCCCCGCCAGAAAAGCCACTAGAGCTGTCTGTATTAAAACCTGGTTCATTTTTCCCCCTCCAACAACTCCGCCAAAACATCTTCCATCCGCATGCCACGAGACCCCTTCAGCAACGCCCAGTCACCGGACCCGGCTAATTGCACAAGCAGATTTGCGGCAGCGCTGTGCGATACAGGTCGAAACACCCGCTCACGCGGATAGCCGGCTGCTATGGCGGCATCGGCAATGATTTGCGCCCGCCCGCCCAAGACAATTAAGGCATCCAAAGCGTGAGCAGCCACTAAATTGCCGATTTTCCTGTGTCCTTCTTCCTCAAACCCACCCAACTCCAACATATCGCCCAGCACCGCAATCTTTGCAGCGTCTCCAGCCTGTTCCGATAAAACGTCGATGGCAGCCGCCATTGATGTGGGGCTGGCGTTATACGCATCATTTAGCACATTAATCCCCGAGGGGGTCTGTACCTTCTCCAGCCGCATTCCACTTATAGAGATGCGAGCCAATCCGGCATTAAATTCTTCATCTGTCAAGCCAAGCAACCTGCCTACTGCCAACGCCGCCAGCAAATTATAGATATTATGGCGTCCGGGAAGCGGAGAAAACAGTGTCAACGGCGCATACCCGGTCTGCTCAACCTTTACAGATAATCTCCCCTTATCTTTGCCGATGGCAACGCAGCGTACTGCGGCGCCCGCGGAAAAACCAAAAGTAATCACTTGGCAATCGACTTGCTCTAAATACGGCACAAGCAAACTTTCATCAGCATTGGCCACTACCGTCCCATTTGGGGAAACATAGGGTAAAAGTTCACACTTTGCCTTGGCGATTCCCTGGCGGCTGCCCACCGCTTCCAAATGTGATTCTCCAATGTTTGTAATTACCGCCACGCTGGGCCGGGCAAGCCGTGCCAGCAGCTCAATCTCTCCGAATCCGCTCATGCCCATTTCCAGCACGGCCGCCTGATGGCTGGAATCAAGCCGCGAGAGCATCAGAGGCACCCCAAGATGATTATTTAAATTCCCCTCGGTTTTTAATGTCTTTAAACTTACAGAAAGTGTTGCCGCTATCAATTCTTTTGTTGTAGTTTTTCCCACCGAGCCGGTGACAGCCACCACCGGCAGCTCAAACTTTTGCCTATATACTGCTGCTAACTGTTGCAGAGCCGCAAGCGGGCTGGGCACGCCGATTACTGTCATCCCTTCCGGGTAAGAAATAGTCCTCTCCGCAGAAGAGAAACAACCGATGGCACCGTTTTGAGCGGCTTGCGCAATAAATTTATGACCGTCCGTTCTTGTTCCCGCAAGCGGTACAAAAAAATCGGTAGCCGAAATAACCCGCGAATCAATACTCAAGCAGTTTACTCGCCTGTCTGGCATAGCGGGGACGAGCAGCCTGCCGTCAACTGCCGCGCAAATTTCCTTTAGTATCATCTCCATCGGTTGCTTCCCGCCTTTGAATCAGTTCCCTCGCAATCTGCCGATCGTCAAAGGAAATTGTGTGGTCAGAAAATATTTGAGTTGTCTCATGTCCTTTGCCGGCGATTACCACAATATCATCCGCCTGAGCAAGTTCCAGCGCGCGCGCAATCGCATCTTTTCTGTCGGGTTGCACTTCAAAACCGCCCTCGCCTATGGTTCGCAGCAGCCCCGGCAGTATTTCGGCTATAATTTCCCCCGGCTCTTCCGTCCGCGGATTATCCGAGGTAACCACGCAATAGTCACTGTATTTTCCCGCCTCTTCACCCATCAACGGCCGCTTTGTGCGGTCACGATCGCCACCGCAGCCAAAGACTGTCAACACCCGTGCAGGCGCAAATTCCCGTACTGCCCGCAACACATTTGTCAAACCATCAGGCGTATGGGCGTAATCGACAATCACGGTATAATCCTGACCTGCATCAACCAACTCAAAGCGGCCGGGAATTCCGCTTATCCCTTCCAAAACAGACTGAATACGGTCAAGAGGCAAGCCTTCCAAATAGGCCACCGCTATCGCCGCCAAAGCGTTATAAACAGAAAATAGACCGGTCATTTTCAATCTAACTGTTGTGGAACCTACAGGCGTAGCCAACTTGAAGCTGACTCCCTCACGCAAAACCTGCACTGCAGACGCACGGATCTGACAGCGGGGAGAAAGGCCGTACAAAAGCACTTCCGCCGGAGTCTGATCCGCAAAACAATCCCAGTGCGCATCATCTCCGTTAATTACAGCCCGGCGAGGCCGTCCTCCCTTCAAAGGGAAAGAGCCCAGAGAGGAAAAAAGTTTGATTTTGCTTCCTAAATAATGCTCAAAAGTTTTGTGAAAGTCCAGATGGTCTTCTGTCACATTTGTCAGGACTACCGTATCGAAGTCACAGCCAATCGTTCTCTGTAAAGCAAGCGCATGAGAGGAAACCTCCATCGTTGCGTGGGTCACACCTGCTGTGCGCATCCTGCGCAACAACGCTTGCAGCTCATTTGCCTCCGGAGTAGTAGCCAGTGAAGGATATTCTACACCGCCTATATGATAACGTACCGTACCGATCAGACCGGTGACAGCACCACTGCTTGCAAGCAACGCATCAATTAAATGTGTAACAGTTGTTTTTCCGTTTGTCCCTGTAACGCCGGTCAACACCAGTTCACGCGAGGGATAATCATAAAAATGAGCCGAGAGAAGTGCTAACGCCATCCTTATTTCCGGCACTCTGACTAACGTGACTGACGTTTCAACTTCCGGCAGATCGGTAACTATCGCCACTGCACCCGCAGCCTCCGCCTCAGCCATATAACGCTTGCCGTGTGAACGGGCACCGGGCAAGCAAAAAAACACATCCCCCGGCTTGACTTTTTCGGAATGATAAGCAAGCCCGCTTACCGCTATCTCAACATGCCCCCGGACCTCTTTATGAAGCAGCACCTTCAGCAGTTCAGCAAGAGTTTTCATGCTCCTAGTATTCCCCCCTCTTCACCGCAATCATGCCTGCAAAATCAATAGCTTTACAACAGAACAACACTCCGGCAACTCCTTATCTTTCCTGCTCGCTTTCACCGGGAGAAGCAAACTTTACGTTGATAATTGTGTTTACCGGCACGAGTGACTGCGGCTCCGGTTCCTGGCTGACAGCCACGCCGGAACCGCTGCTGTTCATCCTTAGACCAAGCCAACCCAAGATTTCTCCGGCTTCACGCATTGTCTTGCCGGTCAGAGCAGGCACAAGCACTTCGCTTTGCGCTTCTTCTCCGCCAAGATGAGCTAAGATTTGTGTATGCAGCGGCACTTTTGCCCCCGCCTTAGGCGTCTGATTCAGGATTTTTCCGCCACTGCCTATAAAACGAATTCGCAGTCCGGCTGTATCCAGAAGCGCGCTTGCTTCATCCACCGACAAACCTACCAAATCAGGCACATTAACCATTTTGGGAGGCTCATTCTCCACATTGCTTGCCGGCGGAATATCTAAATAAGCCAAAATACGCTCCATCATTTGTTTAAACATCGGCGCAGCCACAAGAGAGCCCCACTGTACCCCTACCTGCGGCGCATCGACGGCAATATAGATCAATACTTGCGGATCTTCCACAGGCGCAAACCCGATAAAAGAAAGAATATATTCCCCGGCAATATAACGGCCGTCAGCGCCTATTTTTTGTGCTGTCCCGGTTTTGCCCGCAAGCCGGTAGCCTTCTATGAAAGCGTTAATTCCGCTGCCCTCGGTAACTACGAGTTCCATTATCCTGGTTACTTCCCGGGCAGTTTCGCCGGAAACAACGCGGCGCACCACCTGAGGCTCATTCCTGCGGACTGTCGCTCCTTGGCTGTCTCGGATCTCTCTGACAACATAAGGCCTCATCAAATAGCCGCCATTAGCCATCGCCGCCACTGCCATCACCTGCTGCAGCGGCGTAACAGAAACACCCTGCCCAAAGGTTGTAGTGGCAGCCTCCACCGGTCCTAATTGCTCCGGTGTAAACAAAATACCAACACCTTCACCGATAGCGTCAATGCCCGAACGCTGACCAAAGCCGAAAGCTTCTATGTATTGGAGCAGTTTTGGCGCGGTTATCCGCTGTCCCAAAGTAATAAAACCGGGGTTGCAGGAACCAAGAACAACTTCTGTAAAATTAATCGCGCCGTGCCCGCCCCTGCTTCTGGTCCAACAACCGATGACTCTGCCTGCCACTACCATTGAGCCTGAACAGTAAAATCCCTCATTGGCACGAAATTGACCTTCTTCAATAGCAGCCGCCAACGTTACCAGCTTAAAAGTAGACCCCGGTTCAAAAGTATCGGTGATAGGTGAGAGCCTCCAATTTTTCTCGGGGTAATCGGCAAAATTGTTTGGATCAAAACTTGGCGCACCGGCAATCGCTAACACCTCGCCGCTGCGAGGGTCTAAGGCAATCACGTTAATTCCCTTAGGCTGCAGTTCCAGCATCGCCCGTTCCATTTCCTGCTCGACAATAAATTGGATATTGCGGTCAATCGTCAAAAACAGATCATTGCCGTCAACCGGCGGCGTGTAGTTCTGCACCCCCTGCGGTATTTGCCGGCCCAGTCCGTCGCTTTCAAAAGTTATCAGTCCATCCCGACCTCTAAGTTCCTGCTCATACTTATATTCCAGTCCGCTTCTCCCATCATCCAGCCCCATAAAACCAATCAGCTGGGCAGCCAAATTATTGTGCGGATAGTAGCGCCTAGGTTCCAGTGTAAACCGGATGCCGCCAAGATCCAGCTTGCGAATCTCCAAAGCAGCTTCCTCCGATATTTTGCGCCGCAGGTAGACGCCTCCGGTTCTTCTGCTCAGTCGCTCGAGCAAAACGGCTTCATCAAGCGCTAAAATTGGCGCCAGCAAACGCGCCGTCTCTTCTTTATCTGTAATTTGCGCCGGATAAGCAAGCACAGATACCGAGCTGGCACTGCCCGCCAAAAGCCTCCCGTTTCGGTCAAAAATATCACCGCGTGGCGCAATTACTCGCTCTCTGCGCATGATCTGATCCCAGGCCTTCGCCCGTAAATCTCCCGCGATTACTACCTGAATCCAAAACAGCCGCAAAGTCAGCGCAAAAATCGCCAACACGGCACAGCCGAAAAGAAAGATTAGTCTTCTTCGCACAGTCGTGCTTGCTACTGTGTTTCGTTTCAAAAGCTAACCCTCCCGAATCTTCAAACAACTCTCTGATTTTATTCACATAACTGTTAATTTCCCGCGGCAACTGCCGTCAGGATTACCATCTGCTCCTGCCCGGGATACTTCATTCCCATTTCCAACGCCAGCTTTTCCAGACGCTCAGGCGACTGCAGAAACGCCATTTCTAATTTTAAATGCTTGTTCTCATCCTGTAAAGCGCGTAATTCTTCCATGCCGCGACCAATACGATGATTTACATCGACCAGATATGTAAAATGCGCCACCAGGGCAACTGCCGTCAACGCAAAGGCCAACATAAAACAAAGCATTCTTGCTTTATGCTCCGCCAAACGGAGAGAATTTTGACGCCGCGTGGCTGCTGCCCTTTGAACGTGTTGTCTTCCTGGCAAAAATGATTGCGTTGCCCTTTTTTTCGCTGCTAACAATTCTATTCAACCTCGCTCTCTTCTAGAACTTTCCTTACCACGCGCAGCTTAGCGCTGCGGGCTCGAGGATTTTTTAGCAACTCTTCCTCAGTGGCTTGTACAGGTTTGCCTGTCAAGCTTGTTACCAGTGCTTCTTTACTGCAAACACATTGCGGCAAACCAGGCGGACAGTGACAGCCTGCAGCGGCATGCTGAAAGATTTTCTTGACGATTCTATCCTCCAGTGAGTGAAAAGTAATCACTGCCAAGCGACCGCCAAGGCACAGACAGGCAATACTTTCATGAACGCCTTTCTCCAGCAGAGCGAGTTCGTCATTCACCGCTATTCGCAGCGCCTGGAATGTTCGGCGTGCAGGATGCGGACCGCGGCGTCTTGCCTTAGCCGGAATTGCAGCTTTAATTACTTCCACCAGTTGGCCTGTTGTTACAATCGGCCCCTTGTTTTTTCTACTGGCCGCAATGAATGCGGCAATTCTGCCTGCCCAAAGTTCCTCGCCGAAATCCCGCAATATTCTCGTAAGCTCTCTTTCGTCCAGCCGGTTAACCAAATCGGCCGCCGTCAAAGCAGCATCCTGATTCATCCGCATATCAAGCGGCGCGTTTGCATGGAAGGAAAATCCACGCTCATCCTCATCCAGTTGGTTGCTTGAAACACCAATATCAAGCAAGATTCCGTCTGCCGCCTTTAGCTGCAATCTCTCCAAAATACTTCTGATGTTAGCGAAATTATCATGAACAAAAGTAACATTATTTCTCCAGAGCGCTAAGTTTTTTTCTGCAGCCGCCAGCGCGTTTTGATCTTGGTCGATGGCAATAAGGCGTCCGCTGCCACCAATCTTCTCTAAAATTGCCCGACTGTGTCCTCCGCCACCCACTGTGCCGTCGACGAAAACCTCACCCGGCTGCGGGTTTAAAAGCTCAAGCGTCTGCCTTAACAGCACCGGCTCATGAGAAAACAGCAATTTACCCACATCCTTACCTTGCGTTATTCCGACTCGAATCACCATCTATAGAGCAAGGTCAAGCATTTTTTCAGCAATATCTTCATAGGAGAGTCCGGCTTGCTCACTATATGCTTCCCACACTTCCCGGCTCCAAATTTCCACTCGGTTGGATACACCGATGACCATCACATCTTTTATCAATTTCGCATGTTCCCTTAAATTATTGGGAAGCAAAATACGACCCTGCCCATCAAGTTCACAGCTCACAGCACCCGAAAAAAAGAAACGCATAAATGCACGGGCATCAGCCTTGGTAAAAGGCAGGGTCTTTAGCTTCTCAGTCAAAAGATGCCACTCTTGCAAAGGATAGACAAAAAGGCAGCTTTCCAGTCCACGGGTAACAATAAAGCTCTCCCCCAAATCCTCACGGAACTTGACAGGGATAATCAAACGGCCTTTACCGTCTATTGCATGTTGATGTTCACCCATGAACACAGAAAATCACCCCTCTCCGAGCAGCCCCCACTTTTTCCCACTTTGAACCACTTTTGTACAATTCAACGCCATTTTTGAGATTCCTTCTATATTTTTAAAGTTGTCTCTAAAAATTTCTAAAAATGCAGCTATATTACTTTGAACCCTCTTTTAATTCTTCTCGCCAAAATTTAACATTCTCTTAACGTGAACACCGTTTGTTTTTAACATAAATTTGTTAAGCTTGTACTATAAATCATCCGAGGAGGCAAAAAAGTAGATGAAAAGAAAGACATCTTTTTCGAGGGTTTTTACGGTTTTAATCTGTCTTGCTATCCTGGTTTCCCTCTTGCCGACTGCAGCTTTTGCGCAGACGAGAAGACCTATCACCATTGAGTTTGACGGACGCGGTATCAGAGGCGATGTCTCCCCCATCATTGTCGGAGGCCGCACGCTGGTACCCATGCGAATTATTTTCGAAACACTTGGTGCCGATGTAAGTTGGGACGAGGCCACCAGAACTGTTTCCGGCCGCAAAGCCGGCAGAGTTATCAATCTTGTGATCGGCAACAGAACGGCGACTATCGACGGGCGTTCAGTAGCTCTCGAGCAGCCTGCTCAAATTAATAACGGCCGCACGCTGGTACCGCTCCGCTTCGTCGGCGAAGCACTTGGTGCCCAGGTAGAATGGGACGGCGCGAGAGCTATCGTCCGCATTTCCAGCACAGACGCATCACGCCGGCGTACACCTGTTGAGCAGGCATTACGCCTGACTACAGGCGGCGCCACCTTCCCCTTCCCCCTTTATACTCGCTTGGTAACCGAATATCGGCGCATCACCGACCCCGATGTCACGATTGACTATGCTTCGGTAGGTTCCGGCGCCGGTATCAGGGGCATTTTAGCCAGAACCTTTGATTTCGCCGGTACCGACGCACAGTTAACTGATGCACAGATGGCACAAGTCGCACCGAACCAAATCCTGCACATCCCCACCGTAATGGGCGCCGTCGCAGTAACTTACAACATAAGCGGTGTCGCCACAGGCTTGCGCCTCACCCCGGATGTGCTTGCCGACATCTACCTTGGTGTCATCACCAGATGGAACGACGCTCGCATTACCGCTTTGAACCCCGGAGTAAGATTGCCCGACCAGCGCATTACAGTAGTCCGCCGCTCCGATTCCAGCGGCACCACGTTCATCTTTACCGACTACCTGTCTGCAGTCAGCGAACGCTGGGAAAGGGAAGTAGGCAGAGCCACCTCCGTACGTTGGCCGGGCACAACTGTCGGCGCACACGGCAATGCGGGAGTAGCCGCTCAAGTGAGCCAACTCCCCGGCGCTATCGGCTATGTGGAACTCTCCACAGCCATTCAAAGCAGATTGAATATGGCACAATTACGCAACAGAGCCGGTAATTTTGTTGCTCCTTCAGTCGATGCCACTTCCGCCGCCGCAGCCGGTTTAGTCGAACAAATGCCGAGAGATATGAGGATGTCACTAGTCAATTCACCCGGTGCCGAAGCTTACCCCATTGTTGGTCTGACTTGGATTTTAGTCTACCGCGACCAGACAGATCTGGCGAAAGCACGTGCTACAGTAGATTTTCTCCGTTGGGCTGTGGTAGAACGCAACTTGGAACCGTTTGCTGCCGATTTGTATTATGCCCCGCTGCCTGAAGGCGTTATCACCAGAGTAAGAGAGCAATTGCAGACGATTAACCACAACGGTCAGCCCATCTTACGGTAGCATCCACGCAAAGCACGCAAAGTAAGAATTACAAAGCAAAACTGTAATGGGCAGAGGCGCACGGACGTGCGCCCCTCTGCCTTTTTTAAAAAAATCCACAGAGGAGATTTGCTGATGACAGCAACAAAACAACCTACCAGCCCGCAAAATGGAGAGGGCATCTTTCCTTATCTGACGGCAGCAGCAGCAGTCCTTATTTTACTTTTAACCGGCAGTATTTTACTTGTTGTCCTTTGGGGAGCTTGGCCGGCTTGGCAAGCCTTCGGCCCTGCCTTTTTGACTACGTCCGTCTGGGATCCGGTACTAAATCTTTATGGCGCTATCCCGGCAGTTTTTGGCACTCTTGTCACATCTTTGCTCGCCTTGGCTCTTGCCGGTCCTCTTGGTATCGGCACAGCCATCTTTTTAAGCGAACTGGCACCGCCTTGGCTGAAGAAACCGGCATCCTTTACGGTAGAGCTGCTGGCGGCCGTTCCCAGTGTGGTCTTTGGACTCTGGGGTCTTTTTGTGTTAGCCCCTTGGTTTAGAGTCGGACCAGGCCAATTTTTAGAAAACAATCTCGGCTTTCTGCCGCTTTTCCAGGGACCGTCCCTGGGGATAGGCATCTTAACAGCAAGCCTGGTCTTAGCGATGATGATTCTGCCGACGATTACAGCCATTTCCAGAGAAGTGATCCGGGCGGTTCCGCTGGAACTGCGGGAAGCAATGTTTGCTTTGGGATCAACCCGCTGGGAGATGATTGCCAAAGTAGTCCTGCCAACCAGCAAAGTCGGCATTACTGGCGCTCTCTTGTTAGGTCTTGGCCGTTCCCTTGGCGAAGCGATAGCTGTAACTATGGTTATCGGCAACGCCAACCTCATCCCTTCTTCTCTGCTGGCGCCGGCGCAAACTATCGCCTCCCTCATCGTCAATGAATTTCCGGAAGCTTTTGACTTACAACTATCAGCCCTGCTCCTGCTTGGCTTGCTCCTTTTTATCATTACTCTCGCCGTTAACGTGCTTGCTGTCTGGCTTGTCCACCGGACAGCTCAAGGAGTCCCGAATTCCCGGGAAAAGCAAGGCAAAAAGCTGTCGCAAAGGAGGTTTTTCAGTAATGGCCAGTAAAAAAATGCGCAAGACAACCGGTTATTTGCTGGAATTTGCCTGTCTGCTTTCTGCCTTGCTTGTTATGCTGGCACTCTGCTTAATTTTATTCTATATTTTTCGCCGCGGCATCGCAGCCGTTAACATTCCTTTTCTCACCAGCCTGCCCACACCGGTAGGCGAACCGGGAGGAGGCATCGGCAACGCCTTAATTGGCAGCGCGATCATGGTCGGCTTAGGTTCGTTGCTAGCCATACCTTTTGGCATCTCGGCTGCCATTTACTTGGATCAGAATCCAAAAAGCAAACTGGCTGGGGCAACCCGTTTTGCAAACAGAGTATTAACAGGTGTCCCCTCTCTGATCGTCGGCCTGTTTGTCTTTACAGTTCTCGTACTGCGTACGGGAAACTATTCAGCTCTTGCTGGAGGCATTGCCTTAGCGGTAATGATGATCCCCACCATCACCCTTTCAGCCGAAGAAATGTTACGTCTTGTGCCCGGCAGTTGGCGGGAAGCTTCGCTGGCGCTTGGCGCCAGCAAAAAACAGACTGTCCTGATGCTGATTCTGCCGGCGGCGACAGGGGGACTGGCTGTAGGCATCATGCTTGCTGTGGCACTGGCGGCCGGACAAACGGCGCCTGTTCTGCTCACCGCTCTCACCAGTCGCTTTTGGCTGGAAAATTTGCAACAGCCTTCTGCTTCGCTGCCGGTGCTGATCTATAATTATGCTTCTTCCCCCTTTCCCGACTGGCAGGAGCAGGCTTGGGGAGCCGCCTTGGTACTTGTGACAACTATTTTGATCTTAAATGTCGCTGCTCAGCTTTTTATTGTGGTCAGAAACAGGAGGCTTTAAAATGACGCAAAGTATTGCTGTTGAAGACTTGTCTGTTTGGTTCGGACGGCATCAGGTTCTCAAAAATGTTTCTCTCTACGCAAAACCGAAAGAAGTAACCGCCTTAATCGGTCCCTCGGGTTGCGGCAAAACCACCTTGCTTCGCTGCATCAACCGTTTGCATGATTTATACTCCAATGCGACAATTCAAGGAAAAATCAAGCTGGACACTGAAAATATTCTCGCTGACAATGTAGACCCGGTTGAACTCCGCCGGCGTGTGGGCATGATTTTTCAGAAGCCTAACCCCTTCCCCCACCTCTCCATCTTTGAAAACGTGGCTGCCGGTCTGCGGCTGCACGGCCTCGCCTGCGGCAGGGCGGCGGCCGACCGTGTGGAGTCCTGCCTGCGCAAAGCCGCACTTTGGGAGGAAGTCAAGGACAATCTTGACCGTCCCGGCATCATGCTCTCCGGAGGCCAACAGCAGCGTCTCTGCATTGCCCGCGCCTTAGCGATCGAACCTACCGTTTTTCTCATGGACGAACCGTGTGCCTCACTGGATCCGGTCAGCACCATGCGTATCGAAGAATTGATTAAAGAGCTAAAAGAAGATTATACCGTGATTATCGTCACTCATAACATGCAGCAGGCGGCACGCATTTCCCAACAGACGGCCTTCGTCTTAAACGGCGAGCTGGTGGAAGCCGGCCCCACTACCGAAATGTTTATTGCCGCAAAAGATGACCGCACAGAAGCTTATCTGACCGGTCAAATGGGCTAAAAAAAAATAGGGACAGGGGGACAGGTGATTTGTCCCACTCGTCCACGCGCCCACCCCGCCCTTACGGGCACCCCTCCAGGGGAGGGGAATTTTTATAGCAGAAAACTATATTGTTTCCAATGTAATGGGAGTGTCATTTCCCTAAAGCCATTCTTCAATCATGCGGCGCAGCGTTGCTTCAGAGGCAGGACCTAAACGGACATCACGAATCATCCCGCCTCTGTCAAGAATCAGTGTTTTTGGAATGCCTGTAACAGCATACATCCGGGCAACAGCCAAATCAGCATCTTTTAACGCAGGAAATGTATAACCGTTTTCGGCAAGATAATTCAAAGCAACTTCTTGCCTGTCATTGACATTGATTGCAAGAATAGTAAATCCTTGCGCAGATAAATCTTCGTAGAGCTGCTGCAGTGCAACCATCTGCTCACGACAGGGAGGACAGGCTGCAGACCAGAAATTAAGCAGCACAACCTTGCCCCGCAAATCATTAAGACTGACCAAATTGCCCTCAAAATCATTAAGCGTAAATCCGGGAGCCTGTTGCCCGACAGACAATCCCTCCTGAGAGCGAAACTGCCTTAACGCCAAAATTGCAACTGCCAATGCCATAATCATAATCAGAATCGGCGCGTATTTCTTCATTCCATCGACCCCTCTCAGTTAAGAAGTATAGCCAGCCTAGCCGTAAGACCAAAAAAGACAAATAAACCAAAGACAACTAAGACAAGACCAAATATTTTTTGCAAATGAGGCAAATAAACCGAGAACCGCTCAACCCAACGACCCACCTGCTCAACCAGCAGAGCAGCCAGCAGAAACGGCAACGCCATGCCCAAAGAGAAAGCAATTAACAGACTGATACCGCCGTCGGTTGCCGCAACATACACTAAAATAGCACCTAAAGTCGGCCCGATACAGGGAGTCCAGCCTGCCGCAAACGCCACGCCCATCAGCATGGCAGTACCTGGGCCGACTCTCTGCGGCAGATAGCTGACACGCCGCTCACGCTGAAAAAAGGCCGGCGAAAAAATACCAGCCAGATGCAGTCCAAAAAGCATCAGCAAAATGCCTGCCAGCCGCTGCAGCAGCAGCTGCTGCGCTGCAAAAAAACCGGCAAACCAGCTTGTAAGCAGGCCAAGCAGAATAAAAACTACACTAAAGCCCACAGTGAAATTAAGACTGTTAATCAAAGCCATATTTTTTTGGGGCCTGCCGGTTTCATCAGCCATCGAACCGGCTAAAAATCCCAGATACACCGGTAAAAGAGGCAGTAAACAAGGCGAAAAAAAAGAAATAACCCCTGATAAAAAGGCAATTACAACAGTTACAGCCGACTGCTCCATCATATACCTCCCTGGGGTATTTCGTTTCTCTTCTATTATCACTGCTTCTTTGCCATTTGTCAAGCCTGTGATCTTTTTTTGTGAACGGACTGTATCTCTTGGGATATTTTTCCGCCTTCACCTACCGCTAAAAACGTTCAGCCATTAAGCGCACTGCAATTGAGAAATAGATGAGTAGCCCTGTGGCATCTTTAATGCTAGTGACAAGCGGACCGGAAGCATAGGCTGGATCAAGGCCCATGCGGCTAAAGACAAGCGGTATCAACGTGCCGATGGTCGCAGCAAGCGTTACCGTAGAAAACATAGCGATACCAACTACAGCTCCAAGAATAGGGTCAGCTTGCCACATCCCAGCCGCGAGCGATACCGTTGTGCCGCAGATTATCCCCATGATTAAGGCCACCCTAATTTCCCGAAAAAAATAACCCCACATTTCGGACATTTCAATTTCTCCTGTTGCCACACCGCGAACAAACACTGTAGACGACTGAGTAGCCACATTTCCCCCCATATCCATAATTACGGGGATAAAAAAAACTAAAGCAGCCACCGCCATCAAAGCTTCTTCATATGCTTGAATCACACTGCCCACAAATAACCCGCCAACAAGCGTAATCAGCAGCCAAGGCAGCCTGCGCCTTAAAATGCTGGAAACAGAGGCGCCTACCAGATCCACGCTCTCCAGCTCCGCAGCGCCGACACGCCGGTAAATATCCTCGGTAGCCTCTTCCTCCAAAACGTCCAAAATATCATCAACAGTGACAATCCCCAATAAGCGTTGACCATCATCTACTACCGGCACAGCCAGCAAATCATATTTTGAAACAAGCCGCGCCACTTCTTCCTGGTCGAGATCAACGGGTACATGAACCACATTTTTTCTCATAATCTCAGAGAGACGGGTGCCGTCCGGCGAAACAATCAGCTGCCGCAATGACAGCACACCAATCAATCGCGCTGCTTCATCAACCACATAAACATAGTAAACAGTCTCCGCCTCGGGTGCAATTTCCCTTAGACGGCGAATCGTTTCTTCCACAGTCATATTTTCCGGAAAGGAAATAAATTCGGTAGCCATAATCCCGCCGGCACTATCTTTGCGGTATTTCAACAGACCACGAATTTCTTCCGCGTCTTCATCAATCAAAGTAAGTAGTTCTTTAGCCTCTTCCTCAGGAAGTTCAGCCAACAAGTCGGCAGCATCATCGGTAGACATCTCTTTTAAAATGGCGGACGCCCGCTTGCGGGAAAGCAGTTGGAAGAGGTCTACCTGCTCAATATCCTCCATTTCCTGAATAACCATCGCCGCTTCTTCATCGCTTAAAAGTTCAAACAGATCCGCCTTTTGTTCGTCTGATAAATCTTCTACAATTTCGGCAAAATCACTCGGATGTAAATTTTGAAAAAATTCCTGCAGATTGGTGTCCCGCTCTTTAATCATCTTTAATATTTTCTGCAGCGACTTCTGCAGCGACATGCTGCTCACCTCTTTTCCTTTGCTTAGACAATATATCTGCTTAGCATCTTCATTGCTTCTTCAATAAAATCAGCGTCACGTTCCGCAATCGCTTTCTCAAGGCAATGACGGAAATGAGTCTGAAACACTAAGGAGCCGACACTGCCGACGGCTGCCTTCACTGCCGCAATCTGCACCAGAACATCGGCACAGGACTGTTCATCCTCAATCATCTTGCGGATTCCTTTAACCTGCCCCTCTATGCGGCTAAGACGATTTATCACATTTTGACGGTCTGAGTCCATCTTCTCACCCCTTACGCCTTATTCCTTAAAATTATAACCTTTCACCAAGTTTAATACAATAAAAAAACCCCACAATGCCGTGAGGTACCGTTAGTTTTGAACTGCTCTCTCCACAGGTGGGTGCCCTCCTGTCAGCTTTACATGTCCTCTGCAAAGGAGGCTTATGCGCTACAGACAGAGATCAAGCTCCCGAGTTAAAAGTGTTAGCTCAAAACTGTATACGGCGGTTCACAAACACAGCAGGGTTACATCAACATTATCTCCGCTTCAATGCCATTATAGCAATTTTTTTTGACGCCCGCAAGTGTAATTTCCTGTTAGAAAGCTGCCACAAATTTCCTGTCTCAAATCATGCAGCAGCTTTTTCAAGAGAGATCCGCGCTTGCCCATTACTGCAGACCGGGCAGCTCAAGAAAAGCTCTGTCTGTCAGCGCAGCAACATCGGTGGCAGCATCTATCACGCCGATTTCTTTTCCTGCTTCGAAAGAAGTAAGCAGTGCTTCTCGTGCCCCCGCGACCGAAGGCGCAAATTCAAGAGCCTCAAGAATCTGACCGTTTAATTCAGCACTGCCTAATACATAGCCTTTTTCCACTATGATTGCACCGACTTCTTGCGGGTTATCTTCCACATACTGCGCCGCTCTGAGAACTGCTCTTGTAATCGCAGCCGCCACTTCCGGCTCATTTTCAGCCAATTCACCGTCAATCAGCCAAAGGCAGCAGAATTCCGCATGATATGGAGCATGTATGGACTGATTCAGCAAGACCCTGAATTTATCCAAGTTTAAGGCAAAAGTAGTGCCAAACGGTTCGCCGACAGCAACAGCATCTACTTCTCCCTTATCTAAAGCCAACTCCAGTTCCGCAACCGGGAAGGCTCTCCACTGCACTTCTTGAATGTCGATGCCCTTGCTTGCCAGGTCACGGGCCAGCAACATCATCGGTGCGCCGCCGATAGCCGGCACGCCGATTCTCTTGCCTTTTAAATCCTCCACTTTTTCGATACCTGAATCAGCCAAAGTATAAGCATAAAGACAACCTTTATGCAAAGCGGCGGTAACTTTGGCATTTACCCCCTGCTCCAACGGTTTAATCCAAGTCAGGGCAAGACCGGCAACAGCATCTATCCGACCGGCGGCAAAGCTGTCTCTGATAAAATTAAAGTCTCCTTTTACCATTTCCACAGCGAAGCCTTCTTCGGCAAAAAAGCCCTTTTCATACGCTATATAGGTTGGCGCTTCGCAAGTCAGTCCTTGATAGGCAATGCGCAAAGGCCTAAGCGTCGCATTACCATCCTCGTTTGCGGCCGGCGTGGCGGTACGGTTGCCACAACCTACAACAGCCGACGCCAATAAAGCAACCAATAAAGCAACTAATGCTAATCTTAATTTTCGAGCCGTATTTTTCATCATTTCTTTCTCTCCCTTTTTAAGATTATTTTTGTGTCACGACGCCAAATAGCTATCTTCGTAAAAAGCGCCTTACTTAGTAAAACAGAACTTGTAGCCATCTTTGCCAAAAAGATCAAATCTGGTAGCCGGTTGGATCATCATGGAGGAAATTGAGAATCTCTAATATTTTAGTGCGCAGACGGAAAAAGTCCGGATGATTCCTGGCGCGAGGACGTCCCATCGGTACACGGACAATTTCTTTAATCCTGCCGGGCCGCGAAGCCATGACCACAATCCTGTCGCTCAAATAGACAGCCTCATCAATATCGTGGGTAACAAACAGCATGGTAGTGCTTCTCTCCTGCCAAATTCTGAGCAACTCATCCTGCATCTGCATCCGAGTAAACGCATCAAGAGCGCCAAGCGGTTCGTCAAGCAGCAGCACACGCGGATGATTGACTAACGCCCTTGCCATTGCCGCCCGTTGCGCCATGCCTCCCGATAGCTGAAAAGGAAACGCCTGCTCAAATCCTTCAAGGCCGACAAGTTTAATCATTTCCCTGACTTCTTCCTGTCCCTTGTGCAGCTTGCGTGCTTCCAGGCTGACAGCAATATTTCTTTGCACAGTAAGCCAAGGGAAAAGGGTTGGGTCTTGAAACATTAAACCTCTTTCATAATGCGGTCCTTGAATTTCCTGACCGTCAAGGTATAACTGTCCTGACGAGGGCGCATCCAAGCCGGAAATCATCCTAAGCAGTGTTGACTTCCCGCAGCCGCTTGGCCCGACTAGCGACACAAACTCACCTGGAGCCACATCAAGTGTCACAGGGGCAAGCGCTTCGATTACACCGCCACTTGAGTCCGCAAAAATCTTGCTTACGCCGCGAACCTCTATCCTGCCAAATTTGGACGCCTGAGACTGTTTCGTCTCTACCATTTCACAACCCCCTTTTGCCAAATAAGAACACGGTCTCGAATTTTAAAGAGAATTGTAATCAAGTTGGAGAATACAAAAGAAATGATGATTAACACCGCATAAACTTTATCGTATTCCGCCCAGCTTTGCGCCCAGGAAATATACCAGCCGAGCCCTGCTTTAACACCAAGCATTTCAGCCACAATCAAAGCCAGAAAAGATGTGGTAAGACCCATAAACAGACCGATGAAAATCAGAGGCAGTGCTGCCGGAATAGCGACTTTAAAAATTAGAAACCTATTGTCTGCCCCAAGCGTTCTGGCCACATCAAAATATGCGTTCGGCACACCTGCAATTCCCGAACTGCTCATAATTGTGACGGGAAACCACACAGCCAATGCCACCAGAAAAACGCTGGCGGAAAAACTAGTCGGGAAAACAGTCAAGGCGACCGGAATCCAAGCGGTGGCAGGAATAGGACCAAGCATTTTTACTAACGGTGTAAACCAGTAGCCTACTTTTTTGCTCCAACCTATGCCGATGCCAGCCACAAGACCAAACGCCGCGCCAATGAAATACCCGGTGAATTGCAAACGAAGGGAATGGAACAAGCTGGTGCCAAGCACTTCCCAATCATTCAAATAAACAGCCAGAACTCTCCCCGGTTCGGGGAAAAAAGGTAAGGGAACAAGGCGAAGCTTCAATGTTGCCAAATCCCACAAAGCTAATACCAGGAAAACAGCGGCAAAAATCGGTGCTCTTTGCGATAAGAAGCTTAAAAGCTTGGGCACGGCAAACGCCACTGCGACGCAAAGCAGATACAGCAAGATTAAAATAGCCAAAAAAGCCGGATAAGCTGACGGACGAGCCAAAGTATCTCCGGCATCAGGCAGTACGAGATGCATTAGCAAAGCTATAGCAAAAGTCACCACAGGGAAAACCAGCAGTACATTTGCCTTCTTTCCGGCCTGCAAAATCTGCGCGTCAGCAATTTTTGACATACGAATCTCCTTTCTGTCAACAGTTTCGCTAATTCCTATTTATTCTATAGACTATATGGGTATTATAAACCTCTTTGCACTCCTTTGTCAACCATTTTTTCTCAATATATTAGCCGGCAACATCGATATTTTAGAAAACGAATAAAGCCGCAATTCCTTTGCCTGACAAAGGACGCGGCTCGTTTTTAGCTTTCTGTCTATTTCAAGGATGCTGCTTATGAAAAATTAGCAGCACTGCAGATTGTTTAGCACTTAATTAAGTGATATTATCTAATTATCAGCTCGCACGCGCTGCACAACAATCTTTGCCAAATTGTAAGCAGCGGCCGGCAGAGAGAAATAATTGAGGTGTTTCGATTGAAAGCGATGATTTTAGCCGCAGGACTTGGGACAAGACTGCGTCCGTTAACAAACGTAGTATCTAAACCGATGGTACGCATGGCGGGACGACCATGCATAGAGCATGCGGTGCGTTTGCTGAAAAAATATGGTGTTGCCGAAATTATTGTAAATCTGCATTATATGCCGGAAATAATCCGGGAGCACTTTGGCGACGGATCTGCATTTGGAGTACAGATCAGCTATTCGATTGAAAAGGAACTGATGGGTACGGCAGGAGGATTTAAGCGGGTAGAAGATTTTTTTGGTGACGCTCCTGCCCTGATTATCAGCGGCGATGCGTTAACAGACATTAATTTAGGAGAGTTTTTTCGCTTCCATCAAAAAAGTAAAGGGATAGCCACGCTGGCCTTAAAGAGAGTGGCTGATGCCACGCAGTACGGCGTTGTGGTCTGCGAAAAGGAACAAATCGTACAATTTCAGGAAAAGCCAAAGCAGGAAGAAGCAATCAGCAATCTGGCAAATACCGGGATTTATCTGTTTGAGCCTGAGATTTTTCAATATATCCCGGAAGGAACATTTTATGATTTTGGCAAACAGCTATTTCCTGAGCTGTTGGCTAAGGGGAAGAAAATGTGCGGATATGCAATGCGCGAATACTGGTGTGATGTTGGTGATTTGAATATCTACCGTGAGGCACATTATGATATGCTGACCGGTGTGGTAGAGGTAGAACTGCCGGGGAAGCGCTTTGAAGGGGGTATTTGGCTTGGCGAACGTGTTTCTGTGCACCCCGACGCGGTATTGGTGGGACCCATACTGCTCGGCAACAATTGTTCCGTCCAGGAAGGTGCAAAAATTTACGGACCGGCTATTCTCGGTGATAATGCCATTGTCGGCATGAATGCTGTAGTTAAAAGGAGTATCCTCTGGAATGATGTAATCATTGAGGATGAGGCGGAAATAGCCGATTCGATTGTAGCCGATGGAGGCATTATCCCCGGAGGAATTTTATTAAAGAACGAAGTGTTGGAGAAAGAGATTCAACAATTCCTTACTTTTTCTGCGGTAAAGACAGCTTAATATGCAGCTCCTCTAATTGCGAGTCTGCCACAGAAGCCGGCGCCGCTGTCATTAAACAGCCGGCGCTTGCTGTTTTTGGAAAGGCGATCACATCGCGGATAGAATTCATATCGGTCATCAGCATCACCAGGCGATCCAGTCCAAAAGCAATTCCACCATGCGGCGGTGTGCCGTACTCAAAGGCATCAAGCAAAAAGCCGAATTGCTCACGCGCGCTCTCCTGCGAGAAACCTAACAGCTTAAACAGCCGCTCCTGCAGCCCCCGTTTATATATCCGCAAAGAGCCGCCGCCGATTTCCACTCCGTTTAAAATTAAATCATACGCCTTCGCCAGCACATTTTGCGGTTCGCTTTCCAGTTTTTCCAAGTCCTCGTCTCGCGGCGCCGTAAAAGGGTGGTGATTGGCAGTATACCGTTGTTCAGCCTCATTAAAAGATAAAAGCGGAAAATCGACCACCCAAAGAAAATTCCGCCGCAATTTATCAGACAGGCCAAGCCGTTCCGCTAAGTGCAGGCGCAACGCACCTAATGACTGATAGGCCACCTCCCGCTTATCTGCCACAAACAGCAACAAATCTCCAGGCTCCCCGGACATCAGCGCCACAATTTGCTCCAAAGTTTCCGCGGCAAAAAACTTGGCAATCGGCGAACGGATGCTGCCGTCCGCTTCCACAAACATATATGCCAAACCTTTAGCCTCAAACTGCGCAACAAACGCCGTCAATTCATCGAGCTCGCGGCGACTGAAATGCCCGCATCCCTTAGCGTTAATTCCTTTTACCACACCGCCGCCGGCAAGCACCTGTTTAAACACCTTAAAGTCTACACCGCCCACAATAGCAGAAAGATCGTTTAACTCCAGTCCGAAGCGTGTGTCAGGTTTATCGCTGCCGAAACGCTCCATCGCTTCCTGATAAGCCATGCGCGGAAAAGGCAAAGCAATCTCCTCCCCCAACGCCTCGGCATATACATGGGCAATCATCCCTTCCATCAACTCAAGCACCATCTCTTGATCACAAAAGGAGAGCTCTATATCTATCTGTGTAAACTCCGGCTGCCGATCGGCACGCAGATCTTCATCCCTAAAACAACGGGCAATCTGAAAATATCGCTCCATACCCGCCACCATTAAAAGCTGCTTAAAAAGTTGCGGCGATTGCGGCAAAGCAAAAAAGCTGCCCGGATTTAGCCGGCTTGGCACCAGATAATCCCTTGCTCCTTCCGGCGTACTTTTTGTCAGCATCGGTGTTTCCACTTCTAAAAAACCTTCCCTGTCCAGATAGTCTCGGACAAGTTTGCAAACACGGTGACGCAGCAATAAATTCTTCTGCATTTCAGGACGGCGCAAATCTAAGTAACGATAACGCAAACGAATATTTTCATCAACATCCACCCCATCTTCAATGTAGAAGGGCGGTGTTTTAGCTCTGTTGAGAATTATCAGTTCTTCCGCAAGCACTTCAATCTCTCCGGTCGACAATTTCCGGTTAACCGTCTCCGGAGAACGAGCCACAACTTTCCCTTTTACCGCAAGCACAAATTCGTTTCGAATCTCCTCTGCCTGCTTAAACATCTTTGAGTCATGTTCAAAGTTAAAAACCACTTGAATCAATCCGCTCCGGTCACGCAAATCAAGAAAAATCAGCTTGCCGTGGTCACGGCGGCGCTGCACCCAACCATTTAAAGTTACCAGCTCGCCAATTTGTGCTTCCTTTACCTCACCGCAATAAACATCCCGCAAATTCATCTCTTTGCCCCCTTAACCAGCCCTGCCAGCATGCTTGCCAATTCAGTCAAAGCCACAAACTCCTGGCCTCCTGTTTGCATATCACGCAACACGGCTTGATCGCGCTTCATTTCTTCATCACCGAGTATTACGACGTATCTTGCTTGCTTCTTGTCGGCAAACTTGAGTTGCGCTTTCAGACTGCGCCCCAAGTAATCTTTATCCGCAGCCACACCCTGGCGCCGCAGAGCAATAACGACTCGCAGCGCCTCTGCCGCCGACACGTTTCCGGCGGTGACGACAAAAACATCAGTCAACTTCCTCTCAGGCAGCGAGCTGCCCGCAGCCGCACGCGCCAGCAGAACGCGTTCAATACCAATGCCAAAACCAATCCCCGGCACATCCGGACCGCCGATGGTGGCAAGCAAATGGTCATAACGCCCGCCGCCGCCAAGCGAACTCTGCGACCCCAAAACCGGAGAAACAATTTCAAAAGCTGTTTTGCTATAGTAATCAAGTCCGCGCACTAAGCGCGGATTAACAACATAAGGCTCTCCTAGAACATCCAGAGACTCCCGCACCGCTGCAAAGTGCTCCGCGCAGTCACCGCAGAGCTTGTCTAGCAAAAGCGATACATTTGCAGTTAGTTCCTGACAAGACTCTTGCTTGCAATCCAAAATTCTTAACGGATTTTTATGAAAACGGCCGGCACAGTCCGGGCAGAACCCGTTTAACTTCTCATGTAATTCTTCCCGCAAACAACTACGATACTCATCCCGGCAGTGAGGGCAGCCGACACTGTTAAGCTGCAGCGTAAATTCTTCCAGCCCCAGCGCACGAAAAACATAAAGCGAAAGCGCGATTACCTCCGCATCAAGAGACGGTTCCTTCGTGCCGAAAACTTCCACGCCAAACTGGTGGAACTGCCGGTAGCGGCCCGCCTGCGGCCTGTCATAACGAAACATAGACCCTATGTAATAAACTTTCAGCGGCTGCGCCTCCCCGTAGAGTTTGTGCTCCAAAAAAGCCCTTGCCACCGGCGCAGTCCCCTCAGGCCGCAATGTCAACGAGCGATCCCCTCGATCTGTGAAGGTGTACATTTCCTTTGCCACAATATCGGTCACTTCTCCCACACCGCGCAGAAAAAGTTCTGTATGTTCAAAAATCGGCGTGCGAATCTCGTCATAACCAAATAGACGGCAAAGCTCCCTGACCTTTTCCTCAAAAAACTGCCATTGTTTTACTTCGCTTGGCAGAATATCCCTGGTTCCCCGGGGCGCTTTAGTTAACACAATCATGCCTCCCTTACAAAAAAACCCCGCCCCTATCCGGCCGGAGTATCGGTTTGCCATCTTCATTCTAGCCAATCGGCACAAGCTTGTCAACATTCCCCATACCCTCACCCTAACCCTCTCCCAGAGGGAGAGGGGAGATGATGGCCATTCCCCTCCCTTGGAGGGGTGGCGCGAAGCGGCCGGGGTGGTCCTCCCCCATACCCTCACCCTAACCCTCTCCCAAAGGGAGAGGGGAGATGATGGCCATTCCCCTCCTTTTTTATAACAGATGCCGTCTTTGCAGATAATCAACAACATGCCGGCAAAATAAATCTAAATCGGCAAGCCGCGTCTGCAAAACGTTATACAGTTCCTCCGGGGTTACCTTGTTATAGTCATGGATCAACCGGTTGCGGTAACCTGCCATACCAGTTATTTTGTTGGCATAATCTTCCGGCAAAATGCTGTTCTCAGATAGCATTATAATTACCGAACGGTAGTCAGGAGGAACTCCTGCACCGGATTTAACCAGCAAATGACGCCCTAAATCGAATATTGCTTCTAAGGCGCGACGCAGCCTATTTTCGGCGATATCAATTGCGTCTTCGTTAGTGCAAAAATCTTTTTCCGGCATTTCAGCAAGCGCATGTAACCTCTTAACTGAATTCCGAATTATGTTCAACCTGTCAGTGATTAAAACAAGGTTATACAAGCGGGGTTTCCTCCTTAATTGCTTCAAACAATTCCTGCCTGCTCATCTCAAGGTGAAATTTGAAGTCCAGGTACTCACCTGATACAATATACTCAATGTCTGTACGCAGCTCTTCATCGCTGGAATAAAGAACTTCCCCCGTTGAGATAACCTCAAAACGTACCGGCAACGAAGCCTCGTGAAAAAAAAGCAAATCCGGCTCCAAAGGCGACAATGCCAGCGCCAGGCGGGGGTACAAGTCCATATACAAGTCTACCTGATATTTCGCTCGGTGTTTGAGCAAAACGGCCAAATCAATATCCCTGGCCTGCTCCTTATTGTCAAGATACGAGCCAAAAAGGTAAACAGCGATAACTTGCGGATAAGAACTAAATATCTCTGCCAACTCTGACTTTAAAGAATTTTCAAGCATACCTTTTCTTTTCATAAAGACCTCCAAGAGGGCAAAATCGGCCTCTGTCACCATCATTTTAGCAGGAAAAAACAGTTAAGTCAAAGAATCCGCTATCGCAGAGGCCTTAGTTGACCTCATCGACGAGCAAAAGCTGCATAAAAATGTGCAGGCCGCAATCCTTTTTTAGTGAATTGCGGCCTCTTTTTATTTTGGAAATTATTTCAAAACACGGAGCGTCTTTTTTAGATATTGCAGACTCACCCAGCTGCTTCGCTCGCACGTTATCACAGCTGCGGAGGGGAATTTTTGTAGCAGACGTCTCCCGATAACTCAAGTAAGGTCCTGATAGAGAACGGTGCTTAAATAACGCTCCCCGGTGTCGGGAAGAACGACAACAATATTTTTTCCCTTATTCTCAGGGCGCTTGCCGATTTCGGCGGCCGCAAAAGCGGCGGCACCTGAGGAAATCCCCACCAGCAACCCCTCTTTCTTTGCCAAAGCACGCGCCGTTTCCATCGCCTCTTCATTTTTTACCAAGAAAACTTCATCGATTACACTCTTATTTAGTATATCCGGAACAAAACCGGCACCGATTCCCTGGATTTTATGAGGACCCGGACTGCCGCCGGAAAGCACCGGTGAATCAGCAGGTTCTACCGCAACAATCTTCACCCCCGGCTTCCTTTGTTTTAGCACTTCACCCACGCCGGTAATCGTCCCGCCGGTACCTACACCGCCGACAAAAATGTCTATTTGACCGTCTGTGTCTCGCCAAATTTCTTCTGCTGTCGTCACACGATGGATCTGCGGATTAGCAGGGTTTTTGAACTGTTGAGGAATAAAAGCGTTCGGCGTTTCCTCCGCCAGCTCTTCAGCTCTCCTAATGGCACCTTTCATCCCTTCCGCACCGGGAGTAAGGATTAACTCCGCACCCAAAGCCTTTAAAAGATTTCTCCGCTCAATACTCATCGTCTCCGGCATAGTAAGAATTAAACGATAACCTCTAGCAGCCGCCACAAACGCCAGGGCAATGCCGGTATTGCCGCTCGTCGGCTCAATAATCACAGATTCTTTTGTCAGCAGACCTCTTTCTTCCGCATCTTTAATCATCGCGTAACCGATTCGATCTTTAACGCTGCCAAGAGGATTATAATATTCCAGCTTGGCAATCACCTTGGCATGCACACGGCTGTCGGCATTAAAATTCCTTAACTCCAAAAGAGGCGTGTTCCCAATTAAATCAGTCAGGTTTCCAGCTATTTTAGCCATTGTTCTTCCTCCAATACTAATTTTTATTAGTTCTTAATAAGTTCCGTTTAGGCAACATATCTTCTTCGGCAAAATATCTTTAGCGTAAAATTTTTGATCGTCTGTCTCGGGCCTGCTTAATCATTTTTACTTCTAACATCACCTTTTCTTCCGATTCTTATCCAAACAATGGCGATGAGATAACCACTAGCGCGCAGCCAACAATTCTAATTCCTACTAAATCTATTAGTTTAGTAGTATTATATCTCCCCTTTCTGCGGCTGTCAATAGTTTATCTAGCAAATTTATGCAAAAAATTATGCGACTTCATCAGCTGAAATCCAAAGCTTGCGCCAAGTCATTCTCTAGATCCGCATAGGACTCAAGCCCGACAGACAGCCTAAATAGATTTTCATCAATTCCCAGTATTGCCTGGTATTTTTTTGGCATTGAAGCGTGTGACATAGTGGCTGGATGAGAGAGAATGCTTTCCACGCCGCCTAGCGAAACTGCCAAAATAGGCAGCTTGACCCGCTCAAGAAAAATTCTGGCAGCTTGTCGCTCTGTCAGCCTAAAACTCAAAACACAGCCCGGCCCGCTACTTTGCGCCGCATGCACTTCCCGTCCCGGGTGAGCCGATAATCCCGGATAAAATACTGACGCCACCTGGGGATGCGCCAAAAGCCAAGCTGCAAGCCTTGCCGCCTTCTCCTGTTGTGCTTCCATACGAACTTTCAGTGTGCGGATTCCGCGCTGGACAAGCCAGCAATCCTGCGGGCCAAGCACAGCTCCGAAAGTGTTTTGCACCATGCGCAATTGTTTTGCGAGCCGCTCATCTTTCACTATTGCCACGCCTGCAATAGTATCACTATGCCCTCCCAGAAACTTGGTGGCTGAGTGAACCACTATATCTATCCCGAGTTCCAGAGGACGCTGCAAGTACGGTGTCATAAAAGTATTATCCACAATAGTAAAGATGCCGTGACTTTTTGCCAAATTGGCACAAGCGGCAAGATCGGTGATCCGCAGGGTGGGGTTTGAAGGCGTTTCTAAAAACAAAGCTTTTGTTTGTTTAGTAATGGCAGCTTGAATGGCACCCAGATCAGCAGTATCAACAAAACTATGAGTAATGCCAAATCGATTAAATAGCCCTGTCAGCGCACGATATGTACCGCCGTAAACGTCTCTTGAAACCACCAGATGCTCTCCTGCGCTCAGCAGGCTCAATGCCGAGGAAATTGCGGCCATTCCGGAAGAAAAAGCAAAGCCGTACTCCCCACCCTCCAGTACTGCCACCAAACCTTCCAGCGCATGCCGTGTAGGGTTGCCGGAGCGTCCGTACTCAAACGGGCCGAAGTTATCAATGGAAGCTTGCTTAAATGTAGAAGCGTGGTAGATAGGAATACTGACAGCACCGGTGTGCTCACAAAGGTCATATCCCGAATGAATCAACCTTGTTTCCCAGTCCATAGCTATCCCTCCGCTTTCTCCGGATTTAGGGCCTGCGCCAAATCTGCACGCAAATCTTCACGCTCTTCGATGCCGACCGAAAGGCGCAGCAAGCGCTGGTGAATTCCAAGGCGCTGCCTGGTAGACTCCGGCACATCGGCATGAGTCTGCAGATACGGATAAGTAATTAACGATTCTACGCCCCCCAATGATTCGGCAAATGTAATAATTTGCAAACGGCCGATTAACGCTCTCGCCAGCTCTTCGCTCCTAACTACAAAGGAGAGCACAGCCCCCGGCCCTGCTGTCTGCGGGTGCAATGCTTGCAGACCGGGGTAGAGCACCTTCTCTACCTCTTGCTGATTTTGCAACCAGCGGGCTAAAAAATCGGCATTTTCCTGCTGCCTGTCCATGCGAACCGCCAAAGTCTTTAAACCGCGCAAAAGCAGCCAAGCGTCATGGGGTGCAAGCACCGGGCCGGTGGCGTTTTGCATTATTGACAGCTCATCTGCCAGGCGGTAATCTGCCGCAACAACCGCGCCTGCGAGCAGGTCATTATGTCCGCCCAAATATTTTGTGGCGCTGTACACTACCAGGTCGGCACCCTGCACCAGTGGCCGCTGCAGGTAACAAGTTAATAGCGTGTTATCTACCACCGTCAACAAACCATGCTTCTTAGCCAAGGCGGCAACAGCGGCAATGTCTGTCGTAATCAACGACGGGTTTGACGGCGTCTCCAGAAACACGGCGCGTGTCTGCGGCGTAATCGCTGCCTCTACTGCCGCCAACTCCGCAGTATTTACATAACTGACAGAAAAGTTAAACTTTGCAAAAATCCGGTCCATCAGCCGATAAGAACCGCCGTAAAGATCTTCCCCAAAAATCAGATGGTCACCCGCTTTAAAAAGCATCATTACTGCCGTAATAGCAGCCATACCGGAAGCAAAGGCATATGCTCCCACACCTTCATCAAGCGCTGCCAAAGCTTCCTCCAGCGCCTGTCGTGTAGGATTTCCTGTTCTGGTATAGTCATAACCGGTTGACATGCCGGGCGCCGGATGGGCAAAGGTTGCAGACTGATAAATCGGCACGCTTAGCGCTCCTGTAGCAGGATCAAAGCGCACACCGCTTTGCACTAAACGTGTGCCGATTGCCTTGCCTCGTCCGGCACCGCTTCCAAATCGCTTTTCCATAAATTGAACCTCTTTTCCCGGCAGATTTGTTTTCTCTACATATTTTCTCTTTATATATTTTTTCCTTCTCCTTACCAATCCTCCTGCTTCACATCACAAACCGGCTGGTTATAATTTTCAGCTCGCAAATCAGTGATGGCAGGATTATCGCCGCATACCGGGCAGCTAATCCTGCGCTTTACTTTAGCGGTCATAAACTCCAGTCCCAACGCATCTACCATTAACAATCGACCGATTAACGGCTCACCTACCTCCAGAATAAGCTTAATTGCCTCTGTTGCCTGAATCAAACCAATCAAACCGGGCAGCACCCCAAGAACGCCTGCTTCCTGGCAGCTTAGCGACATTCCTGCCGGCGGCGGTTCATGAAAGATGCAGCGATAACACGGTCCTGCAGGCGCTTTAAACACGGCGGCTTGGCCATCAAAACGCAAGATACTGCCATAGACATAAGGTTTCTCATAAATAACCGCCGCATCGCTCAGCAAATAACGGGTGGCAAAATTGTCACAACAATCCACTACTAAATCGTATTCCGGCAAAATACGCGGCACATTATCCGCAGAAGCATTCTCCGGATAGACAGACACATTCACATCAGGATTGAGCTGAAAGATACTTTCTTTTGCCGACTCCACTTTCAACTTGCCTATATCCGGCGTAGCGTGAATCACCTGCCGCTGTAAATTGCTCAAATCCACGGTATCCGCGTCCATCATGCCAAGCGTCCCCACACCTGCTGCTGCCAGATAAAGTGCGCAAGCAGAGCCCAAACCGCCGGCGCCAACCAGCAGCACCTTAGCATTCAACAGTTTCTCCTGTCCCTTGCCACCCACTTCAGGCAAAAGAATATGCCTTGAATAGCGTATTACCTGACTGTCAGTCAGCATCAGCTCCGCCCCTCCTTTTCTCAGCTATCTTTTCCTGAAGAGCCTTCTTTCTCCACCAACAATCGATATGTCCCATTCGACTGTTTTTCTAAAGCAACAACCCTATGTCCTTCGGCGCGCAGACTCCGCGGCACATTTTTTACCGCCTCGCCGCCGCTTAGAAGAATTTCCAGAATCTCCCCCGCCGCTAAAGTCTCCAAGGCAAGTTTTGTCTTAACAAAGGTTATGGGGCAGCTATCACTAATAATATCAAGCGTCTTGCTTGGTTGCACGCTCCATCACCTCACGGAATTTTTCCCAACCGATCCGCTCAATTACTTTGCCGAAACGCTCCTTACTCTTGCCATACTCCCGAAAAAAACCCAGGCTTGCTTCAATGGCAAGAGGAATTTTAGCCGGCGGCAAAAAAGCGATTACTACCTCTCCCAGTTTTGGGTCACGGCCGATACGACCGCCGGCCCAAACTCTCACGCCTGCTTCTCCCTGGCGCCAGGCTCCGCTGGGACAGGCAGTCACACATTCTCCGCAGTTGACACACTTTTCACGATTCAGCAAAGGATAACCGTCCTGCAGCAAAATGGCAGCCGCAGGACAAATATCGGCACACAATCCGCAACTGATACAATCATTTTCCCGGAATTCCGGCCTGATTACACCTCCGAAACCTAAGTCATTTTCCTGAGGCTTAGCGCAGCTTCTGCTACAGCCGGCTACAGAAATTTTAAACTTGCCCGGTACCTGTGCAGCAAAAAACTGTTCGTCAATCTGCTGCGAGAGCTCTTTAGCATCAACATGGCCGTGGGGGCACATATAAGAACCCTGACAGGCCATCACGCCGCGCACTGTGCCGCCGCAAACGCCAAGTCCTATGCCGCCGGCAAGCAATTCTCCCCTGACTGCGTCAATCTGTTCAAAATGAATAAACGGAATCTCTATCCCCTGGCGCGTGGTCAGATGGATATAACCTTTGCCGTATCGTTCAGCAACCTGCCTAACGATCTCCAGTTGCCGCAAAGTCAAATTCCCGCCGGCCACCCTTAAGCGCACGGCAAAATAGTCCTTCTGCAGCTGCTTTAGAAAACCGCCCTTCTTCAGTTCGGCAATATTCATTTCGCTTCTTCCTCCCTCATTCCACAATTCCTAATAATTACATAGGATTGCTATGCATTTACTATATTATAAAAGTGCTTTCCACCACTGTCAATCTTTCAAAAAAGCTCGCTTAATTTTTCGATTAACCTGGAAAAATGGGAAATATTTACCATGGCGAATTCTGTCGCTCCATGATAAAATAGGAGAGGAAAGATAGGAGAGGAAAGGCAACATTTCTTCATTTGGCTGGACATGCCCCACGAAACGGGGACACCTTCAAGCATGAAGATCTCCATTACCCCTCCCTCACCCTAACCCTCTCCCAGAGGGAGAGGAATTTTTCAGGCACAAATAATGTCGCAGAGGATGGTGCTCAGTGAAAAAACTTTTCTCCGTTTCATTGATATTGCTTCTTCTCCTTACTTTTTTGCCTGGGACAAGCCGTCCGGTAAGCGCTGTCACACTTCGCACCGCCACCGTTAACGTTGCCGTCCTAAACGTACGCAGCGGCCCCGGCACCACTCACCAACGGATTGCCACTATCAACCGCGGCGCCGTTTTGCCTGTACTCTCCGAACAGTCCGGTTGGGCTCAGGTTTCCCTCCGGACAGGACAGACGGGCTGGATTACGACTGAATTTGTTACCTTACGCAACCAACAACCAAGCTCGTGGGCACGCGTTAACGTAGCTTCACTAAACGTCCGTTCAGGTCCCGACACCACCTTTAACCGCATTGCCGGCATTACACTGGGAACTGTGCACCCCGTCATACATAGCCAAGGCAACTGGCATCAAATAAGATTGCCCTCCGGGCAAACAGGTTGGGTTTTCTCCGCCCATGTTACTGTCAGCGCTGCAAATCCGACCAGCATTGCACCTTCGCCTGCCGTGCCGCCCAGCCCCACACCTGCTCCTTCTCCCTCTCCTACTCTAAACCAACGAAACGGCACAGTAAATCACTTTGCCCTCCCGCTCCGCAGCGGACCTGACACTACATTTAACGCCATTACCACTCTGCCCCCGCAGACACAAGTTACAATTTTGCAAACCCAAGGCAGATGGCATCAAATTCGTCTGACAACCGGCCAAGTCGGTTGGGTTTTTGCACAATATATTGCAATCAACACTGCCGCTCCCACTCCCTTACCCACCCCCAACCCTGGACCTTCGCCCCAGCCCAGCCCTGCACCGCAACCGGCACCGGCACCGGCACCTCTCCCTGCTCCTATTGCTAATTCCCAAAACGGCACGGTAACCATGGCTGCGCTCCCGCTTCGCAGCGGCCCAAATGTTACTTTTAACGCCATTACCACTCTCGGCCTAAATAGCCGGTTGACTATCTTGCGAACTCAAGGCAACTGGCATGAGGTTCGTATCCCGGACGGTCAAGTCGGTTGGGTGTTTGCTCAATACATCTCAACCAATCAAACCGAAACGACCCCCTCGCCGATTTCCAACCAACCTGAGGCAGGACAGCCGGAAGGCGGTCAACCGGCAACGCAACGCTTAGCCAGAGTCACTGCCAGCGCGCTGAACTTACGCAGCAGCCCTTCCACTGATGCTGAACGCATCATGCTCCTGCCGCTTGGCACATTGGCGGAAGTCGTGGCAGAAAGCGGTGAATGGCTGCAGATCCGTCTTTCTTCCGGGCAAATCGGCTGGGTATTTGCTGAATTTGTACTTGTATTCAACCGCCCGATCTCACCTCCTGCCGCCGGTGTCGCTCAATCGCTTGCCGGACAAGTTATCGTTATCGACCCCGGCCACGGAGGCAGCCCCGGTGCTGTCGGACCAACCGGGCTAATGGAAAAAGAGGTGGTTCTGGACGTCTCTCTCCGTGTCGCCGACAGGCTGCGCCAAGCCGGTGCCACCGTAATCCTAACACGCGATGATGACAGCATTGTTTCTCTCCCCCAGCGCGTTAACATTGCCGCAGCCGCAAATGCACACATCTTTGTCAGTGTCCACACCAATGCTCACACAAACACTGCCGTCGGCGGAACAGAAACATACTTTTTCCAAAACAGCGCTACCGCCCCCGCATCGCGACTCCTGGCAGAATATCTCCAAAGAGAACTGGTGCAAGCATTGGGTCTGCGCGATATCGGCGTCAAGCACGGTAACTTTCACGTGATTCGTGAAACCACCATGCCCTCTGTCCTGCTGGAACTGGCCTTCATCTCAAACGCGCAGGAAGAAGCGCTGATGCGCACAGACGACTTCCGCCAAAACTCAGCCGACGCCATTTTCCGCGGCATAGAAGCATATTTCAACATTAACGTGCTCACTCTCCGCTAGGCTAAACTTATCGGCAAATCTTAACTTTAGAAAAGACGCTCCGCGTTTTCAAAAAATGCGAAGCGTCTTTTTATTGGGAAATTATATCTAAACACGGAGCGTCCTTTTTGGGCACAACTCCCCTCTCCCTCTGGGAGAGGGTAAGGGTGAGGGCAGGGTGAGGGACCAAATAAGGCATCTTTTTTATGCCAGGAAATTATATGGTTTCCCATTGCTTTCCTTTTGCTCTAGCCTTTTAATCGGTGGACATGATAGACATCTTTGACACGGTTAATGCGGTTGATAATATTATCTAAGTGAGCAGTATCGGCAACCATCACAGTCATACTGATTAAAGACAACCTGTCTTTTGTGCTTCGCCCGTTTAAAGCGGTAATATTTACTTTACATTCAGCCACAGCGTTGACCACATCCATCAGAATTTGCGGCCGATCCATAGCGCTTACTTCGATTTCTACCGGATAAGCGCCTTCAGCCCTTTCTTCCCATGAAGCGTCAAGCAGCTGCTGTTTCTCCGTGCGCTCCTGCACATTGGGGCAGTCTTTGCGGTGTATAGAAACGCCGCGCCCCCTGGTCACCACGCCCACAATCTGATCACCGGGAACGGGGGTGCAACACTTGGCGAAGCGCAAAAGCAAGTTGTCTACCCCGTCAATCCGCACGCCTTTGCCGGCTTTGCCGGGTTTTTGCGGTTTAAACTCCTTTAGAGGTTCCGGTTCTGTCGCGCCAAACTTTTTGCGGTATTCCTCTTTCAAACGGCTTACAGCCTGCGCCGGCGTTATCCCACCCAAGCCGATCGCAACATAGATTTCTTCTTCGCCGTGCACATTAAACTTTTTTCCCATCTCTTGCAAAAAAGGGCTTTTTAAATACTGGCTGGGCTCCAGCTCATGCCTGCGCAATTCTTTTTCCAGCAGTTCTTTGCCTTTGCCCAAGTTCTCATCACGACGCTCCTTTTTAAACCAAGCGCGGATTTTTGCTCTGGCACCGGAGCTTGTGACCATGTTTAACCAGTCGCGGCTGGGGTGCCCCTGTTTGGCAGTCATCACTTCCACAATATCGCCGGTTTTCAGCTCATAATCCAGCGGCACTAAACGGCCGTTCACCCTGGCGCCAATACAGCGATGCCCGATATCGGTATGAATCTTATAGGCAAAATCGAGAGGAATGGAACCGGCAGGCAGGTCAATTACATCGCCTTTTGGCGTAAAAACAAATACTTCATCAGTAAAAAGGTCAATTTTTACACTTTCCATAAATTCATGAGCATCTTTTGAGTCTTGTTGCAGTTCCACAATTTGCCGCAGCCAAGAGAGCTTATCTTCAAACTCGGAATCATGCCGGCCATCTTTTTTTTCTTTATAGCGCCAATGCGCCGCAATCCCGTATTCAGCCGTTCTGTGCATCTCCATCGTACGGATCTGCACTTCCAGCAGCTCGTTTTTTCCCACCATAACCAAAGTATGAAGCGACTGATACATATTCGCTTTTGGCATGGCAATATAATCTTTGAACTTGCCGGGGATAGGCTTCCACAAAGTATGGACAATTCCCAAGGCACCGTAGCAATCTTTTAATGACTCCACAATAATACGAATAGCCGTCAAATCATAAATCTCGTGAAATTCTTTGCCCTGTTCTTTCATTTTCTGGGAAATACTGTAGAGATGTTTAGGTCTGCCGGAAACATGGGCTTCAATTCCCACTTCATCCAGTTTCGGCTGAAGCGTGGCAATCGTTTGTCCGATAAAAGCCTCCCGCTCCTGCCGCTTCTTTGCCAACCGATCCACCAAGGCATAATAGCGATCGCGCTCCAAAAAGCGAAAAGCCAAATCTTCCAGTTCCCACTTTATTTTATAAATTCCGAGGCGATGTGCCAGCGGTGCGTAAATCTCCAAGGTTTCCCTGGAAATTGCTTGCTGTTTGATTGACGTCAAGTATTTTAGGGTACGCATATTATGAGTGCGGTCGGCCAATTTGATTAAGAGCACACGAATATCTTTCGCCATGGCAATAAACATCTTGCGCAGATTTTCTGCCTGGTGCTCTTCTTTAGACCTATACTCCAATTTGGAAAGTTTGGTAACGCCGTCCACAAGCATGGCAACCTCTTTGCCAAACTCTTTACTTATTTGCTCCAGCGGCGCCTCGGTATCTTCAACGACATCGTGCAAAAGTCCGGAAACAATCGTATCCAAATCCAATTCCAACTCAGCCAAAATAGTGGCTACGCCAAGCGGATGAGTAATATACAATTCGCCGGAAAAACGCTTTTGCCCCTGATGCGCCGAGACCGCAAAATGGTAAGCCTTCTCTAAGGGACTCCAGTCAGGCTCCACGGGATAATATGACAATATTTGCGTTTTCAGCACTTGCAGGCTCATAAATTCTTTCCCCCCTGGGAGAATTAATCGGGAGAATTAATCGGGAGAATTAATTCACTAAAAACTCCCCTGCTCCGGCAGGCTGATACGCAAAGCTCTCACCCGGAGCGATAATTCAGTCTGACTCTGCCAAGTGTTCGCAGTGAGAACTACTGCTGCATCCACCGTTTCTCCTGTTGAGATCTGTTTGTCGCCGCCGCCAAAACAGATTGCCTTGAAGACCAGGTTCCCCTTTCGTAAACGCAGTTGCAAATGCGCACCCTGCGCGCCGACTCTGCGTGCCATCTCTACAGCCATCCCTCTTAGCAGAAAAAGTGGCTCGGGATTACCCTGACCGAACGGTTCAAGCTCGCTCAATTCCTCCAGCAGTTCCAGAGACAAATCAGCAGCTTCCGCCTCTGCCATAATCAAAGTCTGACCCTCTTCTACTCCCTGACTCTCCACAGCCCGGCAGAAATCCGCCTGAAACTGCGCCAAGTTTGACTTATCGACAGAAAGACCTGCCGCTTCACGATGACCGCCAAAACGAATAAGCTGTTTGGCACAGTTCTGCAGCGCCTCCATGAGATTACAACCGGGAACAGAACGAATTGAGCCGCGACCTTCTTCACCGTCCAGCGCAATTAGCACTGTAGGTTTGCCAAATTCCGCAGCCAACCGTCCCGCCACAATCCCGATTACACCGGGGTGCCAGTCCTGATGCCACAAGACCAGCGCCGAATCATTACAGGCGGCTGCCTGCTCGCGAGCCTCTTCTAAAATATCTTTTTCGACCTGCTGTCGCAGACGGTTTTTTTCATCCAAGTCAAGTGCCAGTTGCTCAGCCTCAGCCGGTGAAGCCAAAAGAGCCTGCAGGGCAGGCAAAGCGTCACCTAATCTTCCCGGCGCATTCAAGCGGGGTGCTATTCTAAAGGCAACCTGCAGCGCTGTCAGCTTCCCTTCTTCACCTCCGCAAAGCCGGAGCAGGGCAGTCAAGCCGGGACGATTGCCCTTCGCCAAGTTCTCCAGACCGGCTTTCACCAGGAGACGGTTTTCCCCTAAAAGAGGCACCACATCAGCAATGGAGCCTACAGCCACCAGGTCAAGAAATTCCGCAGCCTCCGCAAAAGGGACGCCTAAGTGGCTATAGAGCGCCCTCACAAGCGTCCAAGCTACGCCAACGCCGGCAAGATTTTTCTCGGGATAACTGCAATGAAGCTGTTTAGGATTTAGTACCGCATAAGCACTTCGCCTGCCGGGGAGAGGCTCATGATGATCAGTAACGATTAAATCGATCTCTAATTGCTTTGCCAAGTCCATTTCCGAAAATGAATTAATCCCACAATCCACAGTCAACACCAGCCTGCCCCCGCCTGCAGCAAACTGCTCCAAAATCTGTCCATGCAAACCGTAGCCGTCTCCAAGACGGCTCGGTAGGTAGTATTCCACCGGCACCCCAAACTTGCGCAAAGCCAAGGTCAAAAGTGCCACAGAAGTAACGCCGTCAGCATCATAATCACCATAAATCAACAAGCGTTCCCTCTTGTCAACGGCAGCAGCAAGCCTCTGCACCGCTTCTTTCGTGCCGGCCATAGTATAAGGGTCTGCCAACTCCGTCAAACTGCCCTTCAGAAAAAAACGCGCCTCCTCCACAGTGGAGACGCCCCTTTGTAGCAAACAGGCGGCTGTCAAACGGTGCAGCTTCATCATTTCAGAGAGACGTTTCACCGCACACCAGTCTGTTTCCGACGCCGCCCAGCGCCATGCTTCTACCATCATTATCTTTAATCCTCCGGTTCCCGCCCAACATTTTCTCTTTGACTATGATTCGTCAAAACGTGCAAAATCCCTCTTTTAACACTAACAATCCGGCCTGAAAAAATCTTCTCCCCCAAAAATTCCTCTCCCCAAAAATTCCCCTCTCCTTCTCCCCTCTCCCTCTATTACAGTTCCCCTCTCCCTCTGGGAGAGGGTTAGGGTGAGGGCAAAAAAAAAATAAGCCTAAAGCAGAAGCTTTAGGCCGATTTTACCCTAAGGTGCTTACGCGCATCCCGCTCTCGCCACGCAAGCCAAAGGGGACTTGCGACAAAAACAGAGGAATAGGTGCCAAAAAACACACCCACAAGTAAAGCCAACATAAACGGAAACAAAGTTATACCGCCGAAAATTAAAATCGTGCCTACAACGATGAGAGTAGTTACCGAAGTGTTAATCGTACGTACCAGAGACTGTCTGATACTGTTATCCACCACATCCGCAAGCTGCTCCTTGCGGCGTGTCTTCAAGTTCTCACGAACTCTGTCATAAATTACTATCGTATCGTTAATCGAATAACCGAGCACTGTTAAAACAGCCGCAATAAACGGTCCGTTTACTTCTATCTGAAAAATGGAGAAGAAAGCCAGCATAACCAGCACATCATGAAGCAATGCGGCAATAGCGCTGACGGCAAAACGAAACTCAAAACGAATAGTAATATACGCAATCATTCCCAAACCGGCGAGCAGCAAAGCGATCAATGCCTGACGCTGCAACTCACCGCCCACCACAGGCGCAACATTCTCTACGCGCAGCAAATCAGCGGCAGTTAATCCATACTTCTCCTGAAAGGCAGAAAAAATTTCATCTTGTTTCGCCGGAGTCAACTGCTGCGTCTGAATCAGCAGCTCCTGCTTTTCACCCTCAGCCAACCCTTCAGCGCCTACCTTTTGCAGCGCTGCCGCTTCCAAACCAAAAGGTTGGAGCACACTCCGCGCCTCCTCAAGCGTAAATTCTTGACGGATATTTAGATGGAGCAGGGTACCGCCTGTGAAATCGATCCCAAAATTAAAACCTCTAAAACTCATGGAAATCACGCCGGCAATAATCACTACGGCTGAAAAAATAAAGGCATACTTCCTCAAGGCAACAAAACTCATTTGCTTACCCCCTTAAGCCCGGCGTTTTCAGGTGCTCTAAACAAGTTGGCGCGAACAGCTTGGCGCATCAAAAAACGCGTCAATAAAATGGCGGTAGACATGCTGACGAGAATGCCGATGCTAAGGGTAATAGCAAAACCACGGACTTGTCCGGTCGCAAAACTGAATAAAACAGCCGCCGCGATTAATGTTGTCACGTTGGAATCAAGAATTGAGCGGAATGCTCGTTGAAAACCGGCCTCAATAGAAGTGCGCATAGTGCGCCCCGCTCTTAATTCTTCTTTTATACGTTCAAAAATAATCACATTGGCATCTACCGCCATGCCTACCGATAAAATCAAACCGGCGATACCAAACAATGTCAAAGTGGCATTAATCGCGGTAAGCAAGCCTAAAACGAGCGCCAGATAAACGATTAAACTTACATTGGCGACCATGCCGAAACCGCGGTAATAAACAAGCATGAAAAGCAGCACCAGTAACAAACCGGCTACCCCCGCCTGCACACTGCGGTTCATTGAATCCTGCCCCAACTGCGGACCTACGCCTCTTGTTTCCAGCTCAACCAGTCTTACAGGCAACGCACCGGAACGCAGCATCAACGCCAGATTGGCCGCTTCGTCCATAGTGCCAGCACCGGTGATAATCGCATTACCGTCTGTGATTATACTTTCCACCGTCGGCGCGGAAATAACCTCTTCATCTAAATAAATATAAATTATCTGACCGAGAAACTGCTCTGTAGCGGCGGCAAACTTTGCTCTGCCCTCCGGGTTAAAATCGAGCGATACCGCCGGTCGATTGAACTGATCCATGGTGACGCCGGCGCTTCTCAGTTCGGCGCCTGTCAAAATATTTTCCCCATCGGGACCGACAAAAGACAGCATCGCCGTTCTGCCGATTACTTCTCTGGCGGCGCGCTGATCCTCAATGCCGGGTAAATCAATGCGAATTCTGTCTGCTCCCTCTCGCTGAATAACTGGATTAGCCACGCCGAGAGCATCAATCCGATTGCGGATAATTGTAATTGCACGATCAATTTTATCTCCGCCGGCTGCATCACCCGTTTCTTCCGCCTGGTATAAAATATAAACTCCTCCACGCAAATCCAAGCCCAAGTTGAGATTTTTCACAGCCTGGTCAACGGTAAAAGCGCTTAAAGCCAGTAGCAGAACAACTGCCAGAACCAGTAGCAGAGTACGGTTATTTTTCATCCGGACACCTCCTTCTTTCGGAAGAAATTTTATAAGAGCAAAAAAAAACAACCGGAAAAGAAGCCGCAGGGTAGTTCCACAGTAATTATAAACGCTCAGCAAAACATTGTCAATTTGTGTTTTTTGCCACAAGCGCGGAGGAAACTACAGCTTTTACGCCTCAATCTGTCAGCCGCAATAAACCTCCGGCCGGGTCGCCGGAGAGATAACAGCCCAAAACCTGCCGCACAGCCTCAGGCTCCAGGTCATGAAAAGCTCTTGCCTTGCCTATCGCTTCAGGCAAAATAAAAACAGTTCTCCCCGCCTCACGCTTTTTGTCATGTTTTAATGCCGACAAAACATCTGCCGCAAGCAGTGCCTCAGGCGGAGGGACAAGCCCTACCCGTCCGAACAGTTCAAGCAGCACGACAGCCTCCTCCCGCCGCAGAATCCCTTTGCCCAGCGCCAATTTTACCGCCATCGCCATGCCGGCAAGCACAGCCTCTCCGTGCAGATAATAACTATACGAGGTTGCAGCCTCAAGCGCATGACCCAAGGTATGGCCGAAATTCAAAATAGCACGCAAATCGGACTCCCGCTCATCAGCCGCCACCACAGCCGCTTTCAACGCGCAGCAATCTCCCACCACAGCGGTAAGCAGTCCCGGTTCTTTCGCCAAAAAATCCTGCCAGCGCGCAGCCAGCAGTTTTAAAAGAGCTTCACTCAAAATAACTCCGTATTTAATTACTTCCGCCGCCCCAGCCAAATATTCCCGCTGCGACAAGCTCGACAGCGTGTCAAGCTCCACCCAGACCAGCTTCGGCTGATAAAACGCCCCAATCAGATTTTTCCCCAAACGATGATTTACTGCCGTCTTTCCGCCAACACTGCTATCCACCTGGGCTAGAAGCGTGGTGGGCACCTGCGCAAAAGTCACGCCGCGCAGGTAAGTAGCCGCTACAAAGCCTGCCAAATCCCCCACCACGCCACCGCCCAGCGCCACAATCAAATCCCTGCGCTCTAAACCTGCCTCAATAGCAGCGCTGTAGAGCTGCTCCGCCCGGGCCAAAGTCTTACTGCCCTCTCCCGCCGGCACCACCGCCAAGTTAACCGCAAAGCCCGCCTGCTGCAAGCCGTCAATCATCCGTCCGCCATAAAGAGGAAATACTGTTTCGTCACTGACGAGCAACAACTTGCCCGGCTTTACCCGCAGAGCCCAGTGACGGGGAATTTCATGCCAGATGTTCTGACCGATATAAATCGGATAGCTCCGCTCACCAAGAGCAACTTCCACTATTCTCATCCAGACCAGCCTCCTAGCGTCCGGCCAATAGTTTAAGATAATTTGTTAAATTTGCCTGCATTTCCTCCAAAGAGTCGCCACCGAACTTTTCCCGCAGCGCAAGCGCGATCTCCCAGGCAACCACCGCTTCCCCCACTACCGCCGCCGCAGGCACGGCACAAACATCAGAGCGCTCCACCGCCGCCTCAAAAGGCAAATGATCGGCCATCTCAACACTCTTTAACGGCTTGTATAAAGTGGGAATCGGTTTCATGGCAGCCCGCAGCACGACAGGCTCGCCGTTAGTCATGCCGCCTTCAATTCCGCCGGCACGATTAGTCAGGCGGAAGTAACCCCGTCCTTCCTGAAAAGCGATTTGATCATGGACAACTGAACCGGGCAACGCCGCTAAAGCAAAGCCGCCGCCCACCTCCACCCCTTTTATCGCCTGAATACTCATCAACGCGGCAGCCAACCTGCCGTCAAGCTTCTTTTCCCAATGAGTATAACTTCCCAAGCCGGGCGGCAAGCCTAATACTGCCACTTCAAAAATCCCGCCCAACGAATCACCCGCCGCCTTAGCTTCGTCAATCGCCGCCATCATAGCGACTTCCGCCTCTTTATCACCGCAGCGCAGTGCTGACGCTTCAATCTCTCCGTACCTCGACACCAATTCTTGCGCAGGCAGCGCCTTAGCCGCAATCTCACCAACGGCTGCCACCTGCGAATATACCTGAATACCGAACACGGCCAAGAGCGCCTTTGCGACCGCCCCCACCGCCACCCGCGTTGCCGTCTCCCTTGCGCTTGCCCGCTCCAACACATCACGCACATCTGCCAAATTAAACTTTAGCGCGCCGGTTAAATCGGCATGACCCGGCCGCGGCCGAGTCACCGCCTCCAAATCAGACGGACAAGTCCCTACCGGATCCATCTTTCCCCGCCAATTATCAAAATCACGATTAACAATCCGCAGCGCCAAAGGACTGCCCAGCGTCCTTCCGAAACGCAAACCTGAAAACACTTCAACACAATCTTTCTCGATCTTCATCCTGCCGCCCCGGCCATAGCCTTGCTGCCGCCGCGCCAAATCGCCGTTTACTTTTTCCGTATCTAAAAATAAATTGGCGGGCAACCCCTCGATTATCGCGCATAGCGCAGGACCGTGCGACTCTCCTGCCGTCAGGTAACGCATCCTCGCTCCCCTTCCTCCGCTTTTTTAAACCGGCGCCGGCGCTGCCACATGATAATCAAGCCAGCATGAAGCAAAAGCAGACTGATTAACTGACCGGCCTTAAAGCGCCACCAAAGCAGCGGTTCAGCAACCACGCCTTCGATCCAATAGCGCCCTCCAAAATACCAAATAAAATACCGCATAAAGATTGCCCCCGGAACTTTCTCCCTTTTACCGGCACGAAGCAGAAAGAAAAACAACGCAAAGTTTAAGAAAAAATGATATAAAAACAAAGGATGCCGCGGCACCCCCTCGAAAAAAACGGCCCAAGGCAGCAAAGTCTCAATGCCATATCCTGCCCGACCAAAAAACCCACTCAAGCTCCAGACGGCTTGAACTAAGGCAAGCCCCGGAGCGCAAAGATCAGCCAGCCGCCAAAAATCAGTGCGCAAACCACCGTCAACAAGCACGGCTTGCTTGATTAGCCGCAAAGTGACAAATGAGCCCAATGACAGCCCCAACCCTAACAACGCCCACTGCAAGTAAAAAGATCCCGCCGCTTCGCGAAACGCCTCCGGATCAATCATCCACTTTTCCTCCCCGGCGGAGCAATCAGCGCCAGTTGCGCTAAACTGCTCCGGCGAAATAACTCTTCAGGCTTGAACGCCGGCTTCCAACGCCAACAGCTTCTCTTTCCAGAACAGTCCACCGCTAAACCCACCTAACCCACCGTCACTCCGCAACACTCGATGGCATGGAATAACTAAAGGAGTCCTGTTTTTAGCCATAGCTTGACCGACCGACCGCGCAGCCTTTGGGATTCCCGCCTCTGCCGCCAGCCAGCCATAACTGCGCCGCTGCCCATAGGCAATCTTTGCGCAAACTGTTAAAACCTCCTTAAAGAAAGGCGAATAAAGGTCTAAATCCAAAGGACAGTCAAAGGAAACCGGCTCACCGTTAAAATAACTGCCTAAATCTGCCGCCAATTTTTGCAGCCAGGCCGGCTCTGTCTGACCAACAGCCGGGCAACCGTCTTTGCTCTGTGCTTGGGGCAACTCCAACGCATACAACCCTGTTATTGTATATGCCAGCGCCACAAATCCGCCCGCCGTCTCTACCGAACAGCAAACAATAGCTTCACCGCTTCGCATCAACATCCTCCTGACAATAAGCTGTTTATAAAATTCCCTCAGACCGCCCGGCTAAATATGAAACATATAGCCTTCGCCGCTGCGTTTCCGTTGTTCTTCCACCACTTCCGCCAAAGTAATATTATCCAAAATGCTGTTAATTTCATCTCGGATACGACACCAGACGGAACGCATAGCACATGCGGCTGAGCCATGACAATCTTCATTGCCGCCAGCCTCCGCCCTGCATTCAGCCGGAGCTACCGGTCCTTCCAACACCCGAATAATATCACCTAGTGTTATTTCTTCCGGCGGCCGCGCCAGACGATAGCCTCCCTGAGCACCGCGCACACTATGAATTAGGCCTGCCTTTTTTAGATTAGCAAAGAGATGCTCAAGATATTTCTCAGAAATATTCTCGCGCTGAGCCACACTTTTCAGCGCAATAGCAGCATCTCCGCTATGCATGGCTAAATCAAACATGGCATGAACCCCATAACGACCTTTGGTTGAAAGCCTCACTCCGCTTCCCCTGCCTTTTCGCTTCTTTGCTTAGCTAAATTTAGTCTGACCGGATTTTATCCTGACCATATTAAAGGACGCATCTGCCGCTGCCCTGCGTTAAAAGTAGCTATCTCTTTGAACCCCAAATTATGCAGGAGGAAAGCTGCACGGTGCAGGCCGCTGCCCACGTCGCGAGGCCTGTGGGCATCAGAACCAAAAGTCACCGGCACGTCCAGCTCACGACATCTTGCCAGAAAGGCTTCTCCCGGGTAAGCCTCGCCTACCGGTGCACGCCAGCCTGCGGTATTTAACTCGACACAAACATCAGCCCGTTTTATTGCCCGGCAGGTATCCTCAAGCAGATGCTCCCATCTTCGCCGTGGGAAAAATGAAAACTTTTTGACCACATCCAAGTGACCGATAATTTGGAATAAACGGCTTGCCGCCATCTGTTGTATAAGCGTAAAATAACGCTCATAGAGAAAATCAATATCTTCTTGCTGATAACGCTGAGCTTGTCCGGGATGGGTGAAATCCCAGCCGTCAAGAAAGTGAACTGAGCCGATTACATAATCAAACCGGTAACCTGCCAGCAGTTCGGCAGTCTCCTTTTCCCGACCGGGCAGATATTCCACCTCTATGCCGAGGCGCACAGGGATAGACGTTTGCCGGCGCAGCAGTTCCACGTCCCGAATATACTCCGGCAATTCTGACGCTTGCATAGACAAGCGTTCTTCTTCCGTTATGCCAAACATTTCCAAAGGGAAATGGTCTGCAAAGCCGATTTCCGCCAACCCCTTTTTTTCTGCTTCAGCCAAATATTCCGCCATGGTGCCGCTCGCATGACAACAACGAACGGTATGCAAATGATAATCGACAAACATTATGCCTGCCCCGCAGCCAGAGGACGGTGGCGACCAGCCAATTCCCGCAAGACTTCCGCCAGCGATACATTTTTTTCTGCCAGCAATACCAGCAGATGGAAAAGCAAATCGCTGCTTTCATAAATCAGTTCGGAACGCTCTTGATTTTTAGCGGCAATAATCACTTCGCCGGCTTCCTCACCGATTTTTTTTAAAATCCGGTCCAACCCTTGCTCAAACAGCTTTGCCGTATATGAACCTAGCGGCTTGGTCTGTTTGCGCAACGCGATAATTTGTTCCAATTCCGCCAAAAAATTAGCCGTACCGACAGACTCGTCACCAAAAAGCGTTCTATAAAAGCAACTTGCTGCTCCCGTATGACAGGCATTACCGATTTGCTCAACCCACAAAAGCAGCGCGTCGCCGTCACAATCATAGGCAATCCGTTTTACCTGCTGGAAATGACCGGATGTGGCACCCTTGTGCCAGAGTTCCCGGCGGCTGCGGCTGTAAAACCAAGTTTGGCCTGTAGAAATAGTTCTTTGCAGTGCCTCCTCATTCATATAAGCGAGCATCAACACCCGCTCCGTCAATGCATCCTGAATCACCACCGGAAGCAAACCATTTTCAGCAAACTGCAGATTCGTCATAGCGTACTGCTACCCCCCGTTTACGCAGATACTGCTTTACTTCAGCCACACTAAACTCCTGATAATGGAAAACGGAAGCAGCCAGCGCAGCATCAGCTTTTCCTGCCGTTAGCGCCTCATAAAAATGCTCCATCGTACCCGCTCCGCCGGAGGCAATCAACGGCAGATTGACCTGCTTTGCCACCGCGGCTGTCAGTCTTAAATCATATCCATCCTTCTCGCCGTCACAATCCATACTTGTCAAAAGGATTTCACCGGCTCCAAGCCGCTCTCCCTCCGCTATCCAAGCAAGAACATCTTTGCCTGTTGCTTTCCGTCCGCCGTGAGTATAGACTTCCCAAGTGCCAAGCGTTGCGTTCCATTTTGCGTCTACAGCCAAGACGACACACTGAGAACCGAAACGGTCGGCAGCGTCGGAAATCAACTGCGGATTTTCCACGGCAGCCGTATTTAACGACACTTTGTCTGCCCCGGCACTCAGCAAGCGGCGCACATCTTCTAGCTGGCTGATGCCTCCGCCCACTATAAAAGGGATAAACACCTGCTCCGCCGTACGGCGCACAACATCGAGCATCGTTCCCCGCCCCTCATGGGAAGCGGAAATATCCAAAAATACCAGCTCATCAGCACCCGCCAAATCATAAAAGCGGGCTAAAGCCACCGGGTCGCCGGCGTCGCGGAGTTGGACAAACTGCGTGCCTTTTACCACACGCCCGTCCTTCACATCCAAACAAGGCACAATGCGTTTGGCCAGCATTTAAGCGCACCCCGCAATAGTCAGCGCGGCACGCAAATCAACCCGCCCCGTATAAAGTGCTTGACCCAAAATTACGCCGCTGACACCAAGCGACTCCAGCAGGCACAGTTTTTCAAGATCATTTAACGAAGAAACACCGCCGGATGCTATTACCTGCTGGTTCACCGCCCTTGCCATTTCCTCGAGCGCCGCCAGATTCGGCCCCTGCAAAGTTCCATCCCTGTTAATATCAGTATAAATAATTTCCCTGACACCTAAGTTCTCCATTTTGCGCGCTAAATCAATCGCGCTCAACTCCGCCTCCTCCACCCAACCGCGGATAGCGACCTTCCCTGCCCGGGCATCAATTCCCACTAACACCTGACCGGGGAAACGGCTGCACAACGCCTCCACCAGTTGGGGAGAAGTCACAGCCACTGTACCCAAAATCACACGGGACACGCCTCGCTCCAATAGCTCTGACGCTCTGGCCTCGTCCCGAATACCGCCGCCTACCTGCACCGGCACTTTTACCGCCCGGGCAATCCGCTCGATCACAGCGCTATTTTGCATCCCACCCTGAAACGCGCCGTCCAAGTCAACCAGATGAATTCTAGCTGCCCCTTCCGCCTCCCAGCGCAGCGCCATTTCCAGCGGATCCTCATGATAGACTGTTTCCTTTGACAAATCGCCATGGACCAGACGCACGCACCGCCCACCCCGAATATCTACGGCGGGAATGATTAGCATTCCACCAACCTCCCGAAATTTCTTAAAATCTGTATTCCAAGCCGGCTGCTTTTCTCCGGATGAAACTGAATTCCGAACAGATTATCTTTTTGAACCACGGCGGGAAACTCTCCGCCGTAGTCAGCGCTTGCTAAAACTACGTCAGGATCTGTGCAGGAAGCATAAAAAGAGTGCACAAAATAGAAATAATCGCCCTGCCTAATCCCATCCAGCAACGGATGCTCCCGCCGGATAGCAAGCTGATTCCAGCCGATTTGCGGTACTTTCAACGCACCGGAAAAAGGCACCACTGCGCCTTCAATCAGTCCCAAGCCGGCATGCTCCCCCTTTTCCTCGCTCTTTTCAAATAAGAGCTGCAAGCCAAGACAGATGCCAAGCAGCGGCACACCGGCCGCCACCCTTCGCAAAAGCGACTGCTTTAAGCCGCTTCCCTGCAGGTTTTTCATTGCTTGACCGAAAGCACCTACGCCCGGCAAAACAAGACCGTCAGCCGCCGCCAGTTCATGCGGTTCATCAGAAATAACCGTGGGAAAACCGGCTGCGGCAAAACCGTTTTGCACGCTGCGCAGATTGCCTCCGCCGTAATCAATAATCACAATCATCTCCGACTTCCGTCCACCCTTCTTTATTCCCCGCTTAAAGCAAAAATCCTGCTAATCCGCTAGGTTTTTTCTTTTATAATATACCTTTGGTGGAAGGAATTCCGCTTAGCCGCGGCTCAAACGTGGCAGCTTCATCCAATGCCCGCCCCAATCCCTTAAACACTGCTTCAATCAAATGGTGCGTATTACTCCCCGCCAGTTGTTGCACATGCAGCGTACATTGCGCCCGGTTGACAAAAGCCCGCAAAAATTCTTCCACCAGTTCCGTCTCAAAATTTCCCAGGCGCGTTGCCGCCAAATTCAGTTTGCACGCTAAATACGGCCGTCCTGAAAGGTCCACAGCCACCTGTACCAATACCTCATCCATCGGCAGAAGAACGGAACCGTACCTCCGAATCCCCGCTTTATCTCCCAAAGCTTCGGCAAAAGCATCTCCCAGCACCAACCCCACATCTTCCACCAAATGATGAGCGTCAACCGGCAGGTCACCTTCCGCCTCAAGCCGCAAATCAAAAAAACCGTGCTGCGCAAAAAGCGTCAGCATATGTTCAAAGAAAGCTACCCCGGTGGACAGCGAAACTTTGCCTGTACCGTCCAGCCCAAACTGCAACGACACGGCAGTCTCCCCCGTCTTACGCGTTTTTCTTGCCTCCCGTTTCTTCAAGACGCTCCCTCCTCATCCTTACCGCCTGCCCGTGAGCCTGAAGACCCTCCACCCGGGCAAGTTTTTCAATTTCCTTTGAAGCTTGCAGCAAAGCTTGCGGCGGATAATAAACGACACTCATCTTCTTGCTAAAATCAGCCACCGATAACACCGAAGCAAAACGCGCCGCTCCCGCAGTCGGCAAAACATGATTTGCGCCCGCCCAGTAATCGCCCACCGGCTCCGGCGTATACGCTCCGAGAAAAACCGCTCCCGCATTTTTCACCTTACCCAGAGCAGCCCACGGATCGGCAATTTGCAGCTCCAAATGTTCCGGCGCCAACAGATTTACTAAATCAAAAGCTTCGTCAAGACAATCAACCAGCACTAATGCGCCTTGCTTCATCAGCGCCTGCTCTGCGACAGCACAGCGCTCAAGCATTGCACACTGCCGAGCCAGCTCGCGCTGCACCTCAGTCGCTAAGCGCCGGGAAGTGGTAATCAGATAAGCAGCTGCCAGCAAATCATGTTCAGCCTGTGACAATAAATCTGCCGCCACAAAATCTGCGCGAGCCGTTTCATCCGCCACTACAAGCACTTCGCTCGGACCAGCCAGCATATCAATCCCAACGTCACCATAAACTTCCTTTTTAGCGAGCGTCACGTAAATATTGCCGGGCCCAACAATTTTATCTACCCGCGGAATGCTTTCCGTCCCGTAAGCGAGTGCAGCCACAGCCTGCGCACCGCCGCATTTAAAGACAGCATCCGCTCCGGCAATTCTTGCCGCCGCCAAAATATAAGGATTAATTTCGCCGTCAGCCTTAGGCGGTGTTACGACGACTACTTCACCCACTCCGGCTACACGGGCAGGAATCACAGTCATCAGCACCGACGAAGGATATGCGGCGCCGCCTCCCGGCACATAAGCACCCGCCTTGTCGACCGCCGTCAGCCGCTGCCCAAGCGCCACCCCATCCGGCAGCACCTCAAGCCATGAATTTTGCAGCTGTCGCCGATGATACGCCCGAATGTTTTCCGCCGCCCGCAGCAAAGCCTCCCGCACCGCCGGCTCCACCGCCGCCTCCGCCGCCGCAAACTCATCCTCACAGACACGCAGCGTCTCCAGTGCGACCCCGTCAAACTGCCGTGTATACTCCAGCACCGCCCTGTCGCCATTTTGACGCACAGATGCCAAAACAGAGCGCACCACCGCCAGTTCCGCATGAAAATCCGCAAAACCTCGGCGCGCGAAATTTTCCCGGAATGACTCTGCGTTAAACTCCCTTAGCACGGCGCCGCCACCCCCTCAGCCGAGACAGCCTCCAAGCGTTGCAGCAAATCGGTCACCCGCGTTCCTTTTACCTGGTAACTGCCGGGATTTGCCACCAAACGTGAGGTAATCTCGGCGATAACTTCAACCTCCTCCAAATGATGCTCAATTAACGTCTTGCCGGTAGAAACTAAATCAACAATTGCATCAGCCAGATTAAGCAGCGGCGCCAATTCGATAGAACCGTGCAACTTAATAACTTCAGCCTGCTTCCCCTGCCCTTGAAAATAGCGATCTGCCACCCGGGGATATTTTGTAGCCACATAACCGCCTTTAAACTTGCCGCTGCCGCACTTTTGCGCTACCGATAAGCGGCAGGGTCCGATTTTTAAATCTAGTAATTCATAAAGCTCTTTCTCCTGTTCCATCAGCACATCTTTGCCAACCACCCCTAAATCAGCCACACCATATTCTACATAAGTAGGAATATCCATCGGCTTAGCCAAAATAAAGCGCAGCTTATGCTCCTCCACTGTAAATACCAGTTTCCGCGAAGTCTCCCGCAACTGACCGCAACCAATACCCGCTTTCTCAAAAAGCTCAAGTGCCGGCGGCAACATCCGTCCTTTAGCAAGCGCCACAGTCAGCCAATCTTTATTAACCATTACCAGCCCTCCTCTCAAGGCAACAGGCACTCCTTGCCGCGATTCTAGCCAAGATAAATTGCCTTAGCCGCGCCTAACCTTTCTCCTTCCGCCCGCGCCGCCTCCTGCGAGCGCTCTTGCACATCAACAAGCACCCTTTCGCCTTGTTGGCGCAGGCGGGCTGCTTCGGCAAAAGCTGCCGCCCTCCGCGCCTTGCTGTAGCCTACAAAAAGAAGTTCTCTCTCGGTGGGCATTTCGCTTGTCCGCTGCAACACTTTCAACACATGGTCGACATTGATCGCAAATCCGACTGCCGGCGATTGCGAACCAAAATGTCCAAGCAACTGGTCATAGCGGCCGCCGCCGCAAAGGGCGTAACCCAAGCCACCCGTATACCCCTCAAATACCATGCCTGTGTAATAATCAAGCATACGCACCAAACCCAAATCCAGAGTAAGATGCTCGGTTGCGCCATAATCTGAGAGTACTTCCCATACTTCGGCGAGCAAGCGCAGCGGCTCGTCAGCCGCCCCGCCCGGCACAAGCCTAGCCGCTTCAGTTAAAACCTCTTTGCCGCCCCGCAGCCCTGGAATACGCAGAATAGCCTCCTTAGCGCTCCCGTCAAGAGGAAGGCTCTCAACGAGCTTTTTCAGCGAAACAAAATCTTTGTTGTTAAAGTAAAATTTAATAGTCTCCCGCTCAGTTGCCGCCACTTCATATGCGGCAAGCATCCCTTCCAGAAAACCGGCATGACCCAAGCAAAAAGTAAATTCATTAAGTCCCAAATCTTGCAAAACATCGACCGCAAGCGCAATCACTTCCGCGTCTGCTCCCGCGCAATCCGAACCGATTAACTCCACACCGGCCTGCGTCACCACCCGCTGCTTGCCCTGCTCTCCGTGCGCATAACGGTAAATATCACCGCCATAACACAAACGCAGCGGCATGGGGTTTGCGGTTAAATGAGTGGCGACCACTCGTGCAAGCGGCAAAGTAAAATCAGGACGCAGCACCAACATTCTTCCCCGCTCATCTAAAAAGCGGTAGACTTTATCTGTCAGCTCAGCCTTCATCTCATCCACAAAATTGGCGCCATACTCAAAAGCCGGCGTGGACACTTCTCCATATCCCCATCGGCTAAAACTCGCTTGAATCTTCTTTTCCAACTCCCGCTTCCACGCAGCCATCTCCGGCAAAAGATCGCGTACGCCCTCGGGTGTCAGCAGTCTTCTCAGCTTCTCATTCACTGCGGCACAACCTTCCCTTTAATACATTAAAGCGTTAACGTATTAAATTTTAACATTCGCCCTCCCGCCTGTCAAGCATAAAAATACTTCCCTCTCCCCAACAATTCCCTCTCCCCCACAATTCCCCCCTCCCCCACAATTCCCCTCTCCCTCTGGGAGAGGGCTAGGGTGAGGGCACAATTCCCCTCTCCCCCAAAGATTCCCCTCTCCCTCTGGGAGAGGGCTAGGGTGAGGGCACAATTCCCCTCTCCCCAAAGATTCCCCTCCCTCGGAGGGGTGGTGCGCAGCACCGGGGTGGTTGCCCCCAAAGATTCCCCTCCCCCACAATTCCCCTCTCCCTCTGGGAGAGGGCTAGGGTGAGGGCACAATTCCCTCTCCCCAAAGATTCCCCTCCCTTGGAGGGGTGGTGCGCAGCACCGGGGTGGTCCTTACCCCGTTCAGGTTTTCCGCTCTACAACTCAATTCCCCTCTGCCAAAACGCGCCGATAAAAAGCTTCATACTGCGGCACCATCAATTCGCTCTCAAAGGTCTCCACAGCCCGCCGCCGCGCCGCCTCCCCCATCTGCCGCAACAAACTCTCATCAGACAATAACTGCAGCGCAGAATCGGCCAATGCGTCCACATCGCCCACCGCCGCCAAATAACCTGTCTCCCCATGCACTACCAACTCAGGCAAACCGCCGGTCCTGGTGGCAATCACCGGCACGCAACAAGCCATCGCCTCCAACGCGCCCAAACCAAAACTTTCTTTCTCCGAAGGCAATAAAAAAAGATCCGCCGCAGACAAAAGCGGAATCACATTATCCTGCACACCAAAAAAAAGCACATCCCTCTGCAAGCCAAACTGCTCCACGGCGGCTTGCGCCGCCTGCCGCTGCACCCCGTCTCCCACAAGCAGCAGCTTGGCATCTATTTCGCTGCGCACCTTGGCAAATACCGCAACCACGTCAGGCACCCGCTTAACCGGCCGAAAATTAGAAACATGCACCAGCACCTTACCCGTCGCCGGCACACAGCCTATCAGTTGCCGTGCGCCTGGCAGCCTGAAGACCCGCTTAGTATTGATAAAATTATAAATTACCTCCACCGGCTTTGTCACATTGAAAGTCTGCTGCGTCTCCTCCTGCAAACTGTACGAAACGGCAGTAATTCCGTCGCTCTTTTCGATACTGAAACGAGTAATCCGCTTAAACGACGGGTCGTTGCCTACCAAGGTAATATCTGTGCCATGCAGCGTTGTCACCACCCTAACCCGGCTGCTCTCTCCCAGCACTTCTCTTGCCAAATGGGCGCAAAAGGAATGGGGAATAGCATAATGAGCGTGGACAATATCCAGCTTTTCCCGCTCTGCGAGCTCCGCGATTTTATTAATCAGCGCTAACGTATACGGCGGATATTTAAAGAGCGGATAGCCGAGCATCTCCACCTCGTGGTAATAGACATTCGGCTGAAAACGCTCCAAACGAAACGGCGGTTGATAAGAAATAAAATGGACTGTATGCCCCAGCATCGCCAGCTCTTTCCCTAATTCGGTGGCGACCACGCCGCTGCCGCCATGAGTGGGATAACAAACTATACCGATGTTCATTGCCGCACAACCCCCTTAATCATCTCCATTGCCGGCTTAGGTATTCGCCCCCTCAGTGACATTAAGTCATCCATAATTATTTTTTCCTCCAAGTAGACACCTTCACCGTATAACACCTGAATCAGCGAACCGACAAACTGGTCACGGCTGATAATCATTCTGATAAATGCCGGGTCATTGACAAGAGTCTGCCAATCGGTTTCCTGGCGCATACCGAATTGGCTTTCATGGGCACAAAGCGCAGCCACCTTTTTCTCATAATGTTCGCTGATATCCACGATTGAAGAAGGCTCACCATGCACCGCCAGAAAATATTGAGCCACCACCGCCGGCCGATAAGCCTCACCCTCCGCCGGATATTTCCGCAAACCTGACAGATGAGCCGCTTCCCGCACCAGCTGGCTTGCCCGCAAATGATCCGGATGCCTATCGGCATGATAAGGACCGACCACCACATGAGGACGGTACTTGCGAATTACTTCAATCACCGCCCGCTTACTCTCCTCATTGATCTCAAGCCGCGCATCCGGCAAACCAAGACAGTCCCGCAGCTGCATCCCCATAATCTCCGCCGCCCGCAGCGCCTCCTGCCTGCGAATCTCCGGCGTTCCGTTAGTACCCATCTCTCCAGCAGTCAAATCGACAATTCCGCACTTATACCCTTTGGCCGCATGTTTAATCAGTGTGCCGCCAAAACCTATTTCCACATCGTCCGGATGAGCGCCAAACGCCAAAATATTCAGCTTCATCAGCTCGCACTTCCTTTCAGAAAAAATTGCCGTGCTTTGGCAGTCCTAAAGGTTTGACAGTACTAAAGATAAAACAGGTGATGTCCCGGCTGGCAAGGAAAGTCGGAGACCAACTGTTCCCAAAAAGCCGGACCGTATTTTAAAAGAAAAGGCAAAAAGCAAAAGACCCTTTCCTGAAGTTTACCGTTTGGTCTAAGCGTCTGTTCCAAGGCAAGAAAATGGCGGATCATGATTTCATTCTTCTTTTTGTCTTCTTCCCGCGCTTTATCTTCCAAGTAACTTATTTGATTACTAACAAGAGACAAGTTCTTATCTGCCAAAACGCCAAGCTGCGGATTTAGCTTTACCAGATCACGCTTTAGATGTTCATATTCCAACGCCAGATGTCCGCGCAAATGCGCAAATATCCCCTCAATGTCGAGTTCACTCTTCTTTTTTATTTCCCGGGCAAGCGCTTCGTCCAGCCCCCGCAAAATTTCCTCTTCCGCCACCCGATATTTTTCCAGATAACGAGCCAGCCGCCTCTCCACCAGCGTCACGCCCGGACGCGGCCAAAGCAGCGGCTGCTCAATGCCGAAAACAGGATAGAGCGCCGTCACTTGGGCAAAGTAAGCAAGCTCCCCCGGCCCCGTAATACAGGCAACCGTAGGGAATATCTTATCCTGCACAAGTGGGCGCAGTAAAACATTGGCGCTTAACGACTCCGGCAAATCACAAGCAAACTCATAAAGTTCTGCTTCGCTTCGACGAAACAAACCATCTCTTGTCATAAAATGACCGTCGCGCCAGTACAGTCCGGTGCGCTTTTTCCCAAGCATCATCAGCAAAGTGGCTCCAGCCTCCCGCTCCACCTGTAGCCGGTAGCCTTCCGACCTCAGCGCCGCCTCCCGTAAAGCCAAGGCCGATTCTGCCGCCTCCCTTTGTTCGATTGCCTGGCGGAACACTGCGGAAGCGAGCGGGCGTGCCTCCGCTAATAGCGGCTCAAATAAGACCAGCCCTTCCCGTGCAAAAAGTTTAATCATAATCCGCGCAAACCAATCGACAGGCGTCGCCGCCAAGCTGCGCGCTTCCTCCAACCATGCCATGACTTCCGCGCTAAACTCCGAGACGGGTACAGTAGCCGCCAAAGCGGCTAACACTTCCCTGCCTGCCTCTTCAGTCAGCTTAATTTGCCCTACCGGTTCTCCGCTGTGAGCTAACTCCAACTGAATACGCCGCGGCTTACCCTCCTTATCCTGCACATAGCAATGATTTGCTTCGGAAAAATCATGATCTTCCGCCGCAATCCAGAATACCGGCACGACGGGGCGTCCGAGCTCCCCCTCCAGCTTTGCCGCGAGCTTTACTGCGCAAAGCGCCTTGTAGATTGTATAAAGGGGACCCGTAAGCAGCCCTGCCTGCTGACCGCACAGCACTGCCACCGCTCTTTCGTCGCGCAGTTTCTCAATCTGAGTCAAAACTGCGGCTGAGCAGCCAAGCCGCCGGTTATAAGCAAGCAATAGCTCGGCAAGCTGCTCCCGTTCTCCGCTGAATTTATTACAAACCTCTTCAGCCTTGGCAACAAAAACAGCAGGCTCACTAAAATGCGGCCCTAAAAAGCTGGTTGCCTGAGGCAAATTACATAAAAAATCTTGATAGATGCTTGCTGTACTTTTTTCGGGCAGAAGACTGGTTTTCGACATACATTTCTCCCATCTAAACTTGACGAATGATATAATTTTCTATTCCACTGATATGATTTTCTATTCCACAAAACCATTATATTTCCTTTTTTGCCTGCCCTCCCCTACAACTCCCCTCTCCCTCCGGGAGAGGGCTAGGGTGAGGGATATAAAACAAAGGCAATTCCCAAAACAACAACAAATCTTAAAAACACTAACATAATATCCTACCGCAACAAAAAAATGAGACAGTTTTCCTGTCTCCGCATTTTACTCAGAAAAATCCAAACGGTTTATTCTTCCCTGATACAGCGCCTGCCAAAAACCGGGGAAAGAAACTGCCACGCTTTCGGCAGAATCCATCGTCAAGCGCACTTTTCCAGCCATAGCAGCTACACATAACGCCATGGCAATACGATGGTCGCCGCGACTGTTTGCTGTGGCAGACTGCAACTGTCGTCCGCCGGTCACCACAAAACCGTCAGCCTTAGGCACAATAACTGCCCCCAACTTGCCAAACTCTTCAGCCACCGCCAAAATCCGGTCGGTCTCCTTCACCCGCAGCTCCGCCGCATCGCGCACAAGAGTTTCTCCGTCCGCAAACATCGCCGCCACCGCCAAAATAGGCAATTCGTCAATCAAGCGGGGAATAATCTCACCGCCAATTTCCACCCCGCGCAAATCGGCTGACTGGACGCGGATATCTGCCACCGGCTCACCACCCTCCAACCTATGGTTAAGCAGCTCCAGCGCAGCGCCCATTTCACGCAGCACGTCAAGCACACCGGTACGGGTAGGATTGACGCCCACATTCCGTACAATCAAATCCGACCCGGGCATGATACTTGCTGCCACCAAGAAAAAGGCGGCGGATGAAATATCGCCCGGCACACTGACCGATTGACCCTGCAGCCTAGGCTGCCCCTGCAGGCGCACAAGCTTCCCATCCGCCTCGATTGTCGCTCCGAAGGCAGCCAGCATCCTCTCCGAATGATCTCTGCTTTTTTCCGGTTCCCGCACCGCCGTAATACCTTGTGCATACAACCCGGCCAGCAGCAGCGCCGATTTAACCTGAGCGCTGGCAAGAGGTGAGACGTATTCCAACTCACGCAACCCTCCGCCCTGCACTGAAAGCGGCAGCAATTTCCCTTGGCTGCGCCCCCAGATTGACGCACCCATCCGGCGCAGCGGCTCTGCCACCCGACTCATCGGCCGCTGCCGCAGCGAGCCGTCGCCTGTCAGCACCGTATAGAAAGGCTGCCCTGCCAAAACGCCAAGCAACAACCGAGCCGTTGTTCCGGAGTTGCCGCAGTCTAAAATGTCAGCCGGCTCCCTCAAGCCGTAAAGACCCACGCCCGCCACCCGCACGTTTGACTCCTGCACAGCTATTTCTACCCCCAACTTACGCAGGCAATCAACAGTCGACAAACAATCTTCTCCGGCAAGAAAGCCGGAAATTTGTGTTTCTCCCTCCGCTAAGGCGCCCAAAATCAGCGCCCGATGAGAAATCGACTTATCCCCGGGCACCGTCAGCTCGCCACGCAAGGGACCGCTGCCCTCTATCAGCACTTTCATTCTCGACACTCCTCCGGCTCATTTTGTTTGCTCTTTGCTGTGCGATTTTGCGGTGGCAGCAAGTTGCGAAAGTCACGCGCCCGCTGGAAGTGAGCGAGCAAACCATTCTCATCCCCCGCAGCCACTAATTCCCGCACCGCGCCAAGTTCTCGCAAATAGTCATCCAGCAGCAGCACAAGCTCGTTGCGATTTGTCAGACATATATCCCGCCAAAGCTGCGGACTGCCGAGCGCCACCCTGGTAGTATCGCGAAAACCGCCTGCCGCTAATTTTAGGATCTCTTCCCTGTCTTTGTAGTTTGCGGCAACCACCTCCGCCAACACAGAAGCAGCTAAATGGGGCAAATGAGAAATATTAGCCACTACCCGGTCATGTTGCTCCGCTCCCATTTCGACCGGTATCGCGCCAAGCTGCTCGAGTAAACGGACAAACTGCCGGCTCGCGTCATTGCAAACAGTATGAGTCAGCACATAAACAGCATTTTCAAAAAGCTGCTCGTCAAGCGCCTCCACCCCGTCCTTTTCGGAACCGGCCATGGGATGTCCGCCCAAAAAAGTAACGCTCTCAGGCAAACATGCCCGCGCCTGCTCCAGTACAGCCGCTTTTGTACTGCAAACATCGCTGACAAGCGCGCCTGGTGCTAAAAGCGGTGCTATTTTTGGCAGCAACTCGAGCACCGCCACAACGGGGGCAGCTAAAATCACCAAATCTGCCCCCCGCACACCTTCCGGCAATGAAACGGTTGTGCTGCTGACGGCACCTAAACGCAATGCTTTAGCAAGCACATCGTGGCATTGATCTATGCCTATCACCTCATCAACCAAACCTCTTTCCAGCATGGCGCGTCCCAGCGATCCCCCTAGCATGCCGACACCTACCAAAGCTGCGCGCTGAAAGAGCGCTCCCATTAAAACACCTGCTTTTTCAGCCGCCGCCCCATGGCCACAGCCAGTCTGTCCAAATCGTCCGTTAAAGTGGCAAACTTTTCCACAGTCAATGACTGCGCCCCGTCGCAGAGCGCCTGTTCAGGCTGCGGATGCACTTCAATCATTACCCCGTCGGCTCCGGCAGCAACCGAAGCCCGGCTCATCGCCGGCACCCAGCGCCAACTTCCTGTTCCGTGGCTGGGGTCGACAATCACAGGCAAATGCGTCAGCTTTTTCATCACCGGCACCGCACTCAAATCCAGCGTATTGCGAGTGTAAGTCTCAAAAGTGCGGATGCCCCGCTCGCATAAAATCACCTGGCGGTTTCCGCCGGAAACAATATATTCGGCAGCCATCAGCCATTCTTCCATAGTGGCGCATAAACCCCGTTTCAAAAGAATCGGCTTGTTCAATTTGCCCAATTCGCGCAGCATGTAAAAGTTCTGCATATTACGGGTGCCGACCTGGATAATATCCGCGTATTCCGCCACCATCTCCACAGTATGCTGGTCCATTACCTCGGTAACAATGGGCATGCCTGTTTTTTCGCGTACCCGCGCTAAAATCTGCAGGCCTGCCTCTTCCAAGCCTTGAAACGAGTAGGGAGAAGAGCGCGGCTTATATGCGCCGCCTCGTAAAATTTGCGCTCCGGCAGCCTTGACGCCTTCCGCCGCCTCTAAAAGTTGCTCCTCGCTCTCAACTGCGCAAGGACCTGCCATCAAAACGACCTCGTCTCCGCCGATCTGGCAATCGCCCACTGTAAACAGCGAGTTCTCCGCTTGAAATTCCCGACTCACAAGTTTAAAAGGCTGCGTAATCGGCAGCACCCTCTCCACAAACGGCAAAGCCTCCAGCCCCATCTCCCGCACAACCTTCTCGTCTCCAATGGCGCCGATAATTGTTTTAAACTCCCCGACAGAAAGGTGAACCCCCAAGCCCCTCCGTTGCAGCCGTTCAGTCACCTCTTCAATCTGTTCTGCCGTCACGCCTGTCTGCATCACTATAATCATAATTTCCAAACCTCCAACTCTGTTTTTCTTTTCGTTTACTCCTTGCCCATCATCCTCACACTTAACTCCGGTTTAATTCCCCTCCCCAAAAATTCCCCTCCCTTGGAGGGGTGCCCGACAGGGCGGGGTGGTCGTCTCCATCTCCCCCCTCACCCT
>Ga0208242_100039_pt1 | contig 198678 bp, 182 predicted proteins | sample SubbioAug_CSW13A_FD_184825 | JGI IMG/M metagenome (GOLD analysis project Ga0208242, IMG submission 184825) | Serpentinite rock and fluid subsurface biosphere microbial communities from McLaughlin Reserve, California, USA - CR12Aug_CSW13A (SPAdes) | ecosystem: Environmental > Terrestrial > Deep... | reverse complement strand
CTATGTATGGACGGGATAACCGCTGAATGCATCTAAGCGGGAAACCCACCTCAAAACGAGTTCTCCCTTGAGAGCCGTGGAAGACGACCACGTTGATAGGCCGGGTGTGGAAGTGCGGCAACGCATGGAGCTTACCGGTACTAATAGCTCGATTGGCTTGATCGCTCTCATTTATCGACGCCCATACTCGTGTGGCGCGAATAGAAAGACCTCATTTGCTTCGAAGATGTGTTTCGCCGGCCTGGTGGCCTTCGGCGGAGCGATCAGACCCGATCCCATCCCGAACTCGGCCGTCAAACGCTTCTGCGCCAATGGTACTATGTCTCAAGACCTGGGAGAGTAGGTCGTCGCCAGGCCTGCGAAGCACATCAAATCCTCTTTATCGATTACCTCTTCAGCAGTGCTGCTTTCGCCGCGCTGCTTTTTTGTCTTCGCGCTATCTCTCTTGGCGCGGTTCTTTTGGGCGCATTTCTCTTGGCGCGGGGTGGAGCAGCCCGGTAGCTCGTCAGGCTCATAACCTGAAGGTCGTCAGTTCAAATCTGGCCCCCGCAACCAAACCAATTCCAAAAACCCCGGCTCTTGCAGCCGGGGTTTTTCTTTGTGCGCTGGTGTCCTTTTCGGTAGCCGCGTCGCGGATCCGTCGCCGCAGAACGCCAGAGAATCGGGGAACCAATGTCCGACCCCAGCGGTTAGGCGCAGGGGCCTGCCGGGTACGATTCTCCATGTTCTTTCATAGCCTCTACGACCTCGAGCGCATCGCCGTGATCGGCATCCTCGCTTATATTACGTTGATCGTCATGCTCAGATTTACGGGCAAGCGCACGCTTTCAAAAATGAATGCGTTCGATCTGATCGTCACCGTGGCGCTCGGTTCAACCTTGTCGGCAGCGATCCTCAACAATCAGGTGTCGCTTGTCGAATGCGCGCTCGCTTTGGCGCTGCTGTGCGCGCTGCAGTATGTCGTCACTTTCACTTCAGTCCGCTCGCAGATGTTCGCCAAATTGGTGAAATCGGAGCCAGCGCTGCTTTATTTTGAAGGCAGCTTTCTTCCGGAGGCCTTACGGCGCGAGCGCGTCACCGAAAAGGAAGCGCTCGCGGCGATGCGTAGCCAGGGCGTCGCCGATCTTGATCGCGTGAAAGCGGTCGTGCTCGAAACCGATGGCAGTCTCAGCGTCGTGCAGGACAAGGGCGGCGGGCTCGACACGCTGCGGGATGTGCGCGGACTTGATGTGAGCGGAATCGCCGAACGCAAATAGCATTTCCGTTTTAGCGGTTCTCTCATAGCGTTTCCCTTGCGGCCTGCGCGTCCTAAGCGATAGAGCCAAGGCTTCGATCGCGGGCGCAGTTTCCAAACTGCTGATGAGGACGCGGCGTGGTTTGTCGTGCGTTTTCCGCTGTGTTCCGCGAGATGCTCGCAGTTTGCAAGGAGGCGCCATGGCGGAGTGGCTCGACAATCTCATTCCCATCAAGGCGCCGGAACTGACGCATGAACAGCTCGCGGGCTGGCGGCCGACGCGCGCCGCAGCCGAGGGACTCGGCTGTCGCCTTCTCGCCGACCAGCGCATAGACATAGCCGGCGGCGTCACCCTGTCGGCCGATGTGTATACGCCCCGTGCGCCCGGCCGTTATCCGGCGATCGTCCAGTTCGCCGCCTATACGCGCGAGCTGCACACCGCCGGCGCGCCTACCGGCAGCAATGAGATCGGCGCGCCGCCCGTCTTCACCGGCCGCGGCTATGTCCAGGTGGTGGTGGAGCGGCGGGGCATGGGCCGCTCTGGCGGGACGCAAAATGTCTTCCTTTCTCCCGAAGATGTCGACGACCATGAACAGGCGATCGCCTGGGCCGCCGCCCAGCCCTGGTGCGACGGCCGTGTGACGCTGTTCGGCACGTCCTATTACGGCATGACGCAGCCTCTCGTCGCCGTGCGCCGGCCGCCGGCGCTGAAGGCGTTTTTCTGCAATGAGATCTGCACGGATTATTTCCGGCACCTCGTGCAGTTCGGCGGCGTCTTCAACCTCTATTTCTGTAATCTCTGGATGGGCGGCAACTTCACGCCAGCAATGTATGGTCTGCGCGTGCCGCCGGTCGCCCGGGCGCTCCTCAGCCATGTCTTCAACTCGCCACTCCAGCGTTTGTGGCGACCTTTGCTGATGAAACGAATCGACGCCATCTTCCGCACCTTCATGGCGAAAACGCCGGTCAAGCCGGTGCGCGAATGGTACGCGAACTGGATGCTCGACGGAAAATCGCGAGAGACTTGCCTGCTCCAGTCCGGCCCTTCGGGAGATCTCGGCAAGATCGAAATCCCTTTCGTCGTCGTGCAGAATCTCGGCTATTTCAACCTGCACCAGTTCGGCGCCTATGATCTGTTCCAGAACGCCGCGACGCCTGCGGACCGCAAATGGATGATCCTCGCCCCGCCGCGCTACGAGCTTCCGGTCTATGCTTGGCAATTGGAAGCGCTCGCCTTCTTCGATCACATTTTCTACGGCGTGGACAATGGCTACGCCAGCCAACCGGCCGTCCGCTACTGGCTTGAAGGCGAGGAGCGATACGTCGGCGCCGCCGATTTTCCGGCGCCGGGAACGGCGCAGCGGCGCTTCTATCTCGCCTCGGGCGGCGCGGACGCGGCGCGTCACAAACTGTCGGAGACGCCGGGGGAGGGCGAGAATCGCTGGGCCGCCGTTCCGCTGGGCCTGCCGGTGCTCGGCGGGTTCGATGAAGTAGCGAACCAGACGCTTACGTTTGAAATGACCGCGGCGCGGCCGATGACGCTCGCCGGTCCCGTATCGCTCAATCTCGTCTTCAGCTCCAATGAGATCGATTCCCATCTCGTGGCGCGGCTCGGCCGCGTCGCCAAGGATGGCGCCTACAGCCTTCTCTCACTCGGAGCCATGAGTCCGGCGCGGCGGCGGCGCGACCCGGCGCGCGATACGGCCTGCGAGATCGTGCATGACACATCCGTGCGCGAGCCCTTGGAGCCGGGTAAGCCGGTGACGCTCTCCTTCAGCCTCACGCCTGGACCGACCCGGCTTCAGCCCGGCGACCGGTTGCGACTCGACATCGCGAGCCGCCTCGATCTGCTGCGGAGCGACGTCAACCACGGCTATGTGCATTTCGATATGCCGGGGCCGCCCTATTTCGCGCGCAACACGCTGCATTACGGGCCGGATACTTATCTTACCGTGTCCGAGGCGCCGGCGGCGTGAGAGCGTGTCACAAACGCGAATCTATGAGTTCGGCTTCCTCGACAGCAGCCACAGCGCCGAGATGAAAAATCCCTTCGTAAGCGGCAGCAAGAGCAACACGAGCGCGATCGTCAGCGGCACAACGATCAGCATCTCGACAGCGTAGGCGTAATGGCCGCTGCTCTCTAATATGAAGAGAAGCGGCACGACTGTAATCGTCACGGCGCCGACGGTCAGCCATGCTGGGCCATCATCCGCATCGAGGCCCGCAAAGCTTTCGCGGCAATGCGCGCAAGACTCGCGCGGCTTGAGGTAGCTCGCGAACAGCTTGCCCTCGCCGCAGTTCGGGCATTTTCGCGTCAATCCGCGAAACAAGGATCTGCCTGGCGATGGATCGCTCTTCATTGACCAAACCGAATGACGGCGATCGCCGCGCGCTGCGCGCTGATCGCATTGCAAGTCCGTCTCAAGCGTGGATCTCGCATCTCATTTAAGGGGATAGGTTCTTATCGCGCCGCAGGCAACCGGCCACTGGCGAGCCGGTTCAGGGAGGCAAGGCGGCGCAAGACAAGGGACGCGGTCGGCGCTAGGCTCTTTCCCTTATTTGTGCGGGGCCGGTCATTCTTGAACGACATTACACGCACCGCTGAACGGGAGGAGCGCGGCCGCGATCTTTCATCGCGCGTCTTTCCGCTGCGTGTACGAGGATTGGCCGAGGCCTTGCGCACGGCGCTGGAGCAGGAGCGGGCGCTACGCCGTCCGTTTCTCTGGCTGGTCGTCGCGTCAGGCGGCGGCGTCGTGCTCTATTTCTCGGCCGAGCGTGAACCTTCGCTGGCGCTTTGCCTTTGCGCACTCGCCGCTTTTGCAGTCTTGGCCGCGCTTACGCGCCGCCATGCGCGGGCACATACGCTTTTTTTGACGCTCGCTTTCATCGCCCTCGGCTTTGCGTCGGGCGCCTGGCGGACGGCGCGCGTCGCGGCGCCGATCGTTCCACGCGTTGGCATCGGCGAGCTGACGGGCTTCGTCGAGGAGGTGGATCTACGCCGGGCCGGCGCGCGCTTTATCCTGCGCGTCGCGAGCGCCGAAGGCTTTCCGGATGACATCGTTCCTTCCCGCGTGCGTCTGACGACACGGGGGGAGCCGAATTTTTCAGCCGGCGACTTCATCGCCTTCAAGGCGCGGCTGATGCCGCCGGCGCGGGCGGCGCTCCCCGGCGGCTATGATTTCGCGCGGGACGCATTTTTTGCGCGCATCGGCGCGGTCGGCAACGCGCTTGGGCGAATCGAGACGATGTCGCCGCCCGAACCTGCGCCATTCTCGCTGCGCTTTTTTGCGCACGTCGACCATATGCGCAACGCCTTGGCGATGCGCGTCTATCGAATCATCGAAGGCGATGCGGGCGCGATCGCCGCCGCCATGGTGACCGGCAAGCGCGACCTGCTGTCGGAAGACGCCAAGAATCTCATTCGCCGGGCGGGCATATTTCACATCATCACCATTTCCGGCGTTCAGATGACGCTCGTCGCGGGCATCTTCTTCGTCGGTTTTCGGCGCCTGTTGGCGATGTCGCAGACCCTTGCGCTGAATTATCCGATCAAGAAATGGGCGGCGGCGCTCGCGATGCTCGGCGCCATTCTCTACGACATCGGCACGGGCTCTCGCGTCGGCACCGAGCGCGCGCTCGTGATGACTCTCATCATGCTCGCGGCGGTTCTCTTCGATCGGCCGTCGCTGTCGATGCGCAATTTGGCGCTTGCCGCGCTCTTCATCATCGCTTTCGAGCCGGAGGCGTTGCTCGGCGCAAGCTTTCAGCTCTCCTTCGCGGCGGTGGCGGCCTTGATCGCCGTGTACGAATGGCGCGGCGAATATCTCACGAAGCGCCGCAGCGACGATCGCGCGCCGCGCGGGCGATGGGGAGCGCTTCGCGAATCCGTCGTCGAGCGCCTGCTGCATGGACCCGGGGCGGCGATCTTCGCAACGCTGTGCGCGACCTCGGCGACCGCTTCCTTCATGGCGAATGATTTTCACGAGCTGAGCCCCTATGTGCTGATCGGCAATCCGCTGACGCTGGCGATCATCGAATTCTTCGCCGTTCCCTGCGCGCTCGTCGGCGCCGCGCTTTACCCCTTGGGTCTCGACGGCTTCATCTGGCGCTATCTCAAGCTGGGCATCGACCTCGTGACCTATCTCGCCGGGCTGATCGCGAGCGCGCCCGGCGCGAGTCTGCCGGTCAAAGCCTTTGCGCCCTGGGCGATCCTTTTCCTTTCGCTTGCGGTTTTGTCGCTCGTGCTATGGCGCACTTGGGCGTGGCGCGCGCTCGCCATTCCTCTCGCTTTGATCGGACTGATGGGCGCGAGGAGCGGCGCGCCGTTTGATCTCGCCGTGCCGGCGACCGGAGAATCGGCGGCGCTGCGCCTGCCGTCCGGACAGCTCGCCGTCTTGGGGCAAAAGCCGAGCGCTTTCGCCGCGGAACAGTGGCTGCGGGCGGACGGAGACGCGCGCCAGTCCGCGGACGCGAGGAGCGGCGTCGCCTGCGACGACACGGGGTGCGTGGCGAAGGCCGCCAACGGCCGCTTTGTCGCGCTCGTCGCAGGGCGCGGCGGCTTCTTCGAGGATTGCGCGCGCGCCGCCGTCATCGTGACGCCGCTCTACGCGCCCTTGGGCTGCGCGGCGCCGATCGTGATCGATCGCCACAGACTGTCCGAAACAGGGGCGGTGGCTTTGAGATTCAAGGCGGAGGGCGTCGAATGGACGACCGCGCGCGCGATCGACGAGGATCGGCCCTGGTCGCCGGCGCCGCGCAATCGCCGCGCATCCGGCTTTACCGCGCCGCTGAGCGATGAAGAGCGCAGCGCGGAAGATGCGCGCGCGATGGAGCCGCTGGAGTAGCGGCGGAGCAATTCACGCGTCATTGCAAGGAGCGTCGCGACGAAGCAATCCAGGAGTCCGCCTCACGACTCTGGATTGCTTCGCTTCGCTCGCAATGACGGCGTCGCCAGAGCTAGTACTTTCGCAGGAGGCTCACGAGCCTGCCCTGAATGCGCACGCGATCGGGGCCGAAGATCCGCGTCTCATAGGCGGGATTGGCGGCCTCCAACGCGATCGAGGCGCCGCGCTTACGCAGGCGCTTCAGCGTCGCCTCCTCATCGTCGATCAGCGCCACGACGATGTCGCCGGTGTCGGCGCTGTCCTGCTTGCGGATCACGACCGTATCGCCGTCGAGGATTCCCGCTTCGATCATCGAATCGCCGCGCACTTCGAGCGCGAAGTGCTCGCCGCTCGAGAGAAGGTCGGGCGGCAGGCTGATGGTGTGGCTACGATTCTGGATGGCGGAGATCGGCGTGCCGGCGGCGATGCGCCCCATGACCGGAATGGCGACCTGACGTTCGCCTTCGTCCTCGAAACGTTCGCTGAGTGGCCGCACGCGCCCGAGATTCCCCTCGATGACGGACGGCGAAAACTTGCCGTTGCGCCCGCCCGCGGTGCGCGGCGTGGCCGATTCAGGCAGACGCAGCACTTCCAGCGCGCGGGCGCGATTGGGCAGGCGGCGGATGAATCCGCGTTCCTCGAGCGCGAGAATGAGCCGATGAATCCCCGACTTCGACCGCAGGTCGAGCGCGTCCTTCATCTCGTCGAAGGACGGCGGCACGCCCGACTCCTTCAGACGTTCATGAATGAAGCGCAATAGATCGTTCTGTTTTTTGGTCAGCATCGCCGCACCGCCCCGCAAGCCGAATCGTTGATTTTGGCTGAGCCGCAGCTTCTGGCTCGATAACCTAAACAAATCATGAACAGAACGATATCGGTTCTTACTGCGTTCCGCAAGCCATATGTTCACGCTTTGGTTAAACCATCATCGTGACGAACTATGTTCGCCTCGCGTGTCCCGTGCTAGACGGGCCGACTCAAATTGAGGAATTCGCCGCGCTCATGTCACAGGTCGTCACCCGCTTCGCTCCGTCGCCCACCGGCTTTCTGCACATCGGCGGGGCGCGCACGGCGCTGTTCAACTGGCTTTACGCCAAGAAGCACGGCGGCCGGATGATGCTGCGCATCGAAGACACCGACCGCGAGCGCTCCACGCAAGCGGCGATCGGCGCCATCATCGACGGCCTGCAGTGGCTCGGCCTCGAATGGGATGGCGCCATCGTCTACCAGTCCTCGCGGGCGACGCGCCATGCCGAGGTCGCCGAAGAGCTGCTGGCGCAGGGACACGCCTATCGCTGCTACGCCACGGCGCAGGAGCTCGAGGAGATGCGCGAGAAGGCTAAGGCGGAAAAGCGCCCCTGGCGCTACGACGGCCGCTGGCGCGGTCGCGATCCCGCCGAGGCGCCCGCCGGCGCGCCCTATGTCGTGCGCATCAAGGCGCCCCAGGACGGCGAGACGATCGTCGACGACGCCGTGCAGGGACGCGTCGTCTTCCAGAACAAGGATCTTGACGATTTCATTCTGCTGCGCTCGGACGGCGCGCCAACCTACATGCTCGCGGTCGTCGTCGACGATCACGACATGGGCGTCACGCAGATCATTCGCGGCGACGATCATCTCACCAATGCTGGGCGACAGACGCATATCTATCAGGCGATGGGTTGGACGATCCCGGCCTTCGCGCATATTCCGCTGATTCACGGACCGGACGGCGCCAAGCTTTCGAAGCGCCATGGCGCGCTCGGCGTCGACGCCTACCGCGGGATGGGCTATCTGCCGGCCGCGCTGCGCAACTATCTCGTTCGCTTGGGGTGGTCGCAGGGCGACAAGGAGTTCTTCACGACGCCGGAGATGGTCGAGTCGTTCGATCTCGCTCAGGTGCATCGTTCGCCGGCGCGTTTCGATTTCGCCAAGCTTGAAAATATGAACGGCCATTATCTGCGCGACAGCGATGATGACGAGCTGTTGGACTTGCTCATCGCGACGCTTCCCTATCTCGAAGGCGGCGGCGCCATCGCACAGGCGCTCGACGATAGAACGCGCGGGCAGTTGCGCGCCGCCTTGCCGGGCCTGAAAGCGCGTGCGAAGACTTTGAACGAACTTCTCGACGGCGCGGGCTTTCTCTTCGCGCAGCGTCCGCTGTCGCTCGACGCAAAGGCGGCGCAGCTGCTTTCGGCGGAAGCGCGCGCGCGGCTTGCGCAGCTTGTCGAGAAACTTGCAGGGCTTCCGAACTGGACGGCCGCAACGACGGAAGCGGTCGTGCGCGATCTCGCGACAGCGCTTGGCGTCAAACTGGGCGATCTCGCACAGCCTTTGCGCGCCGCGCTCACCGGCCGCGCGACGTCGCCCGGCATATTCGACGTGCTGGAAATTTTGGGGCGCGAGGAAAGTCTTGCGCGAATTTCCGATCAGGCGGCTATGGGGTAACCCGCATCGCCGCGGCGTTGGCGCGCGTAAAAATCGCTGACGCGATTTTCGGCGCCGCGCCGTTTTCCGCGCCACGGCGAAACACATCGCCCTTATTCGCGAGGCATGCGCGAAACGCGTGACGCGCGCTTGACAGCCCTTGCGGTTGATATAGCTTTTTGCACCGCACAACAAACCGAATGCAACGCATCGGCGTGCGCGTGAAAGCGACGACAATGTGACGCAATTCATGCATAGCGTTCGCGCGCGTCGCGCCGCGATCCGGCTCGTTGCGAGCGCGGGGGCGGTTGAGAGGGGAGCGGGTATGCCGGAGAAGAATGCTATCTTCACAGTCGGCGACGGATCGGTCGATTTGCCGATCAAGGATGGCACGCTGGGGCCGTCCGTTGCGGACATCCGCAATCTCTACGCCGAAACCGGCATGTTCACCTTCGATCCGGGATTCACCGCGACCGCGTCATGCGAATCGAAGATCACCTTTATCGACGGGGAAGCCGGCGTTCTGCTCTATCGCGGCTATCCGATTGAACAGCTTGCCGAACATGGCGACTTTCTCGAAACCTGCTACCTGCTGCTTTATGGAGAATTGCCGTCCGCCGCCGAGAAGGCGAATTTCGACTATCGGATCACGCGCCACACAATGGTGCATGAGCAGATGGCGCGATTCTTCCAGGGGTTCCGCCGCGACGCGCATCCGATGGCGGTGATGGTGGCCTCCGTGGGCGCGCTCTCGGCCTTCTATCACGACTCGACGAACATCGCCGATCCCACCCAGCGCATGGTGGCGTCGACGCGCATGATAGCAAAGATCCCGACGCTCGCGGCGATGGCCTATAAATATTCGGTCGGCCAGCCGTTCGTTTATCCAAAGAACGACCTCGACTACACGTCGAACTTCCTGCGCATGTGCTTCGCGGTTCCCTGCGAGGAATATAAAGTCAATCCGGTGCTGTCGCGCGCGCTCGACCGGATTTTCATCCTGCACGCCGATCACGAACAGAACGCGTCGACCTCGACCGTTCGACTGTCTGGCTCGTCTGGGGCGAATCCTTTCGCCTGCATTGCGGCGGGCATCGCCTCGCTGTGGGGGCCGGCGCATGGCGGCGCCAATGAAGCGGTGCTGAAAATGCTCGCGGAAATCGGCACGCCGGACCGCATTCCGCAGTTCATCACGCGCGCCAAGGACAAGAACGATCCGTTTCGCCTCATGGGCTTTGGCCATCGCGTCTATAAGAACTACGATCCGCGCGCCAAGATCATGCAGCGCACGACGCGCGAAGTGTTGAACGAACTCGGCGTCAAAGACGATTTGCTCGACGTCGCGCTGGAGCTCGAGCGCATCGCGTTGCACGATGATTATTTCATCGAGAAACAACTCTATCCCAACATCGACTTCTATTCTGGCATCACGCTCAAGGCGATGAATTTCCCGACGGCGATGTTCACCGTGTTGTTCGCCGTCGCGCGCACGGTCGGCTGGATCGCCCAGTGGAAGGAGATGATCGAGGATCAGGGTTCGCGCATCGGTCGTCCGCGCCAGCTCTATACGGGCGAGAAGCAGCGCGATTACGTGCCGATGTCGAAGCGGTGATGATGCGCGCCGGGCCGCGGTAGGAGCTCGTCTTCACTCCCAATCCGGCACGGAATCCTTCTGGCCAGTCTTCACCTTGGTTTGCAGCGCGACATGTTCTCACCAGCGTCTCTTGAAGGGACGCGACGTGATGCTATAGGTCGGCGGACCCGGAGCGCCCTTGTCGCAATTATCCGATCTGCTGTTCGAAACGCGCATCGCCACCGAGAGCGTCGCCGACTTTATCGCTGGCGGCCGCCTGCGGCTTGGCGTCACCGGCCTGTCGCGCGCCGGCAAGACGGTCTTCATCACCGCGCTCGTGCACCATTTGACGCGGGCGATATCGGCGCGCCCGGAAAAGGGCGGCGAGAGCAAGACTCAGCTCCCGGTGTTTCGCGCGCTCGCCGAAGGTCGCATTACGTCGGCGCATCTCGATCCGCAGCCCGACTACAGCGTCCCGCGCTTCGCTTACGAGGAGCATCTCGCGGCGCTCACCGGCCTAGACCGGCATTGGCCGCAATCGACGCGGCGCATCTCCGAACTGCGGGTGACGCTGGAATATCGCTCGAAGGGCTGGTCGCTGCGCAAAGGCTTCGGCCAGGGGCCGACGCGACTGGACATCGACATCGTCGATTATCCCGGCGAATGGCTGCTGGACCTGCCGCTCCTTGGCAAATCCTACGCGCAATGGTCTCACGAGACGCTCGACGCCGCGAGCGCCTCCGCGCGGGCGATGATCGCAAGCGAGTGGCGGGGCCTGACCGCGAATACGAACGTCAAGGCGCGCTATAGCGAAGAAACCGCGCAGAAGCTGGCGCAGACCTTCACCCAATATCTGCGTCTGGCGCGCTCCGAGCGTTTCGCGCTCTCGAGCCTGCCGCCGGGACGGTTTCTGATGCCGGGCGATCTCGAAGGGTCGCCGGCGCTGACCTTCGCGCCGCTTCCCGTGTCGGAGGGCGAGGAGTTGCCTTATCGCAGCCTCGGGCGCGAAATGGAGCGACGATACGAGGCCTACAAGTCGCAAGTCGTGCGACCGTTCTTTCGCGATCATTTCGCCCGGCTCGATCGGCAGATCGTGCTCGTCGACGCGCTTGCGGCGCTTAATTCCGGTCCAGAGGCGGTGCGCGACCTGGAGACGGCGCTGACCGGAGTCCTCACGGCTTTTCGCACCGGCCGCGCTAATCTGTTCTCCACGATCTTTCGCCCGAAGATCGACCGCATTCTCTTCGCGGCCACAAAGGCCGACCATCTGCATCACACGAGCCATGACCGGCTCGAAGCGATCCTGCGTCACCTGACCGCCCGCGCCATCGAGCGCGCGGAGGGCGTGGGCGCCTCGATCGACGTGATCGCGCTCGCCGCCGTTCGCGCCACCCGCGAAGCGATGGTGAGGCACGAGGGCGAAAAGCTTTCGGCCATTGTCGGCACGCCTGTTGCTGGGGAGCGCATTGGCCACGAGACTTTCGACGGCGTGGCGGAAGGCGCCATTTTCCCCGGCGAGTTGCCGGCGGATCCGCGCGACGTGTTTAAAGGCGAGGCGCTGGCCGTTTCCGATGAAGAGGCTGACTTCCGCTTTCTCAAATTCAGGCCGCCGGCCGCGGCGCTGGGCGCCGACCAGAAGCCGCTGCCGTTGCCGCATATCAGGCTCGATCGCGCGATGGAGTTTCTTTTCGGCGACCGATTGAGCTAACGCCGCTGTCGGCGGCGAAGTCCGCGCTACCTATCGAAGGCAAAAGCCGTAAGACAGCTGAATTGAGGGAGCTTCATATGGAAGGTCATGTCTATAAGGTCGTCGAACTCGTAGGCTCGTCCCCGGACAGCGTCGAGGGCGCTGTGGCAGCGGCGCTCAAGCGCGCCGGCGAAACGCTGCGTAACTTGCGGTGGTTCGAAGTCGCGCAGATTCGCGGCAACATCAATAAGGGCGCAGTCAGCGATTATCAGGTGGTGCTGAAGGTCGGCTTCACGCTCGACCGCGAGGACGAGAGCATGGGATAAGCGGAAGCCGCTGAGGGCTTCCGCTTCACATCGTTAGGACATTAACCGTCCGGCGGATTCTGGCGCCTGCGCTGAGTTCGACCAGAAGCGCGTGCTTGCATTGAGCATTTGCTGCGCGTCCGAGAACAGGCGGCGCGTGTCCTCGGTCGTCATCTCGATATGTTTGCTCGTCCAATTCTGAAGAACCGACGCGGTCTCCGTGAACGAGCGCGACGCTGTGAGCTTTGAGGCAAGTTCCGCCGTCAACGCCGCTTCCTGCTGCATGCGCTCCATCAAGACGCGGTTGGCGTCCTGCAGACAGTCCCAGATCTCGGTCCGCGCTTCGCTAAAATCTTCCAGCCGCCGCCGTCCTTCCGCAGCAACTTCTGCCGCCGCTTCTGCGGGTTGCGCACTTTCGCTGCGCCGCTCTTCCTGCTGGGTCATGTCGCGTCTCTCCCTCGTCTGAAACGCCAGCTCCCCGGGGCCACTATATAAGATCACTTGAGGGTATGTCTGTGACGATCGGCTCCTCCGCGCACTGCCGAAGCTTGGCGATTTCGAGCGACCCCAGGCGGCTCGACAAAGCGCCGCCATTCGGTTATGGACCGGGACTCAACTAGAACAGCGTTCCGAAACGCTCGTCGGCCTCAAGGCTAAGACGAAACGGCAGGAGTTTTCGTTATGAACATTATCGAGCAGCTCGAGGCGGAACATGCCGCCAAGCTTATCGAGGGCAAGAAAATCCCCGAGTTTCGGCCGGGAGATACTGTGATCGTCAACGTCAAGGTGAAAGAGGGCGAGCGCGCGCGGATTCAGGCCTATGAAGGCGTTGTGATCGCGCGCAACGGCGGCGGGCTGAACGAGAGCTTCACCGTCCGCAAGATTTCCTATGGCGAGGGCGTCGAGCGCGTCTTCCCGATCCATGGGCCGCTGATCGACTCAATCAAGCTCGTGCGCCGCGGCAAGGTGCGCCGCGCCAAGCTCTATTATCTGCGCGACCGCCGCGGAAAGTCCGCCCGCATCGCCGAGCGCATCGACACCAAGCCGAAGGCCGTCGCAGGCAAATAACGACAGTTTTCCGAAAATGCCGCCGTTCGCAGCCGCCCGGTTTCGGGCGGCTTTTTTATTTCTCCAGCGGCGCGTTGAGAATCCAGCGGTGGCCGAACGGGTCGCGCAAGGAGGCGTAGCGCGTCCCCCAGAAAGAATTCGTGGGGGCCGTCTCGACTTTGCCGCCAAGCTTGGTGGCGCGGGCGCAGATGTCGTCGACGTCCTGCGCCTTGTCGTATTCGAGGCTGATGGAGACGGTCACGTGCTCGCCAGGCAGCGGCACGCGGGTCTGGCCAAATTCGGGAAAGATGTCGGCGAGCATCACCGAGCCGCCGTTGATCAGGAGTTCGCAGTGGGCGATGCGCAGCCCGTCGACCGACGGCATGAGGGCGCGCTGCTGGGCGCCGAAGGCGCCGGTGTAAAATGCGATGGCTGCGGCGGCGGGGCTGACGGTCAGATAGGGCGCGACCCTCGGACGTGGCTGTTTCATCAAATTTCCTCCGCCGGGGCGCGCAGCGGATCGCCCCAGTCTTTTTTCCTGATCTTTTCGTAGCGCGCCTTGTCGCGCTTGGGAATGAATGTCTCTTCGAATGCTTTATCGCCGCAGAGCCTTAGGGAAATTCCCGCCTTGCTGACGCGGGGCGGGGCGATCACCCGCGCCCATGGCGGCGTTCCGGCGGACCGTCCCGCGACCAGATAGGCGAACTTCTCGTCCTCGAAGGGCGCGTCGGCGCCTTTGACCACTTTATGCGCGCGCCGCCGGGGCAGCCTGACCGAGAAATGGCACCAGTCGTTCGCCGGCATGGGGCAGGGCGCCTGGTGCGGACAGGGCGCGAGAATATTCGCGCCGAGCGCGATCAGCCGGCTGCGGACGATCATGAGCCGGGCATGGTCGCGAGGCGTGCCCGGCTCGACGATGACAAGCGCGCCGCCTGTGCGCGACCAAAGCCGATCGATGACGGCTGGGAGGTCGCCTTCGGCGATTTCAGTAAGCGCGTAGCCGACGACGACGAGGTCGAAGGATGCGGCGTCCTCGCCCGCCCGTGGCGCGGCCATATCGGCGTGCGTCGCCTCGATCTTCGCGCGAAGTCCGCTCTCCTGCGCCAGCGCCGCCGCGAGGTTCAGGAACAGCGCGCTGCGGTCAAGGAGCGTGATCTCGGCGATGCTGGGCCACACGGTTGCGGCGGCGCAAGAGGCCGCGCCAAGGCCGCACCCGACGTCAAGCATTCGCTTGGGGGCGAATTCGGGGCTCTGCTCGTCCAGCCGTCCGAGCGCCGTCACGATAGCGGCGTAGGTCGCGGGCATGCGCGTCGCCGCATAGGCCAAGGCGTCCGTCTCGTCACGAATGGTTTCGCTGGTCGGCCTATGGGCTCGATAGCGCTCCGACAGCTGTCGGGCCCTGTCGCGCAGCGCGCTATGCGAGAGGCCCTCAAGCCTCGCCTCAATGGCCGCCGAAAGCGGCGCAGGCAGCTCTGGGGAGGGCAGGCTCATCGCGTATTGGCTCGGGGAGGGCTGCGCCTTGAACTCTCTTCCATGCAGCTTGCGTTACGGGTAGAAGAGCCTCAATTCAAGGGAGACGATTAGAGGCGGCCAATCAGTCGGCCTCAAGCTGAGGAAGAGCGGAGAGCCGTCTCCAACACGAGGGCGCCGCCGGTGAGACGCGGCTCGCGGCCGCTCCTCAGGATGAGGAATCAATCAGCGAGCCGGATCGCGAGAAGCCAGCAAGAGGAAGAGATAAATGTCCAAAGCCGCGCCCCGCACCGTTTACGACAAGATCTGGGACGACCATGTCGTCGACCACAAGGATGATGGCGCGTCGCTGCTCTATATCGATCGCCACCTCGTGCATGAGGTGACGAGTCCGCAGGCGTTCGAAGGCTTGCGCATGATGGGCCGGTCGGTGCGCGCGCCGCAACGGACGCTCGCCGTCGTCGATCACAATGTGCCGACGACCGATCGCTCTTTGCCGATTGAAGACGCCGAGAGCAGGGCGCAGGTGGAACAGCTTGCGCTCAACGCGCGCGAGTTCGGCGTCGAATATTACGACGAGCACGACCGTCGCCAAGGCGTCGTGCATATCGTCGGCCCCGAGCAAGGCTTCACTCTCCCCGGCATGACGATCGTCTGCGGCGATAGTCATACTTCGACTCACGGGGCCTTTGGCGCACTCGCGCATGGCATCGGCACGTCGGAAGTCGAGCATGTGCTCGCAACGCAGACGCTGATCCAGAATAAGGCGGCCAATATGCTGGTGCAGGTTGACGGCAAGCTCGCCGACGGCGCCACCGCCAAAGACATCATCCTCGCGATCATTGGCAAGATTGGCACCGCCGGCGGCACCGGACACGTCATCGAATATGCAGGCGAGGCGATCCGCGATCTCTCGATGGAAGGCCGCATGACCGTTTGCAACATGTCGATCGAAGGCGGCGCCCGCGCCGGGCTCGTCGCGCCGGACGAGAAGACTTTCGCCTATCTGAAGGATCGCCCGAAAGGTCCGAAGGGCGAAGCGTTCGACGCGGCCCGCAAATATTGGGAGACGCTGTACACGGACGAGGGCGCGCATTTCGATAAGATCGTCAGGCTCGACGCCAGCAATCTGCCGCCGATTGTGACCTGGGGCACCTCGCCTGAAGACGTCGCGACCATCGACGGATTCGTGCCTACCCCCGACAGCGCAAAGACGCCGCAAAAGCGCGCCGCCATCGAACGCGCGCTCGACTATATGGGTCTGAGGGGCGGCGAACGCATCACCGACATCGAGATCGACCGCGTGTTCATCGGCTCCTGCACCAACGGCCGTATCGAAGATTTGCGTGCGGCGGCGAAGATGATCGAGGGAAAGAGCGTCGCGGAACGCATCAACGCGATGGTTGTGCCGGGATCGGGTCTCGTAAAGGCGCAGGCGGAAGCGGAGGGACTCGACAAGATCTTTACCGCCGCCGGCTTCGAATGGCGGGAGCCGGGCTGCTCCATGTGTTTGGCGATGAATCCCGACCGTTTAGCGCCGGGCGAGCGCTGCGCCTCGACGTCCAATCGCAATTTCGAGGGACGACAGGGCTTCAAGGGCCGCACGCATCTCGTTTCGCCGGCGATGGCGGCGGCGGCTGCCATCGCTGGACGCCTGGTTGATGTTCGCGGCTGGAGATAACCCACGAAGTGCCGGCAGCTCGGCTGCTGGCGCCTTGGTCCAACTGCGCAACAACATTATTCGTTGTCGTCGTCGTCCGGAATGTTATTGTCCAAGTTCGGGTCGCTCAAGTTTGGGTCGCTACGCCATTCCTCGTCGCTCCAGGGACGCGTGTCGCGCCACATGCGATCGCCGCCGCCACGACCCCAATAGTCGCCCCGCTGGTCTCGCATGTCCTGATCACGATCGTCTGCCTTCTGCATAAGACGATGGTCCGCCTGCGTAAGGCGCACGGGAGAGGATGAGCGAGCTAAAACTGCGGACTGCGTTAGTCCAAAAGCGCCAAGCGCAAACGCCGCGATCAACAGCCTGTTCATGAGTTCTCCTCCTCATTTGATCTTGCCTGAACATTGCGTGGCGCTGATTGTTCCTGCGTCAGAGCGGTTTCCCTGCGTTGCCGCTGAGGAGGAGGGGGCAGCAATGAACGAATGCTCGGTCCAGGGTTTCGAGGTGGAAAGCCGAAAGGCTCTGCAAGGTTTGGGGACGTTGAATGCTGCCGGCGCAGCAAAAGGGCGCCCTATTGTGGACGCCCTTACTTTCATCGGTTCCTACTTCGCGACGCTATCGCTTAGTCCCGGTCGCGCCCGCGGCGGTCGTTGTCCCAGTCGCGCTTGTGCCCGCCGCGCCAATTATCGTCGCGCCAGGAGCGGTTTTCACGGCCCCAATAGCCGCGTCGGTTGTGATCCCAACCGCGATGGTAGCCGCGATTCTCCTTCCAGTCCCCGTCACGATCCCGCGCGTTCTGCACAAGGCCGTCATCGGTCTGGATCATGCCCGGCGCATGAGAAGCGGTAGGCGCCGACATTGCGGATTGCGCGAAACCGAAAGCGCCAAGCGCAAGCGCCGCGATCAACAGCTTATTCATGAGTGAGCTCCTATGATGGTGATCCTGCCTAACACCGCGCGGCGCCGATTGTTCCTGCGGGTCGTGGCATATCGCCTGCGATGATCCGACGATGACTGAACAGGACTGGACTCGGTTAAGAGCGCCGACGCTTGCCGATATCGAAGCGCTCGCGGACGCGGCCTACGCTGCTCTGCCGACAAGCTTCACGCGACTGTGCGAAGGTCTCGTCATCCGCGTCGAAGACTTTCCCGACGAGGAAACGCTCGACGACATGCAATGCGAAAGCGAATTCGATCTTCTGGGCCTGTTTCGCGGGCGCGGCCTGACGCAAGGCGCGCATCTCTCAGAGACGGGAGAACAGCCGAACATGATCTGGCTCTATCGACGACCGATACTCGACTATTGGGCCGATAGCGAAGACACGCTTGGAGCGATCGTCACCCACGTGCTCGTGCATGAGATCGGCCATCATTTCGGATTAACCGACGCCGATATGGAGGAGATTGAACGGCGCGCTGAATAATTTTCAGGGCGCGCGTTCCGCGAGCAGCGTTCCGATGATGGCGCCAAGCGCCATGTCGTCCTCCTGTCCAAATCCATGATGGCGAATGCGCCCGTCGCGGCCGATCAGGGTCGCTGTCGGCGTTCCGCGCATTTCATAGCGCGCCATGGTGACGGGAATCGGCCCGCTCTCTGCCGCTTGGTCGACGCCGATCGGAAATGACAGCCGATATTCATGGATGAAGGCTTCGAGCGACACGGGCGTCATCGCCGCGTGATGTTCGAACACCGTATGCAGGCCGATGACGGCGAGATCGGAGTCGCGGAACAGCGCATGTGCGCGCTGCGCTTGCGGCGTGCCATGCGCCACGCAACCGGGACACAGCATCTGAAAGGCGTGCAGCATGACCACGCGCCCGCGGAGCGCCGCGAGTGTGATCGGCGTCGGCGTATTGAACCAGCGCGATACGGCAAGTTCCGGCGCCTGCACTCATGCCTCCTGAAACACCGCAGTCATTCCCGACGCGCGGAGCGCGATCGGGAATCCAGAGCAAAACCAGCGTTGTTGATTCGGCTCTGGATTCCCGGTCAGTCCTTCGGACTGCCGAGAATGACACACCCAGCGAACGGATTAATAGAAATTCATTTCACAGGATCACATTCGTCGTTCGTCGTCTTGACCCGGTTCATGTTGGCGCTCGAAAGCTTCTTTCTCGAACGGAATATTGCGGTAGGCGGCGTCGTGATTGCGTAAGCGCCAAAGGTTCGAAAGATAGTCGCGGAAATAGATCAGATAGAAACGCGCGATCCCGTGTCGATCAATCTGCTCTTGATGAATGAGTTCATGCCGAAGGAGCGTCTGTGAAACCTCCGACTCGTCGCCCTTAAAGAGGATCGTGCGTCCAACCACCATCCCACGATAATTGCGCGCGAATGGGAGTCTGAAAACCCAATGACGATAGCGCACGCGGAGCGGTCGACGCGGCCAGCGGTTTTCGGCTGAAATTTCGCGCGATCGCATGAGCGCGCTCTCCTCAATTCGGGCGTCTCTCTCGGCTGGCGAGTTGATGTCAGTCTCGTCCTTTCGGGTCAAGCGTTCGGCCTGCATGCGCTGAGTGGCCCGTCCGCGCGATCATTCGACACCCGGATACGCAACCCTACAAGCGTGCGGCAAGAGATCGCTCAGGACACGGCCGCAGGGTCGCCGTCCGCGCTCTAGCTCGCACGGCGTGGATATTCAGCTTGCGCATTGCCGCGATTGCCGAAGCGCATAGATATTTGCTTTCAAGGCCCCCGCCATGGGGTTCTCGACAGAAAGATCAGAGCGTTCCCCAATGAGTCCCACAAGCGTCCTTAGGGTCGCGCTCAGCAGCGTCGCGTTGGCGTTCTCTTGCTGCGTCCTTCCCGCAATCAGCCAAGAAAGGATCGTCCAAGAAAGGATCGTCAATGTTTTGGGCTGGGGCGACTACGTCGATCCCCGTGTGCTGAGAGATTTCACCAGGACGACCGGCATCGAGGTGACTTACGAGAGCTACAGTTCTGACGCGAGCTTAGAAAAAACGCTTCAGCCTGGGAGCCGCGCTTTTGACGTCGTGATCGTCTCGAGTGGCGTGTTGCGGAAGCAGATCGCCAGGGGCCTCTATCAGAAGCTCGACAGGAGCAAGCTTCCAAATGCCGTCAATCTTTGGCCAGAGATTATGGAGCGCCTTGCCACCTATGACCCCGGGAACGAACACGCCGTCAATTATGCGTGGTTTGCGATGGGGATCGCCTACGACGTAGGCAAGGCCCGGGAACTCATAGGCAAGGCCTCGCCGTCGGCGGATTTCTCGTTCGACTCATGGGGCTTACTTTTCCAGCAGAAAAATTTGAAGAAATTGTCGACATGCGGGGTGGGAATCTTGGACAGTCCTGAGGATTTATCTTCAGCTGCGCTGCAATACCTGTGGTCCAACTGGCGACTTTCACCGGGTTTGGATCGACGCACGGACGGCATCCGCGCAGCCGAGCTTTTGACGGCCGTCCGGCGCGACAGCAAACGCCTCGACTCTCGCGACTATGTCAACGCACTGGTCAACGGCGACGTCTGCGTCGCGGTTGGCTATTCGCTCGATAGCCTGCGCGCCCGCTACACAGCCGGCATGGTGGAAGATTTTGTCGAGATCGACTTTTTCATCCCCCGAGAGGGCGCTCCTATTCGACTCGACAATCTCGTCATACCGATGGACGCTCCACATGTCGAAGAAGCATACAAATTCATCGACTTTCTTCTGCAGCCTGAAATTGCTGCCCGCAATACGAATTTCATTGGCGTCGCCAACGGCGTTCTTGCCTCGAAATCCTTGGTCGATGGGAGCATTTCAAGGAACAAGTCGATATACCCGGACGCCGCCATGATGAAGCGTCTGGTCGCTCCTCAACTCGACGACGGCGCGCCCGCCACCGGACAGACGATCAGTCGCGAAGGAACGCCGACCGGAAAAGCTACGTGGTGGGGACTAGGCCGGCGTATCTCCAAGCCGGGCAAGTCGTCTATCTTCTAAAGGCCAAGTGGGGGCGTCGTTGCCTACTGGCCTCCACTGACCGGTTTTTCAACGCGCTCGGCGGTTGCTGGAACCGATGTCGAGAGACACATTGTTGGACGAAGCTTTTCGATCGTTACGATGGCCTTCTGCGAGGCCTGCATTTTCTCGTTGAGATCGAAAATCTGTTGTCTTGTGGCGGCGACATCCTTCAAGTCAGCCTCAAGCGTGTCGTTCATCGACTTCAATATGTCCGCCGAGTGGGGCATATCGCCCAGATTCACCTGTTTCAGGTTCTGCTCGACTTTCATGGCGCAGCTGATGCGCCGGTCGTATTCGATCCTCAAATCTTTAAATCTCGCGGCGAAAGTGCCCGCTTTAGTCAAATCCGCCGACAGCGCGTCGGGCCTGATGCGACAGATCGCATCGACATTGCCGACCGCGAGATATTTGGCCTCGATGATGTGTCCGAAATCGCTGTTGAGCTTTTTGGCTTCATCCAAGAGCGTATTAAGGCTGCAAACGAATTGTTCGCGCCCGCGATAGCAGCTGTCCAATCTGATCGCGCCCTTGGCGCCTGGCAACGTTAAGCTTGCCGTTCCATTCGAGTCGCAGGCGGCCAGCGCCGCCGCTAGAGCCCCGCTGCTGCTTGCTGAGTTCACGTCTTCCGGAGCGTCATCCTGAAGTCGATCTTCCGAACGGCGGACGCCGTGATGGCGATATTCGCGCCGAGCGATCTGTTGCGGCTCGTAATGTCCCGGTTCCAAAGCCCAAGCGGCGCTTGGCCCGCGTCCGACCGACGAGGGGCCGATCAGCACAAGGAGCGCGGCTCCAGCTACGAGTGGCGCCGCCACTAGAGTTTTTCTGTTCAGAATGGCCATCATCGGGCCCTCTCGGATTTTCAATGCCCGACGAACTCAGGCTCAATACTGAAAACATTGTCTTGCTCCAGCAAATGGCAACTCATGGCCTTGCATGAAACAATTGATGCAATGTCCAAAGGACGTGTCCCACATAAAAAGATTGCTGCCGCCGTGTCGGGGGGAAGCGCAGGTGCTCGTTAAAATCAGCCAGTGGCTCCATCGCTCCGGACGAACGCGACGCCACGACGCCCGCAGGCGTTCGCCTTCAAAAAATGGAAGTTTTGGAAGCGGCTCTGCCGTCCGCCGGAAGCCGAAGCCGGGCGCCAAGCCTGCGCATCAGGGACCGAGCCCTGCGGATGCGCAGGCAGAGCCTAGGGCGGGAACGCCATTCGCGTCACGCCGCGCCTAACCGGCGCGGCCGGATTTCCTGCATCGAACTGGCGGAGCTGAGAACCTCGCCGCCCGATTCACAAGTGATGGTGATGATGATGGTGAAGATTATGATGATGGTGGTGATGATGATGGACGACACCCGCCGATCTCGCCATCGCGGGAGCCGGTGAAGGGGTGACAGGCATGGCCGTAGTCTTTCCCGTCACGTTGTTGAGCACGTTCGTAACCGCCAGTCCCGCCTCGGCCCCCACGCGATTCACTCCAGAGGCAAGCTCTGAAATAGGATTTTGGGCTCTCGCTGCTTGAGCAGTGAGAGCAAAGCCGACCATCGGGCCAAATACCAACCGAGCGTTTTTAAAGCACGCCATGCGAACCTCCCTGTTTCTCTCTGCAAAAGGGTCCTCATCAATAGTTGGCGGCCGCGGCCGAGCCAATGCCTTTGCGCCGGGGACGACCGAGTTTTTTTAGGGTCCGGCGTCACTTCGCCGACCGCCGGCTAGCGGATTCAGGAAGAGGAAGCACGGCGACGTATGAGAGAGGTCAGAATCTCCTACCTTCTCACGCTAGCTCACGCTTCCGCCGAACGTGATGGCACAAGCTGACAGGGGACCGAAATGGCTCGCCGGACGCCCTCGCCCTCGCCATGAATTTTTCCGCTGGCGGGGACAGGCGCCTCCGCCGCGGAAGGAGCCTTGTTTCCGTCATCGCTCGACCAAGCCTCGATCAGGTTCTCTCCGTCGTAAAGTTCGACCCGGTGATTGTCAGTGGAATTTTTATAGCGCGCGACAACGCCGCCGAAATTGCTGAGCGCCCGGCTGGCGTCGCGATCTCGTAGCGTTCCGAGTTGCTTCGCGCCCTTCCAGATGACGATGTTGAAACGTGGTTCGCTCAATCGATTTGCATTCATTTTTGCAGCCCCGATTTCGAATCGCCTGTGTTCATGCTTGCATAATTCGCGCAGCTTAAATTCACTCGATCGTGTTCAAAAACCCCTGGGAAGGCAGAGGCAAGCTCTTTTTTGCGGAACTCAGGCTGAAACGTCCAATGACGCTTTTGCTCACAGTGGACCGCATCTTAGCTGCCACTGCGGTCAAAATGGATGGCTACGACAAACGTGACATTATTGCGCGACTAGTTCTGGCACCGAACGCTGGCGAGACTGCCCGACCTGCTACAGGGGACATGATTTCGGTAGCGACTGCTTGCGGGATCAGCAGAAATTTCCCGGTTGGCGTCATAGACGTTTTCGGTCACTTGTGCGGTTTCTGCCGGGAAGATCGGAACGTATGTCAGAGACGAGGGCCGCCGGAATGACGGCGCCGGCTTGCAGCGGGACGCGGGGCTCTGGAGCCGATCGGAGTTCACCGTTCGACGGTCGGCCGACGCATTTTACGCACGGCGTTTGCAGTTTCGTTCCGAGATGGCTCCCCGAGTAGGACTCGAACCTACGACCTAGCGATTAACAGTCGCGTGCTCTACCAGCTGAGCTATCGGGGAATGCGGTCCCGCGTATACAAGGCGGGCGGCGGTTTGCCAAGCCCGCCGAGGCTACTCCGTCGTGCATAAGTGTCGGCGTCGTTCAGGCGGATTTGGGTCGCCGTGACGGATGTGGTCAAACCGGGCTGAGCGCGTCCGCCGGCGCAAAGGCCGCGAGCGCCGCCGCGACGTCGTCGGGCGAGGGCAGCCCCGCCTCATTGCCGAGATGCTGGATTTTGTGGGCCGACGCGGCGCGGGCGAATTCAAAGTGTTCTCGCCAGGGGGCGTCCGGCCGCTCGAGATAGGAGGCGCAATAGGCGCCGTGAAAGACGTCGCCGGCGCCGGACGTGTCGACGATGAGTTCGTGCGGCACGGCGAGCGAGGCCATCTGCGAAATCTCGCCGTCCTCGTCATACCACAACATGCCCTTTTCGCCGGTCGTCACCCCGCCGATCCGGCAGCCCTTGGATTTCAGCCAGCCAAGCATGTCGAGTTCCGACAAGGACATCTGCTCGCATAGCTTTTCGGCCACCACCGCGACGTCGACGTAACCCGTCAGCTCCTCGATGCACGGCCGGAGCGCGCCGCCGTCGAGCGAGACGAGAGCGCCGCGCGCCCGAGCCCCCTTCGCGTAATGGAGCGCGGCGTCGGCCATATGCCCATCGATATGGAGAAGTCGCGTCTCCGAAATGTCGAGGCGCGGAACGCCCTGCAGATAAGTGTCGTCGCGCGCGCGCAGGATCGCCCGCTTGCCGTCATTGGGCCAGACGAACGACAGCGACGAGCGCGCCACCCGTCGCGGATGAACATCGATCCCGTAAGTATGGGCCATGTCCATGAACATGTGGCCGAGCCAGTCGGGCGCGAGCGTGGTCAAGAGATCGACGGGATGGCCGAGCTTGGCGCAGGCGAAGCCGGCCGTCACGGCGTTGCCGCCGAAACTCACCGCATAGTCGCGCGCTAACGCCTTCTGATCGCCCGAGGGCATGCGCTCGGCGCGCATGGTGACGTCGATATAGGCATGGCCAATGAAGAGAGCGTCCAAGGCTGAGACTCCCAAGATGGCGCCGAGCGGTCGCCGCAAAATGATCCCGCAGCAGCGTGACGCACGCTTGCAACGCGACTGTGGCGTCAGACCGAAAAGCTGGTGCCGCAGCCGCAGGAGGAGACGGCGTTGGGATTAACGACACGGAAGGACTGTCCCATCAGATCGTCGACAAAGTCGATGCTGGCGCCGGCGAGAAAGCCAATGGACGCGGGGTCGATCGCAACCCGGGCGCCGGCGTGCTCAAGGAGCGCATCCTCCGCGCCCGGAGCGGAGTCCACGGCGAAATGATACTGGAAGCCGGAGCAGCCGCCGCCCTCGACTGAAACGCGAAACACCGCGCCGGGCGACTCATTGGCGAGAATCGCGTGAATGCGCCGCGCCGCCTGATCGGTGAGCGCGATATCGCTTGCCGCCGTCGTCATCCGTTTCTCCGTCACTTGCCTGCGCGGGCCGTCGCGAGTTACTGCGGGCGGACGCCCGATCGAAAGAAACTCGCCCGAAATCCGAAATTCGGCATATCCCATTCTACGGCGGCCCGGCCGTTTGCGGGATATGCTCTCTGCTGCAAGATAGGTCCAAACCTGAGGCGTTTCAATGAAAGGCGCGCATGTGGCGGTTCGTGGCCCTCTCGCGGCATACGCCAGCGACGCCGCGCGCTCGCGCGGACGCCTCTACGCAGAGGCGCCATCGCCCACACGGAGCGAATTTCAGCGCGACCGCGACCGAATCATCCATTGCACCGCCTTTCGCCGCCTCGCGCACAAGACGCAGGTCTTCGTGCCGCTCGACGGCGATCATTTTCGCACCCGCCTCACCCATACGATCGAGGTCGGGCAGATCGCCCGCGCGCTCGCCCGCGCTTTGCGCGTTGACGAGGATCTCGCGGAGGCCGTGGCGCTCGCCCATGACCTTGGCCATACGCCGTTCGGCCACGCCGGCGAGGGCGCGCTCGAGGCCTGCATGGCGCCCTATGGCGGGTTTGATCACAACGCTCAGGCGCTGCGCGTCGTGACGCTGCTGGAGCGCCGTTACGCGCGCTACGACGGTCTCGATCTGACCTGGGAGACGCTCGAGGGGATCGTCAAGCACAATGGGCCGCTCTTGAAGCGCGATGCAGATCCCGATTCGCCTCTCCCTCATCGTGAGGAGCCCGCGGCTGGCGTGGCGTGTGTTCGTTCACTGTCGCGCTACATCGCGGCGTTCGACGCTACGTTTCCGCTCGATCTCTCGACCTTCGCCAGCGTCGAGGCTCAGGCCGCGGCTCAGGCCGACGATATCGCCTATATTGGCCATGACATCGACGACGGCCTGCGCGCCGAACTGTTTTCGCTCGACGACATCGCGCGCACGCCCTTCATTGCGGGGGTGCTCGCGCATGTCCGCGACGAACATCCTGGCCTGGAACGGCCGCGCGTCATTCATGAGCTGGTGCGCCGCGTCATCACCGCCTTCGTCGAGGACGCGATCGGCGAATCGCTGCGGCGTCTGGCGCGCGTTTCGCCGGCGAGCGCCGATGAAGCGCGGCGGGCGGGCGAAGTCGTCGTCCGTCTCTCGCCGCCGATGGCCGAAGCCGAGCGCGACATCAAGGCTTTCCTCTTCGCCAACATGTATCGGCATGAGAAGGTTTTGGGCGTCTGGGAGCGCGCGCGCGACGCGATTTCACGGCTGTTTCCGGCCTTTTTTGAGAGCCCGGAGCTGATGCCGGCGGAATGGGCGGCGCAGGCGGTGGCCCTGGAGGGCGCCGACCGCGCGGTGGTGGTCGCCGATTATATCGCCGGCATGACCGACCGCTATGCGTTGAACGAAGTGAAGCGGGTGTTTGGAGGTGAAGCCGCTGGTCGATCATAAGACCTGCCGCAGGACAACGTGTCGTCTGTCGAGCCCTGCGGAAGGGGTGATTTCCCTGGCCCAAGCTGTTAAACGGGCCGCCGACCTTGCCCACGGACCTCCATGAACATTTTTGACGACTTTCACGCCCGCATCGCCGCCATTCTCGATCGCATCGCGGCCGATGGCCGGCTACCCGGTCTCGATCACGCGCGCTTCGTCGTCGAGCCGCCGAAGGACGCATCGCTCGGCGATCTCGCGTCGAACGCCGCCATGGTCTTCGCCAAGGAGGCGAAGCCGCATTTCGCCTCTCCGCGGGAGTTGGCGGTCGAAATCGGCTACGCCCTTGCGCAATCGACGGACGTCGCCGCGACCGAGGTCGCAGGGCCGGGTTTCATCAATATTCGGCTGAAGGCCGAGATGTTCACGCAGGTTCTTCGCGCAGTCCTGCGCGATCCGCAGAATTTCGGCCGCGTCGCCAAAAGCCGGTCAAGCGCCCTGCAGGGCAAGGTGAATGTCGAATATGTCTCGGCCAATCCGACGGGGCCGATGCATGTCGGCCACGGCCGGGGCGCCGTCTTCGGCGACGCGCTGGCAAATCTCTTGGCCTTTTCGGGCTGCGAGGTGACGCGCGAATATTACATCAATGACGCCGGCGCCCAGGTCGACGTCCTGGCGCGCTCCGTTTATCTGCGCTACCGCGAGGCTCTGGGCGAGGCGATCACGATCCCCGAGGGGCTCTACCCAGGCGATTATCTGAAACCCGTCGGCGAGGCGCTCGCCAAAGCGCATGGGAAGGCGCTCGCCGGCGCGGCGGAGAGCGCGTGGCTGCCCGTCGTTCGCGCCGCCGCCATCGACGCGATGATGGAGTTGATCCGCGGCGATCTCGCCGCCTTGAACATCACGCATGAGACGTTCTTCTCCGAACGGTCCTTGCATTCAAAAAAGGACGGCGTTTCGGCGATCGACGCCGCCATCGACTGGCTTCGAGCCAAAGGCCTCGTCTATGAGGGCCGCTTGCCCCCGCCGAAAGGGCAATTGCCCGACGACTGGGAGGATCGCGAGCAGACGCTGTTCAAATCGACGCTCTTTGGCGACGACGTGGACCGCGCCTTGAAGAAGTCCAACGGCTCGCCGACCTATTTCGCGGCCGATATCGCCTATCATAAGGACAAGATCGATCGCGGATACGATACGCTTGTCGACGTCTGGGGCGCCGATCACGGCGGTTATGTCAAACGCATGACGGCGGCCGTCGCCGCGCTCTCCGACAAGCGGGTGACGCTCGACGTCAAGCTTTGCCAGCTCGTCAAGCTGATGCGCGCCGGCGAACCGGTCAAAATGTCGAAGCGGGCCGGGGACTTCGTCACTTTGCGGGAGGTCGTCGACGAGGTCGGCGTCGACGCCGTGCGCTTCATGATGCTCTATCGCAAGAATGACGCGACGCTCGATTTCGACCTTGCCAAAGTCATCGAGCAATCGAAGGACAACCCGGTCTTTTACGTCCAATACGCCCATGCGCGGGGAAAGTCGGCGCTGCGCCAGGCGCTCGCCGCTTTTCCCGATTTGGACCTCTCGGCCCAAAGCCTGGCCGAGGCGAATCTGACGCTTTTGGCGGACGAGGGCGAACTTGCTTTGGCCAAGATGATCGCTCAGTATCCGCGGGTGATTGAGGCGGCGGCGGCGGCGCATGAGCCGCACAGGGCGGCCTTTTATCTGCACGAACTGTCGAGCGTGTTCCATTCGCATTGGAATCGCGGCAAAGATCAGCCGCACTTACGCTTTGTTAAGGCTGAAGAGAGAGAGTTAACCATCGCTCGGGTTGCGTTGGTTAGCTCTTTAACGATCGTCCTGGGGTCAGGCTTGAGGCTGCTCGGCGTGAGCGCCCGCGACGAGATGCGCTAATCGACGCCTTGAGCGGCCACGGCCAGGCGTAGGACGCGCTTAACAATTTTGCTTCGCGCCCCCCCAGGAATTAACGAGCGAGGTGCATCATGCGCGAGACATCGGTTAGAGGCCCGGCGATCGATCTCGGCGAATTCGAGCGGCGGCTGCGTGGGCCCGAACGCGCCCCGCAAGTCGAAGATCCGCTCAGCGAACTCGCGCGGCTGGTCCAAGGACAGGACCACGTCGCTGCTGATCCCTACAGCCAAATTCTCGCGGAGGCGCGTGACGCTCGCGTTCAAGCCGCCGAACTGCGCGGCTCCTATGACGCCGCGCCGCCAGTGGCCGCTGAGCCGCCCTATTATCCAGAGCCGTCGATGGAGCAGCCTCTGGAGCCCGCCTATCCGGTGGATCCAGACTATCGCGATCTGCCGCCGGGCTATAGCGCCCAACAGGCGGGATACGACCCCGCCCATTACGGCGCAGAGGCCGGCTGGAGCGATGATTCGCAATATCTCGATTATGGCCAGAGCGAAGAAGACTTTGAGGATCCTCACGGCGGATGGCGCTCCTGGTTCCGGCCCTGGCACGCCGTCGTCGCGATATCGCTCGTCGCCGTTCTGAGCATCGGCTTCGCTTTCTGGCATCGGAGCGGCTCCAACGCCTCACGCGAAATTGCGACCATCGTCGCTCCGGAAGGACCGGTGAAGGTCAAGCCAAGCGCCGAGGCCGAAACGACGACGCCAGACGCCAGCGCCGCTGTCGTTCTGGACCGCAGGGAGCAGGCGCCGGTTCAGAAAGTCGTCACCAATCAGGAACAGGCGGTGGATCCTTCGGTCACGCCGAGCGCGGCGCTGCTCGGCGACGGACCTGTCAACCTGCCGCATGAGCCTCCGGCTCCCGCCACAGCCGCGCCAAAGAAGGTCAAAACCGTCACCGTGCGGCCTGACGGCAGCCGGGTGGAAGATGGCGCTTTGCCGCCCGCCGTCGCCATGGCGAGCCGGCCGGCGGAGACGGCGGCGCCTACAGCCGTGGCCGGCGCCATCGGCGCCGCGACCGCGACGCCGCCGACGCAGGCGAAACCAACGGCGACGCCCCCGCGAATCGCCAAGCCGAAGCCTGTGGCGCCGAAAGTGGCCGCAGTGGAAGAGTCTTCGCCGGATGCGGATTCCGGGCAGTCGGCGCCTCCGAGCAAAGGCGGGTTCGCCGTGCAGTTCGGCGCCGCGGACAGCGAGGCCGACGCCCGCGAATTGCTGAAGACGGTCGTCAGCAAATATCGCTCACAGCTTGGCGGCCTGAAGCCGACCTTCAAAATGGCGACCGTGAATGACAAGACCGTCTATCGCGTGCGCGTCGGGGCGGTGAGCAAGGAGTCCGCGAACGCGATCTGCAGCAAAGTGAAGGCGTCCGGCGGCTCCTGCTTCGTCGCGGGCAACTGACGGGACGACATGCGCGCCTTCATCTGTGGATTAAAGGGCTTCACGCTCGAGGCCGACGAGCGCGCGTTCCTACGCGACGCCGCCCCCTGGGGCGTGATCCTCTTTCGCCGCAATGTCGACGCGCCCGAGCAGATCGCGCGGCTGACCGCCGACATTCGGGACGCTCTCGGCCGCCATGCGCCCGTTTTGGTCGATCAGGAAGGCGGCCGCGTGCAGCGTCTGGGCTCGCCCCACTGGCGCGCCTATCCGGCCGCCGCGCGCTTTGAGCTGGCGGCCGCCAACGCCGTGCAAGCCGAGCGATTGGCTTGGCTTGGTGCCCGGCTCATCGCCCATGATCTGCGGTCAGTCGGCGTCGACGTCGACTGCCTGCCGGTGCTCGATGCGCCGGCGGAGGATTCCCACAGCATCATCGGCGATCGCGCCTATAGCCGCGATCCGGCGCGCGTCGCCGCGATCGGCCGCGCCGCCGCCGAAGGGTTGATGGCGGGCGGCGTCGCGCCGGTGATGAAGCACATTCCCGGCCACGGGCGCGCCCGCGCCGATAGCCATTTGGAGCGGCCGGTAGTCAACGCATGCCGCGAGGATCTCGAGCTTACGGATTTTGCGCCGTTCAAGGCGAACGCCGATCTGCCGATGGCGATGAGCGCGCATGTCGTCTACACGGCGATCGATCCGACCGCCCCCGGCACGCTGTCGAAGGCGGTGATCGGCGACACCGTCCGCGGCTATATTGGCTTTGACGGTCTCCTCATGACCGACGACCTTTCCATGAAGGCGCTTTCAGGGAGCTTTCGCCAGCGCGCCGAGAACGCGATCGGCGCCGGATGCGATATCGTGCTGCACTGCAACGGCGATCTAGCGGAAGCGCGGCCGGTCGCCGAAGGCGCGCCGCCGCTGGAAGGCGCGGCGCTCGCGCGCGCCGAAAAGGCGCTAGAATGCGTGCGGCGGCCCGTCGAACCCTTTGATTTAGCAGAGGCGACGCGTGAGTTCGACGCGGCGATGCGGGCGGTGGCGTGAACCCTTGCGCGCAGGCGCATCAGCCTAACTGTGATAACATGAAAAATATCACAGTTTCACTCGACGTGAGCTGTATCGCCGGGCGCGGATCAGAGCGACGCAGGAGGATACTTCGGTATCCGCGGTGGTTCGCCGTTTCCTGACTGAATTCGCTTCGGAAGGCACGGAGTTTGACCGGCTGAAACGCCAGGAGCAGGATCTCCGCGCCCAAATCCAGGAATTTCGCGCTTCGGATCGGCTCTCCCGTCAGAGCGTTCATGAGAGGCCGATCGGGCAACAAAAAAGGTGACCGGCTTTCTGGACACCAATATTCTCCTCTACTCGATCAGCCGTGATCCGTCTGAGGCGGAAAAACGCGAGCGGTCCATCGCATTTGCTGGATCAGGATGACTGGAGCCTGTCGACGCAGGTTTTGCAGGAGTTCTATGTGCAGGCGACGCGAGCCTCGCGGCCGGACGCCTTACCGCATGAGATCGCCGCCGGTCTCGTGCGCGCGTGGCAGAGGTTTCAGGTTCAGGACATCACGCTGGCGATCGTCAGCGCCGCGCTGGACATCAAATCGCGCTATGGATTTTCCTATTGGGACGCCGCAATCGTCGCCGCTGCGCAAGCGCAGGGCTGCGCGCGGCTTTATTCCGGAGACCTCCCGCACGGGCAGGTCATCGACAATTTGCAGATTGTTGACCCCTTTCGATAGCAGTTCTCTCCTGTGGACCGGCGCTCCCAAAGCGCCGGCTGCGCTTGCGATAGCGGGCCATCGGGGCCACTCTCGCGCCGAAACCTTCGGCCAAGACGATTCGCAAACGGAAACAGGCGCAAAGCCAGAATGGCGCAGGAACTGAGCTTCGAGCTGGACGAGCCGCGCGGCGACGCCGAAGATACCTTTCTCGTCGACGTCGATGGGTTCGAAGGGCCGCTCGATTTGCTGCTCGAGCTTGCGCGCCGGCAGAAGGTCGACCTCGCCCGCATCTCGATCCTCGCGCTCGCCGAGCAATATCTCGCCTTCATCGAGGCGGCGCGGCGCGTGCGTCTCGAACTCGCCGCCGACTATCTGGTGATGGCGGCCTGGCTAGCCTTCCTGAAGTCGCGGCTGCTGCTACCGGAGCCGCCAAAGGGGGATGAGCCCTCCGCCTCCGATCTCGCCGCCGCGCTGGCGGAGCGCCTGCGCAGGCTGGAGCTCATTCGGCGGGCCGCCGACAGGCTTACGGAGCGCGCGCGGCTCGGGCGCGATATGTTTCTGCGCGGCGGACCTGAAGGCGTAGAGACGATCTCGCATCCCAAATTTCAGGCGAGCCTTTACGATCTTCTCTCGGCTTACGCCCGGCAGCGCCAGAAGACGGCGACGTCGCGGGTGGTGATGCGGCAGCGCGCGGTCTGGTCGTTGGCCGAGGCGCGCGAAGCCCTGGAGCGGCTGGTCGGCGTCGCGACGGAATGGACCGTGCTCGACGATTTTTTGCTGCATTACTGTGTCGACATGCAGACGGCGCGCACGGTGCGCGCCTCGGCCTTCACCGCTTCGCTCGAGATGGTGCGGGAGGGACGTTTCGACATCCGTCAGGACCGGCACTTCGCTCCGCTTTGGGTGCGGCGGCGGGCGCCGGAGCAAGCGGAAGAGACTGCGGGCGCGTCTTAGCCCCGAACTTCAGGAGGACGCGTGGTGGCGCAGGCTGCGGAGAAGATCGAACTTTTTGACGTGAACAGCGACGACGAGCTTGCGCGTCACGAGGCTCGGCTGCGCGAAGCGGAGCGCATCATCGAGGCGCTGCTCTTCGCCTGCGCCGAGCCGCTTGATGAAGCGGAAATGGCGCGCCGTATCGAGGAGGGCGTCGATCTCGAGCGCGTCCTTGAGCGGCTGCGCGCCCATTACACGGGTCGCGGCGTCAATCTCACCCGCGTCGGCAAGAAGTGGTTTTTCCGCACCGCCGCCGACCTCAACTGGATCCTCGCGCGCGAGCAGGTCGAGGAGAAGAAGCTCTCCCGCGCGGCGCTGGAGACGCTCGCGATCATCGCCTATCACCAGCCGACGACCCGCGCCGAGATCGAAGAGATTCGCGGCGTCGCCATTTCCAAGGGCACGCTCGACGTGCTGCTCGACACCGGCTGGATCAGGCTGCGCGGCCGCCGCAAAGCGCCCGGCAGGCCGATCACCTATGGCACGACCGACGCCTTCCTGATGCATTTCGGGCTTGAGCAGATCGGCGATCTGCCGGGGCTCGACGAACTCAAGGGCGCTGGCCTGTTCGACGGCAGGCTGCCGAAGGGCTTCGGCGTGCCGCAGCCTTCGGACGACGCCGCGTTGCGCGAGGATGAAGAGCCGCTTGAAGACGACGCGCCGGAGCTGCTCGACATGGAGTTCCCGGACGAGCCCGAGGCGCTAGAGCCGCCCGAACTCGGCGACGACGAAGAGCATTGACGGCGCCGCGGGGCGGAGCGGTTCGACACAAATTCCGCCCTGACGAAGATGTCTGCTGCGCGCGCATTTGCGCTCACCATCCTTGTTTTTAAGGCGATGGGCGCATAGTTTCCCGGCAAACGCCGGTCGTCCGGTTTTCTCGTTAGGAAGGATGCGCGCCATGGGCGGTCTGTCGATCTGGCACTGGATCATTGTCGGCGCGGTCGTCTTCATTCTCTTCGGCGGCAAGTTCAAGATTTCCGACGTGATGGGCGACGTGGCAAAGGGCATCAAGGCCTTTAAGAAGGGCATGTCCGAAGATGATGTCGCGGCCGATGACGCAAAAAAGCCGCTCGAAGGCCAGGCCAGCGAGCGCCGCGCCCTGGAGAGCGACAAGGCGGACAGCAAGAAGGTCTAGCGTCGACGCCCCCTCCTTGAGGGGAGGGTCGCGCTGAAGGCGGGGGTCGGAAGCGAACCCCTGGAACCCCGCCATCGTCACTCCATCCCGAAGCGCTTCGCGCTTCGACCCTTCCCCCAAGGGAGGGAGCAAGGCGCCCGAGCAACACGCATGTTCGATCTCGAACCCGGCAAGCTCATCGTCATCGCCATCGTCGCGCTTATTGCGATTCCGACCAAGGACCTGCCGCGCGTATTGCGTTCGCTCGGGCAGTTCACCGGAAAGATGCGCCGCATGGCGGCGGAGTTTCAGGGACAGTTCATGGAGGCCATGCGCGAGGCGGATCTTGAGGATTTGCGTAAGGAGGTCGGCGAGATGCGGGACGCCGTAAAGGAGAGCGTGAAGCTCGACGGCGCTTTCGATCCGATGGCAGAAGCGCGCAAGCAGATCACCGGGGCAATCACAGGCGACGCAGAGCGGTCGCCTGTGCAACCGCCTCATCCTGAGGAGCCGCGCAGCGGCGGCGTCCAATCACCTCATCTTGAGGAGCCGCCCGCAAGTGTCGATCTCGGGCAGGCCCAAGATCGAGGCGTCTCGAAGGATGAGGACGCGCCAACCGCATCCTTCGAGACGCGGCCTTTGGCCGCTCCTCAGGATGAGGATTCTGGCCTTCCTGCCGTAGAGCAGGCCGATTCGTCGAAGAAGACCGCCACATGAACGAGGCCGACGAAGCCGAAATCGAGGCCAGCAAGGCGCCGTTGATCGAACATCTGATGGAATTGCGCGAGCGCCTGATCAAGGCGCTTCTCGCCTTTCTCGCGATGTTCGTGATCTCCTTCTTCTTCGCCAAGGATATCTACAATCTGCTTCTCATTCCCTACACGCAGGTCGCAGGCCCTGAGGCGCGGCTGATTTACACGGCGCCGCAGGAATATTTCTTTACCCAGATCAAGGTCGCGCTGTTTATGGCGGCGTTTTTCTCCTGCCCGATCGTGCTGTCGCAGATCTACGCCTTCGTCGCGCCCGGGCTCTACAAGCATGAGCGCAGGGCGTTCCGGCCCTATCTTTTCGCGACGCCGATCTTCTTCGCCTTCGGCGCGCTCGTCGTCTATTTTCTGGTGATGCCCAATCTGCTGCGTTTCTTCATGGGGATGCAGCAAGCGAATGAACCGGGTAAAGCGCAAATCGAACTGTTGCCGCGCGTCTCCGAATATCTTTCGCTGATCATGACGCTCGTGCTCGCCTTCGGCATCGTGTTTCAATTGCCGGTGGTTTTGACGCTGCTCGGACAGGTCGGCATCGTGACGTCGGAGTTTCTCAAAGAGAAGCGGCGCTACGCCGTTGTGCTCGTCTTCATCGTCGCGGCGGTTTTGACGCCGCCGGATGTCTTTTCGCAGCTCGCGCTCGCTGTCCCTGGCGTGCTGCTCTACGAGGCGTCGATTTACGCCGTGCGCATGATCGAGAAGAAGCGGGCCGCCGCCCAAGCGGCGGCGAGCGGCGGATCGTAAGCGACATCTCGCCGCTTGACCCTGCTTACCGCTCGCGGGAGAAAGGCGCCCTCGACAAAGCCCCCGCCGTCATGGCCGGGCTTGTCCCGGCCATCCACGCCGAGACGTTGCGGCTCGTTTGAAATGCTGTCGTAGCGGCGTTGCGTGGATGCCCGGCACAAGGCCGGGCATGACGCGTTTGCAACAGTTCGCCCGTTACTCCCCAGCGCCAGCAGGCCGATATGTACGACATCAAATGGATTCGCGAGAACGCTGACATTTTCGACCGCGGCCGCGCGCGGCGCGGGCTGGAGCCGATCTCAACGCAGCTTCTCGCCTTTGACGATTCCCGGCGCGCGGCGATCGGCGAATTGCAGCGCGCGCAGGAGCGGCGCAACTCGGCCTCGAAAGAGATCGGGGCGGCGATGAAGGCGGGCGATAGCGCCAAAGCCGAAGCGCTCAAAGCTGAAGTCGCGACGATCAAGGAGAACTGGCCGGCGCTGGAAGAAGCCGAGCGCTACGCCATCGCCGAACTCGACAATGCGCTCGCCAGCATTCCCAACACGCCGCTCGATGAAGTGCCGGACGGCGCCGATGAAAACGACAATGTCGAAGTCGCGCGTTGGGGCGAGCCGCGCGCATTCGACTTCACGCCGAAGGAGCATTTCGAAATCGGCGAAGGCCTCGGGCTGATGGATTTCGAAACGGCGGCGAAAATTTCCGGCGCGCGTTTCGTCGTCAACAAGGGCGGGCTGGCGCGCTTGGAACGCGCGCTCGCGCAATTCATGCTCGATCTGCATACGAACGAGCATGGCTATATGGAAGTCAGCCCGCCGCTTCTCGTGCGCGACGACGCGATGTTCGGCACGGCGCAATTGCCGAAGTTTAGGGAGGATCAGTTTTCGGTGACGTCGGGCCGACAGATCGTTGCGCCGCCAGACTCCGCCACCGAAGAGATTGTGCCAACGTCTGAATACTGGCTCATCCCCACGGCCGAAGTGCCGCTCACCAATCTCGTGCGCGAATCCATTCTCGACGAAGCGCGATTGCCCATGCGCATGACCGCCGGCACCTATTGCTTCCGCGCCGAAGCGGGCGCCGCGGGCAAGGATACGCGCGGCATGATCCGCCAGCATCAGTTCCACAAGGTCGAACTCGTGTCGATCACGACGCCGGAGCAGTCGCTCGAGGAACATGAGCGCATGACCGGCTGCGCCGAGAAGGTCTTGCAGCTTCTCGAACTGCCCTATCGCAAGGTCGTGCTCTGCACCGGCGACATGGGTTTTGCCTCGCAGAAAACCTACGACCTCGAAGTCTGGCTGCCGGGGCAGGGGAAATATCGCGAGATTTCCTCATGCTCGGTCTGCGGCGACTTCCAGGCGCGGCGCATGAACGCCCGTTATAGACCCGCTGACGGGAAGCCGCGATTCGTTCATACGCTGAACGGCTCGGGCGTCGCAGTCGGGCGCGCCATGGTCGCCGTCTTGGAGAATTACCAGCAGGCCGACGGCTCAGTCGACGTTCCGCGCGTCCTTCGGCCTTACATGGGCGGGCTCACGCGCATCCCGAGCTGAACGTCTTCGGTGGACGCAGCGCCCACGTCTCGCGGGCTCTTCGCAGTAGGGCTCGGGCGACGTCCCAAAAAATGGCGTCCAGCCATAGCCGTAATCGGCGCGCGGCGCATAGCCGTCGCTCAATAGGTCCTGCGCCGCGACGGGCAGCACCACGGGAGCGGCCAAAAATCCCAATAGGCCGGAGCCGGGCGCGGTCGGCGGCGCGCCGGGGATGACCAGCGGCGCCGGGACATAGCCCATGGTCCCGCCATATTGCACCTGGCACCAGCGGCCGCAGCCCAGGACATTGAAGGGAATATTCGCCGCCATCGTCGTGACCGGCCTCGCGTCCGAACTCGGGCTCACACGCAGCGGCATCACCGCCGCCACATAGGCCTCAAAAGCGGCGGCGCAGCCGGGAGCGGCGAGCGACGCCGCAAGCAAGAACGACAGTCGTAAGCGCATCAAAAATCCCCCCGAGAATGAGGCTGCAACTCGAGGGCGATCAGGTGAAGAATGTTTTTCCTCACCCTCATCCTGAGGAGCCGCCCGCAAGTCGGGGTTACCCGGCTTGCGAATTCAACGTCGATCTCGGGCAAGCCCCAAGATCGCAGGCGGCGTCTCGAAGGACGAGGGTGGGGAAAAAAACACGAAAGCGGGTTTCCTCGTCCTTCGAGACGGCCTCTTCGAGGCCTCCTCAGGATAAGGAAACCCTTCACCCGATCGCCCTGCGGGCAATTTGGGTCATTGTGGACGTTGGGCGTCGAATCGTCCAAAGAAACTTGGGCTTCTTCGAATAGCCCGAAGCGCGAGCGAAACCGCCAAACACATGCGCATTCTCATCACCAATGACGACGGCATTCACGCGCGCGGCCTCGCCATCGCGGAGGCGATCGCGCGCAAATTCACCGACGATATTTTCGTCATCGCGCCGGAATTCGAGCAATCGGGCGTTTCGCATTCGCTCTCGCTCAACGATCCGCTGCGATTGCGGGAGATTTCGCCGCGACACTTCGCGCTCAAGGGAACGCCGACCGATTGCGTCATCATGGGCCTGCGCAAGCTGATGCTCGATCATCCGCCAGATCTTCTCATTTCCGGCGTCAACTGCGGCCAGAATGTCGCCGAGGACGTCTCCTATTCCGGCACCATCGCCGGGGCGATGGAGGGCACGATTCTGGGCATTCCGTCGATTGCGCTCTCCCAGGTCTATGATTTTTTTGCAGACCGCCGGACGATCCACTGGGAATGCGCGGCGACGCATGGCGTTGAGGTCGTGCGCCGCCTGCTCGCGGCGGGCATCCCGAAGAACGTGTTGATGAATGTGAATTTTCCGCATTGTGCGCCCCAGAACGTCGCGGGCGTCGCGATCACGATGCAGGGTAGGCGCAGCAGCGACATCATGCGGATCGAGGACCGCAAGGACGGCCGCGGCAATCCCTATCACTGGATCACTTTCCAGCGCGGCGACTTCAAGCCGGGGCAGGGCACCGATCTGCTGGCGCTCGAACAAAAGAAAATCTCGATCACCCCACTGCAGCTGGATTTCACCGATCACCCGACGGTGACGCGCCTCGCGGCGGCGTTTGAGGGCAAGGAATGACCGAGGAGGCCGGCGCGCGCCAGGCCAGCCAACAATTCGAGGAGCGCGCAGCGCTGCTGCTGACCTTGCGTCAGGCGGGCCTGCGCGATCTTTCGGTCTTGCGCGCGATCGAGGCGACCCCGCGGGAGTCGTTCGCGCCCTATCGCTTTCGCGATCTCGCCAACCGCAATCTCTCCTTGCCGATCGGTTGCGGGCAGACAATGTCGCGCCCGGTCGAACTTGCCAGACGGCTCGAGGCGCTCAAGATCGGCCGCGGCCATCGGGTGCTGGAGGTCGGCGCGGGGTCGGGCTATGGCGCGGCGGCGCTCGCGCAGCTCGCAAGCGAGGTCATAAGCCTCGAGCGGTTCGAGACGCTCGCCATCGAAGCCTCGCGCCGCTTGACGGCCCACGGCGCGGCAAACGCCACGGCGATTTTCGCCGACGGCCTCGATCCGCCTCGCGAGCTTGGACGCTTCGATAGAATCATCGTCCAGGCCTCGGTCGGCGCCGCGCCTGCCGCGCTCATCCAGATGCTCACGCCGGGCGGCGCGCTGCTCTTTGCACGAAGGGAGCACGCGCAGGCCGGCGCGCGGGCGAAGGAACGATTGATTAAGCTTGATCGCAATGAGGACGGCGAGCTGCGTGAGACCGATCTTGGCCCGTGTCGCTTAGGGCCGGCCATCCCAGGACTGGCGCAGGCGCTCTAAAACATCATGCTGAAAATTTCAGTCGCGCACGGTTTGCGTTCATCTTAAACGCCTCCTTAACCGCGCGCTGTTACCCATAAGACCGTTCAATGTTGCGTTCGGGTGGGTCGCGTCATGGTTACCAAGCATCATATTGCTTATTCCCGCGCCGCTGTGCGGTTCCTGGCGGCCGTTGGCGTCGCCGCCCTTGTCGCCGGCTGCTCGGACGCCTCGCGCTTCGGAGCCGATCCCTTCGCCGATCCCTTCTCAGGCTCGGCCAAGACCGCTTCGCTCGGCGTCGATCGGGCGCCTGTTGGCGCGATCACTGACGCGCCTGCGCAGAGGTCGCCGTCATCGACGGTGGAAACCCGTCCATTGCCGGCTCCCGCCGCCGCCAGCGGGTCCGCTGCTCCAAGCAGCGGCGCTTCGATGGCGCGAACCGCTACGTCAGCGACGCAGTCGTCGTCAAAGAGCGTTGCAGCAGCAGGCGCCGCAGGCCACTGGAGCGCCGAAGGCGGCACCCCGGTCGTTGTCGCCCAAGGCGAGACGGCGGCATTGCTCTCCACCCGCTACGGCGTGCCCACCGACGCGCTGCTGCGCGCTAACGGCTTCAACGTCGCGTCTCAGGTTCAGCCGGGCTCTCGTCTGGTGATACCGGTCTATCGCGCCGGCGGCGCTCCGGCCATGGCCGCGCGCCCCGCCGCCGGTCCGGCCAAAGCTGCCGCCGCCGTCCCAGCCGAGATCAAGCCGGTCGCCGCGAAGTCCGCAGCGCTGGCGAAGCCCTTGGCCGCCGCCAAGCCGGCGGAGCAGGCGAAGCCGGTGCGTAAGACCGAAGTAGAACCGGCGAAGGACAAGCCGGCTGAGAAGACGAAGGCCGTCGCAAAGGCCGCGCCGGAGAAGACTCTTGTCAAAGCGGAGGCGCGCATCGCCGCCGCAACGCCGGGGCGCCCGGTCAAAACGGAGCGAATCGCGCGCGGGTCAGCTGCTGTCGAAGCGCCGGAAGCTGAACCCAAGATCGCCGACGCGCGCAGCAAGCCCGTTGTCGCCGAATCCCCGGCGGAAACGGCGAGCGCCCGCAAGGTCGATACGACCGCGACCGCCTCCATTCCTCCGGCGACGGACGCGAAGGCGGTGGCGTCCGATGAAGGTCGGCCCGAGTTTCGCTGGCCCGCCCGCGGCCGCATCATTCAGGGCTTCACGTCGGGCGGTAACGACGGGATCAACATCGCGGTGCCTGAGGGGACGCAGGTCAAGGCGGCCGAAGGCGGCGTCGTCGCCTACGCCGGCAGTGAGCTCAAGGGCTACGGCAATCTCGTGCTCATTCGCCACCCCAACGGCTACGTTTCGGCCTACGCCCACAATGGCGAACTCGACGTCAAGCGCGGCGATCAGGTCAAGCGCGGTCAGACGATCGCCAAATCCGGCCAATCGGGCAATGTCGGCTCGCCGCAGCTTCACTTCGAACTGCGCAAGGGTTCGACGCCCGTCGATCCTACGCGCTATCTGGCGGGGCTGTAGCCAAGGCGCAAGGAACGCTCCGGCGTCCGCGAGACACGAAGGCGCTGGAGACTTCGGGGCGGCGGGTCCAAAGAAAGGCCCGCCGCTCTCGCCTTTTGATGTCTCACGGCCGACCAAAATGCTATATGGCGCGGGTCATAACCGGAGGATCCCGCGCCAGTGAAGCATCGTCTCGCTTTCGTTTTCCTGCTTGCCGCCACGCCGGCTTTCGCTGTTGATCCGACCGGCGTCCCGCAGTGTGACGCGCTGCTCAAGCGCTATGAGGCCTGCTCGGGACAACTGCCGCCTTCTCAGGTCCATGATGCGCAAAAAGAGCTGCTCGATGGCGCGGTCGGCATTCGCTCCGCGGCGACCGATCCCGCGAAACGGGCGGATCTCGAACGCTACTGCGCCGATCGGTTCGAGCTGATGAAGCGCGCCAGCGACATCAAGGACTGCATGTCGAAGCCATGAGCGCCGCGCGGGCGTCGATGTAATCTTTGCCCCGCATTTCCATCAGTCGAGAGGCCGCGCGCTCGAATTCACGCGCTTCGGCGCCAAAGCCCACGCGGTAAAGTTCGGAAGGCTCCGCCGCAGCGGAAACGACGAGGAGGACGCGCGCCTCGTAAAGGACATCGATCAGCGTGATGAAGCGGCGCGCTTCATTCCGCTGTTCAGGCGCCATTGTTGGAACGTCTTCGACGATCACTGCGTCGAACCTCTCCGCGATCGCCATATAATCCGCCGCCGACAATGGTTGGCCGCAGAGCGCCGTGAAGCTCAGACGCGCGATGCGGCCCGCCGTCTGCGAAATCTCGATGCGGCGTCGCTTGACCTCAATTGTCGCGGGCGTTTCCGCCGCGCCGCCCGCGAGCGCCGCATAGAGCGCGTCAATCGCTGATCTCGCGCAAGAGTCGGCGGGCGTGAAATAGACCTGTCCCAGATCTTCGCGCCGCTGCCGATAATCGTTCGGCGCTTCGAGACGCAAGATGTCCATCCGCTCCTGCAACATGGCGATAAAGGGCAGGAACAGATCGCGATTGCGGCCGCCTTCGTAAAGCCGCGAAGGCTCGACGTTGGACGTCGCGACAATGACGACGCCCGACTCGAGCAGCGACGAAAACAGCCGTGCGACGATTGAGGCGTCCGCGATATCGTGCACGGCGAACTCATCGAAGCAGAGCACACGTGTTTCCTGCGCGATTTGCTGCGCCACGCAGCTCACCGGATCGGAGCCGTTATTATGGGGCTTCTGACGCAGCCGATGCAGCCGATCGTGCACATCCGCCATGAAGGCGTGAAAATGCGCGCGCCGCTTCTTTTCGACCGGCAGCGCGCCGAAGAAAAGGTTCATCAAAAAGGTTTTGCCGCGTCCGACCGATCCCCAGAGGTAGAGGCCGCGCGCCGGCCGCGCTCGAGGGCGAAAGGTCGCGAGGAGCGCTTGCTTCACACTTGCGCTTTTCGGCCTGCGCCCCGCGAGAGCGTCGGCGAGCGCTTGCAGCCTCTCGATCGCTGCGCGCTGAGACGCGTCGTGTTCCAGCGCGCCTTGCGCGACGAGCGCGTCATATTTCTCGATGATGGTCTGCGCGCGCGGCGTCATGCGCGCCGCATCCTGCCGCTCGCCTCAGCGAGCGCGCCAGGGCGGAGCTCGCAATAGAGCAGGCGCTCCGGGTCCACGGGACCGGGCATCGTGATTTTGCCCCGCGGCACAGGCGCGAATCCCAGCCGCGCATAATAGTCCTCGTCGCCGACGAGCAGGACGAGCCCATGTCCCGCGCCGCGCGCGGCGTCCAGCGAATATTTGACGAGCGTCTCGCCGACGCGCTGCTGACGAAACGCCGGCTCGACAGTCAACGGACCAAGCAAAAGCGCTGGCGTTGACCCGACGAGGATGGGCGTCATGCGGTTCGCGCCCACAAGCAGCGTCCCAATCCGCGCGACAAAGGACAGCGAACGGTCGGGCTCGACGCCTTCGCGCAAGCGATAGGCAGTGCGCGCATACCGGCCCGGACCGAACGCGCGTTCGTCGAGCTTTTCGATATGCGCGTCGTCTGCGGCCGTCAGCGGCGCAAATTTTACGGCGAGATCGATCATGTGGCGGCTTGACCCTGAGCGCAGGCCATATCACGCGCCGTCTGCGCGGCAAAACCTCTCGTTGCGCCGCGACATGCCGCTATGCGACGCTATGGGCGGAGAGAGGCCAATGGCGGAGTATCGCTTGCGCCGGGCAGGCATCGAGGACGCCCGATCCATCGCCAAAATTCACGCCAAGGCCTGGCGGGAGACCTACCTCGGGGTAATGCGCGCGGAGGCGCTGGCGTCCATCGATCTCGACGATTGGACGCGGCGCTGGCGGGAGCGGATCGGCTCGAGCGAAGGCGCGCAGGCCGTGTTCATCGCCTGCGAGGGCGAGACGCCGGTTGGTTTTGCCCGCTGCAGTCGCCAGTCCAATCCAAAGCTCGTTCCACTTGGCTTCGAGGGCGACATCGCGTCGATCTACCTGCTCCAGCGGACCCAGCGCCGGGGATTGGGCAGGCGCCTAGTGGAGCGGCTCGCGGAACATCTGATGTCCGCCGGCTGTGCGAGCGCCGCCGTTTGGGTTTTGCGCGATTCCCCGAAGGCCCGCGGCTTTTATGAAGCGCTAGGCGCGGAGCCCGTCGGGGTCGAGGGCGTGTGGGAGATTGACGGCGTCGTCCTCCCCGATATCGCGTATGGCTGGCGCGATCTGCACGCCTTGTGCGCCGGAGCCGGCTCCGTCACCCGTTCACCAATAGGGTGAGACAGGCGTGTTCTCGAGCGCCTCGGACAGCCGCGCCCGCGTCCCTGCGGTCGTATCCGCTGGCAGAGCGTCAAGCGCGAAAAAACCAGCCTCTGCGATCTCGCGGTCCGGCGCGCGCGGCTGCGTGAGGCGGAACGCGCGCACGACGTATAGCGCGACGTGGTCTCGCATCGAGAACCGCCGATTGAAATACATGCCGAACAGTTCAGGCGGCGCATCGAGCAGGACATTCGCCTCTTCGCTCAGCTCGCGCTCAAGCGCCTCCGCAAGCGTTTCACCGCTTTCGACGCCGCCGCCCGGCAAGTAAAAGCCCTCCACATAAGTATGCCGGACAAGCAGCACGCGGTTTCTTTCATCAACGACGAGGCCGCGCACGCCCAGGGTCATGGGACGCTGAAAGCGTGCGCCAAAAGCGATGAGTCGCGACGCAAAGCGGGTCCGCCTCGACGGCGCCGCACGCGCTTCTTCAAGCTTCGTCAAAACCGCCTCCAATCGGCGAAACTATGGCAAATGACGCCCGAAAGCTCTAGTGTCGCTGACCCATCCCGATGAGGAAAGCGCCGCGCGCGCAACAGGCAGTCAGAGAGGATTCTTGAACTTCCGGCTCGCTCATCTTTCCGACGCGCATATCGGCCCAATTCCTCGGCCCAATCTCGCGGAACTCCTTGGCAAGCGCGTCACGGGCTATGTGAACTGGCTGTATAAGCGCGGCGATCAGCACGATATGGGCGTGCTCGCCAAGATCGTCGCAGACATCAAGGCGCAGGCGCCCGACCATGTCATCATGACCGGGGATATCGTCAACATCGGACTTCCCGGCGAAATCGCGCTCGCCAAAGACTGGCTCGCCTCTCTCGGCGCCCCAGGCGACGTGAGCTTCACGCCCGGAAATCACGACGCTTATGTGGCGAGCGTGACCGATCTCGTTCGCGAAGTTTTCGCGCCTTGGACGAGCAGCGAGAGCGAAGTCGCGGGCTTTCCCTATTTGCGCCGGCGCGGCGGCGTCGCGCTGATCGGTCTCGACACCGGCGTGCCGACGGCGCCGTTCGTCGCTTCCGGGCGGCTCGGGGCGACTCAGCTGGCGGCGCTCGCGGATCTGCTGGAACGCGCTAGGGCGGAGGGACTTGCGCGCGTCGTTTGCCTTCATCACCCGCCGCATGTCGGCGGCGCGAGGCGGCTGCGGGGGCTCGAAGACGCGGCGGAATTCGAACGCGTCATCGCGCGTCATGGCGCTGAGCTCATTCTGCATGGGCATAATCACAAGCCCAGTCTGCATCATCTGTCTGGACCCGGCGCCGCAACGCCTATCGTCGGCGTCGCCTCGGCTTCGGCGCGGCCCGGCGGGCACTATCCGGGCGCCGCCTATAACCTTTACCAAATCGAGCGCGACGGCGACGACGTCAGGATTTCGCTGCGCAGGCGTGGATTGAACGACGCTGGCGAGGTCGTTGAACTCGAGTCCGTTCAGCTATGAAGCCTGGAGCGCTGCGAAAAAGTGGGAACCCGTTTTTCGCATAGAGCGCGCTTTGGGAATCGATCGCGTCATCTGCATTTGGGCGATTCAGCCCAAATGCAGCGTGATCTAGCCTGCGAGATAGGCGCGATAGAGCCATGCCGCCAAGACCGCCAAAAGGGCGAACAAAGCGGCTGCGCCAAAAAACTCGGCGATGAACGCAGCGACACGAGTCGTTTTTCCTGCGAAAGTTTTGTCGTCTGCGCGCGCGTTCGCCCTCTCGCGCGCGGCGGAGATCTTCACGCCAAGCGCCTGCGCCGCGCCGCCGCTCGCGTAATCGACCGCCAGCGCCTTTTCGCGCTCGATCAGGCGATGCGCGATGTAGCTGGTGATCGCTTCGACGAGGTCGTCGATGCTGTCGCTCTCACGAAGCGTCACCCGGCCGTGGCGCGTATCCTGGAGAAAGCGATAGGTCCGCCTGTCGCGATCCATCTCGACGAAGCCGATCTGGTCGATGAACAGGCGCGGTCGCTCCGCGGGCGCAACGCCAACGTCGAAAATATCGCAATCGCGCGGCACCTGCGCCAAAACCGGCGACAGAGCCTCGCCGAGCATTTCCAGCCGGGCGATTTCCGCGGCGCGTAAATCCGAAATGGCGGCGGAGCGCTCCGCGTTCTCAAGGCGCGCGCGGCGCAGCGCGCCGGACAGACTGGCCATGCGCTCGTCAAGCGAACCCGCCGTTCCCTTGCGGGCGACGCGCTCGCGCTCGACAAGAAGCGATAGACGCTCGGCGGGCGTGGCGGCGGACGCGTGTGGCTGGTCGGCGACGCGCGTGTCGGCTGGCGGCGCGGGCAGGGGCTCTTCCATGTCGTCCACTCGCTGAGGCCCTCGTAGCGCGGCCGGGGCATTAAAGCATTGTGGACTATAGCGGCTCTCGGCGGCGGTGCGAAGCGCAAGCGCGACGAAGGGACGCGGGAGTCGACTTTTTCCCCCGCCTCCGGCAAGGGATTCCATACGATCGCCGCTGATTCCGGCCATTAACGTTAAAAAACGCCGGATTCAACAAAGGCGCGGAGGGAATCCATGGCCGTCAATCGCGGCGAATCGGACGTCAACAGCGCATTGTTCGAGCGCATTTTGATCGGCATGGGCTTTGCGGTCTTTGCTGCGCTGGAGGCGGCTGGCGGCGGCGAGCATGCGATCGTGGCCGGGTTTTTTGCCGGCGCGACGATTTTCGTGCTGCGCCGCTCCTCGGAAAGCGCGCGCCAGGCGGCCGATTTCGCCGTCGATTTCCTCGCTGTCGCGACATTTACGCTGCTGTGCGACCGCGCCGGCCTGTTGTGGCGATCGCCGGAAACCTTCGCCGAACTGTTCCGGCTCTCGCCGGTGGGCGCGGCGACCGCCACCATTCTCTATCTCGCCGGGGTCGTCACGCTGAGAGCGCGTTCGCGCATGGCGGTGCGTGCGGCGCTTTTCGTATTGCCGCTGCAGTTCAGCCTGTTGATCGCGCTCGGCTCGCCGCCCGTCGCCCAGATCGGCGGCGCGCTGCTTCTTGGTCTCGACGTTCCGGAGGACTTCAGAAAAATCGTCGGGCATACGCTGGTCCTGTTTCTGCTCAACGAATCGATCGTCGTCGGCATCCCCCTCGCGCTCGGTCGTTTTTTGCCCCGACAATGGCGTCCGCATAGCATTCTGCTCGCCTCGGCCTTCGTCGCTTCGCTGACGCCCTATATCGCGACCTCGGTCTCGTATTTCGTCGCGCCTTATTTGCCCTATCCGGTGACGGCGCTGGTCGCGACGGTGGCGGCGGCGCTCGCGCAAGCGGGATTATGGGGCCAAACCTATCTCGTGACCCAGGCGATGGCTGGCCTTTTGCGGGCGACGCCGTCGCTGCAGGTCGTGGTGTTCCACGATTGGCGGACCGGCGCCGAAAAGGGCGCCGTCTATGGCTTCGTGTTCATGGCGCTGCTGCTCGCCGTCGGACTGGTCGTGTCTTTTGCGCCCGCCGTCGCCGTCATTTCAGCCTCCGGCCCGATCGGCGGCGCGCTGATTGGCGCCGCGATTTTTCCGCTCGCGCGCGCGCTCGTGGAGAGCACCGATTCGACGCCGCCATTCTTCGCGCGCGTCGAAGAACTCTATCTGCATCCCTCCAACTACTTTCGCGGCGCGGTCGCCGGCGCGGCCGTTGGACTCGGCTTGACGATGGGACTCCCCGCGATGAGCGGCGGCGAGCGGTTTCTGTTCGGCGCGCTCGGGGGCGCTCTCGCCTATGCCGGCGTCGATGCGGGCTTCGATTTCCACGCGCTCATCCAACAACGCCGCCAGCATTTGCGAAGCTGGCGCGTCTATTTGCTGGGGGCGGCGCTCGGCGGCCTCGTCGGCGGCGCCGTCGCCTGGTATCTCGACGCAGGCCAGGTGGAGAACATCACGGCGAAATTCTTCGCCTACACGTCGCTCGATTACGGCGCGGACGGGCGCCCCATCACCGAATATATCATTCGACCGCTCTTCTCGAAGTGGGGCGCGACGGATCTCGGCAGGGTCGACGGCGGCGTGAGGCTGCTGTTCGACGAGTCGCTCTCGGGCGTCATCCAATGGGTGTTCGCCGCGCCGCTCTTTTCGATTAATCTGTTCTTCCTGACTGCGCTCGTTCAGCGCAGCCTGCAGCCGCTTCGCCAACTCGCGAGCTGGCAAGGCCTCGACATGCTCATCGAAAACGCCGTGCGCGTTTTGCGGTGGGGCCTGTGGATGGCGCCGGTGATCTATTCCTTCCTGAAAGCTTCGCCCGACCCCGCCTGGTACAATCAGGACGGGCTCATCCGCACCGGCGTTGCGAGCTGGATGAGCTACATCCTGCCGGACTCGGATTTTCGCGCCTGGAGCCTCGATATCTTCACCGCGCTTCTCGCCTATGACGCGCTGCGGGTGCTGATCTGGTTCGACCACATGGGCCTGCGCGTCGCGACGCTCGTTAATCTGTCCTTCGTCGGCGGCGACGTCGCTGATGAGAAAGCTGCGCGCTTTCTTGGCAAGGCGCAAACAAGCCGCGCGATCCCCGAAGGCATCCGTCGTTTCGGCACTTGGGCGCCGTTGCTGTTGCCCTTCTATATTCCGCGCGGCGCCGAATGGGACAAGGCGTGGAGCGCCGCCGAGCAGATGTCGCAGACGCGACCGCCGTCCTATGCCTATCTTGTCAGCGGATATCTGATCTACGCCGGCATTGTCGCCTTCGGCCTTGTCCTCTTCCTTCTGGGACGGCTTGCGCGCGCGCAGAAAGTGACGATTGAAGGCATTACCGGGGCTGGCGGCGTGCCGGGCTCGCGGCCGCTGAAACTGACCAACGGGCTGATGATCAGCGAGTGGTTTCAGGACGGGCAGGGCGCCATGCGCATCGAAGGCGTGGCGCGCGGCGGCCCTCCGATCGACTTGACGCGACGACCCGACGATCACGCCCACCCGCGCGGACGTTTCCTTTTTCTGCGTGAAGACGGCGGCGAGCTATGGTCGATCGGCGAGGCGCCGACGCGCTGCAGAGCCACTCAGGCGTCGCTCACCGACGCTGGCGAGAACTGCCTGTTCTTCATGGCGGAGCGCAACGGATTCGCGATCGAAGCGCGCGTTTCGCTGGCCGCCGACGAAGCGGTGGAGATCACGCATCTCAAGATCGTCAATCTCGAGCAGCGCCATCGTAAATTGATGCTGGCGTCGCTGCGTGAGTGGGTGCTCAACGAGACCGGCGTCGAGCTTCGCGACGCTGCGTACAACGGGATTCACATTGGCACTTGGTACGTCCGATCGCTGAACGCGATTTTCGCCCAGAACCGTTTGCTCAAGGGCGGGGCGCGGCGCCAGTCGGATCGCCGGCTGTCCCCGGAGATCGGCTTTCACGCCATCGGCGCCGGCGCAGACGCGAAGATCTCCATCATCGGCTATGAGGATGTGAAGTCGCATTTCTACGGAATGGGATCGACCTATGCGCCCGACAGCCTGCTTGGACTGGCGGCGCCCCGTGATCCGAAAGACGAAGGTCTGCTCTATGGCTTTGAGCCCTGCGCCAGTCTGCGCGTCGAAGTCGAACTCGCGGCCGCCGGCGCGACGGAACTGATCATCGTCGACGGATGGGCGCGCGACATGGGACGCGCGACGGATTCCATTGCACGGCATCTGGGGATCGCCCCCGTTGCGCCTGAGACGTTGAACAAGGCGTTGTCTCGCCGCCGCGGGCTCATTCTGCCGCCCCCGCCCAAGAAGCCGCGCTACGCCTTTTCTCAAGACGGCAAAAGCGTCACGCTTGCGCCGGGCACGCCGCGTCCTTTCGGCCACGTCATCGCGAACGCTTTCGGACAGGGCGCAGTGCTCACGAATGACGGCGAAATTTTTTCTTTCCACGGCAATTCGCGCTTAAACAGTTTCACACCGTTTCGCATGGGCGAGGGCCGCATGGCGCCGGCCGGGCAGAGGATCTACGTCTATGATCTCGCCCGCACCGACGCGCACAGTCCGACCTTCGTTCCGCTGCGCCGTCGCGACGCGGAATATCAGGTGACCTTTTCGCCGGGCGCTGCGGTTTTTCGCGCCGAGCGCGATCATCTTGAACTCGAGATGACCGTATTCGTCAGCCCCACGCAGCCGATTGAGTTCAAGATCCTGAAGATCCGCAACAAGACCGACCATGAGCGTCTGCTGCAGATCACGCCGTCAATGGAAATCGTATTGGCGGAAACGCCGAACGAAAGTCTCGGCGTTTTGGAATCGATCATCGACGAAAATGTGCATTCGATTTACTTCCGCAATCCTCGCAATAATTTCGTGCAGGGCTGGGCCTTTGTGACGACATCGATACCGGCTGAATTCGCCGAGACGTCGCGTCGCCGCTTCCTGGGGCATGAGAGCCGCGATCCCTACCTACCTTACATGGTCGAGCACGGCCATCCGGACGCGGGCGCGCCCGAGCATGAACGGAAAGTCGCCGCGTTCAGCGGCGCGATCGACGTGCCTGCCGGAGAGGAAGCTGTCGTCGTCGTGGCGCTTGGACAGACGACCACGATCGAAGACGCGAAGCGGCTCGCCGATTATGCGCGCGATCCCGACCACGCCTATGCCGAACTCGAGGCGAATGCGCGCGCATGGGACGAACAATTGTCCGTGTTGCGCATCAAGACCAATCGTCCCGACTTCGACCGCCTCGTCAACGACTGGCTGCCCTATCAATTGCTCGCCGCGCGCCTGTGGGGACGCACAGGTCCTTCACAGCGTTCCGGCGCCACGGGCTATCGCGACCAGCTGCAGGACGTGATCCCCCTCATCCATCTCGCGCCCGAGCGCGCCCGCGCTCAAATTCTTCTGCACGCCGCGCATCAATATATCGAGGGCGACGCCTGCAAATGGTGGCATCGCGCGCCCAATGGCGGCACGGGCCTCGCGGACCGCACGCATGCGTCGGATCCGCACTTGTGGTTGCCGTATGTGACGGTTCGCTATGTCCGCGGGAGTGGAGACTACGCCATCCTCGACGAAGTCGAGACCTTCCTCGAGGCAAGTCCTGTCCCCAAGGATCAGGAGGGCGAAGCCACCGTGCCGCTGACGTCGCGCGACAAGGATACGCTGCTCGGCCACTGCGCGCGCGGCATCGACTGGACGCTCGAGCGTTTCGGCGCCCACGGCCTGCCGCTGATGGGATCTGGCGACTGGGACGACGGCATGAATCTCGTCGGCGACGAAGGCCGCGGCGAGAGCGTTTGGCTTGGCTTCTTCCTGCACGGCATCCTCCTCGACATCGCGCCGCTGTTCGAGGCGAAGGGCGACGCCGACCGCGCCGAGCGCTATCGCGAACGCGCCGCGAAGCTTCGGACCGCGCTTGAGAACTGCTGGCGGGGCGACCGCTACATCCGCGCCTATGCCGATGATGGCCAGGAGGTCGCGCCGATGAGCGCGATGACGTCCTCATGGCCGACTCTGGCGCGCGCCGTCGACCCCGCACGTGGACGCGAGGCGATCGAGAACGCCTTGGCCGTTCTCGGTCTCGGCGATCGGGTATTGCTCGTCCATCCGCCGTTCGACGAACACTCGCAGCCCTATCCCGGGCGCAGCGCCGAATATCCGCCAGGCGTGCGGGAAAACGGCGGGCAGTATTCGCATGGCGTGTCCTGGTTCGTCGACGCGCTGGCGAAGCTCGCCGCGCAGGCGCAACAGGACGGCGACTCGCGCGCCGCCGACGAACTGTTTCGCAGAGCGTTCGAGACGTGGATCGCGATCTCGCCGATCTCCAAGCTCGCGTCGCCGGCCGCCGCGGACATCTATGGGTTGCCGCCGCATCAGCAGCCGGCGGACGTTTATAATGGCGAGGGCTACGAAGGGCGAGGCGGGTGGAGTTGGTACACCGGCGCGGCGGCGCGCATGCTGTCGGCCGCATATGCGATGCTTGGCCTTGAATTCGAGAACGGCGAGTTGCAGCCACGCCCCGACGCCTTCCATCCCAAGGGCGAACTGCGGCTGGAGCGCGTCGTCTACCTCGGAAAGACGTTCGAAGCGGAAAAGCGTCGCCGCGTTTGGTAGCGGCCTGGAGGCGTGAGGGGATATGGCCGATCGCGTCGTCACGCTTAACGCCGGGTCGTCTTCGGTGAAATTCGCCTTGTTTGCGGCGGACGCCGACTGGCCGCAGCTGATCGTTTCTGGCGCGGTCGAAGGGCTCGGCGCGAAACCGCGCTTTCGCGCCGCCATTGTCGATGGAGAGATAAGCGACAGGCCGCTCGCCGCCAAACTCACGCACAGGCAGGCGATTGCAGCGATCTTTGAATGGATCGAAGACGCTTACCCGGCGGCGGCGGTCAGCGCGATCGGGCACCGAGTCGTGCATGGCGGGCTGCGCTTTGCCGCGCCGATCATTGTCGATGCGGAAGTGCTCGCGGAGTTGCGCCAACTCATTCCGCTCGCGCCGCTGCACCAGCCGCATAATCTTGCCGGAATCGAAGGCGCCAAGGAAGCCTTTCCGCATGTGCCGCAGGTCGCGTGTTTCGATACGGCTTTCCATCGTGGACACGCCTTCGTCGATGACGCCTATGCGCTTCCCTATTCCTACTACGAGCGTGGCCTGCGCCGTTTCGGCTTCCACGGATTGTCCTACGAATATATCTCCCGGCGCCTGCGCATGATTGATCCAATTCACGCCGAAGGCGGCGTCATCGTCGCGCATCTTGGCAATGGCGCGTCGCTTTGCGCGATGAAAGGCGGGCGTTCAATCGCGGCCAGCATGGGCTTCTCAGCGCTGGAAGGCTTGCCTATGGGCACCCGCTGCGGACAGATCGATCCCGGACTGCTGCTTTATCTGCTCCGGAGCGAGGGCATGTCTCCCGAGGAGCTGTCGCATCTCCTTTATGAACGCTCGGGCCTGCTCGGCCTTTCCGGCGTGTCGCATGACATGCGTACGCTCGAGGCGTCAGACGAACCCCGCGCCCAAGCGGCGATCGCCTATTTTATACATCGCATCAAAATGGAGATCGCGGCGCTCGCGGCGGCGCTCGGCGGATTCGACGCGCTGGTGTTTACGGCCGGAATTGGAGAGCATTCGCCGCGCGTGCGCGCCGGCGTGGTCGAAGGCCTCGGCTGGCTAGGGCTGACGCTCGACGCGGCGGCCAATGGGCGCAATGACATTGTCATTTCGGCGCCCCAGTCGCGCATCCCTGTGTTCGTGACGCCGACTGACGAGGAATCGATGATTGCGCGCCACACGATTGAAACGGCAGGACTGACGGCTGTGGCGAGGTGATTGCGGCTCGGTGCGCGGCGGCCGCCGCGGCAAGACCAAATGGAATCGCTCGGCCAATTCAAATCAGAAACTGACAACAGTCTAGCGGGGACAGCCAACAAAAGCGATTGACCCGCCGGGCGCAACCATCCAAAATATTTATAATTATTGCCGATACATAGCGTGATTGTGCCGCTGCGGCGCGGAATCAATCAATCGTAAATTCGCCGCCATATCTGATTTGCGCATTGACCGAGGTCGTAGTGCCCATCCTCAGGGATAACGAACGCCAGTCGTCTGATGGTGGGGGTCTCACAGCCGTCGTCGCGCGGCATATTCCGGACGCCATATCGCCTGATCACCTGACGTACGCTGGACTTGTCGGCGCCGTCCTTGTCGCCATTGGGTTTGTCGCCAGTCGGTGGTCGAACTGGTTCCTCGCGCTGGTCGCGCTGGGGCTGACCCTCAATTGGCTTAGCGAGAATCTGGTGCGCGCTGTTTCGGAACGTCGTGGCGCCGCGCGTCCGCTTTATGGATATTTCATCGACAACTCGGCGGACCTCGTCGCTCAAACGCTGATCATCATGGCGCTTGGCTTCTCGCCTTATTTCACCATTCCCTCGGCGTTGCTGGTCCTCTCTCTCTATCTGTTGCTGAGCTCATACAAATATCTGCTTGTCGTGATCCATGGCGGTAAGCAGCCAGGCGGCGGATTCGAGCCGAAGGGGCTTCGACTGCTTGTGATGGGCTGGTCGCTCTCTGCGGCATTGATGGGACATGAGCTCGCGTCGCAACGCGTGCTCTCATTCGCGGCGCTCGACGTCATCGTCGCCGCTCTGTCGATTTGCGCCTTTGTGATATTCGTCTTCATCGTTCGCAGAGATTTGGGGCGGGTTCGGTTCCAGGAGAATAGAGCCGGCGACGATAGCGATGACGAATCATTGGATGAACGCCAGGTCATTTCGCTTGTCTCGCAATTGGCGCCTGTCCGTCGTCGCTCCACGGCGCGCGCCGACAAAAAGATTTCAGCCGGCTAGGGCCTAGTCGGACGCCGGAAAAACCTCGACTGTGTTTGCGCCACTTGTCGCCGCATGCGGCGAAGACGCATTGCTGTTGCAGAAAAGGCACAGCCGTTGCGAAACGGCGTAAAGCGTGGTCGAAGCGAAAGGTTCGAATTGCGCAACGCCTCTCGCCTTGCTCATTTGCCTCCAGACCTTTGGAGTCGGTTTGCAACGGCGAGAACAAAGTCATGGCCCATAAATTCTTGACAGGCGCTGTTCTGGCGCTGGCGTTCGCAACGGGATCGGCGCTCGCCGCGGATTTGCCCTCCCTCAAGGCGCCGGCTTATCTTCCGCCTCCGCCGCCGATGTGGAGCGGGTTCCATGCCGGTCTGAATGCGGGCGGCGCATGGAACGCAAGCACAGGGACCAATTTCGCTTCGGCGCCCTTTCTCATCAATGGCGCCGACAATGTGCCGTGGGCGGCGGCTGCAGCCATCTCAGGAACGGGAAGCGTCTCGACGAATGGCGCCGGTTTCATCGGCGGCGGTCAACTCGGCTATGATTTGCAATTCAACAGCGTTTTTCTCGCTGGAATAGAAACGGACATTCAGGGCGTCGCCAGCTCGAACGGCGCCTCCGCCATCGTGACGCTCGCGCCCACGCCCGCGCCCGGGCTCAACCTGCTGACGAGCGTTGCGAGCGGCAAGTCGCTTGATTTTCTCGGCACGGTGCGCGGTCGGCTTGGCTATCTTATAACGCCGACGTTGCTCGCTTATGCCACCGGCGGACTCGCTTACGGCCAGGCGACGTCCACTACGAGTTTTTTCCAACATGTGCCGAATGATTTCTCCGGCTTCTTGTTGCTCGGCGCCAGTCAGGGACGATTTTCGCAAACGCGGGTCGGTTGGACGGCCGGCGGCGGACTGGAATGGATGTTTTGGCCGCAATGGAGCGCCAAGATCGAATATCTCTTTTACGATCTCGGCGCCGCCGCCTATCCCGTCGCGATCACCACCGATTGGCAGTCGACAAATCTATTGTTCGCCAACGCCACTCAAGCGCGCACGCGCTTTGACGGTCATGTCGTCCGCGTCGGCCTGAATTACCATTTCAATTGGGGCGCCGCGCCCGTCGTCGCGAAATATTGATTCGCCCGAAGGAGATGCCAGCAGAGGGGCCGTGTCATATGCTCACCTCCATCGCCGATCGCTCGGTCATCGTCACCGGCGGCAGCCGGGGCATCGGTCGTGGCGTCGCGCGTGTTTTTGCAGCCAAGGGCGCGCAGGTGCTGGTGGTTGGCCGTGACCTTGCGCAGGCGGAGGCCGCGGCGGCGGCGATTCGGGCGGAAGGGGGACGCGCGAGCGGGTTCGCCGCCGATGTCGGCAATCCGGGAGATGTCGAGCGGATGGCGGCCGCGGCGCTCGAGCGGCACGGCGGCATCGATATTCTCTGCGCGAACGCCGGCGTCTTTCCGGCCGCGCGTATGATGGACATGACGCTGGAGCAGTGGAACGAAGTGTTGTCCACCAACCTCGCCGGCGCCTTTCTGAGCGTGCGAGCCTGCGTGCCTGCGCTGGCGTGCAGCGGTCGGGGACGGATCGTGCTCACGTCCTCGATCACCGGTCCGATCACCGGCTATCCCGGCTGGACGCATTATGCGGCGAGCAAGGCGGGTCAACTCGGCTTCATGCGCACGGCGGCGCTGGAACTGACGCCGTACGGCATCACCATCAACGCCGTTCTGCCGGGCAATGTGCGCACTGAAGGACTCGACGCGCTCGGTGAAGAATATTTAGCGAGCATGACGGCCTCGATCCCGCAACGCCGGCTCGGGAGCGTCGAGGATATCGCCTACGCCGCGTTGTTTTTCGCCAGCGATGAAGCCGGCTACATCACCGGCCAGACGCTGGTGATCGATGGCGGGCAGGTGTTGCCTGAATCGCTGACGGCGCTTGAGGAAATGGATCGCTGATGTTGGGTCGGGACGCGCAGACGAGGCGCAGTCTTGCTGATCTGCGGCGTCCCGATTCTGTTTAAAAAACTCGCCGCAGACGCGTTCGTAGACACAATCACTGCGTGCGCCCGCTGAAAATTTGCCTGTTGATTTATGCCAACGCTCCGCTGGCTGACTCATTTCGCGCGAAGGAAATTGGCGCCATGCCAGCGAGGACTGCTCGGCTGGACGGCTTCGGGGCTTTTGCTCGGCGCTAGAAGGACGTCAATCAGAGCGAGCGCTATGTTGCTGGCTGAGATTTAGTGACGGCGCGAACCGTTCCGAGGCGACGGCATGGATCGCCAGAGGCTGCGCAATTGGGTGCATCGCTTCAACGCCGACCTGAAGCCTTGTTGAATGGATGGCCGAAGCCACGCTTGTCGCCGAGCGACCTTGATGGCGCGTCGCTCGATCTGCCGCAGCGAACGCCTATCGAAAATCTGTTTCCACGACGAAGTGCGCACGGCCAGAAGAATGGCCTCGTGCGGCAAGGGGCGGCAAGGGGCGGCGCGTCAGCCCGCCGATCCAGCGCTCGCCTGTCCGGCCACGAGAGAACGTGACAGCAGGGCGCGCCGCAGAGGGCGAGCCGGCTCATCCGACCAATTGTGGCGCCTCTGCCACAAAGGAGCAAAATCGACACGAGAGAGTTAGGAAAGGTTCCTACATCAGTAGTCAAAATCGGAATCTGATGATTAAAATACATGATCCGAGAAGTTAACGCACAGTTACTTCCGGCGACTGCCAATATGCTTTCGAAAGCAGCAGCGCAGGATGAATCGCATGTCAAATAAAGATATTATCCGCGCGCGACATAGTATTCGTCCTGCTTCCAAATCATCCCGATCCTCTCGTCATACGCTCTTCGCGTCCAGCGCTTTATCGAGCGTCTTGTCCGGCGCCTTAGCAGGCGGCTTCGTGCTGGCGACAGGGCTGGTCGCGCCGACGCCCTCTCAGGCCTTCACCTGCGACAGCGTCACCAACCCCGCGGGCGGCAACGCCGGCGCGACCGATAATGGCAATGCCACCGCCACCGCCTGCGGCTCGCTAGCCAACGCCAACGGCGTTAACGCGACAGCGCTGGGAGCGGGAAGCGTGGCCAACGGCGCCAACGCGACCGCGACGGGGCAGAACAGCTCTGCGAACGGCCAGTTCGCCACCGCTACCGGGCAGAGCGCCAACGCCAACGGCAGCGCCGCGACGGCGACTGGCTACAGCGCCAACGCCACTGGCGCGAATGCAACGGCGACAGGACAGAACAGCTTCGCCAATGGCGCCTTCGCCACAGCGACGGGCGCCTTCGCCAGCGCCAACGGCGCGTCCGCCACGGCCACGGGCCGAGGCAGCGTCGCCAACGGCGCGAGCGCCACCGCGACGGGACAGAACGCCAACGCCATTGGAGCCAGCGCCACGGCGACGGGCCAGGCGAGCAACGCCTTTGGAGCGAACGCCACCGCGACCGGGGCCTTCGCCAACGCCAACGGTAGCTCCGCTACCGCGACGGGCCAAGCCAGTCGCGCCAACGGCGCCAACGCTACCGCGACGGGGCAGAGCAGCCTCGCCAACGGTTCCGAGGCCACCGCGACGGGGCAGAACGCCAACGCCACCGGCCAGTCCGCCACGGCGACGGGCCAGGGCAGCTTGGCTAACGGCGCTCAAGCCACGGCGACGGGAAAGGGCAGCCGCGCCAATGGCTCCAGAGCCACCGCCACCGGCGCGAACTCAAACGCCAACGGCGACTCGGCCACGGCGACCGGCGTGAGCAGTCTCGCGAACGGCTTCCTCACGACTGCAACGGGCGTCGAGAGCATCGCCAATGGCGATGCCGCCACCGCGACCGGGGCCTTCGCCAACGCCACCGGTGGCTCCGCTACCGCGACGGGGCAGGCCAGTCGCGCCAACGGCACGCTCGCCACCTCGACGGGGCAGAGCAGCTCCGCGAACGGACAGTTCGCCACCGCGACCGGGCAGAACGCCGTCGCCAATGGGGCCCGCGCCTCCGCGACGGGACAGGGAAGCCTCGCCAACGGCCAGTTCGCCACGGCCATGGGGCAAGACGCCAACGCATTTGGCGCCAGCGCCACCGCGACGGGACAGGGAAGCCTCGCCAACGGCCAGTTCGCCACGGCGACCGGACAGAACAGCTTCGCCAACGGCTCCCTTGCGACGGCAACCGGCCAAGCGAGTTACGCCAATGGCGGGACCGCCACCGCGACGGGCCAATTCAGCATCGCCAACGGCGCTCAAGCCACCGCGACGGGCGCGGGCAGTCTCGCTGATGGAGCCAACGCGACTTCGACCGGCGAGTTGAGCCGCGCCAACGGCGCCAACGCCACCGCGACCGGCCAGCTGGCGCAAGCCACCGGCGCCAGCGCCACCGCGACGGGGCAGGACAGCTTCGCCAATGGCGCCAGCGCCACCGCGACGGGCCAAGCCAGCCGCGCCACTGGCGAGTTCGCCACCGCAACGGGACAGAACAGCTTCGCCAACGGGTTCGAAGCCACCGCGACCGGCGCCAATTCGAACGCCAGCGGCGACGCCGCCACGGCGACCGGCGTCAGCAGTCGCGCCAACGGCGCGCTCGCCACCGCGACGGGCGTCGCGAGTTTCGCCAACGGCGACTCCGCGACGGCGACGGGCGCCTTCGCGAGCGCCGACGGCGGCTCGGCGACCGCGACGGGACGCGGCGCCTTCGCTAATGGCGGCAGCGCCACGGCGACCGGCGAGAGCAGCTTCGCCAATGGCCTCAACGCTACCGCCACGGGCCAGCTCAGCCTCGCCAACGGTCTGAACGCGACCGCAATGGGCCAGAGCAGCAACGCCACCGGCACCAACGCCACCGCGCTGGGCGCCTTCAGCATCGCCAACGGCGGCAACGCCACCGCGACCGGGGCGAGCAGCACGGCCAATGGCGCCAACGCCACGGCGACGGGCCGAGGCAGCTCGGCGAGTGGGGCGAACGCCACCGCGACCGGCGCCACCGCCACCGCCAATGGGTCCGACGCCACCGCAACTGGTCGGAGCAGCTTGGCCAATGGCGCTCAGGCCACTGCGACGGGGCAAGCCAGCCGCGCCAATGGCCAGTTCGCGACCGCGACGGGTCAGAACGCCAACGCATTTGGCGCCAGCGCCACGGCTACTGGGCAGGGAAGCCTCGCCAACGGCGCGTTCGCCACCGCGACGGGGCAGTTGAGCAACGCCAACGGCTCCGCTGCAACGGCGACGGGGCAGTTCAGCAGGGCCAACGGGGACAGGGCGACCGCAACAGGCGAGACCAGTTTCGCCAATGGCGTGAACGCTACCGCGACCGGTCAGAATTCCGTCGCTGACGGCGCCAATGCGACCGCGGCGGGTCAGTTCAGCACCGCCTCTGGGGCGAACGCCACCGCGACGGGACAGAACGCCACCGCCAACGGCGCCAGCGCCACGGCCACGGGGCAGAACAGCTCTGCGAACGGCCAGTTCGCCACCGCGACGGGCGCCCTCTCCAGCGCCAACGGCGCCTTCGCCACCGCGACGGGGCAGGCCAGCACCGCCAATGGCGACGCCGCGACTGCGACAGGGCAGTTCAGCACGGCCAACGGCGCCGAAGCCACGGCGACCGGCGCCAAATCGAACGCTAACGGCGAAAACGCCACGGCGACGGGAGCCTTCTCCAACGCCAACGGCGCCTTCGCTACGGCGACGGGCGCCTTCGCCAGCGCCAACGGCGAGTCCGCCACGGCCACGGGCCGAGGCAGCATTGCTAACGGCGCCAACGCTACCGCGACAGGACAGAACGCCAACGCCAATGGGGCCAGCGCCACGGCCACGGGACAGGCGAGCAACGCCAATGGCGCGAGTGCGACAGCGGTTGGTCAAGGCTCGGTGGCCAATGGCTCCACAGCCTCCGCTTTCGGCCAGAGCGCCAACGCGACAGGCTTCGGGGCGACGGCGCTCGGCCAAAACGCGCAAGCGACCGCGGACAACAGCACGGCGGTCGGCGCGGGCGCTAACACCGCGGGATTCCTAGGGTCCACGGCGATCGGCGCAGGCGCGACAAGCACCGCCGCCAATCAAATGACGTTCGGCACGTCCTTAACCACATATGTCGCGCCGGGAATCACCTCCCTCGCGAGCACGGCGGCGCAAATCGGGGCGGTACAGTGTGTCACGACCGATTCGTTCGGCCATCTCGCAGCCGGGGCTTGTAACGCCGGCGGCGTTCCCGCTGGCGTCGCGATCGGCGCCAAAGCCACGGCGATAGGTGCGAACAGCCTTGCCGACGGCGACAACGCTACGGCGACAGGGCAGAACGCCAACGCCACCGGCGCCAACGCCACCGCGACGGGCGTGAGCAGCCTCGCCAACGGGGCGAACGCCACCGCGACTGGGCAGAACGCCAACGCTACTGGAGCCAACGCCACTGCGACCGGACAAAACAGCTCCGCCAATGGCGCCGCCGCAACGGCGACGGGTCAGGCGAGCGTCGCAAACGGCGAGTTCGCCACCGCGACCGGCCAGAACAGCAACGCCAATGGGGCTCAGGCGACAGCGACGGGGCAGAACGCCATCGCTGATGGCGCCAACGCGACCGCCTCCGGCCAGAACAGCAACGCCAAGGGAACGAACGCCACCGCCTCCGGCCAAGCCAGCACCGCAAATGGCGCCAATGCCACCGCGACGGGACAAAACAGCTCCGCCAATGGCGCGGCCGCAACGGCGACGGGTCAGGCGAGCGTCGCAAATGGTCAGTTCGCCACCGCGACGGGGCAGAACGCCAACGCTACTGGAGCCAACGCCACTGCGACCGGGCAGAACAGCTTAGCCAATGGCGCGGCCGCAACGGCGACCGGCCAGAATAGCCTCGCAGACGGCGAGTTCGCCAGCGCCTCGGGCCAGGCGTCGCGCGCCGAGGGCCAGACCGCCACCGCCACCGGACAAAACAGCTTCGCTAATGGCGCCGCAGCAACGGCGACGGGTCAGGCAAGCGTCGGCAATGGTCAGTTCTCCACCGCGACCGGCCAGAACAGCAACGCCAATGGGGCTCAGGCGACCGCGACCGGGCAGAACGCCATCGCGGATGGCGCCAACGCGACCGCGGCGGGGCAGGCGAGCAACGCCAAGGGGGCGAACGCCACCGCGACGGGACAAAACAGCTCCGCCAATGGCGCCGCCGCAACGGCGATGGGTCAGGCGAGCGTCGCGAATGGTCAGTTCGCCACAGCGACTGGTCAGAACAGCGGCGCCAATGGGGCTCAGGCGACAGCGACAGGGCAGAACGCCATCGCCGATGGCGCCAACGCGACCGCCTCCGGGCAAAACAGCAACGCCATGGGAGCGAACGCCTCCGCCTCCGGCCAAGCCAGCACTGCAAATGGCGCTAACGCGACTGCGACCGGACAGGCGAGCCTCGCGAATGGCGCTAACGCCACCGCGACGGGGCAGGCGAGCATTGCGACGGGCGCGTCCGCCACCGCGGCAGGCGCAGGCAGCTCCGCCAACGGCCTCAACGCCACATCGATGGGTCAGAACGCATTCGCTGTCGGGGCCAACGCCACCGCGACGGGCCAGGGCAGCTTCGCCAATGGCGCCAACGCCACGACGACGGGGCAGTTCAGCTTCGCCAATGGCCTCAACGCCACCTCGACAGGTCAGAACAGCGTCGCCAACGGAACGAACGCCACCGCGACAGGCCAAGGGAGCTTCGCCAATGGCGAATTCGCCTCGGCGACCGGAGGCAACGCCAAAGCCAACGGCATGAAATCGACGGCGACGGGCGCGGGCAGCAAGGCGGAAGGCGCATTCGCCACGGCGACGGGCGCCGAAAGCATCGCGCAAGGCGAGAACGCGACGGCGACCGGCGAGAACAGTTTCGCCAATGGCCTTCATGCGACGGCGACCGGCCAAAAGGCGACGGCCAATGGCGCGAACGCCACCGCGACCGGTCAAAACAGTCTAGCGGATGGAACGAAGGCGACCGCAACGGGCGTCGACAGCGTCGCGCAAGGGAACAACGCGACCGCAACCGGACATCTCGCTCTGGCCAAGGGCGACGCATCGACCGCGACTGGCGCCGGCAGCGTCGCCAACGGCAAGAGCGCCACCGCCACTGGCGCGGTCGCCGTGGCGACCGGCGACTACGCCACAGCCACCGGCGTTTTCAGCCAGGCGACGGGCAACGCTGCCACGGCGTCAGGCTGGGCGAGCTTCGCCACTGGCGAGAACGCCACCGCCACGGGCGCAAACAGCAAGGCCACCGGCGAGAACGCCACCGCCGCCGGCTCCAACAGCAACGCAACCGGCCAATTCGCGACGGCCGCGGGCGCGAACAGCATCGCTTATGGCGCAAGCGCCACCGCGACGGGTGCCAATAGCAACGCCGCCGGCCAATTCGCCACTGCAACCGGCGCGGGCAGCCTCGCCTTCGGCGAGAGCGCCACCGCGACCGGCCGCGCCAGCAACGCCACAGGGGCCTTCGCAACCGCGATGGGCGCCGAAAGCATGGCCAGCGGCGAAGAGGCCACAGCGACCGGACAGGGCAGCAAGGCGATCGGCGACAAATCGACGGCGACCGGCAGAAAAGCCAACGCAACGGGCGAGAAGGCGACCGCGACGGGCTGGAACGCCAACGCCCTCGGCGAAGAAGCCACGGCGACCGGCGCGAACAGCCAGGCGGAAGGCAAACGCGCCACCGCGACGGGGCAGTTTGCGCGGGCTTTGGGCGGCAACGCCACGGCGAGCGGACAATTCAGCACGGCGAGCGGCGAGAACGCCACCGCCGTCGGCCAGCAAAGCGCCGCTTATGGCGAATACGCGACCGCCGTCGGCCAGGGTTCGATCGCGAAGGGAGCGACGGCGTCCGCCTTCGGCCAAAACGCCAACGCTTCCGGCGAAGGCGCGACAGCGCTCGGACAAAACGCCAGCGCGACCGCGAACAACTCAACGGCCGTGGGCGCTGGCGCGAATACCGCAGGCTACGCCAACGCCACCGCAATCGGCGCTGGAGCGACCAACACCGCCGCCGATCAGATGATGTTTGGCGGCGTGACAACGACCTATGCGGCGCCGGGAATTACCTCCGCCGCGAGCCGCGCCGCACAGAGCGGCGCCACGAATTTCGTGACTTCGGACGGGAACGGCAATCTCGCGACGAGCGACTACGGCCCAGCCACCATCGCCGGCCTTTCTGGCGCGGTGAACAGTCTCGGCATGAACGTCGTGGGCATTTGGCAGAGCGTCGGCAATTTGCAGAGGTCGGTTCGGCGCGGCTATGAAGGTTCGGCGGTCGCGATCGCCAACACCGCGCCGACGATTTCGCGTGACGCCAGATTCGGCGTCTCGGCGAAATGGGGTAATTTCCGCGGTGAGAACGCCTTCGGCGCAATGGCGCAAGTTCGCCTGAATCCGAATATCGTGTTCAACGGGAGCCTCGCCGTCGGTCTGCGCTATGGCGGCGTCGGCGGCGGAGTCGGCGGACTCTACGAGTGGTGATCGCGTCACTGTTTGCAAGCGCGAGGCGCCGGGGAGCGGGTTCGGAAATCTGGCGCCCGCCTGCCGCCTCCCGCCTGTTTGCGCGGGGGTGTTTCTCGCGCAGCGCCAGCCCGCGCTCGGGAATGCCGATCGCCGGGAGCAAGGAGAGAGCACTCTTGTTCACAATTATCGACCTGCGACGTCCGCGTATTGTCCGGTCTCTCCATCCAGCCATCGACGGTGCGCGGAAGCGCCGATTCGCTACGATCGCCTTGAGCCTCTACGTGGCGGGCGTCTGCTTGGCGAGCGCCGCTCTTACGAATTCCGCGCGCGCCGAACAAGCGGCGAGGCCTGCGAATATCGAACGCGTGGGCGTGCTGATCCTGGTGCGCTCCACCCTGCTCGCTCTCGATCACGCCAACAAAACCGGCGTATATACTGTTCTGCGCGATCTCGCTTCGCCGCAGTTTCAAACCAACACGGCCGCGCGTCTTTCGGATATTTTCGCGGGCCAGCGGCGCGACAAGCTCGATTTGTCCGCCGTCGCGGCGGTTGACCCGCAGCTGTCTACGCCGCCACAGATCGACCCCAACGGCATGTTGCGCTTGGTTGGTTTCTTCCCCGCCGGCCAGCAGCAACTCAACTTTGACCTGAGCTTCGCGCCGGTGAACGGGCAGTGGCGATTGTTTGGAATTTCGGCGGGGCTCGGTCCATCGCCCGCCACGGCGCAACTGCCTCAGAACCGCCAAGCGCCGAAGAAGTGACGCTCCCTGGATAGCGCGCGTCGAAGCGAGACGATAGAGAAGAGCATGCTTCCCGATTCAGCATTGCAGTCCATGAATGTGATGTTTGCGACGCCTTGCTATATTTCGGCGGTGAGCATGAATTACGTCACAAGCATATTCAATCTGACCTGGCATTGCGCGCGCTTCGACCTCAAATGCATTTTGCACATGCATGCGGAAAGCCTCATCACGCGCGGCCGTAATAAGATTGTGATGAAGTTTTTATCCGACGAGTCGCTCACGCATCTGTTCTGGATCGATTCGGATATCGCGTTCACGCCGCAGTCCGTTTGCCGCTTGCTGCTTGCGGACCGCGACATTGCCGCAGGCGTCTATCCGATGAAAAGCTTCAACTGGCCGGAAGAAGGTCTGCCCGCCGGCACGACGCGCGAAGAGTTCGAGAAGCGCTACACCGACTACCCATTCAATCCGATCGGGCATGGCTCGAAGCGGGTAAGCGAATTTGCAGATAGCGACGGCTTCGTGGAGGTGGCGGAGGCGCCCACGGGATTCATGTGCGTCAAGCGGCATGTGTTCTACGACATGATGGAACGCTATCCGGATCTGCGCTACACGCCGGACGGTCCGCCGAACAACCCGCAAGCGCATCTGCATTGGCGCTTCTATGATTGCATGGTCGATCCCGACTCCGGCCGTTATCTTTCCGAGGATTTCGCCTTCTGCCGTCTGTGGCGGGACATGGGCGGCAAAGTATGGGTCGATCTCGACTGCAAGCTGACGCATCTCGGTCAGCACAACTACCCAGGAGACCTGGCCGAAAGTTTGCGCAGGCAGGGCCGTTGGTGACAGCCCAGGGACGTTTCGATCCTTAGCTTCGACTGGCCAATCAATGGCGATGGCAAGCGTCCCACAGCTGCAAAAGGCGTCAGCACATGGTCACGATCCGCGCCACGCGCAACGCGGACTATTCCGGCGTTGTCAAATATTGGTTTGGTGCCGCTTGAGGGATTCGAACCCCCGACCCCCTCATTACGAATGTCAAGATTCGGCTTTCCATCCTGTGGATAGGTCTTCCCCCGTATTCCAAAAGCCTTGCAAATCATATCCTCCGCGACGCATTTTCATTCCGCGACATTCCTGTGCTTTTCTTTCCGGTGCCGATATGGTGCCGATACGGCGGCCTCAATGCCAGTGACAAAGCTGACGAAGCGCAACGTCGACGCCCTCGCGCCTTGCGCCGTGACCTATCTCGCGCGCGACGCCGATCTTAAGGGTTTCGCCTGCCGCGTCACGCCCACAGGCTCGAAATCTTGGGTCATCGCTTATCGGCCAGCGCCGGGCGGCCGCGGCGTGCGTGAGAAGGTTGCTACCCTCGGCGGCGTGACGCAGTTGACGCCGGACCAAGCGCGCAGGGCCGCCGCCGAGATGCTTGCGCGCGTGCGGCTCGGTGTAGATCCGGCGGCCGACCGAGCGGAGCGGCGCAAAGCGCTCACGGTCGGTGGGTTAATCGACGCTTTCACCGCCGAGCATGTCCGCAGCAAGCTCAAGCCCCTCACCGCAGAGGCTCACGCAGTGGCGTTGGCGCGGCTGCGCGCTGCGCACGGCGGCGCAAAGGCGGAGGCGCTCTCTCGCGCGCAAGTCGCGGCGATGCATTCGAAAATGAGTGATGCGCCGGCCGCCGCGAACAGAGCGCTTGCGGTTTGGGGAAAGCTCTATGCGTGGGCTGGCGCGCGCGGGTTGACGCCGGAAGGACATAATCCGGCGAGGCGGATTGAGCGCTATAAGGAGCAAGGGCGCGAGCGCTACCTGACGTCCGAGGAGCTGGCCCGGCTCGGCGACGCGCTACGGCTTGCCGAGACTGACGGCTTGCCTTGGGCCTTAGACGAAACGAAGCCAGGGGCGAAACACGCGCCGAGGGAATCGAACCGCCGCCGTATTCTTGATCCGTTCGCCGTCGCGGCTATCCGCCTCTTGATCCTGACCGGCGCGCGCCTGCGCGAAATTCTCGACGCGCAATGGTCGCAAGTCGATTTGGAGCGCGGCGTCATCTTCCTCGCGGACTCGAAGACGGGGAAGAAGCCGATCTATTTGAGCGCCGCCGCGCAAGCCGTGCTGGCGACCCTCCCGCGCATTGAAGGCAATCCTTACATCATCGCCGGCGCCAAGCACGGCGCGCCGCGCAGCGATCTCAAGAAACCGTGGGCAGCTGTTACGCGCGCCGCTGGCCTTGAGCGCGTGCGGCTTCATGACCTACGACATTCCTTCGCGAGCTTTGGGGTAGGGGCGTCGCTCGGCCTCCCGATCATCGGCAAGCTCCTGGGGCATTCTCAGGCCGCGACGACGCACAGATACGCGCATCTCGACGCGGACCCCATGCGACGGGCGGCTGAGACGATCGGCGCAACCATCTCAGCGGCAATGGATGGGAGGGCGGGTGCGACGGTGACGCCGATCGGCAAACGGTCGAAGAGGCGGGCCGGCTAATGGAGGCGAAGCCGAAAAAGCGGCGTGGAAGGCCACAAAAAGAAAAGCCAGCGCCGGCGCAGGTGAGCCGACGAGTAGGGCGCCCCGAGGTTGGGTTGCTGGCCGACAGCGATCGCTATTGGCAAGCGATGTTCATGGCATTGACGGTGCACGGTGGCATGAAGGCGCGGCCGGCTTCCCGGTTAGTCGCCGCATATATGCGCGGCGAAAATGTAGATCAAGGTTCCGAGTCTCCGGACTTCGCAGGCTTTGCTGAAAAGCATAACGCGCGCGAAGGTGGCGTCCTACTTCAATTCCGGCGAGCCGAAAGGCCCTTCGCAAGCACCGCGACTCTCAGTTCCAAAGCAGACGCGGTGCGTGAAAAGGCGCGCCGCTCTCTTACAGCAGAGGAAGATTACTGGCTGCGCGCAATGGCCGACGCCTTTTTCCACACCTTCCGGGCAGAAAGCGCCGTCTCCAAATACACAGTCGCTTTAATCGCGCAGAGCGTTGGTGAGCAGGCTTTTTTTGCCAACGTTTTGTGCCCGATGATCGACGCCAAAATAGGTCCCAGAAAATCCGTTGCTGATGTTCTTCCGTGCGATGTTGAGCGCGAAATTCTTAGAGTAAAGCGTATGGCATTAGGTCAAGATTGACGGCCAGAAAGCCGGGGGCGGATTTTTCGTCGAATTTTTCTCCCACGACTTTTGCGAAAACGAGATTACTAAAGATTGCCATTCCGGCGCTGTCGCGGCGCTTCTCAACAGGGAATGGACATGGCGAAAAATCCCCAAAATCAGACCATCCTACTGACGCCCAAAGAGACGGCGGTGCGCCTGCGTATTTCCGAATCGACGCTCGCCAAATGGCGAATGACGGCCTCGCGCAGGCTTCCGTATGTGAAAGTCGGCGCCAAGGTCGCCTATACCGAAACGGCAATCGAAAACTTCATCGCGGAGAGGGCGCGGGAGTCGACCTCGCAGACGGACGCAGCGTGAATGGTGCCCTCAAACGCGGCGGTGCCCGCCCCTGATGTAGCAGGGAACAGGCGTCGGAAAGTCGAGAGGCTTGGGTGCGCTCGATCTTTCAACAGCTCAAACCATCGTCAGCTTCAAGCTCTCCCAAGTAAAGCGACGCTCGCTCGGCGCTTCCCGCGGCTTCGCGTCAACAGATTTACTTGGCGCTGGAGCGACGACGCAACCGGCGCAAAAGGCGAGGGGCTTCAGTCGCTGCTCGCCTATCTCGCGAGTGGCTGATGACGCTGCCTGTCGACCAAAGAAAGCTGGCAACGGCGAAGCTGAACCTGGCGCTTGGGGCCAGCCTTGACGCCAAACTCCCAAAACTCTCGCTGCGAGTTATTGGCCTATTCATTGGCCGTCACATGCGCGCTGAGCATGGCGGAGCGGCCTGGCCGAGTATCAAAACAATTTGCGCCGAGCTCAATATCAGCAGCGGCAGCGCGGTCCGCGGAGCGCTCTATGCGGCCGTTAAAGGCGAACACCTCATAGCCGAATGTAATGCCGGCGCGACGACCCGCTATCGGATCGCACCGCGCTATTTTGAGCGCGCGACCCAGCCTCACGGAGAGGCTACCTCCGGCGAAATTGAAATAGGGGGTGAGCCTTATGGCGAGGCTGGGGGTGAGCCTCATGGCGAGGCTGGGGGTGAGCCTTATGGCGAGGCTGGGGGTGAGCCTCATGGCGAGGCTACTAATACCGGAGAGATAATACCGGAGAATGAATACCGTAAATTTAAAACCGTAAATTCCCCCCTCTCCCCCCCGCCGAAGCGTAGCGGAAAGGAATGGCCGGCCGAGGACGCAGCGGCGAGATCCGAGCGATCTGAGCAAACATTCCGAGCGTTTCAAGATTGCTGGCTGTGGCTTGCTGGTGAAAACAAATCGGCTGCGAAGAAAGAATTTCATCGTTTAGACGAGGCCGATCGGGAAGGCGCCATCGCCGGTATTGGCGCTTTCCTGGAAGTGATGGGCACTCGTCAATATCGGCCGCACGCGCAAACATATTTGCGCGAGAGACACTGGAAGCGCCCCGCCATCACGCCCGACATGCGGACATGCCGTAATGGCGTCGGCATTTTGTTGGCCGAGTCCTACGGGTTCGGACGAGAACGCGGAGCGAAGTCGGGTTGGGCCGCGGAGATAGTTGGCGGCGTCGACAACTCCCCCTTCGGCCCTACGGCCGGAGGTCCGGTCCTAGATCTCGTCGCGACCCGCTCCGACCGTCGGAGATTTTTTGTCGAGCATGGATCTCGGCAGTGGAGAGCCTGGGCCGAATACCGCGCCGACGCCGGTGAGAGCCCGCTGGTTCCGATCCAGTCCAGACGCGGTTACGGAAGTTTTTTACCGACCGAGTGGCCGCCCTCTACCGAGCGCACGCAGGCCGCCGAATGACGGACGCCGCCACCATCCTTCGCCGCGCAATCGCCGCGCACGAGAGTGTTCTCGTCGAGCTGCGCGGTGCGCTAATCGCGATCGAGACCGAAGTGGCGGGCGCCACCAACCATGAGGTTGCGGCGCCGCAGGTTCGGGGCCAAGCCTTCCTTAGCCTCAAAGAAGCGGCATATCGCCTCGGGCTCACCTACGACGCCGCTCGCATGAGAGCGAGGCGCGCGGGGATAAGCATCGTCGATGGCCGTGACGCCTTAATCCCGGCGCGCTGGGTCGATGAGCAGCTTGTTCGCAAAAACACGTGAAGCGTTCGCATGCGTTCGGTTGCCGAACAGGCGATCGGCGAGCGATGTCTTACCGAACGGTGAGGGGATCATGTTTCTCAAAAAGGCGCATCCAGTGCAGAAAATCGAAGCTGATTTGCAGGCCTATGGGGCGCGTCGCCCCAAACTGCAATCGCAGCTCGCCGAGGCTGAAGCGGCGCTCGAAGCCGCGCGCAACGAACGACGCGAGCTACTGATCGGCGACGACGCCGAGAACGCCACGGCTCGCGCCGCGATCGAAAAGAAGTTTGTTGGAGCAGAGCGCGACGTCGCCACGTATACCGACGTTCTCGCGGCGATCGATAGCAAAATCGCCGACGCGCGCGAGCGCCTGGTCGCGGCGCGCGATAAAGGGCGCCGAGAGGAGGCGGCTAAAGCGCGTGAGGATGCAGCTGTCAGGATCGAGGGGATTGCCCTGCGCCTTGAACACGCAATTGACGGACTGGGCGCGGTCGCTGACGAGCTTCGCGAGTCGATTGATCCGAGCTCCATTAATGTGCGGCGCTATCGAAACTTCAAAGGAATCGACGACACGCCGCTTGACCATTTTGAACTGGTCCGACTCATAATTGCGGAGGGCATGTTTTCCCGTTCGCCCGAGCTGTTTACCGTAGACCAGCCTGACATAGGCGGCTTCGCAGAGGCTTCGATGAAAGTCCCAATGCGCAGGCCCGACGGCGCTCTTTGCGTCGAGTTGACGAAGGACCTCGCCGGCGTGAATTTCTTGCCGGCGTCCGGCGCGGTCGAGCGCAATCTCGTTATTCCACTTCGCCAGGCGGCGCAGGAAATCCTCGAGGGCAAACGCTTGCCATACAGCGTCGCGGCACGGTCAGCAGGAAAGACGGTGGAGCCCCAGCCTTTCGAGATCGTCGATGTCGTCTGCGTCAAGCCGATGGCTTGGATCGCCGAAAACGGCCAGCGCACGAGCATTGTCGATAATCTGTCGAGCGTTCCTACGCCGGTCGCTGAGCGCGCTATCGCGCTTGGCGTCGCCTTCCCGAAGGATTCGGACGAGGCTCGTGCGCACTTGGATTGCCGCAAGCGCTGGCGCGTTCCTACAACGGACGGCAGCGATAAATTCACCGAAGCTGTCGATCTTGGCGTCGACTTGGAACGGCTCATGGCAGCCGAGAGGGCACGGTTGAACGGCTGGCTCCTGCCCGCAGAAGACGACAGCGACTTTGCGGAGGCGGCACAGTGATCGATTGCGATTGCCGGCAGGACGGATGGACCTTGGAAGAGGCTTCCGCGCTCGTCGAGCGCGCGAACGTCGCGTATCGCATTTCCAAATGCGATGCTCCGGTCGACGATGACCGCTATGCCCGCCTGATATCTGAACGCGGCGCTGCGGCGCACGAAACTGGGCATGCTCTCGTCAACCTCGCCAATGGGAACAAATTGCTTGCCGTCACTATTGCTAATGGCAGGCCAGCGACGATCTCGACGCCACTCCATGCGCTGCCGCCTCTTCTCGCGATCATCGCCGCTGCCGCAGGACATTGCGCCGAGGGCATGGCGAACTATTTCAGCCATCCGACTAAGGATTGTTTATTCGACTATATCTCTCTTGCGCGCGAAGGAAAGACGGCGAACTGCGACTATTGCAGAGCGGCTCGCAGGCTTTGCGAAGCCTTTCCCTCGCTATCAGACGGAGAGCTCGTTGAAGTATGGGACGCCGTTTTCCAAGTTACCGAGCGACTGCTTCGTAAGCCTGTGTTCCAGTCGGCCCGCTATCGGATAGCGGACGCTCTTCGCGATCACATGACTCTGAGCGGCGACGATATTGCCGCACTTGTCGACGTCGACGCATTGCGTGAGGCGCAGGGCGAAGCGCTCGTCGGCGTGAACGTCAACGATCCGAAGACATGGGGACTGCACAATGAATAGAACCGTCGACATGCCGAAGCAGATGCGCGCTGCGGAAGTTCGTGGCGCGTCATACAACGCCGACGACAATAGCGTGGAGCTCATCTGGTCAACTGGCGCCGTTGTTCGTCGTCGCGGACCGAGCGGTCCGTTTGACGAACAGCTTTTAATCACAGCGGCCGCTGTTCGCCTGGATCGCCTCAACGCTGGCGCGCCGCTTTTGAACAGTCACGCCGATTGGAGCCTCGAGAATATTATCGGTAGCATCATCGAGGGAACCGCACGGATTGAGGGCGCAAAGGGGGTCGCGCGCGTTCGTTTGTCGACCGCCGCTGGCGACGCCGACAATGTCGCGAAAGTCAAAGGCGGCGTGATTAGATCGGTTTCCGTTGGATATGCAGTGCACGCGGTCGAGATCACCGAGCGGGATGGCTCCGTTCCTTTATGGACAGCAACAGACTGGGAGCCTTTGGAACTTAGCCTTGTGGCTATTCCGGCCGATCCTGGTGCGCACGTTCGCAGCGCTAGCGCTGACCTGTTTCCTTGCGAGCTTCGCCATGCCACTCGCGCGGCGATCCGTCCGGCCTTCGATGCCGCGCCGGGTTGGCATCCTCCGTTGCGATAAGGGGCAGAGATGGACGTCAATGACCTGCACCCGGTCGACAAGCAGCGCATGGTCGATTTGGTGGATGCGCTGCGCGCGCTGCCTGACGCTCGGGCCAATACCGACGCACGCATCCTCGTAGCCGTTCTGCTGCGTCGATATCGCAATGGCGATGACTCGAAGCTCAATTCGCTCATCGTCCGCCTCAGAAATATAGCGATCAACGCGCGGAGGGAGGTGTTCCCACAACTGGCGTTGAACGTCATCGTCGCCTCGAAGCGAGGGCAGCAAAGGGCCGTGAAGCGTTCAAGCGTGCGTCCATGAACTTCACCGCTGGTTTGTCGGCGCAATAACTCACGGGGATCGAACCTATGAGCAGCATAGAATTCAAGATTGAATTCGTTGGCTCGAAAGAGCTCACCAACATGCTTGGCGCGGCCGGCGTGAAAGCGCCTCAGGCAATCCGTCGCGCAATAAATCATACCGGCGACAAGGCGAAGACCGCCATGGCGCGGGCGATGGCGAAACAAACCGGCATGAAGGTCAGCGTCATGAAGCGCGCTCTGAAGCCGCTGCGCGCCAGCGACGGCGGCGCGACAAGCTTCGTCCCCGGAAAAGGTTCGCTCGAATACGTTCTCCGCTGCAAGGGCGGCGACATCTCGCTCAAATACTTCAAGCCGGTCGAGAGAGCAGGCGGCGTCTATGCGCGTCCATGGGGCTCCCAGCGTTTCTCCCCTGACGCATTCACGAAGTCGGGACCGCGAGGCAAGCGCGTCGCCAGCCCCAAGCTTCACGGACATGTCTTTGCCAACGTCGCCGGGGGCGCGTGGCGCGGTAAGATTCAGATCATTCGCTCGGGCGTGTTTCTCGCCAATGAGATGGTGAAGGGCGACAGCGCCGCGACCTTTCATCGGGTTGTCGAGTCGGACTTGCTTCCGCGTCTGCGCCACGAGCTGTTGCGGGTCTTGCCGAAGTGACATTGCCTCGCGGGTCCTTCCCCCAGACCTCCGGCCCGCGGGCGGAAAGCGCCCGCTTTTCCACTAGAGAACCTGCCGAAAAATAGGGTTGACGATGGTTGACGGTTGACATTGGAGAGGTTGACTTGACTGCAATGAAATACGCCCCGCTCATTTCAGCAGTAGCGTTTGCGCGGCAGATCGGCGTCACCAAGCAGGCTGTCGGTAAGGCGATCAAAGTAGGACGTATTCCGGTCTACGATGTTTCCGGTGCCAGCGTTGCTGCCGATTATGCGGGTCGGAAGTTCGTGCGACGCGAGGAAGCGCTCAGTGCGTTCCGCCCATCGCGCGCGCGAATCGATGACGACCTCATCGCCCAAACCTTTGAAGCGGCCGGTCGCGCCGTCGCTCAGTCATGGCCGGCGTTGCCGACGTGGCTTGAGGAGATGGCTGGCGTCTATCAATCCGGCGGCGTTCCGGCTTTGGCGACATGGGCTCGAGCTAAGGACAACGAGCAGTGCAACCAAATCGCCGACATGATCGCGTCGCCGATCGACGATGACGCCGGCGACGGCGAGGATCACGAGACTGTCGACACAAATGGAGAAAACTGAATGGCTTCGAACTCCCTGCAATCCACCGTCAAAATCTCCGCCGAAGACCGGACCGGCCAGGTCTTCGCAGCCGTCGCCGCGAGGATGCGGAACATTGGCGACACAGCCGCCCGCGCTCAGCGGAACATCGACTCCGTCGCGCGCGGCATGTCTGCTGTTGGCTTGTCCCGCCAGCGCCACGAGGATATCGCCGCGAGAATGAGTTCGATCGCGCCAATTCTCGCACCGCACGGCCGTGGTCGAGCGTTCGCCCTGCCGACGGTCGACATCGAGCGGATCGTCCAAACCGCCGCCGCCGCGGGCGCCGCCGCTGCGCTCGCCGCGCCCGTCGCGAAGCGGATCGTTGACGCTGCATCGAAACGCGCGAACGAAGGGCTCTCGCAAGACATCGCGGGCATCGATCCGAAAGAACGAATGGATATCGCCGCCGCGGCTGGCGAGATCACGAGGCGGCATCGCAGTATTTCGCAAACCGAAAGCGAAGCGATGATTCGCGGCGCGCGGACGATCACCGGCGACACGTCTTCGGCGATCGGGATCAGTGACGACCTGGCGCGCATGCGCATCATCCTCAAGCGGCTGACGCCAGACCAGGATGTCGACAAGCAGGTCGACGCTTTCGTGCGTGCCGCCGACCTCTCGGATGCGACAAAGAGCGCCGAAAAATTCCGCGACTACGCCAATCGCTTTGCAAAAATTCAGGGCGCGTTCCCCGGCAGCGTCTCGCCCTTCGAAATGGTCGAATTCGCGAAAAAGAGCCATGGCGCGAGCATGAAATATTCGCCGGAATTCGTGACTGGCGTCGTGCCATCGCTCATTCAGGCGTCGGGCGGCGCCACGACGGGCGAGATGCTAGCGTCGTTCGCTCGAAACGTCACTGATGAGCGAATGGACAAGAAAGCAGCGTTGCAGCTGCTTAAGTATGGACTGCTTGATCAAAAAGGCCATGTGGTCGGGCGCGATCTATCGGCGCGCGACCCTTACCTTTGGGTGCGCAATATTCTCATGCCGGCGCTCGCGGGCCATGGCGTGAAGGATGTCGCGAAGCAGTCACAGATCGCCGGCGGGCTTTTTTCAGACGCGACGGGCGCTGAAGTCGTCAAGCGCTTTATCGAGCAGTCCGAAAATATCGAGCGCGACAGGCAGAAGTCGCGCGAGGCGAAGGATCTGCGGCAGGCCGACGATATCGAAAGGCGCGATCTTGGAACATCGACGCGCGCCGTGACCGGTCAATTTGAAAATCTCGGCGCGACGCTCGGCGGCGACGTGACGCCCAAACTGGTCGACTTGAGCAACGCGGCATCCGCGCTCGTCAGCAAGCTATCCGACCGCGCCGGCGGCGACCGCCAGACGCGCGCCGCATTGTGGACCGCCCTTGGCAGCGGCTCAATCGTCGGCGGCGGGATGGGCCTCGGCGCAGGCCTCGGCGCGCTCACCGGCTCCGGCATCGCCGCCGGCGCGGGCGCAGGTTTTTTCGCGACGACGCCGCTGCTGGCCGCACTGCCCTACGCCTACGCTGGCTATAAGGGATTCAACGCCTTCAAGTCGGTGAAGGACGTCGACCAAATGCCGCCGCAGAACTGGCTCGAGGAAAAGGCGGCGGCGGTCGACAGATGGGCGGGGATTGGCGCAAGGCAGAAATCATGGTCTGACGTCGCCGCCGGTCTGCGCGGCAAGGGTGCAACGGGTCCTTGGGCGTGGACGGGCCAGATCAAGGCCGAAGCGGAGCTGAAGGGCTCGGCGCAGGTCTCAAACAGGCTGGACATCGGCCTTGCGCCGGGCTTTGCGCTCGTCCGCTCTGATTCAACAATTCGCGCAGTCGGCGCGCTGCGATCTGATGTCGGCACGACTATGAAGCAGGAGTAGTGAGCGCATGGCCACCGAGACGACGTTTACCGAAGGCGAGCAGGCCGCAATCTACCACGCGAAAGGTCTGGAGCTCGGCGCCGAGATCGCGGAGGGTTGGGAAAAATCGATCGACAACCCCGCTATCGCGCCCGCCGCCCACCTCGGCGCGATCGAATCCCTTGTCCTGGCGCTGCTGCGGCTCGTCGGCGCAGAGGCGACGCTTGAATTCCTAGATAGAACTGCCGCCGGCATTCGCGCGTCGGCCCAAAAACGCGAAGTTGAGAGCGAGAGCCAAACGTCGACACATGACGATGTCGGAGCGCCGCGCGCGTGACCAGGATCGTCATCGAGAACCGCTTCAAGTTCGGCCAATTCGACGACGCCACAACGTCATCTTCCCGCGCGTCCACACGCACGCCGCCGCCATCGTCTGCGCCCTTGCTCGACGAGTCGCCAATCGAAACAGGCGCGCCGTCCATCGAGCGCGGCGATCGCTTGTCGCCGATCTCTCGCCCGCGCGAACCGGTCGAGCCTGTCATGCGTCCGCCGTCGCATCGCCCAGGCTTCACTGGACCAACGACGCCGAAAGCGGCGCCATCCGCGCCGACGACGCGGCGCACCGTTCCACATATGCCCGCGTCTGCGCCGGTCGCGCCGCAGCCGCAAGGGCGATCGCCGCCAAGCGTCGGGCCGTATGATTTCGGCCGCCGTGGCGTCTCTGGCAAATTGCCAGATGCTGCGCCGTCGCGCGAGGTTGGGCCGCATGACTTCGCCCGGGGGCTCGCGCCGCGAGCGGCTGTGCCAGCCCCGCCGCATGCGCAGCGCGTCCCGGCAGGGCGCGGCCGTAACGCGATCATGCAGCGCGGCGCCGCTCTCGCGCCGCCCAGCGGAACGCCTGCTCAATGGGAAGCCGCCGCGGCGCAAAGGCGTCATGACTTCGCAGAGCAGATGCGGTCGCGGTTGCCTGGTCGGGCGCTGCTGCCCCGCCGCGCCCGTCCAAACGAGTTCTTCACTGGCGAGAACGCGCGGGCGCTGAAAGAGAGCGCCGCCCGGCTGAGAATTCCGCCGGAGCGTCTGGCAGAAGTCATCGCCCATGAGACGATCGGCTCATTCAACCCGAAGAAATGGGGCGGCAAGCGTGGCCGCTATATGGGACTGATCCAGTTCGGGCCGCGCGAGCGGCGCGAATATGGGGTGCATGATCGGCAGTCATTCAAAGAGCAGCTCGGCTCCATGGAGCGTTTTCTCCTCGGCCGCGGCTACAAGCCCGGCATGGGGCAGTTAGATCTCTATTCAACGGTGCTCGCCGGACGCCCGGGTCTCTATCGGGCGCGCGACAAGAACGGCAGCGTCGCACAGCATGTCGAGCGCATGCGGCGCATGTGGGGTCCGCAGGTCGAGCGTTTTCTCGCCTCTGGATCGGCCGGCGCCTCGCCAAAGGCGATCGCCGGCGGGGCGACGCCGCAGGGCCCGGTTCCGCCGACGTCGACGGCAAAAAAATGGTGACCGTTATGACTGCTGTGAAAGGCCACAGCGCCGTTCGGGCAATGAAAAAAAAGCCGACCAAGCTCTCGCAAGGCACGGTCTGGGAGAACTTGGAACTGTTTCCGACGCCGCCATGGGCGACGCGGGCGCACTGTTCATTTCCATGAGACGCGCGATGATCTGACCGTTGCGAAAACGTTCTGCGTTTCGGAGCGATCAGGGGCCGGGCTGTGAAGGCGCGCCGGCCCCTTTTTGCGCGCTGAACGCCGTGCAGAGTGACCTGATGTCGATGAGGCTCATTTTGTCCTCTTCAGCCTCACGCCTGGCCCGCCGCCGTTCTCCTCAATGAATGCGACGCCGGCGGCTTCGAGGGCCGAGCGAAGCGCTTCCAGAGTGGCCGGGTATCCTGCTGAGTGACCGTTCTCAAAACGCGTGACGGTCATTGCCGAGACGCGCGCCAGGGTAGCCAATTCGCGGACGCCCATTTGGAGCGCAGCTCGAGCCATTCGACATTGAGCCGGGGTTATCATCGGGAGAACTTGTTGACAGCGTGAACATGGTGCGCCATGTTAGCAGGGTAAACAGGTCATTCAAGAAATCAAGCGAGTTCAACGCCGTTTCCCCCGGATTCGGCGAAGCGCTCCCGGCTTATCCAAAGCAAAGGGATGATGATGAAACCAGAAACCACTCGCCGCGCCGTCGTCACCGGCCTCGCCGCAGCACCAGTTGCAGCGCTCCCCGCTCTTGCCAGTGTCAGCAGCTCGGCCGATCCGATTTTCCACGCCTTCGCGGAATTTGACCGCGCGAAGGCGGTCGATGAGCTTGCCTCGAAAGCATGCGAAGACCAGCGCGCCGTCACCTTCGACGCGTTCGATGCGGCCGGCGTAAAGCCGCATCAAATTCTCACCAGACGGAAATTGCAATTGCGCCGTGAGTGCGGTCTCCTGTCTGATTCGGAATACAAAGAGGCGCTGCCGGCGCTCGAAGGTCACGAGAGCGAGCTCCCGGCCATGTGGAGCGCCTTCGAAGATTTAGTCGAGCCCGCCTGCGCCGCAACGGAAGCGCGAGGCGAAGCTGAGCGAGATTTGCTCAGCACTGCGCCGACGTCGCCGGCGGGCGCCCTGCGGTTACTCCACCATCTCGCCGACTTCCTCGACGGCGACGACGTGATCAATGACGCCTTCCTCGACGACGTCGTCGGCGACGCGATCCGTAATGCGATCGCTGTCTTCGAGCGGGAGGCGCTATCATGAGCGCCAAAAATCGTGACACCGCCACGCGCCGCGCTGTGATGGCCGGCATCGCCGCTGCTCCCGTCGCCGCGTTTCCGGCCGTCGCCGCCGAGATTTCATTTCCGGCGCCGTCGGCGCGCCTCGACGCGCTTTGGGCCGAATTTGTCGCACTCGGCCCGAAGATCGTTGACGCCAGAGCGCAGGCCGACGCCGCCGTCGAGGCCATGCCCGCATGGGCGAAACCCGGCCCGAAATATATTACGCGCGACGGCGTTTATGACGGCGAGATCAGCGATGATCCCATGGATGTCACAATCACGCCGCCGGAAGTTGGCGACTTCCACATAGTCCGCATGTCGCTCGCCGACGCCCGGCGCAACTATAAATTCGCGCAGAATTGGTCCGGCGCGGCGCATGCGAAGAAAGATTACGTCGCCGAACTGCGTGGGCTCGCTCGGCTGCGCATGCAACAAAAAGCCGAAATGCAGAAAGTGGGCCTGCGGGAATTGGAGCACGCGCGCCGCGCGCTGATTGATCGTCAATACGACTTTGCGAACGCCATTTTGCGCTTGAAAGACGGTTCCGCGAACGCCATCGCGGCGAAAATCATCGTCGCCGCATTTTTCGACACGATGGACGCGGGTCCGATCGATAGTGGTTTGCTGGGCGATCTCGTCTTCGCGCTCGCAGCGCTACAGCCACGCCTAGCTGGACAGGTCGCTGAGGATGTTGCAGCGTTGCGCGCCGAGTGGGAGACGCAGGTATGACCGAGCCCGCCAACGCCACCAAACTGCGGATCTTGGCGCGCATCTGGCGTGTCGGTCTGGCGTTGTTGAGCATGCGCTGCGCGCATGCTCTCGACGCGCTGGCCGAACGGTTATTGCCTGAAGATTTGCGGCGCAAGCCATGATCACCTACGATGTTTACAAGCCGACGGTTTCTCATGCCGGCAAGCGAGAACGCCCCGACCGTGGATGTAACGGCGGGGCGTTTTTATTTGCTCTGCCCCTGTCTCTGTGTTACGAAATAGAAAGTGAATTCGTAACGATGGCAAAATGACACCGCAGCAAAAGGCGCGGGCGACGCGCGCGGCCAACAAAGGGCGCCGGTTCCAGTTCGAGGCGGAGCAGGCGCGCGTCAAGCGCGATCAGGCCAAGATCGAGGCGACGGCGACGGCGCTGCAGCGACTCGCCGACGATCCAGGCGCCACGCCGGCCGAGCGAGAGAACGCCCTCCAGAAGCTTGATTCCGTAATCCGCAAGCGCAAGGCGGCCCCAAATAGGGCTTTTTTGCACCTTCCCGAGACGGCCGAGGAATTTGCGGCCTTGCTTAAAAAGCCTGCGCCACGCCGACGGAAGGCGCCGTCGCCAGAACCGCCGAAGGCTCCCGCTCGCTTGGCGATCGCTCACGCCGACAGCGCTGACGGGTCTAAGGACGCTGAGATCGCCCATCTCAAGCGGAAGATCGAGCACCTTAAGAAGGAGATCGCCCGGCTCAAGCAGGCGGCAGAGCCCGGCAAGCCCGGACGAAAGCCGACCGGAGAACGCGCCATGACGGCGGCAGAGCGAATGCGCAAGATGCGGTTACGAAATACGGCGCAATAACGTAACAGGCGCCGCACAAGCCCCGACCGTGGATGAAACGGCGGGGCGGCACGGAGCATAAGCCGAGCTTTTGCTTGGGCTCAAGCGTTGGAGGTGTCACTCGCTGCGTTAACCCCGGACGATTTGTTCCGACCGAAATGAATATCGTAGATCGTTTTCTTCGTGACGCCTGCCTGCTTGGCCATTGATGAAATTAGGTCGTGAGAAAATGGCGCCTTCGGGCAATCGACCGTAACTTTTCTGAAAACACCATCAATCAGAGCGACCCAATCCTCATGGGACGTCCCGCTCCTTTTGTCGCGTTTTTCAAAGCCAAGCTTTGCGAGCACGGACTTGAACTGTTCGCACGTTAAAGGCGGGTGATGGGCACTCACCGACGAGTTATGCCGGCATCAGCGGCATGGGCTGGTCGTATGTCCCGCTGGTCGAACCGTTCGCGCCGGCGCCAAAAAAGTGACGTAGGAAAGACGTAGCCAAGAAGCTGTAATATTTCACGTAGACAGCTAGCGTTGCCCTTCGCGACATCAATTCATTTGCGTGGGCGCGATCTTCGCCAACAAGGGCGTCGTAAACGTAAGTGCGCACCATCGACTCGAGCTTACGTCTGGCCTCCTCAAAGGAGTCGGCTTGCACCGCAAGACCGAACTGCAATGAGAAGGCCTGCCACTGGCCGCCCTTCTTCTCGTAAAGGCAGTGCACGATTAGCCCAGTCGGCGATAGCTGCGTCATCGACTTCAAACTCCCTTGGCGGGTTGAAAATATAGGTGCAGCCGCGCCATTGTCCAGCACAAGCGATACCGCAGTCTCTTTAACCATTTACCGGATAGCGCGGCCAATCCGGCAATGACATGCATCTCCCTGGCCGCCGCATTCCTGAGACGAAGCGCCGCGTCTTCGGAAGGTCAATGAATGGGAATCCTCCACGCGCTCCAGCGCCGGCACCGCGTGCCGACATGGTGCCGATACAAGATCTTCAGCCGCAGCTCGGGGGGGCGATATTTATTCATAACTTATTGATTTTTATGGTGCCGCTTGAGGGATTCGAACCCCCGACCCCCTCATTACGAATGAGGTGCTCTACCAGCTGAGCTAAAGCGGCGATTGGCGGACGCCCGAAGGCGCGCGGCGGGTCACTCTTATCGGCGCGCGGCGGCTTTTTCAAGCAGCCTCGCGCCTTCCCAGCGCAGGGCCGCGCAGAAAAGAGGAGGGCGCTCGGAATTAAGGACGCTGCCCGGCAAAAGCCAAATAGGCCTGCGCGACGGCGCGGGCGATGTCGGGCGTCGCATTGACCGGCGCGCGGCGCCAGTCCTCGAGCGCGCCGCTCCAGAGGCGGATGGCGCCGGCGTCGCGCAAAGCGCCGAGATAGGCGTCGATCTTGCCTCGGCGGCCCGGCGGCGGAACGACATAGACTGGCGCGGCGGTGGCGATCGCCTCTCCCACCATATTGACGCTGTCGCCCGTGACGACGATCGCGTCGGCGTTCGCCAGTATCGAAAGATAGGGGTTCTCTCCCTCTCCATCCCAGAAGCAGCCGCTCGGGGCGATGAGCGCGCGTCGCAGAATCTCCCGCAGGGCTGTGGGCGTGCGTCGCGACGCGGTGGCCATCACGGCGCGCGCGCTCGCGAGCAGCGATGCGGCGATGTGCTCCAGTTCGGCGATGTCTTTTGCGCCAAACGCGCCATGCCGGCTGTCGCCGCCGACAATCAGCGCAACGCGCGGGCGGGGCAGGGCGGCGATGCGAAAATCGGGCGCCGCGCGCGCCGCGGCGAGCCGCTCCGGCGTAATCCGATTGGCCGGGGTGAGCGGCGAGAAGACATTCGCGCCGCAAAGGCCGTCATGGCGCGGCGCGATGATGAGGTCGGCGGCGCTCAGTCCGTTCGCGGGCTTGTTCAGATAGACCGTGAAGGTCCGCTCGCCGGAGTCGCGCTTCAGTCGCTTGAGCGCCGGGATCGTCCGGCGTCCCGCGCCGATCGCAATATCGGGGCAGGGCGGGGCGTGTGCGAAGGCGTCCCTCGGATCGGCTGGCGCAAAGGGCGCGAGCGCGGCGTAGATGTGGCGGGGCGCAATGCAGCAGATGTCAGGCGCTAAGCCTAACGCTTCGGCGAGGCCGAGCGTCTGCGCCTCATGCCCGGCGCGGCCGTCGGAGAGAACGCGAAGCGTCGTGGCCTGCGGAAGCAGGCTGCTCAAAGCCCCCCTCCCTGTCCCTCCCCCGCTAAAGCGGGAGAAGGAACCCTAATCACCAAGGTTGCGCGGTGCGTCGCATCGTCCTGAATCTGACCCCCTCTCCCGCGAAGCGGGGGAGGGTTGGGGAGGGGGTCGGCGCCGCCCCGCGCCTCACCCAAACGCAACCTTCAGGATCTCGTAGCTCTTGCCGCCGCCCGGGGTCGTCACCTCCACGGTGTCGCCGACCGTCTTGCCGATCAAGGCGCGCGCGATGGGGCTCGTGATCGAGACCCGGCCGCTCTTCACATCGGCCTCGGTCTCGCCGACGATCTGATAGGCCTTCTCCTCTTCGGTGTCCTCGTCGACGACCGTGACCGTCGCGCCGAATTTGATCGTCGAGCCCTTGAGCTTCGAGACGTCGATGACCTCGGCGCGCGACAGCTTGTCCTCGAGCTCGGCGATGCGGCCTTCATTCAGCGACTGCGCCTCTTTCGCCGCGTGATATTCGGCGTTCTCCGAAAGATCGCCATGCGCGCGCGCTTCAGAGATCTGCTGAATGATTCGCGGACGGTCCTCCTGCTGTCGGCGGCGCAATTCTTCGGTGAGCGCGGCGTAGCCGCCGGCGGTCATGGGTACCTTGTCCACCATTGCTTTCGCTTTCTGGTCTTTTCTTGAGTTTCGCCAATCACGCGGCGCATCGGCGGAGGTTGCGCCCGCCGAACTGCAGCCATGCGCTAAGGCATAGGCCGCCAAGTGGTGGTCAAATGTTACCGCACCGCCGCTTGCGTCGCAGAACTCCCAAATTTCACTTGGTCGCGTTGGGCGGAAAATAGTCCTGCAGCGCCCGGACCCTAAGGTCTCCAGACACATAGGCGCGTATTCCCTGGGCCGCCGCGACCGCCCCCGCCAGGGTCGTATAATAGGGAACCTTATGCAGAAGCGCGGCGCGGCGCAAGGAGCGCGAGTCCGCAAGCGCCTGCGCCCCTTCGGTGGTGTTGAAGACGAGCGCGATCGAGCCGTTCTTGATGGCGTCGACGATATGCGGGCGTCCCTCCGACACCTTGTTCAGTTTCTGGGCAGGAATTCCTCGCTCGACGAGATAGCGCGCGGTGCCGCCCGTGGCGACGATGGAGAAGCCGACCTCCTTCAGCAGGCGGACCGCCGGAATAATTCGGCCTTTGTCCGCGTCCCTGACCGAGACAAAAACGACGCCCTCGCGCGGAGCCTTGGTGCCGCCGCCGAGCTGGCTCTTGACAAAAGCGGCGTCAAACGAGGTGTCGAGACCCATGACTTCGCCCGTCGAGCGCATTTCGGGGCCAAGGACGGTGTCCACGCCCGGGAATCTCGCGAAGGGGAAGACAGCCTCTTTCACGCCGACATGCGCCGGCTTCGTATCGAGCGGATCGAAATCGACGAGCTTCGCGCCGGCCATCACCCGAGCCGCGATCTTGGCGATGGGACTGCCGATCACCTTGGCGACGAAAGGCACGGTGCGCGAGGCGCGCGGATTGACCTCAAGCACGTAGATCTCGCCGTCCTTGAGCGCGAATTGCACATTCATCAGGCCGACGACTCCCAGCGACATGGCGAGGCTTTTGGTCTGCGCCTCGAGCGCGGCGATCGTCTCTGGCGCGAGCGAGCGCGGCGGCAGCGAACAGGCCGAATCGCCTGAATGAATGCCCGCCTCTTCGATATGTTCCATGACGCCGGCGACGACCGCCTCGTCGCCGTCGGCGAGACAATCGACGTCGATTTCGATGGCGTCGGTCAGATAGCGATCGAAGAGCAGCGGATTCTTGCCGAGCACCGTGTTGATCTGCCCGGTCTTGTCGTTCGGGTAGCGCGCCTTGATCTCGGAGGGCACGAGGCTTGGCAGCGTGCCGAGAAGATAATCGTCGAGATCGCTTTGATCGCGGATGATCGCCATGGCGCGGCCGCCGAGCACATAGCTTGGGCGCACGACGAGCGGCAGCCCAAGCTCCTGCACGACGATCCGGGACTGCTCGACGGAGTAGGCGATGCCGTTCTTAGGCTGCTTCAGCCCCAGCTTGTCGAGAAGCCGTTTGAAGCGGTCCCGGTCCTCGGCGAGGTCGATCGAATCGACCGGCGTGCCCAGAATAGGCGCGCCCGCCTGCTCGAGGCCGTGCGCAAGCTTCAGCGGCGTTTGCCCGCCATATTGCACGATGACGCCCACAAGCACGCCGTTGGACTTCTCGACGTCGAGAATTTCGGCGACGTCTTCATTCGTCAGCGGTTCGAAATACAGCCGGTCTGAAGTGTCGTAATCCGTCGAAACCGTCTCCGGATTGCAATTGATCATGATCGTCTCGAAACCGGCTTCGGCGAGCGCGAAGCAGGCGTGACAGCAGCAATAGTCGAATTCTATGCCTTGCCCGATACGGTTCGGGCCGCCGCCCAGAATGACGATCTTGTTCTTTGCCGTGGGCAGCGCCTCATTCGCGGGGCTCCCGATGAACGGCGTCTCATAGGTCGAATACATATAGGCTGTGGGCGAGGCGAATTCGGCCGCGCATGTGTCGATGCGCTTGTAGACGGGTCGCACGTCGAGACGGTGGCGCATTTTGCGCACGTCTTCCTCTTCCAGGCCCGTAAGCGTCGCGAGGCGCGAATCGGAGAAGCCGGCGAATTTGAGCTTGCGAAGATTCTCGGCGTCCTCTGGCAGGCCGTAGTTCTTGACCTTGCTTTCGAGCGCGACGATTTCCGCGATGCGCTCGATGAACCACATGTCGATCTTGCTGGCCTCGTGAATGGCTTCAGCGCTCATGCCGAGCCGCAGCGCCTGGCCGACGACGAGCAGCCGATCCGGCGTCGGCGTGCCCAGCGCGCCGCGCAGCACATTCATATCGTCGCCTTTTCCGAAGCCTTCGATCTCGATCTCGTCGAGGCCGCAGAGGCCGGTCTCCAGCGAGCGCAACGCCTTTTGCAGCGACTCGGCGAAATTGCGGCCGATCGCCATCGCTTCGCCGACCGACTTCATGGCCGTGGTCAATGTCGGTTCGGCGCCCGGAAATTTTTCGAAGGCGAAGCGCGGAATTTTGGTGACGATGTAGTCGATCGTCGGTTCGAAGGACGCTGGCGTCGCCCCGCCGGTAATGTCGTTGGCGATCTCGTCAAGCGTGTAGCCGACCGCCAGCCGCGCCGCGACCTTGGCGATTGGGAAGCCGGTGGCTTTCGACGCCAGCGCCGACGAACGCGACACGCGCGGGTTCATCTCGATGACGATCATCCGGCCGTTTGAGGGATCGACCGCGAATTGCACGTTCGAGCCGCCGGTTTCGACGCCGATCTCGCGCAACACCGCGATCGAGGCGTCCCGCATGATCTGGTATTCTTTATCGGTCAGCGTCAACGCCGGCGCGACGGTGATGCTGTCGCCTGTGTGCACGCCCATCGGATCGATGTTTTCGATGGAGCAGACGATGATGCAATTGTCCGCCTTGTCGCGGACGACTTCCATCTCGTATTCCTTCCAGCCGAGAACGCTCTCTTCGACCAGCACTTCATTGGTCGGCGAGGCGTCGATGCCGCGCTCGACGATCTCGATGAACTCCACCTTGTTGTAGGCGATGCCGCCGCCCGTGCCGCCCAGCGTGAAGGACGGACGGATGATCGCCGGCAGACCGATATCGTCGAGGGCCTCGAGCGCGGCGGACAATGTCTTGACGTGATGCGAGCGCGGCGTGTCGAGGCCGATTTTCGTCATCGCCTCGCGGAACAATTCGCGGTCTTCGGCCTTGTCGATCGCATGGGCGGTCGCGCCGATCATCTCGACGTCGAATTCTTTCAGCACGCCCATTTTTTCGAGACTGAGCGCGCAATTGAGCGCGGTCTGTCCGCCCATCGTCGGCAGCAGCGCGAAGCCGCCGGGCGCCGCGTAGCGCTCCTTCTCGATGATCTTGGCGACGATTTCGGGCGTGATCGGCTCGATATAGGTGCGGTCCGCCATATCCGGGTCGGTCATGATCGTCGCCGGATTGGAGTTGACGAGAACGATCCGATAGCCTTCCGCCTTGAGCGCCTTGCACGCCTGGGTGCCAGAATAGTCGAATTCGCACGCCTGGCCGATGACGATTGGGCCGGCGCCGATGATCATGATGGTGGAAATGTCGGTTCTTTTCGGCATGTGATCCTGTTGGCCGTCCGCAGCGCGCGATACCTGGCCTCGTGCTGAGGCGCGCCGTAAGGCGCGTCTTGGAACCACGAGGCGAGATATGTTCAGCGGTTCCCTCGTCCTTCGAGACGGCGGCTTCGCCGCCTCCAGGATGAGGACACCTTTCGTCTTTCAACCTGACGCACCCCGCACGGCTGGGGAGCGCGCATAAAAAAGGGCCGCGATTCCGGCCCTTGGACCAGAACGCGTCCCGAACTTGCCCGTCATTTGTCGGCGAACCGGCGATGCGGGCGGCGAGCGGGGCGCGCCCGGCTCGAAAGTCGCCGACTGTCTAGACGAGAATGACGGTCATGTGAAGGGGCGGCGAGGGCGGGAGAGGGCCCTCAAAGGGGAGGGACCGCGCCTCAGGCCGGCGAATCGCGCTATCATTCCCGTTCCTCCTCCCTTCAAGATGGCGGCCATGCGGATTACGAGCTGTTTGCTTTTTCCGATGTTGCTTTTCCTCGCCGGCGCGGGACGCGTCCAGGCTGACGACCTTTCAGCCGTCTTTGCACAATGCGCGGCATGTCATGGCGCGGACGGGATCGCAAAAAGCGCCGACGTTCCGCATCTTGCCGGCCAGCATGAACTCTATCTCTTCAATCAGATCAAGGCGTTCAAAACCGGCAGGCGGGCGCATAAGGAGATGCGCTACATGAGCCGCCAAATTTCTGAAGCCGAGATGCGGGACATCGCGCGCCACTACGCAACGATGCCGCGCTGAGCATGTCGACGACGCGTCAGCTTGTGACTTACGCCTCGGTCGGCGTCGGCGCGACGCTCGCGCATTACGCCATTCTCATCGCATTGGTCGAAGGCGCAGGCTGGCGCGCGGTGCCGGCGACGCTGTGCGGCTATGTCGTCGGCGGCGTTGTGGCCTATCTCCTGAACCGGCGTCACACCTTTGCAAGCGATCGGCCGCATGCCGAGGCGACGTGGCGCTTTGCGCTGGTCGCGTTTGCGGGCTTTTGCGTCACCTATGTCTTGATGAGCCTCTTCGTCGATCGCTGGAGGGCGCCTTATCTCCCAGCGCAGATGGTCACAACCGTGCTGGCGATGTTCGTCACCTTTGCGCTCAACCGGCGATGGACATTTGGGTGACGCGCTCAGCGACGTCATGGCCGGGCTTGTCCCGGCCATTCACGCCGTGACGTTCCACGAATGCTGCAAGGAGGCCGCAGCGGCGCCGCGTGGATGCCCGCGACAAGCGCGGGCATGACGCTGCTGTGGCTAATAACGCGCGATCAAGCAGTCATGGCTTTCAGTTGACGTACGCGCCTGCGTCGGCGTTGTCGGAAAGCGAGTTCATATGCCGATCCCAATGGACATCCAGCATGCTTCGGAAGAGTTCGACGCCTTCCTCGCGGATGCGCGCGATCGTTCTGGCCTCGCGACGCGCAATCAGACCTATACGATGACTCAGGGCGTGTTGCAGGCGTTTCGCCGCCGACTCTCGGTCGCCGACGCCATCCGCTTCGCCGGCGCGCTTCCGCCCGTTCTTAGGGCGATCTTCGTCGCCGAATGGAATCCGGAGGAGCCGCAGGCGCCCTTTGGCGATCGCCAGTCCATCATACGCGACGTTCAGGCGTTGCGGCGCGATCATAATTTCTCGCCGGCGACCTGTATCGACGACGTCGCTGCCGCCCTGCGCGCGCATATTGACGAGCGCGCGTTCGACCGCGTGTTAGCCGCGCTTCCCGCCGGCGCGGCGGAGTTTTGGAGGGTTTAGGGCCACTTCACCAGCGGCGGCATCGACGAGAGGATCGAGTCGACATTGCCGCCGGTCTTTAGTCCGAAGATCGTGCCGCGGTCGTAGAGCAGATTATATTCGACATAGCGGCCGCGGCGAACGAGCTGCTCGTCGCGCTGCGCCTCGCTCCATGGCTTGGCGAAATTGCGCCGCACGAGTTCCGGATAGATCTCGACAAAACTTTCGCCGACGTCGCGCGTGAAGGCGAAATCTGCATCCCAGGCGGAGTTTGCAGCGTCTCCGGCGCTGTTGAAATAGTCGTAGAAAATGCCGCCGATCCCGCGTGGCTCGTTGCGATGGGCGAGGAAGAAATATTCATCGCACCATTGCTTGAACCGCGCGTAGTCGGCGACGGAATGACGTTCGCAGGCGCCGCGCATGGCGGCGTGAAAGGCGATGGTGTCGGGATCGTCCTGCGTGCGTCGCGCATCGAGCACCGGCGTCAGGTCGGCGCCGCCGCCAAACCACGCCTTGCTCGTCACGACGAAGCGCGTGTTCATATGCACGGCGGGAACATTCGGGTTCCATGGATGCGCGATCAGCGAGATCCCTGTAGCGAAAAAGCGGGGGTCTTCCGCCGCGCCCGGGATCTGCTTGGCGAATTCAGGCGCGAAGTTTCCAAAGACGGTGGAGCAATGCACGCCGGCCTTTTCGAACACCCGGCCATGGATCATCCCCATGCGGCCGCCGCCCCCAGGCGCGCCGATGTTTCGAGCGGCGCTTCCTAAAGTCGCGCCGCCGATGTTTCGAGCGGCGCCTCCTAAAGTCGCGCCGTTGTGGTCCGTTCGGCTCCATGGCGTGAGAACGAAGCGGCCCGGTGCGTTGACATCGGGCGCGAACGGCCCCGGCGCTTTATCCTCCAGCGCTTCGAAGGCGGCGATGATGCGCAACTGCAGAGACTCGAACCATGCGCGCGCGGCGTCCTTACGGGTTTCGAGCTGATCGGGCGCGGCGTTCATGGGCGTCTCCTTGTCCCCGTTTCATCCCGCCGGCGCCGCGCCTTGTCAATTCACCGGGACGACTATTGCGCCAGGGCGATCGGGTGAAGGGTTTCCTCATCCTGAGGAGCGTGCGCAGCACGCGTCTCGAAGGACGAGGAAACCCGTTTTCGCGTATTTTTCCTCACCCTCGTCCTTCGAGACGCCGCCTTCGATCTCGGGCTGCCCGAGATCGACATTAAATTCGCAAGTCGGGTAAACCCGACTTGCGGCGGCTCCTCAGGATGAGGGTGAGGAAAACTATTCTTCCCGATTCCCCTGACTATTGCGCCATGCCTGCGACTTTCAATTTGGGGTCGCGCGGCGCGGTCGGCGTCGCCGTCGCCGCCGCGAAGCCGGCGCGTAGAAACTGCGCCAGCGCCGTCTTGACGTTTCTGCCGCGCTCCGTGAGTTCGGTGACATAGCAAAAGCGCGGCTCGCCGTTGGGCCAAGCGTCGTTTCTGGCTTTCGCCAGGCGCATGTCTTCGAGCACCTGCGCCTTCACCTCGCGCGAGTCCTTCATCGTAATCAGCCCGTCGGCCGCCAAATGCCGGTCGGCGGCATAATCCTCGTTCATCTTCTGAGTGGCCGACGCGAAGTCGCACAGCTTACCCTGATCGCCGACGTAGAGAATGCGCTCCACCCAGTTGGCACGGAGCGACAAAATGTCGTCGGGCAGCATCCCCCGCATTTCCGCGGGCAGGGAGTGATAGATCGGCGTCGACTCGGCGATCTGATCCACTGCGAACGCGGCTTTCACATTGAACCCTTCGAAGCTTTGGATCTGAGTGAGTTTGACGAAGGCTTTACCGATTGCGCCGCGCGCCTCGGCGAAGTTGGTCACGAGGGCGTAAAGGCCCACGCAGAGCATTCCCGTGAACACGGCCGCATTGAGAGATTTGAGCAGCCGCTGCCAAAGTATCAGCGAGACGCGAATTGCCTGATGGGTCATATCGCCCTCCCAAAATTCATTAAGATCGTCCTAAGAAGCGACGACGTTTTCAAACAAAGAGGGTTTTATCGCAACGCGCTGTGCGCCGCCGCACCCCGTCAGCGGGCGCGCAGCTGCCGAAGCGCCTCGCTCATGACGATCGCCGCGGCGACGGCGACGTTCAGCGAGCGCATGCCGCCGCACATGGGAATGCGGAGCGTCAGATCGGCGGCGGCGTGCACCTCTTCCGGCGCGCCTGCGGACTCCCGGCCGACGAGCAGAATGTCGCCTTCGCGATAGTCGCAGTCGAGATAGGAAGCAGACGCCCGCGTCGACAGCAGCAGCAGCCGGCGGCTCTCGCCCGCCTGGCCCGACGCTGCCCGCCATGCTTGAAAGGACGCGAAGGATGCATGTCGGTCAATCGTCACGTGATCGAGATAGTCCATGCCAGCGCGTCGAAAGTCGCGATCGCTTGTGGGAAATCCGGCCGGCCCGATGATCGCCGCCGAAACGCCGAGGCACGCGCATGTGCGCAGCATGGCGCCGGCGTTCTGAGGGATGTCCGGCTGGTACAAGGCTAGCTTAAGAGCAGTCATGGTCCGTTCGAGTGGGAGGAGATGGTGAATTTGCGGCATATCGCCGCGAATATCGGCAACGGTCTTGTGCAGCAGGGTGAATACCCAAATTTCCCTATGTCGGCTTGTGGACAGCGGCGGGGATTCGCGTCACATATCACCTCCGCCCCGCCGCAGCCTTGGCATTGCCATGGTGCGGCGCCGCAGCGATTGGCCGGAAGCGGCAAAACGTGGAACGATCGCCTTGGGCGCAGCCGCAGCCTCGGCCGCGAAGACTTGAGAGCGTTGGGAGAGGTTCGAGCGTGACAAGCAAAGACACCGCCGCAAAACCGGCGGAGCCAAGCCGGCGGGACATTCTCTATATCGCAACGGGCGCCGCTGCAGCAGGCGCCGCGGCCGGCATGGTCTGGCCGCTGATCGCCCAGATGAACCCGGACGCGTCCACCCTCGCGTTGGCCTCGACGGAAGTAGATCTTTCGTCGGTTCCAGAAGGCCAGATTGTCACCGTGAAATGGCGTGGCAAGCCGGTGTTCGTGCGCCATCGGACGCCGGCCGAAATCAAGGCGGCGGAAGATACGCCGCTGTCGGTTCTGCCGGATCCCGAGGCCGATTCGAAACGCGTTCAAAAACCCGAATGGCTCGTGATCATCGGAGTCTGCACGCATCTCGGCTGCATTCCGACCGGCAAGGAAGGCGAATACAACGGCTGGTTCTGCCCCTGCCACGGCTCGGTCTACGACCTTTCGGGCAGGATTCGCAGCGGCCCGGCGCCGACCAATCTGGAGGTGCCGCCTTACGCCTTCATCGCCGAGAGCAAAATTAAGATCGGCTAGCCAAGGCCAAGCGCCTTTCATTTTTCCCGCGCGAGATTCCGAGAGCACCAGGCCCATGGAAGGACATTCCCAATACACGCCCAAGAGCGGCTTCGCTCGCTGGTTGGAGCGCCGTCTGCCGATTTTGAGCTTCATGCATGATTCTTTCGTCTCGTATCCGACGCCAAAAAACCTGAACTACATGTGGGTGTTTGGCGCGATCTTGAGTTTCATGCTCGTCGCGCAGATCGTCACGGGCGTCGTCCTTGCGATGCATTACACCCCGGAAACGACGCTCGCTTTCGATTCCGTCGAGAAGATCATGCGCGACGTGAATTGGGGCACTGTGCTGCGCTACGCGCACGCCAATGGCGCGTCGATGTTCTTCCTCGCCGTCTACCTCCACATCTTCCGCGGCATGTATTACGGGTCCTACAAGGATCCGCGCGAGGTCTTGTGGATTCTCGGCGTGGTGATCTTCATGCTGATGATGGCCACGGGATTCCTGGGCTATGTCTTACCGTGGGGACAGATGTCCTTCTGGGCGGCGACCGTCATCACCAATCTCTTTTCCGCCATTCCCGTCGTGGGAACCGCAATCACCACCTGGCTGCTCGGCGGCTATTCCGTCGACAATCCGACGCTCAATCGCTTCTACGCTCTGCACTATCTGGTGCCGTTCATCATCGTCGCCATCGTCGCGCTTCATGTTTGGGCGCTGCATGTGACGGGCCAGAACAATCCGTCCGGCGTCGAGGTGAAGGACGTCAAGAAGGAAACCGTTCCTTTCACGCCCTATGCGACCATGAAGGACGCGGTCGGCATAGCGGCTTTTCTCGTCGTCTACGCCTGGCTGACGTTTTTCGTGCCGAATTACCTCGGCCATCCGGACAATTACATCGAAGCCAATCCGCTCGTCACGCCGCCGCATATCGTGCCGGAGTGGTACTTCCTGCCGTTCTATGCGATCCTTCGCGCGATCCCGAACAAGCTGCTCGGCGTCACTGCGCTCTTTGCCTCGATTTTGATCACCGCCGCGCTGCCGTGGCTCGACACGTCGAAGGTGAAATCGGCCGTATATCGGCCGCTGTTTCGCAAGGAGTTCTGGGTTTTTGTCGCGGTGTGCATCGGGCTCGGCTATCTCGGGGCGCAGCCCGCTGAAGGCGCATATCTCTGGTTCGCGCGGGTGCTCTCGGCCTATTATTTCCTCCACTTCTTGGTGATTTTGCCGATTATCGGCAGGATCGAGAAGCCGGAGCCGGTGCCTGAATCCATCGACGCTTCGATCATGCGGGGGGAAACCTCCCATGTCTGAGATGATCGTAGGATCTCCCCAGCGACAGCCCTCGATGAAGCGTCGGATGAAGCGCCTCTCGCTCGTTCCCCTCACGATTGCTGCGGCGATGACGCTGGTCGGCCCGGCCTGGAGCCAGCAGGAAGCGCCGCCGTCCGCGACCGATCAGGTCGCTGCGCCCGAGGCCACGGAAAAAGAAGCACGGCACGAGAGCGAGCGACATGAGCAGAAGCCCAAGCGCTTCGATTGGAGTTTCGCCGGCGCCTTCGGCCGCTACGACAAGGCGCAGTTGCGCAGAGGTTTCAAGGTCTACAAGGAGGTCTGCTCCTCCTGCCATTCGATCAAGATGCTCGCCTTCCGCAATCTTTCGCAGCCCGGCGGGCCGGAGTTTCCTGAAAAAGAGGTCGAAGCGCTCGCCGCGAGCTACAAGATCAAGGACGGCCCAAACCAGGCGGGTGAATATTTCGATCGGCCGGGCCGCCCCAGCGATCGCTTCCCTCCGCCTTTCGCCAATGAACAGGCTGCGCGCGCCGCGCTGGCCGGCAATTATCCGCCGGACATGTCGGTTCTGGCCAAGGCGCGAGGCTATTCGCGCGGCTTTCCACTCTTCCTATTCGACGCTTTGCCGGGCTTTTCGTATCAGGAACACGGCGTCGACTACATCACCTCGCTGATGGAGGGCTACGAAGACCCGCCGCCAGACGTGAAACTGCCGGAAGGGCAGTTTTACGATCCCTATATGCCGGGCCGGCGCATCGGCATGCCGCCGCCGCTCTCAGACGGCGTAGTGACTTACGATGACGGCGCCCCGCAGACGATCGACCAATACGCCAAGGACGTCGCGGCGTTCATGATGTGGGTCGCAGAGCCGCATCTTGAGTCGCGCAAGCGAGTCGGGCTTGGCGTCGTGGCCTTCCTGCTCGTCTTCGTCGGGCTGCTCTATTTCACCAAGCGCAGGATTTGGTCGAACGTGCCGCATTAGGCGGGACGCTCGCCGACGAGCCGCGCGCGAGCGCGAATTGCGCCAAGAGAGAGCGGCGAGCAGAATCTGGCGGCGACCATGCCGCCGCCATGAGTCCTTGTCCGCGTCCTTGCCGCGTCGCGCGACGCCGTCACTTGATCTGCTTCAGTTCGGCGAGCGCTCTGGTCGCGTTCTTGACGGCGCGCGCCGAGTCGCCGAACCGGGCGCGCATTTCGGCAAGGCGCAGATGCCTGATCGCGCGATGCAGCAGCTTGTTGGCGGCGCGGTCCCGTTCGATGGCCTTTTCGTGCAGCGCCTCACGCGCATGGCCGAGCGCGCTCATCATATGCGTAACGATCTCCTTGGAGTCGCCCTTCGCGCCGTCGTCTATCGCTTCTTGAGTATGCTCAATCGCCGCCTGCACATGCACGCCGATGCCGGCCAGCGCATAAGTGCCGGAAAAGGCCAGCGCCAAAGCGGTCAGAATCACGAATACGCTCATTCGAGGCGTCATTGTCGTCTCCCCATCGCCGCCAGTGGGCATGGCTTCAGCTTGTCCAAGAGTTAGGGCGTCCATTGCAACGGCTCAATCCCCTCGGGACGTCGGCGGTTTCTTGATTGAAGGCGCCAAATCGGGCACAAGGCGCTAGCGTCTCTGGGCTTTCGTCGCCCGCTCATTTTCCCGGAAAGGTTGCAATGTCGGAGATCTTGCGCGTCGGCATCGCGGGCCTCGGCACCGTCGGCGCGGCGGTGGCGCGCCTGCTCCGCCGCCAGGCCGAGGCGCTGACGGCTCGCACCGGACGGCAGATCGTCCTCGCGGGCGTTTCGGCTCGCGACGCCGCGAAGGATCGGGACGCCGATCTTTCCGGCGCGGAGTTCTTTCCTGATCCGGTCAAGCTCGCGTCCTCGCCAGCGATCGATCTCTTCGTCGAATTGATCGGCGGCTCGGAAGGGCCAGCGAGGGCCAGCGTTGAAACCGCGCTCGCCCATGGCAAGGCGGTCGTCACCGCTAACAAGGCCTTGCTCGCGGCCCATGGCCTGCATCTCGCAGCGCTCGCCGAGGAGAACCATGCCGCGCTCGCCTTCGAGGCGTCCGTCGCCGGCGGCATCCCGATCGTCAAGACGCTGCGCGAGGGGCTCGCCGGCAATTCAATCGAGCGCGTCTATGGCATTCTCAACGGCACCTGCAATTACATCCTGTCGCGCATGGAAAAGGAGCAGCTCTCCTTCGAGGAATGCTTGAAGGAGGCGCAGAGGCTCGGCTATGCTGAGGCTGATCCGACCTTCGACATCGGCGGTTTCGACACCGCCCACAAGCTTGCGATCCTCACCTCGCTGGCCTTCGGCACGCGCATCGCCGCTGGCGCCATCGATATCGAAGGGATTGAGCGCGTGACGCTTGCCGACATCGACGCGGCGGCTGAGCTTGGCTACCGCATCAAGCTGCTTGGCGTCGCGCAGCGCACCGCCGATGGGGTCGAGCAACGCGTCCATCCGACGATGGTCAGCAAGAACTCCGCCATCGCCCAGGTGATGGGCGTCCTGAACGCCGTCACCATCGACGCCGACGCGGTGCATGAGCTGACGCTTGTTGGGCCTGGCGCCGGCGGCGACGCCACGGCCTCGGCCGTCGTCGCCGATATCGCCGACATCGCCAAGGGCGTGCGTTCGGCGCCGTTCGGTCTGCCGACCGCGAAGCTCGCCGAGCTCAAACGCACGCCGATGCAGCGCCACGAAGGCGGCTATTACATCCGCATGTCGGTGCGCGACGTCGCCGGCGCCTTCGCCAAGATCGCGACGCGCATGGCCGAGCGCCGCATATCGCTTGAAAGCATCGTGCAACGCGGCGCGCGGGGCGCGCCGGGCGATTGCGTCGATGTCATCCTCATCACCCATGCGACAAGCGAACATCTCGTGCGCGAGGCGCTGGACCTGATCTATAAGGATGGCGTCATCGTTTCGCGCGCGCAGGTCATCCGCATCGAGCGCGAGTAGCGAGACATGACGCAGCAGCCTGAAACCGACGCGTCGAAGATCGACCGCTACCTGACGCTGGAGCTGGCGCGCGCCTCGGAGCGCGCCGCGGTCGCCGCCGCCAAATTCCGGGGACGCGGCGACGAGATGGCCGCCGACCTCGCGGCGGCGGAGGCGATGCGCGAGGAGCTGTCGCTGCTTCCCGTGCGCGGGCGCATCGTGATCGGCGAGGGCGACAAGGACGCCGCGCCGATGCTTTTCATCGGCGAAGAAATCGGCGCGGGCGTTGGTCCCCGCGTCGATCTCGGCGTCGCGGCGCTCGAAGGCTCGACGCTTTGCGCCAAGGACATGCCGGGCTCGATGGCCGTCGTCGCCATGGCGCCGGCGGGATCGCTTCTTCATGCGCCCGACGTTTACATGGACAAGATCGCCATCGGTCCGGGATACCCTGAGGGCACAATCGATCTCGATCGCGACCCCGGCGACAACATCAGAGCGCTTGCGATCGCCAAGGGCGTCCGGGCGAGCGAAATCACGGTCAGCATTCTCGATCGGCCGCGCCACGCCGAAATCATCCGCAATTGTCGTAATGCAGGCGCCTGCGTGCGCCTCATCACCGACGGCGACGTCGCGGCGATCATTCTCACCACCCATCCTTTTGAAACCGGCGTCGATATGTATCTTGGCCGCGGCGGCGCTTCGGAAGGCGTGCTCGCCGCCTGCGTCCTGCGTTGCGCCGGCGGCCAGATGCAGGGACGGCTGGCGCTCGAAACGCGTGAACAGATCGCGCAGGCGCAGCGTTTGGGCCTTCTCGATCCGCGCCGCAAATATTCGGTCGGCGATATGGCGGCCGGCGATGTCGTCGTCTGCGTGACGGGCGTCACCGCCGGGCCGCTCGTCGGCGGCGTGTCGCTTGGCAAGACGACGATCGACACAGAGACGATCGTCTATCGCTCGGCGACCGGCACGATCCGCCGCATCCATGCGATACATCGCGCCGCCGGCAAGTTCGATTGACGTCGGACCTAATACGTCCGGCCGGTTTCGAGCTGAGTTTTGGCGTCGAGCTTGCGCATAGGCGGCGGCGGATAATCCGGTGGCGGCGGGGGCTGCGTCGCACAGGCGGCGAGCGACAAAGCGATAAGCGAAGCAAGGATCAGATGAAGGCGTCGCATCAGTTTAGTCCACATTTCTCAAGAGGGCGCGCATCTTCGCGCCTCTTGCGTAAGAGCGTGGCTGTGGCGACGGAATTATGTCCATCGCGCGCCGGCGGGACGGCGGGCCGATGACTCCCGCCGCCCATATCTCCGCCGCGATCGAGGTGCTCGACGATGTTGCGAAGCGCCGCCGACCCGCCGCCGAGGCCTTAAAGGACTGGGGCCTTGCGCATCGCTTCGCGGGCTCGAAGGATCGGGCCGCCATCGCCAGTCTCGTCTTCGATGCGCTTCGGAAGCGCTCTTCGGCCATCTACGTCATGGGCGCGGACGATCCGCGCGCGATCATGCTGGGCGCGCTGCGCGAGGCGCGCGGCTTCGACGTCGAGGAGATCGCGGCGCTCTGCTCGGGCGCCGGCCATGCGCCGGCCCCGCTTTCGGATGAGGAGCGCCAACGGCTGGAGACGGCCTCGCTCGCTGACGCGCCGGATCATGTGCGCGGGGACTATCCGGAATGGCTGGCGTTGCATTTTGAGGCGGCGTTCGGGGCCCGCGCGGCCGAAGAAGGCGCGGCGCTCGCCGCCCGCGCGCCTGTCGATCTGCGCGTCAATATTCTGAAATGCTCGCGCGAACAGGCGCTCGAAAAGCTCGCGCATCTGTCGCCTGCGCCGACGCCGCTTTCGCCGATCGGCATGCGCATCGAGGCGGGGCAGGGACGGGGTCCGGCGCTGACCGCCGAGACCACCTATGTGAAGGGGCTCGTCGAGCCGCAGGACGAGGCCTCGCAGCTTGCGGCGCTGCTCTGCGCCGCTGGGCCGGGCGAGCAGGTTCTCGATCTTTGCGCTGGCGGCGGCGGCAAGGCGCTGGCGCTCGCGGGGCAGATGCATAACCGCGGGCAGATCTACGCCTATGATTCGGACGGGCGGCGCCTCATGCCGATCCACGAGCGGCTGGAGCGCGCCGGCGCCCGCAACATTCAGGTCCGTGCGCCGCGCGGCAAGGCCGACGTGCTCGCCGATCTCGAAGCGCGCTGCGACCTCGTGCTGATCGATGCGCCCTGCACGGGGACCGGCGCCTGGCGACGCCACCCCGACGCCAAATGGCGGCTCGCGCCCGGCGCGCTGGACCGAAGATTAAAGGAGCAGCGCGAACTCCTGGCGATGGCCGTCCGCTTCGTGAAGCCCGGCGGTCGGCTCGTTTACGTCACCTGTTCGGCGCTGCGCGAGGAAAACGAGGACCAGATCGCGGCCTTTCTCGCCGCCAATCCCGATTTTACGGCGCGTTCAGCCGCCGAAATTACGGAAAGCGCGGGCCTCCCAGACCTCGCCCGCTTCGCCTCGCCGCATGGCCCCGGCATCCGCCTGTCGCCGGCGACAAGCGGCACGGACGGGTTTTACGTTTGTGTCTTGGCGAAGCGCTGAGTAAGACCAGTCCGAGTGCTCCGACGAGCGTCATGCCCGCGCTTGTCGCGGGCATCCACGCCGACATTCCGCAGAAACCCGGCGTGGATGGCCGGGACAAGCCCGGCCATGACGGTGACGGTTCAATCAGGTTTGCCCATGACCACCGCGCCCGACGCCTTCCACCACGACATCGCCGATCGCCATGACAAGGTGCTGATCGTCGATTTCGGCTCGCAGGTGACGCAGCTCATCGCGCGGCGCGTGCGCGAAGCGGGCGTCTATTGCGAGATCGCGCCGTTCCAGACCGCCGAGCGCGCTTTCGCCGAGATCCGCCCCAAGGCGGTGATCCTCTCGGGCGGGCCGTGCTCGGTGACGGACGAGGGGTCGCCCCGCGCCCCGCAAAGCGTTTTCGACTCCGGCGTGCCGGTGCTCGGCATCTGCTATGGCGAGCAGACGATGGCGACCCAGCTCGGCGGCAAGGTTGAAGGCGGTCATCATCGCGAATTCGGCCGCGCCGATGTGACGGCGCTGGAGCACAGCGCGCTGCTCGACGGCGTGTGGGAGAAGGGCGGCAGCTTCCCCGTTTGGATGAGTCATGGCGACCGCGTGACGAGGCTGCCGGAAGGCTTTCGCGTCATCGCCGCTTCAGAAAATGCGCCCTTCGCCGCGATCGCGGATGAAGCGCGCCGCTATTACGGCGTGCAGTTCCATCTCGAAGTCGTGCATACGCCAGACGGCGCGAAGCTCTTATCGAATTTCGTGCACAAGGTCGCGGGGCTGAAGTCCGACTGGACCATGGCGGCGTTTCGCGGCGAAGCGATCGCGGCCATCCGGCGCCAGGTCGGCGACGGGCGCGTGCTCTGCGGCTTGTCGGGCGGCGTCGACAGCGCCGTCGCGGCGGTGCTTATTCACGAAGCGATCGGCGAGCGTTTGACCTGCGTCTTCGTCGATCACGGCCTGTTGCGGCAGGGCGAGGCGGAAGAGGTCGTGCGGCTCTTTCGCGATCACTACAACATTCCGCTGCATCACGTCGAAGCTGAAGAACTGTTCCTTGGCGCGTTAGAGGGCGTCGACGACCCGGAAGTGAAGCGCAAGACCATCGGCCGGCTGTTCATCGAGACGTTCGAAGCCGAGGCGAAGAAGATTGCGCAGGACGGGCAAGGCGCGCCGCAGTTTCTCGCGCAAGGCACGCTCTATCCGGATGTGATCGAGAGCGTCTCCTTCACCGGCGGCCCGTCGGTGACGATCAAATCGCATCACAATGTCGGCGGACTGCCGGAGCGCATGAACATGCAGCTTGTCGAACCCTTGCGGGAACTCTTCAAGGACGAAGTGCGCGCGCTCGGGCGTGAACTCGGACTGCCGGAAGCTTTCGTTGGGCGTCATCCGTTTCCGGGGCCTGGGCTCGCGATCCGGTGCCCGGGGCTCATCACCCGCGAGAAGCTGGCGATTTTGCGCAAGGCCGACGCCGTCTATCTCGACGAAATCCGCAAGGCGGGATTGTATGACGACATCTGGCAGGCCTTCGCGGCGCTTTTACCGGTGCGCAGCGTCGGCGTGATGGGCGACGGGCGCACGTATGATTATGTCGTCGCGCTGCGCGCCGTGACGTCGAGCGACGGCATGACGGCGGATTTCTATCCCTTCGACATGAATTTCCTCGGCCGCGCCGCAACGCGCATCATCAATGAAGTGAAGGGCGTCAACCGCGTGGTGTATGACGTGACGAGCAAGCCGCCGGGGACGATCGAGTGGGAGTGACCGGATACCCTCGGCGGCTTAGACTCGGCCGCGCACACGAGGTAGCGCGGCAAATTCGCAACAAGATTGCTCTTGGCCAACTGCGCCAGCGCCAATGTGAAATTCGGCTCTGTGAGGGCGACGCGGCGTGCAATTGAGATAGGGTTCATCGCGCGCACCTGCGCGCTCCAACACTACATCTACCACGAAGCGCGTTTGGTCGGCTTCGTCGCGCACCGTGACGAGGCGCGGGCGCTCGGCCGATTCTCATGAGGATAATCAGCATGGGCGCCGTGCAACCAATAGCAATCCGGAACCTTCGTCATCGGTCGACGGAACGCCACGGATCCAGTGCGCAATGGCGCCGCTGGCTAGCCCCGCTGCAGCTGAAGCATGCCAGGACCACGCTTCACTGTAATGCTGGCCGGCGCTTTTGATAGGCGTACACTGTTCTATCCAATAGATCAGGGCATCGTGTTTACCCCAGGGAACGCTCTCTATGCTGTCGATGACAACGTTGACGTCTTTCGCCAAGTGGATCAGCGCAGACTTCGTCCACCACGTTAGATGGTGGGGTGGTGCGTTCATTAAGAAATTTGGTATGCGAGTCATTGCGGAAGGGACATGCGGCACGCCGACCATAATGAGCCCCCCCGGTTTGACTGCCTGCACCATCTCAGCGAAGAGGTCGACGGGCGCCTTGACATGCTCAAGGACCTGAAAGGCGCACACGACGTCATAAGCACCCGTGTGATTTACGAGGTGCTGAGCTAGCGTCTCGCTGCACACCGAGCCGTCCGTGTCGCCCTCGGCGACATGCGGGTCAAGCCCAGTGTAAGTCGCCTGCGGCACGCACGTTCGGAAATTCCCAAGTCCGCACCCGATATCGAGCACGCGAGCGCCGGCCTTGACGTGTCGGGCAGCCATCACAAACTCCGGACGGGCGGTTTGTTTCGAATAGAGACCTAAAGCGCGAAGTCTTGAATAGAAAGCCGCGTAAAATGCGTCGTCGCCTTCAACAAGCGGGTCAAAGAAATAGAGACCTGTGGGCGACTCCCACAAGCCGAATCGATCGACCCCGTCGAAGCTCGGCCGGGGATCCGTCTTGAACTCGATTCGCCATAAGCGAATGAGGAGAAGTGCTGGCACCCACTGAATATGGCGGACTGCGGGAAGGCCGGTGATCGGGCAAGCCGGAACGCGTCCCTGATCCAAGGTCATTGAGGTCTGCCTCCAAATTCGTGCTTGCGGTCCGTTGATTTGTGGCCGGCGTTGAGGCGCATGCAAGCAAAATCAGCATGGACGCTCGAGTCGAGTGTCAGAGTCATGACCGTCGAACGCGAGGCGAGCCGTTGAGCGATTACGGCCACCGCAGCGGAGACCGGCTGTTGTCCGGGATACAAGACCCCAAATCACGCCATCACAGCAGGCAGAAAACTGTTTACGCCGATCGTCGGCGCAGCGCTTTGCAGGTCCCACAGACTTCGTCGCGTTGCGCGCGCTATGCGGATTCGAAGGATTCTTCGCAGCAAAGACAGGAAGCGACTCGACTGCGAGGCCAGATTCATCGCATGGCCGGCTGAGCAACCTCAATCAGCTCCACCGTCCACGCTCGCATTGCAGAAGCGGCCGGCCATGGACTAACATGCCCTAGCCCGGCACACGAGCAGTCTCGCGATGGGATAAGCAGCGTGCGCAAAAGGACAACCCCATGATGAATGCGGTCATTCATGCGTCCGTGCCGATGAAGCAATTCCGCTGCCCAAACGGACTCCGTGTTTGGAATGCTCCGAAGTCTCGCCATGATACGCGCTTTCTCTTCAAGGAGATTTTCGAACGACATTGTTACGAGCAGCATGGAATTTCGGTCAATGACGGCGATGTTGTTCTCGATATAGGCGCAAATGTCGGGATGTTTGCGCTTTCACTGATGGAGCGCTTTCGTGATCTCAAAATCATATGCGCGGAGCCGGTGCCCAACACATATGCCTGCCTCGAACGGAACCTGAGAGGCTCACCACGTCGGAGTTTGCACGACATAACGCTTCTTGATTACGCGATTGGATCAACGAACGCAGAAGCGACGATCGCGTTTTTTCCGCAAATGCCGAGTAACTCGACACTGCATTTGCAAGATAAGCGGCGCCATTGGGAGAGATTTTCTACAGAAGTAACCTCGTCTGAGCTCACGAATCTGCATCGCGCGTTTGCGTTCCTTCCTCGCCGCCTGTTTGCTCTAATCGTGAAGCCGATGCTCAAAGACACGCAGACGATAAAGTGCAAGATGCGGACCTTGAGCGACACAATTCGTCAACAGGCGCTGCGAAGCGTTGATCTGTTAAAGATCGACATCGAAGGCGCTGAGATCGAAGCTCTGCATGGTTTGGAAGAACAACACTGGCCTCTCATCCGGCAACTCGTGCTCGAGATAGAACCTTCAAACAAGCACGTATTGTCTTCACTTGTCGCGAAACTCGGCGCCTTGGGATTCAGTAAAGTGACGGTTCAGAGTTTCGCGGGCGGAACGGTCGACATCGAAGACTCAAAACCTTGCACAGTCTACGCTTTGCGCATGACAGGATAGCAATAGGAAGCGAACTGGCGGGAACCTCTCCCCAGCCTCGCGCCCGGTCGCCAGACAGACGGATCGTTGCTGAAGATGGATATTCGTCGCGCGTCGCAGCGGTAAGGCGATGATCCATGCGGCGGCCGTCGCATTGGTGAAGCGGTGGATGAGGATAAGAGCGCCCGTCGTGCGGTTTGTGATCGTAAGAGTTAAAAGCTGAGCGCGGCCGCCGAGATGTTGCAGAATTAAGGGGCGGCGCAAGAACTCAGCCAAGACCGCAATCACCCGATGGCTTTCAATCTGCCAATTTCTTCAGGCAATCACCGGCAGCCTCGGCGGCAGTCTTTGCGGTTAAAGGGCTTAATCTGCCGGAGCTTACCTTGCTTAGGGTGATTGCTGTTACGACCGCCTCGTTGTCAGCTCCTCGACGCATTTTCCCGACTGCTGCCGCGTAGATGGCTTTAGAGTCAGGCGAAAGACCCGCTGCACATGCGTCCGCATTTTTTCGGTCGGCGTAAGCTGGCGAAGCGAGAACGGCGGCAACTACCCCGACTTTAAGTGCCCTCATGTGTATTTCCTTCGGCGATTTGTGGTGCTTGCTACATCGGAACATCTCGACACCGAGTTAAGCCCGTATTGGGCTGCGCTAGGCAGTCGAGCCAGCGAGAAAGGCGCGGCAGCGTCGCGCCCTGATGCACGAGGAGCGCGCGCAGCTTCCGCGTGCAGGTCGTTCCGCAGTTGGGCGCTGAGCAGACGAAGATGTGGCCCGCGCGTAGCATGAGGCTGTATCTGCACGCGCTATCGTAGACGACTCCGGAGGAGGTGTGGATTCGCTCCGGCGCGCTCATCTTGAGATCCCCTTGCGCGGCGATGACATCGGAGAAAGCTTCTCCGGTCAAAGAAGCAAAAAATGTTCCTGGCGTCATTGCGATTGGGAGTCAGCCGGAGTGATGGTCGGCGGCAGTTGCGCTTTCTCTTAAACACGCTTCAGGAACGGATCGTCATGCAAACGCATTGCTAGGTTTAGTAATGAGACGCCGACCGATTGGATCACGGCGCGATTTGTCAAAAATTTCTACATCAACGAAGTCACTGACACATCGAAATAAATTTACGCATTTGCTCGGGGTGCGACGAAAAAATTCAAGAAAATTGCGCGCGCGATGCAACGAATTTTAGAGCGGAACGTTGACAGATAGCGGTTGCTGCAGTGCACCTAACGATTAGGCGCAATGCACATAATTTGGCCAGAGCGCGGTGGCGATTTTCTTGGAGGGACATTGATGGAAGCCATCAATGCGGTCTCGCTCAATACATGCTTTGAATCGGATAAATCCATTCGTGGACACCGTTCGGAAGAGGTCGGCGTAATTGTCTTAAACCGGCAGTTCGTGGCCGCCGAAGATCAATCTCTCGATCACGAAGTGAATGTGTTGCGCGCTAAAGCGCGTTCGGCGCTGCAACTGGCGCAGCGTGAGCGGGATATAATCAAGGCGACGAGAGACCGCATCCAGGAAGCCGTCGAACGCGCCAACAATTTTTCTGCTGCGATCCAGAGAAGGCTTTCCAGATTCGCCAATCTTGACAAGCGGATCGCTGAAGAGTGCGCGGCATCGATACTTCGTTCGACAGGACAAGAGGCAGGCCGCGCGCTCGAGCTATCGCCGAAAACGAAGAGGCTCGCTGAAAGGATTTTCTCTCTTAAAAATCAATCGGCCTCGTTTCGACGCGCTTCGGATTGCCTTCGTCAAGAACTCGCGAACGACGAAAGCAGGCTGAGGTTAGCCGAGGGCGAAGTTTTAAAGGCGGCTGTCGCTGTCGCCACTGCTGAAATGGAGCCGATCGCGGCTGAACTGGCGCGCGTTGAAAGTCGGGCGGCGACGCTTCGGCGTCTTCTTCTGGGATACGGCGCTCTCCGGCATGACGGTGGATTTCTGCCGATGAGCAGCGCGACCGCGCAGCTTCTCAGGGCGCCGCCGAAGAATGCGATGGTGGGCGGAAGCGTGCATTGCTTCGAGGCCACCGCGCAATGGGCATCCTATTTGCAGCAGCTCAGTATCGATAGCGAAGCGACGCTCGATGCTAAAGTGCGTTGTTGAGTGTGTTGCAGCACAGAATTTTTCATGCGCAGGCGCGATACAGCGCAAGCGAACAAGCTGACGAAGCGAACATTAAAGCGCAAATAAGCATAGCTGAAATAAGCTTTTAGCCGTGTTTTTTGGACACAAGCTGAACTCGAGGAGATATAGATGGAAACGGTGATTGCGATCACTCCGAGCCATTGCCTCGACCCGCAAATCGCCATTGCCGCCTGCAAAGCGGGCGAGACTGGCGTCCTCGATTTGGGTTGGCGTGCAGACGCCTCCGTCATCACTGACGCGATAAACGCTCTGCGGAAGTCGGTGGGCGTCCGCGGAACATGGGGTGTCAGATGGGACGCCGCCGCAGGTCCTTACCGGGATCTGAACGAACTTTCGCAGCTCACGCAAGGCAAAGTTCCGCTTCTTATTTTTGCGGGCGTTAAGGCGCGAGAGGCGACCGGTCTACTAAAATCTACGAAGGAGTTGGCGCAACGAGTCCTGCTCGAAGTCCATGATCTCGACTCTGCGCTGCTCGCAGAGGCGGAAGGCTTCGATGGGTTGATCGTGAAAGGCCACGAGGCCGGGGGATGGATTGGTTCCGCCACCTCATTCATCCTGCTGCAGGAATTGAGCGGGAAGGTCCAGATTCCTTACTGGATACAAGGCGGCGTCAACATGCGCAGCGCCGCGGCAGCCGTTCTTTCGGGCGCGAGTGGAGTCGTTCTCGCCGAGCAGCTTTGGTTGACGGAAGAGGGGCCGAGCGCGTCCGCAGAGCACAAAAGGCTCTGGAGCCAATTCGACGGCAGCGAAACGATCGTCGCCGGGCGAGGCGCTGATCTGTTTCGTCTTTCCGCTCGACACGGTAGAGGCAAGCTCCGCGAACTGGAAGTCGGTGTCGCCAAGGGCGACGACCTGCGGGATCTCTTGCGACGATTGTTGGCGGAGCCGGAAGACGCGCTCACTCCGCTCGCACAGGACATCGCCTTCGCCGCCTCGCTCGGGCGTCGCTACGGCACAACAGGACGCGTGATCACCGCGCTGCGCGACGCAATAGCGCCCGCGATCGGCGAGGCCCGTGCTCAAAATGTGCTGCGACCCGACTCGGCGCTCGCCAAACTGCACGGCGCCCGTTTTCCAATTGTGCAGGGTCCGATGACGCGCGTCAGCGACGTCGCGCCCTTTGCCGACGCGGTGTCTCGGGCGGGAGGCTTGCCGTTTCTGGCGCTCGCCGTGATGCGCGGTGTGGAAGTGCGTTCGCTGCTGACGAAGACCAAAGAGCTGATGGGCGCGCGGCCCTGGGGCGTCGGCATCTTGGGCTTCATGCCGCTCGACCTGAGACAGGAGCAGATGGAGGCCATCCGCAACGTCAAGCCGCCGTTCGCGATTGTCGCCGGGGGCAGGCCGAGCCAGGCCAAGGAACTCGAAGCGCTGGGCATTTCCACCTATCTGCATGTGCCGTCGCCTGGTCTGCTGCATGGCTTCATCAAGGAAGGCGCGCGCAAATTCATTTTCGAGGGAAGCGAGTGCGGCGGGCATACCGGACCGCGCACGAGTTTCGTGCTGTGGGAGTCGGCCATCGAGACGCTTCTCAGCGCGAAGATTGATGATCCCGAGGCGGTGCAGATCCTCTTCGCCGGCGGCATTCATAACGGGCTTTCCGCCGCGATTGTTTCGGTGTTGGCGGCGCCGCTCGCGGCCAAAGGAATGAAAGTCGGCGTGCTGATGGGCACCGCCTATCTCTTCACTGAAGAAGCGGTGCGAACCGGCGCCATCGTCAGGGAATTTCAGGATCAAGCCATTGACTGCCGTGAAACTGCGCTGCTGCAGTCGGGAGTCGGCTCATTCACACGCTGCGCCAACACCAGCTTTTGCGATGAGTTCGATAAGACGCGGCGCGATCTGATTTTGCAGGGCAAGTCCGAAGAAGAAATTCTCATGGCGCTCGAGCTGCTCAACATCGGGCGGCTGCGCATCGCCTCAAAGGGCGTCGCACGCAATGAGAATCCTGCGGCCGAGGGTAACAACGAGAAATACGTCAGCCTCGACGCCGACGCGCAGCGCCGTGAAGGCATGTATATGATGGGCGAAGTCGCGCGCTTGCGCGACTCGCGGTTGAGCATGGCCGAACTGCACCAGGCCGTCTCCTCCGGCGCCCAGGCGGCGCTCGCCCGCGGCGACAACCGTAAGAGTTCGCCAAAGCGAGAACCGCGCGAAGAAATCGCTGTCGTCGGCATGGCCTGTCTGTTGCCGGGCGCGAATGACGTGCGCAGCTACTGGCGCAACATCATGCTGGCCGTCGATTCAGTTCGGGAGGTAACCGAGGATCGCTGGCGCGCGTCCGACTTCTACGACCCAAAACGCGGCGTGAAGGACAAGGTCTATTCGAAGTGGGGCGGCTTCCTCGACGACGTCGCTTTTGACCCGACGCGTTACGGCATTCCGCCCGCCAGTCTGCGCTCCATCGAACCCGTGCAGCTCCTCGCGCTGCTGGTGTCGAGCATGGCGTTGGAAGACGCAGGCTTGGATCGCCGGCCGTTCCCGCGCGAGCGCACTGCGACAATTTTTGCCTCTGGCGGCATGAATGATCTTGGAACGATCTACATCTTCCGGACGTTGCTCGCGCATTATCTGCCAAAAGCCGAAGGCGTCTCCGAGGAAGCGCGCAAGCAGATCCTGGAGTCGCTCTATCAGGATGAGTTGCCGAAGTGGACCGAAGACTCCTTCCCAGGATTCCTCGGCAATGTCGTCGCGGGGCGCGTCGCCAATCGACTCGATCTGCGCGGAGCGAATTTCACCGTCGACGCGGCCTGCGCCTCCTCTCTCGCTGCGCTCGACGTGGGAATCAGACAGTTGCGCAGCGGCGACGCGGACATCGCGCTCGTTGGCGCGGTAGATGGGACCAACGGCCCCGTCAGCTTCATGTCCTTTGCTCAGACCCATGCGCTGTCGCCGCGCGGTCGCTGTCGCCCCTTCGATGACAGCGCCGACGGCATCGCCATTGGCGAAGGCGTGTGCGCCGTCGTGTTGAAGCGGCTCGCCGACGCCGAACGCGATGGCGACAGGATCTATTCCGTCATCAAGGGCATTGGCAGCTCAAGCGACGGCCACAATCGCAGCCTGACGGCGCCGCATCCCGAAGGGCAGGTTCTGGCGCTCGAACGCGCCTATGCCGACGCCGGCGTCGATCCATCGAGCGTGACGCTGATCGAGGCGCATGGCACTGGCACGTCGGTCGGCGACAAATCCGAGATCGGCGCGCTGAACATGGTCTTCGGTCCCGCGTCGAGAACGCCGCAGCAATGCGCCGTCGGCTCGGTGAAGTCGATGATCGGCCACACAAAAGTGGCGGCTGGACTCGCGGCGCTCATCAAGGCGAGCCTCGCGCTCAAGCACCGCGTGCTGCCGCCGACCATCGGCGTCGAAAAACCGGTGTCAGGCGTCGATTTCGCCAAATCGCCTTTCTACATCAACACCGAAATTCGTCCCTGGCTCAGCGCCGGCGACAGCGCGCCGCGCCGTTGCGGCGTCAGCGCCTTCGGGTTTGGCGGCACCAACTTTCATACCGTTCTCGAAGAATATCGCGGCGACTTCCGGGCGTCCGACGCGCAGGATCTGAACCCGCGCGCGGCCGAGATCTTCGCCTTCAGCCGTGCGAGCGTCGAGGCGGTTGAAGACGCGGCGCGGACTCTGCTGCAAGGCGTCGAGCAGACGCAGGGACTCGATCTCGCGCAGCTCGCTTACTCGGCGTCCCTCGACGACGCCAGGCTGCGGCCGAAGAACGGCGGTCAGATCGTGCAGCTCGCCATCGTGGCGAACTCGGTCGCCGACCTAAAGGGCAAGCTTGAATTCTTCCTGCGCAGCCATCAAGGCAAGGCGACGCTCAGCGCGCCGAGCGGGATCTACTATCGGAACCTGCAACATCGCGCCGACAGTGGCGCCGTCTGCTTTCTGTTCCCGGGGCAGGGATCGCAGCAGATCAACATGCTTCGCGATCTTGTCCTTGCGCGTCCGTCCGCTTACGCCTTGTTTGAAAAGGCCGACGCGCTGCTAAAGAGCACGCTGCCTAAGCCGCTGTCGCAATATGTCTATCCCGTGCCTGTCTTCGGCAAGGAGGAGCGGGAGCGCCAGCAAGCGGCATTGAACGACACGCGCATCGCGCAGCCGGCGCTCGGATTGGCGGGCCTCGCGGCCTATGACGCGCTAACGGCCTTCGGCGTAAAGCCCAACTTCGTCGCCGGCCACAGCTACGGCGAATATGTCGCGCTCTGCGTCGCCGGGGTTCTGTCGCGGGAGGATCTTATCCGCATCTCCGATGCGCGCGGCCGTATCTCCAAGGAAATATCCGTCGCACAGCCGGCGACGATGGCTGCGGTCAACGCCAACGAGGCGTGGACGCTAGAGGCGATCGCGCGTCTCGAACTGGCGGTGAGCGTCGCGAATTTGAACGCCCCTGACCAGACGATCATCGCAGGGCCAATCACCGCGATCGACGCTGCGGTGAAGGCCCTCAGCGGGGAGGACGTGCGCGTCAAGCGGCTGCCAGTGACTGCGGCGTTCCACTGTAACGCAATGGCGGGGGCGCAAGCGGCGCTCGCCGCGGAGTTCGGCTCGGTGACGTTCCGACCGCCGAAGATCAAAGTGTTCAGCAACACGATGGGCGACCGCTATCCCGAGGAGCCTTCTGAAATCCGCGCGTTGTTGGCGCGCCACATCGTCGAGCCCTTGCGCTTCGTCGATGAGATCGAGCGCCTCTACGCGGCCGGGGCAAGAGTCTTCATCGAGTCGGGTCCCGGGCAGGTGCTGAGCGGGCTCGTCGGCCGCATTCTCGGCGACCGGCCGCACACGACGCTGTCAATCGATGCGCCGGAGCGTTCGGGCTGGCTGCAGCTCGCGCAGCTGCTCGCGCGGGCGTTTGCGCTCGGCCTTCCGGTCGATCTCGCGCCATGGTTTGCGCGCCGCGGACTTGCGGAAATGAGCCTCGCGCAAGTCTTCGAACAGGCTCGCGCCAAGGCCAATCCAGGGCCTATGGCGTGGCGGGTGAATGGCGGGCGCGCCGAGCCTTGGCGCAGCGAAGCAAAGCCGCCAAAGCGCGCCGCCAGCGGCGCCGCGCAACCGGCGCCTGTGAAGGCGCCCGCCGCGCTCCTCCAAACCAGACCCAATGGGAACGCAGCAGCCTATCCACCATCGGCGCCATTATTCGGCGTCGAACGCGAGAGGAGCAAAGCCTTGTCTACTCACGTACCATCGCCAGCGCTTGGCGCGGTCAGCGCGTTGGGCGCTGAATCGCGGTTCGCCCAAGTGCAGAACAGTTTGGCGCAACTCATCGATCTACAGCGCGAACAGCAGGACGTATTGCGTCGGTTCTTCGAGTTCCAGGGACAGCTGCTCGGCGCCAACGGCAATGGCGCCGCTGAACGAACCGGGTTTGGCGCTGAGCCGATCCCGTTCCTGATCGCCGAACAGGCGACGGCGGCTCCGACGACGGCCGGCGTCTTCGTTCCGCCGGCCCCTGTGCTGCCGAAGCTTGCCGCCACGCAGAACGGCAAGGCTCCGCAACCGGCGCCGCGCCCCGCGAGCGCGCCTCCGGTCGCCGCGAAACCGGCGGCGAATGGCGCCGGCGCTGCAAAGACGACGGACCAGAAGGGCCCAAAGCAGCTTGCGTCGACCGAGGCGTTCAAGGCCGATCTGTTGCAGGCGGTCGTTGAGCGCACGGGCTACGCCGAAGACATGCTCGATCTCGACGCGCATATGGAGGCCGATCTCGGCATCGACTCCATCAAGCGGATCGAGATCTTGAGCAAGCTCAAGGACGATCACTCCTTCATGGAGAACCAGGACGAAGAGAAGGTTTTCGAGGAGCTGTCGGGCCTCAAGACCCTGAATGCGATCGTCGATTGGTACGATCAATTTCGGAAGTCGCAGGCCGAGCCGGGAGGCTCCGACTCAATAAAAAAAGCTCAGACTCCGCTGTCGCTCTCCTTGCCTGAGACAGCGGAGTCTAACGCCCCGAAGGCAAATCCCGCGGACGTGCAGCGCTACGCGGTCACCCCCGTGGCCGCGCCGCGGGAGGCTTCAAGGCAAGTTCAGGATTTTCCCGCAGACCATCTGATCCTCGTGGTCGGTGGCGCGGGGGAGTTGAGCGTCGCTTTCAGCGACGCTCTGAGGGCTAACGGCCATAAGGTCTGGCGGGTCACGCCCAGCGGCGAGACTCGCCTCGTCGATCGTGAGCGCATCGAAGCCAACTTGTCTTCGCTTGACGCGGTGACCGCGCTTCGCGAGATGCTCGCCGACGAGGGCGCAAAGGTAGGCGCGATTTTCAATTTGTCCGGCTTGCAGTCGACCGGCGGCGTCGCGCATGACGCCCGTCTGGACCACGCACGGCAACTGTTTCTGCTCCTCAAGGCCTTCGAAAAGGATTTGAGGGAAAGCGCCAAGTGCGGCGGCGGCGTCCTTTTCAATCTGACCGATTTCGATGGACAATTCGGTCTTCGCCGGGCGCGCCCGTTCGCCGCGGCTCCCGCCGGCACGCTCGGCGTCGCCAAGTCAGCGGCGCGGGAATGGCCGGACTTGCGAGTCAAATGCATCGACGCCGATCCCGATATCGACGTGAAGCGGCTGGTCGACGAATCTTTGATGGAATTTTACGACGACGATTCGACGGTCGAAGTGGGTTTCACCCAGAGCGGACGCTTTCAGCTCGAACTCGCGGAGGAGTGCGTTCCGACGGCCGATCTGTCGGGCCTGAGCTTGGAGCATGACGGCGTGCTGCTCGTCACCGGCGGCGCCTACGGCATAACCGCGGATGTCACGAGGGCGATGGCGGAGAAATTCCCGTCGCGGCTCGTTCTCGTCGGACGCAGTCCGATGCCGGAGGCCGAGCCCGAAGCGACGCGCAGCCTGGAGCGGGCCGAGTTAAGGCAGTTTCTTATCGCGGAGGCGCGCGCACGCAACGCCAAGGTCAAACCGGCGGAAATCGAAAGCGGGATCAAACGCATCCTCAAAGACCGTCAGATCCGCGACAACATCGCGGCGATGCGTTCGGCCGGGGCGCAGGTCGAGTACCACGCGCTCGACATCCGCGACGGCGACGCCTTCGGGCGTCTGATAGATTCAATCTACGATCGCTATGGCCGCATTGACGGCGTGCTGCATGGCGCCGGCGTCATCGACGACAGGATGATGAGAGAGAAGTCGCCCGAGTCCTTCGACATGGTGTTCGAGACGAAGGTGATCCCGGCCATGGTTCTATCCGAGAAACTGCGGCCAAAAACTCTCAAATTCCTCGTGTTCTTCTCGTCGATCGCGGGTCGTTTCGGCAACGCCGGCCAGAGCGACTACAGCGCGGCGAACGAGGTCGTCAACAAGCTGGCCGATGGGCTAAGCCACAAATGGCCGCATGTTCACGCTGTCGCGATCAATTGGGGACCGTGGGACGGCGGCATGGTGAACGACGATCTACGCAAGCTCTACGCCTCCAAGCAGATCTATCCGATCGCCATCGATCAAGGAAAGCGGCGCTGCCTCGAGGAGCTCGAGCGCGGAAACACCGGCGCGCCGGAAATCGTCGTCGCCGCAAGCCTCGAACAGATCGCCCGACAGGGCCTGCGGCAGCATCAATAGCGAGCGTTCGCTCGTATCGAGCGCACGACATTGAAGTTGAACATATTAAGGAGTGGGCGATGTCATTCTGCCTGACCGACTTTGTTCCTATTCGCATGATCGAGCCTGTGCCGCAGGCTTTGACTCTCGAACTTTCAGCGTATGGATTCGCCAAGTCCTATTGCCGCAGTCACGGGATCACCGATGCTGAGAGCTTTGGAACGATCATTCACGAGACGCGGCAGAAATTTGAAAAATTCGCCCTATCGCCGTCAGTGATCAAGCGGCGCCAATTGGTGTTCTTTCCGCGTCTCAGCGACATCAGCTTCAGCAATGGCGAGTTCACGGTCGCAGAGCCCGAACACGAGTATATGCAGCTCTTCGACAACTATGAGAACCTACAGGCGAAGGACATCAAGACACGCCATTCGAGCTATGCGAAAGTCGCGGACGGCTGCCTCAAGGAGATGTACGGCGACGCCGAGGAGGCGCCGGACGATCTCATCCATGTGACCTGTTCCGGCTATCTGGCGCCCAGTCCCGTGGAGCGGATGGTGGCCGGCAAGGAATGGTTCAACACCACCGTCACGCATAGTTACCACATGGGCTGCTACGGCGCGTTTCCGGCGATCAAGATGGCGCACGGCTTTCTCTCATCCTCGCAATTCGCCATGACCAAGCCCAAGGATCGCGTCGACATCGTGCACACCGAGGTGCTCTCCGTTCACCGCGGCATCGAAGAGCTCAAGGCCGAGAACATCATCACGATGACGCTGTTTGCCGACGGCTTCATAAAATATTCGATGGTGACGGAAGATTACCTGCGGGAACGAGGACTTCGCGGCTTGAGGATCCTCGCCTTCAACGAACATCTGCTGCCGAACTCGGCCGACGACATGACCTGGGTGCCTGGCTCAACGCGCTTCCACATGACGCTCTCCGTCATGGTGCCCGTCGTCATCAAGCAATCGGTTCGCCCATTCGTCGAGCAGCTGCTGCAACGGGTCGGCGTCGATTTCGAACATGACAAGCACAGGCTGATTTTCGCCATTCATCCTGGCGGCCCGAAGATCGTCGAACATATTCAGGAGGCGCTCGGGCTTGAACCGGATCAGGTGGCGATCAGCAATTCGGTGTTTACCGAGAACGGCAACATGTCCTCGGCGACAGTCCCCCACATCTTGAAGGAAATTTTGGAGGAGCCCTCGATTCCTGCGGGGGTCCGCATCGTCTCTCTCGCCTTTGGACCGGGTTTGACGATCACCGGCTTGGTGGCGGAAAAGATATGAGCTTCGAGCGCGCTAAGCGAGTCAACGGCGGCGACGCTTCATCCTGGCCGGCGACGGGCGAGGGCGGAAGGCCCCTCATCGCGCGCATGTTCGAGGTTCAGGACGCGAAGGAGCTGGCGCTCGCCGTCGAGCAGCCGGAAGAAGAGGCTCATCTTTCCGAGCGGCCCAGCCCGATGGCAAGCGCGGGCGCGGGAAGCTCTGATCAGATCCAAGAGGCGGATACAAGCGAAACGCGGATGCCGTTCATCGGCTCCGTGCTTGATTACGTTCCCGGCGAGCGCATCACGATCGAGCGCAAACTCAGCGTCAACGAAGATCTCTACCTCGCCGATCACGCTTTCGTTCATGCGCCTGGCATAAAGCCGACGTCGGCCTGTTTGCCGGTCGTGCCGATGACGATGAGCCTCGAAATCATGGCCGAGGCGGCGGCGTGTCTCGCGCCGGGCTGCGGTCTGCTTGGATTTGAAGACGTACGCTCGGTGACCTGGATCGATCTCGCGGACGTTGACGAAGTCGCGCTAAATATTGTGACGCAGATGGTTCGTCACGATGCGGAGCGCGGGGCCTTCAGCATTTCCGCCGCCATTTACGTCGAAGGTAAAAGCTCTCCAGCGATCACCGCGACTGTTCTTTTCGGAGATCGCTACTTGGTCGAATGGTCGCCGACTTTTAGCGATTTGAGCAACGCGCGCGCTTACTCGCTCAAAGCCGATGAAATCTATGCCGAGCGGCATATGTTTCACGGACCGAGCTTTCAATGTCTCGTTGGAGAGTTCGTTCTCGGAGACGAAGGAATCATCGGCGAGCTTTGTGTGCGGTCTCCCGAAGAGCTTTTCAAGTCGACGCGTTCTCCGCAACTTCTGACGGACCCCTGCTTACTCGACGCGGTGGGTCAGATCGTCGGCCTCTGGGCGATGGAGCAAGAGCGCTACGTCTTCCCCATCGGTCTCACGAAGCTTGAAATTTATCGGCCGACGCCGCCGGTCGGAACGCGCGCGCCAGTGCGCGTTGAGATCTTGCAGTCGGAAGGTAAGACGCTCGTCGCCGACGTCGAGGTGCAGGATGGCGAAGGCGGCGTTTGGATGCGAATCTCAGGCTGGCGGACATGGAAGTTTCGCTGGGAAAAGCGCCTGGTGGATTTCCGTCGTCAGCCCGACAGACACTTGTTAGCGACGCCAGCACCCGCGCCGCGTTTCGAGGGCGGCATTTCATTGATGCTTTCGAGCGCCGAGCTGAAGCAATTCGATCCTGCCTTGGTCGCTCGCTATTGTCTGAGCGCCGACGAAATGCTGACCTACAAAGAGCTGGAACGCTTTTCCCAGCGCCAGCGGCAGTGGCTCTATGGCCGCGTCGCGGCCAAGGACGCGGTCCGCCTGTGGCTGGCGACGCGACAGCAAGGGGAGACGTTGCATCCGGCGGCGTTCGCCATCTCTTCGGATGAACGCGGACGACCGTTCGTCAAGCCCGCGCCGGGCTGGGGATCCGCACCGTCGGTAAGCATTTCTCATTGCGAAGAACGAGCGATCGCGGTCGCTCACGAACATGACATTGGTGTCGATATAGAACGTATCGCCACTCGCGACGTCGGCGTTGTCGAAGCCTTCGCCTCAGCGAAGGAGCGCGAGATGATCGGTCGTTTTCCGGTCCAAGAACGCGACGCTTGGTTGACCCGGCTGTGGTGCGCGAAGGAGGCGGTCGGCAAGCTCTTGGGCGTCGGTCTTGAGGGGAAACCACTTGCGATGGAGGCTGCCGAAATGACCGGTGACGGACAGATCGTCCTTTCGCACAAGGACAGAAACGCGCGCGCGCGCATTTCGACGATTGAAGATGACGGATTCATTATCGCCTACGCAGACTTGGAGCAGTCAGTCGCGTAATCGGAAACCATTTGGCGGCATTCGCCGAGGAGGGATCATGCTGCAGACGATGCTTCCCAATGAACAGCGGGTGTATTGTGTGAATCCCTTGGAGGCCCCGATCATTTTTGGACAGATTGCGCCCTACTTCAAACATGGGATCGAAATTGAGGAGGGAGACACCATCGTCGACTTCGGCGCGAACATCGGACTCTTTACCTTAACCGCGTGCGATTGGGGCAAACGGGCCGTAAAAATTCTCGCCTTTGAGCCGATCCCAGACCTGTTCAAGTGCCTCACGGCCAACGCCAAGAAGTACAAGCTCGATAGCCTCGTCACCTTGCCCTACGCCCTCTCACGAGAGAGCGGCGCGATCGAATTCACCCCCTATCCGCTGCTGACCTCCATGTCGACAGCCTATCCCTATGATTCGAACGCAGCGTCGGTTCGACTTGGCTTTCGAGACATACTGCCTCAGTTCCCGCCATTTCTGCGCTGGATACAGCGACTTCCGCCCAAACCCCAGGAAATTGCTCTGCGCATTCTCCTGAAAGTCCTGCTACGCGGCCGACGCGTTTCGTGTCAGGCGTTGTCGCTCTCAGACGCAATTCGCGACCATGAACTCACACGCATCGATCTCGTGAAGATCGATGCTGAAATGGCCGAACTCGACATCCTGCAAGGCGTCACAGCCGACGACTGGGGAAAGATCAAGAAGATCGTCGTCGAAGTGCACGACGTTGAAGGCCGATTGAACAAGGTGCGGAGCCTGCTTCAGGCCGCCGGCTTCCGGCGCATCGACGATGAGCAGGATCCGCAGATGAGGGAGTTTCGCGTGCACACCGTTTACGCGACCAAGTGAGGAGAATGGCCGCGTCGATTTCCGCTCAGGCCTGGTTGGCTGATGCTAATCCGAGGAGCAGAATATGCTTTACGCGCTGATTATCGCTTTCCTGGGGCTGCAGCTGCTCGTGGTGCTCGCGCCGATGCTGCGCTTCGCAAAATGTTTCCGCCGGGCGCCGTCCTTGCGAACAGACCAGCCTAAAGCGGCTGTCATCTTGCCGTGTAAGGGGATAGATGGCGCTCTGGTCGAAACCGTTCGGCGATTGTTGCGCCAAGACTACAATAACTACGGGCTGCTGTTCGTGACCGAGAGCGAGGAAGATCCGGCGCATAAGTTGATCAAAGGCCTGATCGAGGGCGCTTCACCTCCCGCGCGATTGATCACTGCTGGTCCCGCCGCAGCCTGCGGACAAAAGGTTCATAATCTCACCACCGCGGTCGATGCTCTCGACGAGTTCTATCCCGACATTGAGATCATCGCCTTTTGTGATTCTGACGCACAGCCGCAAACGGATTGGCTGACCAATCTGGCCGCAGGACTCGCGGACCCTGAAGTCGGCGTCGCCACCGGCTATCGCTGGTATCTCCCGGCCGGCGGCGGCCTCGGGTCTCTGCTGTTGAGCGCCTGGAACGCGCAATCGCTGTTCTTGTTTGGCGATGAGTCGAGCTTCGCCTGGGGAGGGACTATGGCGATGCGCCGCGTTGATTTCGAAAACCTGGAAATCCGGCGACGCTGGCGGGGAGGGGTGAGCGACGACGGCAGCGTGACGACCGCGGTCCGTTCGCATGGGCGGCGCATTCAATTCGTGCCCCGCTGTCTCGTCGCCTCCCGGGGAGACGCGAGCTTGAGCGACGTTCTGGAATTCACGAACCGCCAGATCATCCTGTCGCGCGTTTATATGCCACGCGCATGGCGCGAGATCGTGGCGCTGACGTTGTATTTCTGCGCTCTCTTTGTGCTTGTCGCATCGCTTCTCTACAGAGCCTTGGCCCAACAAGGTCTTCCCGATGGCGTCGTCAGTCTGCTGCTGCCGGGCATGGCGTTTGCAATGGTCTTACAGTGCTGGCTACAGACCACCTTTGCGATTCGCATTCTGCCGCAGCATCGCGACGAGTTGAGACGCCTTCGATGGGCCTATCTTGGCGTAATGCCTCTGGTGGCGCCTCTGGCGCTCTGGAACGTGATGGTATCGTGCTTCTCTCGGCGCATCGTTTGGCGCGGGATCGGCTATGAGCTGCTCGGCCCTAATCAGACCGTCATCTGGAAACGCGATCTTCCCGATCCGCGCGCGATATAGAGCGGCTGCGATGTGTCAAAGGAATCATGATGTCCGGCCTGCAGAGCAAGAGTGCTGATGTTTTCGTTCTCCGGAGCGTTGTGCGGCGGCGTCATCCGATGAGACGATGCGCGTTTAGCGCAAATTCGCTGGAATCGTGGGAACGGTTTTGGACGAATGTTGTTACTCCTCTAGCGGAGGGACTGTGATGTATTTCCTTCCTGATCAAGATCTAAAAATCGAATGGGTTCGCAAGGACGAGAGTTGTCCGCACGAGGGCCATTCCTGGTACGGAAGTCGATACTGCTACTTCGAGATCGATCGTAGCGCGTGCTCGGCGATAGACGTTTGCCCTGTCTACGTTCTCTATTCAATGACCGGCGAAACGCTGATCAACGAGCTTGCACGGCGCAAGGCGTCTGAACTGAAAGTGGCGCCGGCAACCGACGCCGTCAGTGAAATCGAGCGCTTGACGAGCGGCGAAGTCAGACATCGCTCGGACGAGATGCAGTTTATCGGACGCTTCATCATGCGCTCGATCGAGGACGCCTGGGACGATCGTACGAATGACCAAGCTATGTCGACATGGACAAGATTAGCGTCAATGGCGCCATCGTGGAGATTCGGCTTCAGGCGAAGAAACATCCAAGTCAAACGTGACGCCATACGGCTGACGAAGGACGCCCCTGAAGTCGTAGAGACCAGAGAAGCGGCGAGCCGGCCGCGGTAGGTTCGGGCGGATTGAGGCGCTCGGACGCAGTCCGTCGGCTGCGCAATTCGAGGTTGAGAGCGGAGAGAATATGTCGCCTGGCGCTGTGCGCAGTCACCGGCAAGATGAGCTCGAAGTGTTAAAATAGCTGCGGGAGCCTTTCGAAATGTCGCTAGGAAAAGAGATTGGCCTCGCCGCGAGACAATTTAGCGGACACAGCGGCGTTGCATGGACGCGTCCGAGTCTGACGCTTCTCATCGCTTGGCGAAACCTCGTCCACGATCGAGTCCGTTTCGCCGTCACGCTCGTCGGAATCGCCTTCTCGACAATCCTCGTCGGCATTCAGTTGGGCATGCTCCTTAATTTTCTGCACACGACGTCGACCGTCGTAGACCATGCCGGCGCGGATCTTTGGGTCGCCGCGCATGGCGTTCCCAGCGTCGATCTTGCAACGCCGATCGACGGCAGACGCAGATTCCAGTCGCTGGCGGTGGAAGGCGTCGCCGTCGCCGAGCCCTATCTTCTGCATTTCGGCTTTTGGAAGCGCGCCGACGGGATACGGCAGATTGTCATCCTCATTGGCGTCGAACCGGGCGCCGAAATGGGCTTGCCGCTGACTTTGCCCGCCGGGCAAAGCTTCCGAGAGGCGCTATCCAGCCCCGACGGGATTATCATCGATCGACTCTACGCCGAAAAGCTTGGTGTCACCGGACTCAATCAACTCGTTGAAATTAATGATCGCCGGGCGCGGGTCGTCGGCTTTACGGACGGGATAAGAACATTCACGCAGTCGCCCTATGTCTTCACCTCGCTACGTAACGCGCGATCGCTGCTGGGTCGAACAGACAATCTCATCACTTACGTGTTGATCCGGCTCGCTCCCGGTCAGGATCCGGCTACGGTGATCGAGAGACTGTCCGCCCGAATGCCAGACGTCGACGTAATGACCTCGCGCGAATTTGCGGCCAACAGCCAGAAATACTGGCTTCTGACCACGGGCGCGGGCATTTCGATCATCTGCTCTTCGCTGCTTGCGCTTTTTGTGGGCGTCGTGATCGTCGCGCAAACGCTCTACGCTAGCACCATGGATCGTCTTCCCGAATACGCAGTCATTCGTGCTATGGGCGGGCCGCGATGGTATCTCTACAAGATCGTCATTGAACAGGCGGTGATCGGCGGTCTGATCGGAAGCGTCGTCGGAATCGGCGCCGTGGCGGTGCTCGTTTATCTCGGCCGGAGCATGAGTTCGCCGCCGCTTTTCCCAGCTTGGCTTGCTGTTGGCATCGGCGCCGTCACCGTGCTGATGTGCGTCGGCGCCTCGCTGGTGTCGATCAGCAAGATCACATCAATTGATCCAGTGAAGGTGTTCAGATGAAACACGCCGTCATCAGCGCCTCTGGCGTCAGTCATTCCTTCGACACCGGACCGACGCCGGTCACCGTGCTGCGGGACATCGACGTTGAGGTTTACGCCGGCGAGTTGCTGATGCTTGTGGGACCGTCGGGCAGCGGTAAGACGACGCTGCTCCATATTCTGGGTCGGCTGCTCAGCCCTTCGAGCGGAGTCGTGACGCTTTATGGAAAAAGCACGCAGGCGCTCGGCGAGGAGGAGCTCGCAGCCCTGCGGCTGAAATATTTTGGCTTCATTTTTCAAGCCTACAATCTGTTCCCCGTGCTGACCGCCACGGAAAACGTGATGGTGATGCTCGATCTTCTCGGAGTGTCCCGGCAGATTGCTCGGGAGCGCGCGCGCGAACTCCTGAAATCAGTGGGCTTAGGTCAGCGGCTCGATTCCTTTCCCTCTCAATTGAGTAGCGGCCAGAGACAGCGCGTCGCGATCGCGCGCGCTCTGGCCGGCGATCCCAAGATCGTGATGGCCGACGAACCGACTGCCGCGCTGGACGCAGAAAGCGGACTTCGCGCCATTGAGCTTTTGCAGATGCTTGCGCATCAGCAGGAGCGAGCGGTGGTCATCGTCACCCATGATCCACGCATCCTTCAATTCGGGGATCGGGTGATACATCTCGAAGATGGACAAATCGCCGAGCGTTTGGCGACGCCGCGCGGTCCATCTCCCCTACACGCAATGGGAGCCTTGTGATGAAGATGTCGTCACGCGTCGTCGCAATTCTGACTTTCCTCGGCCTGGCCGCGCTGGGCCTCTTTCTCTTTCAGTCGATCGAGAGCACGCAGTCAACCGCTCGCGCCACAACGTCGCTCGCCAGTCTTGCGCAGCATGTCGCCGCCGCTCCGGGAATGGTGGAGCCTGAAGGCGAGGAGCGAGAAATCTCCGCGCAAGCGACAGGCGTCATCCGCGAGATGCGGGTCGAGGAGAACGATGAGGTGGCGGCCGGTCAGATCATCGCGGCGCTCGACAATACCGAGCAGGTTGCTCGACTGGAGTCCGCGCGCGCCGCGCTTGCGCTGCGGCAGGCCGAACTTGAGCGCCTCACTAACGGCGCGCGCGCCGAGGAGCGCCGAGAGGCGAAGGATGCTCTGATGGAGGCAGACGCAGCGCTCGATTTGGCGCGACGCGAACATGAGCGACGGCTGCCGCTCACTAAGAGCGGCGTTTCGCCCCAAGCGGCGCTTGACCAGGCCACGTCCCACTGGAACGTCAACAAGGCGCGGCGCGCGGCGATCGCGGAGAAGCTCGCGATGCTCGAGGCTCCGCCGCGCGCTGAAGATCTCGCGGCGGCGCGCGCGCGGGTGCGGCTCGCGGAGGCGGATGTGGCTCTGTCGGAAGCGCTTTTGGAAAAGACGCTGGTGCGCTCGCCGATCGCAGGTACGATTCTGCGTCGCTCTCGCGTCGCCGGCGAAGCCGTGACGCACGTGCCGCCGACGCCGATCGCCATCGTCGGCAATGTTCGCGGTCTGCGCGTGCGCGCGGACGTCGATGAGACTGACGTCGGGAAAATCGTCGCCGGGCAGCGCGTCGAGGTCACTGCGGACGCGTTCCCAAATCAGAAATTCGGCGGACGAGTTTTCCGCGTATCGTCCAGAATGGGCTCCAAGATCGTTCAGACCGGTCGGCCGACCGATCGCGTCGACGCCAAGGCGCTGCAGGTGCTTATAGATCTCGACCCCGGCGTGAAATTGCCCGTCGGGCTGCGCGTTGACGCTTATTTTTTGGTCCACCCGCTCTCGGCGCAGACAGGTTGGCTCCAACCAGTGAAGGCGCAAAAGTCCGCGGGGCGATTCGCCATAGCGCGCGACTGACGGAGCGCGAGGAAGTCGCGCGGATTGATTGGCTAATTGTAGATAACGCCCAGGCGGGCGCCGGAATTATCTAACAGGGGCTATCAGAAGGAGAGCGCCAAAAATGGCTAAGCTCGCTCGCGCAGTATATCCTGAACTTTTGGATTCTCTTCCATGCGACGATCCCCGAGCAATGCAGTCGCGCCGCGACCTGCGGCGCGTCAACAGCTGGATGTTGCAGACCAAGATTATGGCGACGATGCTTTCCCGCCATTTCGACAGGACGCCAAAAACCATTCTCGATCTCGGCTCCGGCGACGGGGCATTGATGCTCGGCGTCGCAAATCGCCTAGCGCCGAAGTGGCAAGGCGTGACGGTGCGCCTGCTCGACCAACAGGACATTCTATCGGACGAGACGCGCCAAGCCTTTGAAGCGATCGGATGGCGGGTGGAGAGCGTCGTCGCAGACGTCTTCGATTACCTTTCGCATGACGCCGCGACGACGGACATCATCTCAGCAAATCTGTTTCTGCATCATTTTGAAAACCCCGACCTCGCCCGCTTGCTTGAATTGGCGTCGGCGCGCACGACGGTGTTCGTCGCATGCGAACCCCGTCGCGATCGCTTTTCGCTCATGGCGAGCAGCCTGGTCTGGGTCATCGGCTGCAACGACATCACGCAATGGGATGCGAAGACGAGCGTGCGCGCCGGCTTCAACAACCGCGATCTATCGAAGCTGTGGCCAGATCGGGATGACTGGGTTCTCGACGAAAGCCCCGCAAGGCCATTTACGCATTGCTTCGCGGCGCGGCAGTCGAATTCCGCCCCAGGCGACACGCCTTCGTAAGCCGTCGCTCTCGCGAGCGGCTGGCTTGGTCCAATCGACGCAACAATCGCTTCAACAGACGAGCCCCCAAAGGACAAACCAGTCGCTCCGGAATTGCTTCGCGAAGAGGTAGAATGAGGAGTCGCATCGTGACGGAAGCAAGCGTGATCATCGGCGGCGGCGTCGCTGGAGCTACGGCGGCCCTTGCTTTATCCCGCGCGGGTCGGCGCGTCGATCTCTATGAGCGCTCGTCGTCGGCCAGTCATAAGATTTGCGGCGAGTTCATGAGCCGTGAGGTCAGCGCGAATTTGCGATCTCTTGGCGTAGACCCGGTGGAACTCGGCGCTCGACCGATCAACCGTGTGCGATTGGTTCGGGGGAATCGCAGCGTGGACCAACCGCTGCCTTTTCCGGCTCTGGCGCTATCGAGAAAAATCCTCGACGAGGCTCTGCTCGATCATGCGATGTCCTGCGGCGTGAACGTCATTCGCGGCAAGGCGGCGCGGCGCATCGAGCAATCGGACGACGGCGGCTTCGAAGTGTCCTTCGGCTCCGGAGACAGCGCGCCGGCTCGCGCGATTTTTCTTGCGAGTGGCAAGCACGATTTGCGTGGCGTCAAGCGCGCTGCGCCTGGGCGCCAAAGCGATTATCTCGCTTTGAAAATGCATTACCGTTTCAACAAGAAAAAGACTGAGCATCTGCGGTGGGTGACGGAGCTCATTCTCCTCAAGGAATGCTATCTCGGGCTAATGCTCGTCGAAGATGATCGCGTCAATTTTTGTTTCGTGATCAGCGAAGACCGCTTCGCCAAAGGAGGGGGAACCTGGCAAGGTGTTCTGCAGCAATTCAGCAGCGAGTCGGGCTACGTAGCGGCTTACTTGGAGGGCGCCGTGCCTTTGCTGGATCGCCCGCTTGCGATCAGCCGCATTCCTTATGGTTTTGTACACAATCCGTCCCCTGCGGACCCGCCGGGCCTATGGCGGCTGGGAGATCAGATTGCGGTGATCCCTTCTTTCACCGGCGACGGAATGGGCATGGCGAGCTGCAGCGCAGTTCTGGCGGCCAACATGTTTCTCGAAGGCGAGACCTCGCATGAGTTTCATCGCCGCTTCAGTAATATCGTTAGAAAGCAAATGCGCGTTTCAAAGCCGTTGAACAGCATGTTCTTCAGACATTCGGTTGGCCAGGACGCCCTTATATGGCTCGCCTCGCAGTTTCCTAGCGGCGTGCGCGCGATCGCGCGCGCGACGCGCGTTCCCGAACAGGCGATGCCGCGTATCGACTAAGTCCATATTCCCACCGAGCCACGTTTATGGCTGCTAAAAAGACACAAGCCTCTTCTCCAAATCAACCGACCCAACTTTTTCCCTGGTCTCCCTTGGATCGACAGCTTGTTTCAGCAAGGAGATCGATAATGATACTCTCGAGCCGGATTATCGATCAGGGAATCCAGATGAACTCGAGCCGCTCGATACGACAGACGCGATTCATGCTTCTTCTGCCGTCTGTTGTGATCTTCTTAGGCCTGCAGGACGCCGAGGCTCAGTCCCTCAAACGCGATCTGCGGGGCTTTTCGCTCGGCATGTCCAAGGATGAAGCGGCGAGACTCGCGCGGTCGCAATGCAACAACTTCGGAAAGGTCTCGTTTCATGGCGGCATGCGCGCCGAAGAGTTCTTCGCATCGTCGTCTGAATATGGGAAACAGTTCTCCTGCAGATTTGAAGACGGCTCCATCGTCAACTATGCGCTCACCCCGCGGACCGGCAAGGTCTACAGGCTGAACGGCGTGTTCCTTTCACAGATGACCTGTCCGGAGCTTCTCGATTTCATCATCGAAGAATTCAAAGTGAGCGAAAAATATTCCAAATACCATCCAAAGCCCAAAGCCGAGCGCGACTGCCAGGGATGGTCCTGGCAATCCGGTCCGAGCTACGATTTGAAAGTATGGGTCAACGAGCCCGACGCCACGCGATTCAACGTGAGTTTGATGGATAGCGAAGTTTTCCGGCAGAACGAGGCCTCGGCCGAGGATCCCGAAAAACAGTCGGGCGTCAAACCTCGCTTGTAGGTTCAGGGGTTGCTCATCGCGGCGCCGGGCCGCGCATGTTTATCGATCAGGCGTATCGGTCCCGTACCATTTATATTTGACCTGCTCGAAATGAACGACAGGGTCGTAGCGCACGACATTGAGATTGAGCGTCTCTGCCGTCAGTCTGCCGATCGCGGCCAAAATCGCGTATGAGGCAACGACGCGGTCCCTTTGAGAAATGACCAGATTGGCGCGCGCATTGAGCAAAGTCTGCTGAGCGTTCAACACGTCGAGCGTCGTGCGCTGCCCCACCTGCGCCTCGTCCCGAACGCCTTTCAGAGCGAGCTCGGCCGCCTTCACCGTCGCCTGATCCGATCTGATCTGCGATCTGGCCGTGTCCAGCAGACCATAGCTCGAGACCACGTTAGCACGAACGCGGTCGCGCTGTGCGTCGGCGTTGAGGCGCGCCTTGCCGAGCACCTCTTTCGCCTTACGGATCGAGGAATACTCCCCTCCACCCTGGTAGAGGGGGACATTGAGCGCGCCATTGACGCCCGCTGAAAATTGCCGCGAGCCGGGCAGTCCAAGGAAAGAGTCATACTGCTGGGATACTTGCGCATTGACTGACAGCGTGGGCAAAAGTGCGCCCTCGGCGACTTTCACCGCCGACTCCGCAGTGTCCACCCGATGTAGGGCCGCGACAACGGCGGGATGTTCGACAAGCGCGACGTCAATCGCATCCCTCACTGATTTGGGCAGCATCCGCTCAACCGATGTGGCCGGTTCGAGACGTTTCGGCTCCACACCGATTATCTGCCGGTAAACGGCGGCGCTGCTTTTCAATTGCGCCTCGGCGGCAAAATATTCTGAGCGCGCATGGGAGACGGAGGCTTCGCTCTGCGACACGTCAGTATTCGTCACGTCACCGGATTGATAGCGCTTCTGCGTATCGTGCAACTGTAGATCGAGCACGGCGATGTTGCTCTTGCGCAGCGATAGGATCGCCGCGTCGCGCATCACGTCCATGAAAGCGGTCGCGCCGCTGCGCAATATCTCCTGCTCAGAAAGCCGCATCAGGGCGCGCGACTCGAATACGCTCGACTCCGCGCGACGCACCGAATTCTCCGTGCGACCGCCATCAAAGACATTTTGCGAGACGTTCAGCGTGGCCCCACGCGGAAATCCCGTATATTCATCAGTAAGCGGGATGCGCTGATTGATCACCGGCAGTCGCACTGGAATCCTGAGGTTCGAGCGCTGCGCGCCGACGCTTGCCTGAATATTGGCGTTGGGACGCAGTCCGGACCAGGCGCTCGAGACGTCTTCGTCACGCGCACGCACGTCGGCGCGTTGCTCGTTTAGGTCCGGGTTGCCCGCATAAGCCCGAGCGAGCGCAGAGGAAATTGTTTCGGCTGAGACATCGCTTGCGCTTGCCAACGCGAGGCCTGCCCCTGCCGCTATGACTGTAAACGCGCCGAACGATTTCATGGAATCCCACTCTCTCGCTCCAGCGCGAAGCGCACCGCTCAACGCCGGAATGAGCCTTCCGGGCTCTTACGCCGCTTTGTAAATTGGGAGCGAATGCGTGGGCGCAGCAGATCTGATCCCGTTCACTCGTCACAATCATGATATATTTGCATATAGCGGTAATTTTACCAGCAGCAACGCATCACAGGAAGATGAGTAACGCTGATCAGTCGACATTTATTGTTGACGTGACAAAAATGACACATCGCTTGCTCCAGACTTGAACTCCTTTTCATAAAAAGCTGATTTGGTTAATTTGAAAAGGGGTTCAATGACAGAATTTATTGGAGAGAATTATTTGGGCGGCGATGCCTATTCTTTGAGCAGCGGCCGCAATCCGACGCAAAGCCTCCGCAAGCAGATCGGCCCCGAGCACCTTGCCGGTTCGCGGCTCACGGCGAGACTCCCGATTATTGAAACGGGGATGGCGTTGGGGCTTTGCGGCGGAGCTTGCCGGGCGCGGCAGCGCGCTCGACCGAGCCGGCCAAGAGGCAATCGATCTAGTCAGATAGCTAGGCTCTTGGCGGTCGCGTGTCAGTGTCCGGGGAGGCGATACGCGTCGCTCGCGCAGTTTGCTTGAGCGGCCGATGGACGAAAAAATGTCGGACGGAAAGGCACGAATGGAGGATCACCGCTCGAGAGAAATATGTTTGCTTTCCCAGATCGCGGTCCGCGCTAGTTACCGATTCATTCTAACTTCTCTCCATTTAAAGGAGTTTGTTATGCGTAATCTTCTCATCCTCGCGATCGCCGCGTGCATTGGCGGCGTCGTTATCACCTCCGCGGCGAGCGCACGCCCCGTGACGACGGACGAGTGCCTCGCGCGCGGGCTTTGCGCTTACGTCAGCCCGAAAGGTCGCGTGACATGCGGAAAATGCCCGGGTCAGGTCAAGTCAGTCTGGTTCGCCACGCGCAGCCAGGCTTCGAAGCACCGCAAGTAAGTTGCATCCTTTCGCTGGTCCCGTGCGTCGCTCGGGGATCGACCAGTAAGTTGGACCCATGATTTTCATGCGTCCGCTGTTGATCCGCGCGCTGGCCGTGGCGCTGTCCATCGGCCTTTATCTCGCGCTGGCGATCCTCGGCGCAGGCGGTCTCGACGCTTACTTCGCCAATTCGGCGCGGATGGCGCTCGTCATCGTCACAATTGCGCTCGGAGTCGCGTCGCTCTTCGTCGGCGGCAACCTCAGTTCCGGCCTGCGCGAGGACCGCGGCAATCGATGAGTGATCCCGGCCTTTGTCGTCATCGGACTTCTCGGCGCCTATTCTCCCGCCTGGGCCGATCGGGAAGGGCTATGGAGATTGGACGGCGACGCCGTGCGGTGGCTCGGCATCGCGCTGCTCGCGGCGGGCGGGGCGTTGCGGCTGTGTTCGGCGTGGCCTTATGAGGCCTATCGCGCCCGTACGGCGCGGCTCATTCTGGGCGTATATTAGCTTACGACACTTGGAAGCCGACTGCGCCCGCAGCATCACTGCGGTTCGCCGGCGAAAGGAAACTCATGAAGCGTCTGCTGTCGCGCCTGCTGCTGCTCAGTGTTTTCGCGGCGTTTTCCGCGCAAGCCGGCGACGTCATCAGGCTCGCGCCGGGCGGCAGCGCAAACTTTTCGCTGCAGGAGAATATGACGACCGGCTATTCCTGGCGCATCGATCATGCCGCGAGCCGTGATCTCGATATTCTGTCGATATCCGATGGCGGACGCGGCGGCGGTCGACGACGCATGGTCGGCAGCCCCAGCGTGCGTCATTGGAAAATCCGCGCGCTCAAACCCGGACATGCCGAAATCGTCTTCGCCTATCAGCGCCCATGGGAGCCTGCGCCCGTTAAAACCCGCAGCGTCGAGGTGGAGGTCGCGCCTTAGAGCAGGATCCGAAAAAGTTGACGGACTTTTTCGATGAGAACCTGCTCCAAAATTTTGATGTTGAGCGATTCTTATCGATCACATGATTCCATGTGAACGGGAAGCGCTCGAGTTCAGGATTCGCTCTCGCGCGGGAATTTCATCGCGTCTTCGAGACTCATCACGGCTGAGCCGGGCTTCGCCGGCTTTTGCTGGCTCTCGTGCGGCGCCCAGCCAGACGCCCAGACGATTTCGAAGCTCGCGCGCACGCGTCCGTCGGGGTCGCAGAAGCGCTCGGCGTAGATTTGCGCCGCGCGCGCAACCACGTCGCGCCGCAGGGGTTTGCGAGAACGTTTGACAAGGATGTTGGCGGCGCCCATCGCGCGCAGATCCTTCATCAGCCCGAAGATTGACTCATAGCGCAGCGTGAAGCTGTCGATGTCGGCGACGGGCAGGGCGAAGCCGGCGCGCTGTAGCAGTCCGCCCATGTCGCGCACGTCGACGAAAGGCGATACGCGGGGACTCGCCCCGCCGGTGATTTCTTCTTCGGCCTGCGCCAAGGCGGCGCGAAGCTCGACAAGACTGGCGCCGCCGGCGAGACAGGCGAGGAAGAGTCCGTCCGGCGCAAGCATGCGTCTGGCTTGCGCCAGCGCGCCCGGCAGATCGTTCACCCACTGCAGCGACATCCCGGAGACGATCAGATCAAATGAGCCCAGAGCGAAGGGCGGAGCTTCTTCGTCAGCGATGACGTCGCCGGCAAAGCCGCTGGCCCGCAAAGGCCGCGCGCGGCCGCTCGCGACGACGGCTTGCGCGAAATGCGCGCTCGGCGAACCGAGATCGAGCGCGCGCGGAAATTCGCGCTTCACCGTCAGCAGGCGATCGAGCAGATCGTCGGCGGCGCGTGTCATCAGGAAATCCGGCGCGCCTTTCGACATGGCGCGGCGCAAGCGCCGGCGCAGCAGCGCGCGATCAAAAATCTTCGGAGGTCCGGCTGTCTCGCTCATGCCTTATTACCGCGCCCGCGCCAGTTACCCTGCAAGTGCGCAAAGCGCATGAATTTCGACGAAAGGATGGCGCAAGCTTGAAGCGATGATCTGAAGCGAAGCGGTCGCGACGATAAAACATCCCAAATTATCTTAACGTTAAGCCATAACCTGAAAACGCGAAACGTTTCGACAAGATCATGGCCAAAGTTAGACTGCCGCCATTCGAGAAGTCGCTGTCGAGGCTTCAACACGTAGGGTAGCGTCATGCGTAATCTATTTGCTTTTTTGCGTCGATCCCACACCGCCAAGTCAACCGGAAGGTCAGCTGGAACGTCAATCGGAACGCTTCAGTCAGTTTTGATGGCGACAGTCGTCGGCCTTGGCGTCGCCGCGCTTCCGCAGGACGCGAACGCGCGCAACATCGTCTCTTTCTCTCCCCACGTCGCTCCCGGCACGGTCGTGATCAGCGCCAGCCAGCGAAGGCTGTTCTATGTTGTCGATACAGGAGTCGCCATCAGCTACCCCGTGGCCGTCCCCAAGCGCGGCAAGGAATGGTCGGGCGCGACGTCCATCGAGGGAAAATATGTCAATCCCGACTGGGTTCCGCCAGCGGTGGTGAAAGCCGACCACCCGGAACTGCCGAATTTCATTCGTGGCGGCTCGCCGCGCAACCCGATGGGCGTGCGCGCTTTGACGCTCAGCAGCGGCGAAGTGGCGATTCACGGCACGACCCAAAGGATGCGCGCTTCAATCGGCACGGCCGCCTCCTACGGCTGCATTCGAATGCTGAACGAGGACGTTTCCGACCTCTACGATCGCGTCGACGTCGGATCGCCGGTCATGATGACGCGCTAGCCCTGGCGACCCATAAAGACGCAAGCCTCGCCCGCGAACGTGCGGACGAGGCTTTTTCGTTCTCCGCAGGCGCTCGCGTCTCCTCGGCGATTTCATCCTTTATCCAGAGCTTTTTTTAGCGCGCGTGGCTGTGGACGAGAGCGGCTGCGCCATGGACGCAGACACGCGAATCCCGCAGTCTCCGCCCCTACACGGTCTGACGATCGCTTTTTTGGCGTCCTAGTTCTTGTGTGGAGTATAGTGATCGCAAGAGATGATTCGACTTTGAATCAATCGCTTGAAAAGGAGGCGCCCTCACGCAAAGCTCCACGACGCATCGTCGCCTGTCTTTTAGTCGCCGCGTTATGCTGACATTGAGAAAAAGGTTGGCACATGCTGATCGCAACGGAAAAAGAAACGGAACGCGCTGAACATCCGGTGGATGTTGTGGAGCAACTGGCGGCCACCAATGATTGGTCCTTCGATCGAGACGATGAAGACGAGATTTCCATTTCCGTCGCCGGAGCTTGGACGGAATATCACGTCGCCTTTACTTGGCTTCCGCAGCTCGAAACGCTGCACGTCAGTTGCGCTTTCGATCTCAAGGCGCCCGAACGCAGGCGCGGTGAACTGATGTCGCTCGTCAATGCGATCAACGAGCAGATGTGGATCGGGCACTTCGACTTCTGGCCGAAGGAGGGGGTCGCGATGCACCGTCATGGCCTCATCCTGACGGGAGGGGCGCAGCCCTCGGCGACGCAGTGCGCGGCCTTGCTGGACAACGCGCTTCAGGCGTGTGAGCGGCATTATCAAGCCTTTCAGTTCGTGCTCTGGGCCGGAAAGAACGCCAGGGAAGCGCTCGCCACCGCCAATTTCGAGACGAAAGGCGAGGCGTGACCGACGCGGGCGAACTGCGCGGAAAGTCGGTCGCCCTGATCGGCGCCGGAAACATGGGTCTGGCGCTACTCGAAGGCTGGGCCGCGCAGGATCTGCTGGGAGCAGCGTCAATCGTCGAGCCGCAGCCGTCGCCGCGGCTCCAGGAGTTGTGCGCCGCGAAGGGCTACGCGCTGAACGGCGCTGCTGCTCCTTGCGACGCCGTGGTTCTCGCCGTTAAGCCGCAGGCGCTCGAGGCGGGCGCCGCGGCGGCGGCGCCTTTCGTGACGCGGGACACCGTTGTCGTGTCGATCCTCGCCGGCAAGCGTACCGCGGACCTCGCCGCCCGCCTGCCGACGCAAGCCGTCGTGCGCGCGATGCCAAATACGCCCGCGGCTATCGGGCGCGGCGTCACCGGCGCCTACGCCAGCTCAACGACGAGCGCCGCTCAGCGCGCGCTCGCCGACGCATTGCTTCGCGCCGGCGGCGGCGTCGAGTGGGTTGATGACGAGGCGCTCATCGACGTCGTAACGGCGGTTTCCGGATCAGGTCCCGCTTATGTTTTCTATTTCTCCGATTGCCTCGCCGCCGCCGGCGCCGAAGCCGGTCTGCCGGCCTCCCTCGCGGCGCGGCTGGCGCGCGCGACGGTCGAAGGCGCCGGCGAGCTGATGCGCCGACAGCCCGAGACAGGCCCTGACGAATTGCGCCGGCGCGTGACGTCGCCAGGAGGCACGACGGCGGCGGCGCTCGAGGTTCTTGAAGCGCCGGACGGCCTCGCCGCGCTGATGCGTCGCGCCGTAGCTGCGGCGAAGCGCCGGGCAGGGGAACTTTCCGGTTGAGACGGCGCGCGCCTTGTCCCGCCGCCCGGCGACAATAGAATACTGACTAGAAAATTCCTTCGGACCTGGAGACAGACATGACCAGCGGCGGCTCCCGCGACCGAGTGATCGATGCGACGCTTCGGCTCGCCACGCGGCGAGAGTTCAGCGACGTGACGCTCACCGATATCGCTCATGAGGCTGGCATCTCGCTTGCCGATCTGCGCGAACTTTTTCCATCGAAGGGCGCGATCATGGGGGCGTTCTCTCGGCGCATCGACCGGGAGGTTCTCGACACGGCGCCCAAGGAAGCCTCACACGAACCCGCGCGCGAGCGGCTCTATGACGTTTTGCGCCGCCGGCTCGATTCGCTCGAACCCCATCGTGAGGCGCTGGCGAGCGTCGGCCGCTGGGCGGCGCGCGATCCGCTCACCGCCGCGGCGCTCAACCGCGAAACCGTGAACTCGATGCGCTTCATGCTGGAGGCGGCGGACATCGACAGCGAGGGCCCGGTCGGCTCGCTCAAACTGCAGGGGTTGGCGTTGGCCTGGAGCCGCGTGCTCGAGGACTGGTTCGCAGGCGACATTCACGACGCCCTGTCGACGCTCGATCGCGAACTCACGCGCGGCGAGCGCTACGTCGATCGGGCAGAGGATTTCGCAAGACTGACGCGGCCCTTCTATTCCTTCGCGCAAAGCCTGTTCGGCTGGCGGACGCGACGTGGTGGACGCGATTACCACGACGACGACAGCGGCTATCCCCACGCGCGCGCGTGATTGGGTAGAGCTCTAGAGCGGGAGACTGGCGGTCGCGCGCAAGCCGCCGAGGGGGCTGCGGTCGAGCGTGATGTCTCCGCCATGACCGCGCGCAATGTCGCGTGCGATGGCGAGCCCTAGCCCTGAGTTTCCGTCGTTCTGGTTGCGGGATTCGTCTAGCCGGTAGAACGGCCTGAAAGCGTCTTCGCGACGCTCGACGGCGATGCCGGGCCCGTCGTCATCGATATGCACGGTCATCGTCGCGCCGTCATTGATCACCGAGAGTTCGATCCGCTTGCCGTAGCGCTGCGCATTGCCGACCAGGTTGGCGAGCAGCCGCTTGATCGCCGCCGGCCGCGCGACGATTGTCGGATCGCCCTCAATCTTCACGGACGCCGCGAGACCGCGCTTCACAGTGTCCGCCCTCAGTTCGTCGAGGATGGCCGCAATATCGGTGGGGGAGGATTTTTCGTCGCCGTCGCCGCGCGCAAAGGCGAGATAGGCCTCGACCATGCGCTCCATCTCGTCGACATCCTTGCGCATTTCGACGGCTTCATGCGAATCGCGCATCAGCGCCAGCGAAAGCTTGAAACGCGTGATGATGGTTCGCAGATCGTGCGAAACGCCATTGAGCATCGTCGTACGCTGCTCGATCGCGCGCTCGAAACGGCGTTTCATGTCGAGAAAGGCGGCTCCCGCCTGACGCACCTCGCGTGCGCCGCGCGGACTGAATGCGACATTGCGGCCTTTGCCGAACTCCTCGGCGGCGCGGGCCAGCCGCAGGATCGGCCTGATCTGATTGCGCAAGAAGGACGTGGCGATGGCGAGGATGATGACTGAGGCGATCGCCATCCACATGAAGAAAATATAGGAATTCGAGGCGTAAGCGTGCGTGCGCGTGGCGAGCATTCTCAATGTCGCGTCGTTGAGCGCGACGCGGATTTCGATCAGGCTGCCAGGAAGCGCGGTGTTGATCCAGAAGGGCTCCTTAAGTTTGCGCGTGAGTTCCTTCGTGAGCGCCTTATCCAAAAGCGAGAACAAAGACGACTTTGGCGCCGGCCCAGGCAGATCCTGCTTGGGGAGAACCGCAATCTCCATATTGAGATCGAAGGCGGCGATGCGGCGCAGTTGCGCGTGATCCGGGTCGTCCGGGAACGTCTGGTAGATATCGACGAGCGCCGCCACTTGCCGGGCCACCCCCGCGGAAAGACGGTAGGTCACGACCTCCCAATGCCGCTCCATGAAGACATAGGCGACGGCGGACTGGAGGAGCACGACCGGCAAGATCACGATCAGCAGCGCGCGGGCGTAAAGCCCCTTCGGCATGCGGTCATGCAGCCAGTTGGCGAAGCGCCGCCACAGATTGCGGGGCGCGGCGAGAACTTCCGGTAAGACGACTGTCATCGTGACGACTCTATCATTTTCAGCCGTTGGCGCGTAGCGGGTCGACGAGCAGACGATACCCGTGTCCGCGCACCGTCTGAAGATAGCGCGGCGCATTCGGGTCGGTCTCGATCTTTCGCCTCAATCGGGCGATCTCAACATCGACGCTGCGCTCGCTTGCGCTTCGTGCGGGGTCACGTTGCGCCAAAGTTTGGCGGGAGACAATCGCGCCGTCGCTTTCGGCCAGCGCCCGCAACAGATCGCGCTCGCGGGTCGTGAGGCGGACCGGCGCGCCATCGTGCAGCAATTCGCCGCGCGACGGATCAAAGGCGAATTCGCCAAAGCGCTTTGGTCCCGCGGAATCTGCGCGCCGCGCGCGGCGCAAAATACTGGCGATGCGCAGCGACAACTCCCGCGGATCGAAAGGCTTGGCGAGATAGTCGTCGACGCCGGCTTCAAGCCCTTCGACACGGTCCGCCGTCTCGGTGAGCGCCGTCAGCATCAGAATGGGCGCGGAGCGCAGCGGTTCCGCGCTCTTGCGCAGCCGCGCGACGAAGGCCGTGCCGCTTTCGCCAGGCATCATGACATCGAGGACAATGAGATCGAAGGCGATGTCGCGCATTCTGGCGCTCGCCTCCCTCGTATCGGCTGCAGCGCTAACGAAATAGCCCTCCTTCATCAGGTAGCGCGACAGCAAGGTGCGAATGCGCTGATCATCGTCAACGACAAGGATATGCGCCGCTTTCGCGTGCGGCGCGGCGCGTTGGGAAATAACCGTCATGTCGCGGCGCCGGCTGTTTTCGCGCGTGCAAGATGCGCTCGAACGCGCTCGCGCTCGCCGGAGTCGATCATCGCAAACAGGAATTTTGAGGCGGCGCCGCGCGCCGCAGGCGGGAGCTCGTCCATGACTTTCCGGAAACGCGCTGATTGCAGCGCCGCGAGATCGCGCGCGAGCGTCGCGCCCTTGGGGGTCGGATAGAGCAGGCGCTGGCGGCGGTCGACGACGCCGGCGCGCGCCTCGACAAAGCCCGCCTCAAGAAGTTGTTTCAGCACGCGGTTGAGGCTCTGCTTGGTGATTTTCAAAATGTCCAGCAGCGCGGCGATGGTGAGGCCAGGGCGACGGTTGACGAAATGCAGCACACGGTGATGCGCCCGTCCGAACCCATAGTTCTCGAGCAGCCGGTCGGCGTCTCCAACGAAATCGCGGTAGGCGAAAAAAAATAATTCCACAAGCTCGAGAGCGTCGCCGTCGCCCGCGGCGGCGGCCGCTTCTGCGGCCGTATTCGGCCAGGCGGCGACGCTGGGCGGCTCGGGGATTTTTCTCGCTACGAGTTCATCCACGCTATTTATTGCCTGACGTTTTGGCGCGAGCTATTTACGTCAACTATATTGACATAAATCTGACCGATAGCTAGTGCTGACCAAGCGTCGCAGCGCCTTGTTTGGCCTCTCGATCGCGTCTTCCCGGAGTTCGCCATGTCGCTTCCGCCCTTCGATCAGCGCGACGGATTCATTTGGTATAATGGTGCGCTCGTTCCGTGGCGCGAAGCGAAGCTTCACGTTCTCTCGCATGGCCTGCATTACGCGTCTTGCGTCTTCGAGGGCGAGCGCGCCTACGGGGGGACGATCTTCAAATCGCGGGAACATTCCGAGCGGTTTCAGACGTCCGCTCGAATCCTCGATTTCGAGATTCCTTACAGCGTCGAAGAGATCGACGCCGCTAAGCATGAGACCCTCAAGGCCAATGGCCTCTCGAACTGCTATGTGCGTCCGGTCGCTTGGCGCGGCAGCGAAATGATGGCGGTCGCGGCGCAGAATTCGACGATTAACGTCGCAATCGCCGTTTGGGATTGGCCGAGCATGTTTGACGTCGAGACCAAGATGAAAGGCATCAAGCTCGACATCGCCGAATACCGGCGGCCCGATCCGCTGACCGCGCCCTCGATGGCGAAGGCCGCAGGTCTTTATATGATTTGCACCATTTCGAAGCACCGCGCGGAGCGGCGCGGCTTTGCCGACGCGCTGATGTACGATTGGCTCGGCCGAGTCGCCGAATGCACCGGCGCAAACGTCTTTTTTGTTCAGGACGGCGCGCTGCATACGCCGATCGCCGATTGTTTCCTCGACGGCATCACGAGGCGCACGGTGATTGACCTTGCGAAAAGACGCGGCGTTGAAGTCGTCGAACGCCGGATCATGCCTGAGGAGCTGGCGTCATTTTCGGAGTGCCTCATCTGCGGCACCGGCGCAGAAGTGACGCCCGTTTCGGAAATCGGCGTCTATCGCTTCACGCCGGGCGAGCTTTCGCGCGCGCTGATCGAAGACTATTCGCGCGAGGTGGAAAAGCAGCCTACGCCGGCGGCTTGAGCGCGACTCTGCGCGCCGCTGCCACGCGCGCAAAAGCGGTCAGCCGCTCATTCGCGCCTTAATCGCGTGTTCCGCCAGAGTCTTGCCGAGCGACCAGACGGCGGAAGGCGCCTTGTGCGCATCTGCGATGACCGCGTCGAAGGATTGCTCGATCCAATCGCAATCTTCGTCGGAAATCGTCAGAGGCGGCAGCAGCTTGATGGTGTGATTGCCGTGCCCGGCCACTTGCGTCAGCACTTTATGATCGCGAAACAGCGGGATGGAGATGAGCTGGCAAAACAGGCCTGAATTCACCGTCTCCAGGAGATTCCAAGCGGCCTTCAGTTTGAACGATTTCGGCGGCCCGAATTCGATTCCGATCATGAGGCCCTTGCCGCGCACGTCGGCGACGAGCTCGTAGCCGGCAGCCATTCGTTGGAAGGATGCGAGCAGACGGTCGCCCGTCTTGGCCGCATTCTCGATCACCCGCTCGTTCTTCAGCACGTCGAGCGTCGCGACGCCGGCCGCCATAGCGAGATCGTTCTTGCTGAAGGTCGAGCCGTGCACCACGGCGCGATCCATGCGGTCGAAGACCTTATCGAAGATCGCTTTACGCGTGAGCACCGCTCCGACCGGAACATGGCCGCCGGACAGCGCCTTTGCGACGACGATCATATCGGGCTCGACGCCCGAGAAGTGATCGATGGCGAAAAACCGGCCCGTGCGGCCCACTCCCGTCTGAATCTCGTCGGCGACGAACAACGTTCCGTATTTGCGGCAGAGCGCCTGCGCGCCGAGAAGATAGCCCTCTTGCGGAATGTTGACGCCCTTGCCCTGGATCGGCTCGACGAAGAAGGCGGCGACGTCGCGGCCCGCCAAAGCGCGTTCGAGCGCTTCGAGATCATCGAACGCGACCTCGCGCGCATTCGGCAGCAGTGGCCCAAAACCCTTCTTGAAAATTTCGTCGCCGTTCATCGACAGCGAACCATAGGTCAGACCGTGAAAGGAATGCGCGCAATGCAAGATCCCGGGGCGGCCCGTCGCCGCGCGCGCGAATTTGATCGCCGCTTCAACCGACTCCGCGCCCGAATTGGCGAAAAAGACCTTCTCCAGCCAAGGCGCGTAGGCGAGCAATTTTTCCGCGAGAACGCCGGCCAGCACTGAAACGTCAAGTTGCACGAGATTGGCGAACTCGCCGTCAAGCACGCTTACGAGCGCATCGCGCACCGCCGGATGGTTGCGTCCGAGCGCGAAGACTCCCCAGCCGCTGAGGAGATCGAGATAGCGGTCGCCCTTGCGGTCCCACAGATAAGGCCCAACGCCCCGGGTGAAGCCAACATCATAGCCGATCGTCTTGAGAACGCGCACCCACATTTCATTGAGGTGTTTTGTATGCAGCGAAAAGCGCTCGCTCTCGCGGGCAGCCACAAGCGCGGCAAGATCATAGCGAGGATCAATTTGCGCTGGGGCGCTTCCCGTAGCGCAGACAGTCTTGGGCGCGTTCGCTGGCGCGGTCGACGAGTTGGTCATTGGCGGCGCTCCAACCGAGGAAAGGCGGGCAGGCGACAGGGCGCACGGGGCTCGCCGGGTTCCGATTGCGCGCCCGGGGCGCGTTTGTCAAATCCCCGTCGATGTGGCGCATGAGCCACAGGCTCAAAGATTTTGGACGTCTCCGTCGATTTTTACCGCGACAGAATCTGCGTTTATCGCGCAATATCGATGCACGCGTCGTGGCGCGCGCGCATGTTTCAGTTTCTGCGACAATGGCTTCGCCCATTCGCGCAGCGCGGCGGCGCGTATCCACAGACATTCGTTGGTGGACGAAATTTGCCGGTTGGATGGCGCGCCGTGGGTGTTATCTTGTTAAGAGTGATTCATGAGCGACGCGGGGTGATTCGCGCTACAGGATAATTGCCAGCGCGCGCCAATCGAATGCTCTGGATCAGCACGGGGAGTTGGTCGGTGAGCGCTAAAGTGACTTTTCAAGATGATTTGACAGCAAGCGCGACAGAATCCGATGAGGCCGGCCTCGAATTGGTCGAAGTCGCGGGACGGATTAAATGGTTCGATGTCGCCAAGGGCTATGGTTTCGTGGTGCCCGACGACGGCTCCGACGATATTCTCCTGCATGTCACCATTCTTCGCCGCGGCGGTCTGCAAACGGCCTTTGAAGGTGCGCGAGTCGTTTGCGAGGCGCAGAAGCGCGGCAAGGGCATGCAGGTCTTTCGCGTCATCGCGATGGACGAAACCACTGCGGTGCATCCGTCACAATCCTGCGCCGGGCGCACCCATGTTCAGATTGTCCCGACAAGCGGCTATGAGATCGCCATCGTCAAATGGTTCAACCGCATGAAGGGATTCGGCTTCCTCACGCGCGGCGAAGGCACCGAAGACATCTTTCTGCACATGGAGACGGTGCGCCGCTACGGCATGACCGAACTCAAGCCAGGCGATAGCGTGCTCGTGCGTTACGGCGACGGTCCCAAGGGTCTGATGGCGGCCGAAGTGCGGCCGCTCGACGCTAAAAGCGTCCCGTCGCACTGAAGACATCCATGCTGCGCACGGCTCTTTGGAGCCCACCCGAATGAGAACTGCGCAAATCTTCCGTACAATGATCATGTCGCTCTGTCTGGCGCTGATCGCCTCGACAATCGCGCGGGCCGAACCCGCCGTTGAATTCATGCGCATCGTGACGGCGACGGGCGAGCATGACCTCAAAGTCGAAGTCGCCGACACGCCCAAGGCGCGCGCCCGCGGCCTCATGTTCCGGAAGTCGATGCCCGCCGATCACGGCATGTTGTTCGAATTCAAGGCCGAGGGGCCTGTTTCGATGTGGATGAGAAATACATACATCCCGCTCGATATGGTTTTCATCGGGCGTGATGGGCGTGTGGTGGGCGTAGCCGCCGAGACCGAGCCAATGTCGGAGCGAATCATAACTTCGCCTGCGCCAGCCTATGCGGTGCTGGAGCTGAACGCCGGCGCCGCGCGGAAAATGTCGCTCGCGCCCGGGGACCAGGTGCGGCACCGCATGTTCAAGCGATAGTCGCATTCCCTTGTGAGGGGCGGCCGTGCGTGGTAGCGAAATTCGAGCGAGGGCAGAGCCGCCGTAGGCGCGGCTTGGTCCGGCGGGGTATAGCGCAGCCTGGTAGCGCGGAAGTTTTGGGTACTTCAGGTCGCAGGTTCGAATCCTGCTGCCCCGACCAGCGCGAAGACCGCCGCGCGCCGCTCTCATGACGCGTCTACGAGCGCAGCCAACGACGAGGCCCTATGACCGCACGCATTTATCTTCCAGCGCCGAGCGCCACTCAGTCCGGTCCGGGATCGGACATGTGGCGGCTTGACTTCGAGCCGGAGCTTCCGCGCAGCATCGAGCCGCTCATGGGCTGGACCAGCTCCGGTGACATGCGCCAGCAGGTCAGGCTCAATTTTTCCACTAAAGAGGAGGCGATCGCCTACGCGGAGCGCAGCGGCCTCGCCTACCGGGTCGAGGAGCCGAAGCCCAATCTGGCGGCCCGGCGCGGCGCATCCTATTCAGATAATTTCAAGACCAGCCGCATCGGTCTCTGGACGCACTGAGGCTGTTTCGACCCCGTAGCTCAGCCGGATAGAGCAACTGCCTTCTAAGCAGTAGGTCGCAGGTTCGAATCCTGCCGGGGTCGCCATATATGACTACCCTGTCGAGCGTTGCTGGCGCCGCGTTGGCCGAACTGATACGGTCCCGCGGCGAAAGCTGCGCCGTCGACGGCTCCGTAGCTCAGCTGGATAGAGCAACTGCCTTCGAAGCAGTAGGTCGCAGGTTCGAATCCTGCCGGGGTCGCCAGTCGAAGTATAGTAGACGGGGACGGCGAATGCGGCTCAACCGCCCGGGTGCGACAGGGATCGCCGGCGCTCTGGCTTTCGCCTTGGCGTTCATCTCACCCTTGGACGTGTTGGCTCAAGGCGAATTTTTCGATTTCCTGTTTGGACCCGACCAACCTCCGGCGTTCTCGTCCCACCGCTCCTGGCGGGTCATGCGTGCGCGCCCGCGGCAGCCGCGAAGCCCGCCGAAGACTTCCGTTCATTTCGCCAAACCCGAACCCGCAGGCGCCGCCGACACGGACTCGATGTCCGGCGGCGGCTACTGCGTGCGCGCCTGCGACGGCTATTATTTTCCCCTGATAAAATTGTCGCGGATTTCCGGCCAGCACTCCTGCGAACTCGCCTGTCCGTCAGCACAGGTGCAGCTCTACGAGGGCGCAAGCATCGAGCAGGCGCGCAACGCCAAAGGGCAACGCTATTCGGCGCTTCCGGCGGCGTTCAGCTTTCGCGACAAGCTGACGGCGGGGTGCGCGTGCAACGATCCGGCCGCGTCTCACGACTATTACCTTGGGCTGTCCCGCCGGGATCCCACATTGCAAACCGGGGATATCCTTGTTGGCGAGAAGGGCGCATTCATTTACAGCCGCTCAAGCCTGGTGAGCGTCAGTCACGCCTCGCGCCAGATCAGGGCGCGGCTACGAGGTGTGCTGTCGCGCGACCTTGCGCGCGGAGAGGCGCACGCCTCCCAGAACGGATTCCGTCGCGCTGAATAAGGCGCAGCGCCAGCCAAAATCGTCGCGGCCGCGGCGTCTCGCGCTTTACACTCGAAGCCGCGCCGGCTATGTGCCGCGAGCTCATTTGTGACGCTTTTGTGACAGATCCGCGGGAGGCGCGAGCGCCATGCTGTCTTGGTTTCAGGCGCTCATGCCAAGAGAGGAGCGCTTCTTCGATCTTTTCGAGCGGCATGCGGCGACGCTCGTCGCCGGATCACACGCTTTGCGGGACTTGCTGAACGGGGGGGACCGCGTGCTCGTCTGCAGTCAAGAAATCCGCCGCCAGGAAAATGAGGCCGACGCCATCGTCCGCGAGGCCCATCTGGCGGTTCGCCGCACGTTCATCACCCCGTTTGATCGCAGCGACATCCGTGACCTGGTCACCGCGATGGACGACGCGATCGACCAAATGCATCAAACGGCGAAGGCGACGCTGCTCTACGAGACGCGAGATTTCGAGCCGGGCATGCGTCGCATGGGCGACATTATCGTTCAATCGGCGGAGCTCACGCGCAGCGCCATACCTTTGTTGCGCTTGATGCGCCAGAATGCCGGCAGGCTCAACGCGTTCAGCGAGGAGATCACCCGCATTGAGGACGAGGCCGACGCCATCCACGATCAGGGCCTGAAGGAGCTGTTTCTGGCGCACCGCCACAAAGACCCGATGGCGTTTATCGTCGGCGCGGAAATCTACGGCCATCTTGAAAGAGTCGTCGACGCCTTCGAGGATGTCGCCGACCGCGTTTCCGGCATCGTCATCGAGCATACTTAGGGACGACGCTTGCAGAACTTTTCATTCTATCTGATTGGGCTCGTCGCGGTCGCTCTGATCTTCGATTTCCTGAACGGTCTGCACGACGCCGCCAATTCCATCGCGACGATCGTCTCAACCCGCGTTTTGCGTCCGCAGTTCGCAGTGGCGTGGGCCGCCTTCTTCAACTTCATCGCCTTCCTGTTTTTTGGGCTTCACGTGGCGCAAACTATGGGCGCTGGCATCGTCTCGCCGGATATCGTGGATGATTTCGTAGTGTTCGGCGCACTGATGGGGGCGATCGTCTGGAATCTGATCACATGGGGATTGGGCATTCCGTCATCGAGTTCACACGCCCTCGTCGGCGGTCTCGTAGGCGCCGGCGTAGCCAAAGTCGGCGCTTCCGCGATCGTCTGGAACGGGCTGCTCAAGACCGGCGTCGCGATCGTATTGTCGCCGGCGCTCGGATTCGTCCTGGCGCTCGCGCTGATCCTGCTCGTGTCCTGGATCTTCGTGCGCCGGACTCCGGGCGGCGTCGATTCGCTGTTTCGCATCCTGCAATTCGCCTCCGCCTCGCTTTATTCGCTTGGCCATGGCGGCAATGACGCGCAGAAAACCATGGGCGTGATCGCGGTGCTCCTCTATTCGCACGGGGCGCTCGGCGGTGAGTTCTACGTGCCTTTTTGGGTTGTCATCGCCTGTCAGGCGGCGATGGGCCTTGGAACCTTGTTCGGCGGATGGCGGATCGTGCGCACAATGGGATCCAGGATCACCCGCCTGACGCCGGTGCAAGGGTTCTGCGCCGAGACGGGCGGCGCGATCACTCTGTTCCTCGCGACGGCGCTGGGCGTTCCTGTGTCGACAACGCATACGATCACCGGCGCGATCATTGGCGTGGGCGCGTCGAGGCGCGTGGCTGCGGTGCGCTGGAATGTCGCGAAGGACATTGTTGTCGCATGGGTCATCACCATGCCGATGGCCGCCTTTTTCGCCGCGGCCTTCTACATGCTCGCAAGGTTCGCGGCATGAAGACGCCCAAAGCGAAGAAGAAGCGCGTCGGCGCAGGTTCCGTCCTTCGCACGCAATACGCGGCTTTACCTTGGCGAATCAACAATGGCCGCCTGGAGATCATGCTGGTCACCTCCCGCGACACAAAGCGCTGGGTGATTCCGAAGGGCTGGCCGATGAAAGGCCGCAAACCGCATATCGTCGCGGCGATCGAAGCGGTGCAGGAGGCGGGCCTCGTCGGCAAGACGGACAAAGCCAAGCTCGGCGATTTCCGCTATGAAAAACGCCTCGACAGCGGCGCGGCCGTCGACTGCTGCGTCGAGGTGTTTTCTCTGCGCGTGCAAAGGCAGCGCAAGAATTGGCGCGAGAAGAAGCAGCGCGCCACCCGATGGTTCGAGTGCGCCGTCGCCGCCGGACTCGTGGAGGAGCCTGAATTGCGCGCCTTGATGCTGGCGTTCTGCGACGCGTCAACTCCGCCAAAAGTCTAGCGCGTCTAGCGCGTCTTGGACGGAGGAGGATCGGCGCGCATCCAGCCTTTCGGAAGCTTCATGCGGGCGGCCTTACAAAACCCCGTAGGTTCGGGGACTTTGGCGGTCTTGTCTCTCCTGCTCGAGCGGCTCTTGGCTCCTGCTGCTGGGGCAGCATCCTTGTCGCCTTTGTCGTAGACCGTCTTATCCTTGCAGACCTCAGGGCATTTGCCGATGACGTCCGACTTGTTCTGGCCACATCCCTTGCAGGCGCATGTGGAGTTCGGAAAATCTTGACCACTGGCCGCCAGCGCCGGCGCGACGCCCGCAATCAAAAAACTGCAGACGGCCACATAGGCAGCAACCCGGGAAACGGCCACCATACTGCTTCTCCTCTTCAACACATCTTTTCACGATAGGTATGCAAAAACTTGGAATGCGCTGCGGCGCGCCGCCTTCACGCGCCGTTAAGCCGAGCGAGCCCCGCCTCGAGATCCGACTTCAGATCTGCGACATCCTCCAGTCCGATCGAGAAGCGCAGCGCCGGTCCTTCCGGAGTCCAGCGCTTCGCCGTCCTGTAAGAAGAGCAGTCGAAGGGCAGGACAAGGCTTTCATAGCCGCCCCATGAGAATCCGATACCGAACAATTCCAATCCGTCGACAAAAGCGGCGACCGCCTTTTTTGAAGTCTCTTTGAGGATAACCGAAAAAACGCCAGAGGCGCCCGTAAAGTCGCGTTTCCACAGCGCGTGGCCGGGATGCGTCGCAAGGGCGGGATGCAGCACGCGCGAAACTTCCGGTCGGTCCTCCAGCCACTGCGCGATGTCGAGGGCGGCGCGCTCCTGTTCGCGCAGCCGTAGCGCCATGGTGCGCAGCCCGCGTAAGGCGAGCGCGGCGTCGTCGGGACTGGACCCCATGCTGAAGGCGTTGAAGGTGGCGCGCAGGCGCTTCGCCCACTCAGAATTGGCGGAAACGAGCCCCATGAGGAGATCTGCGTGGCCAGCCAGATATTTGGTGCCGGCTTCGACGGCGAGGTCGCAGCCGCGCTCATGCGGCGGGAAGAATAGAGGGGTCGCCCAGGTGTTGTCCGCGATCACGCAGGCGCCATGGGCGTGGGCGGCGGCGGCGATTGCGGGAATGTCTTGAACTTCCATGGTCTGGGAACCGGGCGACTCGACGAGCACCGCGGTCGTTTCGGGCTTCATCATCGCAGCGATGCCGCCGCCGATCAGGGGATCATAATAATCGACTTTGACTCCGAAGCGCGCGAGGAGACCGTCGCAGAAGATCCTCGTCGGCTGATAGGCGGAATCCACGATGAGCGCATGCGCGCCCGCATGCGTGGCGGTGAGAAGCGCCAGCCCGATCGCGGCAAGGCCGGAGGGCGTCAACACCGTATCAGCGGCGCCGGCGATCTCGCTCCAGCCCTGCTCGAGCGCGCGAGTCGTGGGCGTTCCCTTAGTGCCGTAAGTGTACGGCTGCCGTAACGCCTCGAGAGCGGCGACTGTCGGGAAGAGCACCGTCGAACCGCGGTAAATGGGTGGATTGACGAAGCCGAAATGATCGAATGGCGCGCGGCCGGCTTGCGTCACCAGAGTGGCGGGCTTTAACTTGCGCTTTGCTTTTCTCTTTTCTTCGGACATGCCGCCTCTGACGACTCGCTTTTGCGTGAACGCCGCGCGACCGTAGTATATCCTCCGACGGATGCCGAGCCCGCCATGATCCGCCGCACAGCTTTCGCCTTCTTTGCGGCCTTCGCCGGAGCGCTTTTCGCCCCTATCGCCAGGGCGCAAACCGACGTCGGTCCGACGCTTGCGCAAATCATGAAGCGCGGCTTTTTGAGCTGCGGCGTCACCGACGCGCCCGGCTTTGCTCAGCGCGACGGCGCGGGCGAATGGCGTGGCTTCGACGTCGATTTCTGCCGGGCCGTCGCGAGCGCCGTCCTCGACGACCCGGCCAAGGCGCGATTCGTTGAGCTTTCGCAGAAAGAGCGCGCTGGCGCGCTGCAGGCCGGCGCCGCCGATCTGCTCGTCAGCGCGTCGCCGTGGACCCAGTCCCGCGACGCCGGCCAAAAGCTGATCTACGCCGCCGTATTCATGCACGACGGACAAGGGTTTTTGGTCCGACGGAAGCGCGGATCAGCTTCGGTTCAAGACCTGGACGGCGCATCGATCTGCATCGAGCAGGGCACGCCCTACGAACTCGCGGTCGCCGACTTTTTCCGGGCGCGCAAGGCGAAATATGATCCAAAGCTGTTCCCGAGCCTCGAGGAAGCGGCCAAGGCCTATGACGAGGAGAAATGCGAGGCGCTGACGGCTGACGCTTCCATGCTGCACAGCGTCCGCATCGGCTTGACCGCCCCTGCAGATCACGCGGTTCTGCCGGACCTTCTTTCGAAGTCGCCACGCGGCCCGCTTGTGCGCCAAGGCGACGATCAGTGGCTGAACATCGTTCGCTGGACGCTTTTCGCGATGATCGACGCAGAGGAGCTGGAGGTGTCGAAGGCGAACGCCGACTCCGCTTTGTCTTCCGAAAATCCGCAAATACGGCGGCTGCTCGGCGTTGACGGCGCCCATGGCGACGATCTCGGCCTCTCTCAGGATTGGGCCTACCGCATCGTTAAACATGTCGGCAATTACGCCGACGTTTTTGAGCGCAATCTCGGGCAGGGCGCGCCCTACGCCATGGAGCGCAGGCTGAATGCTTTGTGGAACAAGGGCGGCCTGATGTATGCGCCGCCGGTCAGATAAACGTTCGATCCGGCGACGGCGGGCGTAGCTTCGCCCACCAATCCGCCAACGCCTGGCGCTCGGGCGCGATGTCTTCCGCCAGCGGCCCGGCGAAGGCGCGCCATTCGTCGCGATAATGCGGAGAGACCGCCGCGATTACCGGAATGCGCGCGGTCATCGCCGCTCGGAAGGCGTCGCAGAGACCGCCGCGCGAGGCCTCCTGTTTGGAAAACTTGCTGACCACGATCAGTTGCGCGCCGTCGCGCGCCGCGCGCTCAATCGCCGCGCAGGCGAGCGCCAGTTCGCTCGTATCGAGATTGCAGGCGACCGAACCGGGGCCGAGGTCCTGCGAGATCGGATAAAAGGCGCCGGTGGCGACGTCGCGCAGCATGATCGCCGATCGGCCAGAGGGCTCAGCGACGCGCGTCTGCGTCACGCCGCCGACTCGCACGCCATCCCGCATCAGCTCTTCGGCGAAGGCTTGCATGAGGGACTGAACCCGAACGCTATCTTCCGCGGGCAGGGCCGCGATGCGCGTCCATCCGATCGCGGCCGACAGCGGCGACTCGCTCAAGGCATGAGATTCTTCGCTGGGGATCGACATCGAATCCTCGCCGGGCGCGCTGAAAGAGCCTATGTTTCAGGTTGCGCGCCAAGCCTCTTGTTTATCAGACAGCGCGGCCGATTTGATAGAGAGCGTCCGATAAAACGACGTGAACCGCAGTGGGCGAACATTCATCTAAACCGCCGGCAGCTCAAGGCTCTGCGCAATCGGGGCCGATAGACGCCTTCCTGGACAAGGCCAAGAACGTCGCGGCGAGCGCGTCGCGCGGACGCCTGATTTTCGCGCTGGACGCCACAATGAGCCGACAGCCGACCTGGGACATGGCCCAGTCGATTCAGGGCGAGATGTTCCGCACGACCGCCGCGCAGGGCGGACTGGACGTTCAACTCGTCTACTTCCGCGGCTTCGGGGAATGCCGCGCCTCGCGCTTCGTCTCGGGAGGCGAGGGGCTCGGCGCCCTGATGTCGCGCATCGCCTGTCGCGGCGGCCGCACGCAGATCGGCAAGGTTTTGCGTCACGCTCTCGATGAATCGCGTGCAGGACGGGTGGGCGCGCTTATTTACATCGGCGACGCCATGGAGGAGCGGCTCGACGCCCTCGCGGCGACGGCAGGCGAACTCGGGTTGCTCGGCGTCAAGGCCTTCATGTTCCAGGAGGGCCAGGACTCAGCCGCACAGCAGGCATATCGAGAGATCGCGCGCCTGACGGGCGGCGCCTATGCAGCGTTTGACGCCACTGCTCCGGGGCGTTTGGCGGAGCTTCTCGCCGCCGCGGCGGCCTATGCGGTAGGGGGCAGACGCGAGTTGGAGCGGCGCGCCGACGAAGGTGAGGGCGCAGCGCGCCTGCTACTGTCTCAGATCGGTTGAGGATAAAAGGATGCCCATTCTGATCGGACTCATCGCCCTGCTCCTGACGATCATGGCGCTGAACGCCTATACGAAGACGTCGCCGGCGCTGTTGGCGGTGATTTTCAAGCGCGGGGGCGGCTTCCTTGCTCTCGCGCTGGGCGCCTTGCTTCTGGTGCGAGGACGCCTTGACCTCGGCATGGCGCTCTTGGGCTTCGGCGTTTGGCTCATGGGCATCGGCGGGGGCGCGCTGAGCGGTTTTCGCAAAGCGGGGGCAGGCGCCGGCGGCGTATCACGGGTTCGATCAGCGATGATCGAGATGGAGCTCGATCATTCCTCGGGAGCTATACGGGGCGTAATTCTGGCCGGGCAGCACGAAGGCGCGCATCTGGATTCATTGGCGCGGCCTGCGCTCCTCGAACTTTACGACGTTTGCCGCCGTGACGATCCGGACGGCGCCAGGCTCTTAGAGGCTTATCTGGACCGCCGATTTTCCGGCTGGCGTTCGGCAAGCGATACGCACGCAAACTCGGGGGGTTTTCGTCCGGGCGAGGGCGGCGCGCGTCGTTCGGGCGCGATTTCGGAAGACGAGGCTTACGAAATCCTCGGCCTCAAGCGCGGCGCCGCGCCGGCGGATATTGCGCGCGCCCATCGTGATCTGATGAAGAAGCTTCATCCAGATCTTGGCGGAACGACGGATCTTGCGGCCAGGGTAAACGAGGCCAAGGACGTCCTGATGCGGCGTCACCAGCACTGACGCACGTCGCGCGCTGTAGTCGTGGTCCCAAGTCGCGGACATGATCAGTTCTTTGTCGTGAAGCAGGAGAAGCCGGACCGCTTGAGCGCCTTACAGGCCGACTGCGCCGTGTCTTCCTCGAGTCCAGCGAAACGCGCGCGATAGAGCGTTTCGCTTCCTCTCTGCACCTTCTCGGTGAAGGCCTTGGCGGTGGCGGGAAAGCCTTGCAGCTGGCTCCGAGCGCGCACGAGCAACTGGTTGGCTTTATCCTGATCGTCGGTCGCGCCGACCTGAATCATCCAGCCCGGGCGCCCAGGACGCGCGGCGTCCGCCTTGGCCTGTGATTTTGCGCCAATGCCGCGAATGGCGGAAGGCGTCGTCGACACGGGCGTAACGTCGATTTTACGCGCGCCGTTCGTCGTCGACCCGTCGCGTGCGGCGACTGGCGTTGCGCCGGCGCGGCCTTTCGCGCCCGGAGAAGCGCCCTTGCGTTCTGCATCCCTGTCGTCGCTCGCTCGCTTCTGACCGCCGGAAACGAAAGCAGGACGAACCGCTGGCCGCTCGGCGCTCTCCTGCGGCGGAATGGCCGCCGCCGGAACCGGAGCGTTCAGCTGGCGGCCAAACGGTTCGGGCTCCGCGGCCAAGTTTTCCTGAGGCTCTGCATAAGCCAAGCGCTCGGCGGCGATCTGTTGGGCGCGCTCCGCGGCGCGCTCGGCGCGCTGCGCGCGCTCAGAAGCGAGTCGCTCTTGCGCCTCGAGGGCGCGCGGATCTTCGCTCACCGCCGCAGCAGTTCTTACGGAAGAGCCGCCGTCGATATTTTCCTCGATCAGTCCCGCCATGATGCGATCCCGCCCGTAGGCGGTCTTGCCGCCCATCACCACCGCGACGATGTGATGCCCGCGACGGCGCACGGAGGTCAGAAGATTGAAGCCGGACGCGCGCGTATAGCCGGTCTTGATCCCGTCCATGCCCTCGACCTGGCCGAGGAGATGATTGTGATTTCGGTGCAGCGCGCCGTTGTAGGCGAAGCTCGGCGTCGAGAAATAGCGATAGTAGCGCGGAAAGCGCTCCTGGATGGCGCGTCCGAGCACCGAAAGATCATAGGCCGTCGTGACCTGATTCGGATCGGGAAGGCCCGACGCGTTCTCATAATTTGTGTTGCGCATCCCGAGCGCATGGGCCTTGCGCGTCATCATCTGCGCGAAACTATGCTCGTCGCCCGCGACGTTCTCGGCGATCGCGCAGGCGATGTCATTGGCCGATTTGGTGACGACCGCCTTGATCGCATTGTCGACGCTGATCGTCTGTCCGGGACGCAGGCCCAGCTTGGACGGCGCCTGAGCCGCCGCGTGTTGCGAAATCATCAGAGGCGAGTCGAGGCGCAACCGGCCTTGTTCGAGCTGCTCGAACAGAAGATAGAGCGTCATCACCTTTGTGACCGAGGCGGGATGACGCAACTCGTGCTCGGAGCGGGAATAGAGCGCACGGCCGCTGTTGGCGTCGACGACAATGGCCGAAAAGCCGCGATGCTCGCCGATGACAGCGTCGCTATTAGCGTTGGCGCGCGCACGAACGGCCGAATTGCGGTCGTCAGAAGCGCTGCGGTGATGAAAATGATGTCTGCCGCGCGCCTCCGCGTGGATAGCCGACATTGTGACGAGGACCGTGATCGTGGCAAAGCTTGCCGCGAGGGAGCGGGGCCGCGGCAGGCGGTCCGACAAACTCGATCTCAGCATAAACGCGCCCCTTGACTTCACTGTTGTTCGCGCAACCGCCCAGCCGCGCCAAAAGTGACGATTTGGCAAATTAAGGGCTTGCAGTTACCCGCTGGTTAAGCGCTAGCCTCGCGCAACGTTTATTGCGCCGCAACATTTTTATTGACTTTATTTTGTGCATTGCATATAAATAAGTCGTGAGCGGGCGCATAGCGCCGCATAGGGCGCCTTTGCGCCAAAATCATGAGGACGAACCCATGGCAGCTAATTTCGACAGCGTTCAGAAGCTCGGCAAAGAGCAGTTTGAAGCCGTGTCCGCCGCTGCGGCCGCGGTGACTAAGGGCTGGCAGAGCATCGCCGCCGAGACCACCGATTATTCCAAGAAATCCTTCGAAAAGAGCCGCGTCCTGGCCGAAAAGCTGATCGCGGTCAAGAAGATCGACGAAGCGCTTCAGCTTCAGTCCGATTTCGCCAAGAGCGCCTACGAGGATTTCATGGCCGAAGCGACCAAGCTCGGAGAGCTCTACACCTCGCTCGCCAAGGAAGCGTTCAAGCCGATCGAGTCTGCGGCGAAAGTCTATAGCCCTGCAGAGTAATAGGCGCTAAACACGTTCGTCCAAATCGCGGCTAGGACACATGAGCCCCGGGGAGGCTATCGCCTCCGCCGGGCTTTAGACCGAGCGCCGTTCGTGCTGCTACGCCGAGACCGGTGGTCAGGCAAAGTCCGAACGGCCGTCTTTAGCCAAGGAGCACCACATGAGTCATGGAAAGCCAGCCCTCGCCGCCGTCGCCCTGTTTGGGGCGTTTCTTCTGAGCGCTGCAATGCCCGCGACTGCGCAGGATGTGCGCATCGGCTGTTCCCTGGTCCAGCAATATAGCGGCCCGGAAGTGAGCGCCGTGCTTGAGCAGGTTCGCTCAACCGTTGGCGAAGGCGAGGCGAACGCCCTTCATGCAAAATACGTCGGCCTCAAGAACGACTGCAGCTCTAATCTGAGCGCGTCTCGCGTGGTTCGCCTTTCTCCCGCGATGCACCGGCTCCTCACCGAATATGGCGTGAACGTTCACCGCTTCGCGGTTCTACAGCGATAGACTGCTTTTCCGCCCCAGACCTGAAAACGTCGGGGCGGGCGCAGCTTTTCACGCTATCTGGGGACGGCGGCGCGCGAGGAGTTCCGGGACGGGGCGCCAAACTGTAGACTTCGACTCGATCCACCCGCGTTCCCTCTAGGTCTGCGACCATGCCTGCCGCCGAAGCCGGCTTTGTGCATCTTCACCTCCACACCGCCTATTCGCTGCGCGAGGGCGCGCTTTCGCTCGGCAAGTTGATTGATCTTGCGGTACGCGACCTCCAGCCCGCGCTGGCTGTCACCGACACCAATAATCTCTTCGCGGCCCTGGAATTTTCGGAGAAGGCGGCCAAGGCCGGCCTCCAACCGATCGCAGGCGCACAGCTCCGGGTCGATTTCGCGGATGGCAAGGGCGGCGCAGTCTCGGCGCGAGACGACCGTTTCGCCAATATCGTGCTGCTGGCCAAGACCGAGGCGGGCTATCGCAGTTTGATGCGCCTCGCCTCGCGCGCCTTTCTCGATGTGGAGCAGGGCGACGAGCCGCATCTGATGCTCGACGCGCTCGCCGCCGACGCCGAGGAGTTGATCGCGCTGACCGGCGGGCCCGACGGCGCCTTGGACCGCGCCCTGGCGCAGGGCAGGCCGGAGCAGGCGGGCGCGCGCCTGGCGACGCTCGAGCGTCTCTACGGCGACAGGCTGTATATCGAGATCCAGCGCCACAATTTGCGCTCTGAACGCGACGTCGAGCCGCAGCTGCTGGACCTTGCCTATCGTCGCGGCTTGCCGATCGTCGCCACCAACGAGCCCTATTTCGCTCAGCCCAGTGATTTCGAAGCGCATGATGCGCTGCTCTGCATCGCCGAAGGCGCGTTGACGAGCGTCGACGATCGCAGGCGGGTCTCGCCCGAGCACTACTTCAAGACTCGCGCCCAAATGCGCGCGCTGTTCGCCGATCTCCCAGAGGCGACCGCCAACACGCTGGAGATCGCCCGTCGAGTCAGCTTCCGCCCGCAGACGCGCAAGCCGATCATGCCGCGATTCGTGCAGGAGGCGCGCGACGCGCAGTCGCTCGACGACATCGAGGCGCAGGAGCTGCGCCGCGAAGCGATCGAAGGGCTTGAGCAGCGCCTCGCCGCGCATGGGCCGGCGCAGGGCCGAACGCGGGAAGAATACGCCGCGCGACTCGATTTCGAACTTTCTGTCATCGAGAAGATGCGCTTCCCCGGCTACTTCCTTATCGTCTCCGACTTCATCAAATTCGCCAAATCCCAGGGAATTCCGGTCGGGCCGGGGCGCGGCTCCGGCGCGGGCTCGCTCGTCGCCTATGCGCTGACCATCACCGATCTGGATCCGGTTCGCTTCGGACTTTTCTTCGAACGCTTCCTTAACCCTGAGCGCAATTCGATGCCGGATTTCGACATCGACTTCTGCCAGACGCGGCGCGGCGAGGTGATCGACTATGTCAGACGCCGCTATGGCGCCGACCGCGTCGCGCAGATCATCACCTTCGGCTCGTTTTTAGCGCGCGGCGTTTTGCGCAGCGTCGGTCGCGTTCTGGAAATGCCGCTCGGACAGGTCGACAAGCTCGCCAAGCTCGTGCCGCAGAATCCCGCCAAGCCCGTCACACTCGCCGAAGCGCTGGCGAGCGAGCAGAAGTTGCGCGAGGCAGTGGAGGAGGACGAGCGCGTCAAGCGGCTCTTTAAAATCGCCGGCTCGCTCGAGGGGCTTTTTTCCAACGCCTCCACCCACGCCGCCGGCGTCGTCATCGGCGACCGGCCGCTGCACGAGGTGACGCCGCTTTACCGCGACCCCAAGTCCGACATGCCGGCGACCCAGTTCAATATGAAGTGGGTTGAGCCGGCGGGATTGATCAAATTCGACTTTCTCGGTCTGAAGACGCTCACCGTTCTCGCAACGGCAAGCCGCCTGGCGCGCCGCCGAGATCCCCATTTCGATCTCGCCAAGGTTCCGCTCGACGATCCGGCGACCTATGCGCTGCTCGGCCGCGGCGAGACCGTCGGGATATTCCAGCTGGAAAGCGCCGGCATGCGCAAGGCGCTGGTCGAGATGCACGCCGATCGCTTTGAGGACATCATTGCGCTGGTGGCGCTGTATCGCCCCGGACCGATGGCGAATATCCCAACCTATTGCGCGGTGAAGCTCGGCGACGAAGAAGCCGACTATATTCACCCGGCGATCGAGCCCATTCTGAAGGAGACCTTCGGCGTCATCATCTACCAGGAGCAGGTGATGCAGATCGCTCAGCTCCTCTCCGGCTATTCGCTCGGCGAGGCCGACAATCTGCGTCGCGCCATGGGCAAGAAGATCAAGTCCGAGATGGACGCCCAGCGTGACCGTTTCGTCAGCGGCGCGATAGAGCGGGGGCTCAGCAAGCAGAAGGCCAACGAAATCTTCGATTTGCTGGCGAAATTCGCTGATTACGGCTTCAACAAGAGCCATGCGGCGGCCTATGCGCTGATCGCGTATCAGACCGCCTGGTTCAAGACGCATTATCCGGCGGAGTTCCTCGCCGCCTCGATGACCTTCGATAAGAGCCAGACCGACAAGCTTGCCGAGTTCCGCGACGAGGCGCGGCGCATGGGCATCGCGGTCGAACCGCCGTCGATCAATGAGTCGGGCGTCGACTTTGACGTCGCGCCGGGTGCCGAAGGCAGGCTCGCGATCCGCTACGCATTTTCGGCGCTCAAGGGGGTCGGCGAAGCGCAGGCCGAGTCTCTTGTGCATTCGCGGGCGGAGCGCCGATTTGCGAGTCTCGCCGACGTCGCCAGGCGGCTGAACCCGCGCGAAGTGAACAAGAAGACGCTGGAGAGCCTTGCCGCCTGCGGCGCCTTCGACGAACTCGAACCTAATCGCGCCAGGGCTTTCGCGGCGATCGAGGCGATGCTCGCCGCGGCCAACAGGCACGCCGAGGACCGCAAGGCCGGACAAAATGCGCTCTTTGGCGAAGCCGAGGCTGCGGATCTTGCGGTTCCGAAGACCCCGCCCTGGCCGGCGTCCGAGACGCTGCGACGCGAATATGAAGCCGCCGGCTTTTTCCTCTCGGGCCATCCGCTCGACGCTTACGCCGGCCTCTTGCCGAAAATCCGCGTGTCGCGCTGGAGCGAATTCGCCGCCTCGGTCAAGCGAGGAGCCACCGCTGGCCGGCTCGCCGCCGTGGTTCTGGACAGGACCGAGAGGCGCACCAAGTCCGGGTCCAAGATGGGCATCCTGCAACTCTCGGACGTCAGCGGACAATATGAGGCGATTCTCTTCCAGGAGGGACTGACGCAATATCGCGACCTTCTGGAGAAGGGCGCGGCGGTGCTGGTGACCCTCTCCGCGGCGGTTGAGGGCGAGGACGTCCGGGCGCGCATCGTCACTGTCGAACCTTTGGCCGCGGCGGCGGCGCGCGCGCAAAAGGGCCTGCGTGTCGTGATCGGCGACGAGGGGCCGCTCGACGGAATCAAGACGCGGCTCGCCGGCCGCGGCGACGGCGAGGTGTCGATTCTACTGAAGCGCGATTCGGGACGGGAGGAAATCGAAATCCGACTGCCCGGAAGCTATCCGATCACTCCCGACGTCGCTGGCGCGCTGCGCGCCATACCGGGCGTTCTGGAAGTCGAGTATCTGTAGAGTTAAACCTAAACTGTAACATTAACTTATAACTATTTGCTTTGTAATATATTAAAGCGGTTTGGCTATAGCGACGCCGGACTCCCACGCGATTCAAATCTTTCGGTGGAAACTGGGAACAAAAGCTCCTCCAGTTGGTTATTGGGCCGTTAGCTTTAGCTTTCCTCATCCCGCCGGGAGACCCTCATGGACGCGTCGCTCTCAGCCGCAGCCGCGATCGTTGGCGCGCCCAACGCGCAGTTCCTCGCTCTTCTGCTCATCGGCAGCCTTGTCGGCTGGAGCGCGACAAAGCTCTCGCATGTTCTGCACGCCGACGTGCGAGCAGGGGCTTTGCTGCTCTCGGGGGTCACGGGGGCATGGCTGGCGGCCGAACTCGCGGTTCGGGCCGGAGTGGGGCAGCGATGCGCGGATGCGGTCTTGATTTCCGGCGCGGTGGGCGCGGCGCTGTTCTGCATCGCGTGCGGAGCGCTGCCTCTCGCCAATAGATCTCCCGAGGACATTGCCGTTCGCCATTGATATCCCTAGCTTGGTGAGAGAGGAGACTCTCCGCCCTTGACCGTGCTTGATCTCTTGAATGACGACCCCCGAAAGAAACGGGGGGAGGCGCCTCTCCGTCATCCTGAAAAGGCGGGCCGGCCCGACGCGCCCATGCTGCGCAAGCCGCCCTGGATCCGCGTCAAGGCGCCGGGTTCAAAGGCCTGGGCGGAAACCAGCGGCCTCTTAAAGGACGCCGGACTCACGACCGTGTGCCAGGAAGCGTCCTGTCCCAACATTGGCGAATGCTGGGAGAAAAAGCACGCCACCTTCATGATCATGGGCGAGATCTGCACGCGCGCCTGCGCGTTCTGCAATGTCGCCACGGGCCTGCCGACGCGGCTCGATCCAACCGAGCCGGGCAGGGTCGGGGAAGCCACACGCGCTCTCGGCCTGTCGCATGTCGTCGTGACGTCCGTCGATCGCGACGATCTCGATGACGGCGGCGCCGGTCATTTCGCCGAGACCATCGCCGCCATCCGGTCGGCCTGTCCCGAAACGACGATCGAGGTGCTCACGCCGGACTTCCTTAGAAAGCCCGGCGCGTTGGAGCGGGTGGTGGCGGCGGGGCCGGACGTCTTCAATCACAATCTCGAGACCGTGCCGTCGCTCTATGTGACGGTGCGGCCGGGCGCGCGCTATTTCCACTCGCTGCGATTGCTTCAGCGCGCCAAGGAGCTGAACCCTTCCGTCTTCACCAAATCCGGGATCATGGTCGGGCTCGGCGAAAGCCGTCTCGAGGTGATGCAGGTGATGGACGACATGCGCTCGGCGGACATCGATTTCATCACCATCGGCCAATATCTGCAGCCGACGCGCAAGCACCACGCGATCGAGCGCTTCGTGACGCCCGAGGAATTCGACTCCTATAAGACGCTCGCCTACGCGAAGGGCTTTCTCTACGTCGCCGCCTCGCCGCTCACCCGCTCGTCGCATCATGCCGGCGATGATTTCGCCAAGCTGCGCGCGGCGCGCGAACAGCGGCGCGCGGAACGGTAAACGTGCCGGGTGGACGCGGACATGCGGAATTAACATGTGGACGCGGCTTAGCCCCCATCCCAACCCTCCCCCGCTTCGCGGGAGAGGGAGTTAAACTCGGCGCTTCATCGAGCTTTCCGCAATGCGGCTCATTGGCGTCCCCTCTCCCGCGAAGCGGGGGAGGGACAGGGAGGGGGCTCGTCCTCCCCGATTCTGCAAATTTCCCCCGAAAAGCGGAGGTAGATTAGGCGCTAAGCGCGGTGGAGATTTCCGCCAGCGTCGCGCGTTCGGCGTCGGTGACCTTCACCCCGCCAAAGCCCAGAAAGCCGCCCTCGACGCCCGCTTCCGCCACCAGATTGGCGATATGATTGAGCCAGTCCTTGAAAGCCTTCGACTCATTAGGCGCCTTGGCGTCGAGGATGGAGGCGGTGCGGCGCAACTCGACGAGCGCCCGATCTTTGAACTCATCGACCTTGGCGCCATCCACCACGCCCTTCACCCCGTCGCGGGCGGCGGCGCGTCCGTCGGGCGTGAGAAGGTCCTCGACAACCGCCTTGATCAGCGCGTCGGCGTTCGGATCGGATTTTGCCGTGGCCAAAGCCTTGGCGCTCGCGAAACCCTCCTGCAAGGTGCCAATAAAGCCGCTCGGATCGCCAGCGCTAACGGCGAATCCGGCCAGCAGCGGCGATTCAAGCAGTTTTTTCCATTCATCAGCTGTGAAATCAGTTTTATTGGCCATTGTTCCCTCCGTAGAATATCTCAGGAGCCAGCGAGAGCTCGTCGATAGAACTGCGATGCGACGCAATTGTTCCAGCCGCGTGACGGCGCCGACTTTTGCCGCTCTCGTCAATGAACTAGAAGCTTGGCTCATGAAGAGTTTCCGCAACCGTCGCTACGTGCCGCACAGCGCAGGAGAAATGTTTGCGCTGGTGCGCGACGTTGAATCCTATCCGCAATTCGTGCCCCTCTGCGAGGCCGTTCGCATCCGCCGACGGTCGGAGATCTCGCCTGGGGTCGAGGTGTCTCTGATCGAGATGCAGGTCGGCTTCAAAGCGATCTGCGAGCGCTATGTGAGCCGCGTCTGCTGCGACTCCAACAAATTAGACATCACGGTGGAGTGCGCCGAGGGACCGTTTCGAAAACTCGACAATCGCTGGGCGTTTCGCGACGAGCCGGCGGCGAGCGGCGGCGCGCCCCGGTCGATGGTCGAGTTCTTCATCGCCTATGAATTCAAGAGTCCGGCGCTCGGCTTTGTGATGGGCGCGATGTTTGATCGCGCCTTCCACAAATATGCGGACGCCTTCGCCACGCGCGCCGACGAGGTTTACGGTCGCCGCTGAGCGGCGTCGACGGCTTCAATCATCATGTCCAGCGCTTGCATGACGGAGGCGGCGCGGATCTCGGCGCGCGACTGCGGTCCATAGCGCCGCTCGACATGGTCGACCCCGCCGCCGCGCCGGGCGCAGGCGAAATGAACCAGCCCCACAGGCTTTTCCGCCGAGCCGCCGCCGGGTCCGGCGACGCCCGTCACCGCGACGGCGACATCGGCAAGCGAGCAGTGGATGGCGCCCACCGCCATGGCGCGCGCGACCTCGGCGCTGACGGCGCCATGGCGCTCGATGAGCGGCCAGGGAACGCCAAGCATGTCGCGCTTCGCCTCGTTGGAGTAGGTGACGAAGCCGCGGTCAAACATGTCGGACGAGCCTGGGATTTCGGTGAGCGCCGCGGCGACGAGGCCGCCGGTGCAGGATTCGGCGCTCGCAAGACGCAGGCCTTTGCCGCGGGCTTTATCGAGAAGCGCATTAGCTTTTATGTAAGTCATATGTTCACTCATTACGTATCTCGTAAATTCGTATTACGTATGTCATAACTCATGTGTCGGCTTGCCGCGCAGCGCCTTCACGTCGCCGCGCTGCTTCTTGCCGTCGAGACGCCTCAGCTTCGAGCCGAGCGTCGGCCTGGTCTTCTTTCGGGGCGGGGGCGGCGGGGCCGCCGCGATGCGGATGAGGTCGATGAGACGATCAAGCGCATCCGCCCGGTTGCGCTCCTGCGTGCGATGGCGGCGCGCTTCGATGAGGATGACGCCGTCCTTCGTCAACCGTCGGCCGGCGAGCCGCGCGAGCCGCGCCTTCACGTCATCCACGAGGCTGGGCGAATTGCGGATATCGAAGCGCAGCCGCACGGCGGTTTCGACCTTTTGCACATTCTGGCCGCCAGGCCCCGACGCGCGCGCAAATTCCTCCACGATTTCCCATTCGTGGAGCGCGATTCTATCGGTCACGCGGATCATGGCGGGCCTCAACTCTGCAAAGCGGGTTTATAGCAGGTGATGCGGGCCAGTCGTCATCGCGCGCTGTGTCATTCCCGGCAGGCCGCAGGCCTGACCGGGAATCCAGAGCAATAACGAGGATACTTGTTGCGCCTCTGGATTCCCGATCGCGCGCAAGCGCGCGTCGGGAATGACAATCCGATTCGTCAGCGACACTGAATCGCTTCGCGTCCGGCGCGCAGTGACGCGACCGGGAGCAGACGCAGGTTCGCTCAGTCCCTCACGGCAGTCGCACCGTCGCGATCGCCAGCGCCGCCATGCCTTCCTGCCGGCCGGTAAATCCCAGCCGCTCGGTGGTCGTCGCCTTGATCGCGACGCGGCCGATCTCGACGCCCATCGTCGCCGCGAGACTTTCGCGAATTCGCTCGCGGTGCGGGCCGATCTTCGGCGCTTCGCAAATGATGGTGGCGTCGACATTAGCGATTACGCCGCCGCGCGCCCGGACGAGTTCGCAGGCGCGCGCCAGAAAGATCGACGACGCCGCGCCCTTCCATTGCGGATCGGACGGCGGGAAATGCGCGCCGATGTCGCCCTCGGCGATCGCGCCGAGAATGGCGTCGGTGATCGCATGGGCCAAAACGTCGGCGTCCGAATGACCGGCGAGACCATGCGTATGCGGGACCGCGACGCCGCCGAGCCAGACGGAATCGCCTGGCCCGAAGGCGTGGACGTCATACCCCTGACCCATGCGGATGTCGGGCAGATCGGCGAATTCGGGTTGCTTCAACTGCTCCATGGCGCGGGCGAAGTCCTGTTGCGTCGTGAGTTTGAAATTGGCGGCGTCGCCTTCGAAAATATGCACCTTCACGCCAGCGGCTTCGGCGATCATGGCGTCGTCGGTATAGTCGCGCCCGCCCGCGGCGGCAGCGCGATGGGCTTCCATTATCAGATCGAAGCGAAAGGACTGCGGCGTCTGCACGGCGCGGAGCTTCGCGCGGTCGGGCGTCGCGACGACGACGCCGGCGTCGTCGATCTGCTTTATCGTATCGGCGAGCGGCACGCCGGGGGCGGCGGCGCCATGAATCTCGGCGGCTTCGATCGCGCGCGCGATGAGCGCGGCGTCCGCGAAAGGACGCGCCGCGTCATGGATCAGCACGATGTCCGGCGCGCCCTCGCTCCCGAGCGCCTCGAGGCCGTTCCTGACGCTTTCCTGCCGACTCGCGCCGCCGAAGGTGGGCGGCAGAAGCCGCGCCCGATCGGAAGGGGACAGCTCCGCGACGCTCACCTCATAATGGTCAAAGTCGTCTTTATGGATGACGACCTTGAGCGCAGCCTGGGGCATGGCCATATGCAGCCCATGCAGCGTTCGGGCGAGCAGCGTCATGCCGGCGATCGGCCGATATTGTTTGGGCAGGCCGTCGCCCGCCCGCGCGCCGCGCCCGCCGGCGACGATCAGGATGGCGATGGAAGGAATGTGGTGAGCGGCGCCCATGGCCGCTCTCTGTCGGTTTTCGCCAACGCCGTCAAATGGCGACGGGCTGGAGAAATGCTATGTTGCAAGTGCGAAGAGAACTGCTTATGATGTGGGCAAGATGGCTACTGCCAAAAAACTAGGCGTTGGCTTTGACCCTTCGCCTTTGAGCATTGGCGGGATCACGCTAACCGGTCGCGCGCTGCTCGCGCCGATGGCCGGCGTGACCGACCCGACCATGCGCCGTATCGCGTCGCGTCTGGGGGCGTCGGCGACGGTAAGCGAGATGGTGATGGCCGCTGGCGTCGCCCGCGGCGATCGCGAAACGGCGATGCGGCTGGAATGCGCCGGCGCGTGGCCCCGGGTCATTCAGATCGCCGCGCGCGAGCCGGCGGAAATGGCGGCGGCCGCGCGAAGCGCCGAATCCTCTGGAGCTGACTGGATCGACATCAACATGGGCTGTCCTTGCAAGCGTGTCACCGGAGGCCTCGCGGGCGCCGCGCTGATGCGCGATCTCGATCAAGCGGCGCGGCTGATCTCTGCAGCACGCGAGGCAATATGCGTGCCGCTGAGCGTCAAGATGCGGCTTGGATGGGACGATGCGACCCGAAACGTCGCGGAGCTTGCGCGCCGCGCGGAAGCCGAAGGCGCCGCGATGATCACCGTGCATGGGCGCACGCGCCAGCAGTTTTACGCAGGCAAGGCCGATTGGCGGGCGATCGCGGCGGCGAAAGCGGCCGTGCGCATTCCGGTGATCGCCAATGGCGACTGCGCCGGCGAAGACGACGCCGTCGAGATGCTCGAGCATTCGCGCGCCGACGGAGTCATGATCGGACGAGCGGCCCTGGGGCAACCCTGGATCGTCGGCGATATCGCGCATTTTCTGCAGACCGGCGAGCGGCGCGCGCCGCCCACATTGACGCAGCGCGCTGAAATCGCGCGCGAACACCTCGAAGGTCTGCTGGCGTCGATGGGCGCGGCGGCCGGATTGCGGCACGCGCGTAAACATCTCGCCGCCTATGTCGATCGCCTCGTCGGTCGCTCGGGGGTACATGCCGCAGCCGATGCGCGTCATGCGCTGGTCACCACAGATTCGCCCCATGAGGCGGCGCGGCTGATTGAGCTGATTTTTCTGAAGGCGCAGCCTGCAGAGCAGGGGATCGCGGCATGAGCATATCCGACCGCCCCCGACGCAACCTCGCGCATTGCGGCGGCTACGAGCCTCTCAAGATCATCAATGACGCCGGCCGATCCTGCATGCTTGAGGCTCTGCCCAACGCGATCCTGACCGTCGCCCGCGATGGCGTCATCGAGGACGCCAACGCCGCCGCGGAGGCCTTCTTTGAACTCGGCAAGCCTCTGCTCATCGGCCAGTCGCTCGATCGGCTGCTGCCGTTCGGATCGCCGCTCACTGCGCTCATCGAGCAGGTTCGCGAACGTGGCGCGACGATCAATGAATACAAGGTCGATCTCGGCCGCCCCGGCCAGGAAGCCGACCGACGCGTCGACGTTCATTGCGCGCCGCTGCCCGAAGGCGACGGGCTCGTGCTTGTCATGCTGCAGGAGCGGACAATTGCCGACAAAATAGACAGGCAGTTGACGCACCGTGGCGCCGTTCGCTCGGTTTCTGGGCTGGCCTCGATGCTGGCGCATGAAATCAAGAATCCGCTGTCCGGCATTCGCGGCGCCGCACAACTGCTCGAATCGGCGCTGGGCGATCAGGACCGCGCCCTGACGCGGCTGATTTGCGACGAGACCGATCGGATTGTGCGACTTGTCGACCGGATGGAGGTGTTTTCCGACGCGCGTCCGTTGCAGCGCGAGCAGGTGAACATCCATTCGGTGCTGGATCACGTGAAGCGCGTCGCACAGAGCGGATTCGCCCGCAACGTTCGCTTCGTTGAGAACTACGACCCATCGCTGCCGCCGGTTTACGCCAACCGCGATCAATTGGTGCAGGCGTTCCTCAATCTCGTGAAGAACGCGGCGGAAGCCGTCGGCGAAGCCGTCGATGGGGAGATCGAACTCTCGACCGCTTTCCGGCCCGGCGTCAGCCTGCGCGCGCTTGGCGAGAAAAGCCCCATTGGACTGCCGCTCGAATTCTGTGTGCGCGACAATGGCCCCGGCGTTCCGGAAGACATCGCCGCGCATCTCTTTGATCCCTTTGTCACCACCAAATCGACAGGAACTGGCCTCGGACTTGCACTGGTTGCGAAGATCGTCAACGACCACGGCGGCATCGTGGAGTGCGAGTCCCTCCCCAGACGGACAACGTTTCGGGTTTTGATGCCGATGTACAGGGCAAAGCGGCCCGATCAACGCGAGGAACGGCGTGCATGACATCTCGCAAAGGCGGGAGACCGAAGCAATGACGCGAGGAGAAATTCTGGTCGCCGACGACGACGCGTCCATACGCACGGTCGTCGCGCAGGCGCTTTCGCGCGCAGGCTATGAAGTGCGCACCACCGGCGCGGCCGCGACCTTGTGGCGGTGGGTGCAGTCGGGCGAGGGCGATCTCGTCGTCACCGACGTCGTCATGCCTGACGAGAACGCTTTCGAGCTTCTGCCGCGCATCAAGAAGCTTCGTCCTGAGCTTCCGATCATCGTCATGAGCGCGCAAAACACGTTTATGACCGCCATTCGGGCGTCAGAGCGCGGCGCATACGACTATCTGCCCAAACCTTTCGACCTCAAGGAGCTCGTGGGCATCGTCGGCCGCGCCATGGCCGAGCCCCGCAAGCAGCCCGAAGATGACCGCCACGATGAGATCGAGGGAATGCCGCTCGTCGGCCGCTCCCCCGCGATGCAGGAAATCTATCGCTCCCTCGCGCGATTGATGCAGACCGACCTCACGGTCATGATCAATGGCGAGTCGGGAACCGGCAAGGAGCTTGTCGCCCGAGCCCTGCACGATTACGGAAAGCGCAAAAAAGGCCCCTTCGTCGCCGTGAATATGGCGGCGATTCCGCGCGATCTGATCGAAAGCGAACTCTTCGGCCATGAGAAGGGCGCCTTCACCGGCGCCAACCAGCGATCGGCCGGGCGCTTCGAGCAGGCCGAGGGCGGCACGCTGTTTCTCGACGAGATCGGCGACATGCCGATGGAGGCGCAGACCAGGCTGCTCCGCGTGCTGCAGCAGGGTGAATACACGACCGTGGGCGGGCGCACGCCGATCAAGACCAATGTCCGGATCATCGCCGCCACCAACAAGGATCTGCGGATCCTGATCCAGCAGGGCCTGTTCCGCGAGGATCTCTACTTCCGCCTCAACGTCGTGCCGCTTCGGCTGCCGCCGCTGCGTGAGCGCGCCGAGGACATCCCCGACCTCGTGCATCACTTCTTCAAGGTGGCGGCGAGCGAAGGACTGCCGCAGAAATACATCGATCAGGCCGCGCTCGACCGGATGAAGAGATATCGCTGGCCGGGCAACATCCGCGAACTCGAAAACCTCATCCGCAGGCTCGCCGCGCTGCACCCGCAGGAAGTCATTTCCGATCAGCTCGTCGAGACCGAACTTGAACATGAGATTCGGCAGGCTGACCCGGGCGACAAAGGCTCAGCCGCAGCCGGGCCGTCGCAAGAATTGTCTGATGGACAAACGCTTTCGAGCTCCGTCGAGCTTCATCTCGCCAAGCTCTTCCGCGACTATGGGGATCAGTTGCCGCCGCCCGGTCTCTATCACCGGATCATTCGCGAGATCGAAATTCCGCTTGTGTCCGCCGCGCTTGCGGCCACGCGCGGCAATCAAATCAAGGCGGCGGAATTGCTCGGACTGAACCGCAATACGCTGCGCAAAAAAGTGAACGATCTCGACATCCGCCTGATGCGTTCACCGCGATAGCGACTCTTCGGGCCGTTCAATTGCCACCGGCGCGGGCGGAGCCTATACAGGCGCCATGGCCCTGACCGGAGACTCGGCTTCTCCGCCAAAGGCGAAAGGCAGAACGCCGTTTCGCAGCTGGTTCGGCCCGATCATTGTGATCGGCGCCGTCGGCTGTGCTTTGGCTACATTCCTGGTCGTGGCCGAATTCGGCGCGATATCGCCGACAGACGACCGCCTATTGCCGCTGCTCATCATCAACGGCGTCTTTGTCGCCGTTCTGCTCGCGATGGTGATCGTCAAGGCCTGGCGCCTCTACCGAGTCTGGCGGCGCGGCGAAGCGGCGGCGCGCCTACACGTGCGCACGGTCGGCTTTTTCGTGGTCATTGCTTTGATTCCGGCAATTCTGCTGGCCGTGGCGGGATCGCTGACTCTGGAGCGCGTGCTCAATCCCGCCTTCATGTCGAGCGTCAAGGTCTTCGTCCACAATACGGCGGAAGCCGCGGCGGTGTTCCGCGAGAGTCAGTGCCGGGCCTTGCTCCAGGAGGCGCAGCTCACGGCGTCCGATCTTGATCGCGCAGCCATTCTCTACAATTCGGACCGTCCGTACTTTCATCAAATATTTCAATCGCGGGCATATTTCCTGGGCTTCTCCGTCGCGGCGCTGGTGAAATCCAACGGCGAAATTCTCGACCGCGTCGACGTGGCGCAGAACGCCGCCTCCATCATCATCGCCCCGCCGCAATCCGAGTTCGACGACGCGCGGCGCGGGGAGCCTCTGTGCCTCGTGATCGATGACGGCAAGAGCTTCGTCGCTTTGCGTGCGCTCAGCGCCTTTCAGGACACATTCCTTTACGTAACCCGGCCTATCGACCCGATCGCAGTGGAATTTCCCAAACAGGCTCAAAGCCTGATCAGTAGTTACGACGTCTTCGACGCCTATCGCGCCGCCGTTCAGCGCGCCTTCGTGCTGATGTACGCCTTCCTGACGACGATCATGCTGCTGTCGTCCATCTGGTTCGGGTTGGACTTCGCCGATCGGCTGGTGACGCCGATCCGCGACCTGATCGCCGCAACCGACGAGGTGTCGGCCGGCAACCTCGACGTACGCGTCAATGTCGACAAGCAGCACGGCGATTTGGCGCGCCTCGGCGACGTCTTCAACAATATGACGACTGAGCTCAATCTTCAGCAGAACCGGCTGATCGAGGCCAATCGGATCAATGACGAACGTCGCGAATTCACAGAGGCCGTGCTCTCCGGGGTGCCGGTCGCGGTGATGGGCGTTGACTCGGAAAGCGTCGTCACGATTCTTAATCGCTCGGCCGAGGAATTGTCGCTCGCGGACCCGATGGGGCAGGCGACCGTCGGCGCCTCGGTTGCGTCGGTCCTGCCGGAGATCGTCCCCATCCTGAAGGACGCGGCGGAAGTTTTTCCGCGCGCCGTTCAAAGCCAGATCATCATCAAGCGCGGCGTCGCCGAGCGCACCTTGAATGTGCGAGTGACCTCGGCGCGCGCCGATGCGGGGCATCACAATTATGTGGTGACGCTCGACGACATCACCGACCTCGTAATGGCGCAGCGCACCTCCGCCTGGGCGGACGTCGCACGGCGCATCGCCCACGAGATTAAAAATCCGTTGACGCCGATTCAGCTTTCGGCCGAGCGGCTGCGCCGCAAATACGGCAAGGTCATCCAGGAAGATCGAGACATTTTCGACCAATGCACAGACACGATTGTGCGCCAGGTCGACGACATCAAGCGTATGGTCGACGAGTTTTCGTCCTTTGCGCGTATGCCGAAGGCGCGCCCGGCGCGCGACGATCTCAACGAATGCATTCGGCAGGTCGCGTTCCTCATGCGCGTCGGCAACGCCGATCTCGACATCGTCGAAGAGTTGCCGGAAACGTCCGTCATCGCGCAGTTCGATCGCCGCTTGCTGTCGCAGGCGCTCACCAATATCGTGAAGAACGCCGTCGAAGGCATCGCCGCACGAGAAGAAAAAGACGCTCTGGAAAAGGGAAGAGTCGAAATCAGATTGAATGTGCGCGATCGCATGGCGGAAATCGACGTGATCGATAATGGTAAGGGCTTCCCGGCGATGAACCGGCAGCGCTTGCTCGAGCCTTACATGACGACGCGATCGGACGGCACCGGACTGGGTCTGCCAATCGTCGCCAAGATCGTTGAGGATCACGGAGGCCGGCTGGAACTGCTGGACGCGCCGTCGGGTCGGGGGGCCTGCGTCAGGCTCATTGTGCCCCTTGCTGCGGAAACGTCCTCGAAAGAGGAGCCGGGCGCGGCTGGCGCACAGGCTGAAAAAGCGCCGGCGCATGCAAGTGAGCCGGGACAGAGCGGGGTATAATGGCCAGCGATATTTTGATCGTCGACGATGAAGAGGACATCAGAGAGCTTGTCGCCGGGATTCTGAGCGACGAAGGGCACGGGGTCCGCACCGCCAAAGACTCCGATGAAGCGCTTGCGGCGATCGCAAGCCGGCGTCCCCATCTGGTTTTTCTCGACATCTGGCTGCAAGGGTCTCGGCTCGACGGCCTCCAGGTGCTCGAAGTCGCGCAGAAGCAGCACAAGGGGCTGCCCGTGGTCATGATCTCGGGCCACGGCAATATCGAAACCGCGGTCAGCGCGATCAAGATCGGCGCATACGACTTTATTGAAAAGCCCTTCAAGGCGGATCGGCTGGTGCTCGTCGCCGAGCGGGCGCTTGAAGCGTATCAGCTGCGGCGGGAGCTTTCAGCGCTGCGCCAGCGGGCAGGAGCCTTCGACCGCATCGTCGGCGATTCGCCGGCGGCGCATCAGCTGCAGCAGCTCATTGGCCGTGTTGCCCCTGTGAATTCGCGCGTGCTGATCACCGGCGCCCCTGGGACAGGCAAGGAACTCGCCGCCCGCTGCATCCACGAGGCGTCGAGTCGCGCCGGCGGGCCGTTCGTCGTCATCAATTCGGCCACGATCACGCCGGAGAACATGGAAATCGAGCTGTTCGGCCGGGAAGGCGCCGACGGCGAGCGAAAGATCGGCGCGCTAGAGGAAGCGCATGGCGGGACGTTGTTCCTCGACGAAATCGCCGACATGCCGAAGGATAGCCAGGCGAAAATCCTGCGCGTGCTGGTCGATCAAACGTTTCAGCGGGTCGGCGGATCGAACAAGGTCGAGGTCGACGTGCGCATCATCTCGTCCTCGGCGCGCGATCTCGCGTCGGCGATCGAAGAGGGAACGCTGCGCGAGGATCTGTTTCATCGCCTCGCGGTGGTGCCGATCCGGATTCCCTCGCTGGCGGAGCGGCGCGAGGACATCCCGGCGCTCATCGACTATTTCATGGAGAATATGTCGCTCGCTTCCGGCATGCCGCGCCGACGAATCTCGGAAGACGCCCTCGCTATCCTGCAGTTGCATGACTGGCCCGGCAACATCCGCCAGTTGAGAAATAACGTCGAGCGCTTGATGATCCTCACGTCTGGCGATTCCAGCGCGACGATCACCGCCGAAATGCTTCCGGCCGATGTCGGTGAACTCGTGCCGGCGACTCCCGCCGGCGTGCGCGGCGAGAAACTGATGAGCCTGCCGCTCAGAGAGGCGCGGGAAGTTTTCGAGCGCGAATACCTCGTCGCTCAGCTCAATCGCTTCTCTGGGAATATCTCCCGAACGGCGGAGTTCATCGGCATGGAGCGCTCGGCCTTACACCGAAAACTTAAGTCGCTGTCAGTCGAGTCATAGAAACATCAACTTAAGCGAGCTAGTTAAAGCGCTACATTATGTTGGCGGCTAGAGCTGGCGTGGAGTCAAACCCGGACGTTTTCCAGGAACTGGCGACGGAAGGCGCTCGAGTTGCGCCTTGCGCTTCGCCATTTGAAAGGTTCTAATGAGCACGGCGGCGAAAAAAGAAGAACGATCCCCTGGGGGCGGCGTCATACCGCTCGGCTCAAAAAACAGAACAGGACAGCCGATGTCGTCAGAGCGTTCGCAGAATCTGCAAGATACATTTTTGAATTTCGTCAGGAAGAATAAAGTCCCGCTCACGATCTTCCTCGTCAATGGCGTCAAGCTCCAGGGAATCGTCACCTGGTTCGATAATTTTTGCCTGTTGCTGCGACGAGACGGGCATTCTCAGCTCGTCTACAAGCATGCCATCTCGACGATCATGCCCGGACACCCCATACAAATGTTTGAGCCGGGCGACGACGAGGGCCAGGCCGACAAACAGCGGTAGGCGATTGAAGGCTGACAGCGGAGCAGATAACGGGACGGCGCCGAACGGCGCCGGCGCCCGCGCATTGGTCATTGGGCCCTATGGGACTCAAGGCGGCGCGGCGCGTGCGCGGGACACGGCGGCGCGTCTCATGGAAGCGGTGGGACTCGCCGAGGCGATCGACCTCGATGTCGTCGGTCAACTTCCCATATCGTTGAACGAGGTTCGACCCGCGACATACCTAGGGAAGGGCAAGGTCGAAGAGATCGGCGAACTCGTCAAGGCGAAGGACGCCGCGCTCGTCAGCATGGACTGCCAGCTCTCGCCCGTGCAGCAGCGCAATCTTGAACGGGCGTGGGACGCCAAGGTCATCGACAGGACCGGGCTCATTCTCGAAATCTTCGGCGAGCGCGCCCGAACCAAGGAGGGTGCGCTGCAGGTCGAGCTCGCGCATCTGGCCTATCAGAAGTCGCGGCTCGTCCGCTCCTGGACCCACCTTGAACGCCAGCGCGGCGGTTTCGGCTTTCTTGGCGGCCCCGGCGAGACGCAGATCGAGACGGACCGGCGCCTGATCGAGGAGCGAATGCGGCGCATCGAGCACGATCTTGACAAGGTGAAGCGCACGCGCGCGCTGCATCGCAAGACGCGGCGCGACGTTCCCTATCCGGTGGTCGCGCTCGTCGGTTACACGAATGCCGGAAAGTCCACGCTTTTCAATCGCCTGACCAAGGCCGAGGTGCTGGCGCAGGACATGCTGTTCGCGACCCTCGATCCCACGCTGCGCCAGATCAAACTGCCGCATGGCGCGCGCGTCCTGCTCTCCGACACGGTGGGATTCATCTCCGATCTGCCCACCATGCTCGTCTCCGCTTTTCGGGCGACGCTCGAAGAAGTGACGCTGGCCGACGTGGTTCTCCATATTCGCGACGTCTCGCACGAAGATTGGGAAGCGCAGGCGAAGGACGTCGAGTCGATCCTGAGCGAGCTCGGTCTCAAAGGAGAAGCTGAAGGGCGGATCTTGGAGGTTTGGAACAAGATCGACGCGCTCGATCCCGATCGGCTTTCGGCGCTGCAGCTCACCGTGAGCGGGATCGAGCCTCAACGGCGGCCGACGCTCGTATCAGCCTTGACCGGGCAGGGGCTCGATGAGTTGCTGGCGAGGATCGAGTCCACCCTGGCCGCGGGACGGGTTCGATTTGAAATGAATCTCGACGTCGCCGACGGCGAGGGGCTCGCCTGGCTTCATGCCCATACCGAAGTGCTCGAACGCGAAGCGTTGCCGGAGGGCGGCGTCCATCTCGTCGTTCGTATCGATCCTGAACGTTCGGAGGGCCTCGCGAGGCGCTTTCCGCAGGCCGAAATGATCCGCGAAGCCGGCGCGGGGCGCTAACGGACGGCGCGTACTTGTCAGCGCGGCTTGCGCTCCACGCCTTTCGCCTCGACCCACAGCGCCTCCATCTCATCGAGAGACGCTGCTTCAGGCGAATGGCCCATCTCGGCGAGGCGCCGCTCGATATGGTGGAACCGCCGCTCGAACTTGTTGTTGGCGCTACGAAGCGCCTGCTCGGGATCGACCTTGGCGTGACGCGCCAGATTGGCGACGACAAACAGCAGATCGCCGATCTCCTCTTCAAGCGCCGGCGAAGCCTTTGCGCCAGGGGCAGCGAGTTCCGCGGCGACTTCCTCGGTTTCCTCGCGAATCTTGCCGAGAACCTGCAGCGCGTCGTCCCAATCGAAGCCGACCGCGGACGCCTTCTGTTGCAGCTTCAGGGCGCGCGTCAGCGCGGGCAGGGCGAGCGGCACGCCGTCAAGCAAACTGGCCGGCGGCGCCGCGCCCTGCTTGCCCGCCTTCTCGCGCGCTTTTATTGCGCTCCATTGTGTGGTCACGCCGTTCGCGTCGAGAGCCTGGGCGCCGCCGAAAACGTGCGGATGCCGGCGAATGAGCTTGTCGCAGATGGCGTCGACGACGTCGTTGAAGGCGAAGGCGGCCTGCTCCTGTGCCATTCGGGCATGGAACACGACCTGCAGGAGAAGATCGCCTAACTCATCTTTGAGATCGATAAGGTCGTTGCGCTCGATGGCGTCAGCGACTTCATAAGCTTCTTCGATCGTATAGGGCGCGATCGAGCGGAAATCCTGCTCGAGATCCCAGGGACAACCGCTGCCGGGCGTGCGCAGCGCCGCCATGATTTCGATCAGTCTGGCGACGTCGCCGTGCGGTCGACCGGACATGAGTTTCCCAAAAAAAAAGCGCCGCGGCCCTCAAGGAGGATCGCGGCGCACGGATCTACGGAGCGAGGCTCAATCCAGGATGATCGACAGCGCTTCTCTGCCTTTCGCCGTATCGACGACCTGCATAGTGACCGGCTGCCCCTCGGCGAGCCGGTTCACGCCGGATGGGCCCAGAATCGAAATATGGACGAACACGTCCTTGCCGCCGTCGTCCGACTGCACGAAGCCAAAGCCTTTTGTCTCGTCGAACCATTTGACCTTGCCGGCGACCGGAACGGCGGTCGACGGATCGGGCGCCTGACGACGGGGCCGGGGGCTGTCAAAACCGCCGCCTGCGCGCGGCGGCGGCGGCGGCGCGCGCTCAGCGGCGCCAGCCAAATCGACCTCGAGAATGCGCGCCACTTGCTGGCCCTTCACCGAGCTCGTGACCTGCACCTGCAATTTCGCGCCGGGCGGCAGCGTGTCGTATCCCGCCGCCTGTACGGCGCCGATATGGAGGAACGCATCGCCGGTGCCATTGGCAAGCTCAACGAAGCCGAAGCCCTTGTCAGTCTTAAACCACTTCACGATGGCGTCGACTGCTGGCTCGTTCGACATCGGAGGCGGCGAATCTGGAAACCCGCCGCCAAAGGGTGATCGCGGCGCGCGGCTCGTGCGCGGCGAATCATAGCTATACGGAGCGTCGTCATCAAATCCGCGCTTGCGGGGGCCCCGAAAATCTCTACCTTTGCTCATGTCTACCTGCTCGTCTCCGCCAAAAACGGCAAGACCGCTATGCCAACCTTGTGCGCCCAACCGCTCCAGTTGGCGCGTCTCAAATAACGCGCCCGCCCGGAAACGACGATGATGTGCCTCTTGAATGCCATATAGTCCCGCGCAGCGAGCCTTTTACCAGAGTTTTGCCCCCGAAGGCCAGCGAATTCCGTGGGGTGATCCAAAAATCCAAACAGTCGCCATGGTTTGACAACTAGGTCAAGTTCCTGCGTCGGCGGGAATGTTCGCGATTGCAGGAGTTTAGATGAGCTGCGCGGGCGGGATCGACGCGCGATGCGCTGAACACGCGCCGCCTTGTCAACATAATGCGTCATCCGAGGGCGCCGGCGGCGGCGTCCCGCCGGACATGACATCGACGCAAAATCTCAGCGAGCGAAAGGCAAGAGCCGACAGCGCCGGTGCATCCCTCATCCACGATTCGCATAATCGATATTATGGAACCAAAATATATCATTTTTGGCCATGCCTGCGACGTCAGACGTCGAGCGCCATTCCGTCAAAAGCCGGCGTGACATTTTCCGGCAGCATCGCGGCGAGCGCGTCGTAATCCAAATCAACGTGCAGATCGGTCAGAACGGCGCGCTTTGGCTTGAAATGCGCGATGAAATCCAGCGCCTGACTGACGGACAGATGCGTGCCGTGCCGCTGATGGCGCAGCGCGTCGATAATCCAGAGATCGAGCCCTTCCAGATACTGGACGCTCTCTGGCGGAATTGCGTGAAGATCCGGCGTGTAGGCCACGTTGTCGAAGCGAAAGCCGAGTGCGTCCATGTCGCCATGGTCCAGGCGAAACGGCGTAGCGACGATCGCGCCGCCCGGTCCGTCGACCGTCTCGGCGCGGCCCAGGTGCAGCCGATGTTCGGTCATCAGCGGCGGATAAAAGCTCCCCGGCGGCGTCTTGAAGATGTAGTCGAACTTCGTGGCGAAGGACCGCGAAGTCGGTTCGTCCATATAGGCCGGGATGCGCCGACCGCTCAGAATGACCAGGCCGCGCACATCGTCGACGCCGTGCGTGTGGTCGGCGTGGGGATGAGTATAGAAAACCGCATCGAGCCGCTTGACGTCGGCGTCGATGAGTTGCTCGCGTAGATCCGGTCCGGTGTCCACGAGCACTTGCGTCGCTGCGTCAGCAGGGCCGCGCGCGACGAGAATCGAGCAGCGCCGGCGCCGATTTTTCGGATTGTCCGGATCGCACTTTCCCCAGCCCTGCCCGACGCGCGGCACGCCGCCCGACGAGCCGCACCCAAGGATCCTGATTCTCAGGCTCACGCGACCGCGTCCAGAGGCGGCATCTTTGAAAACAGCCGCAACGCATTTTCGGTTGTGGCGATTGCAAGTTCAGCGGCGCTGATTCCCTTGAGGTCGGCGAGCACGCGCGCGGTGTCGACGACGAAGGCCGGCTCGTTGCGCTTGCCGCGATGGGGCGTCGGCGCAAGGAACGGCGCGTCGGTTTCGACCAGCATGCGCTCCAGCGGCACGTCGCGGGCGATCTCGCGCAGATATTCGGCGTTCTTGAAGGTCACGACGCCGGAAAAGGAAATATAGAGGCCGAGTTGCAGCGCGGTTTGGGCGAGCACGGGCCCGCTCGTGAAGCAATGGAGCAGGGCGGGGAAAGCCCCCTTCCCCATTTCGTCCTTCAGAATCGCGGCGCAATCGGCGTCGGCGTCGCGCGTATGAATGACGAGCGGCAGGCCGGTTTCCCTCGCGGCCTGGACGTGAATGCGGAAGATGCGCTGCGCCACCTCGCGCGGCGCGTGGTCATAATGATAGTCGAGGCCCGCTTCGCCCAATCCGACGCATTTTGGATGTTGCGACAGAGTCACCAGCGCCTCGACAGTCGGCTCGGCCTCTTCGTGCGCATGGTGCGGATGCGTCCCGACGGTGCAAAAGACTTCCGGATAGGCTTCGGCAACCGCCTTTACACGCTCGAAGCGCGACAGATGCGTTGAGATCGTGATCATTCTCCCGACGCCGCGCGCTTTGGCGCGGGCGATCGTCTCCGCGAGCTCTGGCGCGAAATCGGGAAAGTCGAGGTGACAATGGGTATCGATGAGCATCAGACTCGGTCAGGAAAGAGCAACACGGAATGGCCGCGGGCGCGCGCGCCGGCTGCTTGATGACGCGTTTGGACCCATGCGGCAATATGGCTCGGGCGGCGGAAAACACAAATATTTAGCCTGGGGCTCCTTCGCGGCTAACAAGCACGGCGCTATATTTTCTTGGCTATGCAACGCGCTTTTCTCATCGCCGGCATCATGCGAGACCGTCACGAAGCAAGCTCGGGCCGGACGTTGCAAGCGCGAGGAGCAAAAACTTGACGCAGTCTTCCGCGCCGGACGGCGACGGCCGCCCGCTGGCGACGATTAAGGACGTGACGGACGTCCTCGGCGATATCGACGACGCGACGCTGTCGGCGATCATGGATCTGCGACCAACGATCGCTGACGTCGAGGAGGCGGCCATGTGGATGTCCGGCGATCCGGACATCTTTGGCGCCGGCGCGCCGCTCAAGGACGTGGCGGGAGAAATCGTTTCGCTGGTCGCCGGCGACGACGAAGAGAATCTTCCCCCAACGATATGAGCGAAGCCGCGCCGCCGGGTGACGGCGCGCCGGCCGTCCGACTTTTCCTGTGCGGCGACGTGATGATCGGCCGAGGCGTCGATCAAATCCTTCCGTCTCCCTGCCCGCCGAACCTCTATGAGGAATATGTTTCCTCGGCGCATGAATATGTTCGCCTGGCCGAAGCGGCGTCCGGGCCGATTCCGCGGCCGGTTGATCCTTCCTATATCTGGGGCGACGCGCTCGCCGAGCTTGAAACGCATGCGCCCGACGCGCGCATCGTCAATCTCGAAACGAGCGTGACGCGCAGCGAGACGGCCGAGCACAAGGCGATCAATTATCGCGTCAGTCCGCAGAATGCGGAATGTCTGCGCGCCGCCGGAATCGATTGCTGCGCGCTTGCCAATAATCACGTTCTCGATTGGGGACGCTCCGGACTCCTTGAGACGCTCGGCGCGCTCGAGCGTCTGAATATCGCCGTCGCCGGCGCCGGACGCTCCGCCGGCCAAGCGCAGCGGCCCGCGATTATTGAGATCCCGAGCAAGGGGCGGGTGGTCGTGCTGTCCTTCGCCCTGCCCGACAGCGGAACTCCCTTGGAGTGGGCGGCGACGCCGTCGTCGCCCGGCGTCAATCTTCTGCCCGACCTTTCTGCGGAAAGCGCCGCCTTCGCCTGCGATCTGGCGCGGAGCGCGGCGCGCAGCGAAGATATTTTGGTGATGTCGATCCACTGGGGCTCGAACTGGGGCTATGGCGTTTCGAACGCGCACAGACAATTCGCGCATCGGCTGATCGAAGACGCCGGCGCGTCCGTCGTCCACGGACATTCGTCACATCATGCGAAGGGATTTGAAGTCCATCGCAACTGCTTGGCGCTTTATGGCTGCGGCGACTTCCTCAACGACTACGAGGGCATCAGTGGCCACGAAAGCTATCGCGGCGATTTATCCCTGATGTATTTCGCAGACATCGATACGAACGGCGAGCTCGTGCAACTGCGATTGGTCCCGCTGCATATGCGGGGCTTGCGGCTTGAACGGGCGTCGACCGCCGACGCTGAATGGCTCGCGCAAACGCTCGATCGTGAAAGCGCGACATTCGGCGTTCGCGTCCGGCGCCAACCAGATGGCGCGCTGTCAGCCTCCTGGTCCGGCGGCGAATGAGCGCCGCGACGCTCGTGACGGGGAGGCTGCGACGCCCCATCTGAAATTCATCGAGAGACAGGCGGAGCTTGAACGATGTCCATCGTTCTCAATCACACCATCGTGCCGGCGCGCGACAATGAGGCCGCGGCGCGCTGGTTCGCACGGATCTTCGGGCTGCGCTTCGACGGCGCCAAGGGCCATTTCGCGCCGGTGAAGGTCAATAGCGAGCTCACCCTGCTGTTCGACAAGGATGAGGGCTTCGGCGCCAGCCACTATGCCTTCCACGTCAGCGATAATGAGTTCGACGAGATCTTCCGGCGCGTGAAGGACGAAGGCGTCGCCTTTGGAAGCGCGCCGGGTCGATTCACAGACGGCCAGCTCAACGACTGGAACGGCGGCCGCGGCGTCTATTTCAAAAGCCCTGACGGCCATGTGCTCGAGCTGATGACGCAGCCGCAGTAGCGCGCGCGGCCCTACGCCCTGGCCTCATAGAAAATCGCCTGCATCGGCAGGCGCATGGGGTTCTCGCCGAGTTCTTGCGTGAGCCGCTCGGCCAAGGCTTCGACAAGCGTTTCCGGACGCGCGCCGCCGCGCTCGCGGAGCTGTTCGAAGAGCGGACTGCCGAAAACGAGTCCCCTCGCGAATGACGTCGGATCCGTGACTTCCTTGACGCGCGACCTTACGGAAATGGTGATGTCCGTGAAGCCGGCGTCCAGCAGCGATTCCTTGATAGGATCAACCTCGGCGCAGGAAAAGGGCGCCCTCAAAAACTGCGGCGGATCGTCGGGGAAGAAGCGCTCGACCACCTCGAGTCCGATGCGGGAAAAAGTGTTGTAGCGTGGCGCATCCCAGACGCTGAAGAGGTAGCGACCTCCAGGCCGCAGAGCCCGTCGCGCCTCGCGATGCGCGCGGTCCTTATCGGGAAAGAACATCAGTCCGAACTGGCAGACGATCGCGTCGAAGGCGCCATCGCCAAATGGCAAGTCCGTCGCGTCGGCCGAATGGAAAATCACCTGCTCGGCAGCGCCGAACTTCGTCTTCGCCACTTCGAGCATCGGCGCGTTGAGATCCGTCGCCGTCAACTTCGCCTGCGGGCTGAGAGAGTCGCGCAGCTTGCGCGTGACGATTCCCGTGCCTGCCGCCGTTTCGAGCACGTCAATGGGGGCGCTCGCGGCCGTCCGACGGGCGATATCGGCGGCATAATCCTCAAAGATCACCGGGCCGAGGCCACGGTCGTAAAAAATGGGAATGTCGCCGACGAAGCGCGCTGTGTCGCTGGTCACGGCGACATTCCTTCATTGAGCAGAGATAGAAGCGCCTGGAGCGAGACAGGCCGCCCGCCGCACGACCCCCGCCCCTGCTCGTGAGCGAAACAGGGGCCGGGCGTCGGCAAACTGGCGCTTACTGCGCCGGCTGTTCAGCCGGCGCCTCGACCGGAGCTGCTGCGGGCTTCGGCTTGGGTTTAGGCTTGGGCTTCGGCTTCACCTTGGGCTTAACCGGCTGTTCGACCACGGCCTCTGGCGCCGGAGGCGCCTCCGGCATCGCCATGGGCGCGGCCTGGGGCGGCGGCGGCGCTTCGGTCAACGGCGCCGGAGCGGGCGCAGGCGCGCTCTCCATTGGAGCCTCTACGGCCGCCGGCTGCTCAGCCGGAGGCGTCTCAGGCGCAGGCGCGGCCGAGGCGTCGGGTTGGGCGGTCGCGTCCGACTCGGCGGGAGTCGCCGGGGTTTCGGCCGGCGCAGCGTCTTCGGCGGGGGCCGATTTGAACCGGCCCTCGATCGCGGCTTTCAGATTGGCGACGCCTTCGGTCGGCGCAGCGTAGATGCCGAGCCCAAAACCGATCGCCCCGAAAATGACCGCCGTCAGAATTGTTGAAATGCCACGCGCCATTCCATGAGTTCCTCTGTAAGAAAAGAGCCGTCCGAGATACGACACTACGAAGGCGGATATTGTTGCGCGGGCGCTCGACCGAGCGGCGCGAGTTCCTTCACAAGGAGCCCGGGCGTTCATAATTGCACGCCCGCGCTTTGGCCGACAAGCCCGCAATGACGAAGGTCATTTGCGCGCCGCTGCGCCGCCGCCATTTGAAACGGCTGATTATGGTCAGCGCATGGCGAGCGCGGGGCGGCTCCCCGCGCCTGCTGGAGCGGGACTAACTCGCCTCCTCCTCGACAAATCTCGGAAAGACCGGCGTCGGCGGCGGCAGCGGCGCGCCCTCCTGCAGGGCGTTCGCCTCCTCGGCATGCGCGAAATCCCGCTCGTCAGGGCCGACGCCCAGGAGATCGAGAAGCTTGCCGGCGGACTCGGGCATAAACGGCTGCAGGGGAATCGCCAGCCGGCGCAGCGTCTCGGCGGTGGCGTAGAGAATCGTCTCCATCCGCGCAGGGTCGCTCTTCTTCTTCGCCCAGGGCTCTTCACCGGCGAAATAGCGATTGGCCTCGGCGACGATACGGAAAATTTCCGCCAGCGCGTGGTGCGGAGCGTAATCCTCCATGGCGGCGCGCGCTTTTGCGAGAACGTCGGCCGCCTGCGCGAGAATGTCTTTGTCCGGGTCCGTAAGCGCATGTTTACGTGGTACGGCGCCCATACAATTCTTGGCGATCATCGACAGCGAACGCTGCGCGAGATTGCCGAGGTCATTGGCGAGATCGGCGTTGATGCGATTGACGATCGCCTCGTGCGAATAATTGCCGTCCTGGCCAAAAGGAATCTCGCGCAAGAAGAAGTAGCGCAGCTGGTCGACGCCATAGCGCTCCGCCAGATCGATGGGATCGACGACATTGCCGACCGATTTCGACATCTTCTCGCCTTTGGAGAACAGGAAGCCGTGCACGACGACCTGCTTGGGCAGAGGCGCGCCTGCGGACATCAGGAACGCCGGCCAGTAGATGGCGTGAAAACGGGTGATGTCCTTGCCGATGACATGCGCGTCGGCCGGCCAGAAGCGTGCTCTATTTCCGCCATCCGTAAGATATCCTGTAGCCGTTACGTAATTCGTAAGCGCATCGACCCAGACATACATCACATGCTTCGCGGCGGTCTGCGCGCTCGGCGGAATCTCGATGCCCCAGTCGAAGGTCGTGCGCGACACCGAGAGATCCGTAAGCCCGCGCTTCACGAAAGCGACGATCTCGTTCTTATAGTGTTCGGGCGTGATGAAGTGCGGATGCGCCGCGTAATGCGCGAGCAAACTTTCCGCATAGGCCGAAAGTTTGAAGAACCAGCTTTCCTCCTCCACCCACTCGACCGGCGTGCCCGTCGGCGCGAATTTCTTGCCCTCCCGCTCGGAGAGTTCGTCCTCGTCGTAATAGGCCTCGTCGCGCACCGAATACCAGCCGGCGTATTTGGAGAGATAGAGGTCGCCGTTCGCCTCCATCCGCCGCCACATTTCGAGGACGGTCTCTTTGTGGCGCGCCTGCGTCGTGCGCACGATGTCGTCAGCGCGGGCGTTCAGCGCCTCGCCCATCCGGGCGAATTGCGCGGCCGTGCGGTCGGCGAGCGCCCAAGGCGTCAGCCCTTCCTTTTCGGCGGTGCGCTGCATCTTCTGCCCGTGCTCGTCCATGCCGGTGACAAACAGCACGTCATAGCCGTCGAGCCGCTTCCAGCGCGCGAAGGCGTCGGTGGCGATGCGCTCATAGGCGTGACCAATATGCGGCGCGCCATTCGCATAGGGAATGGCCGTCGAGATCATGTAAGGGGGACGTTCAGGCATGGCTCGGGTCTAGCGCGGTTTTTGGGCGCGGGGAAGCGCCCTAGAGCTATTCGAGAAATGGGGCGAGCGCCGAACGCCATTTTTCCTGCTTTTGGGCGAATGTCATCGATGCATGCGCGGGACTCGTCGAGGGCAGTCGGCGTGAAGCAATCGCCGCGGCGCGAACCGACAATCTGGGCAGAACCAGCCGTTGATACAGACTGGCCGCTGTCGCGCCATTGAAGCAAATCAGCGTGATATCTGGATGCATCTCGAAAAAGCGCTCAAAATCATTGGCGCGCACAGTCGAAAGTTCGATCCGCTGGTCGAGGCTGCCAGGCCGATGGGCGCTTGCGCAGACATCCCAGAGGGCGACGCCGTGCGCGTTCAGGCTCTGGAGACGATCGACGTAACAAGAATCCGCATCGAAGCCGAACAGGATGCCCATCAGCGTCCAAAACGCGTTGCGCGGCTGCGCGTAATACTGCTGGCGCTCCAGAGAACGCTGGCCGGGAAGAGAACCAAGAATCAAGAGCTTTGCGTTGGGTGTCGCGGCAGGCGGGAAGCCGACGGAATAGGACATGACGGATCTGCGACTCCCCTTCCCGCCTCCGATGCGCTAAATTGATCGCTCGGAGCATGAGTATGAGCGTAACCAAAAACGCGCCGAGGGATCTTGCGAGGCGCTTCGCCGAGAAGCGGAGCGGTCACGCCAATGGCTGGCGGCGTGAGACCTTCTCGCTGGAGCGCCTCGCGGCGCGCGCGAAGGCGCGCGAGTGGTTCGAGCGCTTCCCCAAGGCCGCTTATATGACCGAGATCGAGTTCTGGCGCGAGCTGGAGGATGGGCGGATCGAATTCACGATGCGCCGACTTCCGAGCGCAGATTAGCCCCTGCCCTGGCCTATTCCGGCCCGACGTCTGGCGTGCGCCAGCCCAGATGCTGGCCACTGTCGACGGCGATCATCTGCCCGGTCACGCTTTTGGCCCGGCTGAGGTAAACGACGGCGTCGACCACGCCGGAGACGTCAGCGGCCCGCTGCAGCGGCACGCCCCGGGCTTCCATCTCAAACTCCCGCTCGCCGAGCGCGGCATTTGCAAAGACCGGCCCGGGTCCGACGGCATTGACGCGAATACGCGGCGCGTAGGCCTGCGCCATGGTGCGCGTCGCCGCCCACAGCGCCGATTTCGATAGCGTGTAGGAGAAGTAGCGCGGCGTGAGACGCAAAACCCGCTGATCGAGAATATTGACGATGGCGCCGTCGACGCTTGCCGGCAGCGCCGCCGCGAAGTCGCGCGACAGCAGCAGCGGCGCGCGCAGATTGATTTGCATCTGCCGCTCATAAAGCTCGAGCGAAAAATCCTGCGCCGCGTCGACTTCAAAAATCGAGGCGTTGTTGACGAGGAGCCGCAGCGGTCCGAAGGCTCCGCCGGCCTGCTCGATGAGGCGCTGCGTCGACTCCGCATCGGCAAGATCGGCGATCGCCGTCGCCGCGCGCCCGCCGCGTATCCGGATCGCGTGCGCTGCAAGCTCCGCGTCCTCCGCCGAACGCGGAGAGGCGTGCAGCACGAGGGGCCGCCCCTCGCGCGCGAAGCGCTCGGCGATGGCGAGGCCGATGCGACGCGGCGCGCCCGTGACCAGCACGGGGCCGTCTGCGTCGTCGCCGCCCTCGCTCATGCGCCTACCCTATCGTTGAGCGTCCAGATTAGGCTTCGGCGTCCTCGCCCTCGCCGACATCGCCGATATGCTCGACGGAAACGACGCGCTCGTCTTCGGCCGTGTCGAAGACAATGACGCCCTGAGCGCCGCGCCCGGCGATGCGGATGCCGTCGACGGAGCAGCGGATCAGCTGGCCGCCGTCCGTCACCAGCATGATTTCATCGCCATGGCCGACGGGGAAGGAAGCGACGAGCTTGCCGTTTCTGGCGTTCACCGCCATGGCGACGATGCCTTTGCCGCCACGACCTGTCGTACGATATTCGTAAGAGCTCGTACGCTTACCGTAACCGTTCTCGGACACAGTCAGTATGATCTGCTCGGCCGCCTGCATCTCGTAAAACCGCGTATCCGACAGCTCCACGGCGATCGCCGCCTCTTCCGTCTCGGTCCCCGCCTCGGGCGACACATCTTCGCCCATGCGCCGGCGCAGCGCGTTGGCGCGCTTCAGATAGGCGGCGCGTTCCTCGCCGGCGGCGTCGAAATGATTGAGGATGGACAGCGAGATCACCCGATCGTCCTGCCCCAGCGCGACGCCGCGCACGCCCATCGAGGTGCGGCCCTGGAAGACGCGGACCTCCGGCACGGCGAAGCGGATGCATTGGCCGTCGCGTGTGGTCAGCAGCACGTCGTCGCGCTCGGTCGCGGTCGCGACGTCGACAATGGCTTCGCCGTCGTCGAGCTTCATGGCGATGAGGCCGTTGCGGCGAACGTCGACGAAATCGGAGAGTTTATTGCGCCTCACCGTTCCGCGCGTCGTCGCGAAAATGACGTCGAGCGTCGCCCAGCTCCCCTCGTCTTCAGGCAGCGGCATGATCGAGGTGATGCGCTCGTTTTGTTCGAGCGGCAGCAGATTGACGAGCGCCTTGCCGCGCGCCTGCGGCGCCGAGAGCGGCAATCGCCAGACTTTTTCTTTATAAGCCTTGCCGAGCGAGGAAAAGAACAGCACCGGCGTATGCGTATTGGCGACGAACAGACGATGGACGAAATCCTCCTCCTTCGTCTGCATGCCGGAACGGCCTTTGCCGCCGCGCCTTTGCGCGCGATAGGTCGAGAGCGGCACACGCTTGATATAGCCGGCGTGCGAGACGGTGACGACCATGTCTTCGCGCGCGATCAGGTCCTCGTCCTCGACCTCGCCGTCGGACTCAAGGATTTGCGTGCGGCGCGGCGTGGCGTGGGCTTCCTTCACCGCCAGGAGTTCGTCCTTGACGATGCCGAACAGGCGTTCGCGCGAGCGCAGAATGTCGAGGTAATCGGCGATCTCGACGGCGAGCTTGTTCAAAGCTTCGGAGATTTCCTCGCGTCCGAGCGCCGTGAGCCGTTGCAGTCGCAATTCGAGGATGGCGCGCGCCTGCGCCTCCGAAAGCCGGATGGCGCCATCATCGCTGAGCCTGTGCCGCGGGTCGGCGATCAGCTCAACCAGCGGCGCCATGTCCTTGGCCGGCCAGTCACGCGCCATGAGCGCTTCGCGCGCCGCGGTGGCGTCGGGCGACGTGCGGATGAGATGAATGACCTCGTCGATATTCGCGACCGCAATGGCGAGGCCGACCTGCAGATGGGCGTTGTCGCGCGCCTTGTTGAGGCGGAATTTCGTGCGGCGGGTGACGACCGTCTCGCGGAAATCCACGAAGGCGCGCAGCACGTCATGGAGCGTCATCAGCTCCGGGCGGCCGCCGTTCAACGCGATCATATTGACGGGAAAACTTGTCTGCAGCGTCGTATGACGCCAAAGCTGGTTGAGCACGACGTCGGCGACAGCGTCGCGCTTCAGTTCGACGACGATGCGCATGCCGTCCCGATCGGACTCATCGCGCAGATCGGCGACGCCCTCGATCTTCTTCTCCCGCACCAGATCGGCGATGCGCTCGATCAGCGTCGCCTTGTTCACCTGATAGGGAATTTCGGTGAAGATGATCGCCTCGCGATCCTTGCGCAGAGTTTCGATCTCTGACTTGGCGCGCATGATGATCGAACCGCGGCCGGTCGTGAAGGCGTTGCGAATGCCGCCGCGACCGAGAATGCTCGCCGCGGTCGGAAAGTCCGGTCCCGGCACGATGTCCATCAGCTCGGCGATGGTGATGTCAGGCCGATCGATCATGGCGATGCAGGCGTCGATGACTTCGCCGAGATTATGCGGCGGAATGTTCGTCGCCATGCCGACGGCGATGCCGCCTGCGCCGTTGACCAGCAGATTGGGGAAACGCGCCGGCAGAACCGTCGGCTCGTGCTCCTTGCCGTCGTAATTGGCCTGGAAGTCGACGGTGCCTTCGTCAAGATCTTCGAGCAGCGCGAGCGCAGGCTTTGCGAGCCGGGACTCGGTGTAACGCATCGCTGCCGGCGGATCATTGTCGACCGATCCGAAATTGCCCTGCCCGTCGATGAGCGGCAACCGCATCGAAAAGGGCTGCGCCATGCGCACAAGCGCGTCGTAGATCGCCGCGTCGCCGTGCGGATGATATTTACCCATCACGTCGCCGACGATGCGCGCCGACTTCACATATGACTTATCGGGCGTATGGCCGTTCTCGTGCATGGAGAACAGAATGCGCCGATGCACGGGTTTCAGGCCGTCACGCACGTCCGGCAGCGCGCGCGAAACGATCACGCTCATCGCGTAATCGAGATAGCTGCGCTTCATCTCGTCGGCGATCGAAACCGGCCTTATGTCAGAGCCGGGCTTATCGGAATCGCTTTTTTTGGGATCGTCTTCGGCCAAGTGAGCGCCAGTTCAAGGATAGCGTCTAGTTCACCTGTCTATAGGCGATTCGAACGCCCGGCGCCAGCCTTAGCGCCTTATGAAGATTGATGTTTTTCAAACGCTTATTGGCGCCTTAGCAGTCTTTCTCAGGGGAATTTGGCGCCTTGCGCTTCCCCGCGGCCGGAATCCGTCGTTTCGGGCCTGCCCGGCGCGCGGCTTCAACCGCAAACTTCGCCCATCGAACCAGTTCGTCGGTATCTTCGAGCGCCTGGTCCGGGAGGCTCCAATAGGAGACCGTGATCGGTCGGTCCTTGCCTTGGTAAACGAAAGGCCGGGAGCCGGCCTCTTGAAACCGCACGGCGCTCTGCCGATCGGCTTTCAGATAGATTTCGCCGCCGGATTCAATGGCGAAGAAAAGGCCATCAGCGTAAACGCCGTGACCGCCGAACATGCGCTTGACGGACACAGCGGCAAAAGGCGCGAAAAGCTCCTCGATACGCGCACGGTCCATAGCGGCCTCGACGCGATCAGGAACTCCCCACCTGCGACGCGGCGCCGACTTTTTCGGGGTCGGCCGGCGTCAGCTCGACGCTCTCGCCGCAGCCGCAGGCCGACGTCTGATTGGGGTTTTCGAACACAAAGGTCGAGGAGAACTGCGTCGTCTTCACGTCCATCGTCGTGCCGAGCAGGTAGAGCACCGCCGCAGCGTCAACGATCACGCGACCGCCCTCGAGGTCGATGACCTCGTCGCCCCGCTTCGGTTCGGCGATCTCCATCTTGTAGGACATCCCGGCGCAGCCGCCCTTCTCCACGGAGACGCGCAGCCCCTTGCCCTCCGCGCCGGTCGCCAGCAAGCTGCGGACCCGCTCCGCCGCAGCGGGGCTGACGTTCATCACGCTCATCTTCTGCATGGAAGTCATCGCAAAATCGTTCCCAAAAGAGTGTCCGCTCACCACATGTCGAGCGCGACCCGCGCTTCGTCCGACATACGGCTTTGATCCCAAGGCGGATCGAACACCATGTTCACCTTCACCTCGCTGACGCCAGGCACAGCGCTCACCGCATTTTTGACCCACACCGGCATTTCGCCGGCGACGGGGCATCCGGGCGCAGTCAGCGTCATGTCGATCTCCACGAAGCCTTCCGCGATGTCGACACGGTAGATGAGGCCAAGCTCATAAATGTCAGCGGGAATTTCAGGATCGTAGACGGTTTTGAGCGCCTTAACGATGTCGTTCGTCAGCCGCTCATTTTCAATGGCCTGGGACGTCCGGTCCGCAGCCGCGGAGGTTTGGGTTTCGCTCGTATTGGGAGCATCGTTCATGAACACGAAATTCTCCTCAGGCGAAAAGAGAGCGGGCCTTTTCGAGCGCTTCCGCCAGCCGGTCGATCTCCTCGCGCGTGTTGTAGAGCGCGAAGGATGCGCGACAGGTGGAGGTGACGCCCAAACGCGAAAGAAGCGGCATGGCGCAATGCGTCCCGGCGCGCACGGCTATGCCGGAACGATCGATCACGGTGGCGATGTCGTGCGCATGCGCCGCCGCCATGTCGAAGGAAAGGATCGGCCCCTTATCCGGCGCCCGCCCATAAATTCTGAGCCCCTCGATCTGCGACAATCTTTGATGCGCGTAAGCGGTCAGCCCTGCTTCATACTCGCGGATCGCGTCCCGACCGATGCGCTCCATATAATCGAGCGCCGCGCCGAGCCCGACCGCCTGCGCGATGGGCGGCGTGCCCGCCTCGAACCGGTGCGGCGGAGTGTTATAGGTGACGCTCTCAAGCGTCACGGTTTCGATCATCTCGCCGCCGCCGCAGAATGGCGGCAACGCTTCCAGCCATTTACGCTTGCCATACAGCGCGCCGATGCCGGTCGGGGCATAAAGTTTGTGGCCGGTCACCACATAAAAGTCGACATCGAGCGCACGCACGTCGACATCGAGATGCACAGCGCCTTGCGAGCCGTCGACGACCAGCGGCACGCCATGCGCGTGGGCGATGCCCGCGACCTCCGCGATTGGAGTCGGCGCGCCGAGCACATTCGACATATGCGTGAGCGCGACGATCTTCGTGCGCTTGGTGAACAGCTTCTCGAAAGCTTCGAGGTCGAAGCGGCCGTCGTCGTCGACCTCCAGCCACTTTAACACGGCGCCTTTGCGCTCGCGCAGCAAATGCCACGGAACGATGTTGGAGTGGTGCTCCATCATCGACAGAATTATCTCGTCGCCTTCGCCGATATGCGCTTGGCCGAAGGAAGCCGCGACGAGATTCAAGGCTTCGGTCGCGCCGCGGGTGAAAATGATCTCGTCCGTCGATTCGGCGTTGAGGAAGCGGCGCAGCGTCTCGCGCGCGCCCTCATAGCCTTCGGTTGCGGCGTTGGCGAGATAATGCAGTCCACGATGCACATTGGCGTATTCATGCTCGTAGAAATGCGTCAGCCGATCGATCACGGCGCGCGGCTTTTGCGCCGAGGCGGCGTTGTCGAGATAGGCAAGCGGCTTCCCATAAGGGCGCTCGGAAAGAATGGGAAAATCCGCCCGAACCGCTTCAATGTCATAAGCCGTCTGAATGCGGGTAATCTCGTTCATCGGCTGATCCTTCTAGAAAGCCACGCGCTGACGCGATCGCTGAGAAACGCCCTCAACTGTTCATCCTCGATTGCGTCCATCGCCTCATTGGCGAAGCCCTCGATGAGCAAGGCTTCGGCCTCGCGGCGCGGCAATCCGCGCGCGGTGAGATAGAACAACTGATCCTTGTCGAGCCTGCCACAGGTCGCGCCATGGCCACATTGCACGTCGTCGGCGAAGATTTCGAGCTCCGGCTTGTTGTTCATCGCCGCCTGCTCGGAGAGCAGAAGCGCCTTCGACTGCATGACGCCGTCCGTCTTCTGCGCGCCCGGGCGCACGATGACCTTGCCCTGAAACACGCCGACGCTCTGGTCATCGAGGATATTACGAAAAACCTCCCGGCTTTCGCCGCATGGTTTTGCGTGATCCATGATGAGGGTCGTGTCGGCGTGCAAGCGGCCGCGTCCCAAGGTCGCGCCATTAAAGACCGCCTTCGCGTTCTCGCCGTCGAGGCGCGCGAAGATCTGCCTTCGATTCAACCCTTCGCCTTCGATCAGCGCGAAGGAATTGATCATGGCCCCCGCGTCGAGATGCGCGAGCAGCGACGCGACGCGGATCGCCTGATCGACGCCGCCCGAGAAATGAGTGACGAGGTCGAGGCGTGCGCCTGGCGCCAAACGAAGCACGAGGGCGCTATTGTCCTGCGCCGGCGCCGACGACAGCACGCCAAGCGTTTCGATCACTGTCGCTCGAGCGCCCGCGCCCAGCATGACGAGCGCGCGCGTATAGGTCGACTGCGCGGCTTCCGCCGACGCCAACGTCGTGAGTTCGATCGCGCGGTCGATCGCAGCGCCCGGCGCGATCTGAATGACGACGCCGTCCTGCATCAGCGCCGCATTGAGCGCGAGGATCGGGTCCTGCGCGCCAATATCGGCGCTGGCGAGCGCTGACAGGACATGCGGCTCGCCCTGCGCCAGCGCGTCGCGGAGCGATTGCGCGACGACGCCATCGGGAAGCCGCGCAATATCCGAGAGATCTGGCCGGAAAACGCCATCGAGCGTGACGAGCCGCAGAGAATCATGCGCGCGCGGCAGCGACAATGCGGCGCGGGAGGCGGTGGCGAGCGGCGCCGGCCGGCCCATCGCCGTTTTCAGGTCCGTGTAATGCCACGACTCGACGCGCCGGTTCGGCACGCCAGACTCGGAGAATGACGCCCAGCCGGCCGCGCGCAGACGCGGCGCGCCCTTGTCGCGCATCTCTTCGTAAAAGGAGGAAAGCGTCGCTTCCGCTTCGCTCGCCAGCTTGATCATCGCCTATGCCGCCTCTTGCGCGATGTAATCCTGATAGCCGCGCTCCTCGAGCTCCAGAGCAAGTTCCGGACCGCCCGACCGCATGATGCGCCCCTGCGCCATCACATGCACCGAATCTGGCCTGATATATTCGAGCAGGCGCTGATAATGCGTAATGACGATGAAGGCGCGCTCGGGCGAGCGCAGCGCGTTGACGCCGTCCGCTACGACGCGAAGCGCATCGATATCGAGCCCCGAATCCGTCTCATCGAGGATCGCAAGACGCGGCTGCAGGAGCGCCATCTGCAAGATTTCCATCCGCTTCTTCTCGCCGCCCGAAAAACCAGCGTTCAGCGGCCGGCGCAGCATGTCCTGCGCGATGCCGAGCGACGCCGCGGCCTCCTTGACGCGCTTCATGAAATCCGGCGTCTGCAATTCCAGCTCGCCGCGGGCGCGGCGCTGCGCGTTGAGCGCCGCCTTCAAAAAGGTCATCGTTGCGACGCCGGGGATCTCGACGGGATACTGAAAGGCGAGAAAGACGCCCTTGGCGGCCCGCTCCGCGGGGTCGAGGTCGAGAATGTTCTCTCCGTTGAGCCGCACGTCGCCCGTCGTCGCCTCATAGCCTTCGCGGCCGGCGATGACGTAGGAGAGCGTCGATTTGCCGGTGCCGTTCGGCCCCATGATGGCCGCGACTTCGCCGGCCTTGACGCTGAGCGTCAGGCCTTTGAGAATTTCGCGTTCGCCGACGGAGACGTGCAGATCTTTAATTTCGAGCATTCTTTAAAACTCTTCCCGATCTCTGGCGTCATGGCCGGGCCTGTCCCGGCCATCCATGTCGCGCTGTTCCGAAAACTCTCCTCGAGCGTCGCGCTGCGAATGGCGTGGATGGCCGGGACAAGCCCGGCCATGACGCGCTGAAACTATCACCCCACGCTCCCTTCGAGCGAAATCGAAATCAGCTTCTGCGCTTCCACCGCGAACTCCATCGGCAGCTGCTGCAGCACGTCGCGCACGAAGCCATTGACGATCAGCGCCGTCGCCTCTTCCGCCGAAAGCCCGCGCTGCATGGCGTAGAACAGCTGGTCCTCGGAAATCTTCGACGTCGTCGCTTCGTGCTCGAACTGCGCGCTCGGATTCTTCGATTCGATATAGGGAACCGTATGCGCCCCGCAGTTGGGTCCGATCAGCAGACTGTCGCACTGCGTGAAATTGCGCGCGCCATCGGCCTTACGATGCGCGGAAACCTGGCCGCGATAGGTGTTCTGCGAACGTCCGGCCGAAATGCCTTTGGAGATGATGCGGCTTTTGGTGTTCTTGCCGAGATGCAGCATCTTGGTGCCGCTGTCGACCTGCTGATAGCCGTTCGACACTGCGATCGAATAGAACTCGCCCTGCGAGCCGTCGCCGCGCAGGATGCATGATGGATATTTCCAGGTGATCGCCGAGCCCGTCTCGACCTGCGTCCAGGAGATATGCGAATTGCGGCCGCGGCAATCGCCGCGCTTGGTGACGAAATTGTAAATTCCGCCCTTGCCCTCGCTGTCGCCGGGATACCAGTTCTGCACCGTCGAATATTTGATTTCGGCGTCGTCGAGCGCGACGAGCTCCACGACCGCGGCGTGAAGCTGGTTTTCGTCGCGCTTGGGCGCCGTGCAGCCTTCGAGGTAGCTCACATAGGAGCCTTCGTCGGCGATGATCAGCGTTCGCTCGAACTGTCCCGTATTCTGCTCATTGATGCGGAAGTATGTTGAAAGCTCCATGGGGCAGCGCACGCCCTTCGGCACATAGACGAAGGAGCCGTCGGAGAAGACCGCGCTGTTCAGCGTCGCGTAGAAATTGTCGGTCACCGGCACGACCGAGCCAAGATATTTGCGCACGAGCTCCGGGTGCGTGTGCACCGCCTCGGAAATCGGACAGAAGATCACGCCGGCTTTGGCCAGTTCCGCCTTGAAGGTGGTCGCGACGGACACGCTGTCGAAAACAGCGTCGACGGCCACGCGGCGGGTCTCGACGCCGGCGAGAATCTCTTGCTCGCGCAGTGGAATGCCGAGCTTCTCGTATGTGCGCAGCAGCTCGGGATCGACCTCGTCGAGCGACTTCGGACCGGGCGTCGATTTCGGGGCCGAGTAATAATAGAGGTCCTGGAAGTCGATGCGGGGATAGTGAACACGCGCCCAGCGCGGCTCGGGCATCGTCAGCCATCGCCGATAGGCGTCGAGGCGCCAGTCGGTAAGCCACTGCGGCTCGCCTTTCTTGGCCGAGATGAAACGAACGATGTCTTCATTCAGCCCTTTGGGGGCCTTTTCCGATTCGATATCGGTCGAAAACCCGTACTTATAGGCGTCGACGTCGATTGACTCGACGCGCGCAACGGTCTCCTGACGAGCCGCCATCTGTCCTTCTCCTCGTCACGACGGGTTCAAGGCCCGCCGGCCGATCGTTCCGCCGCCGCCTTCGCGTTGGCGCCCTCTTAGGCGTCGACTAGGCGGCGAAATGCCGGGACCTCATGCGATCCACGACACGTGCAAGAACCTTTCCGAACTGTTCTACATCCTCTTGCGTCGAAGACCAACCGAAACTGGCCCTCAGCGCCTCCCTTTCAGCCGCGCCCATTGCCGCAAGCACGTGCGACGCCGTCATTTTGCCTGAAGAACAGGCTGAGCCTGCTGAAAGCGCGACATTCTCAAGGTCAAGCGCCATCAACATCGTGCGCGGGGCGAGGCCGGGAAGCGAGAAAGCGCTGGCGTTTGGCGCGCGCGGCGCCCTTGAACCGTAGAATCGTGCGTCAGGCGCGACTTTCAAGACTTGCCGCTCCAGCGAGTCGCGCAAATCAGCGAGTCGAGACGCCTCTCCTGCCAAATCTGCGGTCGCCGCCGTCAGCGCCGCGGCAAAGCCGGCGATTCCGGCGACATTCTCCGTGCCCGCACGGCGTCCGAACTCCTGGCCGCCGCCGCGCAGCGCCGGCGCCTCCAGATGCAGGCTCTCGTCACGAAAGGCGAGCGCGCCGACGCCCATGGGCCCGCCCAGCTTATGTGAGGAAAAGAACATTATATCCGCGTCGGTCGTCGCGAATGTCGTCTTCAGTCGGCCGGCGGATTGCACGGCGTCGCAGACAAGGACGCCTTTCGCCGCATGGATCAGCGCCGCCGCCTCGGCGACGGGCTGAATGACGCCGGTTTCGTTGTTGACGGACTGCAGCGCGAGCATCGCCCGGCGGCCGGAGCGCCGCACGAGCGCCTCTTCCAGTGCGTCCAGCGAAATGACGCCTTCCGGGGTCAAGGGAAGGGTCTCCACCGCATCAAGCGGAAAGCGATGCCCCTGCAGGACACAGTGATGCTCGCCGGCGCCGATCAGCAAGACATCGATGGGCGCTTCGTCGCCCTCTCGGCGAAGCGCCGGCGTAAGCGCGAGATTTGCCGCCTCTGTCGCGCCGCTGGTGAAGACGACGCTGCGGCGCTCCGCGCCGATCGCTTGCGCGACCACGGCGCGCGCGTCTTCAAGCAGCGCCTTCGCCGCCCTGCCCTCGGCATGGACCGAGGAAGGATTGCCGAGCGTCTCCAGCGCATGGAGCATCGCCGCGCGCGCCTGCGGGCGCAGCGGCGATGTCGCGTTGTGGTCGAGATAGACGCGGGCGGACATGCTTGCGGACATGGGCCTCGATTTCGGTTGCCGCATTATAACAGAGCGCAAAGGCGCAGGCGCGTTCTCGCGCCTGCGCCTCTCCTCACGATAAGGGGTCTCTCCGCCCTTACGGCCGCGCGGATTTCGCCAGCCGCGCCAGATTGACAAACTCCGCGCGGTAGCCGAACGGATCGTCGCCCTTGGCGCCCTGCGCCAGCGCGATCACATCATCGTAGCTGTAATCGCCAAGATAGGGCGCGCCTTTCAGCAGCTGCGCGAAGGCCGCGACGGCGACGGAGAATCGCACGTCCTGCGGCGCGCGCGTCAAACTTTCCACGCTTTGCTGGTCAGCGATCGGCTGCGTGATGAGCTGTGACGCCTCCTCCTTCGGCAGCTTGTAGCGCAGCTTGAGGAAGCCGAGTTCGCTTTCCGCCGCCGCCTGCGCCGCGACCGGCGTCTTCTTGCGGTAACGCAGATCGTCGACCAGCTTCTTTTCGGCGCCGAACGGCGTGATCTCGTAGATCGCGGTGACGCGGTGACCGGAGCCGACATCGCCTGCATCCACCTTGTCGTTGTTGAAATCCTCGCGGCGCAGCGCGCGGGTTTCATAACCGATCAAGCGATATTCGGAGACGCGCGCCGGATTCCATTCCACCTGGATTTTAACGTCCTTGGCGATAGGAAAGAGCGTCGACGACGCTTCCTCAACCAGCGCTTTGCGCGCTTCATTGAGAGTGTCGACATAGACCGCCGCGCCATTGCCGTTCTGCGCCAGCGCCTGCATCAGCGCGTCGTTGTAATTGCCCTGGCCGACGCCGAGTATCGACAGGAAAACGCCCTTCTGGCGCTTCCTTTCGATCAGCCCTTTCAATTCGCTCTGATCGGTGACGCCGACATTGAAATCGCCGTCGGTGGCGAGGATCACGCGATTGACCGCCGATTTGTCAAAATTGCTTTCGGCCAGGCGGTAGGCGTCCTGAATGCCTTGCGCGCCGGCGGTCGAGCCGCCCGCGCCGAGCGCGTCGATGGCCGCCAGAATTTTGGCCTTGTCGGCGACCTTCGTCGGCTCCAGCGCGACGCCGGAGCCCGAAGCGTAGGTCACGACCGCAACCGAATCCTCAGGCTTCAACTCGTCGACAAGCATCCGCAGCGCGTTCTTGACGAGCGGCAGCCGATCCTGCGGCGCCATGGAGCCCGACACGTCGATCAGAAACACGAGATTGGCGCGCGGGCGCTCGGCGCTTTGCAGCACATAGCCCTGTATCGCCACATGCACGAGGCGATTGCCGGCGTTCCACGGGCTCGGCGTCATCGTGATCGTCGGCTTGAACGGCGTCTGCGCGCTCTCAGGCTTCGGATAGTCGTAAGGGAAGTAGTTGACGAACTCCTCGACCCGCACCGAATCTTTCGGCGGCAGGCGCCCGGCGTTGAGCGCGCGGCGCGCGAAGGCGTAGGAGGCGGCATCGACGTCGATCGAGAAGGTCGAGACGGGCTCCGTCGCCGCTAACTTGACGGGGTTCGTCTCCTTTGACTCGAACCTGTCGCGAAACTCGCTTTCCGGCGCGACATTCGTGTCGATCGGCGGCGACGGCGGGACGCCTTCCGCGTTCATCGCGGCGACCGGTTTCGCGGGCTGAATAGATCGCGACAGCCGCTGCGCGGCGCCGTCTCGAACCGAACCGGCGAGGCGCGGAGGCGGCGACGCAACAAGGCCCTCGCGCCGGCCGCCAAGCGCGCCGGCTGCCGTCGCCGTCTTCGCTCGCTCTTCTCGTGGCGCCGAAGGCGCGGGAGCCGGCGGGACCGCTTCCGCCGCCTCCCTGTGCGGCGCTACGGCGATCGCGGCCGGCGGCGAGATGGGGCCGACAGGATTGGATATGCTCCCGCCGCCCGGCGCATAGTTGCGCGAGAGCATGAAGGCGGCGGGCGCGCCGATCATCAGCGCGGCGATCGACGCAGCGAGCGCGCGGTTGAAATAGAACGTCTGACGCATCTTTCTTTTCCCTTCCAATGGAGAGGATGCGTAACTGAGACGTTGCGGCGCGGCCGATCCTTGGGCTTCGGCTGCGCTTTTTTCAAAAGCCGCCATCGCCGCCGCGAGCGCTATGCGCTTCGCCTCGCCATCGGGCGGCGGGACCGGCGCGTCTTTGAGGCGCGTAAGATCCGGTTCGATCATCGCGCGGGCTCCAACTGGTTCTTCAGACGTTTGCGTGCCTCATGCAGATGCCACGACACGGTCTTCTCCGAACAACCCATCAGCGCCGCCGCCTCGCCATGCGACAGGTCCTGCGCATAGACGAGCAGCACGGCGTCACGTTGCTGATCCGGCAGGGCGCGCACCACGCGCCAAAGATCCTGCCCCATGATTTCATCCTCTGGGGAGTCGCCGTCGGCGCCGTCCACGAGCGCCGACATTCGCGCCGGTTCGAGCGCCACAATTTTGCGCCGCGCCCGGATGTGATCGACCGCGGTCGTATAGGCGATGCGATAGGCCCAGGTCGTAAACGCGCAGTCATTGCGAAAGGCGCTCATCCCCATCGCCATCTTCACCATTGCGTCCTGAGCGATGTCCTGCGCCTCGGCGCGCGCACCGCACCAGCGCCAGGCGAGCGCATAGACCCGGTCGTAATGGCGCTCGGCCAGCACGGCGAAAGCGGCAGCCTCGCCGGCCGCCGCCCGTCGCGCCAATTCGCCGTCGGTGTCTTCGCCCGGCAAGTCGCCCCCGTTATTCAATCCCGTCGAGACTATTGACGGCTGTGATCGCGAATTCCTTGGGTCGGAGCGGCGAAATTTCGCCGCGGCCCGGGAGCTGCCGAATTTCCTTGCATTTTACACTAGCCCGCGTGGTAGAAGGCGCGCCTGCCCGTTTCGCAAGGGATTCCGAATGCCCGAGGTTATTTTCACCGGTCCGGCCGGCAGGCTCGAGGGCCGGTTCCATCAGTCCGCCACGCGCGGCGCGCCGATCGCGATCATTCTGCATCCGCATCCGCAGTTCGGCGGCACGATGAACAATCAGATTGTTTATCACCTTTACTACGCCTTCGCAGAGCGTGGTTTTTCCGTGCTGCGCTTCAATTTCCGCGGCGTCGGCCGTTCGCAGGGCGCCTTCGACCACGGCTCGGGCGAGCTTTCCGACGCGGCGGCCGCGCTCGACTGGGCGCAGGCGGTCAATCCGGAAGCGCGCGCCTGCTGGATCGCGGGCGTCTCCTTCGGCTCCTGGATCGGCATGCAGCTGCTGATGCGCCGTCCCGAGATAGAGGGGTTTATCTCGATCGCGCCGCCGGCAAACCGTTTCGACTTCTCCTTCCTGGCGCCCTGCCCCTCCTCGGGCCTCTTCATCCACGGCGACCAGGACCGCGTCGCGCCGCTCAAGGAAGTGACCGGGCTGATCGAGAAGCTCAAGACGCAGAAGGGCATTCTCATCGAACATGCCGTGGTCGAGGGCGCGAACCACTTCTTCGAAAACAGGATCGAGCCGCTGATCGCGCATGTCGACGCCTATCTCGACAGGCGTCTTGGCAATCCGCCGAGGATCGCCATTCCCGCGCGGGGCGACTGACGCTTCATTATCATTCCCGACGCGCGTAGCGGTCAGGCCTTCGGCCTTCCGTGAACGACACTGAATCTATGATGCTTACGCGGCCGCCCGCGCCAGCACGCCGCCGGCCATGGCTTCGGGCGCGCCAGTCGTCGTCGGGTAGGTGAGCGGCAGTCCTTCCAGCACGCGCGCGGCGAGATAGGCGAAGGCCTGCGCCTCCATCGAATCCGCTGACCATCCGACAGCGTCGGCCGTCGTCACCTTGCACGGCAGCCGCATGACGAGTTCGCGCACCAGGATCGGGTTGCGCGCGCCGCCGCCGCAGACGATCAGCAGTTGCGGCTGGCTCGGCAGATGCGGAAAAAGCCGCAGCACTGAAGACGCCGTAAAGGCGGTCAGGGTCGCAGCGGCGTCCTCGGTCGAGAGCCTGGCGACCGCATCGAGCGCGAAGGCGTTGCGGTCGAGCGATTTCGGCGGCGGCTGATCGAAGAACGGATGCGCCAGCATCTTGAGCAGCGTCGCTTCATTGACGCGGCCGCGCGCCGCCATATGGCCGTGCCGGTCGATCGGCGCGCCGGTGCGCTGAAGCATCAGATCATCGATGAGCGCATTGCCGGGCCCGGTATCGCAGGCGATCGGCTCCTCGCCGTCCGCGACATAAGTGACGTTGGCGACGCCGCCGATATTGAGCAGCGCCACCTCGCCCTTCATGCCGCCGGCGAGGACAAGCGCGCGATGGAACACGGGCACGATCGGCGCGCCCTCGCCGCCGGCGGCGATGTCGGCGGCGCGAAAATCATATGCGACGTCGAGTCCGAGACGCGCGGCGAGCGCCGGCCCGTCGCCGATCTGGATCGTGAGCCTTTGCTTGGGACGGTGCAGCACCGTCTGCCCATGAAAACCGACGATGTTGACGCTCGCCGGGTCGATCTCATGATCCCGCAGCAGCGCCTCGACCGCCTCGGCGTGGCGGTCGGTCACCATGCGCTCGGCGAAGGCGAGAACGCCGGGCCGCGCGTCTCGATCTTCGAGCGTCGCGGCTTCGGCGAGCGCGTTGCGCAGCAAGGCGCGGTCGGCGTCGCTATAGGGGTAATGTCCCGTCGGCCCGAAGACGACAGCGGCGTCGCCATCGGTTTCGATCAACGCGACATCAACGCCATCCATGGACGTGCCGGACATGAGGCCGATTGAGCGGTAGGTAGGCAAGGCGAATCGCTCCGAGCGTAACAGTGGGAGCCTTATTAGATCACGCGCGGCTTGCGCGGCGTCTCTCTGATTTCAAACAAATTGGCTAGTCTGCCAATTAGAGGCCGGAGGCCCGTTTCGCGCCTTGGCTTTCGCCCGCAAGAATTTCGTCAAAAGGCGCCGGAAGTCAGGGAAACAGCAGCCTTGATTAAGATTGCGGTGCTGCTAAGATCATAAAAAACCAGGACATTTTACAAAATAAGCGGTCATATTTTCATTTGGAGCGCTCCCATGACTGATAGCGACGATCAATTATTTTCAAATTTTTTGAAGTATTTTCGACAGATTGACGCCGCTGCGTCGGAAGACTCCGTCAGAGCGCTGTATGACGCCACCGACGACAAGGCATGGCTGAAAACATGTCTCTCGAAATTCACTGACAACACGCTCGGAGCGCGCCGTACGGAGACGCCAAATGTCGCCGCTTTCAAATACAGTACGCCCGCAACCCTCTTCGCGTACGCCATCGTCGCGCTTATACATGTCAAACTGGATTTGCCTGCACTTGGGCTGGAGTACAAGGGCGAAGGCGGAGGGCTATTCGGAGGCGTTGTCGCACGATCATGGGGAACTTTTTACTATAATAACCTTTCTGACTTGTCAGGTCAGAGCAGTTTTGAATGCAATTTTGCTACCGCGTGGGCCAACCTGAATCTTATTCGTAACAATCAAGTATATGGCATGTACCATGGTGGAGGAATTCCGTTTGCGGGCATTGGCGGAGGGAACGGTCAGTGGGGGCCCATCACCTGAGCAGCTTGAGAGCCACGGGTGGAGCCCAAAATCTACCGCCGCCCCTCCCAGCCCCACGCCGCGACGACGGCGCCGACCAGCGCCAGCATCGCCCATAGACCCAAACCCAGCGGCGCGATTTCGACGCCGACGAGCGTTGAGGCGCCGGTCTGTCTGATCCCGATCCAGTCCGAGCCGCCATAGCGGTTGGCGTCGCGCAATTCGACGACGCGCGGCATCGAAACGGTGTCGGCGCCGCCGGTCGATAGACGTCGCACCGTGCCGCCGGTCGCTTCCACGAGCGGTTGCAGCTTCTCCGTCGTCGAGGCCACTTCGCGAAACTCGCGCGGATTGGGCGGGCCGACGTTCACAAGCGCGGTGAGGCCTTCGCTCTGGAAGCGCCACAGACCCATTTCCTTGGCGTCGAAACGCGCGCGCCACAGTCCCGGCTCGCCTTGCGCGACGGCGATTTCGTCGCGCGCGCCCGACGGCGCCGTCGCCATCACCGGCGCCGGTCGCTCCTTCATCGTCTGGCGCTCGACGCTCACTTCGCGGCCATGCGCGGACGCGCGCAGCGCCTCCTCTTCGAGGTCCGGCTCCTTCATCAGCCAATGCGCCAGGCGGCGCGTCAGATCGACATGCGGGCCGCCGCCCTCAAAGCCGCGCGCCCACAGCCAAATCTGGTCAGAGAGCAGCAGCGCCACCCTGCCCTTGCCTTCGTGCGAGAGCACCAGCAGCGGCTTGTCGCGCACGCCCGACATGATCGAGTCGCCCTTCACCACATTGGCGTCGACCTGCCTGAACCATTCGCCCCAATTCGGCGGCTCGGATTTGGCGCCGGCGAGGCCGCGCGTCACCGGATGCTTCTCGCCGTCCTTGCTGACGCGGGCGCGAAACGCCTGTTCGACGATCGCGCCGTCGGGTCGCGCCGGCAGGATGTTTTCCAGCGGCGAGTAATAGAGACCGCGCAAAGTCGCGTAATCCGGGCCGACGGCCGCGAGAAAGGCGCCGCCATTCTCGACGTAATTGGCGATGTTCTCGAAATAGATCGAGGGCAACGTGGTCTGGCTCGAATAGCGATCGAAGATGATGAGATCGAATTCGTTGATTTTTTTCCCGAAGAGATCGGCGGTTGGAAAGGCGATCAGCGACAATTCGCTCGCCGGCGTGACGTCGAGCTTTTCCGGCGGCCGCAAAATAGTGAAATGCACCAGTTCGACATTGGCGTCGGCGCGCAGGAGATTGCGCCAGCTTCGCTCGCCCGGATGCGGCTCGCCCGACACAAGCAACACTTTGAGCCGATCGCGCACGCCTTCGATCGTCAGCACAGCTTTGTTGTCGAGCGGCGTCAGCTCGCCGGGCGCGGACGGAATTTCGAGTTCGACGACATTTTGTCCGCCATGTTCGATGCGCACCGGAATGCTGACGATGTCGCCCGGCACGGGGCTGAAGGTCGGCAGCGCCTCGCCGTCGCGGCGCACTGAAATCGGGATGCGGGCGCCGTCGCCGCCAAGATCGACGACGCGCGCGCGGATGATCTGATCCTTGCCGACGATGCTAAAACGCGGGGCCTCGACGAGTTCGATGCGGCGGTCGCGCTCGCCCTGATGCCCGGTCACGAGCGCTTGAACAGGCGCTTTAAAGCCGAGCGCTTCGGCCTTGGCGGGAATATCGTGAACGACGCCGTCGGTGAGAAGAATCGCGCCGCCGACGCGCTCCGACGGAACGTCTTTCAAAACTTCGGCGAGCGCGCTGAAGAGCTTGGTGCCGTCATTGCCCGAAGCGTCGTTCGACACCGTGACCGTGCGCGTCTCGACGTCGCCGAATTTTGCAAGCGCAGAGTCGAGCGCCTTGCGCGCCTCTTCCGTTTGCGCGTTTCTCGCGCCGAAATTCTGGCTGTCGCTCTTGTCGACAACCACCGCGACGACGCTCTTTTGCGGATCGCGTTTTTCGCGCACGAGCGACGGGTCGGCGAGCGCCGCAATCAGCAAGGCGAAAGCGAACGCCCGGAGCGGCGCGCCACGCTGGCGTTTGGCCGCCATCAGCGCCAGCGCGCCGGCGCCAAGCACGCCGAGGACGATCAGCGCCGACCAGGGAACGAGCGGGGAAAAGGCGAGCGTGAGGTCGCTCACTGGCCGAGCCTTTCCAGCAAGTCGCGCACATGCACCTGATCGGACTTATAGTTCCCGGTCAGCGTATACATCACGAGATTGATGCCGCCGCGGAGCGCGAATTCGCGCTGGCGCGCGCCGCCCGGCGTCAATGGAAACAGCGGCTGGCCGCGTTTGTCATGCGCCCAGGCGCTCGCGAGGTCGTTCGAGGTGATGACGATCGCGGAGACGCTGTCCGTCGCGCGCACCGGACGCGCGGCCTGATCTTTCGGCTCCGGCGGCAGCGCCTCGACCCAGGTCTCGCCATTGGCGTAACGGCCGACGAATCCATCAAGCAAATAGAAGGTCTTGGTGATGACGTGATCGCGCGGCGTCACTTCCAGCGGCGGAATGTCCAAGCCTTTCGTCAGCTCGCGCAGCCATTGCGCCTCCGGACTCGGCGCGCCGCCGACGCGCTGAGAAAGCGCGTCGCGCGTGTCGAAGATGATTGTGCCGCCCTGTTTCATATAGGCGGTGACTTTCGCCACCGTCTTCGCGGGCGGCTGCGGCGCGCTCGCGACGATCGGCCAGTAGAGCAAAGGATAAAAGGCGAGTTCGTCCTTCGCCGGATCGACGCCCACCGGATCGCCCGGTGCGAAAGAGGTGCGCGCATTCAGCGCCTGGGTGAGCGCCTCGAGGCCCAGCCGCGATACTTCGTCGACGTGGGCGTCGCCCGAGATCACATAGGCGAGCCGCGCGGTCAGCGCGGCGTCCTTGTCGCGCTGGGTGGCGGCGGATTTCGGCGCGGACTCGGCGCGCGCTTCGCCGGTCGTCATCGCCGTCGCGCACAGTAGGCAGAACAGCGCCGCGGTCGCGGCGCCGAGGGGCCGCAGCCGCAGCTTTCCGGCGAGCGCCAGCGCGATCAGCGCATCGGCGATAAAGGCGGCGAGCGCGAAGACGAGCAGCGGCCCGCGCAAGTCGAGCTGGCCGCCGGCGCGCAGGACATCCGCGCTCAGTCCGGCGCCGGCGAAATTGAAAGCGCTGATCTCGTCAGTCGGGCGCAAGGTCTGCACCGCGACGAAAGCCTCGCCCGAGCCGTAGAGCCCGGGCGGATGTTCGGCGCTTGCAGGCCCGTCAAAGCCAGGCGGAATGCTTTGCGCGCTTAGGCCCGGCGCGCCCAGCGCGCCAAATCCATCGAGAAGTCGCATCGGCGCGAAAGCCGACGGATCGGCGACCATTCCGGATCGTTCGCCGCTCGCAGGCGCCGACTCTCCAGCCATCGCGCTGATCCGTTTCAGCATGTCAACGAAGAGCCCCGAGATCGGCAGATTCGACCAGTTGGCGTCGGCGTTGACGTGAAACAGCACGATCAGCCCCTTTCCGCGCCGTTCCGCGGTCACGAGCGGCGTGCCGTCGGACAGTCGGGCCCAGGTCTTGTCAGCAAGTCCCGGATCGGGCTCGGCGAGCACCTGCCGCTGCACCGTGACGTCTTTCGAAGCCGGCAGGCCGAAGAAGGGGCTCGTGGCGTCAAACTCGGCGAGCGCCTTTGGCTCCTCCCAGGACATGGCGCCGCCGAGCACGCGGCCGTTCCGGCGCAGGCGCACGGGCAGCAGACCATCGTCGGCGTTGGCGAGACGCGGACCGGCGAAACGAATGAGCGTCCCGCCTTCTTCGACGAAGCGCGACACCGCGTCGAATGTCTCACCGGGCGCGAGCCCGACATCGGCGAGCCCCATGATATTGGGCTGTTCGGCGAGCAACGCCTGCACCGGATCCACTACGCCGGGACGCGCCGTGCGGATTTGGGCGAAGGGCGCGAGCGCTTTTTCGAGGTAATAGAGCGGCGAGAGCAGCGGCTGCGCCTCATCGGCGGCGCCGCCGCCGATCAGCGCCACGCGCTTCACTTTCGAGCGCGCGTCGAGAAGCGCGACGGCGCCGGCGGAATTTTCCCCTTCGATGCGCAGATGACTAACGTCGTTGCGAAGTTCGACCGGCAGTTCGATTTTCGCCCGAACGCGCGGCGCGCCGCCAAAATCCACTGCGGCTCGGCCGACCGTCCGACCTTTCGCGTCGAGCGCGTCGACGACCGCCGACGCGTCGTCGCCGATGCGCAGCACATCGACGCTCAGCGCGGCCGCATCATTTGTCGGCGCGGCGAGCGCGCGCGGCGCATGGTTTTCGACGTAAATCTCGACCCCGGCTGCGCCCGACTCTTTCAGCGCGCGCACGAAGCCTGCGGCGTCGCCCCGCGCGACGCCGTCGCTGATCCACACGATGCGCGCCGCCTTGTGGGCGTGGGCGAAGGCCGTGACCTGTTCGCCGATCGCCTTGCGGTCCGGCAGAAATGGCTTGGGCCGCGCCGAACGCAATTTTTCCATCGCGCGCGGCCCGTCGCCTGGTACCGGCGCCGCGGTTTCGGACGCAAGCGCGACGGCGACCGGACCGCCGGCGCGCGCCACCGACTCGATGATCGACGCCGCGCCAGCAAGGCGTCGCTCCCATGTCGGCGCGGCCGTCCAGCCGTCGTCGAGGATGACGAGGGTCGGCGCCGAGGACGCGACGACGCCGCTCGGCGCCCAGACCGGTCCCGCCATGGCGAAAATCAGCGCGGCCGCGAGCGCCAGCCTTAGCGCCATCAGCCACCAAGGGGTTTTTGCCGGCGTCTCTTCATCGGGCTTGAGCTCGCGCAGGATTTTCGTCGGCGGAAACACGATCTCGCGCGGACGCGGCAGCGTGACCCGCAACAGCCAATAGATCATCGGCAGGCTGAGGAGACCAAACAGCGCGAGCGGCGCGGCGAAGGAAAACATCAGCGCCGCTCCTCGAAGCTGACTCCATCCGCTCCGAGCAGTCCCATGGCGAGCGCCAGCGCCGCTTCGGAGGCTGGCCTGTCGGTGCGATGCTGCAGAAAGATGAAGCCGACGCGTTGCGCCGCGCGGCGCACGGCGTCGCGATGCGCCTCGAAGCGGCGCGCATAGGCCGCGCGCAAGCTGCGCGCGTCGCCTGCGTAGAAGGCGGGGCCGCCGTCGGTGTCGAGAAAAGTGGTTTCGCCCGAGAACGGCAGGCTTTCTTCGCTGGGATCGGTCACCATCAGGACCGCGCCGGAGGCGCCGGCGTCGGCGAAGCGCCGCAGGCGCGCGGCCAGCGCGTCGGGATCAATGAGGAAGTCGGAGATCAGAATGACGCGGGCGCGGGGGCGTATCGGCGCCTGCGGCGGAAGCTCGTCGCGCGTCGCCTCCGTTGCGTTGTCGGCCAGCGCGCGCGCCAGCCGGTCAATCACGTCGCGCGCCGAGATCGGCGCGGTCAGTCCCAGCGCCGCCGCCCGCTCGCCGCCGCGAACGAGCACGTCGGCGAGCGCCAGCCCCAGGGTCACGCCGCGGGACAGCTTGTCGTCGGAGGCGAGAGACGAGCCGAAGGCCATGGAGGGTGAACAATCCATCCAGAGGAAATAGTCATGCGCGGCCTCCCATTCACGCTCGCGCACATAGAGCTGATCGCCGCGCGCCGAGCGGCGCCAGTCGATGCGATGCGCCGACTCACCCGATGCGAACGGCCGATATTGCCAAAACGTCTCGCCGACGCCCGCGCG